>OBVF01000002.1_pt1 | contig 450525 bp, 401 predicted proteins | sample 1476041 | NCBI WGS metagenome assembly OBVF01 (sample SAMEA2579983, study PRJEB22360) | human gut metagenome
GCAAAGGTAGAGCGAAGCAAAGAAAGAGAAAAGACGGGGTTTACCGAATGCTTACTGACAATCAGCATATTAGAAGAATAAAACCACTCATTGTTCTAATTATGATTCCCAAAGAGAAAGAATTAAAACTTATAAAAATATATATGTATATCTACGATGTTTACGAGTCTTCATTCAAGTTCTACTACCAGAGGTTCAGTAATAACAATCATCCAATCTTTACCGTTCAGAAACTGCTTACTGTATACCTATTCTGCGGAGCTTATCAGCAATATTTTAAAATCAAAAACATACATACTTTTACCAAGGAATAACTACTTTCATGGTTCCCTGACTTGCCTTCTTACCAAACATTCAATTATAGATTGAATTTGATGCCGGAAGCAATCAGTGAACTTGTCAGACAGTTAATTCACTCAAACCTCAAAATTGTGACAGTATGAAATCATTGATTACTCTAATTTTTAACTAATGAACCAAATACTGATTCACATTATTTATCTTTAGTGAATGTAACCATAAACTCTTTGCATTTACGTTTATCCGGCCGAGCGGCTGCAACAGAATACGGACTATACTTCTCGTATATATCAAGTCCACGTCCCATTGAAATTACCCAACCATTGTCGGTCCTAATACAACGATCGTGAAATTCACGGAAGTTATAATCAAACTCAATGCCATAGCCAATCATATCGTCTTTTATGTCATCCAGTTTATCTATGAGATCAGGTAACTTATCTTCTTCTTCATTGGTCACCAGATGCACTCTAAGATCATCTACGTCGCGGGTATCAATGAGCATCGTCAGAAATTCCATGAGATTCTTTACTTGCCAACTTGTTCGGATGAACGGGTCTTCAATCATAATTTCAGTTGCATCCTTGAGATATTCGGCGAAGAGAGACTGATAAGTGACACCGGTCTGTCCCAGACGGAAGAACTGATTCTTTTCCTGCAAACAAATGAATCTTTTGCGAGACTGTCGTTCTGAAGAAAGCTCTACTTGCATTGTTGTTTCAGCTCCTTCTTGGAAAAGCGGAATATCGCTATCATCCAAATTTGCCATAAAAGTAGATCCTTGGTGAATATTGTTAGGGATGATAAGTGCATTGCTCACCTTCTCCAAAGTCTCCACACTAACCTCTACACCATCCTTCTCACGTACATATCTGAACTTAGCAGGCTCTGCATTAAACGTCTCATCCACGATATACAACTGGTCTTTGACACGCTTACGGCTTTCGGCAGCAAAGTCTATCAACTCAAATGCCTCTTCGTCCGTCATGTTACCATCCGGATAAATCAACTTCACCATGCCAGAAAATGTTTTCCGAATAGCCAAGTGATCACGTTCAGAAAGGGAACCATCAAACTTAGCATAATCCTTCAATAATGCTGTCAAATCTTTATTGCGCAATTCGTGCATAATGGCTGCTATGTAATCGGTAATCAGACCGTATCCTTTTGAGAAGCTATCTTTCTTCAGCATCCTAATCTCCCAACCCGGGTTGTAGAGGTGAATACGATCTAAAAAAGCACCCTTGATAAACGAAGTAGGAATTGATTCAAAAAGATGGCTATTCTTTAGCATATAAGGAACCGTATGTTTCGTGTTACCCACAAAGCAAATAGAAGCGGAAGCCTCATGCGTACCCTTACCACGGTTGAATGACTTATTGGCCAGATAATTTTGCATGGTATCAATTAATACCGCATCTACGGCACGGCCTTTTTGCTGCTCAAATTCATCCCAAGCCACTACATCCCAGTAACCCACCAATCCTAAAATCTCTTTATTACCGCTCATTTTAACAAACAGACGAGGACTGGTCACATCACCACCACTCACTAAAACACCGTATGGTGACAGTTCCTGAAAGACATGACTCTTGCCAGTTCCTTTAGGTCCTAATTCCATAAAGTTGAAATTATTCTCAACATGAGGAAGTAGACGAGCTAACGTAATGAACTTCTCACGCCGATTTAAGGTGTCGGGGTTCAACCCAACGGTATGCATCATGAAGTCCAACCACTCCTCTGTGGTAAAGTTCTTGCGTTTATCTATATAATCTTGAACATCCACATTGGATATTTGTACAGGCTTCAGGGTTTGAATTTCCCAGCGCACTTTAATATCTTCACCTGATATATAGCCAATAGTGACGATACACCAAACACCATTTCCTGATAAGAGCTTGGGATTGTCTGTCACATATTGAGTGCCAATAGGCACATTAGTAAGACCTAAGTTAGCAAAATGAGCTTGGTATTCGTCCACTTTCTCATTGAGAGTAACAGTCACCTTATCAATGATACGATGACGACCCTGCTCACGGATTTTACCTTTAATGACTTCTGACTCCGCGCGATGCACATAATTGTTTTGGATCACTTGTCTCACCCTTTCCAAACCTTCTTCTATGGTTGCTTCGTCATCACAGGCGCAATACTGCCCAAGCAGATACTCCAATACGTATGTAGGTACAGGGAGCCCTCCCTTTACAAGAAAAGCCAAATCTTTACGAACCACTTTACCTATGAAAGCATTCATTATTTTCTGTTGTAGTGTCATATCAAAAAACTTAATCACTAATACTTAAAAGTCTTGTTCTATCATTGTATTATTCTTCACCACTTCACGAATAAGTGGATTCAAACAGTCTTCTTCATCATACACACGTAGTTGTAGCATACCTGAATGTACTGAATGATTCAAGGTCAGCACAACTTCGTATACTCTATTATTCAAATTGATCGTATCAGCACTGTCAAGCGTAATGGTTTGCTTTCCGGTTACGGGTGTATCCCCTTGATACACTTGACAAACGACCTTACGTTCAACTACCGTCATGGAAACCGCTTCACTTTGTATCAATTGAAATTTCAATCTACTGCTTACCATCACGAGATTGTGATCAACCAATGCCACACCCACTTTATTGGTCTTATCAGAGCGTTTCTGCGAACTATGAATCACGGGAATAAGCATTTCCTGCAAAGTCGCTCCGCCATGGGCAAAGCTGTATCCACCAGAAGCAGCCAAACGGTTGGTACCCATAGGTACTCCTATATATATAGGAGTCTCGGCTTTTATTCCCGATACTTTGTCCAATGGCATTGTTACCACCCCTTCTTGCGCGCTAACTTGATCACTCACGTAGTAACGCGTTTTCTTCTCGATAATACCCGCAACCGTCACCGCATGTTTATCCTTCTCTGCAAATTCCACGTCATTGTAGAGAAAACCATGGTCAGCTGTCAGCACAACATTCGTCACATTCCAGGAGGCATGAAGGCGACGAATCAGCACAGCGAGCTGTTCAATAGCTTTGCGACAAGCCGCAATTACATCTCCGACTCCAGCCCCATGACTAGCAGCGTCAATTGTATCATGGAAAATATAGACTAATGGACGTTTAAATAGTTCGCGTGCAGTTTTTACATCTGCTTTGATTACAGTTTCATAGTCTACACAACAAGCACTTTCTTTGTATTTGGCCACCTGTGCCGAACGACTCTCTAAGGTGTCTAATACTTCACCATCTACCAGCATTTCTTTGTTCTTCCATATCAATGAAGTATGAGGCAGAAGAGCCGGCTTGCAGTATTTGGTTTCAGTAGGCAGCATGGCCCGATATGCAGATAGTTTTGCTATATGTTTCTCTTTAGCCAGTTCCTGCATCAGTTCTGCCGCCACTTCATAGCGTAGTGCATCAGAGATGATTACCACCTGTTTACTGTTACTGACACATTCATTAGCATAAAAATCCTCCTGTTTTTTCAACGACAGGTCGTTAAAGTAGTTCCCTTTTTCTATCACACAGGTCATCCATTCCAGATTGAAAACATTAACCATACGTGCATACCCTCCGTCAAACTGTTGTTTCAGTCTATTCAAACAAGTAAGTATAGGAACATCCTTTGACAACAATTCATGATATTCTTCCAATGCACAACGATAGAAGGTGTCAAGCCTGTACAAGTCATTCGTATAGAGTTGCACATAAGCTTCCGGCGTATTCAACTTCAGGCTACCCAGTCCTCTTACCATTTCATAATAAAAGGCCACTTGCATCAAGAAGCTTATAGCTTGTTGAAGCACACTATCGGCAGGAAGTTTTTGGGAAAGCAAACGCAAACGTTCTTGCATTTCTGCAGGTTCTGTCACGAGTTTGCTACCGGCAATTTCTTGCAATATAGGCCAACCTAATTCTTCCGTCAAGTAATAGAAGGAGGCATCCATGCCATAAATGGTAGTCAGCTCCTTTTCGTGAATATCAGCACCTAGTTCTTTCATCACTTTCATAAATTTATCTACAAACTCCCGGTCACGTGTACCCAGTTCATAGATACGATTCATTTGTTCAAGTGCTATACTGCTCTTTATTTTGTAAGCCTTGTAGGGATCATCGGCAATCACATCAAGAAGTTGGGTAATGCTATTATACTTCAAACTCTCCACCAACTCTTTCACCTTCGCCTCTTGGTTGGGTTTGTAACTGAATCCAAATATCTTGGTCAAACGCTCATCAACCGCTGTCTTGGCATCCTTGTTTCGTTCCAACTTATGATAGAAATCCAACCGTTTCTTATTTTCTGAATCCAATCCGAGTATAAACATTCTTATGATGATGTTTTCCCATTCCAAGAGTCTCTTTTCACCCAGATAAGAAGAAATAAAACCGCGGACTACTACATCCTCACTGAATGCTTCCGGCGTAAACCGGTCTTTCAGCATTGCATTTATCTTATTCGACATCAATTCACCGATATGGCGGCTGATAAAGGCGCGATATTTCTCAGGAAGTTTATATTGTTGCATGAATGCGGCATAATCTTCCTCTTTATATTCCATGTTAGCTTTCAGCATGTCCATAAGAGGGAATCTGAGCTGTTGTTCCTCACTTATGGGATAGGAGCCTAATGGAAAGAGCAACACCACACGTTTCTCTTTCCATGCGTATTCAATGTTATATTTAGTATTGAACCAAGCTCCATCAAATACTTTATAGATATATTCAGTTTCCCACGAACAGTCTGCCAAATCATTCATAATGATATTCGCCTTGTCAAAGATAAAAAGCACATGCAACTGTGGGTTACGCTGAAAATAACTGTATATTCTTTCTTGAGTCATAATGATTGCTTCTTTTTATACTTTTGATTCATATCAAAAGGGTTATCGGGAATGGTTCGCTCCAAATACCCTGCTTCTACTAATTCAGTAACATATCTTTTGATATTACTATTATGATATTTCACTCCTACCCTCTCAAGTATCTCCCGACTACTTCTCGGTACACTACAAAAGTTTACTATATCCTTTTGTTTATTGGTAAGTTTCATCTGATGAGTGTTAGGGCATTCATCGGAAGTGTTAGGGGTAGTGTCTAAGTGCTCCGAAAAAGTGTCAGGGCATTCATCGGAAGTGTTAGGGGTAGTGTCTGAGTGCTCTGAAAAAGTGTTAGGGGTAGTGTCAGAGTCAGCTAGATTACTATCCAAGTCTTTGTTTCTCTTTATGGTAGTTAGAAACTCATGTATCCGTTCATCATTCGTAAACTCTACTTGCACTCCTTCCTCCAAGGCACGTTGAATACCACTACCTGCACCTGTATAGGGAAGAAGATAGATAGCATTGCTAAAAAGGAAGTTGTTACGGGGCATCGAGGTGCCATTGGTAATATCTTCTACTTGCAAGCCGTTAGGCAACGTGCCCGGGCTGTGAATTTCCACTCTGTTATCAAAGATAAAGATACGTATGGGAGCTTTCCAATTCAGCGAACGATGGACCAGTGCATTTACAACAAACTCCATCAGGCTCACGTATGGAATCTCAAGCTCGCCCAATGAATTGAACTCTTTTTCCACTTGCACATTCTTGAGGTTGCGAGTGAAGAAAGACATAATGGTCTCAAATTGGTGCAGAAGATTTCCTTCCATTACTGCATCGTTCACCTTATCTCGAAAGGCCTTGCCGCCAATTGAATTACCTACATAGCTAATGCATTTTGCCGTCATCACAGGTAACCAACGCTGGGTGTACTTACCAAACAGTAATATGGCAGCCACTGTAAGACTCCCATCCGGACGGATAAAACGCAGGTTGCGCATCAGTTTATTAAGATCATGTCCTTTGGCAATCGCATTGGCTATCTCATCAAGTGACGCTTCCTGCAAAGCATCGCCAATCATTCCTTTTTTCTCCAATACCATAGCAAAACGGTTTTGCAGGAACTGCTTGATAGTATCTTCATCCAGATCATCTAATGTGGCATCTTTTACGGCGGCTTCATCAGGAGTAAAGCTACCACACTCGGTCATCATCTCCGCCAGCTCCGCATTATCGAAAACCTTACGCTTATCCGCTCCATTTTTCATCCACACGATACCTTTATTGTCATGGTAGGGCTTGTTAATTCCTTCCTTAATAGTAGCTATCACTACACTGCCACCTTCAACGCTGACTGCATCTATCTCAAGTAGGATATTGGGTACCACATTCTCCGAAGCCACATTGCTCAGTAGATTGGTGGTTTCCTGCACTTCTGCATACGACAACGGGTTAAAAGCTCCTGTCTTGTCGTTGATACCAATAACAAGCTGCCCTCCGCGAGCATTACTCATGGCAACCAGCTCGCAGCCTATATCATATTTATCTAAGATACGTTCTTTGAACTGTACCTTACTCACTTCGCCGAGGTCTCTGAGTTTCTGTATATCTTCAGTGGTCATTGTTACAATAAAATTATAGAAGGCTGATGAGATACTGTCGATAACTATCACTCAACCAATTACTTGTTATATATTCCTTGAGTTTATTCCTGTATACTTCGTTTTTAAAGAATCGTTCTCTCTTTTCTTGGTTAAATTTCAAAATCCATTTAACCTCAACCTTTTCAGGCGACATATATTCATCTGGAGAAAGAAAGAATTGCATACAATCATTTGAAATAGCAAATTCGTCTATTATTCCGTGGAGATTTGCAAATATAGAATCCTTCCTTATCTTAGCAAGAATATAACAATAGTTTTCATCGATACTATTTTTATCTTTCTCAAATAGTTCTTTAAATCTGCTGATTGTAGGAATTTGAATAGCATTATGAAACACAAAGTAGATATAATACCAGAAATCTTCAATATTTTCCAAACAATAATCCAATATTGTGTCTTTTAATGACTTCGAACAAATAGGATATAGTAATATCAAAACTTTATCTTCATGATTCTGCTTAAGAGTATCCATGCGAATATCGCTAAATACTAATTCATTTTTCTTTAGTATAGTAGCCAATTGTCGAATGCTTTCTCTGTAATATTCTGTATTATGAGAATTATAAAGCATTTGGCTTATTAGTTTATCTACAAAATCACTAGATGGTGAGTATTGTCGTATAAGATTATTAATGGTTTCATGACCTATTTGCAATTCAAATCTCCAATATTTCAATAATGCTTTATACAATGCCTCTGTATCTACTTCGTTAATATGTGATTTAGAGATAATGAGAAAAAGATTGCATAAGGGATTATAAAAAAACAAATCAGATTTATACAAATACTGACAATCGACGCCTAAACTATTAAGGCATAAATTTATGTATTCAACGCCAGAAGTATCAAATTCTAAATTCATTATGTCGTATCCTTTAAAAATTGATATCAGTTGTTCATGTTCTACATCAAATATCAGCATTTCAAGCATAAATGAATCAAGCGATTCAATTTTTGTTGAACACAATTTTCCGCCAAACATTTTGCTTGTTGGTGTAGCAAAACTATTCAAAATACCCAATGCCGTATTATTACAAACTGATTTAAAATGTTCATTATTATCACATATTATATAATTAGCCCAAGAAAACATACTTTCACGTTGATAAAGTGACATTAGAACGGTGATGTTGCTATTAATGGAGCAACCGCCTTTCTCAGCAGATTTTCGTTGCTGAAAAATTTTTTCTTTAAGTTTATAAGTTTCCACAACGTGACTTCCAACAAACCTGTATGATATTAAGTCTTGAAACATCTTCTTAATCTCTAAATCTATTGGAAGTTTGCTCAAAATATCTTCTAATTCAGAAGCATAAGCTAATTGAAGCTCTTTATCTGAATTGAAACTACCATCTTGCATCTGCTGATATTCAACGCCATATCGTATAGACCATATGTTATATCTACAAATGAAATACAAAATATACTTTTGACGATTCCAATATAAAGGCAATAGTTTTACATACTGTTTGTAAGCCGCCCAATAATCTCCTAACAGATACAAGGTAAACGGGTATTCTAAGTCTTCAATAGTATATTGAATGGATTGTGCACACAAAACCTTTAATCGCTCACACGTTTTGACCTGGTCAAATTTATGCAAGAAACACATTGTAGTCGGTAAAATATAATTATCTATATTCTTACAGAATTTATCATCTAGTATCTTAATTCCGTCTATTTCATATAAATAGTTATAGCATGCTATTTTTAGCAATGACCTTAAATCAATATTTGGATGAGTGATTAAGAATTTCCTTTTTTGTTGATTGGATTGTAACTGTTTTGCTATATCCTCAAAATAAGTCAAGTGTGTTTGCAATCCGCATGAATGCGTATTCCACATCATACTTTTGTTATTTGGGAAAAAATATCTAAGTCCATCGCCAAAAGAATGAAGTTCCTTATTATATGATATAATACGGTCATATATGTAGCTAACAAGATCATTTTTAGATATTGGGCTATAATTTTTTATTGCAAATAAGATTTTATCCGTAAGAAGTCCAATTCCACTTAGAGAACTTTCTGGATAATCAGAACCATTGATTAAATCTACATCTTTCTCGTTAAAATATAATATATTAATACCTTTCTTTTCAAAGTACTGCTTTGTTACAGGATCAGGGTCTTCACATGATAATAAATATGCTCTTTGTATATTCTCGGATAAAATGCCTTTTAGCTCGTTTAAAATCATTTTGAGATTTAAATCCGCAAAAGAGAAACCTACAAACAATACAAGTTTACTAGCAAATAGTGAAAGCACAAAGGCACGAATAAGAGGAAAATTATTTGAATAATTATAATAATCCGTTTCTGTAAGAACAATATTATCTGTTGCATAATCACCATGCATCTTCACAAGAGCATTAGGATGTACCATTTGCGGTATATCTTTATCTTCTCTTACTACAGCATATTGTATGAATTCATTAATAAGTTCTTGTTCGATTAGATCATCATAATTAGTAGTAACCATATGACATGGTTTAAGTGCTAGAATTCTTTTATGCAATGGATTGGGAACAGCCTTATTGTAAAGTAAAACTTCTTTTACTTTATCCATATACTCTTTGTGACCTCTTGCATCTTTATACAGTTGAGCCACCTTCAGCGCATCCATATCATTAGCAAGTTTATCTGGTAACTCTGACTTCATCGTTTTAATAAGGTCGTTCCATGTCGGAATACCGGAGTTTCTTGAAACCCCAGCACCAACAAATACAACCAAACGATTTTCACGGCTTGCTTGTTGTATATGTAACAAATTAGAAAGTTGCTGTTTATCCATTGTACTACTCTATTTTAATTTACTAACTACATCACCCAATTTAGCATAGTTCACCACCACACCATCGTCAAGATCAAGCGGGATAGCTTGTTCAGCTACTACAGCAAGGCGGTCATGATATTCACGACACTCTTTAAGTTGTTTGTTCAGCGTGTCAAGCTTCTTGCGCTCGGCTGTACTGAGGTCGGCAGCGCGAGCTGTGAGATCGGCAATCTTACGACCTAGCGTTTCGATGAAGGGCAGAAGATATTTACTGCGGATGCGTTCGGGGGTATAAGGTGTCATACGATGCAAGTAGGCAATGCACTGAAAGGTGCTTTTTTTGCTCGCAAACAGCCAATAGATGGGACGATTCTGATACATCTTCTTATGGTCTTTCCAAAAGTCTTTCTGCCAATACTGCTCTATGGTCTTACCGAGGATACGCTCAATGTAGTTAAGGTTCTCCACCTGATGCTCCGCGCCAAATACATCGCTCACGAATTGAGCGGTGCGTAGGCAGGCATTATCGGTGAAGCCACTATCGGCGGCCATCAAGGGGAAGATGCCATCATCATCTATCTCGATGATGTGACCATTATAAGTATAAGGAGCCAATTCCTCGGCTGTAGGGTTGGGATGAGCGATATGCAAACCGGGGTTGCCCAAGCGGTAACGTCCCATCCATACGCCGGCAGCATAGCTGAGGAATTGCTTTAATATTACTTCGTCGTGCCATTTCAAGGCATTTCCCTCAATGCTCACCTCTCCTTGTTGCAGGATGGTAATTTCATTCAAAGGTACGTCGGGGGTAAGTTCGTCTTGCAAGTCATAGATGTCGATGAACTGACGGTTGAGTTCTTCTTCATTGGTCTGGAGTTGCATGAAAAAGGTACTCCACTTTTGATGATAAAGATCCATGAGGTCTTGCAATCGGAATGTATGAGGATTATTGTCAGCTTGTGGTGTTGCTGCATCACAATATGCAGTAGTACTAAACAAGGTAGTCAGTGACTCTGTTGTAATGTCTTGTTCGGTGAAATCTATAAGGGAAATAAGCTCGTTCTGTTGAAAGTCCCAAGAAGTTTCGTGGGAATCCCAGTCGAGCTTGCTGATTGTGATGTTAGATTTTACAAACACATCAATCTCTGCAACGTTCTCAATATCTTCATATGGGACTTTACCCATGGGACCTTCATGATAATCTAAGGTAGGAGACAAAGTTTGAAGACAAGCAACTACAATAGGAGAGTTCAAATAACCCATTAGAGTATAAAGTTTATCTTCCTTTATAGGAAAACATACAGATCCTTTAGTCTCAAACAACCAACTTCTATCAAAGAAACGGAAAGATGGTTTGCCTGATGCTATAGTTGACCACGTAGCACCCGGTGAAGTAAAGTATCGCTTTTCATTTCTTATAACAGAACCCTTAAACTCTTTTAGTTCCTTTCCATCATTTTCCCAGTTTACTAAATAGTCCATATTGCCGTACCATCTTCTAAATGGGCCGCCTTTAGTAGTTATGAACCACTTCTTTCCCGATTCTTTTGCTTCCTCAGCCGATTTCATCCCAAAGCCAATCTTTTCAAGATTGACTTCATGCCAATATCTGAGAAATCTCGCATTGTCTGCCGTTTGCAAACCAACGCAGGGTTTAGCAACGGCAGACAATGCGAGATTTCCCGCGAAGCGGGATAAAATTTTTTCAGAAACCCAGTATCCAATCGGGCATCCCGGAATCTTCTCAAAGTTAGCCTGCGGCACATTAGAGTAGTATATCTTTGTACCTTGCCCTGCATAGTTCAAGAACATTTGCTCTTTATCAGCACAACTTTTCCCATCCACCAAACGGAAGTACATTCCACCTTGTTGGACACTGTGCTTTGCCACCACGAAAGCTGTGTTCTGTACCACTTCCCCACTCAGCTCGTCAAAAGTACGAGGACCAAGGTGAAGCATATTCTCAATATGATAGTTGTCGAGTAATGTCTTGCGAAGTTTCTCGAACGAAGAAAGAAACATCCAACTCTGCATATTAATCATGCCATAACGACCGTGTACTTTTAGTCGTTCAATGGCAACCTCCATAAATACAGAGAAAAGGTCTGTTTTTCCATCCTCATAATTCCTTTTCACATATTTACTCAACACCTCATTCATATTACCTCCCCCCATATACGGCGGATTCATCACCAAAGCATCATACTGCTCTGTCAACGCTATCACCAACGCTGCCGCTTCATTCTCTTCAACCCGCGAAGCCACCCATTCACGAGCAGCAGGTGTAAGGTCAAACTTCATAATGCTACCTAAAGAATCGGCATCCTTCAGCAAAGCATTGGCGACATTAATCTCTACCGCTAATCGGGTATCGGCAGGCAAAGGCAATTGTACCTTCGGCATTGTCAGCACCCGTGGCAAGCAATGTGCATCTACAAAACTATGATCGCGTTGACAAGCCTTCAGCGTCAATGCAAAGAGCGAAAGTTGCTGTGCACGAGGATCGAGATCGATACCCGTGAGGTTATCTTGGAAGATATGTGTTATGGCTTCAACACGCGTATAACCTTCAGTGATATAAAGATCGTAGAGTAGATCGAAGCACTCGTTAAGGATATGTCCCGAACCACAAGCAAGGTCAGCCACTTTCAAGTCAGTCAACTCATTGTAATGAAGAATAGCTTCAGCAGGAGTCGGCTCTGCAGGCTCCACGAGGTATTGCCATTTCTCCTTATAAGCCAAAGTGGTATTGGGATTGTTATCGAGATAGATACGCCCCACGGTGTTCTGCACCATGTACTTCACAATCCAGTTAGGCGTAAAAATCTGCGTGGCGGCAGGAATCTCATCAGCTTCAAACTTGCCTTTTTTGGCAAATACCTCATCTTTGCGCTCACTGATGTAGAACTGGTATAGCCAACCAATCAGTTCCGGCGAGCGAAACTCTTCGTCGGTGATAAACTCAGTGTGGTTCAAGAGGTCGATAAAACCATTCTCCGCCAAAATATTGGCGGGAAGCAACAGTTCAGTATAGTCCTCCATAGTGCCAAAGCAGCGTTGCAGGATAGGGTTGGCATGGCACCATGCCACCAAAAGCACAGCAAATTGTTCAGTAACTTTCGTATCGTCATCTAGGAGTTCCAAGAGGTGACGCTTGCTCGCCTCCTCCATTGGAGGGAAAAGCCCTTGCCGGGCTTGGTTTACAATCTGCGGGGTATGTGCAGAGTCGGCGTATGTACTTACCGGTTCGCAAAGTCCGTTCTTCTGTAAGATACGAATGGCTACCAGACGATTAAACCATGTGTAAGCTGCTTGCTCGTATACTTCGTTCACCCCCTTAGCCTGCACCTCCTCATAGAGCCGCATCCATTGGTAATAAAATCCTTCGGAGAGAGTTCGTCCATTCCAAAGCGTACCGCCCTGCAAGAGTTGCGGGCGTAAATTCTCAGCCACTTCGCCCTTGTTATCGAAGCCCAAGCTGGTGAGTTTGGCGGCAATACCCGCCTTTAGTATATTGCGTGCTTCAATAGCAAATTTCTTTAATCTATTGGTTTCCATCTATCTTATTCCTTCATTTCATTATTTGATAATCATTACCGTCTCGCCTTTGTCAATATGTGCCATTAGTTGCTTCTTGAGTTGTGCCAAATACTTATCCACATCAGCCTCTGAGCCAATAGGTAAAGTGGTACGAGTACTCAAAGCTACCTGTGTAGGATACTTCTTAGCGGGAGTTTCTTCCTTCTTGTTTTTGTCATCACCAACCGTAGGTTTAGGCTTCGGTTTTGCTGCCAATATCTTCGCCGTTTGCTCAGCAAAGAATGCATTGGTATCGAGGTTGGTCTGCAACACAGGAATGCTATCCGGTTGTGTTTTGAGTTTTACTATAACCTCTTGATCTGAGAGAACAGAAGTCGATACCTCGTTTTCCTTGCAGCCTTGCTCCAACTGAGCATACGTTTTGGCATACTCTTCAGCGATTTGTTTGCGAAGTTCTGTTCGCTTAGCATCGATGGCTCCGGCAAGGGTGTTGCGAAGCTTCATATAAGTACGTATGCCGATGGGCCATGCTGCATTCTCTATTTCTAATAACTGTGTGACTGTTTCGTGAAGCTCTGAAGGTACAAAGCTAAAATTATCCCGATTATCACGCACAAAGCGGAGTACATTCTTATAATTGTCCATTTGGTCTTGGACAAACTGCACGACTTCTTTACAAGTATCGAAGAGGGTGCGCGCCTGCTGCTGTTCGTCAATCACACGACGGAAATACTTCAACGGATCGCGCTCAGCAAGCCAACCTTCGAGCAAGGTCACCATCTCGTCGAGCGGCGCACTGAAAGAGTATGCGGCAATATCCTTGTAGAGCTGTTTGTAGCGTGCAACTACATTCTCCACACTTCGTACATTCTCTTTCTCTCGACTAAGACGGAATAGCTGGGTACTATCGGTAGTGGAGAAAGATTCGCTCACACCAAAGATATTCTTCCAAGCGGCAATGAAACCATTAATCACCTCGGACGAAATGGTTACAGCCGGACGAATGGTAAACTTGTTGGTTTCGCTCAGCAAACGGTTTGCTACAATACTCACCTCCACATTGGGAATATTGCTATAACTATAGTCACGCTTATGCCGGCGTACGAGTTCGTTCACTACATAAAGAGTACAGATGCCATCCCAACCGAACGGAGCTTTAGAGAACTTGGCTACCACATCACCCACATTCAACTCCTCGTATTGCTTGTTGAGGTAAATTTCCACCTCATGTTCTGCTTCAGTAAGCGAGTCATTTAATCCCTCGTAATCACCCGGGTTCACGGGACGAAGGATAGCTGTCTTGAGTTTATCGCTGTTTCGGGGAATTTGCGGTAAATCTACCAGTCCTGCTTTGGTATAGATACCGGAGAGGTGTTTCTCTATAGCAGCCAAGTAGCGGTCATTCCCTTTTTTATTACCCAACTCTACATCATCAATCACAGAGAGACCACTTACTAGAGGACAGGTGTCGAGAATCTTTTGGAACTCTCTCTCAATGATGCCAGTCATCACTTCGCTGGCACGCTTTTTAAATTCTTCGCGCACAGCAGCATTCTCGTCGCTGGTAGCAGGATTGGCGATCATATAACTCTGCACCTTACAATACCAATAAAAGTTGTTGCGCAAACGAGCATTGGCACGGAACTGTGGCCCCACATAGTACACCAACCGATTGGTCTGGTTTTGCAGAGCAAGTTGTTCGGGTGTATCATAGTCGTCATCCATCATAAATTCCAGCACTACATCGGGGTTATTACTGAGGTAGTTGCGCTGATTGATGGTCATTCCCACGGCAAACGAACGAGTTTTATATTGTTCCTTGTTCTTCAATCCTTTCAAGTAGCGATTGAAGATTTCTTTCAGTTCACCGGCTTGCAGGTTGTTATCAGCAGTCTGACTTTTAATCAGCTCGGCTACCTTCATTTCCTCTTCGCTATAGAACGAGAAGAAGTCGGGCGCACCCTGACGGCCTTGTTCACGACGGATGATGTTGTTGTCGCAAAGAAAATCGACCACCTTTTCTACCTCATTCTTCAGATTGAGGCGAGGCGTGGTCATATCGTTAATCAGCAACGTAGTGATATTGTCGAGCGTTGCCGGGAAAACTAGTTGGTCAGTTTGCGAAATATTGCAAACCATAAAGAGGACATTGGCTACACGTACAGCCAATTTCGGGTCAGTATAGGTACGGGCAATGCGGATAGCATTATCCACAGCCTTTTGTCCACGAGCCTGCAAACCCTCCTCGAACATATTGTTGTAAAGTTCATCAAACGAAACGAACTTACCTACTTCGGCCTGAGCATTGTTGGGAGCCTTAGCCGTAGCGTGAATCACCTTGATGATGCTTCGTTCGTTACCTTTCACCTCCTTAGCCACATACCCCAAAGCAAGGAAAGAGTCGAACACCTGCATGATGAGCTTAAACTGATAAGGAACAAAGGGGTAGAAGTCGATAAAGTCAGTCTCCGTATCGTAGCTCTTATACGCATTTGGTAACTTAAACTGGAGACTGAAGGCTCCTTGCTGCTGCTCGTACATGGCAGCTAAGTCGGTTTTCACCTCCGGCTTCTTTTCCAAGATACGCTTCTGTGTAATCACTTCCGGCTGCGTGCCTTTAAGTGATACTTTCACTTCAAAACGACCTTTAATCTTTCCTTCCTTATCCTTTTCTTCACCAATATTGCAGTCGTCCATTATTTCGCTAAGGTCCTGCTGGGCGGTACAAGCCACCCACACCTGATTGTTGCAAGCTTCAGAAAGTTTAGTGATAATTTCTTGCAGATTCAGATAACGGTCACGTTCCTTATTGATAAACTGGCTCACCTCATCGGCAAGCAATATCAAGCGATAATCTTCGCCTTTGTCCTTGATATAGTCTGCCAGTTCCATGCCGAAGCGTTCGATGCTAATGGCATAGTCGCGCTTATCGATATGATTGTACAGGGAGTTGCGGTCAAACTGCGGATTGAGTTCACAAGCGGCATCTACAACCATCTCCAAAGCTTGATCCACCAAGTCGGCAGCCTCGCTGGGATTGTTCCAATCGCCACCCATATCGGCAATGACCTCCTTAAATTGCTCCAACAACCCACGCTCCATCAGCGGTTTTTCCAAAAGCTGTGCTAAGGTGAGGTTAAACTTGTTCAGTCCACGTTTGCCGTTAAACTCATCCCAAAACACCTGCAAGAAAGCCTTTTTTTTGTCAGTAGTCGCATTGTAGGAGGTTTCGAGGTTGAAGATGCAGGTATCGACGGTGGCAGTCTTGAGCCACGAAGCAATATCTTGAACCTGTGAAAACTCAAACTGAAGGTTATGCTTACCATCGAAAGGATCGATTTCTTTCACAGCATCAAGTAAACGTTCTAAGGCTAAATCGCGAGTTTCGGGAGTTATGCAGTAGTCGAGGTACTTTAAGAAGTGAGATTTACCCGAACCGTAGTAACCATCAATCCAAATACCAACATGGTCATAAGGTTTATTGTTCTTGATAGCATTCAGAATGCGATAAAGTCCATTGAGGATTTCATCGGTAAAAACGTATTCCTTGATTTCAATATCAATGGTCTCTTTATCGAACTTAGTAGCAGAAACCGCCGGATTGACCGGACGATTAATGGATTTGATATACAGGTTTTGTAGTTGCATCGTTTATTCGTTTATTAAAAGGGTTGCGCGATAAGTATGATGGTCATTTAAGGTATCAAAGAGTTTGAATGAATTTTGTTCCCGATGTCCGGGATAAAAGAGAATGATTTTATAGCGTCCGGTCTCATTGTAATCCTCGTACTTTGCCAAAAGTTCATTGGCACGAAGATAAGGATACATGGTACCGATGCCATACATAAACACATATGGACGACGATATTCATCATCAATCGTGATATGCGCCACGATCCGCTCATGCAGATATTTCACGAACTTCTCACTATGGGCATGACGCTCCAATGTGCTGAAAATCTTATCGCTCGTATCGGGATACTCCTGTTCTTTCTCGAGCAAATATTGCAGCATGGAGTCGAACTTGAGAAACTTTTGTCCATTGAGGTAGTTACAGAACTCTTCAAACAAGTCGAGCGTGAGCACATCCACATAATTCGTGGGACGGATAAGGTTTTGTTTGAACTCCTGTATCTGCTTACGGATATCATATTCTTTCTCTGCCGGATATTGGTAGATGAAGAAATTATAAAATAAGTCTCCGTTCTCAGTATCCTGAAATCCGGGACTATTAAGTTTATCATCCAGTTCTTTTATAGTCATACCAAACTGTTTTTAATCTTTTCAATTTGATAAGGCTGTAACAAACAAGCCTCCAGAAACCAAGATTCGCCAATCTGCAAATAGTATGGATAGTTGGTACAATCAAGCACTTGCAATTGGTTAGTTCTATCGAGCATTCCTATCTTTCGCAAAATAGATAAATAGGCACTAATCACTTTGTCCTTCGTAGCTTCACTCCACGAGTCAACAAATGCATCACGAGCAGATATTTCATTAAACTCCATGAGGATATCTTCTCTCTTCACAGACTTAGCGACGCTGTTCCAACGACGTATCGTCACGTTTACATGAAAGTCAAAAAGTATTTTGTACGTCTTCAACATCACAAAAAAGAGAGCAATAGGCTGCTCTACGGCAGTCATCGCTAAAAAGTCCTGCCAGAAAGCTGGTGACATCGTATCATAACGACGACTAATCTCTAGGATTGCCTTCTTTCTTGATGTTTCAGCATTAATCATCAGTACGCGGTTGTTCAATTGTTCATCTTTGAGAAGTTCTTCTCGATCTTCACTTTGCAAGAGAGGAAGCAGAGCAAGCGTCTCATTAAGTAAAAAACCTCCACCCGTAATTGCAGCCGTATAAGGGCTATTTATCTTCATTGCCATATTGTTCTTTTATTCTTTCGATTTATTAATCAGTTCTCGCACATCAATCTCCAAAACTACTTTAATGCGATTCAAATCTGCCATAATTGCATACATAACGCAAATGTAATGAAGTTACTCGGTTGAACCATAAATTTTGCCACCTTTCTTAACACAATAAGTGTATTTCCCACTTCACTAAACCATTGATTCCAAATAGCGGTTGGGAAGGATGCCAAAAACATTACCTCAATCTCTCCGACTCCTAAACGCAAAAAGCGTGCAACTCATTGAGCTGCACGCTTTTGCTTATTGTTTATTATCTGTTTCCTTATCGGAATCATTTGACTTCCTCGAAGTCTGCATCCTGAATATGTTCATCCTGTCCACCATTAGACTGTCCACCAGCTTGTTGTCCACCGTTCATATCCGGACCAGCCTGAGCACCACCTTGTGCACCGCTCTGTGCATACATCTCAGCACTTGCAGCCTGGAATGCAGTATTCAGTTCAGCCATAGCACTGTCAATAGTTGCAAGATCCTGCGCTTTGTGAGCATCTTTCAGTTTCTGCAAAGCTGCTTCAATCGGTGCTTTCTTGTCAGCAGGCAACTTATCACCCAGTTCTTTCAATTGATTTTCAGTAGAGAAAATCATACTGTCAGCCTGATTCAGTTTATCAATCTTCTCACGTTCTTTCTTATCTGCCTCAGCATTAGCTTCTGCTTCTGCTTTCATCTTATCAATTTCTTCTTTGCTCAAACCACTGGAAGCTTCAATACGGATCGCTTGTTCCTTACCAGTAGCTTTATCTTTAGCAGATACTTTTAAGATACCGTTAGCATCGATATCGAATGTTACTTCAATCTGAGGTACACCACGACGAGCCGGAGCGATACCTGTCAGGTTGAACTGACCGATTGATTTATTCTGTGCAGCCATCGGACGTTCACCTTGCAACACATGAATAGTTACTTCTGTCTGATTATCAGCAGCAGTAGAGAATGTTTCACTCTTACGTGCGGGAATAGTTGTGTTAGCATCGATCAACTTAGTCATCACACCACCCAGTGTTTCAATACCCATTGACAACGGAGTAACATCCAACAATACTACGCCTTTGATTTCGTCTGTTAACACAGCACCCTGTACAGCAGCACCTACAGCCACTACCTCATCGGGGTTAACACCCTTAGAAGGAGTTTTACCAAAGAAATCTTCAACCAGTTTCTGTACGGCAGGAATACGTGAAGAACCACCTACAAGGATTACTTCATCAATATCAGAGTTACCCAGACCTGCATCCTGCATTGCTTTTTTACATGGTTCAAGACAAGCCTGAATCAAATTATGGGCCAGAGATTCAAATTTAGCACGTGTCAATGTCTTGACCAAGTGCTTAGGTACACCACCTACCGGCATAATATACGGTAAGTTGATTTCTGTACTTGTAGAAGAAGATAATTCAATCTTAGCTTTTTCAGCAGCTTCTTTCAAGCGTTGCAAAGCCATCGGGTCCTGTGTAAGATCAGCACCTTCATCTTTCTTGAATTCTTCAACTAACCAATTGATAATTACCTGATCAAAGTCATCACCACCAAGGTGAGTATCACCATTAGTAGAAAGTACCTCAAACACACCACCACCGAACTCAAGGATAGAGATATCAAATGTACCACCACCAAGGTCGAATACGGCAATCTTCATGTCTTTGTGTGCCTTATCAAGACCGTAAGCAAGTGCAGCAGCAGTCGGTTCATTTACGATACGTTTTACTTCCAGACCGGCAATCTGTCCGGCTTCTTTAGTAGCCTGACGTTGTGAATCAGAGAAGTATGCAGGTACAGTGATAACTGCTTCTGTTACTTCTTGTCCAAGATAGTCTTCAGCAGTTTTTTTCATTTTCTGCAAAATCATTGCAGAAATTTCCTGCGGAGTGTAAAGACGACCATCAATATCAACACGCGGAGTGTTATTATCACCTTTTACTACTTTATATGGAACGCGGGTTACTTCTTTTTGCACCTGGTCCCAATTTTCACCCATGAAGCGTTTAATAGAGAAAATTGTTCTTGTCGGATTTGTGATAGCCTGACGTTTTGCAGGATCACCTACTTTACGTTCGCCACCATCAACAAATGCAACAATAGAAGGAGTTGTACGTTTACCTTCGCTGTTTGCAATTACTACCGGTTCGTTTCCTTCGAATACAGAAACACATGAATTTGTTGTTCCTAAGTCAATACCAATAATTTTTCCCATGATCTTTATACTTTTATATTATTTATTATTCTAATTTCCTTTTGTCCGGTTGTCGTTCAGCGCCTTTTTTCAAGGATATCTTTCAAACGGACGACAACTAAAAAACAAACCGTGTGCCAAAAGGAAATTACATTAGTTAGTGACATATTTTCTGCCAAAACGACAGTTTTTAACGATAGAAGCTGCCGCAGCAGGCACAGGGCTGCAAGCATGATTGCTTCATACAACAAATGTAACCGGCTCTGGTTCGATGGAAAAAATAAATTCTTATCTTTGTAGTTGGAAGTTAGAAGTTGGTAGTTAGTAGTTAGAATCCTTTCGGCATATCAATACTATTACGCCGCAAGGATTCTAACTACTAACTACCAACTACTAATTTCTAATTTATACAACCCTGATATGACAAACCGTATTTTATACATCTGCCTTTTTGTTTTGTTGACAGCCTGTGGCGGAAAAACAAAAAAGGAAACAGTGCTACAGGAGGGTACTCCCGTTTCTCTGTCACAAGCCCAAGGTTTCGGTATAGCACACACCGACACTTATACTATTGTTACTGTATGTAACCCCTGGAAACCAGGAGAAATATATGATAAATATTATCTCGTTAAAGATGAGACAATTGCAGTGCCCGAAGACGGACATAAGATTACTATTCCGTTAAAGAGCCTGATGACAAATTCAGCTACCCACCTCGGCTTCCTCGAACTGTTAGGAGAACTTGACAAAGTGACGGGAGTATGCAATTCTGATTATATTTATAATCCGGCTATTCTAAAGGGAGTAGAAAAAGGACAAATTAAAGATTTGGGAGATGCTTTCAATCTCGATATAGAGAACCTGCTCCTACTCCATCCACAAGCTGTCATGACTACTGCTTATAATACCGAAGATGAAAATAGCAAACGAATGCGGCAAACAGGACTTAATATTATATATAATATAGAGTGGCAAGAACCAACTTTGCTGGGACGTGCCGAATGGATTAAATTTATCGGAGCCTTTTTTGATAAAGAAGCACTGGCTGACAGTATATATACGGGAATAGAACAACGCTATAACGATTCAAAAATGAAAGCACTGGTACTCTCATATGCTCCATCTATCTTCTCCGGACAGGATTACCGCGGTACCTGGTCATTACCAGGTGGTAAAAGTTATACAGCCCAATTGTTTCGTGATGCCGGAGCCTCGTACAAATACTCACAAGATTCAACCAGCACCAGCATCCCCAGCAATATAGAAGAGGTATTAGTGAACTTCAACCAAGCGGATATATGGATAGGTGTACAGACTTCTTCACTTGAAGAATTAGGAAAAACAGATAGCAAATACAAACTTTTCAAAGCCTACAAAGAAGGCAACGTGTACAACACAAACAAACGAATAAATGCTACCGGGGGAAATGACTACTGGGAAAGCGGAGTTGCACGTCCTGACTTGCTACTGAATGACATGATTAAAATCTGCCATCCCAGCCTCTTATCTGAATACGAACTAACCTATTACGAACGACTGAAATAATGAAAAATTATCCTCTGTTTTTTTTGTTAGGCGGATTGCTGATTTGTGCTTTTTTGGCCGATATCGCTATTGGCAGTGTCAACCTGTCATTATCTGATGTGTGGGCAACCTTAACAGGAAACAGCGATAATCTTATTTATCATGAAATCATATTAAATCACCGGCTACCTAAAGCTATTACTGCCATACTGGCGGGAGGAGCCCTCTCCGTAGCCGGCGTACTGATGCAAACACTGTTTCATAATCCATTGGCAGGCCCCGACGTATTGGGAGTTACTTCCGGTGCCAGCCTGGGAGTTGCCTTACTTACATTAGGAACTTCTACCCTTCCCCTTTGGCTCATTACCGGATGGGGACAGGTTATGGCTGCTATTATTGGAGCAGTATGTGTACTATTGTTGGTTATAATCGTGTCCATTCGCATACCGCAGACTGTCTCTTTGTTAATAATAGGCATGATGTTCGGTTATTTTGCCGGAGCAATAGTAAGTATTCTGCAAAGCATGAGCAATCCGGACACACTGAAACTATTCATTACCTGGACATTCGGTAGCCTGTCTTCTGTCGGTTGGGGACAAATGGCAGTAATGGCTCCCATCATTATCAGTGGAATCTTTCTGGCGCTACTTTTGCAAAAACAGTTGAATGTATTGCTCTTAGGTAGAAACTACGCCAGCGGACTGGGTATTTCTGTCACCCAACTACGTTTATGGATTATTCTCGCTACAGCACTATTAGCAGGCACTTCAACGGCTTTCACCGGACCAATTGCTTTTATTGGGATTACAATGCCTCATATTGCCCGCGGATTATTCCAGACTCCTAATCACCGGATTATTCTTCCGGCTTCTATGCTGTGCGGAGCCATCATCCTATTAATATGTGACCTTATTTCACAAATGCCTGGTTTTCAAGGTACACTCCCCGTCAATGCCGTGACAGCCCTCTTTGGTGCTCCAGTCATTATCTGGATCATACTAAAAAATAAAGGATAAAAAGGATAAAGCAATACTTCAGTAAGACCTTCATAGCGTATGATAGGACTCAACCTGTACAAGGTTGGTAAGGAACGATGTACGACATGCACATGTCGTACTGTACCAGATGCACATGGCGTACTGCACGAGATGCACATGTCGTGCTGTACGAGATGCACATGTCGTACATTGCTTCTCACCAAAGAAAAGAGTACTTCTCTAAGGCAAAAGCCATCTACCTTCCTTATATTCAGACATAAACACATAGCCCCGGATGTACAACATTTGTTCATCCGAGGCTACACTATACTTATTTAATATATACTTCTCTCTATTTCTTGGTAAGCACCAATACTAAAGTATTATTCGCATCATACAAGCCAATTCCACCACCGGCAAGTTTACCAAACGATTTCACTTCATTCAGGGCACTCATAATTTTGCCTTCGGTTTCCATATCAGGACATGCCATCATGGTAGATGCTACAGCAGGGAAAGAAATTGAAAGAGCATTCCCCTCCTCCGTTTTGAAACCACCATTGATCAGGTTGCATCCGGCATTGCCATGAATTCTCTGTTCTTTCACATCAAAAGCAATGAAAGGCTGTTTCTCCATACCTGTAGGAACTGCTTCTCCATTCACTTCCGTAATGTTCCATTCACCCTTCAAATCAGTCACTTTCACATCGGCAGCTTTCTTTTGAAGTATAACAACAGGACGATCGGAAGCATTACAGAGAGCCATTGTTGCTTTCCCCATTTTTTTATATCCCTTCACCTGTCCCAAAGTACTCAATACATTCTGTTCAAGGGTCATGTCCGGACAAGCCATACGAGTACTGCCCAATGCTCCCAAATCAATTGTACCTGCTTTCGCATTCACATCAATTGATCCAATTAAACGATTACATCCGGTGTAACCATATACTTTTCCAGTGGTAGTATCAAAGCCTATAAAAGGGATCTGCTGACCTTGACCTGGTACGACAGCTGTACCGTTTATCTCAACAATGTTCCATTCACCATTCATAGAAGATAAAGAAGTCGCCTCTTTGGAAGAGCGGCAAGATGACATTGCAAGTGCTGCACCTGCAATGAAAATAGAAACTAATACTTTTTTCATTATTCAATAACGTTTAAGTTAAATATGGGCGCAAATATATCAAAAATAACATAAAGTTCATACATTTGTCTAATTTAATATTAACAGAACAGACAATTCAATGGTTCATGAAATACAAATGAAGATGAAAAGAATTACATTTATTCTCCTCTGCCTTATTCTGAGAATTGTAACCATTACAGCTCAGAATGATTATCTTGTGACGACGCCTCAGCAAAAAAGTAGTAGCATGAGCGAAGAAGAACAATTCATTGAAAACAACTTTCCGTTGCAACTCCTATGTAAATGGACACCCGGATTAAAATTCATGTTTATTCCTGATGGCAATGAGCTTTTTATTCCAATCTTCAACTCTTACGAAACAGAAAAAGAAGTGGACAGCAATAAGCTTAAACACAAAATTTTCGAGTTTCAGGGTACAGAAGAGAAAGAAAAGGAGACCTACGTGGGTATCAATTACTCTACCCGCTTCATCTTTAACTGCGAAGGAAAGAAGTATTATTCCGAATTCAAAAACCTACGCCTTAATGATATTTGTGAGCAAAACCCACGTGCCAACATTAGTGGACTGGTCTATTTACCCGATGTAGACAAGGCACGAGAATTACTTATCGGCAAAGTTGTTTACACTCACATCACCAGTGCACGGATAGACGACAGTAATAGCTATTCAGGCTATAAGACAGTACAAATTGCCGAAAATGAAAAAGTTACAATCACAAATATAGGAGTAGGCAGTAAAGCCTATCCGGTAAAAATTGTTTTTGAAGACACAAAAGGTAATTCATATTATGTTGAGGTAGCTTTATCCAGGACAAATTCCGGCATGGATAAGGCGGACTTTCAGGCAGATAAGAAAACTAAATATTTTCCAAACACATTCTCATTCAATAATCAAAACGCATTAACACTTGAAAACTTAAAAAACAAATACATCGGCATGTCCGTCTATCCCAAACAAACAATGAGTACAAAATGCAACATGAAAGTAGAAGGAAATACCACAGCATTAGAAGTACGCCTACTACGTTACACTCCGTTGCAGATAAAAGATATTTCCGTAGAACTTCCAAAAACAGTGGCTATGCTAACTCTGGAAGATGCAAACGGAAGTATTTATGAGACTGAAGTAGATCTGAAATATGATATAATTACCAAAAACGAGAATTACATAGAAGATATCTTCGCGTTTGGAAATATCCGGAAACAGTACCCTTACATCACAGAAGAGAATTGGAAACTAATTGCCCAAGGTAAAATAAAGGAGGGTATGACTACAGATGAATGTCGTCTGGCATTGGGCAATCCCATCCAAATAGAATTTAAACAGGACACCCGTTTTGAAAGCTGGTTGTACGCCCGTAAAATTCTTGAATTTGAAAGTGGCACGTTGCTTCGTTATAAATAAATAAGGAAAGAGGGAATGATTTTATAAAAATAATACCGTATATTTGTTCCTTAAACAAGTCTTAAATTCTTAATTTTTAATTCTCATATAAAAGAAATGGGTAGAGTTCTTATTATCGGTGCGGGCGGTGTAGGTACCGTCGTTGCGCACAAAGTGGCACAAAATGCCGATGTATTTACTGACATTATGATTGCCAGCCGCACTAAATCCAAATGTGATGACATCGTGAAAGCCATTGGTAACCCTAATATAAAAACAGCCAAAGTAGATGCTGATAACGTAGACGAGCTGGTAGCTTTATTCAATGACTTCAAACCGGAAATGGTTATCAATGTTGCCCTCCCCTATCAAGACCTGACCATTATGGAAGCTTGTCTGAAAGCTGGAGTGAACTATCTGGATACTGCGAACTATGAGCCCAAAGATGAAGCTCATTTTGAATATAGCTGGCAATGGGCTTACCACGATCGTTTCAAAGAAGCCGGGTTGACAGCTATCTTGGGTTGTGGTTTTGATCCGGGTGTAAGTGGAATCTATACGGCATATGCAGCTAAACATTATTTCGACGAAATTCAGTATCTGGACATCGTAGACTGTAATGCAGGTAATCATCATAAAGCTTTTGCCACTAATTTCAATCCGGAAATTAATATCCGTGAAATCACCCAAAACGGACGTTATTATCAAGATGGTAAATGGGTAACTACCGGGCCACTTGAGATTCACAAAGATATTACCTATCCCAATATCGGTCCGCGCGATTCATATCTGCTCTATCATGAAGAGTTGGAATCATTGGTAAAACATTTCCCTACGATCAAGCGTGCACGCTTCTGGATGACTTTCGGTCAGGAATATCTGACTCACCTGCGCGTAATTCAAAATATTGGTATGGCCCGTATTGATCCAATCAATTACAATGGCGTAGAAATCATCCCGTTACAATTCCTCAAAGCCGTATTACCTAATCCACAGGAACTGGGCGAAAACTACGAGGGCGAAACTTCTATTGGTTGTCGTATCCGGGGATTGAAGGATGGCAAAGAACGCACATACTATGTATACAACAATTGTAGCCATCAGGAAGCTTACAAGGAAACTGGTATGCAGGGAGTCAGTTACACTACCGGTGTACCGGCAATGATCGGTGCCATGATGTTCTTCAAAGGAGAGTGGAAACGTCCGGGTGTGAATAATGTAGAAGAGTTTGATCCGGATCCGTTCATGGATCAACTGAATAAACAGGGATTGCCCTGGCATGAAGTATTTGATGGTGATTTAGAGTTATAAAATAGTATGGGATTAAACGTTGGAGATAAAGCTCCCGAAATATTAGGAGTAAACGAAAAAGGAGAGGAAATCCGTCTCAGCAATTATAGAGGAAAGAAAATCGTAATCTACTTTTATCCAAAAGATAATACTTCCGGATGTACAGCGCAGGCTTGTAGTTTGCGTGACAATTATTCAGAACTGCGTAAAGCCGGTTACGAAGTGATCGGTGTAAGTGTAGATGATGAGAAATCACACCAGAAGTTTATAGCTAAAAACGAATTACCCTTCACTCTCATAGCCGATACAGACAAAAGATTGGTAGAAGAATTCGGTGTATGGGGAGAAAAAAAACTGTATGGGCGTGCATACATGGGAACCTTCCGTACTACTTTCCTTATTAACGAAGAAGGAATTATAGAACGGATCATTGGACCTAAAGAGGTGAAAACCAAAGAACACGCCGCTCAAATTTTAGTAAATAAAGACTAATCAGTCAGTATACTGACTACTAAATTCTAACTACTAACTACTAAAATAGTATGGCAAAGAAAGACGAACTTAATTTTGAAACAGGAAATAATATGGCATCAAGCGAAAAACTAAAAGCCTTACAGGCTGCCATGGACAAGATAGAAAAGAGCTTCGGCAAAGGTTCTATCATGAAAATGGGTGACGAAGTTGTAGAAGAAATGGAGGTTATCCCTACCGGATCAATCGCATTAAACGCAGCTCTTGGCGTAGGTGGTTATCCACGTGGTAGAATAATTGAAATCTATGGTCCGGAATCTTCCGGTAAAACAACTCTGGCCATCCACGCCATTGCTGAGGCACAAAAGGCAGGAGGTATTGCAGCATTTATTGATGCTGAACATGCATTCGACCGCTTCTACGCAGAAAAGTTGGGAGTAGATGTAGACAATCTCTTTATCTCTCAACCGGATAACGGAGAACAGGCATTGGAAATTGCAGAGCAGCTAATCCGTTCTTCTGCCATTGACATTATTGTTGTAGACTCTGTGGCAGCGTTAACCCCGAAAGCCGAAATTGAAGGCGATATGGGGGATAACAAAGTTGGCTTACAGGCACGCTTGATGTCTCAAGCACTACGTAAACTAACTTCTGCAGTAAGCAAAACCCGCACTACTTGTATTTTCATCAATCAGTTGCGTGAGAAAATCGGTGTAATGTTTGGTAATCCGGAAACGACTACCGGTGGTAACGCATTAAAATTCTATGCCTCTGTACGTTTGGACATCCGTGGTTCTCAACAAATAAAAGATGGCGAAGAAGTTATCGGTAAACAGACTAAGGTGAAAGTAGTGAAGAATAAAGTGGCACCTCCTTTCCGTAAAGCAGAGTTCGATATCATGTTCGGCGAAGGTATTTCCCGTTCCGGTGAAGTGATCGATCTGGGAGCTGATATGGGAATCATTAAGAAAAGTGGTTCATGGTATAGTTACAATGATACTAAACTGGGACAAGGACGTGACGCTGCTAAACAGTGTATCGCCGACAATCCGGAATTGGCAGAAGAACTTGAAGCATTAATATTTGAAAAACTGAAAGAACATAAGTAAAATTAAAGATTGAAAATTAAAGGCTGCGCAATTGGATTAGTAATCCCTGCACAGCCTTTTGTTTTTATCCTTTTTTATCAATCAATAGCTGATCAACCTTCTTAAAACCAATAAATATATGCCAGTGTACTACAGCTAATAACAACCCACAGCAATATACCTTGAATCAATGGCTTTAACCCTACCGATCTTACTACATCCATAGAAAGAGAAGCACCTATGAAAAACATGGTTATAGTCAAAGTTTTACGAGCCAAGCCATTAATAGCAGACCCTAACTCCGGAATACTACCTAAGAGATAAGTATTTACTATCATAGCCAGTACAAAGAAGAAAATAAACCAGGGAATACTTATTTTTTGTCCCTTGCTTTTGAATATAAACGAAGTTGCAAATGCCATCGGAATAATCCAAAGAGCACGAGTCAATTTTATAGTAGTAGCTACCTTCAAAGCTTCTTCACCGTACGCTGCTCCTGCTCCAACAACAGAACTCGTATCATGAATAGCAATGGCAGCCCATGTTCCGAATTCATGCTGGCTCATACCCAAAGCGTGACCAATAACCGGAAAGATAAACAATGCAATTGCGTTTAGAATGAAAATGGTAGCTAATGCCACAGACATTTCACTATCATTTGCTTTCACCACCGGTCCAACAGCAGCAATAGCACTCCCTCCACAAATAGCAGTACCGGAACTGATCAAATAGGAGGTATTACGATCCAGCTTCAATACCTTGCGACCAATAAACCACCCGATCAGTAAGGTACCAATAACAGAAATAATTGTGAACTCCATACCTTCTTTACCGGAAGCTAAAGCAGAATCAAGATTCATACCAAACCCCAAACCGACTACTGAATATTGCAATAAATATTTTGAGGTTTTCTTATTAAACTTTGGATGTGCCTGCCCACAGATCAATGCAAATGCTAATCCTAAAAAGAGAGCTAAAGGAGGGGTTACCCATGCGGAAAGGGCATGCATTCCTGGAATGTAGTCTAACAACAAGAAAAAAGTTAAAATAGAAAGTAAAGACACATAAACAGTTTTATTATTTGCCTTTAATGTTCTTGTAATTGCTAAAGCCATATCTTTATTATTTAATTATTTTTTCGGCTGCAAAGATATGCTTAGTTTATGGGCTATGCCAATCGTTTCTATTTATGTGCTATAACTTTTTATTATCACCTCCAAATAGAAATTACTTATAGTATAAATTTTCTACTACTATCTTAAGATTGATTTATACTATAAGTAATTCAACTATCTTTTATAAACATTTGTTATTTCAATAAATGTTTATTTATAAAATTCCATGCACCTTCTTTGTAATAGCGATGCCCTCCATTGCCAATGTAAAGTTCGCAATTATCCGGAACACCGGCAGCCGTATATATTTTCTTCAGATTTATAAAAGCTTTCTGAGTTTCTTTGAGAGGAAACATTGTATCGTCTTTTCCATTCAAAGTACAAAAAAAGCGAGGGGCTATCAACCCTGCGATATCAGACATTTCACCATACTCCAATATTCCCGGAACATAATTACAGTCACAATGATACATTGCTCCAATACTCCCTGTAAAAGTACAAAAATAGGAAGATGGAATCGACATCGAAATACGAGTATCGCATGCTCCGGCAAAAAGAGTCGTCGTCCCACCTCCCGAATTACCAGAAACAATAATATTAGACTTATCAACGGGCAGCTCTGCCAATGCCCAATCTATCAACTTAGAAATATCCCACACTCTATCACCTATAGGAGTTCGCCCAACCAATAAGTCTTGCATTAATAGCGTACGACAAGAATATGGTACATCCTTTGCCTTATCTTCCGAAGTACGTGTCTTTCCGAATCCTCTTGAAGTAGGAGCTATGGCAATAAAACCGTTCTGCACTGCTTGTACAGCAACATTTCTTTCGCCAATCTCACCCTCAATACGCTCCTGCTCAGAGAGATATATTCCGGCGTAGGTTTCCGTATTTTTCCCATGTCCGTGCGGTGTTATCATTAAAGGCAGGTTTCCTTCTTTATTTTTAGGTAATAAAAGCACAAACGGCAGGGGAACAGTCGGTTCAGTCCATATTTCCCATCTCTCTCTAACAGCATATCCGATATCTTCAGAATTGATTTTCCTGGCTTTAATTTTAAATGAAGCCAACTGCTTTTCTAACTGACTGATCCCTAATCTTTCTTTTAATTTATCTCTAAATTCTGTCTGCCAAACATCGACTTCCTCAGATGTCGTACCTTTAAATGCATACTTCATTTCAGTACTGTTATAGAGGTCTTCATAATAAGCAGATGCGGAAAAACTGTCTTTATAAGCAAGGTCTCGCTCTCTCAAAATATCATCTTTTTGAGTTGTTTTTTGGTAATTTGTACATTGGGGAACAATTAATGTACTTGACAACAATGCAGACCAGTAAATTATTGACTTCATAAGCATATAACATTTTTTATCTTAATGTGAACTATACGAATGATTATAACTTTATACTTGCCACTATTTGATACAAGAAAGCGGCCTTAATATAACTTTACCCGAGATTCCTGACGGCCGGGGAGACCAGTTTCCTGCGTCAAATTTCCCATCCTTTCCAACGTTCATTCGTCCTTTTGAATCGATGTTCGCATTATAAAAAATCTTCCATTCCAATCCTCTTTTATCCATATAAGAAATACGATTTGCCATAAGGTTGGATACTTTAATTTTCAGTTCATCATTTCCTTTCAATACAGAAGCTGGTATCTCTATTGTATATGGAGCATTAAAAAGAGTTCCCAGATATTTATTATTCACGTATATCGCAGCACTCTCATACAGATGCTCTATATGAAGTAACCAAGCATCTGCTTTTCCCGGTAATGCTGGTATACGAGTTGTATATTCAGCTGTCCCAGAAAAAGCTGCGTAGTCTTCTCCATATTCTGTCCATGACTCCAATTCTGTAACATTTCTCGCTTCCGGTAGTACAGGACCACCTTTCACAAAAGAAATCGTCCAATTATTATTCAAAATAACCTCTTCGCCTATCGGTGTATAATAAGGATACAAATCACCCGTATACTTTTGACTGAATGTTTCGACTATCATCGATTCATTGGGTTTCAAACTAAGCCATAGTTCTGTCTGCCCACTCTTCTCACGCGTCCGCGCATAACCGTCTTTTCCAGTCATTGGATTATATAATGCACACGATTTATAATCCGCATTCAAAGTTATCCAATCTGAAAATTCTTTATCTTTAGGATTCAAAATAAAATAATAGAAATTCCCGTCTTCTTTTAGTCGCCTGACACACTGTAATCCCTGTTTACAAATACTTTCGGAAATAATCCCCGATTCACTCATCAAATCCGAGATGGTCCCTGAGGTTATAAATTTGCCTTTTCCATATTGAGCAATACACACTTTCCCCTTTTCTACAAATCTAAGTCTATCTTTCAAAGAGAACAATTTATTTCTGTCGTGTTCTAAATCAATCAACCCCGGAACATCGGAAGGAAGCGTACCATAAAAAGCAACGGTAGCACCGGCCTTCACCAACTCCATCAATCGTTCAAATGTCTTTAAAGGCATATGTTTTATTTTAGGAACCACAATCATCTTATATGTATTCCCTCCGGCAGAAACACCATCTTTCCCGACTTTCACCTCTTGTAATAGTTGGTCAGACACAGCATCCCATGAATATCCGTTTAGCCAGAGATAACGTCCGCATTCATCCATTGTTACCGTTTTAAAAGAATGGAAGTAATGAAACATTTCTTTTCCGGGAGTAGACCAAAGGTCAGAAATTCCATAATAAAGCAATAAATCGTTAGATGGTTTTCCTGCCTGCAAAAAGCTTTGTGAACAGGCAACATAGTTATTGAGTGCTCCGAAATCATCCCAAAAACTATTGGATGGAGTAAAATGTACCGCTGCATAATACAGCCATCCCGGCCAAGAAGCATTTTGAGGAGAATAAGCCGTACCATGATAAAAAATATGATTTACACCTCCCAATAAAAATTTATCATTGGCAATCTTGACATCAGCCAATTTGGTTTGAAAATGTTCATTTAACAAAGTTGCTGATTCTGCTGACGTTAGCTTCTTTCCCATCAAATGAGCAGCCGAAGAAGCACTTTTTATATCCGTAATCGTACTCCCTTCTGTTTCCGGAATATCGCTGGCTGCATACAAATCCAGAGCATTAGCCGGAGAACCGTGTGCCTGGTTCCGAATACCTTTTCCCTGATGTTCAGCCCACAACTGCCATTTTCGAGTGAATCGTTCTAATAACAAATCAGAGATAACCATACGATAATCGTGTAAAACCCTACTATTAGTATCATCATCTGCCAAGCCTAAAAGAGCCGGAAGATATTGTTTTAAATCATATCCACAAACTCGTTTAAACTCTTTCAGAAAATCCGGAGTCCAATTTGCACATCCAACTGCATCATCCACTTCATAAGAGTCATTAAAATAACATCTTAAATAACTCAAATCATATCCGGCAAATGCTTCGTCGAACTTTTTCAAATATTCACTGATTGCATGCTCCGAAAAATGATCGATTACATTCCCTTCACCACCAGGGCTCGCACGTTCCACCATTTTACCATGATTGCCTTGAAACAAAGCACAAATCAACCAATCTCCCTTAGGAGCAGTCCAGTCTAAAAAACCGTTTTTCACCCTATCCGTAAGATCTATGGTTTCTGTAAATCCAACCTGCCCTACCCGTTTCTTATTCGCTGTGACAGTAATCAACGGCAAACTTTTTTTATACCAAATCTGTGCATAACAATTCTCTTGCAAATTCCGGTTCGCAGTGACAGGTTCTTTCACATCGTCAATATTCACTTTCGAACCGTTTTGAGTATAAACCAGCGGTTGACGGACATATTCTATTCTCTCAGCCAGTCTCTCCCCCTCTTGTAACTCAAACGTTTTTGACAACATACTTTTACAGGCCATATCCTCATCGACCCAAGGCCCACCAAACGGCCATCCGGATGTATTCGCCATATCTACCCCCATGCCAAGGCGTTTAGCCTCAGCAAGGGTGTACACTAATTTATCCATCCATTCTGGAGATAGAAAATCAATAAATTTACTTTCTTCCCCCCTGACTCCATATACAGGAGTAATTTCAACCCCTCCTATTCCTGCTTTCCGATACGATTCCAAGGCAGCTGTAATATCTTTCTCAGTCAAGACATTCCCAAACCACCACCAACGGGTCCATGGTCTCATCTCCTGCGTAATTTCCGGCCATTTTACAGCTCCGGTTTCTTGCATTTTCGAACTATTAGAAAGAGAACAAGAAGTAAAAAATACTACAACAGTATATAATAAAAAATATTTTCTTAACATAATATCCATCATTTACTTAATTATTTAGCTAAAGAAACCGATTTTATTTTGACACGTCCTCCCTCATCATTAGATACAACAAAACCGATTGTCACAGGTCCGCTTGCCAATACTTCAAATTCCATACCCTGTTTTGTTATCTCTATTGTTTCATCCCAATGAAGATAAGCAATAACATTAGGATTACTTTCCACATCGTCAATATCAGGAAGTTCCACTCCCTTAGCTACTACAAAATAACAATTATTTTTTCCAACAAAACTAAACGGAACAAAAGCAGCATAATAAGCCCCTTCCGGTAAATCCGTGGTTTGATAAATTTTAGCATTTTCCAATGCACCCGTCGTTGCTTTATTTGCATAAAAATCCATCACTCCACCATTATCTCCCTGATAACCGCCTACATATATCTTCTTAGACGAATTATAAGTCGACAATACATTTTCAGTACAGGTCCAATCTTTCAGGCAGTCAACACGTCCGGAAACCAATCCTGCTTTCTGGAAAGGATTTCCACCATTTTTAATGTAGATATCCGTAATATCCTCCCAAATATGAACCACTTTTTCTTTTGTAACCAGATTTCCACGCGTACCCTTCGAAGTCAGTTTTACATTATAAATTCCAACCCCGGGAAACACATGCTTCTGAGGCTCTTTCTCGTTAACCGTTGACGACCCGTCATCAAAATCCCATTCATAATCCAGGCAGAAAACAGATTTATTGGAGAAAGAGACCTCAAATGGTTTCTTTTCGTCCATTTCGAAAGTGAAGTCCGGTTGAGGCTCTATAAACCCCGCTGTAATGTCGACAACAATAAGACTCATTTTTTCATTGATCTCTGCGTTCGAATTTAGTATCCTTATGCCTAATACATATCTTTTATCCAGATTATCCAATAAAAAAGGAATATCCACAGTTAAATTCAATTGTCCCAAATCTTCTCCCTTTGCAATATGTATTTCCGTATCCAACCGATATTTATCTGCAGGCAGAATTTCGGGAATAGTACCATCTTCACCCACTAATTCCTCCGAATCGATAAGAGCAGGTATCGTATCATTATCAATACCCAATTCAACACTCACATCATTATTACTCCATACCGATGACCGGTATATACCCAAAGGTATCAAAACCTTATTATTCTCTACATCGATTTTATAACGAAACGGAGCATTTTCTGTTTCTACAATCTGATCAACCTTATAAATAATACTTTCATAAGTCCCCGCTATGTATACTTTATCAACCGGATATTCAGATCCTGCATCATAAATATCTTTATATTCACATGCATGTAACAAGATAACCAGCAACAATGACAATGCTCTATATATCATCTTTTTCATATACTTTATATTTTTATTCGTTAAGAAATTTACCATAATGGATTTTGCGGCCAACCAGCAGCCATTACTTGCTCATTCAAAATGACCGATCCCGGTATAGGATAGAAATACATTTTAGGTGAAAAGACTCTCTTTTCAACATTGATTTTTTTATAAGTAAATGTTTCATTTTCATTCTTACGTATCTCAACACCTGTCAAATCAGCATTAAGCACATCCGTCGCAATCATCCATCTCCGGGCGTCCCATAAACGATGATCCTCAAAAGCTAATTCAATCCGTCTCTCATTTCTTATTCTTTTACGTAACACATCCTGATCCGTATCTCCAATCGGAATCATCTTAACATCAGAACGGCCTCTTGTTTTATTCACATAAGTCAGAATATCCGGATGTCCGGGATTACTCTCATTCAAAGCCTCAGCATAGTTCAAGTAAATCTCGGAAATACGAAAGATCACCCAGGGATGATTACTTGTACCATTCACCATCAAATCGATATTAGAATCTACAAACTTTCTCAAATAATATCCGGTCATTGTCCCGTTCTTAATCCTTTTGTGTGCCCCTCCCTCAAATGTTTCTATAGTTGTATTTTTAAATGAAGAGCCATTGGTATATATCGACAAGGCCAAACGGGGATCACGATTACTATAGGGAGAGAGTGCATGTTCCGGATTATTCCAATCAAACTTACTGCCATCAATCATTTCATAATCATCCACCAAATTCTGTGAAGGAGTAACTCGTCCTTCCCCATTAGGAAATCCGGCCGGAAAATTCAATTTTTCAAACGTATTGGTATTTCCGCTTATACGTCGTACCAATATCAATTCTGGGCTTTGAGTTACTTTTCCCAAATCCGAATAACGTTCCATTAGTCCATAACCGGCTTCGGCAGACAAATCAATTACTGCTTTAGCTGCTGCGGCGGCCTCCGCCCATCTGCCCCTACGGTCTTTCTGTTCTAAGGTCACCAGTTCGGGATGTGAATATCCTTGTGCCCATGAATCCGTATTCCACAAATCACTGGCCGCATATAGCAATAACCGACTTTTTAAAGCCAAAGCAGCCCCTCTTGTCACTCTTCCTAAATTATCATTATTATAAGTTATTGGTAAAGCATCTTCATCACCATTTTCGCCTTCTCCACCCAAAATAGAACATTCATTAACTATAAAATCAACGCATTCTTGCAACGTATTTCGATGAATATTTTTAAAATCTGCATCCAACGGTAAAGCTGTTTTCATAATCGGAATGCCGCCATAACGTTTTACCAATTCAAAATGATAATAAGCTCTTAAAAAACGGGCTTCTTTTTTCCAATTGGCAATATCCTTCAATCGCGTTTTATAAATCTCTTGTGCGTTTTCACTCGGATCAAATTTATATGCGTCCAGATTCACTTCAAACTTTTCCGAAGATTCCAAATAGGTATTTATACGACGTATATAAGAATAATAATGTGCCCACAAATCATCCGGATTAACATACTGATTCCAAGAACCGGAATTAAAGACTTGCGCATTACCCTGCAAGGTATATTCGGCCTCATCACTTAACGAAGCCATCATCGCATTATCAATCAAATAATGTCCGTCACGCATACCTGCATACAGATGAGTAACCTGTTTCTGCAAATTGCCATATTCCACGGCAATCGCCTCTTCATTCATAGTGGTCGAATATTCTCTGTCCAGATCAGAACATGCTCCAAACAAGAACAACATAAAAATAAGATTATATTTATTTATCGTACTTCTCATTTTTTCTCGTATTTATCAAAACTGAATATTTGCTCCTAAACTCACCGTTCTTACTGCAGGATAACCTCCAATCCTTTCTGAATCATATCCGTCAACATTATCCACAGCAAAAAGATTGGTTCCATTCACAAAAACCCTTAAATCGGCTTTTGTTGCGGGAATAATATTTTTAAAAGTATATCCGACTTCTACATCTCTCAATTTCAAAAAATTACCATTACGCATCCAAAAAGTAGATGTTCTATAATTATTTTGTTCATTAGTAAGAGAAAGCCGGGGATAGGTTGCGGTATGTGCTGTCTCGTCCGAAGTCCACCGGTTCAATGCAAATTCCGAAACAGAACCATTGTTTTGAAAAGCCTTGTAATAACTAGCATCCAAATACACATTCCTATTCAACGCTGCATGGAAAAATGCCGAGAAATCTATGTTCCTATATGAAAATCCGAGATTCATCCCAAGCGTTATTTCCGGAATATTCGTATAACCGAAAGGAGCACTGTCATTATTATCGATAACCCCATCTCCATTCCAATCTTTATACTTCAAATCTCCAGGAACAACCTCTTTCCATGTTGGTTTTGCAACGTCCGGATTATCAATATCCCCTTGTGTGTAATACCCCAATGATTCCAAATAAAAAGGTTGGTTGATACGATGCCCCGTCTTATACAAATGTCCATTATTCTCGGCCCTAATATCTTCAGACATATATAATATCTCATTCTTGGCCATCCACATATCTGTCTTTATATAATATTCAAAATCTTTACCGATACGGTCATGATAAGTAATAGATGCTTCAAAACCGGTATTTTTAGTTTTTCCAATATTCAGATACGGTAATTCTGCTCCCATATAAGAAGGAATACTCCGATTCGGTAAACATAAGATACTCGACCTACGATTGTGAAAATAATCGAACGAAAGATCCAATTTTCCTCCTAAATTCGCCTCAAATCCTATATTCATCTTTTTATCTTTCTCCCATGAAATATCCGGATTAGCCAATCTAAGCTGTCTGAAACCGGAAAAATTACTATTACTAATTCCAAAATTATACCCGTCTGCTCCTCCATATTCCTGATCATACATAAAGCGTCTGTCACCATTAATCTTATCATTTCCGGTCAAACCATATGATGCCCTGAGTTTCAAAAGTCTTATCAAATTATTTTCTTTCAAAAAATCTTCCTCTGAAATAACCCAAGCGATAGACCCTGCCGGGAAAAATCCGGCGCGATTTCCATTTTTAAACGTTTCAGCAGCTTGTAATCCCATAGAAAACTCACCTATATATTTTCGGGCATATGCATAAGTCATACGTGCTCCCATACCGACATGTATAAAAGGTTGTTGTTGTCCGTATGTCTCATTCTCATACGAATATAAAAGTAAAGCATCTATATCGTTTCTGCCAAAAGAACCTTTATAATTCAATGATCCCTCTACCGTCGTATTCCTCCATTGATCGGACATTGAATCATCAATCGTTAACTGTTCTTTTTTACCAAAAGGTTCAGAATACAAATATTTTCCTTCAACATCTTTACCCGTTAACGCATAATACTCATAATTAGCATATCTATTAGAATATCCCAAATAATAACTATTAAAAGATATAGCACCGGAAACACTAAGTCCGGGAAGCAGCATATCCAAATTCTCCGTCAACCTTAAAGCAGAATTAATATTTCTCGAATTTTGTTTCCAATAACCACGTTCTGTAATATTAGCCAACGGATTAGACCAATTACTGCTTCCCCCCCATGAATTATTAGGATTCATTACAGGAAATGAATTAGGGGGAAGCTGTTGTATACGGCTAAAAAGATCATTCGTATTCTTACCGGCACCTGTCCCTCCCGGAGTTATTTTGTCTTCGATAGCAATTCCCAATGTAATATGAGCAGATAAGTTTTTTGTAATATTCACATCCATATTAGAACGGATATTGTATCGATTATAATGCTGGTTCTTGGTTTTATCAGACATATCAGCCGTACGTCTGAGTAATCCGGAATTTCCCAAATAATTTAATAACACAAAATATTTTACAATATTATTTCCTCCTTGAAAATTCAAACCGACTTTATACATCTCGGCTGTTTTCCGTAAGGTCTCGTCGTACCAATCCACATTCGGATACAGATACTTATCCGTACCATTTTTATAAGCATTCAAAGCATCCTCATCATAAAACTGAGCACCATTATTCGCATAACCATAAGCCTCATTGTAAAGACGTGCATAATCATACGAATCTAAAAAATTCGGCATCCGGGTTGGCTGTTGGAATCCAATCTGTGCAGTAAAATTTATTTTTAACGGAGAATTTAAACCTCTCTTAGTATTTATCAGTAAAACCCCATTAGCCCCTCTCAATCCATAAATTGCCGTTGCGGACGCGTCTTTCAATAAAGTTACTGATTCTATTTCCTCCGGCATCAGTTGAGACAAAAGTGTTCTCAGATATCCATCTCCATCAATATATTGGGTTACAAAGCCATCAATAACAATCAAAGGTTCAGTCAATCCCTGAAAAGTACCAAGTCCTCGTATAAACAATTTATTATCAATAACTCCAGCCTCATCCGAACCTTGACTAATCGTTAGTCCCGGTAAACGGCCGGCCAACGAATTAAGCAAATTAGGAGTAAAAGATTTCGAAAGCTCATTTCCACGGACAGAAGAAATAGCACTGCTCGTTTTATATCTTTCCTGTACATCGTATCCAATGGAAGTTTCGGCACATATACTGTCATTTACAGCAAAAGTGGAAACAGATATGGAAAGAAAAGCAAAACACATTATATATTTAAACATCGAATTCATAATATCTATTTAAAAGTTCAAGAAATATAACCATATCAATATCCCGGATTTTGAATTAGATAACCTTTATCCATTTCACCGGTAGAAAACGGATGCCTATACATCTTACGGTTGAAAGTCCTCACTTCAAAAACATAAGGTTCATATCGACATTCTTTCGTACCATCTATCTTATAGATTTTAATTCCGTACATATCGCCTTTCATAATCCCTTCCTGTTCACATATTTCCCAACGTCTGACATCAAACAAACGATGTCCTTCCATACACAACTCTATAGCTCTTTCATTCCGCACTTTTTCTCTGAATTCTTCCTGAGTCAGATTCCGAGATAAAGAAGGCATACCCGCCCGCTTACGAATTTCGTCTACAGCATCATAAGCCTCTGTAGGCGGAGTATCATAATATTCATTCAAAGCTTCTGCGTAACTTAAATAGAATTCTGCCAATCTGAAAATACATCCTTTAGGTTCAACCTGCACATTATCTCTCCGGCTAACTGAAAGTGGTACCGGTTTATGCATATATTGCCCTGTAATACATTTATCATTGCCAGTCTGAGACATGTCCATAGAAAGATTATCCGTAGAATTCCAAGGTTGACCATGATAAGTTGCCGTCTGTCTGAAACGAGGATCCAATTCTTCATATTTTTGCATCAGATCATCTCCTCCATTCATATTCCATGTCTGCTGAGTTCCATCTTTCTTCTCATATTTCATAACAAAATTAAATGTCATACAAAGTCCTCCACCCGAACCTCCGACAACACTCGGTATTTGTCCATTCCATGGAAAGTGTCCTGTACCGACTTTTCCTCTACACTGATCAGCAAGAATTACCTCTTCATTATCCGGATTATCCCATACGTATAAATAGGATATATCCTTACCGCTTTCATCCTTCCTTCCTTTTACAAGAGCCACACCTGTCTTGGTAGCCTCATCAAGAACATCTTTAGCAGCATCTGCTGCCGCTTTCCAGCGCTCTTTATCATAATTTCCTAAAACTATCAGATCATTATTTGCACCAAAATTCAGATAAGGTTTATCTGTATTAAAAGTGGGACTCGCAGCATAGAGTAAAGTCCTGGCTTTCAAACACATTGCAGCCAAATTAGTGAGTCTCCCTCTTTCGGAAGTATTTAACTCATTTGGTTTCGGTAAAAGTCTTATAGCTTCTTTGCAATCATCCAAAATAAATTGAACGACCTCTTGAACCGTATTCCGTGGAATTTTAAGATCCCCTCCTAAAGCAACACGTTCACGAAGAATCGGGACACCTCCATATTTACGAAACAGCTCAAAATAATTAAGTGCTCGGATACAATACCCTTCTCCTTTGACACGACGTTTGAAAGCATCATCTTGAAAAGGAGCATCATCTATGCGTTCCAATATCGTATTAGCTCTTCGTATAGCTTTCCAGTGAGTCGCAAACCTAAGATCCCCTGTATTACTAGGATTCATTCCTCCAGCGTTCCACGGAGCTTGACACCAGTACCACCCCTGGGTTATCTCGGCTTCATCTGTTGCAGCTCCCGAACCGATATCACTCATATCATGTTGGTTCCAGTATGGAAAATCACTTTTTACTCCCATAAAATAAGTTCCGGCAACGAAATAATCGATTTGTATCGGTGACGAAAAAATCGTATCTTCAGTAACATCCACTCCGGGAGGTTTCTCCAAATATCCATCACATGATAAACATATTGCATTCAAGAATATACTTAAAAACAGAACAGCGGTTTTTATATATTTTTTTTCCATTTTTATTGTGTATTAGAAATTAATGTTAAGTCCCATATTAACCGTTCTTACTATAGGATACGGTTCATAATTATTATCGTTATAAGAAGGAACTTCCGGATCTTCACCTTTCCACAACCCGCTCCAAGTAAGCAGATTCGTTCCATTCACATATATACGCGCCGACTCAATATGTACTTTTTTCAATATCGAATTGGTAAATGTATATCCCAATTCCACATTTTTCAAACGCAGATATTTTGAATCACGTATCCATAAAGTCGAATTCTGATAATTATGTTCCTGTGACCTGTTAGCCGAAACATGTGGAAATGTTATATTCTCGCCTCTTTCATATTTTTCTTGAGTCCAACTCCAATCTTTCAAGAAATCCAAGGCCGATCCATCTTGTTGCCAGCCTTGATAGAATTTCTTTGAAGCCTTTTTCGATGAGTTTGCCGCTCCTTGAAATAAAACGGAAAAATCAAAGTTCTTATAACTTCCTCCCAATGAAAATCCGTATGAGATCTCAGGGAAAGGGCTATAGCCAATAGGAACCATATCATTATTATTAATGATACCATCCCCATTCACATCCTTATATTTGACATCACCCGGTTGCAACTTATTGTTATTCCAGATAGATACCGGACGATTCGGATCATTTACCTCCTCCCAAGTATTATAAAATCCTTCAGCAATAAGTCCGAAATACTGTTCAAACGGTTTCCCTGTCCGCTGCATATACGGATAAGCCCTGTCAACCTCATCCATTTTCAATATCTCATTACGGGCAAAAGTAAACAGCCCTTTTATCCAATAATTAAAATCACCGATACGGTCATTATAAGATATTTCACCGTCAAAACCATAATTCTTCATTTTACCCAAATTATAAGCAGGTAAATCAGCTCCGACAATGACAGGTACACTACCTCTATTCGCCAGGATATTATCTCTCAATTCTCTAAAATAATCTCCCGTAAATTTAATTCTCCCTTCCCAAAAATAAAGGTCTACTCCGATATTCATTTTCTTCGCACGTTCCCATGTTAAATCAGGATTCCCTAATTTTCCTTCCGATGCTGTCAGATCCCATTTTTTATAATCGAGACCGATTGTTCCAAAATGATAAGCATTATTGCTTGCCGTAGCATTCGAATTATTATCCGAACTGTTATAAGTGTAAGCAGTAGGCAAATAGAGGAAGCGTTGGCCTCCAATCTTATCATTTCCAACCTCACCATAGGAACCTCTGATTTTAACATAAGTCACAATCTTATTTTCCGGGAAGAAACTTTCTTCGCTCAATACCCATCCTAAAGAATATGCAGGAAAGAACCCGAACCGATGTCCTTTTGCAAAATTCTCAGTACCATTATACCCGGCATTAAATTCAGCAAGATACCTGTTTTTATAAGAATAAGTAATACGACCTACCAAACCGGTATAAGCACTCGGAATCTTATATAATAAATTGGGATTATTATCTTTTGTTTGATTATACAACATCAAAGCACTTACCTTATGATCACCAAATTCTCCCGAATAATTCACTCCGGTTTCAAAATAAGTCCTTCCTCTTTGACTAAGAGATTCAGTAAGCCCATAAGGCGACGGAGTCCCTTGAGGAAGGAAACTCGGTGAACCGTCCGGTTTTTTCACAGCTTTATAAGTTTGAACCTCTTTGTAATAGCGGGTACTGTGCCAATTCCATTGTTGATATGAAATCATAGCGTGAACACTCAGACCTTTAAGTAAAAAACCAAGATCGTAAGTTGGTTTCACCGAAACATTCAACTGATTGGAATAGTTCTTTAATGCCCCGCTATTGATCATTATTCGCGTTACAGGATTTCTGGAATAATTATACCGACCATCCAAGTTTTCAATCACTTTACCATCCACTACTCCCGGCCCCGATGTAGGCGGATGTGCAAAAGCATACGAAAGAACAACTCCGGTATCCTCATTAGGGCGATTGACAAATTCCAGCTGATCAGATACATTCAGCGTTACATCGAGTCGTTTTGTTACCTTAAAATCAAAATTCGTACGAAAATTATATCTTTTATAACGTACTTGCGCATCATAATCAGGTACCAAATCTGTATTATTATACATACCACCTTGTGTAAAAACACCTAATGAAGCAAAATACTTCACTCTTTCCGTACCTCCTCTTAAGTTAATATTATGCTGAGTTTGAAGACTTGTTTCTTTAAACAGCATATCCACCCAATTCGTATTCGGATAAAATACAGGATCGGAATTATCTTTAAACTTCCGAATCTCCTCATCCGTAAATACCGGATCGTAGTTTCCAGTCAAATAACCATCATATTTCCGTGTTTCATTTAGTTGAACAGCCCAATTATATGCATCCATCGGCTCGCGTAAATTCGTAAATGAATTTATGGCATAACTGGTCGATACACTCAATTTAGGTTTCTCTACCATTCCTCGTTTGGTGGTTATCAGTATCACTCCATTAGCACCGCGTACCCCATATACCGCCGTAGCCGAAGCATCCTTCAAAATAGCGACATTTTCAATTTCATTCGGATCGATATTATTATAGTTTGCCACTTCTATTCCATCCACCATCACCAAAGGATTCTGTAAATCACTATCATAGGAACCTGCAAAAGAACCAATCCCCCGGATTCGGATAATAGATTGGTCATTACCTGGCTCACCCGATTTCTGAACAGCTGTCAAACCAGGTAAACGCCCGACAAGAGCATTACTGATATTAGCCTGAGACGACTGTACCAATGCCTTCGTATTCACAGAAGATATTGCTCCCGTAACAGTCTCTTTCTTCTGTACTCCATAACCTACTACTACGACCTCTTCTACCATATGGACATCTTCAGTCATAGTAATAAAAATATCACCCAAGGTTTTTACTTTATAAATTACCGTACTATAACCTAAATATGAAAATTCAAGAGTAGCACCTACCGAAGCCTGAACAGAGAATTTTCCTTCTACATCCGTAATCGTTCCCAATGTTGTACCTTGAACCAATACAGTAGCTCCGATAAGAGGCTCTCCCTTTGAGTCTACTACTGTACCTTTCAATGTCTTTACGTTTGCAAAAGTAGTCTCAATCGTATTCCCAGCCCATACAGATGTCATTGAGACGAGCAGAAATACCAAACATAGATATAGGAATCTCTGTTGAAAGAATCCTAAATTCCAACATTTAATACCGTTTTTCGTGTGTTTTTCCATTTTATTATAATATAGAATTTAACCTGTAAATTGTTCCTTCTTTTACTGTTTCCCCACATTCTGTCTCTTTCCGGACTCTATCAAAATTGACGGATCTAACATCGATACGTCTACTTTTTTCACCATCGATCTTTAAAAATAAAGGAGCTTCTTCCGATGTACGAAACCCGGAAAACACAACATCCGAAGACTCATTCAAATATACTATAGGGGCCTCTCCCTGAGGAAGATCGACCTGAAAATTATTCAGACTTACATTATGCACATCATCGAAAATAAATACGGGTCTATAATCCGGTTTCCGTAAACGACATTGTATGTTTTCCATCGTCAGATTCTTTACATGCCGAATATACAGACCGTAAGCCGGCAGTACCGGACCGAACATTCTATTTTCGGGATACTCATTTATCTTTTCCGGAACAACAATAGAAGCATCGTTTTCATCCGCCCCTCCTGTATAGCTAAACATAATATCTCTGAGAGTAACATTTTCAACATAACTACCGGGGATTCCCGTTATCGATGAAGTTATTAAACTTTGATTCTCAGCCACGATATTTGAAACGATAATATTCTTTAGTACTCCTTTTCCCCTACGGTTTCCCAAACGGATAAACAGGGGAGTCTGTACATCCTGCATCGAAATATTATTGATAACCACCCGGTCCATTGTCCCACCGTCAACAACCTCAAGTGCTATACCGGAAATAACTGTTGTATCTGCAGAAATACCCCTTAACATCTTTCGCCAGTTACGAACATTGTTTTCAGAGGCTTTCTTTATAACACAGTTACTGATACTTATATTCCGAAAAGTACCAAAAGATCCGGTACCGAATTTAATACCATTGCAATTGGAAGCGATAACACAATTAGACACTGTCACATGTTCCACATCAAATCCGGGAATATCCGTTTTAAAACAAATGCCATCATCATCACAGTCTACGATACAATCAGATATGACGACATTCCTACTGTTAATATCAATTCCGTCACAATTATGATTACCATGAGAATAGATCCTTATATTGTTCACAATTACCCCATCGTTATTGGCACAACGTAATGTCCACGATGCAGAATTATAAAGAAATACATCCTTTACCTTGACATTGGAACAATTCTCGAACAATACAACATGAGGGCGACGACCTTTATCATCACCAAACTGGAAGTTTTTATGATTACCTTGTCCATCAATACATCCTTCTCCCTGAATAGAAGTATTTTTGATATTTTCTCCGACAACAATAGCGCGTCCTTTGTAAGCTTTAGGATCAGTTACTCCCTGTAATACAGCTCCATTATGCAGGAATAAATGAACATTACTCTTAAGGAATATCGTTGTGGTTAGATAAGTTCCCGCAGGAACATACACCGTTCCTCCTCCACTCAATGCGCATTTATCTATAGCAGCCTGTATAGCTGCCGAATTATCCCGGGAATTCTGTTTTGCGCCAAAATCCAAGATGGACATATCGGCAGCGTTCACTTGCATTCCCCATATTAAACATAGCAGACTTAATATAACCTTTTTCATTGATCTTGTTTTTAAGATTACTATTTATTTTTTGTACATTCCTCCCATGAATCAGTGCGGAAAGGCACTGTCAACAATCCTTCTTTATTATATAAATTGGCTCCCGGATTATTAGACCAAGCATAACGGATAGCAACAGGATCTTTTACCTTATCTGAAAACACCACTACCTTATCTCCTTGGATATAAGCTTTCGCCCACTCAAATTTCCGGTCTTTACCGGCAATAGAAAAACCTGTGACATATCCGTATTTATTGTTTTTAGTACACAATCCTTTTTCCGCGTTATCAAAAGATACAATAATTGTATCCTTTTCCTTCCGAAACGATTGATATACAGGTCCCTCACATACCGTGTCTGTTTGACCGTATGTTTTATTCATTGCCACCAACGCAAGCCGTCTGCCCACTTCCTGTTTATTCACCGGATGTATATTATATGCTTCACCGATATCATAAATAACAGCCTGTCCTGTTTGCGGCAAAGTTAGCGTCATTGTTTGCGCTTCGCGTAATTCAGCCCATGGGCTATCCTTAGGTAAGATATCTTCCGAATTTATATTCGCTAACGATACCCAATAAAACGGAAACTCGTATCCCCATTGCCGACGCCAGTCATTTATCAGATTCGGAAACATGGTTCTGTATGCATAAGCCCGAACCGTATCGTGTTCGCCCTGATACCAGATCACCCCCTTTATACGAAACTTTATCAACGGATGAATCATCGCATTATACAATAGCGAAGGCGCAATATTCGGCCCTATTTCCACATAACCATAATCCATGCTGACAGCAGACTTTTTATATTTCCACTTTTCCGATAAAGGAAAATGAAATTTATTCTTCCCCTTTGTTTCAAGATAATAGTTCTCCGGTTCGGAGATAAAGCCTCCCGTATAAGAGGAATTATTAACCCGAACCGTTACCGTATTCTCCCCTGCTTTCAAAAGCCCTTCGGGTATATCATAAATACGCCGTTTATCATAACCGTATCCTTCTCCAATTTTCACACCGTTTATCCAGACAATATCACCGTCGTCAATAACTCCCAACGATATGGTACCCGACTCTCCAACCACCTTTTCCGAAAGGTTTATTTTCTTACAATACCACACATTTCCTAACGAAGTTCCCAGCTCTGTTCCCATCCACGCTCTGGGAAGATTTACCTCTTTCCACAAGGATATGTCCGTCTCCGGATCATACCATTTCTCGGCCATACCGATATCATTAGCCAGTGCTTTTTCAAATCGTTTCTTATTATCGGAATTCTCTCTTTGGAATTTTCCGAAATCATTCAATGCCAATTGATTATAATCGGCCGACATTGCCGGTGGAAGCATATCAAATGCTTTTCTGCTTGTCCATGTCCTTACTCCGGTAGCTCCCCAAGACGAATGTATAATTCCAATCGGAATATTCAATTGTCTGTAAAGCTCACGCGCATAATAGTATCCTACAGCCGTAAAATTGCCAACAGTAGAAGGAGAACAGATTTCCCACTCACCTGCCATATCTTCTTGAGGCGATGCGTTCACAGTCCGCGAAATATTCAGAGAGCGAATCATCGGATAATTGGCCGCTTCAATCTCTTTTGGAGCATTTGCGGACAACTTTACCTGGAATTCCATATTCGACTGTCCACTACAAACCCACACGTCTCCTATCAGAATATTTTTGATTTTAATCTCATTGCTTTTACCTGCAACAGTCATCTCGTAAGGTCCGCCAAAAGGCATTTCTTTCAGTTGAAGTTCCCAATAACCGTCATTATTTGTACGGGTTCTCAGGTTTTGCCCATTAAATATCACAGTTACCAGTTCTCCTTTGTCTCCCCATCCCCATACTTTGACAGGAGCATCCCTCTGAATAACCATATTATCGGCAAAAACACCGGATACCTTAATCATCGCGGATAAATCAGCAATGCCCAATAATCCAAGAATAATCACTACAAATTTTCTTATCATAATCCGATTCTTTAACATTATCAATTAACTTCTGTAATCATAAAAACAAAGCTATCAAACATGGCACTATCATTTACATTTATCCCCATCTTCATCAATTCTTCGCCTGTAAAGATCTTGTCATTTCCCCAAAAGGAACTTTTCTTGCCCATTCTGTTCAATTCTGTCAGTTTATACTTCTTTTTTTCGTCCAAGCCATCCAATTTAAATTCCAAGAAACAATCTCTACCGTGAAATTCGAAACTATAAGCAAACACAACTGCATTTTTTTTATCTTTATCAACATACATGGATGCCGCCCATCCGCCCTCATCATAAGGCGAAACAAGCCGGTATAAGTCACCGAACTGCACTATCGGACGAATCTGTTTATAGGTCTCTATCGCGTTTTTAGCAAAAACACGTTCATCACCCTGCAAATCTTCAGGTTGCAGTTCCATGCCCAGACGTCCGGCCATAGCCACATCAAACCGATACTTCAGCGATGCATGCATTTTTGTTTGATGATTAGGACTGATCGAAACATGAGCACCCGTAGCGATAGCCGGAAAAAACATATTAGTACCGTATTGAATAAATATCCGGCTCAGCGGATTCGTATTATCACTGGCCCAAACTTCATCATGATACTTTAAGGCACCAAAATCCAAACGTCCTCCACCCGATGAACAGAGTTGAATAGTGATATGCGGATATTTTTTACGTACTCTGTCATAAACAGAATATAAACCATTGATGTAATCCACCCAAAAATGAGACTGCTTGTCAGCCGGAAGATATTCCGAACCGGCACGATTGATAAAACGGTTCGAATCCCATTTGATGTATGAAATATTAGGCGAACTACTTACTATATCATCAAATGTTTCGACGATAAAATCCTGTACCTCCGGATTCGTCAAATCCAATACACATTGGCTTCTGACTAATAAAAGCTCCCGATTACCGCTTCTAACGATCCATTCCGGATGTTTTTCGGCTAATTCACTTTTAGGATTCACCATTTCCAACTCTACCCAAATCCCGAACTTTACACCTTTCTTATGTGCATAATCGGCTAAATGACCGATCCCTCCGGGAAGTTTTTTCTTATTCACCTGCCAATCTCCCAATCCACACCGATCATCATCGCGAGGATATTTATTACCAAACCAACCATCATCAAGAACAAACATTTCAATACCAAAATCAGCAGCGGCATCAATCATCCTTTTCACCTTTTTCTCATCAAACTTAAAATAAGTGCCTTCCCAACTGTTCAAGACAACTGGACGTATCTCATTCCCATGCGCCAATGCGTACTGACGACACCAGTCATGATAATTTCTTGAAATCTGCCCACGACCGCAAGAGCTATAAGTCCAAATCATTTCCGGCATTTTAATTTTCTTTCCCGGTTCTATCAGGAGCATCGAAGCATATGGATTAATCCCCCCTACCATATGCAACATACCATATTTGTCAAGTTCGAAAGTCATTTTATAATTCCCCGACCAGGCTAATGATCCGGCATATATCTCACCTGTTCCCTCTTGTGCCGGAGCATCTGCTGAAAGCATAAAGGAAGAATTCACCGACTCCGTTGTCAAAATCCCGGTCCGTGCTTCTATGCTCTTTGTTCCCGGTGTCAACCGTTCTTCTTTCATTTTCATCTCAGCACCCCATCCTCCATAAAAATGAGTGAGATAATAAGACTTACGGTGTAAGGGAAGATAAGCCGAAGCTATTTTCTCAATCTTAACAATATCATTTTCCCCATTTTCCAATTCTATGTATTGAGCGATAATATTTTCCTTTTTATATGCCTTAAATACAACATTGACAAAAAGAGGATATAATTTATCTTTAAGCCGAATGATCGTTTCGGACACATTATCATCCACGTTTATCGTATTATGCTCCACATAATATAAATCGGTTGTAAATACTCCATCAGCGTGTGTCAACTGTAAAGCAGGATCCAAAAAGTCTCCGGAAGTAGGAAAAATCTCCGGTATAAGCGGACGACCATCACGCCTGAGCTTGTATTCCTTATTTAAAACAGTAGTCCGGCTATCGGAAACCAATCTATCTCCAAAATACAGAAAAGAGACCTTCTTATTTTCCGAAAGAGTAAAAAACATATTCAATCCGGCCGTTTCTATAGTTATAAAATCCATTGATTTCGCACAAACTTCCACTCCGCACAGAATAAACGATAAAAAAGTAATCAATACACACTTTCTCATATCATCATAATATTAGTTTTCCATTTATTTTTCAGACATTCTCACCGGCAGGGTAAAAGGAAATGCCGGTAAGCCATTTTTATTATATAGATTTGCGTTCACGTTATTTTCTACAGCATAACTCACCTTTACCGGATTCTGAATATTTTCACAACCTATTATTAATTTATTTCTTTTAGTAAAAGCTTTCACTTTTCGCTTTTCTCCGGTAGCATCAGTCACCCAAATATCATTTAGTTCCCCTCCTTTTATGCGCAATTCTTTCACAAGATTAAAGCTCACTACTATTTTATCTCCTTTAGCCACTGCTTTCTCCGCCACCGGATAATCTGCAATTTTTTTTCTCCCATATATCTTACTCAATGCCATATCAGCAAATCGTTGTCCGAAAGGCAATTTATCATCCGGATGTACATCATCCGCATTTCCAATATCAATCGTACAGATGACATAAGTATCTTTTTTCTCACGTGCCTTTAACTGTGCATCTCTCAAAATCGCTGCCCGTTCGGCAGACGGATAGTTAAAATTGGTCAGTTGCCCGACAAGAACAGGAAAATCCAAATGGAAACCGGCTCTCCAACTATCAATCATACTCTGCAATTGATATTCATATTCATCGGCCCATTCCACACTATTTTCTCCTTGATACCAGATCAGCCCGGATATGGTATAGGGCATGCAAGGATGAACCATTCCGTTATAAAGGGAACCGGGCTTACAATGCGGTCGTTCCAGCATATGAACACTTTTCGGTTTTTTGACAATCTTCCGGGCAGTACCTTTTGCCAAATTTTCTTCCTGCAAAGCCAATTTCTCTGCGTATGCAATGCTATCATGCGGAAAATCCTTCTTCCATTTCCACCATCTATCTGTCGCTTTTCTCAAATTATCGTCAGAGGCCTGTAAATCATAAGAAAGCCATGATTCAATACCTGTTCCTGCCCAAGAGGCAGAAATAATTCCAATCGGAACATTTAACTGTTCTTGTAAGAAAACGGCAAAATGGTAACTCATAGCCGAGAAATGTCGAACAGTCTCAGCATTACATTCTTTCCAAACAGCATTCTTACCAAAAACAGATTCCTTCCGGTCTGAGACATGACGCGGAACATGAAACAAACGAATATTGGCATGGTCGGCATTTTTCAATATGCTTTCAGCCTCCTTTTCTTCTATGATTGACCATCCCATATTAGATTGCCCACTGGTAAACCAAACTTCACCTATTAAAACATTATTCAGTTCTATCCGGTCCGTTCCATTGATCAATATATGATAAGGTCCTCCAGCTTCAGGGGTAGAAATATACATATTCCATTTACCATCCAATCCGGTTTTTGCCACATACTTCCTATTGTTCCAACTTGTCTCTACGGATATATCCGTCCCTGGCTTGTCCCAACCCCAAAATGCAACTTTTGATTTCTGTTTCAAGACCATATCATTACCTATAAGTCCAGGCAAAATAGTCTTTGCATACAAAGTACCGAATGAAGTGATAGAAAGAAGAAAAATCACCAGAAGATTTACAAAAAACTTTTTCATAATATTAAATATTTTCAAAACACAGGAATTACTGCATAAAAGTATCCTCTGTAATATCAGAAAACAGAGTACTTTTTAGAAAAACTCTCATCATTACAAATAAGATTAATAATATAAATCCCCTGTTTAAGCCGATGTAAAGTAACCGAAGAATATCCAGAAAAAGAATCTTCAAGAATTAACTGTCCATAAACATCAAAAACTCTCATTTTCACCTGTTTTTCTTGATATCCATTTAAGCTTACATATCCATTATTGTCTACACGAATCAATTTCTCCCCATCGTTTTTTATTTGACTCAACCCTGTCCCCACAGGATCTTTATCCGTAACAATATTTTTCACATACTTCGTTACATACTCCATATCATTCCGAATTAAAAAATTCTGTCCATGATCTCGTATCCAAGTTGCAGGCTCAATCGTATTCTTGTAAAAATAGCCACCATCTATCGCATTCAGAAACACACACGGTTTTGGACAATTCTTTATCGTATTACGATGAATAATGATATTCTTAAAACCACCCGCAGGTGCCAAATCACCATTCGAAGCTTCCAATACTACGGAAATAGCAGCTGCCTGAGAACGCTTCAAATTTTGGCGGAACATACACGTTTCTATGTGATTACCACTTATTTCCAGATTTCTCGATAGTCCTGCCTCCATCCAATTAAATTCAGGAGCAATAATTATTGCACCGGCACCAGTATATGTTATTTCATTATTTTGTATTTTTCCATCAGATGATTTTACCAATATTCCTCTCCCCGGAACATGGCCAATTTTATTATTGATAACTCGGAACCCCGCTCCGATTCTGTCAGTTGAATAAATCACATCACCAGGAGTGACATTACTAACTTTATCCCAATCTTCCGCTGAAAAACGAACCATCACAGTTCTTATATACCGAGTATCTTTAATATCTTTAAAATAGGACAAACATTTCTTTATATCCTCGGCGGTAGGATCGGTTGACAACGTCACGCGTATAGGTCTGGCTTCTCCACGACATACCCCATCATTCGAAACAACAACAACATTTTCATCTTTCTTGATAGTTACATCTGCAAGATTATACTCCCTTGCCAAAACATACAATTGTTTATATTCTTTATCTACCTTATATACCGGATAGAAATTCCCGTTAATGGCTATCGGATCGTCATTTGTATACTGAATAACACATTCCTCTATAGTAGGTCCTATTGTCGCATGTCTACTATGAATTCCATCGGCAATACCAGGACGTAACCTATCTTGAGGATATTTGGGATCATCCACTTTCCGATCGATAACACAACGATAATAATGCGTATTTTCACAATAATGTTCGGCAAAATGAAAAGCAGGAGAATCATAAATGGTTATACCGGACATTGTCATATTTTTACAATAATTCATAATGATACAATGACCGACATAAGTAGTAGGAATATTATTGAATACTACAAAATCGCCGACCTCATAAGTTCCTACCTTAGGCATTGTCAAATTTACCTGTACTTTACGACCTTCTAAATAAACAATCGGATCTTTAATTTCATTGGTATAGAGATTCCAGATCAACTCTCGGGTATCTTTATCAAAAAAATGTACTCTATTCTGTACTGTTTCCGGATTCAGCATCGGATACCCTTCATGTATTTCCACTTGAAGTGTCTTTGCATCGGCCGACATTTGTGTAATTGTACCTTGTGTAGAGCACGGCGGATCATACTCTATTGTCAAATCGGAAAAAACCATATCTTCACAATGCTCAAAACTAAATGCTTGCTTCTGATAATTACAAATAATTGTCGAACCATTTCCCTTGACCTGAACATTTTTTTTATAACTAAATAAGTAAGGTTGTTTTCCATCTTTCAAATCAAGGATGTAGGTTCCTTTGGGAATATCAATCACAGAATTATTGATTTGAGCATCAAGAACAGTCCGTAGATCCCCATTTACTTCTCCCGCATTGCTCGTACAAGAGATCATTCCCAAAAAGAATAGTAAACCGAAAGATTTCATTTTATGTTTCATAAGTATTTTATTGATTCTTTATTTACTCGATTTTTACTTTTTAAAATTCATCAACCAATGGCCTATTCTCCAGCCATGCCAACATATTCATAACCAGATAATTCCAATTCTGAAATCCAGGATTTAGTATAGGCTCCCCATTTTCAGGCTGATAATACTCGTGTAAAGCCCCGAAACGTTTAAAATCACGTCCAAATAACTTTATAGTTTTCTCGGCCAATTCGTACGCCTCCTCTTCATACCTATATTTCACCAGCCCTTTCCAAACCATATAATTCGAAATCCCCCACACGGGCCCTAACCAAGATGACGGATTACCAGTAGCTTTCAAATTATACATCTTCTCCATTTTAGAAAGAGTTCTGATGCCATACGGGGCATTAAAGGTTTCTGTATTTTTAAAATGTTCCCGAACGATTCTTTCCGATTGTTCCGGTGTTGCAATATCTGCCCACATGGCCAAAAAACCTGACCAAACACCAATTCTCATGATCAGACAATCCCAATCACGAGGCATGCCACTATGTCTCTCAAATGCCTCCGCCCCCCTTACAGGCAATAAATTCAAATCTACACTATAGAAGAAACCGTCTCTTTCATCCCAACAATGCTTTTGAATAGCTTCTCGCAAATCTGATGCATTCTTTTGATATTGAGGTGCGATCTCAGACAGCCCCAACCTTTCGCACAAATAAGCTACAGCTTTCAATTCCTTATACATCAAACAATTTAAAAAAATAGATCCGGAGCTTCTTGACGGACGATAATAGGTACACGGATCATTATCTACTCCGATAGCTACATCATTTTGCCAATAATATAATCCGGTAGCCCGATCTCGGTGATGGTTAATATAATTATTCACAAAAGTCTGAAGATAATAAAATTTAGCTCTAAGCCATTCGGCATCACCACCATTGAGTTTTGTTAAAAATGCAGCATGTTGAGCCAAACACGGCTTATGCATATTCGTTTTATAAATTTCTTTAGGTTGTATTTCGGCTCTCACAGATTCCCGCTTTATATTTATAGGTATCCAACCATCCATTCCTCCAAATTCCAAAAAATTCAAGATACAACCTTGCTCATATTCTATGGCCTCTTTCGAAGCTTTATCATGACCTATATCCAACAATATCTGACGTAGTGCTATATTAGTCAGCCAAGAATCCCAATCCCATAAAACATCGGAGTATTGACTGCTTCCCGGAGTAATAAAAGGATATTTCAAAGCCATTCCCTCTTCTCTGAACATCCCTTTGTAATCATTGTAAATACATTTTTTTATGATAGAGCTATAATCTCTCCATGTTTCTTCTTGTTGAGAATAAACAGAAAATATTGCTATCGAAAATACAATAAATAAAGAAAAAGCTCTTTTCTTTTCCAAGAATCTATCCATAGTTACAGGATTTAGTATTCAATAATCATTTTATATAATTCACAGAAAGGTGCATAAACCTTTTCAAAGCACCTTTCTGTGTTTTATTCTTATTTCAAGATCTTTTCAGAATATACTTTTCCATTTTTATCTACTATCCGCACGATGTAAATACCCTTTTCCAGATTCCGTATATTAACAGATGTAACGTTCACAGCAACAGGAATACACGGCATACCAAAAGATGTATATATTTGAACCGATGCAACTTCTTCAGAAAAATACAAAATACCTGTAAGATGATTCAAATAAACACAAATCTGAGAATCCACTTTAAATTCATTGACGGAAGAAGCAACTCCATTATACTCGAAAGCACCTAAATCTCTGGAATTACCAGTTTTAGCAACACCTCTTATATCAGTTTGCGGAATCAATTCCTCTCCTTTATATATCAACGAAGAAACTCCATTATCAATAGCATATCCTTCAGGATCATTGATCTCGATATAAGGAATACCTTCTGTCGGTTCGGTTAACTTACGATTAATTCCCACTTGTTTCAGTTTCTGGTCAGTAGACTTGCCGCGAACACTTTTATTGTTATTTGCCGTAGCAATATCTTCATTATTAAAATGATACAAAAATCCGGCACCCCAAGTCGCATCATACGCTCCACCTACACCATCAATCAAATTATTCTTAATAATATATTCACCTGTCGATCTGGCATCTTTTTCCCGGATTGACCATCCCCAACCTAACTGGTCAACCATTGTTCCGTCACCTTTATCGATAGGTTCTATCATGCAATCCAACATAATATTATTAACAAAAACCAAATCGAAATCACCACCAAAGTCACTGAAATTTATGGCATTCTGGTCTGTCTGAACCAATCCGTCAACACCAGTATTGTTCATCATGGACGTATTGTTTACAAAAACAAAACTTCCCGACATCCCTACAGTAGGCGCTGGTTTCTGAGAAGTAATAAGATTCGCTTGCGGGCCTTCAGTACGATTTTTGTAAAATACATTATTAACAAACTTCAAGTTTACATTTCCTTGTTCGCATCTTGCCCAATGCATGAATCCACTGGCACCCACAGACTTATTGTTTGATACCGTACAATTCATAAATGTTACATTCGCATCACATTCCTCATTAAGGAATAAACGTACGCCACCTCCTGTAGCATTTCTGGCTGTATTAGTAGCCACGTTAGAATCAAAATAACACTTATCAAAAGTAATATCCATCTCCATACCTTCTATGTATAAAGCACCTCCGGCAGCTCCACTACCATTTTCAGCCACACCGTCTCCCGTTTCATTATTTCTGAATATACAATCTTCAAATCGGGCATAAATAGGATTCTCAGATTCTCTCAGACAAACGGCACCGCCTTGATAAGCTTTACATCCTTCAAAAATTGTATTTTTTACAACCAGTTTACCTTCACTGCAAATAGCGCCTCCACGGCAGTTTACTCCAGTAGTAACCACTCCGTTTCTTACAACAACATTATTAAGATTCAACTCCGAATATGGATCTACGTATATCATACCACCAGATCCGGTTCCCCCATCCCGATGCAAATTTTTCAGCGTAATATCTTCCAAGTTCAACTTCACTCTTTTCAAATCAAAGAAACTTGAAACATTCATTTCTCCATCATTAAACTCATCATCATTCACCCCCATTATTGCAGCTTCAGGACTACCCCCCTTTATTGTAACTTCTTTGATAGTAGCCTCCTTACTTACATCAATTACCGGGTCCAAATAGATTTCATCCAATACAATAATTGTACACCCATCAGTCCAATTATCAGCATTTAGTGAATACCAAGGTTGCTCTTTAGTTCCAGGATTGTCATCACTTCCACTCGAACTTACATAAAAAGTCTCTTGGGCTGATAAATTTGACTGCCAGCACAATGCCAATACCATAGAGTAAAATAAGTTTTTCATAAATTTCAAATTTTAATGTTTAACATAAGCTCTATTACTACATTTATATCAAAGTACTTTAATGTTCAGATTATAACCAATCAACGTTCGTTGGTCATTAAAAACTCCAACGTTCCACCCTGCATAATATCATCATATGAGATTTTATAATCTCTGATTTGCCTTCCATTCAACTGAACCGATTTCACATATTTATTCTCTTTAGACAAATCATGTGCTATCATTGTGAATACTTTTCCATTCTTCAATTTTATTTGTGCCCGAGGAATCTGAGGGGCACCCATTACATATTCAAGACTAACCGGATTCACAGGATAAAATCCTAATGCACTGAATATATACCAGGCTGACATCTGCCCACAATCATCATTCCCACATAGCCCATCAGGTTTTGGTAAATAGAAGCGATCGAATACTTCACGGACTAATTCAGCTGTACGATCATTTTTCCCAAGTAAAGTATACATATATATTACATGATGACTCGGTTCGTTTCCATGAGCATATTGACCTATCAGGCCTGTTACATCTCCAACAAATCCAGTCTGATCAGTAGATTGTTCAATAACAAAAAGTGAATCCAGCTTCATTATCATCTTATCTGTTCCCCCCATTAACTCTGTCAACCCTGCTATGTCTTGTTGTACATGCCATGTATATTGCCAAGCATTCCCTTCAGTATAATCACCACCGGCAGTCCCGGCATGAGATAAATGAAAAGCACTGAATGGTGTACGCCATTTGCCATTGGAATCTTTTCCACGCATCAGTCTCGTTTCATTATCAAATAGCTTTTTATAACTCGCCGAACGTTTCATGAAAAAATCATAATCATCACCTTTACCCAATTTCTTGGCCAACTGTGCTGCACAATAATCATCATAAGCTCCCTCCAACGTACGAGAGACAGATTCTTCTTCTACAATGTCAAAAGGAAAATATCCATATCGGTCATAGGCCTCTACATCATATTTAAAATGAGAAACTGTCAAAGATTTCTTGATCAAATGATAAGCCTGCTCCACATCAATTCCTGGAAAGTTTTTCAAACAGGCTTCTACAATAACCGGAACTGCATGATTACCAATCATACAATGCGTCTCTTTTCCCCATAACGTCCAAATCGGTAAATACCCTTGGCATTCGGCGTGCAGTAACATAGAATTTACCATATCGGGAAGTAACTCCGGAGTAAGAATGGTATATAGAGGATGAGCCGCCCGATAAGTATCCCACAAGGAAAAAGTAGAATAATATATTCCAAAAGGAGAAAGCGAAACCGAATCTTTCGCATTTTTATATTGTCCGTTTACATCGGCTACGTTATTAGGTTGTATCAGTAAATGATACAAAGCCGTATAAAAATTTATTTTCTGTTCATCAGTACCTTCAATTTCAATCCGTGACAAATAATTCTCCCATTTATTTTCAGCCTCTTTTCGAACTGTATCAAAATCCCAATGTTCCAATTCCAAATTCAGATTCTTTTTAGCTCCCTCAATGCTAACCATTGAAAAAGCAACTTTTATCTGTACCTCTCTTTCATCAGCTAAACGAATTATCTTACGAGGAGCCTTATCTTCACGCCCATCCTCAGCATCTTCAAATGCTACAATTGGTTTATCTAACTTTATTACATAAAAGAGATCACGTTCAACCCAGGCCTTCACTCGCTGATAACCAGTTATAGTATACATATCCTCTTTTTGTATGTCGGCATCAAGTACTCTGTTATCATAACTATTTTCACTCCCAACCATTCCATTCTGAAAGTTAATGTATATTGCAGGATTCTCTTTTTCAAACTGATACCGATGCATAGCAACATGCGAAGTAGCCGTTAACTCTACTTTCACCGAATTATCAACTAGCTCCACAGAATAGTAACCAGGATTAGCCACTTCTGAATCCTTCCGATACGTACTTTGAAAATTCTTTGTATCCTTCCCTGAAAATGGCATAATCAGTATATCACCCATATCCGGTACTCCTGTACCATTCAACCGATTTTGAGAGAATCCTGATATCATGGTATCCTCATAACGATATCCGGCACAATAATCCCAACCAATACACCCGGTCTGAGGACCAGGTTGTACCATCCCCAAAGGATAAGTCGCCCCCGGAAAGGTATGCCCTGTATAAGTAGTACCTATAAAAGGGTCTACATATCGATTAAACTCAGAAGATATTTGTTTGTTACCAGAACATGAAACAAATAATAATGTAACATATAGAAAAGGAATACGGCTTTTCATGGGTTCAATGATTTAAGATAATTCTTTAATTAATAATTTGCTTTCCTTTGTCTTCAACAGAGTACCAAAATCTATAGAATACAGATCAAGTACTAAAAACTTAAGCAAATGTATGTGTATGAACCTAATAAAAGATTAATCAGACCTTAACTGAAGTAATTTATTAAAAATAAAAATATAACCCACTGATAACATGAGTATTAAGACCAAAAAAAATTAAGATTCAATCAAGTTTACACACCTTAATTGAATCTTAATTTATCATTAATGAACTAAAACACTTTAAAATATAGTCTTAAAAATAGAATGATAATGTAACTATCTACTATGATACAACTTCGTCGTAACTAATTTCAGGATAAGCATTAAGCAAACGTAAATGTTCTTGCGCAAATTTATCAAAACATTGTTTAGAAGCACCTTTCTGTCCGAGCAAAAACAATGCACGACATTTTATTCTCACAGCTTCCTCATCTATATTATCATGAAGCAATATCACATTAGCAATTTTCACCTGCAAATTCAAATCTGATTCTACCTCCGGCAGCAATACAGATTTCAAAAGAACTTCTATCAAAAGGGTCGAATACTCAGATTTGTATCCATCTGCCCATTCCGCATTCAAATTAGGAAGAAGAGTTCCATTCTGAGCAATATCTAAAATGGCAGTCAATATATTCGCACTAACTCTCTTTTCTTCCTTAGTCTTTTTCAGTAAGAGCATGATGTTTTTATAATCACAGACAACTTTATCCCCCATCTCTACAAACCAATAAGATGTCTTATTGACAATACTAATATCACCAACTTTCTCTAACAATAATCTAAGCTTTCGCACATTGACACTTCTGTTATTCGATGCACTGGCTTTATCCATTTCAAACCAGAATGTTTCATCCAATTTCTCCGAAGTAACCTTCTTTCCGTCTTTTACAGTATTTAATAAAAGATATAAGAGAATCTGTTTAACGATAGGAGTGAAATTATCAGTAATATCTACTCCTTCTTTATCAAAGACCTGAAATCCTCCCAAAAGCTTTACAGTAGAAACCGGAGTTTTTAATTCAACAACAGGCGTCTTTGCTGCACTCCCGGAAAAGGAAGAGATACTTTTTGCAGGAGGAGTTTCCCGCCGTTTTCTTCTTACGCAAAAGAAAACAACAAAAAATAAACCAATAAGTAATAAAAGGCATATTACAAAAATCAATTGATTACTTTTTTTCTCTGTCAATCCACTCTTCTGAATAACATCCGATACCTTTAATGGAGGATATGACAAAGAATAAATATCCACATTAAAATTATCCGATTGATTTTTCTGCATTAAGACTGCATATAAGACAGATTTTTCCTTGTCCAATATAAGATCACAGAACGATTCCATATCTAAAAAATTATATGGAATAGAATCGGCTATAATAGAAACAGAACCATCTGTAAGACTCACTTCACATAGGCTTAATAAAGTATGAAAACGATTATTATCATAAGCCAGTGCATATGCTTTATCTTTATCAATTATCATTGAGTTTGAAAAAGTTACCGGTACTCTCGGAACAGTCAAATCAAACAACTTTTTGCAAGTTTGATTTCGGGAATCCATTTCATACAGATCATAAAAGTTCTTGGGAGATTCTTCCTGTTTTCCGGATATACTACCATATCCTCCCAGAAGTAAAAATTTCCCCTTACCCAAATAACCTAAAGCACTCAAATAACGCGGAGAGATATCCTTTGACATATTCTTTATATCCCAAACACCACTGTCTAACGGATGTGTAGACAACCACGCTTTATAAGACTGATAGCCATATCCTCCAAACGTAACCAACTGCCTTTTTTCCATATCAATAAAACGATTATGGTGGTGTGCCGGTGCAAACCTCTGATCTAACTTATCTCCTGACCACTCATTCTTTGCAAAATCATAAAAAATAAAGTCAGGATATAGCAAACTGTAAGAAACCAACCGATCGTTTATACAATCATATATCATCTGGCTACTCCCCCCTGCTCCAAAAGGAGAACCTTTTTGAGTTTTAATTCTTTTAATACGAAAATCATCCATATTAAAGAAAACCATAGAATCAGAAGTAGCAATAAAAAGTCGATTCTGAATAGAATCAAAAGCTATCTGAGCATATCTCTCCGACACTGGAATAGATGTTTCTTTTTGCCATTTTATATATTTATCAATATCCCAACTTCCATTCTCTACTATCGCTTCTTTACTACAGATATCATCATACACCTTTGTACCTGCATATTTATCTAATTTCCAGAAATAGAGTAAATCCCCTTTATCATTCCGAACAGCAACATCTTTTATTGAAATAGGAGGTACATCTGAGCTGTAAAACACTTTAGTCCAATTTCTACCAAAATTAATTCTGATATCGTCTAATTTATTAAAAGAATAAGGTATCGTCTGGATATTATCATTAATAGAACAAATAATTTTGCCTTGCTTGAAATTAATCTTCATCTTACTCCAGTCCTCCCGACTCTTGGGTAACGATATTTTAAAATCAACATTAGCTAAAGCTTTATCATCATCAATCAATACAAAATTAAGCTTAGAAGCATTTATATTCGATATTATATCAAAACTATTAGTACCAGAGGTAACCCTACATATATAACCATAAGTCTGTACTCCTGGATTAAATTTAATATCAAGCTCTAATGAAAAACCATCCTGAAACGAAAAAGGATCATCCGGAGTTAGATTCAAAGACGTTCTCACATCTTGATTTACAGTATGAGAATAAAAGGTCAAGCCATAATGAATGTTACTTCCATTCACTTTAAAAAACGAGAAACAAAAAAACAATAATAGATATATTCTTCGCATAACAACAAGCCCTCATCAACGGAATAAAAATGTTAAAATAGTATTTTACAAAAGGTTTAATTATTAATTTTATCATAAAAAGGTAAATTACTCATATAGCAATATCCTCTGCAAATATTCACTAAAATTCCAAGAATAAGCAAACAAATAGCCATAAATCTTATATATAAAAGAGGGACTAACAATCTTTTCAAATTTTTATAGTACCAAAAGCGTGGAACTGCGTGCTATCATTTGTTTCTGAAAGTCCTGAGAAAACCCGAAACTACAAATGAATAGACAGCAGACCCACGCTGATACAGCGCGAGAACCGACTATGTCATTCTTGTAGTCTCTTAAAATTTCTCAGGTTTTCAGAAACAAGAATGAAGCATGACGCTTCTTACAATTTTTTTCCTAATAAATATTTTTGAGTCTATCGCTATAATCTCATTGCAAAAATATAAAAACTTATTAAATAAAAAAATTACATATACCACTTTTCTTGTAAATTCAATATTCATCCGGGATTTATCTCAAATACCAGAAGAAGTATACATTCAAGCTTTATTCTTTGATGGAAAAAGTTCACCATAAGTACCTATAAACTCTTCCCTCACAAACATGAAACAATAATTCTCTTTTCTTCCCTAAATAACTTCTTTTCCTCAAAGAGAAAGAGAACTTTTTTCAGGAAGGAAAGCAAGTTTTTATCCTGTGTTCTACAAGTATTAAAAAGATATTATATAAGGAAAGAGATATGGCACAGTATATAATGGAAGAAATGCCCGATATACACAAGACGGGCGAACGGGTACTCTACCCCCGGTTTGCAATGATAGATCAAATAGACTTCAACGGTCTGGTACGCAGAATAACGGATACCAGTGGATTCAAACCGGGAGAAATCGAAGGAATACTGAAGCAGGCAGCCTTGGAAATGGCCAAACTGATGGCGAACGGATGCTCGGTGAAACTGGATGGAATAGGAACATTCACCCCGGCACTGACTTTACGCGAAGGGAAAGAAAGGGAAGAAATCGGTGAGACGGGCAAGCACCGCAATGCACAAAGTATCATTGTGGGAGGGGTAAACTTCCGGGTAGACAGGAGTATGATAAGGAATATCAACGAAAGATGTTACTTGGAAAGGGCAAACTGGAAGTCCAGGCGTTCTTCTGAAAAGTATACACCGGAGCAACGGCTGGAACGGGCTATAAAATACCTCGACGAACATCCGTATTTAACAGTCCGTGAGTACCAAAAACTAACGGGACTGCTCCGCACAACGGCAACCAATGAACTGAAACAATGGGCCAAACTACCAGATTCAGGTATAGATACTTCCGGCCGGGGAGCACACCGGGTGTATATAAAACAAAGTACAAAGGAGTGATTACAAATTCTTGCTGTGATGCATCGCAAACTGCATAAATACTTGCGATAAGCCTCCCTCCTGCCCTTGCTGATGTACGAAACAAAACTCACGCAACATCTGCATTCCTCTTATCTCTATGACACGGAAGGTACCGGTAGCCAGTTCCTTATAAATTGAGCGAACAGACACAATACCCATGCAATCCGTATTCTCCAGAAATAACTTAATGCTCTCGGTACTGCCTAAATACATCAAGACATTAAGAGAAGACAGCTTGATATTATGCTGTAACAAAGTACGTTCAAAGACATCAAGCGTACCCGAACCACGTTCGCGAAGTACAAGAGGAATACCTGGTAAATCTTCTGGAGTTATTTCATCCGGTAGCGAAAGTTTACTTTGGTTATGCACCACAGCCACCAATTCATCTTCTAAAAAAGTCGTATATTTCAGATTAGGTAAACGAAAGATGCCCTCAACCAGACCTAAGTCAATCCGATGTTCTTGCAACGCAGCTTCTATTCCACGAGAGTTTCCATTCAGCAAAGACAGATTTACCTGTGGAAATTTACGAATAAAATTTCCAAGTAAAGGTGGAAGTACATATTGGGCAATGGTAGTACTGGCTCCAAGTTTTAATTCACCTATATAATCACCATGCAGAAGATGCATTTCATATTCCAACCGCTTATAGGCATCAAGGATGCGTTCGCTATGTTCCAGAAGCAATTTCCCGGCTTCTGTGAGAGAAATTTTATTCCCCTGCCGATCGAAAAGCCGCGTCTGATAACAAGTTTCCAATTCCTGGATATGTTTTGTTATGGCAGGTTGACTTACAAAAAGCTCCTGAGAGGCTTTAGTGAAACTGAGATTCTTCGCTACACTCTGAAATACTTTCAAACGAAAATCGGACATATTAAGTAGTGATTAACGATTAGTGACAGGTGAAAAAAGAGACTTCTATAATTCGTCTCCTTTTATTCCCAATGCTTGCATCAGTGGATATGCCAGCATCTCCCACTGATACTCTATAGTCTCTTCCGATTCATCCACCCGGAACTGAATAATCTCTTTTTCTTTTACTTTATTCAAAACAGCAGTCACTTTATTACCATACTCTTCATTGAAAGAAAGTACAATCAGCTTTTTCACATCTGCCGAGTCAAGGACTATCTGCAATAAATCAAGAAACAGCTCTTCACGAGTCACCATCCCTTCGCAGGGTACTCCTGCGAAAGAGAACTCTCCAAACTGATCTGAAAAGGCAACCCCATCAAGCTCTTTTTTCAAATCTGACGGATTACAGAAAGCCAGATTAGAAGAGTCCTGATCATACACAAATAACAGTTGCACTTTATTATCTCCCTCTTCAATACCGGCATCCAATGCCAAATAAGTAGTCAACAACGATAAATCAATTTCCTGTAACGGACGATTTAACACATTCTCGAAATATCTCTTCAAATCTGACACTATAAAATTCAGAAATGCGGCATCAACGAGCATCACTATCTCAGGAAGTTTTATCTTTTCATCCATAAAAATCTATTCTTGTCTATTTATTAGCGGATAAAGATACAATAAAGCTTTTATACAGACGGCATTAATCTTCTAAAATTTTACCACAAACAGGAATGGACTAGGGAAAACATTGAAACAACACTCTCAATGTATTGAGAAAAGACTCTCAACAGGTTGAAACACTTTTCTCAATACGTTGAAACAAAATGAAACATTAAAAAGGATGAAAACTTCCTCGCAAACAACGTTGTACATAGATATAAAGGCAGGACATTTTGTCAATCTATTATCTAAAATTACTGAAAAAATGGCATAATATGTGCATTGGCAAATCTTTTGCGCCCTTTCAGTGTTATTAGAAACGTGAAAATAAGAAAGGAGACATAAGATATGAACTTTAACAACTTTACCATTAAGTCACAAGAAGCGGTGCAGGAGGCCGTCAATCTGGTCAAAGCCCGAGGGCAACAGGCCATCGAACCAGTCCATATACTTACGGGAGTAATGAAGGTAGGCGAGAACGTTACCAACTTCATTTTTCAGAAGTTAGGAGTAAACGGACAACAGATTGCACTGGTTGTTGATAAACAAATTGACTCATTACCTAAGGTTTCCGGTGGAGAACCCTATCTGAGCAGAGAGTCAAATGAAGTACTTCAGAAAGCAACCCAGTATTCCAAAGAAATGGGTGACGAGTTTGTTTCACTGGAACATCTGTTATTGGCTTTATTAACTGTAAAAAGTACTGCCTCTACCATTCTCAAGGATGCAGGTATGGCGGAAAAAGAATTACGCAGCGCTATCAGCGAACTGCGCAAAGGAGAGAAAGTAACTTCACAATCAAGCGAAGATACTTATCAGTCACTCGAGAAATATGCTATTAACTTAAACGAAGCAGCACGTAGCGGTAAACTCGATCCGGTAATCGGACGGGATGAAGAGATACGGCGTGTACTACAGATATTGAGTCGCCGTACAAAAAACAATCCTATCCTGATCGGTGAACCAGGTACCGGTAAAACAGCTATTGTGGAAGGTTTGGCACATCGTATATTGAGAGGTGACGTACCCGAAAACCTGAAAGACAAACAAGTATACTCCCTGGATATGGGTGCATTGGTAGCAGGCGCCAAATATAAAGGCGAATTTGAAGAACGATTGAAATCGGTGGTCAATGAAGTAATGAAATCCGAAGGGAACATTATTCTGTTCATTGACGAAATACATACACTGGTGGGTGCCGGAAAAGGTGAAGGTGCCATGGACGCTGCCAATATTCTAAAACCGGCATTGGCTCGTGGAGAACTGCGCGCTATCGGTGCTACCACCCTTGATGAATATCAAAAATATTTTGAAAAGGATAAGGCATTAGAACGTCGTTTCCAGATTGTACAAGTGGACGAACCGGATACCCTAAGTACTATTTCTATCCTCCGTGGATTGAAAGAGCGTTACGAAAATCACCATCACGTACGTATTAAAGATGATGCTATCATCGCTGCAGTAGAATTGAGTAGCCGCTATATCACCGATCGTTTTTTACCGGATAAGGCTATCGACCTGATGGATGAAGCAGCAGCCAAACTACGCATGGAAGTAGACTCTGTTCCGGAAGACCTGGATGAGATTTCACGTAAAATCAAACAATTGGAGATTGAACGTGAAGCCATCAAGCGTGAAAAGGATCAACCTAAATTGGATACAATAGGCAAAGAGATAGCCGAATTGAAGGAACAGGAGAAATCATTCAAAGCGAAATGGCAAAGTGAGAAATCACTGATGGATAAGATTCAGCAAAACAAAGTAGAAATTGAAAATCTGAAATTTGAAGCTGAAAAAGCTGAACGTGAGGGTGATTACGGAAAAGTAGCCGAAATACGTTATGGCAAGTTACAAGCTTTAGATCAGGAGATAAAAGATACACAAGAAGAACTGAGACAAATGCAGGGAGGTTCTGCAATGATTAAAGAGGAGGTAGACGCTGAGGACATTGCTGATGTAGTATCCCGCTGGACAGGAATCCCCGTCAGCAAAATGTTACAAAGTGAGAAAGACAAACTGCTCCATCTTGAGGAAGAACTTCATGAGCGGGTTATCGGCCAGGACGAAGCAATTGCTGCCGTAGCCGATGCAGTACGCCGTAGTCGTGCCGGACTGCAAGACCCGAAACGTCCGATTGGATCATTTATCTTCCTGGGAACTACTGGTGTAGGTAAAACAGAATTGGCAAAAGCACTTGCTGAATTTCTGTTCGATGACGAAACAATGATGACACGTATTGACATGAGTGAATACCAAGAGAAACACAGTGTTTCCCGCTTGGTCGGAGCTCCTCCGGGATACGTAGGATATGATGAAGGCGGACAATTGACAGAAGCCATCCGGCGTAAACCATATTCAGTAGTATTGTTTGATGAAATAGAAAAGGCGCATCCGGATGTATTCAATATCCTGTTGCAGGTATTGGATGACGGGCGATTGACAGACAACAAAGGACGTGTGGTCAATTTCAAAAACACAATCATCATCATGACTTCAAACATGGGAAGCTCCTATATACAGAGTCAAATGGAAAAACTCAACAGCTCCAACAAAGAAGAAGTAGTTGAAGAGACCAAAAAAGAAGTGATGAACATGTTGAAGAAAACAATTCGTCCGGAATTCCTGAACCGTATTGATGAAACAATCATGTTCTTACCGCTAACGGAGAAAGAGATCAGGGAAATTGTTTTATTACAGATTAAAGGCGTTCAAAAGATGCTTGCGGGAAATGGTGTAGAATTGAAATTGACAGATGCTGCCATAAACTTTATAGCGCAAGCCGGTTATGATCCGGAGTTTGGTGCACGCCCCGTAAAAAGAGCTATCCAGCGTTATTTGCTCAATGACCTGTCGAAAAAGTTACTCGCACAAGAAGTAGATCGCAGTAAAGCAATCATTGTTGATGTTGCGGGGGATGGATTATCATTCCGTAACTAAAATAAAACAGATCCTTATATACAATGCCAGTATGTTACAAAATATACTGGCATTTTTTATATCGAAAAACTTAATAAATAATTCTACGTACTACCACCTCGCTGGCAGGATGCAGTATAACAAGTACGTAGGTTCCACGCTTCGGAAGTTCTAATGTCAATGAGGAGGAAATACATAATTCTTTTACCTGCAAATATCCGTTATCATTATACAAATAAACCATTGTATTTATAAGCAGATCACTCAGACACAATACTCCCTTTTCTGTGTCTAGCTGAAACTCGAATGTTTTGTTTGACCTTTTATCCATACCCCATTTACATCCATCTTCCAGTCCCCCAAGAAGATATTTATATATAAAAGCGTGGGAACTGTTGCCATTATCGCACTTGAGGCTCTGGACTGCCACTATTCAAATAATGTACAACAACACCCCACGCCCAATACCATATATTTGCATATACAGCGGAGCATGAGCGCTTGTTTCCATTATTCCTGAATAGTGAAATTGTCCAGATTTCAAGTACAGAATAATATAATAAACGCCTTTGTTCTAAGTAATTACTAAGCAATCCTCCCTCCTGACTTTTCAGAAATCGGTGGATTGCAACAAAGATAAGTAAAAAGCTCTGAATCTTATAAAGGAAAGCTCAAAAATATTCCTGCAAATATATAGTATAAGCAGAACAGAACGAGTTCCTTTTTGTTTAAAGCATTCCAATAAAAAAAGAAAAAGCGTGATAAACATCCTCAAAAGATATTTATCACGCTTCTTTTATAACTGAAAAAGATATCAGATTACATCTTATTCCGCTGTTTCTACAGCCTCCTCTTGTTGTTCTGCGTCATCTTTAAACTCAGTAATTCCATTTGTAACAAGAATATTATACCATGAAATTAATTTTTTAATATCAGTCATATATACCCTCTCACGATCAAAATCAGGAAGTACTTCTGTCAAATAAGCACGCAATTCCTCCGCAGTAGCCTTCTTAGGGTCAATAGAAGCAGTTCCCGCATTCTCTTTTTCCTTGATCGATTCAAGAACATCACGTAAAGGAACTTCAGCATCATTTGTATACATTGCTATATCTGCCAGAGAAATAATTTTTTCATTTCCGTAAGCCGGGAAACGCTTTTTTTCTGCGCTAACAGATTCAACAATCAGCATATTCTTTCCCTGCGAAATAAGTTTATACAATCCCGGTTTTCCGGAGATAGACAAAATAGTCTTCAACATAGTATATTCTTTTTATTTATTAGTTATTTTTTCGGTGGGCAAAGATAGTGTAAGCCAAAGACAATACAAAATAAGCAAGCCTATTTTTATTGTTAAGACGAGACCTATTTTCCCGAAAGAGAAGCAATCTTTTCAGATAGCAAAGAAATTAACTCCAGAACCTGTGGAATTAATGGCACTTTACCGTCATTAACGATTACAAATTCAGCCTGTTTACGCTTTTCCTCATCACTCATCTGGCTTCGTATACGCTTCATTATAAGTTCACGCGAGGAACAATCACGTTTAATGGCACGCTGTACACGTAATTCCAATGGGGCATACACCATCACCACGACATCTACTTCAGCAGCAAAACCCGATTCTATTAATATAGCAGATTCCATACCTACTATGGAAGAAAACGATTGCCCCTCTACCCAGCGTCGAAAATCATCCTTCACCTGCGGATGAATAATTTCATTGATTCGCCTTGCATGATCCGGATGTCCAAAAAGATAAGAAGCCAGAAATGCTTTATTCAGCTCACCTCCTTCAAAAACTTTTTCACCAAGCAAAGCACAAAGTTCTTGCCGAATGAAGGGATCTGTATTTGTCAATCTTTTAGATTCAATATCGGCTATATACACAGGAATGCCCATCACCTCCAACAATCGCGAAACAACGCTCTTGCCACTACCTATACCTCCGGTTATACCTATTTTAATCGCCATTAGAAGATACTTGTTCTATAAGAAAATCAACCTTTTTAGGTGCTATACGAATATGACTCACCCCATCAGGAATAGATTTGAGTTTTACCGTATACTTATCTGAACCTAACTTCAGTAACTCCTCATAAGATATATTTATAATAAAGGAATTTGCTTCAATTTTATAAAAGTTATGATACCCAACCTGAAAAGTAATCTGTACCTTTGAAGGAAAAGTACGCAAAACCTTATCTGCCGGAAAATTAACTCCATGCAAAGGCACTTCAACCGTCTTTTCCGTATACATATCTACCGGAAAAGTTAAATCTACAGCATTAGGAATGAACTTGGCTCCCTTTACCTCTGCCAGAGCAACATGATGTGTCAATGTATCCGCAATATTGCTCAAGTCAACCTTACGCGTGTAGGCAGTAGTTATTGTATCCAAAATAGCAACAGGAGCATAAACTAAAACAGAATCCGGCGAATAGATTGTATCAGAGAGATAGTATTGCCGGGCAGCAGTCACTTTACCCTGCATTTTCACCGGAACACGTTTTGATTTACCGGTAGAGTATATGTATTCCAATGTATCGGGTTTTACAGAAATCAACCGAGTAGATACATTCAGTTGGCTCATGATTTTTTTCTCAAACTCTGACGAATAAATCCGCACATGATTATTACGGGCACTATAGTCATTGAAATTAAGATTCACCGGAAAAAAGCTTTTTCCTAACATATAGTTTAACAAAACAGTTCCCCTGTCTTTTACCTTAATACGAAGTTCAGAAGAAGGTTCCGAGGTGATTACTACATCATTGGGAACTTCTTTCAAACGAACAGGAATAGAAAATTCCGCTTCATAATCATTGTTTAAAGTTTGGAGAAGCCAAAAACCACTGGCTATAAGAAAGAAAAATAAAAAGATCAGGAATTCCCTACTCTTTTCACTGAGTAAAAAGTTCCTAATCTTTTTAGAAAATTTCAAATAAATATACTTTATGTCCCTACGTTCGAACATAGGCTTTATTTATGTTTATAGCTTATTTAGCTGGCTGCTGATTAGCAGCAGAAGCGTCAGCAAAAATAGAATTCTTATCTATCTTAATTTTTACATTAGTTGCAATTTCAAGTACAATGTGGTCATCATTAATCTCTTTAATAATGCCATGTATACCTCCGGCAGTGATAACCTTTTGATTCACCTGAAGAGATTTACGGAAATTAGCAATCTCTTTTTGTTTTTTATTCTGAGGACGAATCATAAAGAAATACATGATAACAAACATTGCTATCAGCATAATCCACATCAGACTTCCGTCGGGACCAGCAGCAGGAGCTTGCAGTAATACAGTCAATAAATTCATAAATAATCTGTTTTAGTTTTTTTAATCTATAATAGCAAAGGTATCAGTTTTTCGCCAACTTACCTTCTTTTTTTAATTGATTAACAATTCCATCCAAAGTTCCATTGATAAAACTACCACTCTTAGCTGTACTATAAAGTTTGGCAATCTCTACATATTCATTTAACGAAACACTAACCGGAATGTTCGGAAAACTTAGAATTTCTGCTAAAGCAGTCTGCATTACAATTACATCCATAAAGGCAACACGATCCAAATCCCAGTTCTTGGTGTTTTCACTAATGAGATGGCGATAGTAATCTGCATTCAAAATGGTACGACGGAAAAGACGACGTGCGAACTCTTGATCTTCATCATCCTTAAATTCCGGAAGCAAAGCCTGATTAGCACCGTTCTTTTCTTCAAAACGTTTAATGGTTTTCAAAACAAATGTATCTACAATCTCTTTGTCATCATTCCAATACAAACTCTGATCTTCCAATACCTGATCCAAAGAATCATTATTAAAAACAAATGCTTTATAGAGCTTTCTCCATAGTTCACGGTCTGCTTCATAAGAATTATCAGCAGAAGCCATATATTCTTTATATATATCTGACTCCACTATTTTATCATAAAGTTCTTTGATAAAATCCTGGTCGTTAGCCCATGTTCTTTTTTGATTGGCTATAAACTCTGTCAATTGTTTATTTACTTCAAGTTGCGATACGAATTTGTTTTCAACAAATTTCATGTTAGGATACAACTCTTCTTTAGTAGGTTTCAGTTTGGCTTTTGCTGTGTCAATACGTTTTTGTGCGTAGTCCGTCAATGCAATCATAAGCATCAACAAATAGTTGTAGAGGTCATAAGCCTTTGAGAGGCTAAAAAACAACTCTTTCTCCGCTGAGTCTAAATTTTTGCTGCCGTTCTGATAGTAAGCATACACTATCTGTATGATTTTTAGACGAATAAGAACTCTGTTAATCATAATCTTTAATAATACTGTTATTAACGAATTGCAAAAGTAGATATTTTTAATGAGTTTCCACAAATAAATCACATTTTTTAATGTTGTATTTCATTCTCTGCCCTTTTTCTTTTGACAGTTGAAAAAAAAGTTCCAATTTTGAAGCCGATTATAAACAGACCTAATGATATGGAAGATTTAAAAAAGAAAATGAGCATAGATATGAATGATAAAGAGATTGTATTCTCAAAGTCCATTAAGGCTGGTAAGCGTATTTATTATCTTGACGTAAAGAAAAACCGTAAAGACGAAATGTTCCTCGCCATCACTGAAAGTAAAAAAGTGATCATGGGCGAAGGTGACGACTCGCAGGTAAGTTTTGAAAAACATAAGATTTTCTTATACAAAGAAGATTTTGATAAATTTATGACCGGACTGACTCAAGCTATAGAGTACATCAACGACCAACAGGGACACATTGTGAAAGAAGAAGAACTAACAGAAGAGGTACAGCCAACCGATGAAATTAAAATAGATATTGATTTTGAATAACAATTTCTTTGATATTTCAGAAAGAAAGCGTACTTTTGCACCGCTTTTTTGCAACATTGTGTGGATATCACACCGTGTGATGGTGAATTAAGCACTCAAATCACTTAATTTAGAGTAACACAAAAAAATTAAAAAAATGAAATCAATTGAAGTAAAAGGAACTGCAAGAACAATTGCAGAACGCTCTTCTGATCAAGCCAGAGCATTGAAAGCTATTCGTAAAGACAACGGTGTACCTTGTGTACTTTACGGAGGTGGTGAAAACATCCACTTTACTGTACCTGCAGAAGGTCTGCGTAATTTGGTTTATACTCCGCATATCTATGTAGTAGATCTGATTATCGATGGCAAAAAAGTAAATGCTATCCTTAAAGATATTCAGTTTCACCCGGTAAAAGACAACATTCTGCATGTTGACTTCTATCAGATTGATGAAGCCAAACCTATCGTAATGGAAGTGCCTGTACAGTTGGAAGGTCTTGCAGAAGGTGTTAAAGCCGGTGGTAAGTTGGTTTTGCAGATGCGTAAACTGAAAGTAAAAGCTCTTTATAACATCATTCCGGAGAAATTGATAGTAAATGTTTCTCACTTAGGTCTTGGTAAGACTGTTAAAGTGGGTGAACTGAGCTATGAAGGTCTTGAATTATTGAATGCCAAAGAAGCTGTTGTATGCGCAGTTAAACTGACTCGTGCAGCAAGAGGTGCAGCTGCTACTGCAGGAAAATAATCACAGAAATACTTCTATCAGAATATTTCGGAACGCAGATTATCACAGATTTTGGTCTGTGTTAGTCTGCGTTTCTTTTTCATTTCAATACATCTTTATTTATGAAATATCTCATTGTAGGATTGGGTAATATTGGCCCCGAATATCATGAAACACGCCATAATATAGGTTTTATGGTAGTAGATGCTCTGGCAAAATTAAATAATACTCCATTCGTCAGTGGACGTTATGGTTCTACTGCTTCTTTTTCGATAAAAGGACAACAATTACTGTTGCTTAAACCTTCTACATTTATGAATTTAAGTGGATTAGCTGTTCGTTACTGGATGCAGGAAGAGAAAATTCCACTGGAAAATGTACTGATCGTGGTAGATGACCTGGCATTGCCCTTCGGTACCCTTCGCCTAAAAGGAAAGGGAAGTGACGCCGGCCACAATGGCCTGAAACATATCGCGGCCACACTGGGAACACAAGACTATGCACGTCTACGCTTTGGAATAGGAAACGAATTCCCACGTGGGGGGCAAGTTGATTTTGTACTCGGACATTTCACAAATGAAGATTGGAAGACAATGGATGAGCGTTTGGAAACCGCCGGAGAGATTATTAAAAGCTTTTGTTTAGCAGGAATCAATATAACAATGAATCAGTTCAATAAAAAATAAGAACAAGTATAATTTACCATGTACAATGTACAAATTTGTAGTATGGTAAAATGACAAATCTAAAAATTGTAAATTGCAAATCGTAAAATTGTAAATATCTCTATGCCTGAAGCAAGAATAGATAAATGGATGTGGGCTGTACGTATTTTCAAAACACGTACAATTGCCGCAGAAGCCTGTAAAAAGGGACGAATCAGTATGAATGGCTCATTTGTAAAAGCAGCCCGAATGATTAAGCCGGGAGATGTTATTCAGGTGAAGAAACCTCCTATCACATATTCATTCAAAGTATTGCAAGCCATCGAAAAACGTGTCGGCGCCAAATTGGTTCCCGAAGTGATGGAAAATGTAACAACGCCCGATCAATACGAATTATTAGAAATGAGCAAAATCAGTGGGTTCATAGATCGTGCCCGTGGTACAGGTCGTCCGACAAAGAAAGACCGAAGAAGCATAGAAGAGTTTACCACTCCGGAGTTTATGGATGACTTTGACTTTGATTTCGATTTTGAAGAAGAGGGAGTTGAGTGATAAGCGGATTAGTGATTAGTACCATGCGGAATATGGCGCAGCAACTAATCACTTATCACTACTCACTCACCACTATTATAAGTTTTCTTTTACCGCATCTATCAGTTCCTGATATTCGGCATCCGTCAGATAGACTTTCCCCGGATTCATCTGAAATGTAGCACCATAATCCGGTCCGCCTACATATTTAGGGGCTAAATGAAAGTGCAGATGAGAGAGTTTATCAGAATAAGCACCATAATTTATTTTTTCCGGATGGAAAGCTTTATCCATCGCACGGGTCACACGAACCACATCTGCCATAAATGCATTACGGTCTTCATCACTCAATTCATTCAAATCATTCACATGATCTTTGTATGCCACAAGGCAACGTCCACGATAGGTTTGCTCTTTAAAAAGAAACACGCGTGATACACTTAGCTGTGCAATCTCAATCATCAGATTGTGCAGCGTTTCATTGTTCTGACAGTACAGACATTCTTTAGGATCGCTTTTCATGATATAAAATTCTGTTTTTAATTTATACGAAGACAAAGATAACATAAACCGAGAACAGAATAAAATGAGCTTGTTCATTTCTTATGCCAAGGCGTAACTTATCTCGATTTTTGGCAAAGATAAACATATGATATTTATCTAATGTCGATTTTTTAATTCTTTTGCCCGACTAATTGGTAAACATCCTCTTTTTCGCCAACTACCCACAACACATCCCCCTCCTCAAATGGAGCATTGACATCCGGAGTCATCAGCATCTCTTCACCACGTTCCACTCCGGCTATCAGACAATGATACTTATCACGAATACCCGATTCACGCAAAGTCTTACCTAAAAAAGCACAATCAGAATCAATCATAAACTGTTTTAAAGTCATCTCGCTCTTTTCAAATACATCACTGTCTACATAAGAGCCACGCGACATATCTTCTCCAAATACATTCAACTGTTCATCCGTACCAATCACCTGAATCTTATCCATTGGAAACAAACGTACACTTCCTCCCGGAATATTGATACGCCGTTTCCCTCGAAGAATAGAAACAACATGAACTCCGTATTTCTTCCCCAAATTTAGTTCAAGCAATGTTTTTCCCGCCCAAAGAGACTCGCCCGGAATTTCAAAATCAGCCAGATGCAAGTCACGGGAAAGTAATCGTCCTGCATACTCTGGCTTTTTCTCTCCCATATATTCGGCCCGTACATCCCGGGAACGAAGATTTTGAAAAAACTTCCGTTCAATCAATATAGACCTTTTCTTTAGTTGCCGTGAAAGTACCATCAATACAACAAGCAATATTGCTACACCGATTATCAGTCCTATTGACGATTTAAAGAGCTGGGCAATGATAAACATAACGAATAATACTGCAATCACCATACGAAGTACAATCGTTGAAACCAACGGAGCACGATTGGCCCGATGCGCCTCCCAAAGAGTAGTAAACTCAGTCGAATGATTCTTCTTCACCATTATAGCACGCAGGAAGGGTGATATACATAAAATAGTAAAAGCAGCTCCCAGTAATGAACCCCAAAAACCAGGCAGATTTTCACGGAAGAACGGAACAACAAAACGAAACGACAGAGCTATCACGGAAATACTAACAATAGAGTATACCACTACGATTCGAGCCATCGCAAAAAGAAGTTTACGCCATAGGTTTTCATGATTCAACGTTTGTGAACCAGAGGAATAACGAGTCAGAAAATTTCTCCAGGATTCGGGCAAATGCCTATCAACAAAACTGGATGCCGGTTCTGCCAAACGAATCATATAAGGAGTAAGAAAAGTAGTAATCACCGAAACTGCAACCACAATCGGATAAAGAAAATCACTCGTCACATGGAGTGCCACTCCCAATGAGGCAATGATAAAGGCAAACTCCCCAATCTGTGTCAGACTGAACCCACATTGCATGGCCGTCTTCAAAGGCTGGCCTGCCAAAACAACTCCAAATGTACCAAAGAGTGCTTGTCCTACTATGACAGCAATAGTTATCACCAGAATAGGCAACGCATATTCTCCAATCATGGCAGGATCTACCATCATACCGACAGAAACAAAAAAGATTGCACCAAAAAGGTCTTTAACGGGTTTTACTAACCGATCAATGGATTCCGCTTCAATCGTTTCAGCAAGAATAGACCCCATAATAAAAGCGCCAAAAGCAGCAGAGAATCCGGTATTAGCAGCAATCACCACCATACCAAAACAAAGAGCCAAAGAAACAATCAGCAAAGTTTCTTCACTCATCAGCTTACGGCAACGCTTTAGAAATTCAGGAATAAGGTAAATACCGACAACGAACCAAAGAATCAGGAAGAAAAGAAGCTTACCGATACTTTCAAGCATTTCGGTACCCTCAAAATTATTACTCACAGCCATTGTAGAAAGCATCACCATAAGAACAATAGCAAGAATATCTTCCAATATCAGAATACTCAGTACTAATCCGGTGAATTGCTTCTTGCGTAACCCAAGATCATCAAACGCCTTATAGATAATAGTCGTTGAAGACATTGCAATCATACCGCCCAAAAAAATACAATCCATCCGTTGCCAGCCAAAGCTCATCCCGACACCGGCTCCCAGCAAAATCATACAAAATATAATGGTACAAGCCGCAATAACGGCAGTCCCTCCTACTTTCACTATCTTCTTAAAACTGAATTCGAGTCCCAATGCGAACAGAAGAAATATTACACCTATATCGGCCCATGTCTTAATATTAGCGGTATCCATCACCGAAGGAGTATAAGGTATGTGAGGACTGGCAAGAAAACCGGCGACAACATACCCCAACACCAATGGCTGTTTTAGTTTTTTAAACAACAGGGTCATAATACCTGCACAAAGCAGTATCAGTGCCAGATCGGCTATTAATGTGGGTAAGTTTGACATTTTCGTTTACTTCATTTACTTTTATTGCATACAAAAGTAAAGGAAAATCAAACTCAAATTCCGCCTAAGACAAAAAAAATTATGCCTTAACCTAAAATTTATTAAGTTAAGGCATAAATCAAGAAGAAAAGCTCTTATTTATTTCCGGAACGGTGGTCTTACAACCGAGGCTTTCAATTTACGTCCACGCATATCAATGTAAATTTCTGTTCCCAATTTACTATATTCCGGTTTAACATATCCCATGCCAATTCCTATTTTACGAACAGGTGACATCGTCCCCGAAGTAACTACTCCTATCTTTTCACCTTCCGCATTCACTAACTCATAACCATGACGGGGGATGCCACGATCTATCATCTCGAATCCTACCAGTTTACGTACTGTACCTTCTGCTTTCTGTTTTTCAAGCATGAAACGATTGATAAAATCTTTTCCGTCTATAAACTTAGTAATCCAACCTAATCCTGCCTCAATGGGCGAAGTGGTATCATCCAGATCATTACCATAAAGACAAAAACCCATTTCAAGACGAAGCGTATCACGTGCTCCCAATCCAATTGGTTTGATACCAAATTCTGCCCCGGCTTCAAAAACAGCATTCCATATCTTGTCGGCAGCATCCGGATAAAAGTAAAGTTCAAAACCTCCCGCACCGGTATAGCCGGTATTGGAAATTATCACATTCTTTTCACCAGCAAATTCTCCTTCCTTAAATGTGTAATAAGGTATCTCAGAAAGATTAATATCCGTCAGTTTCTGCAAAGCAAGAATAGCCTTCGGCCCTTGTATGGCAAGCTGCGCTGTACGGTCGGAAGAATTTTCAAGTTCCGCCCCTTCGGTATTATGCAACACACACCAGTTCCAGTCTTTCTCAATATTAGAGGCATTGACTACCAAGAGATACTTCTGAGGATCATATTGATACACCAACAAATCGTCTACGATACCCCCTTCTTCATTAGGGAAGCAAGTATATTGCACTTTACCGGGAGCAAGTGCAGCTACATTATTAGAGGTCACTTTCTGAAGAAAAGCCAATGCATTAGGACCTTTCACCCAGAATTCACCCATATGAGATACATCAAACACACCAACAGCATTGCACACCGTAAGGTGTTCGTCGATGATACCTGTATACTCAATAGGCATATTATATCCAGCAAACTCATGCATCTTAGCACCCAGTGCAATATGCTTATCGGTAAATGGAGTGGTTTTCATGATTTACGATTTATGAATTATGATTTATGCGGTTTACTTCCTGACAGAATCAGGCTTCTTTGGCTACAAGTTCTGCTATCTTTATAATAACTTTCATGGCCTTTTCCATATTCTGGATAGGCACAAACTCAAAACGTCCGTGGAAATTCAGTCCACCTGCAAAGATATTAGGACAAGGCAATCCTTTGAACGAGAGCTGTGCACCATCCGTACCTCCACGAATCGGCTTCACGTTCGGTTTCACACCCACAGCTTCCATAGCCGCAAAAGCAGTATCAATGATATGCATCACAGGTTCTATCTTTTCGCGCATGTTATAATACTGATCGCGGAGTTCAAGTACAGCAGTATCTTCACCGAATTCAGCATTTATTTTTCTCACCAGATGAGCCATTTCACGTTTACGACTTTCAAACCTTGAACGATCGTGGTCACGGATAATGTAAGAAAGCGTAGTCTGTTCCACATCTCCCTGAATACCGACAAGATGATAAAAGCCTTCATATCCTTCTGTATGTTCCGGTGTTTCATGACGTGGCAACATACTTATAAACTGATTGGCTATACGAATCGAATTGATCATTTTATGTTTAGCATAGCCAGGATGCACATTACGTCCTTTAAACACAATCTTGGCGGCGGCGGCATTGAAATTCTCATATTCCAACTCTCCTACTTCACCACCATCCATCGTGTAAGCCCACTCACAACCGAATTTCTCTACATCAAACTTGTGTGCACCTTCACCTATCTCTTCATCGGGATTAAAACCAATACGGATTTTTCCATGTTTAATTTCAGGATGTTCTTTAAGATAAGCCACTGCAGAAACAATCTCGGCAATACCTGCTTTATCATCAGCTCCCAACAAGGTTTTTCCATTGGTTACAATTAAGTCTTCGCCTTTATGAGTAAGCAACTCCGGAAATTGTGCAGGACTAAGTATTACTCTGTCTTCTGCATTGAGTACAATATCTGAGCCGTTATAATTTTCTACAATACGAGGTGTTATATCCTTTCCACTCATATCGGGACTTGTATCCATATGGGCTATAAACCCAATAGTGGGTACTTTCTTTTCCGTATTTGCCGGAAGAGTGGCGAAAAGATAACCATATTCATCCAGTGTAATCTCTTCCAAGCCTAAAGACTCCAGTTCTGATTTCAGATATTTGGCAAAAACCATCTGTCCCGGAGTACTGGGAGTAAGCCGTGTCTCTTCACTTGATTGAGTATCAAAGCTTACATACTTCAAAAAACGTTCTACTAAAGTCATGATATTTACGATTTTATGATTTACGATTTACGATTGAGAATACATTTGCCGTAAAGGTAAAAAAAGAGCCGTGAATTGCCAAGCAAATCACGGCTCTTTTTTTTGAATATACTTATTATCAGTTACTAATAGTTATTAAAAATGGCTACTACCATCAAAACAATGGGTACACACCTGACATTTTGGTAGACCAATAGCCTCTATTAAAGTTTCCAACGTATTAAACTTCAACGAAGAAAGGCCGAAACGCTTAGCTATAATATCTACCATCTTTTCATATTCCGGAGAACCGGTTGTAGCATATTTCTCCAGATTCTTATTCTCGTCTCCTTCCAGTTCCTTAATGATGCGGCGGGTTATCAGTTCCAACGCATTCTTTGAAGCGGTGAAACCCACAAACGGACAGGCATAAATCAGCGGCGGACAGGCAATGCGCATGTGAACCTCTTTTGCACCACATTCATAAAGCACTTTTACATTGTCACGCAACTGTGTTCCACGCACAATAGAATCATCGCAAAATAGCAAACGTTTACCATCAAGCATAGCACGGTTAGGAATCAATTTCATTTTCGCTACCAGCGATCGCATCTCCTGGTTGCTCGGAGTAAAGCTACGCGGCCATGTCGGAGTATATTTTGAAATGGCACGATGATAGGGAACTCCTTTTCCTTCAGCGTAACCCAAAGCCATACCTACTCCCGAATCCGGAATACCACACGCACAATCGACTTCCGAAGTATCCTTCTGTCCCATCTTCATCCCACTGGTGAAACGTACTTCCTCTACATTACGCCCTTCATAACAAGATGTAGGGAAACCATAGTACACCCACAGAAACGAACAAATCTGCATACCTTCATCGGGTTTGCGCAACTGTGTCATGCTATCAGCACGCAAGTGTACAATCTCACCAGGACCAAGATATTTTTCTATTTCGTAATCAAGATTAGGAAAACTACTCGACTCACTCGTGGCAGCATATGCCCCCTCTTTCTTACCAATCACAATCGGTGTACGCCCCCATCGGTCACGGGCGGCAATAATGCCATCTTCTGTCAGTAAAAGCATAGAGCAGGACCCTTTGATGTGTTTGTACACATTCTCGATACCTTCAACAAAAGTTTTTCCCTGGATGATGAGTAGTGCGATAAGTTCAGTTTGATTGGTATTGCTGGAACTAAGTTCCGCGAAGTGCATGTGTTGGGAGAGTAGTTCTTCCTCGAGTTCTTTAAGGTTTACGATTTTTGCGACAGTAACAATGGCGAAGCGTCCGAGATGAGAATTAATAACGATAGGTTGTGCGTCTGTGTCGCTGATAATGCCTATTCCGGCATTTCCTTTAAATTTATCCAGATCGGATTCAAACTTGGTACGGAAATATGAACTTTCCAGGTTATGAATGGAACGGATAAAACCTTGCTCTTCACTATAAGTCGCAAGACCGCCCCGTTTTGTCCCCAAATGTGAATTATAATCTGTGCCGTAGAATAAATCGGTCACACAGCCCACTCGTGAGACTGTTCCGAAAAAACCTCCCATATAAGATTCTTTTAATTAGTGTTAGTTTAAAAAAAGACAGTGCAAAAGTACAAAAAAGAATCTGACCGGAAAAGAAATAATGTGCCAATTAAACAATGTGCCAATATGCCAATTGGCTGCGCAACGTTGACACGCTGACACGCCGTATGGCAATTGGCACATTGGCATATTAGCAGATTGGCTAATTATTTAAACTTCTTCATCTTTTTATCTGCCGGAGTAGCCTCAATGATACTCATTGCAAAACCACCACTACGAGCCAATTTGGTAGAAATCTTTGTTTTGTTGGTTACCAAACCTTTTTTAATCTGATAAGATGTCGGATTTGATTCGTAATCTGCATCCTTGCCGTCTGCATAAAGAGTAGCTACATATTGTTTTCCCGGTTCCAGAAAATCAAGAGTGAAAGTAGAGGTACGGGCATTTTCATCAGTAATACCACCTACAAACCAGTTGTTAGTACCTTTTGCCTTACGGGCTACGGTAATATAATCTCCCGGTTCAGCTTCCAGATATTTGCTGTCGTCCCAATCTACAGCCACATCTTTAATAAACTGGAAAGCATCCATATAGCGCTCATAACTTTCGGGAAGATCAGCTGCCATCTGAAGCGGACTGTACATCGTTAAGTAAAGAGCCAACTGTTTTGCCAGAGTAGTATGTACAAAGCTATGTTCTCCTGTCAGGAAAGACAATTGAGTATCAAAAATACCCGGAGTGTAATCCATCGGACCACCAATCTGACGAGTGAAAGGAAGCAATGTAGTATGGAACGGTTTGCTACCGCCAAAAGCTTCGTATTCAGTACCACGGGCAGACTCGTTGCCGATAAGATTGGGATAAGTACGACATAGCCCGGTAGGACGAACAGCTTCATGGGCATTTACACAAATCTTATAGTCGGCGGCTTTCTTCACGGCATAGAGATAGTGATTATTCATCCACTGACCATAATGATGTTCTCCCCGAGGAATGATATTACCTACATAACCACTCTTCACCGCATTATATCCGTTATCAACCATGAATTGATAAGCTTTATCCATATGACGTTCGTAGTTGCGTACAGAAGCAGATGTTTCATGATGCATCATCAGTTTCACACCTTTACTCTTAGCATACTCATTCAGCATTTTCACGTCAAAGTCAGGATATGCAGTAACAAAGTCGAATACATAATCTTTGGAGTGACCGAACCAGTCTTCCCATCCTTCATTCCATCCTTCAACCAATACTTGGTCAAATCCATGTTCGGCAGCAAAATCAATGTAACGTTTTACATTCTCATTGTTAGCACCATGCTTGCCGTTTGGCTTCGTTTTTGAATAATCGGTTTCACCAAGTTTCACAGACAAAACATCATCCGTATAAGCCCAGCTACTCTTTCCGGTAATCATTTCCCACCATACACCTACATATTTCACTGGTTTAATCCAGGAAACATCTTCATAAGCACAAGGATCATTCAGATTTAGCGTCAATTTAGAAGCAAGGATATCGCGGGCATCATCACTTACTATCACTGTACGCCACGGAGACTTACAAGGAGTTTGCATATATCCCTTATCTCCCACTGCGTCCGGAGTAAGCCATGACTCAAAAACAAGATTTTTGTCATCCAGATTCAGATTCATACAAGAGTAATCCACCAAAGCAGCTTCATGCAGGTTGATGTATAGTCCGTCAGCTGTTTTCATCTGCAAAGAAGTTTGTACACCGGTTGGTGAAAAAGAAGCCTGCGATGCATTGTCTGTAATAGCTCCATTCATTAAGCCACGGATTTCAGAAAGTTTAGACTCCGTATAATCATATTCCTGTGTGTCATAATCACCCGGAATCCAGAAAGCAGTATGATCACCAGTCATGGCAAACTGTGAATGTTCTTCCTTAATAACAAAGTAATTCAGATTCTTTTGCAATGGGAATTCATAACGAAAGCCCAAACCATCGTCATACAAGCGAAAACGGATAACGATATTACGATCCTGCGCTTTCTGATCCAGTGTTACTGCCAATTCATTGTAATGATTGCGAATAGACTTTACTTCACCCCAAACCGGTTCCCAGGTTTCGTCAAAAGTACTTGTCTTGGCATCAGTCAATGTAAACCCTTTCATTAGTCCCGGGTCGTTTTTAAGTTCCAACCCCAACTTCGAAGGTTTGATTACTTCCTTATCTTTATAAGAAAGTTCATACACCGGTTCGCCTTGGGCGTTCACCGAAAAATTGAGTCTCAAAAGTCCGTTAGGAGAAGTAATACTTTCGGCCATAGCTGCTGTACTTATTAATAAAGCGAGCAAGAAAAAAGCCATCTTGATGGTTAGTGTTTTCATGTGATTCATGATATGAATTAATAAATAAAAATCGTATGGCAAAGATAAACAGGAAATATTCAGATACACTCCCCATATAAATGGAATATAAAAGAAATATCTGAAAACGTTTGCATAAGTTTCTTATTATTAATGAGATAATCAGAAGATTAAAAACAGAAAATATAAATGGGTATTCACTCTACTGCTCCTATTTTGAGGATTTCTTCTTCAAATTTATCCCGGTTAATGGCTTTATTCTTGACTTTGTTCCGATAGGTATAGATGGTATTGATTGAATAGTGCAGAAAATTCGCAATCTTGGAACTGTCATCAATCCCCAAACGAATAATGGCAAAAATACGTAACTCGGTATTCAGCAATTCGCCGGTTTTAAGAACGAAACGCTCTTCGGGCTGTAACAGTTCATTGAACTCTGCCACAAAGTTGGGATACAGATGCAGAAAAGCATTGTCAAAATTGGCATAAAACTCTTTCTGCTCTACTCCTGCAAACTGTGAAGACTTGGTCAGTTTCAGTAATTCCTCTGCTTGCCCTGCTGTGATTTTCCGATTTACAGTGCTCCGAAAACGATCCAACTTTTCGATATAAATAGAGCAAAGGTTAAGAAAATGACCGATATATTCCTCTTTGATGTGGTTTGCCTGCTTCAGGTTTCGTTGAGTGGCAGATAGTTTCTTCATTTGTTTATATATTAAGATTACAGAAACAATCAGGAAGGCAGAAAGTATACTGACCACTATCAGAAAAAAGACCAACTGATGGCGCTGGCGTTCTATCTGTTGTTTATAAGCTGCCTCAATCACAGGAAGAACACGCGAGATCTCAACCGTACGCAAACGGGCATTACAGAAAATGGCATCTTCAAGCGAACGCTTTATATAACGGTACGCACGGGATACATCTCCCCGTTCATAAAGAACAAAAGCCAGATTGGATAAAGCAGCATTCTCTTTTACCGATGCTTTTATATCCGAAATAGCAGATAATGCCAGATATTTCTCATAGGCATCCATCTGTTTTTCATCTTTATATAAATGAGCCAGTGAAAAAGCAGCCCGGGCATAGATATTAGATGTTTCGGGCTGATCATGCAGCAATCCCACTAACACGTTTTTGGCATGAGTAAACTGTTGGTTAGCAATAAAACGCTCGGCTTCGTAGAGACGATATTCCGGTAAGGCCGGTGAAAGGACGGTCAACAATGAATCACGGTATGCATTTTGTAGCCTGATATAGTTGGCTGCATAAGAGCTGTTATGAGAATAATTAGCAAGAAAAGAATACAACTGACGCCCACAATCATAAAAAGCAGGCAGCAAACTATCCGGCAACGTAGCACGATCGATGCCATGCAACGTTTCCCAAGCCTCCTTATACATCCCGGAAATAGACAACACGGACGTCTGGCAAAGGCGAACTTCATCAGCCAATGGGACACTACGTAAAGAATCGGCTATCAACAAACTATTATCAAAGTATTTCATGGCAGAGTCTGACACAAAAAGTTCGTATTCAGCCCCTAATGCCTTATTGAGGATAAATTGTTGCCGCAGCGTAAGTGACGAATGATGCAAAAGCTGTTTCAAACTATCGATGCGTTCTTCTTTCTGTTCCATATATATCTCCTGCTGTCCCATTACCCGATCCAACCGGACAAGAACGGAGTCTACTCCCCCACGAGCCAGTGCAACAAGCATACAGGAGAAGAACAATATCATTACTAAAAAGAATCTCTTCATTGATCCGACGTTTTTACTTTAGTGTTCAAAAGTACATAAAATACACTAAAATCCACTACCTTCACTTCGTTAAAACAAGCCATCACCCAACATTACACCAATAAATTTGTTTCTGCTTCTGATTAATACTATTTTTGCCCCGACTATCACGAATAAAGAATGAAAGAGATCGCTTATATATTTATTGGAGGCGGCGTAGGAAGTGTGCTTCGCTATCTGGCGCAAATCAGCATTAACGAACGGATGTCGGGTATAGGTTTTCCTTTCTCATGGGGAACTTTTATCGTAAATATTGCAGGTAGTTTACTGATTGGTTTATTCTACTCAATATCCGAACGCTGGAATCTGTCTATGGAAATGAGACTGCTCCTTACAACAGGACTGTGTGGAGGATTTACCACTTTTTCTACCTTTTCCAACGACGGATTAAGCCTGTTGAGAGGAGAATTTTACGGTACATTCCTGCTTTATGCCTTATTGAGCATCGGACTGGGATTAGTAGCGGTATTGGCCGGAGGAGCAATAGGAAAGCTATTGGGATAGAACCGGCAAAACACATTACAAGTAAAACGATTGCAAATACCATAATATACCATGAAACAACCCCGGAATAATAAACTCCAGATAGTCCGTATTGCAGCTCCCATGATTGAAGAGCAGGAAGAGAGCCTGAAAACTTTAAAAGACTTATTAGAGCAGGAAGAGACGGTATCCAGCCTCTCGTTTAATAAAAATAACGAAGAACTCATTCATACTCCTTACCGGACTATTAAAGAGTGCACATTCAGTGGTCTCACGTTCAGAGATTGTCAACTAAAAGCAGCGCAATTCACCGATGTTCGTTTTGAGAATTGCGACTTATCCAATATCTCTTTTGCCAAAAGTTCTCTTTACCGGGTAGAATTTATTTCTTGTAAACTGGTAGGGACCAATCTCTCTGAAACCACCCTCAATCATGTCTCATTCCGCGAATGTAACGCAGCTTATATCAATGTTGCCATGAGCAAAATGAACCAGGTTCGCTTTTCCGGTTGTCATTTTAGAAACGGAAGCCTCAACGATTGCCGGTTATCATCTGTTGCTTTTGATCATTGCGACTTGGTAGAGGCAGATTTCTCCCATACCTCTTTACGCGGTATTGATCTCCGGACTTCACGTATCAGTGGAATCGTACTCAACATCAGCGATCTGCGGGGTGTTATCGTTAATTCATTGCAAGCGATGGATTTGCTTCCCATGTTAGGAGTTGTTATTGAAGATTAGGCGTAAGAGATTTATCCTACATCGTATGGAAAAGAAGCAGTTCACCACGGAGGACACAGAGAGCACAGAGATATTATTTTCTCTGATGAAACGCGGATGATCGCAGACAAACGCAGATTAAAAGACTATAGCTCTTTATCATACATTTGTTTCTCTTTGCGAAAATCTGCGATCATCTGCGTTTCAATAAAGATTTAAACTCCGTGTCCTCTGCTACCTCTGTGGTGAAATACTGTATGGCTTTGAGCTTAATAGCCTCTGCCGTTGCTCTCTATTTCCTTCTCCGGTATTGATAAAGTTCTATCTTATAGAGGAACGTAAGAAGCCTCAGTATGCAACGTTGTTTTAGATGTACATGTAAAGCAGTACGACATGTGCATGTGGAGCAGTACGACATGTGCATCTCGTACCGTTTTAGATGTACATGTAAAACAAGACTATACACCGGGAAAGAAAAGCAAAATACAACACCGGACAACAGCATGCTTCCCGCACAAGGAGACGCATCAGGCGATGGTAGATGAATGGAAATACAGATGAACACAGCCTTAAATGAACTTGCGCCATGCTTTTATGATACAAGGTCCTTTCGATCAGTATTGATCTGCATAAAATTAAACTTTTATTCACCTATCCGGATGAAACAAAACCAATTGCTTCTTTGTTAATTAATAAAAGTAAAGTTACTGGCTAATTATGGGGAGCAGCTTTACATAAGAATACCTATTTATAGGGATTCTCTGTTCTCCGTGAAGTGAGTATATTTGCAAGTATCTAAAAAATATAGAGAAACAATGAAAATAGAAAAAATTACAGGACGCGAAATCCTCGATTCCAGAGGCAATCCCACAGTAGAAGTAGACGTAGTATTAGAATCAGGTATCATGGGACGTGCATCCGTTCCATCGGGTGCATCAACCGGTGAACACGAAGCATTGGAACTGCGTGACGGTGACAAAAAACGCTACGGAGGAAAAGGTGTACTGAAAGCTGTAGAAAACGTGAACAATATTATTGCTCCGCATCTTATTGGCATGTCAGCTCTCGACCAAATGGGTATTGACCACGCAATGCTGGCTCTTGACGGTACGAAAACCAAAGCAAACCTGGGTGCTAACGCTATTTTGGGTGTATCACTTGCCGTAGCCAAAGCAGCAGCTGCATATCTCGACATTCCTCTTTACAGATATATCGGCGGAACTAACACTTATGTACTGCCTGTCCCGATGATGAACATCATCAACGGTGGTTCTCATAGCGATGCCCCGATTGCTTTCCAGGAATTTATGATTCGTCCGGTAGGTGCCAAATCTTTCAAAGAAGGTTTGCGTATGGGTGCCGAAGTATTCCATGCCCTGAAAAAAGTATTGAAAGATCGTGGTCTTAGCACAGCAGTCGGTGATGAAGGTGGTTTTGCTCCTAACCTTGAAGGCACTGAAGATGCTCTGAACTCCATCCTTGAGGCTATCAAAGCTGCCGGATACGAACCGGGTAAAGATGTAATGATCGGCATGGACTGCGCTTCTTCCGAATTCTATCGTGACGGCATTTACGACTATACCAAGTTTGAAGGTGCCAAAGGCAAGAAACGTACCGCTGACGAACAGATAGACTATCTGGAAAAACTAATCAACGAATATCCGATTGACTCTATCGAAGACGGTATGAGTGAAAACGACTGGGAAGGGTGGAAGAAGCTGACCGAACGTATCGGCGACCGTTGTCAGTTGGTAGGTGACGACTTGTTTGTGACCAACGTTGACTTCCTTGCCATGGGTATTGAGAAGGGGTGTGCCAACTCTATCCTGATTAAAGTAAACCAGATTGGCTCGTTGACAGAAACGCTGAATGCTATCGAAATGGCACATCGTCATGGTTATACTACAGTAACTTCTCACCGTTCCGGTGAAACAGAAGATGCTACCATCGCTGATATTGCCGTAGCTACCAACAGCGGACAAATCAAAACCGGTTCACTGAGCCGTTCAGACCGTATGGCAAAATACAACCAGCTTCTTCGCATTGAAGAAGAACTTGGCGATCGTGCCGTATATGGATATAAACTATTGAAATAATTAAAGCTGTTTATAATAGTTAAGAGGGGGATAAGCCGTGATGGCCTGTCCCCCTCTCCCATTTTTAGCCCTCTGATTGAATAATCAGTCCACTACCTTAAATGAAACTTCATTTCCACTCTGGCTATCCGTTGCTACCCAAAGTCCGAAGTCTCCGGGTTCAACCACCTTTTCCATATTTATATTATAGAAAGCCAACTCGCTCACCGGCAGTTCAAATGTCACCGTCTTCTTTTCACCCGGCTTTAAAGTGACACGGGTAAAACGCTTCAACTCCTTCACCGGACGGGTAACAGAACCCACCTTATCCCGTACATATAGCTGAGCTACCTCCGTACCTTCGTAATCACCCGTATTTTCCAGATCGAAGGTAACAGTCAGTACATCATCCTTTTTCAGTTCATCAGCAGAAAGTTTCACATCACCATACTTAAATGTAGTATAAGATAGTCCATATCCAAACGGATAGAGCGGATCAAAACCGGCATCCATATAGAAAGAGGTACACCCTAATGAAGTCTGTCCGGCTTCTACCGGAATATCTTTCAACAGGGTTTCGTTACGTGTAGCCGGACGGCCGGAATTGTTATGTGAATAATAGGCCGGAATCTGTCCCACCATCTTTGGGAAAGTAACCGGAGTTTTGCCACTCGGCACTTCTTTGCCGAACAAAAGATCAGCAATTGCAGGGCCTCCCATTGTACCCGGATGAAACGAATAAAGTACTGCTGCAGAGAGATCCGCCTCTTTGCCAATCGTCAACGGACGGCCTGCCATTACTACCGTCACTACCGGTTTCCCGGTTTTAGCTAAAGCAGCAATCAATTCGGACTGAGCACCTTGCAGATTCAAATCGGCCAGGCAGTGCGCTTCACCGGACAGGATAGACTCCTCGCCTACAAACGCTAAAATTACATCGGCACGGGCAGCCGCTGCAACAGCCTTACTGATGCCGGATGTAGTATGATCCCGGCTGTAAGCCAGTCCCGGTTCAAAAATCACCTGTACTTTATCGCCATACATCTCTTTGATAGCAGCCAACGGTGTTTTCGTATGTGTCTTATCTCCGTCAAAAACCCAGGTTCCCATCTGCTCGTAAGGAGCATCTGCCAAAGGTCCCACAACAGCCACGGTACGTACTGTTTCTTTCAAAGGAAGTACCCGCTTGTCATTCTTCAACAGAATGGCCGACTCCACAGCAGCACGTTTGGCAGCCGCCAAATGAGCATCGGCATACATCACAGAAGGCTTTTTTTCGTCTACATACGGGTGGTCAAATAATCCAAGACGATACTTGATACGCAAAATATTACGGACGGCTTCGTTTATGGTTTCTTCTTTCACCTTACCTTCTTTGACCAGTTCGGGCAATTTATTAACAAATGTGTAACTGACCATTTCCATATCCACACCTGCATTCACCGCTTTCAGGGCAGCTTCTTTGTCATCGGCAGCAAAACCGTGAGGGATCATCTCCTTAGCAGAAGCCCAGTCCGTCACTACAATACCCTCAAATCCCCATTCTTTACGAAGTACATCTTTCAGAATAAAGCCATTCCCGGTAGCCGGAATCCCGTCATTATCATTGAACGAAGTCATGAAAGTGGCAGCACCGGCATTGGCAGCAGCTTCAAACGGAGGCAGATATACATTACGTAAACGACGTTCGGGAATAAACGTAGAGTTATAATCAAGCCCGCCTTCGGCAGCACCGTATCCCACAAAATGTTTCGGACAAGCAGCAATGGAAGAAGGACTGCTTAATGAATCACCCTGAAATCCCTTAACCATAGCAGCCCCCATAACAGAAGTCAGATAGGTATCTTCTCCACAACCCTCGGCAATGCGTCCCCAGCGCGGATCACGGGCAATGTCAATCATCGGGGCAAACGTCCAGCGAATTCCCACAGAGGATGCCTCAACAGCTGCCACACGCGCACCTTCTTCTGCCACAGAAGGATCAAAAGTGGCAGCCTGCCCCAAAGGGATAGGAAAAATAGTCTTAAACCCATGAATAACATCACGGGCTATCAACAGCGGAATTCCCAGGCGGGATTCTTCCACCGCCACGCGCTGCAAAGCATTGACACGGACCGGATCTATCTCATTCAAAATAGAGCCTATCTCACCTTTTTTAATCAACACACTCATTTCTTCAATGTTGCCAAAAGAGCTGATCTGGTTCATCTGACCGATCTTCTCCTCCAACGTCATCTTAGAAAGCAGTTTGTCTACCTTGTTCTCAACCGCTTTGTCTTTGGTGTCGGATACCTGTGTACACGACATAAAAGGAAGTAATAAGAGACAGGCAGAGAGAAATTTAGTTGTTTTCATACTTATTTATATACTTGAAATGGAACATTCACTGTAGATACGAATCCCGTATTATCCAGCACATATACATACAATCTATATTCACCAGGAGTTTCAACAATCGTTTCATAAGTTGCGGTATCCGAAGTATTCACCTCTCCCACTCTTTCCGGACGCGGTTCAAAAGAACCACCGAAACCAAGTTCAGTGGCTTCTTTCAATATTTCCCATACATAAGTCAACTGATCGTTTTCTTTATCGGCAACGGCTACATGAGCTTTGAACGCAGTTCCGGCTTTGACGCGAACACTGTTGATGGCATGCATTCCGTTTATAGTCATAGCCTCAACCACAGGAGCCGTTTCCGTCAGTTCTTTTCCGGTCCAGACTCTCTGCATAGCCTCTACCATAGGAGTCTTTTCGCCACGCAGCGGCAATCCCTCTACATTGTCTTCTACAAACATACTGAACCAGGTGGGAGTACGTTCTTCCTTCTGTCCCCACAGAAACACAAAAGAACCCAGACAACGCTCATTTGCAAGGATATAACGGGTATAACGTTCTTCGTACACCTGTCTTTTTTCTTCGCTCGTTTGCTCGATAGGTGCCTTCCAGTCCGTAGAAGCAGTTTCCCACCATCCGGTTGGTCCCCATTCCGTCACCATAAAAGGACCTTTATAAGCAGATTGGTCTACCATCTCCTTTATTTCACCAATCGGACCATACGTATTGATACCTACATAATCAAGCGTAGGGGCAAATTTAGCAATAGAGTCAAGAGCTGCCGGATTGTGTGCAATAACCGTAGATACCAAATGGCGCGTATCTATTGATTTAATGATCTGTGCCAACTCTTCCACAAAACTCCACGCAGCACCTATATTGGCATTACCCAGATCGATCTCATTTCCAATTCCCCATGCCAACAGGCAAGTATCATTTTTGAAAGTCTCTGCCAGGAGGCGTACTTCCTTACGCAGTTTGTCTTTGTACGCATCGTCATAATAAAGTGCCGAATCTTTAGTCATTGCTATCCCCTGCATTACGTACATCTTATTTTCCGCAGCTAAAGCCAGGTCTTTCCTAACTGACTCTACATCTCCGCCCCAGGTTCTGAAAGCATTGGCTCCATTCTGGCTGGCAACGTCCAGCCGGTAGGTTCCACCTACACCTTTAATAGATGTATCCACTCCGTTAATATAGAGTTTAAACCCTTCTCCGGATTTCTTTATCTCAATTCCGGACGGAGCGGAACAAGCACCCAGCAGAAAGCTCCCTAAAACCCAACTACAAATTAAAAGTTTTTTCATTGTCATCTACCTATTACATTGAGAATTAGGGACATCTTTCGGCTTTACCAGTGTAAGCCTTCAAATGCCCCTAAATATATTAATTCTTTTGATAAACACGAACGTAATCAATCTGGAATATTGCCGGATAGCAAGTATTATCTACTCCTTTTGTTCCTCCCATTCCTCCACCGACAGCCTGGTTCAGTTTCACGTAGAACGGAACATCAAATGGCCAGGTCTCTTTATTACCGGTTCCGTCATTCTGAAACCGGAAACAAAGCACACCGTCAATATAACCTTTGATCTCCTGTGGTGTCCACTCCAATCCATATACGTGAAAATCATCTTGTGCCCTGTCAATAACCGTAATGGAAGTTTGCTGCGTACCGATACTGTGATTGTATCGCTCTGTATGAGCAGATATATGAATAGAATCGGGATGACTCCCTACATGTTCCATTATATCTATTTCACCATCCAGCGGCCAATTCTTAAAATCTTCGGGCAACATCCAGAAAGCAGGCCAGGTGCCAACTCCTTCCGGCAACTTCATCCGGGCTTCAAAATAACCATACTTCCAGCTTTGAGTCGTATTCATCCGTGCAGATAAATAATTGTATCCCTCAACCGGTTTATCAGGTATTAATGTTTTAATATGTAATATCCCTCCATCCAGATAAGCCACCGTATCCGTTTCATAAACAGCAGGAACGTAATATTGCAGTTCGGCATTCCCCCAACCTCCACCTCCAACTTCATATTTCCACTTTGAAGTATCCGGCAAGGAGCGATCTACAGATTCAAACTCGTCATTCCAAATCAATTTATACTCTTGGGGTACAAATGCACTATTCACAACAGGCTTCGTTACCGGACGTTCAGTACAAGCTGTACCGGTAGCCACTACTATAGTCAGCAATACCAATAATTTCACATTCATAGATTAATCTTTCAATAGCGGGTTCTTCTCCTGTTCTTTAAGCGGAATGGGCAAGTAATAGTGTGTACCATTGAAAATGCGGTCTTCCACCTTAGACACTTCATATCGCAATGTGACATTGTCATCATATATATTCATACCCATAATCGGTTCGGCCAGTACGTCGCCATCTTTCCAACGACGCAGATCATAGAAGCGGTGCTCCTCCAGAAGAAGTTCAATTCTGCGCTCATTCTTAATTCTTTCACGCATCTCTATTTTCGACAATCCCGAAGGCAGATCCGGTTGTCCGGAACGGGAACGAACTTCATTGATTGCCAGATAGACACTTGGATCGGGGGAAGCCAACTCTTCATTCTTTGCTTCGGCATAATTCAGCAAAACCTCTGCATAGCGTATATATGGCCAATTATTACTTTGAGCATATCCTCCGTACAGGTTGGTAGAAGGATCAAGTTCTTCTATAAACTTCTTAGGACCATAGCCGCAACGCGCCTTACCCAATTGAGGCTTGCATGAACCGTTCTTGGAAGGATCAACCGTATTGGTCACCATAGACATCCGGTGAGTTTCCCAGATGGAACCATTATAGATAATGCTCTGATAGAAACGTGCATCCCGGTTTGTATACGGATCCTGTGTATTATACATTGTATTGGTTGGGTCTGTTGTTAACTTTCCATTTACTGTTTCATAAGCATCTACCAGATTTTGGGTAGGATACAATCCGTTCCATGAGCCGGCATCCACAGCATCCAGACTCCACATCATATGAATATTGTGAGGAGCTTCGGGGAAAGTGAAACGACGTTCAAAAATGACCTCCTTATTGGCAGCTGTTTTATCAAATGCCATAGAACGATAAGGGGTATCCGTCAGTTTATACAGTTTGTATATATCCAAATCCATCACATCCTGAGCTGCCTGAGCTGCATCGGCCCACTTCCGGGAGTCATCGGCACTATTCAGAGGGCTTGCCAGATACAACAGAGCACGCGATTTAAGTGCCAGGAAAGCACCTTTAGTTGCATGTCCGGCCTCGTTGTCCGAATAACCGGGAGGCAAATTATCAGCATACAAATCACACTCCTCTTTCACAAACTTCACAATATCGGCAAACGAAGAGGGAGCCACTTGCAACTCATCCGTAAGGCTTTGTGCTTTCACAATCAAAGGTGCTTTACCAAAAGTACGTGCCAATTCAAAGTGACAGAAAGCTCTCAAGAAACGAGCTTCTGCTTCTACTCTCTTTTTCTCGGTAGCCGATAAGATTCGTTCATCAACACCGGGAGCACGCTCGATGATGATATTACACTTGCGTATCACTTTATACTCCTGGTTCCAGATCTCCTCTACAAAGGGACAACTCTGAGCAGTGATTGCATCTTTATTAAGCTGCGTATAGATAGGGCCATCGCTAACACTGGCAAAGTCGTCAGTAGCAGCATCCAAATTCCCAGCCCATGACATGGACCAGTCCTGCTCGTAACCAGCCGTACACCTGTTGAACCCGCACAACATAGAACCGTATGTATTTGCTACAAACTGATTAATCAGATTCTTGTCTTCCCAGATAGCTTCATCAGAGATAAAAGTAGTAGGTTTTATATCCAGCATATCCGAACATCCGGACGCAAGAACCACCAATATCGTTATTAATAAATTTCTATTCTTTTTCATAATCGTATCATTCTTTAAAGTTAAAACTGAAGAGTAAGTCCTACGTTAAACGCCTTCATTTGCGGATATGTCCATCCTTCCTGTTGAGTGTTTTCCGGGTCAATTTGCGGAACATTGGAAATGGTAAACAGGTTCTGCGCATTCACATAGACACGCAATCCGGTTATTGCCGCAGATCGCAACCATCTGGAAGGAAGCGTATATCCTATTTCAATATTCTTCAAACGAAGATAAGAAGCATCATAGAGGTAGGTCTGAACAGCGCTGATATCCGTAGTCGGGAAGTTATGAGTAGATTCTGCCAAACGAGGATATTTCGCATTTACATTCTGTTCGGTCCAACTCTCGTTTACCCAAAGCTGCGGAAGATTACCTTGATTGAAATAAGGTTGTATCACACCACCCTTCAGATAAACCTGTGTACGGGCAGCTCCCTGGAATAAGAAACTGAAATCAAGATTCTTCCAGTTCAACGAACCATTTATACCATAGATTATCTCAGGAATATTCCCATTTCCCAGATAAGTCATATCGTTAGAATCTACCACGCCATTGCCGTCAACATCCACATATTTAATATCTCCCGGCTTAGTCACATACCCTGTACCTGCCACTTCCTGCTTAGGATAGGCATCTATTTCTTCCTGAGACTTAAAGATACCATCTGTTTTATACCCATAGTAACCATTGATGGGTCTACCGGTTTTACGCATATACTTGGATGTTCCGGCTGCTTCTGCCATCTCTACAATTTCATTCCGGGCAAAGGTAAAGTTACCTCCCAATGAGAAATCGACCTGCTGTATTCTCTGATGATAATTAAGTGATAAATCGACTCCTTTGTTTTTCACCTCTCCTAAATTCTCAAGCGGTAATATTCCACCGAATGAAGAAGGAACTTCGGCACCACGCTGGGCAAGAATATCTGTTCGTTTTTCCATAAAGAAATCTACTGTCAGGTTAAGACGGTTAAACAAAGTAGCATCTACAGCCACATTCGTCTTGGTCGACTTTTCCCAGGTAGCCAGTGCGTTGGCAATAGGGCCGGGCAGCATTCCTTTGGTAAGCAATGTTCCGAAAATATAGTCTCCCAAATTATTGGTAAACCCATTGCTTGCATTGTTACCGGAATACAGATCAAAACGGCTGTAAAACGGGAAAGTTACACCTCCTGTATTATCATTCCCCAGCGTACCGTAAGAAGCTCTTACTTTCAGGAAATTAACCGTATTCTTCAGATTCTGAAAGAATTTCTCTTCCGAAAGCACCCATCCCAAAGAGGCAGAAGCAAACGTCCCCCATCTCTTGTTGGGAGCAAAGTTTTCGGACGCGTCACGACGCAGGTTAAACTCTACCAAATACTTCTGGGCATAATTGTAGTTGATACGCCCCATATAGCTGGCACGGGCTGTTTTACTGTCATAAGCATTCAATGACTGATTGGCTGTATTTCCGGCATTCATCTGATCCAGAATTTCCGAATCAAAAGAAATACGATTCATTCCCGATCTTTCAATGAACCCCTTTCTTGCCAAAGCCATAGCCATTGCAGTGATATTGTGATTGCCGAAAGAACGGTTGTAGTTCAACTGCAATTGATATTCCTGGTATTCATCACCGTTCTGTGTCAATCCCAAGCTGGCACTTGAACGTGGTTTCAAAACATAGGCTCCATCTGCATCCTTAGAGTAAACATAAGGAGATACATTCCATGATTTGTTTTTATATACATTCTTGCTGAAAGAAGCAGTTCCTTTTACAGACAGACCGGAAGTTATGAAATCAAGTTTCTGGTCCAGTTCTACACGTGCATCCACTACAAATGTATTTCCTTTGCTATAACTTCCACCCGGCTGATTGGAAGCCACAATATTGGGGTGAGTTGCATCGGGCACAGCAAATGTACCATCAGGATAGCGGCACAACAGCACAGGAGTATTACGCACCAATTGCTGGAAAATGCCCTGGCTTGCACCTACATTCAAGGTATTCTCTACACGACCGGAAATATCAACTCCCAAACGAGTCGTATTTGTAATAGTAGCATCAATATTACTACGCAAATTGTAACGTTTATAATCCAGATCTTCCCAAAGTCCGCCCTGGCTAAGGAAACCGGCACTTACATAATAGCGTACTTTCTCCGTACCTCCAGATACGGACAAATTGTGCTGGTGCTGAATGGCTCGTTGAGACAACATCTCTTTATACCAGTCTGTATTCGGATACTTTTCCGGGTCGGTACCATCTCTGAACTTCGCCAGTTCGTCACCATTATAGATCTCTTTTCCCGTATAGGTATTGTATAAACGGGCATAGTCATAAGAGTTGGCAAACTCCGGCAGTTTGGTTGGCGACTGTATAGATACATTTCCGGAATATTTAATAGTTGTCTTATCCTGTGTTCCGCGTTTAGTAGTGATTACCACTACACCATTGGCACCGCGCATACCGAAGATGGCAGCAGAAGCAGCATCCTTCAACACATTGATAGATTCAATATCATTGGGATCCATACGTGCAAAGTCGGCAGAAGAACGTTCCATACCATCGATAATAAAAGCAGGAGAAGTCTCTCCCTGAAAAGTAGCAATACCACGTACATACAATGAGGCATCATCTGCTCCCGGTTCACCGGTAGCCTACTTGGATATAAGTCCCGGCATCTGTCCCACCAGAGCATTGGTAGAGTTGGCAGACTTTGCCTTCAATAGTTCATCGCTCTTTATAGAAGTAACGGCACCCGTCAGATTGGCTTTCTTTTGAACCCCATATCCCACAACCACTACTTCCTCCAATGCTGCTGCATCCTCTTCCAGCACCACGTGAAGTATCTTATTCCCTTTCACCGGAATATCCTGTGATTTATAGCCGATATAAGAAACAGAAAGAATTGAATTAGAAGGTACAGTGAGAATAAATTTACCGTCTAAATCGGTTATTGTACCATTGGCAGTAGCATCTTTCACCACTACATTCACTCCAGGCAAAGGCTCCCTATCCGACCCGCCTATAACTGTACCTGTGACCTGTATGTTCTGAGAAAATACAGTAAGGTAAGCTCCTAACAGAATTAAAACTGATAATAACTTTTTCATAAGTCTTTGTATAATTAAGATTAACTCGTTGTCCGTTTTGGACAATGCAAACATAGAGAATAAACAGATTAAGAAGTTAAAAAGGCAGACGTCTAAAATACGTCAATAAGAAAAATAGAATACGTTACGAATACGTCAACAATTTGTAATATATTAATTTTCAACAAAATAGTAATACGCGCCTACATTTCGTCAAGTATGTTACAGAACATAAAAAGAGTGATAACCCCACTTTCTTCCATTCGGGTCATCACTCTTAGCCAAACAAGAGTTAAATCTTCTGGCTCAGATAATCAATCAAACTATCTTCTCTATCCAGCTCAAATTTCTTTCGAAGACGATAACGTATCGTTTCTACTCCCCGGACAGAAATACCCAGCAAAGGGGCTATTTCTTTTGAAGAGAGGTTCATCTTAAGATAGGCACACATCATACGTTCATTGAATGATAAATCGGGATGTTTTTCACCCAACCTTTTCATAAAATTATTATGCACCAGGTCAAACTGTTCCTCGATCCTCTTTAATACTTCATCGCTCTGAATATTCGAATCGATCTTATTACTTACTAAAAGCAGCATTTTTTTGTATTCTTTTGATCCCTCACCCTTCAAAGCTGTAACAACTTTAAACAAGTCCGACTTTATCTCGGTCAGCATCTCATTCTTACGTACAAAATTGATCATCAGATTGGCCATTTCCTGACTTTTATGTTTTAGCTCATACTCCAGTTTCTCCTTTTCGAGTTCCACTATCTGACGCTCCTTGCGCGCACTTTCCTCTTCGTATTCTTTTTCCAGTTCCTGTAGTTCTTTATCTTTTTCTACCACAGCCTGTTGCTTTTTACGTTTCACGCGGAGATCATCCCACTTATATACATACCACATCAGCAACAAAAAGAGCATGAAATAACATAAATAGGCTATTCCCGTACGATACCAGGGAGGAAGAATTCGAAAAGAGAAAGAATCAGTAGCCGTAGTACCATTTCGGAACACCGCCTTTACTTCAAAGGTATAATCTCCTTCCGGAAGATTGCTATACTCCTTGGTCTGTACATTAGTATATTCAGACCACTTGCGGTCATTCAACCTATATTGATAGCTAAGCTCCTCTCCGTGTGTCAATGAAGATATTCCATATTCAAACCGGATGGCATTCTGATTATAAGCAATTTCCGGCGTACTTTTCACCGACAGGAAATTATCGGTATAAATCAGAGAATCCTTAGGATAAGAGAGGTACACATTGCGAATATGTATCAAGTCACTATGGTCTTTTTGCTGGTTATGAGAAGGGATCTTAAACAGAGCAAAACCATCATAATCCGGAATAATCATTAACGAATCAGAAACAGGGACGATTACTTCGGCACCTTGTACCAATTCAACTGAAGGGAGCTCAATAGGGACAATACAGGTTTCAGCCCCTTTCTTATAGTTTCTCAGACTGGCAATACAAATTTCTTGCTGACTAAGGCTGATCAGATGGTTATTGTACTGCACCAGACGCGAATACCGATTTACCCCATTAAGAAGCAGGTTCATTTCCTGAAAAGGTTCCATACAATCGGCCGATTCATTATACCGGTATACTCCCTTTGGAGTAGCAAAACAAATCCGGCCATCCACCTTACTTACAAATATATCTTTATCAGAAGGAAACCCGTTATTCGTATTATACGATTTAATTTCTACCACACGAGACAGATCATCACTGAGTTTTACCCGTTTAACCTCGCCGGAAAGACATATCCACAACACAGAAGCAGACTGCTGTTCAAGAAAACGGCAAGAGTCGAACAACCCTTCTACTTTACAAACAACCTTCCATACGGCATCTTTCTTTTCCATCAGATAAAGTCCGTCATAAACGCCAACATATATCAGGCGCTTTTTTCCCACCACCGGTTGACATCCCCAGGCCCCAGCCACATCTGCTATTTTTTTCATGCTGTTTCCTTCCACCAGAAAGACACCCCGATCGTGCAAACAAAAAATATCATCATCTATACGGCATAAGTTCCAAACCTGTCCGCTGGATTGAGCCACAGGATGTATATCAGGCAGATTATCAGTTAACTGTACCGGATAATGAGTATAGTACAATCCACGGTTTGTCCCCAAATAGAGACGATCTTCCGACAATAAAGCCGCATAACCGGTTCCGTAAGAGTAGGGATAAGAATAAAGATTGGTCAGCGATGAATTCAAACAAACATAATCAATGCCACTATCCAACCCCGCCCACAGATTTCCCCAATGGTCAAAAGCAACAGAAAGTACCGTATTATTTTGTAAGCTATTGTATTCATTAAAAAACTTTATCCGTTTTGTTTGAGTATCTATCAACAAAATCCCTTTGTGTATAGTTCCCAATGCAATCTTACCACCCGAAGCAGCAGCACAAAACACTTCATTCTGCCGCATAAAACTCTCTACACCCGTCAGGAACGGAACCGTAGTACGCCCGTCACAGTAAAACAAACCATCATAAGCCGTCACAACAAGCACCCCGTCTTTATAAGGAATAATGCTCCGAATTCTTTTTGACTTCAATACCTCCGCTCCCTGCAATGGAAAGAAAGTATTCCCTACCAATACCCACACCCCATGATCAGTACCTATATATAAAACTCCGTTCACCATATCGGAGCAGTCTATCTTACAATTCATTTCAATGGTAGTATACTTTCCATTGAGGAATTTCAATACCCTTCCGTCTCCCTGTAAGTAAAGGATGTTATCATTTTCATGTATTCCCCAGACATTGCCGATAGCCCGTGAAGTCGCATCCAATGAATCAGACATACAAGTATAAATCAACCTGCCATCATCTCCCGGTTCAAAATAACCGAATTCATTAATTCCACCTGCATAAATCCTTTTCTGTGATACGGAAGGCAGAACGGAACGAACATCCGAACCATTTTTCAAAGGAAAGATATTCCAGGAGTTACCATCAAATTGCAGCATACCGTTTTTATTGGCAAAATAGCTCCAATTACTGCTGTAAGAACCTATCTGCCAGGTCTGAGAACCTTTACCATAAAGAGTTTTATTGTAGTTGATAATGAAATTATTCCAATCGGAGGCCGAAGCACATACTGATACCAGGAGAAACGAAACAATCAGAGGTAATAATCGTTTTTTCATATGCGTCATAGTATGATCTCTTTGCTATTAGTAGTACAAACTTACTATATTCCAGTGAAGTTCCCAAGAAAAGAAAGAGAAAAGTTAAAAAAAGAAAAGCACCCCGGCAGATACCGAGATGCTTTCATCAATTTTGAGCCTCTTGTCGGATTCGAACCAACGACCCCGAGATTACAAATCACGTGCTCTGGCCAACTGAGCTAAAGAGGCGGGTGGGTAAGCTTACTATATCGCGCCGCTACAACCAACTACCTTTGCTGCGATCAAGCCCTGGAGGATTCGAAGGGAGCTGGCCGTATAGGACTTACCCGTTTTGCGGTTGCAAAGGTACATCTTTTTCTTTAACTTGCAATAGCTAACGTGTATTTTTTCTATCAAAAAGAAACAAACAACTACTTTTCAGATAGTTATCAAGCAAAAAAAAGTTTATCACTCCCAACTTTCAAGGCTTTATTAACTTTAACAGCCTGATCTCCCCTATCAACCAATATTATTTGTACCTTTGTGCGCTATTTTAAATTAAAAAATGACAGAAAACAGAAATTACTTGCAGAAATATGCCATGCATTTTGGCACATACATGGGAGCATATTGGATATTGAAATTCATTTTATTCCCATTGGGGTTTACTATTCCGTTTCTTTCACTCCTGTTCATGGGCCTTACTATCGGTGTTCCCTTCATAGGATACCACTATGTTAAGATGTATCGGAACAAAATATGCGGCGGTGCAATCAGCTTTGCTCATGCCTGTCTTTTTACTTTGTTTATGTACATGTTTGCTTCACTACTGGTTGCAGTAGCACATTATATTTATTTCCAGTTTATCGATCATGGATTTATTATCACACAATGCATGAATGATATGGAACAGATGTTAGTTACCCTTCCCGGAATGGAGACAGAGAAAGAAGTATTCAAAACCGCAATGGCCAATGCTCAGTCTTTATCATCCATTGATATCACGATGCAACTTTTATCATGGAATGTCTTTGCCGGTAGTTTACTTGCTATTCCTACGGCATTGTTTGTAATGAAGCGAAACAGAAATACTCCTGCAGGAACCTCAGAAGCCCCACAGGAATAATTCATAAATCATAATTCATAAATTAAGAATGGATATATCTGTAGTAATCCCCTTGTTCAACGAAGAAGAATCACTTCCCGAACTGTTTGCCTGGATTGAACGGGTAATGAAAGCCAATGGTTTCTCGTACGAAGTTATTTTTGTCAATGATGGCAGTACAGATCGTTCATGGGAAATTATAGAGCAACTCAAAGCTCAGTCACCGATTGTAAAAGGAATTAAATTCCGTCGCAATTACGGTAAATCACCGGCTTTATACTGTGGATTCAAGCAGGCAGAAGGCGATGTGGTCATTACTATGGATGCAGATTTGCAAGACAGTCCGGACGAAATACCGGAACTCTACCGTATGATCACGGAAGAGGGTTATGATCTTGTTTCGGGATGGAAACAAAAGAGATATGATCCGCTTTCCAAAACACTCCCTACTAAATTATTCAATGCTACAGCACGTAAAGTATCGGGTATTAAAAATCTACACGACTTCAATTGTGGCTTGAAAGCCTATCGCCAGGCCGTAGTGAAGAATATCGAAGTATACGGCGAAATGCACCGTTATATCCCTTATCTGGCTAAAAATGCCGGATTTAAGAAAATCGGCGAGAAGGTGGTACAACATCAGGCACGTAAATTCGGTAAAACGAAGTTTGGTGGTCTGAATCGTTTCTTTAACGGATACCTGGATTTGATTTCTCTTTGGTTTCTTTCTACTTTCGGAGTAAAACCAATGCATTTCTTCGGATTGTTAGGCTCGTTAATGTTTATCTTCGGATTTATATCCGTTGTAATAGTAGGAGCTACCAAACTGTATCACATGCATAACGGAATGGCCTATAGATTAGTAACGGACTCTCCGTATTTCTATCTATCCCTTACGTCTATGATTATAGGTACACAGTTATTCCTGGCAGGATTTTTGGGCGAGCTGATCTCCCGCAATGCTCCGGAACGTAATAACTATCAGGTAGAAAAAATGATTTGAGAATGACCCAAACCATATAAAAGAGTATATATATGAAGAATTTAATCCGACTTTTCCTGGTTCTCCTCATTGCAAGTGTTGGTATCGGACTACACACCTCATGTTCTGAAGACAGTGATTGCTCTATTGCCGGACGCGCTATGATCAATTGTACGCTCTATACTAAAGATGTTAAAGATGAAATCGTAAACGATACACTCGACTCTCTGACGGTAACCGCACTCGGAACAGATTCTATCATTATCAACAATCAAAAAAAGGTACATACTCTAACGCTACCGCTGCGATACACCTCAGATTCCACCATATTCATTTTCTACTATGCATATAAAGAAGATCGGACACTGTGTGATACCATCTATATCAAACAACACAATGTGCCCTACTTTGAGTCAATGGAGTGTGGATATAGCATGAAACAAAGTATCGTCGGATTAAAATACAGCCGTTTAGAATTAGATACTATCCAAATACCTAATAAACAAGCCAATACTGATGGGACAGAAAATCTTAAGTTACTCTACCGCAATCGCGATTAGTCTGTTTCTACTCTTTTCATTGGAGATTTCGGCGCAGAACCAGCAACGGCCCTACGTCAATCCCACTCCCAAAAGAGATCAGAAAAAGAACGTAAAAGAGGAACCCAAAGAAGAAGTTCCCCTTTATAACGGCACGTATATTGGCGTAGACTTATACGGTCTGGGTAGCAAACTTTTCGGAAGTGATTTTCTGAGTTCCGAAGTGGATATAGTTGTGAATCTGAAAAATATGTTTCTCCCTACTGCTGAAATTGGTTTCAGTACTACAGATTCATGGAACGATACCGGTATTCATTATAAAAGTTCAGCCCCTTTCTTCCGCATCGGAGTAGATTATAACACGATGTCCAAGAAAAAGGAGAAGAATAGTTTTTTGTATGTAGGTCTTCGCTACGGTTTCAGTCATATGAAATATGATATCAACAGCATGCCGATGAAAGATCCGGCATTTGGAGGTGAATATGAGAACCCAAGTCTCGGAGATATCATCTGGGGAGGCAGTGTTCCCTATGATCACCCCGGACAAAAAGCGACCATGCAGTGGATGGAATTTGTGGCAGGCGTAAAAGTACAGATATACAAGAATTTCTATATGGGCTGGGCGTTGCGAATGAAGTATAAGCTCTCCGCCTCGGTTAGCGAATATGGTAACCCGTGGATGGTGCCCGGATTCGGGAAATATGGTTCCAACAACATGGGAGTGACATACACTCTGATATATAAACTACCTTATTAAACACAATGACAGGATTAGAGATTTGGCTACTTGCAATTGGTTTGGCGATGGACTGTTTCGCTGTTTCTATTGCAAGCGGTATTATTTTAAAACGGATTCGGTGGCGTCCCATGCTGGTCATGGCTTTTTTCTTCGGATTCTTCCAAGCATTAATGCCATTTCTGGGCTGGATAGGTGCCAGTACATTCAGCCACCTCATTGAGAGTGTAGACCATTGGATTGCTTTTGCAATCCTTTCATTTTTAGGTGGACGCATGATTCTGGAATCATTCAAAGATGAAGAATGCCGCAAAGAATTTAATCCTGCCAGTCTGAAAGTAGTGTTAACCATGGCAATAGCCACAAGCATCGATGCTTTAGCCATAGGCGTCTCTTTTGCCTTTTTAGGCATCCGGGATTTCTCTGAGATCCTCCCCCCTACCGGTATCATCGGATTCGTCTCATTCGCAGTGTCATTAATAGGATTGTTATTCGGCATTAAATGTGGTTGTGGCATTGCACGAAAGCTACGTGCCGAGTTATGGGGAGGTATAATACTGATAATTATCGGAATCAAAATATTAATTGAACATTTATTTTTCAGCTAAATAAAAACAGATATGAAAGCGAAGAAAAGTTTTATCTGGTTAGGAATTCTCCTATTGGCTACCATCTGGATACTGGTACGTAAAAACAACATACCCTACAACAGTATTAATGGTTTGGTCTTCGGTACAATTTATAATATTACCTATCAATATGATGGTGATCTAAAACCAGAAATAGAAGCTGAGTTAAAGCGTTTTGATGCTTCGTTGTCTCCATTCAATGACACATCAGTGATTTCCCGCGTGAACCGAAACGAAGACATTATAACGGATAGCTTTTTCCAAACCTGCTTCAACCGTTCCATGGAAATTTCCAAAGAGACCGATGGTGCTTTCGACATCACCATAGCCCCACTGGCAAATGCCTGGGGATTTGGTTTCAAACAAGGAGCATTTCCCGATTCCATGATGGTAGACAGCTTGCTGCAAATCACTGACTACAGAAGAGTAAAACTGGTTGATGGCAAGGTAGTAAAAGAAGACCCTCGCATTATGCTCAGTTGCAGTGCAGTAGCCAAGGGATACTCCGTAGACGTGGTGGCACATTTGCTCGATAGCAAAGGCATTCAAAACTACATGATAGATATAGGTGGCGAAATAGTTGCCAAAGGAAAAAACTCACGCAATGGCCTGTGGCGTATCGGCATTAATAAGCCCATAGATGATTCACTGTCCGTCAATCAGGAAATACAGACGATTCTCGAACTGACAGACGTAGGTCTTGCTACATCGGGCAATTATCGCAACTTCTACTATAAAGATGGAAAGAAATATGCACACACCATTGATCCGAGAACAGGATATCCGGTACAGCATAACATTTTATCTGCTACCGTCATTGCCAAAGATTGTATGACAGCCGATGCCCTTGCCACTGCTTTTATGGTTATGGGACTAAAAGAAGCAGAAGCTTTTGCCAATGCAAATCCGGCGATTGATGCTTGTTTTATATACAGCGGTGAGAACGGAGAGTTCAAAACATTCTTCACAGAAGGGATGAAGAAGTATATAAGCAGATAGTTATTAAAAAAGCAATTACAGATACTTCAGGAAATAGGTTACGGAATAAAACAGTGTTATTCAACAGCATATAACGCACTGATTTTAAGCGAATAAAAGAGCCTTACCTTAAGACATAAAAGAGTGTACATTCTTGTTATGCAAAGTTGTACACGTATGTTATACTAATGTGTACAATCTTATACTACAAATATGTACACTCTTGTAACAATGGCTTAAAATGTTAAAACCACATGTTAAAACTGAGTTATTTCATAAAAACAAAATACACTGCTAATATCAGACAAACAAAAGCTGCCAAATGATTCCAATGCAATGACTCACCTTTAAACAAGACTGTAGTAAAAACGGTAAAAATAACCAAAGTTATCACTTCCTGTATAATTTTCAATTGCATCAAACTAAAAGGCCCTCCGTTTCCACTGAATCCCAAACGATTGGCCGGAATTTGAAAAGTATACTCAAAAAAAGCAATTGCCCAGCTAAAAGCAATAACACCAATAAGCGGAAGCGTAGCAAACCAAGAATACTCCTGTTTCATCTTTAAATGCCCATACCAGGCAAATGTCATAAATATATTGGATACTATTAATAGTAACACAGTATATAATCCTTTCATATCTATCTCTGTTTTAATCAGTTATTCATTTTTTTCGGGCAACAAATCTTCCTGTACATTCGTCATACTCCCCCATAAGCTATACCGTGCTTCAGGATTCATAGCTTCAAGCTGATGCAGTATTCCTTTCATATCGCTACGGCTTGACTGAGATTCATAAGGGCAATTTTTCACTTGCTTCTGGTAAGCGTGTAAAGCAGCCAGTTCTATTAAATCAGCCTCATGTACCAGACACATCGGACGTATAATTGTCATATCAAACTTCTTCATCACCAACCGTGGAGGCATCGTACTAAAGGCTCCCTGATAAGTAAGGTTCATCAACAATGTTTCCAGAATATCATCCATGTGATGCCCTAAAGCTATCTTATTGCATCCCTGCTCTTTGGCAACCGTGAAAAGAGCTTTTCGCCTGTTCCAGGAACAAAGGAAACAAGGAGATTTACGGGTATCGGTAGAAGGATCGAACGAAGTTTCATATACCACCAAAGGTACTCCAAATGTTTCGGCATGTGCCCGCAAATATTCCAGATTACTCTGGTAAGGAATATTCTTCATCACGACATGCACCGCTACCACCGAAAAGCGGGGTTTGAAGATACGCGCCCGCCTTCCCAACAGTTCGATCAAGGCCAGCGAATCTTTTCCTCCCGACAGACCGATAAGAATTTTATCGCCCTCCTCTATCAGGTTATATTGCACTACACCTTTATTAAACCGGCGCTCAATGCGACGCAAGATTTGCTCTTCTTCTGTAAACTTTGTCATATCTTCAAAAATTGGCTGCAAAAGTAAGTGAAAAGAATGATTTAAAGAAGAATTAACATAATAGAATAACTTAAAAAAGGAATATTCGCGATTAATTTGTATTTTTGAACTTCTGAATAACAAGCCAAGACCCTATATGAAGAAAAAGCATATTTTATTCTTTCTTTTCTGCCTGATCCTTACAAGTGTATCTGCACAAACACTGGAGCAGGCAAAGACTATGTTTAATAAAGGACAATACGATAAAGCCAAACCTGTCTTTGAAAAATACGTCAAATCCCAACCCGCCAATGGAAATTATAACCTGTGGTACGGTGTCTGTTGTCTGAAAACCGGAGAGCCGGACAAGGCGTTGAAATATCTGGAACTGGCAGTAAAAAAACGCATTCCTACCGGACAGCTTTATCTGGCTGAGAACTACAATGACCTGTATCGTTTTGATGAAGCTATTAAAAACTATGAAGCTTACATAGAAGATCTTACCAAGAAAAAAAAACCTACTGAAGAAGCTGAAAAATTATTGGAAAAAGCAAAATCCAACCTTCGTATGCTGAAAGGGGTAGAAGAAGTATGCGTGATTGACAGCTTTGTTGTAGATAAAGCGAACTTTCTTGATGCATATAAAATCAGCGAAGAATCGGGTAAACTGTTTTCATACAACAGTTTTTTCAAAACAGAGGGAGAACATCCGGGAACTGTTTACGAAACAGAACTCGCAAACAAAATATACTACGGCGAAAAAGATAAAAAAGGACTGCTCAATATTCTGTCAAAGAACAAATTGCTGGATGAATGGAGTAAAGGCATGGAGTTGCCGGGAAGTATTAATGCTTCGGGCAATACAAACTATCCATACGTACTGACAGACGGAGTAACAATCTACTATGCTTCGGACGGAGAAGGATCTTTGGGTGGATATGACATTTTCGTGACGCGCTATAACACAAATACGGATACCTATCTTAGCCCCGAAAATGTAGGCATGCCTTTCAATTCGCCTTATAATGACTATATGTACGTCATCGACGAATACAACAACTTGGGATGGTTTGCCTCAGACCGTTATCAGCCTGATGGTAAGGTGTGTGTGTATGTATTCATCCCGAACGAATCAAAACAGGTGTACAATTATGAAGCAATGGACCCGAAACAAATCATAGCTCTGGCCCAACTTAAATCATTAAAAACAACCTGGAAAGACAAACAAGAGGTAAGTAATGCCAGAAAAAGATTGGAAGCTGCCATTAATCATAAGCCACAAGAACAATTTGTGGCCGACTTTGAATTCATCATTGATGATAACACAACGTATTATCACCTGGACGATTTCAAATCTCCACAGGCAAAAGAACAGTTCAAGAAATACCAACAGAAGGAAAAAGACTATCGCCAGCAGGAAAGTAAACTGGACAGTCAGCGTCAGTGGTATGCACGTGCCAATAAAGAAGAAAAAACAAAAATGGCTCCATCTATCCTTGATCTTGAAAAACGGGTAGAACAGATGATCCGCGAACTGGACAAGGAGGCTATCGACATACGCAATACAGAAAAACAAAATCTAAAATAACAAAACTATGGATGTACTGATAATCGTTGTACTCATTATTGCCGCAGTAATACTTTTTCTGGTAGAACTGTTTGTTATCCCGGGAATTAGCGTGGCAGGCTTCGGAGCACTGGGTTGCATCATTTATGCCAATTATTATGCTTTCGCCTATATGGGTACGGGTGCAGGATTCATCACTTTGGTGGTATCAGGAATCGCATGCATCGGTTCTCTCGTATGGTTTATGCGATCAAAAACGCTGGACAAACTGGCTTTAAAAAAAGACATTACATCCAAAGTAGACCGAAGTGCCGCCAATAAAGTAAAAGTAGGTGACACAGGAATTACCACTACCCGACTGGCACAAATTGGTTATGCAGATATCGACGGTAACATCATAGAAGTAAAATCGATGGACGGGCTGCTGGATGAAAAGACACCGATAGTAGTTAACCGAATTACAGACGGAACTATTTTTGTAGAAAAACAGAAATCATAATATTCACTTAATTCAAAACTCATTATGAACGTCGAACCAATGTATCTGACTATCTTACTGATAGCGGGAGGTATTATTCTCCTGGTTCTTTTCTTTCATTACGTACCATTCTTCCTTTGGCTGTCCGCCAAAGTTTCGGGAGTAAACATCTCGCTGGTACAACTTTTTCTGATGCGCATCCGTAATGTTCCGCCGTATATTATCGTACCGGGCATGATTGAAGCCCACAAAGCCGGTCTGAGTAATATCACCCGTGACGAACTTGAAGCCCATTATCTGGCCGGAGGACATGTAGAAAGAGTAGTTCATGCGTTGGTTTCCGCTTCTAAAGCAAACATAGAACTCACCTTTCAGATGGCTACGGCTATTGACCTTGCCGGACGTGATGTGTTTGAGGCTGTTCAAATGTCCGTTAATCCGAAAGTAATCGATACACCTCCTGTTACAGCTGTAGCCAAAGACGGTATCCAGCTCATAGCCAAAGCACGTGTAACCGTACGTGCCAGTATCAAGCAGCTTGTGGGTGGTGCAGGTGAAGATACAATCCTAGCCCGCGTAGGTGAAGGTATCGTTTCGTCTATCGGTTCTTCCGAAAACCACAAGTCGGTACTCGAAAATCCGGATTCTATCTCCAAATTAGTACTTCGCAAAGGTCTGGATGCAGGAACAGCTTTTGAAATTCTGTCAATTGATATTGCCGATATTGATATAGGTAAAAACATCGGTGCAGCTTTACAGATAGATCAGGCAAATGCAGATAAAAACATTGCGCAGGCAAAAGCAGAAGAGCGCCGTGCGATGGCCGTAGCTACCGAACAGGAAATGAAAGCAAAAGCAGAAGAGGCACGTGCCAATGTGATTCAGGCCGAAGCGGAAGTTCCGAAAGCAATGGCAGAGGCTTTCCGTAGCGGAAACCTCGGTATTATGGATTACTATAAAATGAAAAATATCCAGGCTGATACATCCATGCGGGACAACATAGCAAAACCAATGGGTGGAAACAATAATAAACCATTGAGCGATTAGCCTGCTCACAATAATATACACGGAGTTCCATAGAGTTTCACTTTTAATAAACACTTTGTGGAACTCTGTGTTATTTTATTAAGAACTTGTTTATAACTAAATCTTTGAACAGCATGAAAAAGTATTTTCCTTCCTCAGAGTTGATAATCAACGAAGACGGTTCAGTATTCCATCTTCATGTAAAACCCGAACAACTGGCAGACAAAGTAATACTTGTTGGAGATCCCGGACGAGTAGCACTCGTAGCTTCTCACTTCGACAAGAAAGAATTTGAAGTGGAAAGCCGCGAGTTTAAAACCATCACCGGAACTTATAAAGGTAAACGTATTACCGTTGTTTCCACCGGTATTGGTTGTGACAATATTGATATTGTAATGAATGAACTGGATGCGTTGGCAAACATCGACTTTCAGACCCGTGAAGAAAAAGAACATCTCCGCTCACTGGAACTGGTACGTATCGGCACTTGTGGGGGCTTGCAACCCAATACTCCGGTTGGCACCTTTGTTTGTTCACAAAAATCAATTGGTTTTGATGGGCTGCTCAACTTCTACGACGGAAGAAATGCAGTCTGTGATCTCGCTTTTGAACGCGCCTTCCTGAACCATATGGGATGGTCGGGCAATATGTGTGCACCTGCCCCTTATGTGATTGATGCAAATGCGGAACTGATTGACCGTATTGCTAAAGAAGACATGGTACGTGGCGTTACAATCGCTGCCGGTGGCTTCTTCGGCCCTCAGGGACGTGAGCTGCGGGTTCCTTTGGCTGATCCCAATCAAAATGATAAAATTGAAAAGTTTGAATACAATGGTTTCAAAATAACCAATTTCGAAATGGAAAGCTCTGCGCTTGCCGGATTATCAAAACTAATGGGACACAGAGCGATGACCGTTTGCATGGTAATTGCCAACCGCCTTATTAAAGAAGCGAATACGGGATATAAAAACACCATTGATACACTAATAAAAACCGTTCTTGACAGAATCTAATGAATTTATCATTTGCCGCCATCGACTTTGAGACAGCTACAGGCTATATGGAAAGCGCCTGTTCGGTAGGCATTGTCACCGTTACAGACGGAGTGATTACAGATGAGTATTATAGTCTGATCCAACCGCCCGAAAACGTATATTGGCGATCAAATATCCTTGTACATGGCATCACCCCGGATATGACCGAATCATTACCGGGGTTTCATGCCATTTATCCTGAAGTACGGAAGCGGTTACAAGGCAAAACAGTTGTTGCTCACAACGAACAATTTGACCGCAATGTATTGAAACGTACCATGCGTATGTACCAGCTTGATTATGATGAGTTATTACTGCCCGAACGTTGGGAATGTACCCTGCGTATCTACCGCTCTTTAGGCTATAAACCTGCCAATCTGAGTGCTTGCTGTCAACGGCAAAACATTGATCTCACCCATCATGAAGCCCTCTCTGATGCCCGGGGATGTGCCAAACTCTATCTAAACTTTCTGGAAAGCCATCGTCCGGTCAATACCCTATGGTAAAACGTTCCTGATGATGTGCCGGCTTCTCTAACTCGTCAATCATAGCTGCTGCATAATCCTGCACCGAAATATGACTATTACCCACTACATCTACAACCATATCATCTTTGCCTAAACGATATCTGCCTGTACGTACGCCTGGCGCCATATCAGCAGCCGGTGAGAAGAATACCCAATCTATTTCTTTTTCTTTTTTCAGGAAATTAAGATAAAAATCGCTCAAAGCTTTGACTCCCGGCAATAACTTCTCAGGAACTTCACCAGAATCGACCAGACGGAGCCCCGGAGCAATAAACAACGAACCAGCACCACCTACCATCAGGAAACGATTCACGCCTGATTTTTTTACTCCATCAATTATCGTCAGGTAAACTTTAATTGTTTCATCATATATATTAGGATTATCCCATCCGGGATTAAAGGCACTGATCACAGCATCGGCTCCCTTACAGACTCCATAAACTGCATCGAGAGAAGAAACATCTGCTTTCTTGACTACTAAATGTTCATTCTCGATTTTTATCTTGTCCGGATTACGAACTACGGCCGTCACATGAAAATCACGGTTCAAAGCTTCATTAAGGATAGCCGAACCTACAAAACCACTGGCCCCTATCAATACTACCTTCTTCATATTACAAATTATTTGAGTGTTCAATTTATTATATTAGTAATAGTATAACACGTTACACTTCAAATTGTTGTAATATAAAAAAGTAATCAGAGGTACTTCTCGATCGTACTTTTCAGCTGTTCTATTGAATAAGGTTTGGAAACAACTTCATTACATCCCGCAGCAAGCGCCTGCTTCTGTTCTATATAGAAAGCATTTGCCGTCACGGCTATGATCGGAATATCAGCAGATACCGCACGGATTTTCTCTGTGGCTTTAATACCATTCATCACCGGCATACGAATATCCATCAGTATCAGATCTGGTTTCTCATGTAAGAAACGGTTCACAGCCTCTTCACCATTTGTCACCCACGAAAGAGTATAATCTTTCTTTAGCAAAGCATTGATCTGCATAAAGTTGGTTTCTACATCTTCTGCTACCAATATCCGTTTCCGTCCCTCCTGATAATCAGATTCAGTAATGGTTAAGTCTACCTGCTGGTAAGGTAAATACATAGCAAAGGTACTCCCCTCTCCTACTTCGGATTCCACATTTATTTTCCCGCCAAGACGCTCTACAAGACTCTGACAGATGGATAACCCCAACCCCGTACCTTGTACAAAATCATTCAGTTTCTCAAAACGGGTAAATATCAGGGGAAGTTTCTCTTTGGGAATTCCACATCCGGTATCACTGACAAACAGTTTCAGCCAATCTTTCTCCACACACATTCCGATTGTAATACATCCTTGCCTGGTATTCTTAATGGCATTCGACAGAAAATTAAATAATATCTGAGTAACCCGGTTACGATCGGTTGTAATCCATATTTTCTCTTGCGGACGTGTTACTCTTAACTCAATTTCATCGCTGATTTTTAACCGGTGTACTTTCTCAACTTCATTAATCAGTGAAGTCATCTCCACCAGTTGAAAATGTATCTCTGATTTGCCGGACTCAATACGTGATAAATCGAGGATATCATTGATCAGTTGGAGCAACACATTGCTATTTTTCCGAATGATGCCAATGTATTCTTCTTTTTCCTCCTGAGCTTCTGTCAAAGCTATAATTTCGGCAAAGCCAACAATAGCATTCAGGGGAGTACGGATCTCATGACTCATATTAGCCAAGAAAACAGATTTCATACGATCTGCCTCCTCCGCTTTTCTTTTGGCTTCAATCAGTTCCTGGGCATGTTGTACACGCTCTCCGATGTCATGAATTAAAGCCAAGACTTTATTATCTTCAAATGGGGCGATACGAGCTTGGAAATAATGCCTGCCATCTTCGGCATCCAGCGGATACTCAATCTCTTTTAACCGCCCTTCTTTCAGGCACTCGTGTATGTTACGAATAAATAAGTCGCTTACTTCCGGATTGTAAATGGAACGTCCGTCAGCTCCTTTCAATACTTCTACCGGATGAAGTAACACAGTATCGGATGCCATCAGCACATCAGTGATGAAAAAGTTATCATCAAAAATAAATATAAACTCCGGCAAAGCTTCAATCACTTTCCGGTTTCTTGCTTCCAGACGCCTTATATGCTGCTCTTTTTCACATTGCGAAGTAACATTGATAGTATAGGCTATTATCTTTTCCGGATGTCCATCTTTATCTTTCTGATAAGAAAGGAAGTGGTCTTCCAGCCAAATAACTTGCCCTTTATTACCGATACAACGTATCCGTATCTGGGACGTTTTTGTTTCAGAATCGAGCATACAGGAGAAAGCATTCCGGTAAGGAACAATGTCCTCCGGACAGGCATACCGATAGAAATCATCAATATCTTTAAAAATGATACCTACTTCTTTTAATCCTAATATACGAAAGTAGTCATCTGTAAAGCTACATTCACCCGTTACAATATCATATTCCCACAGTGCAATTTGATGTGCAGACAAAACAGAGGTCATTTTTTGAAATTTGTCTCTTAGTTTTTCAATATATTCTTCTTTGAAAAAGGAATCAGCTTCAGCTATCATATAAGTGCATTTCGTTTTGTTGTATGGATAGCAAAGATAAGAATAATAAAGAATAACTTGCATTAAAAGTTATTCCTTTTTTCTACAGAAAATCCTATCTTTGCCTTTCAAAATGAAAAAAAAATGAATCAAGACACCATTTGTGCTATAGCCACCGCCCAAGGAGGAGCTATCGGAAGTATCCGCGTCTCTGGTCCCGATGCCATAACTATTACTGAACGTATTTTCACTCCAGTTAAAGTAGGGAAGCAACTCTCTGATAAAAAGCCATATACATTAACTTTCGGACATATACACAATGAGAAAGAGATTGTGGATGAAGTACTTGTCAGCTTGTTTCGTGCCCCCCACTCCTACACAGGGGAAGATAGTACTGAAATTACGTGTCATGGTTCTACCTATATTCTTCAGCAGGTGATGCAACTGCTTATTAAAAACGGCTGCCGTATGGCTCAACCCGGAGAATATACACAAAGAGCTTTTTTGAATGGCAAGATGGATCTCAGCCAGGCAGAGGCTGTGGCAGATCTGATTGCTTCAACCTCTGCTGCTACCCATCGTTTAGCCATGAGCCAGATGCGTGGCGGCTTCAGTAAAGAATTAGCTGACCTCCGTGGAAAACTTCTCGACTTCACATCTATGATCGAACTCGAACTGGATTTCAGTGAAGAAGATGTGGAGTTTGCAGACCGTTCCGCATTACGCCATTTAGCAGATGGGATAGAACAGGTTATCACTCGCCTGGTTCATTCGTTCAGTGTAGGAAATGCTATAAAAAATGGTGTTCCGGTAGCCATCATAGGCGAAACCAATGCAGGAAAATCGACCCTATTGAATGTTCTATTGAATGAGGATAAAGCCATCGTCAGTGATATTCACGGCACAACCCGTGATGTCATTGAAGATACTGTAAACATAGGTGGCATCACTTTCCGCTTTATAGATACTGCCGGAATTCGTGAGACTAATGATACCATCGAGAGTTTGGGTATTGAACGTACCTTCCAGAAACTGGATCAGGCCGAAATTGTGCTTTGGATGATTGATGCTACAGATGCGAAGTCACAAATGGAAGAGCTTTCAGGTAAAATTCTCCCACGTTGCCAAAACAAACATCTGATCGTAGTATTTAATAAATCTGACCTGATCAGAGAAGAACAAAAGAAAGATATAATTTCTCTTCTATCAAGTTTCTCCAAAGAAGACATAAGTTCAATCTTTATTTCTGCAAGACAGCGATCAGGTACTGACGAATTACAACAAACACTGATCGAAGCCGCCCACCTCCCAACGATTACACAAAATGATGTAATCGTTACAAATGTCCGCCATTATGAGGCTCTATCCCGTGCACTGGATGCCATACACCGGGTACAAAACGGATTGGATGCGAATATTTCCGGAGATTTTTTAGCACAGGATATACGAGAATGTATCTTCCATCTGTCGGATATAGCAGGAGAGGTAACAAACGATATGGTACTTCAAAATATATTTCAGCATTTTTGCATCGGGAAATGATATATCGCAATTAACTGTAACGAATTAGAACCTACTATAACGAAGCCGCTGATTTTCAGCGGCATTCCGGCGGTATTTTCATTCAGCTTTCCTTTCGCGTTTCCTTTATTACGGTGATACGCCTGCCTTTCGCTTTCAAGAACTGCCAGTTTCTTGTCCTGTTTTGCCTTTTCCAACAAATCGTCGTTGCCTGAAAGAATAGCCACATATTCACTGAAATTGCCTCCGCCGTTTTCGTCTATCGCCCCTTCGTCAATGGTACGGGCGGCCAGATTCCGGCTTTTAAGCTGGTTGATGAACACTGGAAAATATAAAGTCGTTTGACCCACTATTATAAAAGTTCTCTGACCCATCAAAAAAATATTGGATTTATGGAGAGAAAAATGCATTTTAACCCGGGTCAGTTTCAATTAAAATTATCTATAGTAGATACTACTTCTTTTTAGCATTAATCTTTCTTACAGAATCTCCTGTAAGAAAGATCTTGTGTGCTGTATGTACTATTCTGTCTAGGATTGCATCAGCTACGGTAGGATCTCCAATTGCGTCATACCAACTTTCGACAGGAAGTTGTGATGTTATTATGATGGATTTTAATCCATGCCGGTCTTCTATTATTTCCATAAGGATTGACCCTTCCTTAGCATCCAGTCCTATAAGAAACAGATCGTCAAGAATCAGTAGGGAGCACTTTTCAATTTTTTTCATCTCAGATTCTATAGTACCCTTCGTTTTGGCTATTTTAAGCTGTCCCATAAGCTTTGACGCATTGGAATACAAAACCTTGCAGCCATTTTTACACGCTTCATATCCTATGGCTGAAGCTATATAGCTTTTACCTGTTCCAGAGCTTCCTGTAATGAAAATATTCTGTCCATCTCTTATAAAATCAAGAGAAGCAAGTCTCTCGAGCTGGTTTCTATCAAGGTTACGTTTTATTGTATAGTCTATTTTTCCATATATGCCTTATATCTGAAGTTTGCAGACTTTATCAGTCGCTCAATGCTTACATTGCGCCTGTAATCATATTCGCTTTCAAGAAGCCATTTTAGAAACTCATCGTTTGTCATGCCATCAGAAGAGGTAGTAATACAGTCATTTCTGTATGTTTCAAGCATACCATAAAAACGTAACTTGGAGAGTAGCTCCATTATTCTGTCCATCTTTTTTCCGGCAGTTCTATTGGTCTTATTATTACTTATCATTTTTATCAATGTTTTTAGAGTTAAAATAATCCTTACCTCTGAGATTCCTGTGTTTAGGGGTAAGTTCGGGAGCCTGTCCTTCCATTTGGACATGATACTTTTCATCTTCTCTGTTTACAAGAATACTTTCAAGTTCGTTGTACCCGAACATGTTGGATTCCATTGCAATCTGGCATGCAAGAACCATTCTGTCATGTCCGAAACGTTCCACAAGCCTCAATATTCCATCGGCTGAGCGTACAACCTGAATTGGATATTTTTTGGCTACAGCCACAATCTTTATGTACTCTTCTACTATTGTATCGATTTCACGTGCCTCATGGTATATATCCTCCATTCTGCTTCTGTATTCATGCAGTACTCCTGGAAGTTTGTGGGAGTTTTTTTCTGAATAAGTGAAAGGTGTGTCATCTCGGCGGTGTGTCGTTATATGCCTGAACTTATAATATATTTCTATTGTATCAGCATCATACAGTAAATCCACAGTATTGCCTATATATTCTTTAGGTACGCTGTAATAATGATTATTAAGCGATACATAACTGTTTCTCATAACAGTTGCCATTTTCCTGCTTTTTGATATGAATCTTGTTGTGGGCAAATTATGCAGTCTGTTTTTCTCTACTTCAAGGAAGCGTTCCTTGCGGCTGTAACTGCGATTATACATCTTTCGACTATTTAATGCATCCGTGTGCTTCATTATCTCTATGTTCAAGGCTTCGAGGTCATTGAATTTTAGTCCTGTCATCTTTGAATAAACCTCCCTGTAAAGCAGTCTTACAGCATTCTCAACCAGAGCCTTGTCTTTTGGCTTGCGTACTCTTGCGGGAAAGACAACACACCCATAATGGTCTGCAAATGCGGCAAAGTCGTCATTTATTACAGGTTCGATTCCTCCGGGCTTTGTTACAGCTGATTTGAGGTTGTCGGGAACTATGGCATTTGGAACACCTCCAAAATAATGAAAGGCATTTTCACATGCCTGAATAAGATATTCTTTCTTTTGTGATGGTACAGCTTCGTAGTAAATAATCTGGCTGCACGGAAGTATGGCGGCAAAGACTTCTACAGGAACCTTATCACCTGTATTTTCATCTGAGAGATAAAGTTTGTCGCCAGCGAAATCAACATACATCTGATCACCGGCTATATGATCTATGCGTCCAACAGGTAATCTTATTTCTTTTTCACGTCTAAGATATAAACAAAATGAGCAGTAACTGTAACCTCCGGGACGTTCCTTCAGATATTCTTCATACAAAGACCGACGTGTTGTTCCACGGGATTTAAGGCGTTTAATGTACTCGGGAATACGCCCCTCAAGATACTTATACTCAGCAGATCTGGATGATTCGTTATCAATATTTACACAAAAAAGTTCAGACAAATGCTGCTCATCCATTTTAAACAGGCGTTCCAGTTCTATACCCATATCTTCGTATATATGGATATACCGTTTGGCTGTATTACGTGAAATCAGGAGAGAAGAACTGATACTTCGGATACTCATTCCTGACTGATAACACCGAAGTATGTGCTTGATTCTTATTTTCATCTTTAAAAATTTTATTTGGTGAATAATACCGGATTAAAATGCTTTTTAAAGTACAAAAAAAAGACTGGAATATCGTAATTCTATAGGGGCAATTTTTATTATAATTTCAGTGGATCAGTTTTGGTTATAAAAGTGGGTCAGAGAACTTTTATAATAGTGGGTCAAACGACTTTATATTTTCCAACCTCCAGAAGTACGGAATACGAAGTTGACAAAAGAAAACTATATGGACTGAAAGCCTACTCCAATGCTCTCCAAGCGCATGGTAAGTCTCGCAGTATGGTATCCCGATGAAGACAGGGCTGATAAATGTCAGCTGTACTTCTCGACAGACTACACACAATCGGCCCTTGATGTCCCTGAATATTACAGGACACGGTTCCAACTGGAGTTTTGCTTTCGAGACAGCAAGCAGTATGCGGGAATCACGAACTGCCAGTCCACTGACTTCAGAAAGATGGCCTTTCACTTCAACGTTTCGCTTGCTGCAATCAATCTCGCCAAGGGCACTTGCAAAAAAATGAAAATCAAATATTCGGTTTCTTCCTGCAAGTCGGTAACACACAATGCCAATATGCTTGAACGGCGTGTTCGCCATTCAACCGGACACGACATTAATTGACAAAATTTTCAAAGAACTACTTTTATTTACCGCAGAGCCGCTTAGCCTTGTCTAATTTTTAACGAACTATTGAATATATTATCAATACATTTTTGCGGAATCTTCTCTTGCTCTAGACGTAGGTTGTGAGACTTGATATGATTGTACAGTGTGGCTTCCGCAGGGGTAAGATGGAGAGGCTTTGATACATCACTTGGAGTGCCTTTGTCGCCTTCAAAATAGGTATCAAAGGTAGCGCGATCCATCAGAAGGCTTTGCGTCTGGGGAAAATAACTGCGGAACTGCGAGAGAATTTCGAAGCCCTGTGCATCAATGTCGCCCCAATAGTATAGGGAAGCGTGCCGCATGAATGGAACAGACTTGAGGATGCCAACGGTGAATCCATGCCCCCAAATCAGCAGACTTCTTGCCAACTTGGGAAAAGTCAGGAAGTTGACTTTATTCTCCACCACAAACACCTTCTGCACAGGCAACGACAACGCACAGAACTGACTCTGAGGCATCGTCAGATCGTCTACACCAGAAAAGTATTCACTCGCAATCGATGCTTCCAACACACGAATGCGCACCCATGGCTCATCGTATCGCAATCCAAAGCGCTTTTCGAACTCCTTCTCATCCGAACAGACATACTCAACAATGACAATATCCAGCAACTCACGAAGCACTCCCTTATTGCGCTCAATGAACTTGGTGTGCACCTCAATAGGCAATTCACGAATGTACAACTCAGGACAAGGATTCGCCACAAAATAACGCAAAACTTTCAACAAATCAGGCCAAGAGGAAGCATTCTCGATCACCTTAAGTGGATAGCGTTCCACCCATGGACGAAGCTGCGGAAACTCATTAAGCAACATCGCCACATCCTTGCGAAACTGTGACACTTCACCACCCTTCAGCAAGAAGCGCTCAACGTCCGATGCACTCCCGAACAACACACGCTCAGGCAGATCCTGTTCGCCCAATGCTTTCGTTTTCACTGTTTTCCACTCAATCGTGTAACCAAAGCCCTTCACCTCTTTCGATTGCGAACGGATGTCCGTCAGTTCGCGCTGATACTCATCCATCGATGCGCTCGCTTTCTTGTCGCAAGGAATCACAATTGGTTCAAACCCAGAGCCAGCGACCACAGAACGCAAATAATCCACATACTTGCGTTCTGTCTTCTTACGTATTTCTGCTGCCGTTATCATACCTCCATACTCCTTTCACGTTCTGCCTTAAACTCACTGATAGGCATATTATAGAGCACAGAACGGTCGCCCTTGCGCTCCACATAATGCACATACGAAATATCATTCTCCACAATGTGGATGTTGTCGCTCGGAGTCACCACGAGCAACTGCAGGTGGAGTTGTTTACAGAGCGAAATCAGATAGCGAGCCTTGTCCTCGTCCTGTGCGCGAAAAGCCTCATCTATGGCAATGAAGCGGAACGAAGAGTCGAGTCCATTCTTGGTCAAGCCAAACTGATAAGCGATAGCTGACCCCAGGATGGTATATGTCAATTGCGCCTTCTCGCCACCCGACAGCTGTCCCATAGCCTCGTAGGTGTTACGCTTCTGATCATCGTCTTGATAAAACTCCTCAGCCTTATATGTGTACCATCCACGCACATCCATCACCAACTTTCGCCATGATTCGTCTTGTAAGCGAGACATCAGCGGTTCGATATGCTGTTCAAAATGAATCCTGCTGCCATCGATTGTCGAATTCATCTCATGGATATTCGGGATTGCACTGTTCAGAAGGTCTTGGAACTCCTTCAAATCCACGTTCAATCGTTTGGCTGCGACCAACTGGATATACGTCTTTGGAGCATCCTTGAAATCGATGCCCACAAGATACGAATTCAATTGGTCGATGGTCTTGGTGATAGACTGGCGCCAGTTCTGGAAGAACATATTGAATGCACTGACCTTGTTGATGATATTCTCCTGTAAATACTTGTTGAAGCGCGATTCAAACCCAGGCAGATCTTCGTCCAGCAATCGTTGGTAATAGGTCTGATATTCGCCTACAAACTCCACGGCTTCGGGCAAACGGTTCACGTCCGAACGCCAATCGCGATACTTCGCGGTAATTTCCTCAGCGGGATTCTTGAAGCGATAAATCAGGTTCTTCAAATCGCCACTCTTGCTACCCTTCGTCTCACGTTGTTTCCGCAAAGCGGAATTGATGTCACTCTGTAACGTGTCACGCATTTTGTCCAAACCCACCAATGCCACATTCAGTAAATCTGTGTGTTGCGACTCAAAAGCATCGGTATCAACAACGCCTATTTGAGCCAAAGCCAAAGCACAATCATTATTCTGTTTCTTGAGCATATTCTCACGATTTTCCAATAATGCTTTGTTACCGATAGCTTCATTAAACTTCTCCTCAAGTGCACCAAGTTCCTTTCTCACCCCCTCCAATTGCCCCTGCAACATCTTCACCCTATCATTGGTCTCCTCCAGTTGTCGCTTCTGTTCTTCCTTTTGCTGAATGGCGAGTGCACACGACCACCAGTCGATGTCATCAAACTTATCGTATTTATCAAACAGCTTCGAGTAGGTTTCTCGCTTCTCCTGAGCATTCTTTGTATCTGCCTCTATATGACGGACTTTGGTTGCCACCTCCTTTTCATCCTGCTGCAACTGGCGCACTTCCGCCTGTAGCATGGCAATCTTCTCCTTGTTGTCCCAGCCCAACACATAGTGTTCCTTGCCTCGTGTCTCTGGTCGGTCGTCTTTCTCATGCTTACCACCTCTCGCCTTTATCAGTCCCTCTTTCGTCACTGCTTTCTCTTGCAGATAGTTGAAGTCCGCAAGCGAATCAACACAACTATAGTTGAACTCAGCAAATAACCTATCCTCAAGCCAATCCAAATACAAGCACTTTGGCTTGTATTCAACCTTACGGAGCAACGAATCCGCCTTCAATGTCCTATCCTCAAACTCACGAAGAGCCTCTGTGCCCTCGTATCGCTGATACACGATGCGTCCTCGCAGATTATGACCATTCACATACTCATTCACCTGCTTGTAATACTTCTCTGGCACCACCAATCGCAATGCAAAATTGTGCAGAATACGCTCGATGGAATACTCCCAATCGCACTCAATATCCTTCACACGTATCAGTTCACCGATGAATGGAATCTCTTCGGCAGTTGCACCAACAGCCTCCAGTATCTCATCACGAATCTCAGCCACACGACCAGAGATATTGTTCTTATGCTGCTGCAGATAGCGTATAGTGTCCACCCGCTCTGATATCGTGCAGTTGATTTCATCCTGACGGTTTTGTGCCTGACGCTTCTCTTCCATGAGTTGCCTGTCAATCTTTACCTGCAGAGCATCTTTCTCGTGTTTGGCGGTCGCACGATTGGCTTCGAATACCTCTGCATCAGGACTTTGTGTCAGCTCCACCGTCTTTGCCAGCTTATCGTATTCTTCGGCTTTGGCCTTGCGGTTATCACGCATCTTCACCTTCTGATTGATTTCCTTCTCAATCTCACGTATCTGCTGACCCACCTCGTCCTTCTCAATAGCCACCGACAAGCGTGTCTGCTCTTGTTCCAGCTCACTCTTCTTCACCTTCAACATCTTCAACTCATCTTCCAGTTTCCTCAAGTTACTCTTGCAGCGCGCCAACTCCTCGTTGCACAAATCCACCGTTCGCGCAGCAAACCAATAGGCCACCACACTCTTCTCTTGCTCCAATTCAGCTATGCGCGTGTCTATCGCCATCAGTTCCTTTGCCAATGTATTGATAGGTTCCAGTTGGGCAATCTGCTCCTTCACCTTATCGATATTGGTTTTCGCCTCCATCAGATTTTGGAAGTTGTCCTTCAGTTCCTGATACTTTTCCTCAGCCGGCACTTCCTCGAGCATATTCATACGGATGAAACTGTCCAGATCGTCCAACACTTTCACGCCCACTATCTGATTGAAGAGTGTAAGCGCCTTGTCCGAACGCATTCCGAAGAGGGCTATCATCTTCTCGCCATACGCAACCGGGCCGTCAAAAAACTCTATCTTGCGTCTTGTGTCGTTCGTATTGTATTTCTTCGTCAGTCGCTTGCGCCAGTCGCCATGCAGGTCAAACTCCGAAAAGTCGCGCTTTATAGTCAGCGGTTCGCGAGCTATGCCAAACAACACCTTCAGTTCCTCGCCAGTGTAGTAGCGCACCTGAAACAGCGTCACCACACGTTTGTCCACATTGCAGAACGATGCAAGAAGTACCGAACGTGCCCCTTTGTCTCGCAATCTAAGCGTGGTAGTGCTCGCTGCACCCTCCTGCTGCTGATTGCCATAGTTGCCAAAGAAGTACGACTCCTCTGTACGGTTGCCCTTCTTCTCCACACCCGATGATTGGTTGTAGAATCGTTGGCGCTTCAGTGGCACCAGCAGCGTGAGCAGAGCATCTATCAGCGTACTCTTGCCCGATGCGTTGGCACCGGTCAGCAGCGAGTTATTACCCTGCGTATTCATACAGTACACCTTTTGGTCGAATGTACCCCAGTTCCACACTTCCAGATAGTCAAGCTTGAAGCCTGCCACTTCCGGACTGGTATTAAAGAGATTCATCTGCTGTATCATAGTCGTTCAGTTTGTTTTTGAATTCCAATAGATCGTCCAGTGTCACCTTCTCCTTGATGATGCGATGTATTTTATAGCGTTTCTCGCCCTCAGCATGCTTTGCTTCCACAAGGAAACCAAAGCTGACGATGCTGTCGATATAGCGGTCAAGGTCTTTCTCAAACTTGGCACGATTGAAGGTGGTGGGCAGGAACAGTTCCGCCTCTTCCTTTATTTCAGTGGCAGTTACATACTTGTACGAAGCCTGCGACTCTGTTGGATTGCTGTCGAAGTCTTCGAGTATCTGCCTCAACACGATGAGTATCACCGACACCTCAAAACCATACAACCTTCTCGACACCATGTTCAACGTTTTGTCATCGTCCAATTTCAGTTGCTTGACAAAGGCAAAACCCTCATCCTTTTTCACGATGAGTTCCAGCCCCATCACGCTGATATAGTCCAGTATCTCGCTCTGGTAGTCGAGTACATCATTCCACACTACATCGTCTTTCTCTACGATGCCTTTCAGTAGTTTCACCACAGCCCTGCTGTATGGTTGTATATTTGTTGCGTTCATCGTGTTATTATGATTTCGGGAATTGATATCGTTTTGTTTTCTGCAAAAACAATATATTGCTGGCGCTCTTCGTTTACTACAGTCTTATATTCCTTCAGCACGCCAATGTATCCAAACACTTCCGACAGACCTTTCTCCACACCCTCGTTCCGTTCTATCACCTCTGCCAGTGTCGTCTGCTGTCTGTCGTACAGCACCTTGTTAATGCGGTCTCTCAGCACCTTACGATCGATGTGATACGGATTGTAGAGTTTGCCTATGCGCTCCAAGTCGTCCAGACTCAGTTCAGCCATATCAGGCTTATCCTTATACACAGTCTCTTTTATAGGAGTCAGAGTCAGAGGGCGCTCGACTGGCAGATTGATATCGATAGTTTCGTATTCAAGCGAAGCTTCTGGTTTCTCTTTCTGTTTGGTGGCTTCGATGAGCAGTTTCTTTATATCGTTAATCACCTGCTTTGTCACCTCTGCATTCATCTGTCCGTTCTGGCGAATGATGCGACTCAGTTTCTCGCTCATGCGATCGTTGGTTTTCGCCACCTTCTCGCCTGCGTCAAACAGATGCTTTTTCATTTCCCTGAGAAACATGTCATGCGCATCAATGCCTCTATTCTCCAGTGTTTCATAGAGTGCACCAGTCAACTCGTCCCATTCTTTCTGCAGATCGGCCGAGAGCAGGAATTCCCAGAATGCATAGAAACTCTTGCCTTGTTGCGATTGTTTCAGTTCGCCATACGCATCAAAGATGTAGTTCAGCAATACTTTCTTCTCCGCATTGTCTGTCTGGCGCTCGTATATCTCTTTGATAATCCCCTTGAAGTTGTCATCCACCTCCTTGAAATCGCTAAGCAGCTCCTTAGCCAGTTTATTCAAGCTATTGTATCGTGGTTCTATCTGGTAGTCCTCATACACCTCGACCTCTTCGCCCATCTCCAGTCGCTGAATCTGATGCTCTATCTCCATTTTTTTGGCTCGGAGCAGTTCCAGTCGCTTCTCGCGGTCCTCGTTCGAGTATTCCACCAATTCCTTCAGTTGGGCAAACAGCGTCTTGAACTTCGATTCCGTACCGATGTAATCCTCTTTTTTCAAGCTCACCACCCAATCCATCAGTTTGCTTGTGTGCGACGAAATCTCGTATATCACCTCTCCCTCTTCGTTCTGATAGTTGGTCAAGAATCCCTTGTCTGTCCAGTCTTTGATGAGTCGTTTTGCTTTCTGTTCGTTCGACTCCCCTAGTCTTGTCATTTCAAGATTATCCTCCACCAACGCATTTTCCTGCTCATCCAGTCGGTTCTCCAGTAGCATGTGCAAGCGTTCCTGCATTATAGCCGACTGTCCCTCAAACGCCTCAATGACAAAAGACAAGAAGAAATCCACACTTCTTGATTTTATGAGTCGTACGCTTGGTGACTCTCGTAATATTTGTGTTATTTCTTCTACTTGCATGAATGTTATTCGAAGTTATTTTGTTTGAAATCCATCAGTATATTTCTTATATGTTATTGTCACATCTTTGAAGGATAAACAAGCACCTCTTCTTCCCCTACTTCTAGCACCTTTGCTATCTGAAATAGAGTCTCGAGGCTGGATTATGCTGCATTCGTGCACCATTTTGATACTGTAGCAGGATCTAAGGTAATTGTTCTACAAGCCACTTGTTTGTGCGCTTCTTCTCTGCCAACATTCCTTTGATGCGATTTATGTCCTTATCCATGACTATGCATTACATATTATTTAGGGCAAAAATATTAGGTGACTATATACTATCTTACAGCAAAATCCTCTATACACGATTATACGATTTATAGAAGGTTTATATTTTCTATATCCTACCGCTTAACAAGGATTCACACTTTAAGGCAATATATAGTTACCATATTTTATATGTTTCTCAATTGTGTGGCAAAATTACAAAATATTACTGAAAAACGATAAGTTCAGTGATAAAAAGAAAAGATCATGCGCTAAATTCTATGACTTCATTCTTCAACCTTCTCTATTTACAAGCTTTATTTATTATGTGTTTAACAGCAAGCCTTCCTCAACTACCGAAAAATCTGTATAGACATATTTGATTAGGAGAAAACGCCAGCATTAGGAAAACTTCTTCATAAACCTTACCACTTCCGATATCGTACAAAAGTCAAACTTACCGGTTCTTATCATATAGAATTGCAGAAATATAAATATAGCGTGCCTTATTTAGTATGTAGACTAGTAAAGTACATACGAAGTACTACAAATATTGAGTATCTCATTGACAGATAAAACTCATCTGAGAGACCTCTTTGATAAAACTAAATTTCAAAATGACAAAGAACGATTCGGACCAAATAGGCCAAGTTTATTTAAATTTTAATTCGGACCAATTTTAATGGGACACTAGTGATCCTAAAAATGCCAAACCCTTATTTTTCTAATTTAAATTGAACCTCTTTCTCTTTAATAAGCAATAAAGAAATATCAAATAAGACCTTTATAGTACTATTTAATTCAAGCAAAAAATCTTTAATCGAAGTGGTCATCTTATCAACATCATCATAGTATGAAATAATTTTTTTATCTAATCGTTCCAGTTCCATGTTAACATCCTTAATCTCTTGCAGAAATAACTTTTTCTTTTCTATATCTACCGCTTGTTTACTTAATTCCAATAAGATATTTTTTCGATGCATATTATTCTCTTTTATTTGAATATCATATCTGTTTTGATTAACACGTTCTATAAAAGAGAGTTCTTGATCCAATAAATCCGATAGTCCAATACGTGCTTTAATCCAGCATTCTTCATAAGTCTTTTCTAAATTTGTTTTCTGGCGTTGTACATCAACTTCAAACACATATCTATACTGCAAATCTGTTGCATAGATTCGACCTTTCATTTGACATATTTCTGATTTAGATAATGATATATTCTGATGGTCAAGACCAACAGTAATTCCCATAACATCTACTATATTAAGTAAAGCCAAATTATTTTTTAGACAGTTATTATAATCATCCAACTTTTTAATATTTTGTTGACGAATTAACAGTTTTTCTTGTTGTAGAATAGCTTTCTCACTATTTCTATTACTATAAATAATAGCAAGATAACCTACTACAACAGCAAAAATTCCACTACTATAACTTCCCCCAAAATTTAACCACGAGTCATTTGAAAGATTTGTTTTAATAACATTACCATATGCCAACAACGTATTAATGATAAATGCAATAGCAATTCCACTAATTATGATTCCCAAAACAACATATAAATCTTTTTTTTCATCAATTCATATTTATTACAACGATTCACTAACTTTTTTAATCGCCTTATAAATCTCACTATAAGAATCTCTACCTTTATATTTTTCGGCCAGTTCACATGCTTTATCCATTTTTGAGCCTGCAAGTATTTCTTTAACCCATTTATCCTTCTCAAGGTATTTCCGAGTTTTATCATATGTTGGCAGATATTGCTTTAATGCTCTTTCTGTTGCTGCTGAATCTTGGAAATGTCGACATGTATCTTCAAAATGTAGTAAAAACCAATATTCTATTGACTGTAAGCTATCACAAAGAATCACATTAGCATTATTTTCATATTTCTTTTTGAGCGATACCATTTTTTTATTCTCTGCATCAGAACGCCTGCTAACATCAGCATCAAAAACACATATTACAAAGACATCTTCATCCAGAAGTTCCTTTATTTTCTTTTCTATTTTCTCAATACTATTATTTTCAAATAAACGAGGAGAAATAGAGTATCTATAACCAAGTACTTTTTTCAAATGACTGAAATAGAATAATTCAGTCAAACCCTCACCGACGATATGAATAATCTGTCTGGTCGCTGTATTTTTTCTTGCTTTTCTCATAAAAATACACGATTATAGATTAGGAACTGCACCGAATTTACCGAACTTATATGCCTTTTGGAAAGAACTGATCCTATTCAATCCCTTGAAGTCTGTCAGAGGATACAGTACACTTGAACCATCCAGATTCTTTTCAGTAAACCAAACATTATCTTTTCTAAGCAAATCTTCCTCTCCTAACAGTCCATCATAATGCGTTGTGAGCAACAACTGTGCCTGTTCTGATTCTTTTAGAAAACGTTCAATGATGTATTCTATCAATTTTGGATGAAGAGAAGATTCAATCTCGTCAACTGCGAGAAAAGCATCTTTTTCAAGAATCTTTTGTACTTGAGCAGCCAAGCCAAATGTACGAATAGTACCGTCCGATTCAAACAGTTCCGAGAACTCATAATAATCATTGTTACCATAATCAGATGAAACTTTATGCTGATACATAGTATAATTAATCGGCCCCTTATGCGTTTCTTGTTCTTTGGAAGTAATATTTGAAATATTAAAATCTGCTTCCTGCAGATATCTCAAAATATAATCTTTTGCTGACTCATTCTTGATTGATTCTTCGGCATAACGACTTAAAGATGATGCAGGTACAATAGCCGGCATAACCTGATTGGTTAGATACTGAAGAACCTTCTCTAGTTCTACAATATGTGTATTCACCTGCATATAGGCAGCAAAAACTGACATATTATGCAAACACTTCAATGTTATTTCCTCTTTGACAGCTTGCGACATCTTGATTTTCTGTCCAAATTTAATAACAGATACGTTATTCTCAGTATTTCTTTCAAATATAGTAGCAGGCTGTTGACTTGGATAATAAATTAAACTTTCCTTTGCTACGTGCCATCTATCTAAAGCTACTGAATAGACATAACAAACAGCTTTCTCCTCATTCTTCAAATAGAACGAAATCGAATATTCAGATAACTGCCTTGAACTTGTTTTATTCAGGAGAAACGGGACTACTTGAATTTGTTCTGCCTTATTAAGTGGAGTATAAGTAATGAATGACTTGATAAAATCACAAACCTTAATAATATTACTCTTACCCGAAGCATTTGCTCCATAAATAACAGCCACTTTCAATAGTCTCACACCGCCACCCAATTCAACAACATGATATGATTCCATATCCTTACTTCTATCAGCTTCAAAACTTAATATAGCCTCGTCTCTAAATGAGAACATGTTCTTAAATCTAATTTCTGCTATCATACAATTTGTTTTCCACAAATATATAACTAAATATCCATATCCACAAATAAGATTCATCTATTTGCATCATTTCTACAAATATCACAAACTAATATCTATTCTATTAAATTTATTATAACCTTAGGCAATATCAATCATTAAAAAATCTTAGATCACAACAAGGAAAAGGTAAGTATACCTACAGAAGAAACCATGAAGATGACTATCTATGTACAGAAGCAGAAATAAGACGTATGTTTGCTGATGCTAATCACTACAGGGATTCTAATGTAAGGTGGACACACCGTATCTATTCGGACAGAATGTGGGAAGCAAACCTCTATCATTTCTATATAAAAGTATATAATAGATTGATACAGGTTTTACCACGTCCTATTATGATAAAAGATGGTATACGACAAGAAGAAACACCTGCTCATGTGCTATACGAGAAGCACTAATAAATTGTATAATTCGGCACTATAGAATATTTTGTGTAAATGGAAAATACGGGATTCAAATTATGAACCAATTTATGCTTATATTTGAAAACAGAATCCAGATATAAGAGAACTTACAAGTGAATCCTGTTTCCATTTACACAAAATTCCAGACAGTGTTTATTTCCGTGATAAAAGTGGGTATCAGATGTAAAGAACACCTTGCTGCCATCAAATTTATAATTCATTTCTTCTCAATTTATGTGCATCACTGCACGTTAATAATCAAGTTATCAATCACCCATCAAACGGAAATGACAGAGAAGTATCACAAAAGTAACTGCCATAAATGGGTATAAAACAAAATAGTTGAAAAGTTTGCTAAAGACTCTCCAGCCATTCAGTCTCTATTCTAAATCAAAGTATAGTAAAATGTACTTTATTATGTTCGCTGGAAAGTATTTACAATACGAGGTTCAATACCGGAGACATGAACATTCAACACACATTCCGAGCGATTACCCTGAATTGTGGTGATTGATAGTATGCCCATCCAAATTCTCTGCATTGTTAGTTTTATGTTATTTCAAAATCAGCGCAAAATCAGTAAATAAATTACACATACCGCATAACAGAACAAGAAACTGAGTCTATATGAATATAGATATTATATCAGTGAAGATATAATTTAGCAGGGTTCATTACTATAAACTATGTAACTCAAGAAGGATGTTCTTACTCTTCCTTTTCAAATTCTTCCGAAGCATTTGCTATCAACGCCTTTCCTATTTCCATCTGTATGAATTTAGGCAATCGAAACAATTTTGCCATAAGCTGGTTATAAGTGAACTCGACTTTGGTATACAGTATAGATTCCTCTTTAATGTGCACATCGATTTTCTCAACAACCTCAGAATCTTCCATAAAGTCAGAAAAGTCCGGTTCTTCAAACCAATTTATCATGTCATCCTCATTGATTCTAAGACGAATATAATCGCCACAACCATCGACCTCTGGAATTAAACCGTTAGGAACATAATCTGCAATTTTACATATTGTCTTTTTGTCTTTGTCAAGTAAGAAATAGGTCCCACTATCACATACCTTGGCTTGCAAATACAAACTGCCATATTCGGGCTTCGAATTCAGAAGTTTATGAGTTTTCAAATTGATTATTCCTGACCATACCCCTTTAGAAACCAATGGATACTCGTTTTCATATAGTTCACCCATCCATGTATCAGTATAACTACACATTTCCTCATTATATGGAAAGTAGATCATAAGGCTCCGCTTATCTAAATCTTTTGATTAGGAGTGCTAAAAAATCAAATCCCTGCGATAATCACCAAATTATTGCAAGGATTTTTTATGTTTTTCAGCCTATTGTCGGAAATCTTTGTGGACGTAAAATCGACTTTTGCGGCCCTAGACAAACGATGGAAAATCCGGTGCTTTTACATAACGGGTATATTTGCCTGCACCATCTTTCTGTATAATCCCTGTATTTTCCATCTTTGAAATCAAGCCTCTAATTTATTTTTCGGACAACATGTCTTGAAATACCTTTTTGAGAAGAGAACGATTTATATAACCATTTTTATGAAAACAGTCTGAAACCAACTTGAGATAATTCATATTCATTCCTTTCAATCTTTCAGCAGACTCATTCCGATACTCCTCGGACAAGCGATGAGAGCCGTTTTCGTAACCGATAAGGTTTTCTTCCAACAATTTTCATAAAATCTTTTCATCAAGCCCCTCGTAATCCCTCATTGCCATTTTGTACAAAGCCAGCAATTCAAAGACATTCAGTTGCTCGGCGGCAGCTCTATTATCCTGTACCTTCCTGACAAAAATAACAAAGGCCGTATCAAGTATAGGAGCTTTGAACGTGAGACTTACCTGATACGAGTCTGTTCCCGAATAGTCAGGCAGTGCCTTCCCTTCCATAATACAGTTGTAGAACATTTTATCCACTCCCTGACCGGAACGCTCCACCAATCCTGCCTTCTGCAATATCTCGCTCATCAGTTTACTGCGCGGAACGCTGTTCACTGTCAAAATGTTGTTCATATCCACTCCGGACCGAAAACCACCAGCATTGGTAATGGTTATACTATCGGGATATTGCTTGATGACGACATCGCTCTGAATCAACATTGAGCGGTGGCAGCAAGCATTCAATATCGCCTCTCTGATTGCCTCCTTGTTGAAAGATGGTATATCGAATATATAAGAGCCGTCATTGTAATGCAGAAGCGGATTGCTGGCAGGCTGGTTGATGTAATCCCATACCTTGTCAATCGCTATGAATAACGGCAACTGAAATTCTTTGCGAGCGGTATATTGTATCATCGAGTGATACATCCTGAACTCTACAACGATATTGTTCTGAGGGAGATATTTCCGTATGGCTTCGGATTTCCCAAGCAGAATAAGTGCCGCATAATTCAATTTCCCGTCCTTCAACAAATCCAAATCAGATAGAACTTGTTCGTCGGGATAGTTTTGAAACAACGGATTTTCCTGCTTTCGCGCATATTGGGTTTTCATTTCTGCTATGGCCTCCTTATCCAAATCCTCTATAGTAAGCCCCTCGCATATCTTGGCTGAAAAATCCGGTTCCTGTTCAGACAATATCCTGAAAATCTCGGCATCGAACATTGCCCGCAGGCTTTCCCCTGTACGCATAAGAGGTACGCCCTCAAATCTCAACAACCTACCTACGGGACGAGATGGAACAGATAGTACAAGCAGACGCTTACCGTCTTCGTAAAGTTCGGTAGCTTCTATCCTTATTCCTAATCTTTTGTAGATTTCATCTGTGAGTTCTCCCACTTCTTTTTCTGCAAAATCCGAACCGACAACCGCATGGGGCATATGATCTACCATTCCTAATACCAATCGTCCACCCTTTTCATTCGCCAAGGCAACAATACCCCCCAATACACACCGCCGCCTGTCTTTTAGATCAACGTGTTTTCCTCCGGCAAACGGGTAATTATGCTTTGCCTCTTTAAATTCTATATGGTCTTCGCTTTCGCGTAGCTTCTGTAATTCTGCAATCGTAATCTCCAACAAGGTAAATCCAACCCCAAAAGATACAAATGGCTATTCCGATAGAAACGAAAATTGTGCAACACAATTTTATGTCAGTAACACATGACAATGTAAAATAAAAAGGGATCTGCACGGAAGAGAACCCGACCGAAGCCGGCTCCTACACTCCTACGCTTAATCCGTTACATCAAAGAAATAACTTAGCTCTTCATCTTTCAGATTCTCCATCGCATATTGGTCGGTCTGTTCCCAAAGGGTATTGTAGAGTTCCGCGAACTCCGGTCTTTTTTCGTGGTATTGCCATATCTTATGGTTAAGCACCAATACCAGTTCGGTTAGAAATTCGTAATCTTCTTTCCACTCTTTGAAAGCACGATTGAACGTGTCCTGAATAGCTGAAAGGCCAAATCGCTCTGCTATCGAAAAATCTTCCCAAAACGTTGTTTTTACTTCGTTACCGTTTTCTTTCATAAATTCTCTGAATGTCATAATGCTTGAATTTTAAGATTGTTTTTTTATTTTTCCCTCTTGTAGCATCTACTACTTTCGGGCTTGATTTAATTATGTCGTCTCAAAAGGTGTCATGGCTCCTTATGCAAGGTTTCACGGCTAAATACGACCTCTGTGAAGCAGAAGGTGGAGATTTGGTTGTGAACCCAAGACTATGACCTTGCAGACAAGAGAGACATGACAAGCACCTTTGCGACACAATTCACATCAGGTAGCCCGAAAGGGATATGCGGAATAATGGAGGAAGTAAGAAAAAGGCTAAAACAGGGAAAGGTAAAACCGAGGATATGCCGCCAAAGCACATAGCCCAAACAACGACTGGTGAAAAGAGACAGAACTGAAAGGACAAAGTAATGTCTCCTTTAACAATTTTGCTGGCCAAAAGAAAAATAGGTATGGCTTTGGGAGCTTATAAAAGCCGTTTAGTTTAGAACTTGAAGAGATATACAAAAAACAGACTAAACTTTATTATATTTGCAGTGTGCTTCGAATATCATCGTATGATGAGAACGGGATTGTTTTTTTCCGAGGGACAAAAAAATTGGCCTAAAAAACATCAAGGGATAGACCTTATATTTGCTCTTTTTATCTTTTGGATAGCTAATTTTTGTCCCCAGTTTGTCCCCCGAAGCATTTCACAAAAACATAATATATTAAATATCAATTTATTACAAGTCAAAAATGATACAAAACATTTTCTGCATCGGCAAGTAAGAGGTGATTACCAACAATTAGCACAGATCACTATTAATTAATTGACAGCAAAGAAACTAACTACATTATCACATATCCCTTGTTATGACAGCTGAGAATAAAATAAAGTATTTTGAGAATCGGGAAGATTGGCGAAAGTGGCTTATCGAAAACTTCGATACTGCCAATGAAATATGGTTTGTATTTCCCAGTAAATCTTCAGGTAAAAAAAGTGTTACATACAATGATGCTGTTGAAGAAGCCCTTTGTTTCGAATGGATTGACAGTACAATAAAGTCGCTTAACAAAGAACATAAAATTCAGCATTTCACGCCTCGAAATCCTAAAAGCACATACTCACAAGCCAACAAAGAGAGACTCAGGTGGTTGATGGAAAACAGGATGATACATCCCAAATTTGAGGATAAGATACGAAAGGTATTGTCCGAACCTTTTATATTTCCCAATGATATAATGGACAAGCTGAGAGAAGATAAAGGATTATGGCAAAATTACCAACGCTGTTCCGATGCATACAAACGTATTCGCATCGCATACATTGAAGCGGCGAGAAAACGACCGGAAGAATTTGAAAGGCGATTACACAACTTCATCGATAAGACGAAAGATAACAAAAGAATTACAGGATTCGGAGGAATTGATAAATACTATTAAATCCAAACAAAATGTCAGTATAGAAATTAGACCAGTAGTCACAAAAATGCGATCACTTTATACGTGGTCGCATTTTTGTGATGTAACCTATTAGTATATGGTAATAATCACTACCAATGAGTTATTCAATAGCTATATTCAGGTGACTAATTTCACCGTAAATAATCTATTCCCCTCTTATAAGAAAGGCAATCAGTAAAGTATAGCTATTTGATTACTATCCCATTTACAATAGTAATAATTTGTATCATTAGCAAATAATCAGAGATAACTTTGGAATGTACTAATCTCAAAATTGTGGAGCACGAAGCTGCCAGAAAGCTACAGCAGCCGCAGCGGCTACATTGAGCGAATCAACACCACGCGCCATGGGGATACGAACTACGTAGTCAGCCTCAGCAATCGTTTCACTCGAAAGCCCCTCCCCTTCGTTACCCATCACGATAGCCAATTTGGATTCACTCATCAAGGCAGGGTTATCAATGGAGATAGAGTCATCCGTGAGCGCCATAGCAGCCGTACGGAAGCCCCATTTTCGTAAGTCACTAAGAGGACCATCCACCCAAGTCCATGGCACAAAGAAGACGGCTCCCATAGACACCCTGACCACACGGCGGTTCAACGGGTCGCAGGAATTACGCGTTAGTAATACAGCATCAATTCCAAGAGCAGCTGCCGAACGGAAGATAGCGCCAATGTTAACTGCATCGACAACACTGTCAATTACAACAATACGCCGGGCTTCCCGGCATACCTCTTCCATACTACGTGGAGCAGGGCGACGCATGGCACAGAGAACGCCACGTGTCAGGACATAACCGGTCAGCGTAGCAAGCAATTCTCTGCTACCGGTATAGACAGGCACATTATCACAACGTTCAATAATTTCAGCAGCATCACCGACAATATGTTTGTGTTCACACAAAATGGCTAAAGGTTCATAGCCGGTATCCAAAGCTCTCTTGATAACCTTCGGACTTTCTACTATAAAAATCCCCTTATCAGGCTCGGTTCGATTGCGCAACTGGGTTTCAGTAAGAGTACTGAATACCTCAACTCCCGGATGAGATAAAGATGATATTTCGATAACAGGCATATTATTGCTTATAATTTTGAATTAAACATGCAATCGCTTCATTCACAAAACGATTCATTTATAAATGGCTACCTTAATAACTCCGTCCAACTTATTTTCAAATATACGATAGGCTTCCTCAATCTCCTTCAACGGAAATCTATGCGTAATAAGAGGGGTTGTATCTATCTTACCTTCCTCAATCAGATTAAGAATCTCGGCGCAGTCGCAGCCATCCACTCCACCTGTTTTAATAATCAAGTTCTTGCCATACATATCGGGCAAAGGAAGAAATTGAGGTTTATCATAAAGAGCTACGATAGTAACAATGGCATTGGGACGGGCACACTCCCACGCCAAGCGGAAAGTATCTTCACTACCAGCCACCTCTAATACAACATCAGCCCCACCATGGTCACTGTTTTGAATCACAAAGTCCTTGCAGTTTTCTGATTCCACCACCAATACATCAGGATAATGTTCACGCACGAACCGGATTCTTTCCGGAGACTTTTCACAGACAATAATACGCCGCGGCTTCTTCAACATCACACACAATAAAGTACAGATTCCGGTAGGACCGCCGCCAATGATAAGAACAGTATCGTCCTCGGAAATCTCTGAGATACGGGTTGCCCAAAAACCTGTTGCAAGCACATCGCCAACAAACAAAGCCTGTTCATCACTGACTGTATCAGGAATACGGTTTAGCCCTTGGTCTGCATAAGGAACTCTGACATATTCTGCCTGACCGCCGTCAATACGACAACCTAAAGCCCAACCGCCATTGGAGTCGATGCAGTTGTTAACATATCCCCGCTTGCAAAAGAAACATTCTCCGCAGAAAGTCTCGACATTCACAGTTACTCTATCTCCGGGCTTGACTGAAGTGACGTCAGCTCCCACCTCTTCTACGACACCCACCATCTCGTGCCCAACTGTTGTTCCGGGAATGGCACGCGGCACACTGCCATGTTTGATATGGAGGTCACTGGTACAAATGCTACCGAGAGTCACTCGTATGATTGCATCCCGTGAATTTATTATTTCCGGTTTTGGCTTCTCCCGCAATTCAAATTTTCCATGTTCAACGTATGTGTAGGCAAGCATAATATCCTTTTCATTAATTAATAGTTCCATTCCATTGCAAAGATAGTGATTTCACAGTAAAACATCGACCTTATATCACAGTCAATAACATCAAATGGATCACTCACTTCCAACTATCATACCACCCCTATTTCCAATCAAATGACATTTAGTAAAAGATTACAATCTCACCGAATATGGTTCTATATCCATCATCATACAACAAGGAAAGGCGAACCGGAAAGAAACTATATCCGGTAATTATAGCGATACAAATAGAATGCTGCCAAACCAAAGTAAGCAGTCTCAGCTATTTAGTTAAAATTTGGTCAAAGTTTCCTTCGCAATGATAAAACAATAGAGCGTTTATTGGGCTACTATTGGAAAGTCTCCTCTTTTCTGTATATTTACGCCCTTATTTTTAGAGCAAACCTATTCAAAACCTACTAAACAATAAAACCGATGCAGAAAATAAACGCAGTAGTCACAGGAGTCGGCGGATATGTGCCTGATTATATCTTAACTAATGATGAAATTTCTAAGATGGTAGATACTACCGACGAATGGATTATGGGACGCATTGGTATAAAAGAAAGGCATATATTAAGAGAAGAAGGACTTGGAACTTCATATATGGCTCGCAAAGCTGTAAAACAATTGATGCGACGTACCCAATCTCACCCGGATGATATTGATCTGGTGATTGTGGCTACTACCACTCCTGATTATCGCTTACCTTCAACTGCCTCCATATTATGTGATAAACTGGAACTGAAGAATGCTTTTGCCTTTGATGTGCAGGCTGTTTGCAGCGGATTCCTTTATGCATTGGAAACCGGAGCGAATTTTATACGTTCGGGAATATACAAAAAGGTTATTATAGTAGGAGCTGATAAAATGTCGTCGATAGTAGATTATACGGATCGTGCAACCTGCCCGATCTTTGCCGACGGTGCAGCCGCCTTTATGCTTGAGCCAACCACTGAAGAGTTGGGTGTTATAGATTCTGTTTTGAGAACAGATGGCAAAGGATTGCCTTTTCTACACATTAAAGCAGGTGGATCCGTATGTGCCTCCTCCTATTATACGTTGGATAGTCATATGCACTATATCTATCAGGAAGGACGTACGGTATTCAAATATGCCGTAGCAAATATGTCGGATGCCTGTGAAGCGATTATTACAAGAAACAACCTGAACAAAGATGACATCGATTGGGTGATCCCACATCAAGCCAATCAGCGCATAATAAGTGCTGTTACACAACGCCTGGATGTGCCGGAAGAGAAAGTTATGGTTAATATAGAGCGCTATGGTAATACAAGTGCCGGAACACTTCCTCTTTGTATCTGGGATTATGAAAATAAACTCAAAAAAGGTGATAATCTGATTTTTACAGCATTCGGAGCAGGCTTTGCCTGGGGAGCCATTTATGTTAAGTGGGGATATGACGGCGAAAAGAGATAATCTAACGTTATTTAAGGCCGTCTCTAACTGATCAGAAATGAACTAAACTCACCACAGAGTTTCATAGAATTCACAAAGTACTATTTATCTGATGAAACGCGGATTAACACAAATGAACGCAGATTAAAAGACTGTAGTTCTTTATCTTTGATTTGTTTCCCTTTGCGAAAATCTGCGTTCATCTGCGTTTCGATAAAAATTTAAAACTCTGTATTACTTTGTGGTGAAATCATTCAATATTTCTCTTTACGTTCAAATTCACCTTCTTCGGTATAATATTTCCATGTACCTTTGGGTTGATTATTTGCATATTTCCCCCGGAATTTCAGCTTACCATTTTCATAATATTCACGGTAACGCCCATGCCGTTTTCCTTCCTTGACTTCCGCTTCACTTTTCAATGCACCGTCGGGATAAAATTCCCGCAAGATATTTCCTTCAAACTTCTCGACATAAAAACGTTTTAGCTCGCTCATCTGTTCTTTCTCAGTATCAGCATCTTCATTCATTTCTTCGTCTTCTTCATCGGTGACAACTGCAACGACCTCTTCGGGTTGATAGGGTTTATAGTCCATCACATATTGCAGAGAGGCCGATTGGCTATTCCCTACAATCTGCATAGACCAGCAAGGAAACGAAAACAAAACATCTTTATTAGCCTGTATCTCATTCCATGTAGCAGCATTCATCATCGGTTTCAACTGAGAATAGAATTTATGCACATCCGTATATAGAAATATGGTAGAATTCGAACTCAAATACGAAAGCGCATTTTTAAATCCCGGATTATTTTTCAGCAAATTCTTTTGTTCGTAATCCTCTACAAAGGAAAGCAAAGATGAAGCCTTGTTACTGAAAACAACATAATCGTCTACATACGTATAATATGGCTTTTCAAATTTATCAAATAATCCTCCAAAAAACAATCGGAAGAAGCCTTTCATTTCCACATAGTTAATCTCAAAATCTTTATAATTAACTGTTTTAATCTTAACCGGAGTACGCCGCTTGATCTTCTTTTCAATAAACTCCATGTTCTTACGGGCATCTTTCATGTTTTTAGCTCGGATGGCCAAAATTAATTCCGGTTCGTACCCCAACAACCCTGGCTCGGATTGGGTAATAGCAAACTCTCCAGACATCCAACTCAGAAAATTCTCTTCCAAAGAGATACCAAACAATCCTTCTATCTTTTTACGGGAGCTTTCATAGGAACTATACAATTGCTTATCATGGAGAGAAAGGGCGTTTTCCAACTCCTGAACAAAGGTCACAGGGTTGTTGAAACCAATATTAGTATAAAGAGCCGTTCGCCCGGACAGAATTTCATGCGCTTTCATTTTGTGCTTTCCCGAATTCAGCAAAGCAGTAACATAAGGATCGGCCGTGTCTTTTCGAAACGTGTATCCTTTCACTTCCATCCGATCTTTATCCGTATTAAAAAAGAGTCCCGCAAAATTCATCGAGTTACTGAACATATCAACATACTCATTTTTGGCCCCCAGATAAATATTCATAAATTGTGGCAGATGTGCATAGTTTACAAAAACTCGGATAAGCCCTTTACCGGAAACCAGCTTTTCTGCTTCAATAAAAGCATGATCGAGTCCTATTTTAGGTTTACTGCGTGAATCGATGGCCGATTCAACAAGTCCGGACGTATAAGAAGCCACAAAATGATTATCTACAAAAGCACAATAAAAAATATCACGCGTATCCGGATCACGCATTTCGAGAATATTAATGCCACTGTATTGCCGGTTAGTAACCGTATTGCCCGCCATTGCCAACACCGTTTCAATCTGATCTTTTAATAAATCCATTTTGGATGCTTTCTGCATATCTAATATGATCAGGAAATCCCAGTCGGTTGCACGAACTTTATGAAGTGAAATAAGCATATCCCGTTTACCCACAAGTGACAACAATACCTTATTGCTTTTAACTATTGAATCAAGCATTTCGACACTCTTTGTGACCTCTTCAAAAGATTTTGCTTTCTTCAGACATTTCCATGTTTCGCTTCCGCTGAATTTTTCCCAGTCGTTTACCGGAGCTGATGATTGAATAATAAACGCAGCATCTTCCGGAACCAGGTAGATTTGCTGAATATTATGATCGGGTGAGACAAACAGATGAACTATAGAATATGCAATATATACTACCAACGCCAATCCTACCGTAACTAAAGTTCTTTTTACGATTTTTTGCGTGTTCTTTTTGGGTTCAGAATATTGTTCTTGCTGCCCGTTGTCCAATTCATTCATTATTAATATATTATTGACTTGATCGGGCAAAACTACTAAAAAAAGATGAAAGATGAAATTATAGATACAGAAATACCGGGAAAACAATGTACATTTCAAAATTTTCCCGATATTTACATTACATGAGTTCAGTGACTCAGAGATTGCGAAAGTATATAAAGTATATTTGGAATATTACTTTAATAAAGACTATTTATGATCGCAGACCTTACTTATATCGACTGTGAAACCATCTTCGGAAGGCATAAATTTGCCTTTTCTTTTAAGAAATTCTATCAATTCGTCTATATTCATATTGTCAGCAGAACAAGCGTAAAAATGTTGGTCTTTGCCAAACTTATTAATAATGGCTTCTTTTAAAGTGATTTCCGAATAACTGTTGCCTTCCATCATATGGAGGACTTCATGAGCATGTAACTGTTCCATAACTAATTTATTTTTGGGCAAAGATAACAGGATACATAGCTTAAAAGTAGTAACCTATGTTACAAAACCCAATATAAGTGAAGCTAAATAGTATTTTTTAAGATTATAAGTACAGTTCTACCGATTTATAAGTTACCCAATAAGTAGAACAAACTTGCAACTATGGAGTTATATTAAATAAAACAGCTGTATCAAAATCAACTACAATAATAATAACTAATTAAAAAGAAGTATGAACACATATCAAAATTCATTTGATGGAAATATCCCGCAGGATGTAACTGCAAGGCCGGGAGAGAACGCTATATTCATTGTCTACAGCCTAAAACACTCGGCAGATACATTCGAAAAAGTAAAAGATGTATGTGCCAACTTTTCTGCAATGATACGCAGCATGCGCAATCGTTTCCCTGATATGCAATTCAGTTGTACGATAGGTTTCGGAGCTGATGCATGGAGCCAATTATTTCCCCAAAAAGCCAAACCAAAAGAATTGAGTACCTTCAAAGAAATAAAAGGGGATAAATATACAGCTGTATCTACTCCCGGAGATATATTACTGCATATCCGGGCCAGACAAATGGGGTTGTGCTTTGAATTTGCCTCTATTATTGATGAAAAACTGAAAGGAGTTGTCGAATCTGTTGACGAAACTCATGGGTTCAGATACATGGACGGAAAAGCAATTATTGGTTTTGTAGATGGTACGGAATCTCCTGCCGTAGATGAAAATCCCTACTATTTTGCAGCTATTGGCAATGAAGATCCTGATTTTGCAGGAGGTAGCTACGTGTTTGTTCAAAAGTACATTCATGATATGGTTGCCTGGAATGCACTCCCGGTAGAAGCACAGGAAAAGGTTATCGGCCGCCACAAGTTCAATGATGTTGAATTGTCGGACGAGGAAAAACCGGAGAATGCCCACAATGCAGTTACTAACATTGGAGACGATTTGAAAATAGTACGAGCCAATATGCCATTTGCCAATACCTCAAAAGGAGAATACGGAACCTACTTTATCGGTTACGCCAGTACGTTCAGTACTACCAGGAAGATGCTGGAAAACATGTTTATAGGCAGTCCTGTTGGCAACACAGACCGCCTGTTGGATTTCAGTACACCGGTAACAGGGACACTCTTTTTTGCTCCCTCATACGATCTACTTTCCGAACTTGGCGAGTAATCATTCCGTCATTATTGATTTTGGAATAAGAACAAAGAGGATATTTAGTAAAAAAATATCCTCTTTGTTCTTTATAATACCGTCCTATTGTTTTATTCACAATGATTCTCTGTCAGTCCTTTGTAGTTATAGAACTTTTGAGTACCTTTGTTAAGAAAGTCACTCAAATAAATTTACCTATCAAGAATATATATGAAAACCAATTTTGATTACAACTCAGTGCCTGACAACTTTACCCATTGCCTCAATAAGCAATGCTCACATGCAGCAGACTGTCTGCGCCATCAAGTAGCGCTCCATATTCCGTCTGAACGGGATACTATCAACATCGTGAATCCGGTATATGCCGCTGCTAACGGTGGAGAAAACTGTTCTTTTTTTAAGGTGGACCAGCTATTACGCTACGCATCAGGTATCATGCATTTACTGGATAAAATTCCGCATAGCGATGCAATTGTCATCAAACAGCAGATGCTTGAACACTTCGGACGAAATGCTTATTACCGCTTCAGACGCAAAGAACAGCTTATCACTCCTTCCGAACAAAAATACATCCGGCAGTTATTCCGCAAAAAAGGGATAACGGATGAACCCATATACGATGAATACGTAGAACGATATGAATGGTAAAACGAAGTTTATTCTCAACCTATATGAAACAAGTGTTTCAACCTATTGAGAAAAGTTTCTCAATAGGTTGAGAATAAATTCTCAATACGTTGAAACTATTTTCTCAACGTATTGAAACAGAATGAAACACTTTAGAAGTCCCTTAATGATATCTATTCATTGACAGTAGGAAAGGTAACCTTGAGAGAGCCCGGAAAATATAGCAAGCCAACGCAAGTACAACCAGACAGAATAAACAGATTCAGCCAATCATGAAACAGAAGAGAAAAGGGGATTCATGACTGGAGAAACCAAAGGAATCGGCCGGACTATTATAATAGCATCCTGTATTACAAAAAGTTACCATACGGGATAAAAAAATAAAGCGACAGGACAAAAAGCTGGAGTGACCTCTTATCAAACTGATATAACATGTTTCTTATGTTTTGAAGTGATCAACAGAACTCTCTGTTACAATAGTACAATTCTTTTCTGCATTATATCTTTTTATCTGTGCGCGTAACTGACGGGCATTTATCGGTTTGGGCATATATCCGTCGAAACCACTTTCCATCACACGTTGTTCATCCGAAGCATATGCAAATGCAGTAATAGCAATGATAGGCACTTTGGCCGAATATTTACGAATCTCCTGTGCAGCTTCATAGCCATCCATCACAGGCATATTGATATCCATCAGTATGATTTGCGGATCTTCTTTTCTAAACAAATCCACCGCCTCTTGTCCGTCCCAAGCATGAATCAACTGATAGTCATTCTTCAGAATCGATTCAAAAAGTTTGTAATTACTATCATTATCTTCGGCAATCAGGATAGACAGTTTATCCTTTTCCACAGATATGGGCTGGTATTCTTTCTTTTCGCTTAGTTCTTCCTGCCCCGCAGGCTTATAGGGCAATGTAAACCAGAAAGTAGACCCATTACCTTCTTCCGATTCAACACCAATACAACCTCCCATATGATTTACCAATGTCTGGCAGATAGACAACCCCAGTCCTGTTCCCTGTGCAAAATTATTCAGCTTCACGAAACGCCCGAAAATACTCTCCTGCTTATCTTTGGGAATACCACATCCTGTATCGGACACATAGAAGTATAACTCTTTCCCCTGCAATTCATAGCCAAAGCGAACGCTCCCTTCCGATGTGAATTTTATCGCATTTGTTATCAGATTGATTAGCAATTGTGAAAGCCTGTTTTTCTCTATATGAACAGGGCATATATCCAATGACGGTACAAACTCCAGACGAACGGCATCCGACTTTAGCTTCAGCTGCAATACACTCTCCAGCTCCTTCATCACACTATTCAGTTCTACATTAGAATAATGAAACTCTAATGTTCCTGCTTCTATCTTCGACAAATCCAGAATATCACTGATAAGCTGTAGCAACAGCTCATTATTATTCTCAATAATGCTGACATACTCTTGCTTTTCCTGTTCTTCTTCCGTAGAAGCCAGTATTCCCGAAAAACCTACAATTGCATTCAGCGGAGTACGGATTTCATGGCTCATATTGGCAAGGAAAGCAGATTTCAGGCGATTGGACTCTTCGGCACGATCTTTCGCAGTAGTCAGTTCCAACTCCATCTTCTTACGATTGGTGATGACTTGTGAAGAACCGATCAGTGTGACCGGATTTCCTTCTTCATCACGTTCCTGCACGGCTGCCTGTGCCTCCACCCAATCTATCTTGTGCACATGGTTTTCTACATTTACCACCCTATACTCCTCTTTCACTTTATCCGATTTACCTTCTATCAGATCGTGATATGCCTGTTCTACCCTCTTACGGTCCTTTTTATATATCTTTGAGAAATATTGTGAGTCGGGTACTGCCAACTGCTCTTCAGCCACATCACCTCCCACTGTACTCAATTCTATCGGCCTGTTGATATCACATAGAATAGTTTTACTTATCAAATCCCACTTCCAGGGAACAATATTCGCCACATCAAGTGCCATCGCCAACTTATTGTTTGTAGTGCTCAACTTCTGCTGTGCTTTATGCAAATCCGTACTATCCATGCAAAACACATCAATTATCCCGGAAGTACGGGTCCCTTTCAGCACCACATCATAAAATGTATCGATCTTCTTAAAATAATAAGGGAATGTAATTGCCCTGTTCTCAGCCAGTGCCTTCTGAGTAAAATGTAAAAACTCGGGGAGCGATTCCGGAAACAGTTCACTTGCCTTCTTACCAACCGCATCTTCCCTGCGAAAGAAGTTATTTTCAAAATGAGAATTTACATTCCGATATATCATATCAACCGGGATACCAGCCTTATTCAACACCAGTTCTTCCTGCATATAGAGTATAGGCATATTATTTACCAAATTCTTATAATCGGCCATTGTATCTATTTCTTTTTGCTGAATCTCCCTGAGCCTTTTTAATGTACGGATACGGAATGTAAAAAACAAAACAAGCATAAGAATACAAAATGAAGCACCCAGAATGAAGTAATGGTATTGCTCCCAAAAAGTAAGTGGTTTATTCAGAAAGCGCGTGTTTTCGGGACACAAAGAAGGCGATATATCCTTTCGCAGTAAGGCTTTGTAATTAATAACCGGCATACCATCTGCAGAACGGTAAAAAGGAATATCACGCGGTTGTCTGCCCTCAAGCACTTCTGACAAAATACGTATAAGCTCTTTATCATAACACTCCCAGTCATGTACATAACCACCAACCATTCCTCCATCAGTAGTAACACCAACAGTATTAAGAACAAACAAAGGAGCAGACACTGTAGTGATCACTTTATAGGCATTTGTAACAAGCGAAGTATTACCTGCAAATGTGCGTTTATAATACCATGAAGAAAACAATATTCCAGTAGTTTTTGCATCAACGCGATACAACGAATCAATTAACAGATTTATAGGCAGTATCTGAGGAGATAAATATTCATACTCAACATGAGGATATTTCTTTCTTATAATCTCTCTGACTTCAGCCTCATTGGTCACATTAATAAAACGTTCATCTCCTATAAAAATAAACTTTTTCATATCAGGAGTCATTTGAGATATCAGCTCCACATTTTTTTTTATATACAAATCCGAATACAAAAGCACTAAATTATACGGATCTGCCAACTCAGTCATGGGGATACGTTCCGCCTGTGGAATTACTTCCTTATGAAGATAATATTCGTCGGGGCCTGTATAATCTTTTTCAGCACAAAGCACCATCGGGATATCTCCCCACACCCTTTTAAAATCCTCTTTCAGCAATAAAGCAGGATCACCCAACAACAGTAGCAGACGCGGAGGATAAGCACCATATCTTTCAAAAAGCGCCGATTTGAATTCTTCCAGATCAGCCGCATCATCGTCTATCAGCATCATATTCATATGCTCGGTATAAACAGCCAATTGAGGATCTTCTGCCACAAAGCGAGTGATTGTCGAAATCATACGACTACTCCAGGAGGTTGCTTCAGTGTATGCATTGATAACAAGAATATAACCTTTCTGGTAAGTTGTATCGTTCTGAGCAACTACTAAATTTACAGATAACAGGCATAAAAAAAGAAAAAAACATCGTTTGATTACGACCACGGGAAAAGATTTAATACAAGAAATGAGACTCATAAGAAATTAATATATCAGTTTGCCAGCTTATGCAACGGCAAAATTATCAAAAAAGAAATGAATGATGCAATATTCTTCCAACAAAAACATCCTACAATATACATTTTATTAATAATAAACACCGATCCAAACTAATATGCAAAGTTTACCGTATTTTATTCGCTGATATTTGCAATACTGCTTAAATAGAATTTATTTTGCAAAGCGTTAGAACAACCCGGAAACCCCAAAACATATGCTGCATCCTTTCATTCATAAAGTTACCCACTTGCCCCTGCCGGAACAATTTACGTATCCGTTTCATTATACGCCACATCCTCTCTGCCTGATAGCCACAGAAGAAGTACAGGACTATATCAAAACCCAAAAACAATGGGAACAGGAGTTGCAGCAAGGAAAGATGTTCGGGGTATTAGTGGTACAAGCCCCTAATGGTGAGATAGGCTATCTGGCAGCTTTTTCCGGAAACCTTGCCGGCAAAAACCTGCACTCCTATTTCGTACCTCCTGTATATGATTTACTCCAACCCGACGGATTTTTCAGAATAGAAGAAGAGAAAATCTCTGCCATCAACATTCAGATCAGGCAGTTGCAGGAAGATAGTTCTTACCTGGCACTCAAACAGAAACTGACCGAAGAAAACATTCTGAACCGGCAAGCTATAACTCAGGCTAAGGCAGCTTTGAAAGTAGCCAAAGAAGCACGTGAACTTCGTCGCGCCAATCACCCCAATGAGGCAGAACAAGCAGCTATGATACGCGAAAGCCAGCATCAGAAAGCAGAGTTCAAACGACTGGAAAAGTATTGGAAAGATCGCATTACTGCCCTGCAAAAGGAAACAGATGATTATACAGCAAAAATAGAAGCTCTCAAAAACGAGCGCAAAATACGATCGGCAGCCTTGCAACAAAAGCTTTTTGAACAATTCAAAATGCTGAATGCCAACGGAGAAATAAAGGATCTATGTGCCATCTTCAAGCAAACCGTACAAAAAACACCTCCCTCCGGTGCCGGCGAATGTGCTGCTCCCAAACTATTACAATATGCCTATCTGCACCAACTCAAACCCATTGCCATGGCCGAATTCTGGTGGGGTAACTCTCCAAAAGCAGAGATACGCCACCATGGTTACTACTATCCTGCCTGCAAAGGAAAGTGTGAACCTATTCTGAAACACATGTTACAAGGTCTGGATGTAGAGCCCAATCCATTATCGAACGATCTTCACAAGAAGATAACACTCGAAGTTCTTTTTGAAGATGAGCAGTTGCTTGTTGTCAACAAACCCGCCGGCATGCTTTCCGTGCCCGGAAAGGGAGAAATAAATTCTGTCTATCAACACCTGAGAACCCAATATCCTGATGCTACAGGCCCAATGATCGTACATCGTCTGGATATGGCTACTTCGGGAGTACTGCTTATTGCCAAAACCAAAGAAACACATCAGAATCTGCAGGCACAGTTCAAGAATCGTACAGTAAAGAAGCGTTATATTGCTTTACTGGACGGAATCATCGCACCGGATGAAGGCGTTCTGAATCTTCCAATCTGTCCGGATCCTCTCGACAGACCCCGGCAGATAGTAAATAAAGAGTATGGTAAAACCGCCATCACTAAATATCAGGTTCTCGAACGTAATGAATCTCAAACACGTATAGCTTTCTATCCACTCACCGGACGGACACATCAATTACGTGTTCATGCCGCCCACCCGCTTGGTCTTAACTGCCCTATTACGGGAGACGAGCTCTATGGAAAGCAAGCAGACCGGCTTTATCTGCATGCCGAATACCTGGAGTTTGTACATCCGGTTTCCGGAGAGATCATTCGTATTGAAAGAAAAGCGGATTTCTAACAAATTCTGATCTGGCAGGGAACCTCTATATTTATACCACATATTTATAAACGAAAACAATCATGATAAATCAAGCTAATACACAAGAATACGATGTCCTCCTCCAAATATGGGAAAGAGCAGTCCGAAGTTCTCACCACTTTCTATCCGAAGAAGATATACGGTTTTATAAGCCCTTAGTACGCCATGAATATTTTCCGGCGGTACAACTTTACACAATCCGTAATCATTCCGGACAGATAACCGCTTTCATGGGATTGAGTGACAACCTCATCGAAATGTTGTTTGTAGATCCTGATGAACAGGGACATGGATATGGCAAACAATTAATAGAATTTGCAATACGCCAAAAACAGATACATAAAGTAGATGTGAACGAACAGAACAGGCAGGCACTCCGATTCTATCAGAACAGAGGGTTTGAAATCATCAGCCGGGACGATCTGGACAGTATGGGAAAACCATTCCCGATTCTGCATATGCAACTGAAAAACATCCGGTTGAGAAAAGCAGAACCCGAGGACATCCCTACCATGCATGCTACGTTTGAACAAAGTGTTCTCAACACCTGTTCGCAGCACTATACCGCTCCGCAAATCCGTGCATGGATTGAAAGAGCAACCCCGGAGCGCTGGCGGGAACTACTTCAAAGTGATTTACATTTCATACTCGCCGAAGAGACGAAACACTTCCGTACAGTTGGTTTCACTTCTATCAATGCTAACGGCTATCTACACAGCATGTTTGTTCACCCCCAATTCCAGCATCAAGGCATAGCTTCTCTCCTTTTATGCCAGGCAGAAGAGTATGCCCGTCTCCATCAGGCAGTGTCTATCCACTCAGAAGTCAGTATTACCGCTCACCCTTTCTTTGAAAAGCAGGGATATACGACAGAAAAAGAGCAGATAGTATCTATAGGCGATGTTAAAATGACTAATTTTGCGATGTATAAGAGTTTGTGAGTTTGTGGGTTTGTAAGTTTGTGAGTTTGTAAGTTTGTGAGTTTGTGAGTTTGTGAGTTTGTGGGTTTGTAAGTTTGTAAGTTTGTGGGTTCATAAGTCACAATATGAGAGTATACAACTAAAAAACTCATAAACTAAAGAACTAAAAAACTTATTTTTTATAGTTTTGTGTCCTGATAACCCAATAAAGACTTTAAATGTCAAAATTAAAATACCTGCCTCTTCTCTTTGTCTGCCTGCTGGTCTCATCCGGTTTGCATGCCCAATTCATGAACTATGGTTCAGATCCTGCCCGGTTCAAATGGAATATAGTCCGGTTACCTCATTACAACCTGGTTTATCCACAAGGAACAGACTCCATGGCCTACCGCTATGCCCTCTACCTGGAAAATGCTTATCCGCACATACAAAAAACAATCGGAAAACCCATAAAGGCTAAGTTTCCCGTTATCCTGCACCCTGCCAATATGATATCCAACGGCATGGTATCGTGGGCTCCCCGCCGTATGGAGCTCATCACTACTCCATCTTCTGATTTAGGTATTCAAAGGTGGGATAAACATCTGGTATTACACGAATCCCGGCACGTATTCCAGACAGGAAAAGTAATGCGTGGCATTTTCAAGCCATTCTATTATCTGATAGGCGAACAGGCTGCGGGAGTTGCTGCATTCTTCCTGCCCGTGTGGTTTCTCGAAGGTGATGCCGTAGGTACAGAAACAGCCATGTCCAACGGAGGCAGAGGACGATTGCCCGAATTCAATATGGCTTACCGGGCACAAATGCTGGGAGGAGACAAATTCTACTCTTTTGATAAATGGCTGTTAGGTTCATACAAAAACTATACCGGTACATATTATGCATTGGGATATGATATGACTTCCTATGCCCGTCAGCGTTATGGAAGTGATATTTGGGATAAAAGCACCACCCGGTATACCGGTAATATACTTTTTGAAGGCTCATTCAAACACTATACGGGAAGTAGTTTTAAACGACTCTATCACGACACATTCGACTTTTTGAGGGAGGGATGGGAAAAACAGGATACGGCTGTCATTGTTCCGGCATATCTATCGCCCGACAATAAAACCTACACATCTTACAGGTATCCTTTGGCTATCAATGACTCTGTTGTGATAGCTGTCAAATCGGGACTGAAAGATATTAATTCTTTAGTAGCCATCAGCAATGGAAAAGAAAAACGGTTGAGCTATATAGGCAGTATCAACAGCCGGTTAGATTTCCACAACAATCGTATCTACTGGACAGAAATAGTTCCGGGTATCCGCTGGACCCATGAAAACTATTCCGTACTGAAATACTACGATCTGGATAAAGACCGGATAAAAACGGTTGCTCCCCGCCAACGTTACCTCGCTCCTTCTATTGACAAAAACGGACAGATAGCCGCAGTTTCGCGAAGCACAATTGCCGGAAAGAATCAGCTTGTATTAGTCAATCTGGAAGATGGAAAAGAACTCCGTTCTTTTGACGTTCCGGAGAATGCATTCATCAAAGAACTGACTTTCGGAGCGGATGACAAGATTACTGCAATAGCCGTTACAGATGCAGGAATCACTCTGTTTCAATTTGATCCTTCCTCCGGTATGTGGAAAGAACTACTACAAACCACCTCTGTCAATATCACTTCACCAATCTGGAAGGACGGAAAAATCTATTTTGAATCGGGCGCCAACGGCACTAACAATATATATTGCTTTAACCCGGCAGATAATCAGGTATATCGCCTGACTAATGCACGATTCGGGGCATTCGATCCCTCATTTTCCAGATCGGACCATCGCTTATTCTTTGCCGACTATCAGGCAAATGGGTACCGGATTGCTTCACTACCTGCAGACAGCCTGTTGTTTGAAAAGACCGATTTCGGGAAACCCGCTTCTATGCCTTTCACAGAGACACTGGCCGCACAAGAACAATTCAACCTTGACTCTGCACGCCTGGAGGCCGTCGATTTTCAACCGGAGCGTTATCGGAAAGGAGTACATACATTCAAAATCCATAGTTGGGCCCCATTCTATTATGATGTGGCAGAAGCGATGAATACCAGTGCTTCGGATCTCAGCACAATTGTTAAGCCCGGGGCTACAATCATGTCTCAGAATACGCTGAATACTGCCATCATGCAGGCAGGTTGGTACTATCACAAAGGGTATCATCACGGAAAATTATCTTTTACCTATCAAGGATGGTTCCCGGTCATCGACCTTGCTGCCGATTATGGCGACAAGGCTTTTAATATGACCTGGAAAAAGAATGAAAAAGGACAGGCTGTAACCCAAGGATATTATACCAACCGCAATCTGCTGGAAGCTGAAGCTCGTGTCTATCTCCCCTTTAATCTGACACGAAATCAACGGATCAGAGGTATACAACCAGCATTCACTTACTATTTCACCAATAATAAGTACCAGGAATACAGTACGCAGAAGTTTCGTAACTTTCAATACATCCTGCCGGAAGTCCTGTTCTATAATTACAGGCGAAAGGCCCAGCGGGATATTCTCCCCCGTAACGGTTACCAGCTCCGGTTACAATACCTGATGACGCCCTTCAATACAGAAAATTATGGAAGTCTGTATGCTGCCCGGCTTACTACTTACTGGCCCGGCATTGTACGCAACCATGGCTTAATGCTCCGCTTCGGCTATCAGTATCAAGACCTGGACAACAAAGCATTGTATCTTCCCAAACACTTATTGGAAAAGCCACGCGGATATAATTTTCAATATCAAACCCAGCAACAATGGGCTTTCAAAGCTGATTATGCTCTTCCTCTCCTGGCACCGGATCTAAGTATCGGGCCATTGATTTATATCCGCCGGTTACGTGCTAACCTCTTCTACGATCTGTCACGCAATCAAGCCAGTCGTAAGAGCGCATGGACTACACAAAGTTCTTACGGAGCCGATTTCATATTCGACTGGAATGTATTGCGCATGAGCTATCCGCTCACTACCGGAGTACGATTGATTAAACCGATTGATTATGGAAACTTCCAGGCAGAAATGTTGTTTTCAGTCACTTTCTAACGGATATTCTTTGAAAGAGTAAGTTCAGAATCTACTTAAAGAAAATTAATGAAGCAATCCTGCAAAGATTAATCACCTATCTTTGCAGGCGTAAACCATAGGATAGCAGAATGAGAAAATTACTTTGTCCCCAGTGTAAAATCGCTGGTATGTATGTCAAAAATGAACAGGGCGAACGCCTGTTAGTATATATTACCCAAGAAGGAACAGTGGTTCCCAAAGATGCAGAAGCTTCGACAGAAGGATTTGATATGACAGAAATATACTGTCTGGGATGTTCCTGGCACGGTTCTCCCAATCGTCTGACTAAATTTTAATCACTTTCTCTTAGCTATAACTCTACAAGGTAAACCGGTCATCTCTGCAAAATTCATAGGATATGTATTGGCTATAAATTCAGCAGACTTCTCATCACCAACCAATAACTGTCCCAAATGGCAAAGATTTTCTATGATAAAAACGCCCTTATCAGCACAATACTGATCTTTAGGCGTATGCTCTGTCCCTCTTCTCACACCGGCAAAATCAATTCCTATTATAGAAATATGTCTGTCCAACAGCTTCTCTATCAGTTCATCCGACAATTGCGGATGTTCTGAGAAATAGGCTTTACTACCATAACTTTCCCTTTCAATATATCCGCTATAAAAAGAAACAAACATATCGGGCCTCACTTTAGAAAGATCAATATCCTGCACCTCTATGTCTCTGCCGGATATGGAACTCACATCAAAAACAATAGCTTTTCGTTCTGTATAGTTCAATGGGAATTCTTTATTCATCACATCAAAATGAGTGCCTAAATGTCCCGTGAAAGCCTTGTTCTCATTTCCCTGTGCATCTTTTATCATCTTCGGGGAGACCTTCAGTGTCAAATCAACCCATCTGTTATTGCTGCCTCCTCCTTGTTCGGATACACTTTCAATCTTTCGAACCGAATCATTATAGAGTTCCTGTTTCAACCGTCTCAAATAAGGAGAAAACGCTACATTCTCTGCTCCATACTCCAAGTTGGTAGTATATTCCAAAGGAATCCAGGTAGAAATATCAGCTTCATTGTGTTGAATGATAGCTTCCATTTTATCCAAAGCTTTGTATATCTTCGCCTCCAGCGTTGCAAGCTCTCCCATCTCCCGAAATAACGGCAATAGTTTATCCTGATAAAAAGGAGGTAGAGTCTGAAACAACTCCTCAATCTTACGGTCTTCAACCTCTTCATCTTTCTGCGTTTTATAGAAAGCAGGAATGTCTCCTGTGATAGCCTCACCTAAATCATGAAGAATACACATCTGAATCACTTTATTCATATCAGCCTCAGGAAATTCATCCTGTACAAAATATGCCAGTAAAGTGAGTCGCCAACTATGCTCAGCTACGCTCTCATGGCGATAGGTTGATGTCCACGAATGACGTGTATTACACTTTAGTCTCTCGGCAATAGCCATAAAGTTGATAAGTTCTCTGGGTTCCATACGCATTTCTGTCTTTAGAAGGAGCAAAAGTAACGTTTTTATGAGGTATAACAATAATTACTCCTATAAAATCACTTTTTTATACTTCCTATTGAACAAAAAAAATCCCTTTGCGTTTATATTATGCAAATCAGCCTGAAGCTCTTTATGCATATGTGAATATCCATATCGCAGCATTCGCATGCCTCCCCGGCATAGACAGGTAAGATTGCATAGTAGTTTTGTCGTGTTTTATTTTGTGTTTGTGTTGTGACGGTGCTGCGATGTGAATCGGGGTACCGTTTTTTTATATGCTTTCCATGATAGTCCTCTTCTCTCAATAATGCTATATCTATCTTTAATATAAAAACGGACAAGCAAAAGAAAATGAATAAAATGTTTCATAACAGAAAAAATTCATAATATCGTATTTTCAACTCTCTTCTCACTATTAATCAGAAAAAAACTCTCACATCCTTTTATCAATAAAATCTTATACCTATATTTGTAATTTTAAGAAAACTAATCTCTAATATATAATTTCAGAAAATAGGATAAAGCTATGCCTTTATATAAAAACACCTCTACACAGTTATCCAATCTAAAAGAAAAGCCTTTCAAATTGGAACGTGAAATACAGCGATTATTTGAAAATAATCTATCTGCCATCATGGGACTTGAATTAGTAAAATCAGAATTTACGATCAAGAATAAGCGTATTGATACGTTGGGATTTGATCCGCAGAGTAAGGGGTTTGTCATCATTGAGTACAAACGAGAACGAAATAGTAGTGTGTTTGACCAAGGACTTACTTATTTAAGTTTAATGCTCGCCAATAAGGCTGATTTTATACTAGAATATAACGAGAATAAGCAAAAGAGTCTAAAAAGAACGGATGTGGATTGGTCGCAATCGCGCGTAGCTTTTGTTACGCCAAGCTTTACTGAAAATCAAAAAGAAGCTGTAAACTTCAAAGACTTGGCTATCGAACTTTGGGAGATAAAACGATATGAAGGTGAACTCATTTTTATCAATCCCATCCACAAAACAAATGCTACAGAGAGTATCATGCCAATTTTACAAAGAAGCCCAAAGTATCAACAGATCTCTAATGAAATAAAAGCGTACACCGAAACAGAACATCTACAAGGAAAATCGGACCACATTGTAGAACTATATGAGAAATATAAAAACGCAATTCTTAATCTCTCAACAGATATCGAGGTAAAACCACAGAAACTCTATGTTGCTTTTAAAAAGAACAATAGTAATTTTTGTGATATAGAAGTACAAAAGAATAGTTTGAAAATATTTATCAACATGAGCAAAGGCAAACTTGATGATAGTAAATCATTGGCGCATGATGTATCTACTGTAGGGCACTGGGGAAATGGAGACTATATGATAAAAATAGAGAGTGATGTGAATCTGGAATATATAATGAGTTTAGTAAAACAAGCCATTGTATAAAATAAGAAAATAACACACAGTACAATAATGAATAAGAGTTAGTTCTCTAAAAGTATGTCTGTTATTACTAAGATTATTACGTAAATTAAGGTCAACAATAAAAAGAGCTATGGATTTCGACAAAGTCACCAAAGAAGCAGTAATACATGCTATATCAGATATTGATAAAAATGGCATTCCTAAAAATGCAAATTCATCTACGTACGACGTCCTATATGATAATAAAAGATATCCTCCCAAACTGATAATGGAATATGCATATAAATATTCTACGGGGACACAAATCAGCAGAAAAGATTTTGAAGGTGGAAATAAAACTATTTGTTTCAATAGATTAAGAGAATTAGGATTTACCATTGTTTCTAAAAAAAAGGACTTTAATTTCTATGATACCCTAATCAAGTTTATAGAACAATCTAAGACCAATAACTTAAAGATCCAAGGTTACAGAAATAAAATAGAAAATTTGTCTATTGCAATCAGTTTTGGAAAAGGGAATATTGCCCGTATACCATGGATTTCATTTTTATATGATGGACAAACAACTAGCCATGGAATTTATCCCGTATATCTTTATTACAAAGAATATGATATACTTATTTTAGCGTATGGTTTAAGCGAAACTATTCCACCAGAAATTAATTGGAGCTTCGATACACCACCTGAAACTATTTCTGACTTTTTCCAGAAAAAAGGAATTAAACCTAAACGCTATGGAAGTTCCTATATATTCAAGAGTTATAATATTAATGATTTAGATCCAACAATTATTAATGAAGACTTATTGGAAATCATACAATTCTATAAAAAACAAATGATTATACAGACAGAAACACCTAATACTAAAATGCAAAAGATTAATCTTCAGACCCACATAAACTATCATTCTATTCCAACTCACTTACGACAATATATCACCGCTATCAAATCGAAACCTTTTGTTCTACTTGCTGGAATCTCAGGTACAGGCAAATCTCGCATCATTAGACAGTTGGCCTATGCAACTAGCAACGAAGATCCCGAGAAGACACAAAAACCGTTTAATTATGAAATTATATCAGTACGTCCTAACTGGCATGATTCCTGCGAACTATTAGGATATGTAACACGCGTATCTGGTCATCCTGAATATATAGTAACCGATTTTTTGAGATTTATAGCAAAAGCTTGGTTCTATGAGGAAACTCCCTTTTTTCTCTGCCTAGATGAAATGAATCTTGCCCCTGTAGAACAATATTTTGCTGAGTACTTAAGTGTGATAGAAAGTAGAAAATTAAGAGATAACAAAATAGTAACAGACACTTTAATTCCCCCTTTGATCACTTGGGATAAAACTGACCAGAAAACAAATGTATCAGATCAAATATTGAAGGAACTATTTCATAACTTCTGGACTAACGAAGGATGGAATGATTCTGCCGTAGCTACTAAAATAGAGAAACTGAAAAAACAATTTAAAGAACAGGGTATTTCGATTCCTCAAAACTTGATTGTGATGGGAACTGTTAATATGGATGAAACGACTTATAGTTTTAGCCGCAAAGTGCTAGATCGTGCCATGACTATTGAAATGAATAATGTAGATTTAAAAAGTGGCCTCAGTAAAACAAAGGATGCTATAATTCCTATCCCTGCAAAAGCATTTTTACCCGAAGCTGTTGAAGGATATGATGTATATGAAAATAATATAGAAGTATGCGATTCGATCATCGAATATCTCAAACAAATAAATAAGAAATTAGAAGAAAGTCCATTCCAAATAGCTTATCGCACACGCAATGAATTTCTGCTCTATATATTGGCTAACCTACCTTATCAAGGAACAAACACACAGGAACAATGTATCGCTCGTGCACTTGATGAAATTACTTGTATGAAAATACTAAGTCGTATCGAAGGAGATAAGAACAAGATAGGTACAATACTTGATGATTTATACGATATCATACAAAAACAAATTGAAAAAGGAGGAATCAAACCAGAAGATTCTATCTCCTTGAAAAAGATAAAGAGAATGAAAAACAAGCTAGAAATGGCTTATTATTGCGATTTCTGGAGTTAATCTCTAAATACAAAATGGAAGAACTGCTTAGATTAGATCATCCCGACTATGAACTAATGGTTTATTGTCCTTCTTATAATAAAACATATAAGAAAGCACAGACTTGCATGCGAGTAGGACAAAATGATGAGGCACTTTACTCTATATATAAATGGGATAATAATGCCTCTTTGCAAATTAATGGAGAGCAGTTGAAGCAAGAGAAAAAATACCGTTCTATCTTTTTTGAAAATACTGATTATCAATTTTGGATAAGTTTTAAAAATAAAGAAGTTGAAGATGCTTGGATTAATACTCCCTTAAAAAGTATTCAGGACAACTTTATGTTTAATCAGAATAATCGAGTACTTTTTGGACACCTAAACTATGGCAATGATATCGGTAAAACAGAAATCAATATAGATTATAAACTAAAGAATGGGAAGATAAAACATTCACAACTCTGTTATGATGTTCTTTCCATTAAACTAAACTATCATAAAGATCTAAAGAAGATTATAAACGATATTGAAAAAGAATATCGAATGCTATCTATCGACTTTTTAAGGAAAACATATCATACTTTCGGAGTTGATAATACAGGAGAAACTCCAGATATTATTTGGTGGAATCTATTTAAAGATATTCAACATAACTTCATACAGGCAGTAAAAAGTATCATTGATAAACCAAGGAATCAACTTGTACAACGAGAACTTTATTTAAGAGCTGATCAATTAAAACATCTAAGTCCACAACATGAAATGCAATTGGCAGAGCATCGCCAAAATCGAACCCATCTATATCGTACCGAAGTACCTTCAATTAGTATAAATACAGTAGAAAACCGTTTTCTGAAATATTGCGTAAACGTCATCTTAGAAAAATTCTCTGATTTAAAAAATAGAATTATTAAGGGATACAAGCAATTATCAGAAAAATATATGGCTAGTCTGAATGATCAAGAACATGAACTAAAGAGATTGGCTCATCATCCTTTATTTAGAACAGTAGGTGAATTTCATGGATTTACACAAGAGTCATTAGTTTTAAAACAAGCTACTGGTTATTCTGAAGTTTATCATGATTGGATATTGCTTAGTTGTGGATATGATTTAAAAGAGGGAGCAAACAGTCTAGAACTAAAAGATATAGCCAAACTATATGAGATATGGTGTTTCATTGAACTTAAAAATATAGTCAAAGAATTACTTGGAAATGAGGTAGAAACCAATTATTCAAAAAAGCCAGAAAAGAAATTCATCACTCAACTAGGAAAGGGAGAATTATCAAAGGTAATATTTTCCAAGCATAACATTGAATTAGCCGAAATTTGCTATAATCCCAAAAACAATATTGAGAATCAAGATCAACAAGTAACTATCATTCCACATACTGCATCGTATACTGTATCTCAGCAACCAGATATTATACTGCAACTTACTAGACGTGATATAAAACAAGGTATAAAATTAACTTACCTATTTGATGCCAAATACAGAATAGAAAACACTAAAAATAATGTGGACACTCCACCAGACGATGCTATCAATCAATTACATCGCTATAGAGACGCTATTTTTTATAAGGATACAACTACAAATCAACTAAAAAAAGAAGTCATTGGAGGATATATTCTTTTCCCTGGAAATGGAGAAGATAGTGCTGTTGAAAAAATGAATTTTTATAAATCCATTGAAAAAGTAAATATAGGTGCATTTCCTTTACGCCCACAAGATAATGAGAGTAAAGAACTACTAAGAAAGTTTCTCAAAAAATTGATTTGGGAATGTCCAACCTATCAGATTCTAGAACAGACTTTTTCTCATAAAGAGATGATGTTAACTTTTAGTAAACCCGGAAGTATTTTATTAGTACCCATTTCTAAGGGACACTCCTATTTCAAAGATTTTAAAGAACGAAATACAGAAATACATTATTATTTTGGAAAGATCAAGATGGGAGGTGTTTATGAACATTTGAATTTTCAGAAATATGATTATTTTGTCCCAATAATCGAGGGAAAAATTAGAGACATGTATCGGATTGAATACGCATCTATAAGACATCGCAATGACATCCCAGGTATCAAAACAAAAGAAAATATAAGTCCTACAGATTTTAGAGTTTACATGAAACTGACCTCTCCATCCTATTTAACAGGAGTGAAGCAGTTCGTTCCTATCCGATACTCCAATATTGATTATAAACTTTTCTTCAAAGAATATGATTCAATAACAGAGGTTATCAAGGAAATCTTATAGATTCAATCAAATAACGGAACAATACGCTCTCAACTTAAAAAAACAGAATTATTATGATGACACTATCCAATTTTGAGAACTTTGTACCTCCACATATATGGATGCGAGGAGAGGAATACTTTGAAAGTGGTGCAGTTACCGAACTGGAAGAGACAGAACCGGGTGAATGGATTGCGCAAGTAGAAGGAACGAAGGATTATGAAGTAGAGGTTTCTATAGAAGGCAAAGAAATTGTATATTGGGATTGTGATTGTCCATATGATGGTGATATTTGCAAGCATGTAGTAGCCGTAATATTAGCAATTCGTGAAAACAAATCCAAAGAAAAACGTTTCCTGTCTGCTAAAGAAGTAAAGATCATGGAGAAACAAAAGAAAATGTCGAAAGACACTAACGTAAAAGACATATTATCTTTCGTTTCACCGAAGCAATTATCAAACTTCATATTGGAATATGCTTCCGGACATCCTGAATGCAAACAAGCATTAATAGAAAAATTTCTCCCTGAACGGAACACAACGAATAAAACAAGTCTGGATTACCGGACAGAAATACAACAATGTTTCAACGCACCTTATAGAGAAACCGAAGACAGATACGGAAGATATCACGGACCAGAGACTGATTGGAACAAAGTGTCCTGTTACCTGGACGGTTATCTGAAAAAAGCAGAATTGCTATGTGAACGACATAATTTTGCGGATGCTGCTTCAATTGCTTTACAGATTTTACAATCTATTGGTGAAAACTATATAGAACAAGAATTACTGTATCATGACGGAATGGCTATTATTAATTTCTGTGACAGTTCAGGAAAAATACTAATGAATATAATCAAACACTCTGATGTATCCGCTACATTAAAAAAAGAAATTCTGAAGGAAGTCAGACTAATAGAAAAATTATCAGCTTACAGGGAGTATGACATTTATGATATAGAACAATTACTGGAACTGATAACATTAGAGACACAAACGAAAGAAGAGGCTTTATCATATGTGAATCAATTAATTGAAGAAAGAAAAGACAGTTGGGAACTTTATAAACTAATTGAGCGTAAAGTCGATATTTTACGTGCACTGCATCGTGAAGAAGAAGCACAAGCCACCATAAAGTTTTATCTCTACCTACCGGAAATCAGGAAACAGGAAGTAGAACGCTACATTGAAAACCAACAATATGATGAAGCGATAAAAACACTGAATGAGGGAATACAAATAGCGCAAAAGAAAGGAGAACTGGGAACGATAAAAGAATGGCTGGAATATAAACTGTCGATTTACGAGCAGACAGAAAATATTCCAGACCTCATAGATGCATGTAAAGAGCTGTTTATATTAGAAAACGGCGATCTTACCTATTATCGCAAACTGAAAAAGTACGTGGCAAAAGAAAAATGGAAAACATTTTTAAATGCAATGATGAAGCAAACGGAATTCATCAAATATTATTTGGGTGGACAATGTAATGAAGCTGATATCTACGCAGAAGAAGAAGATTATGAAAGTCTGCTAAATTTGTTGTCCGACACATCCCACAGATCAATAGAAGCATTGCTCCATTATGCCCACCATCTGACAGAAATCTACTCCGATGAAATTTTGCAGCTTCTCCATAAAAGTATCTGCAAATATGCAGAAGAGAATGTAGGCAGAAACCATTATGAATACATTGTCCGAATTCTGAAAGAAACGAAAAAACTGAAAGGTGGTAAAGCGCTGGTACAGGAGATTGTTGAAGAATTCAGAGTTACCTATAAACGACGTCCAAGTATGATGGAAGTTTTAAGAAACTTCTGAGAAGGAATTTGTCTATCTCTGATAAAGGGACACAATCATTCAGATTGTGTCTCTATCTTTATTACTTTATCAAACCGCTTATCAATACACGCACTCAGATCGGTCGTGACAAACTTCCCATTATAGAAAAGAGAAAATATAGTGGCGGGTGTAGGAGCTGTCTGTGCTTGTTCCAGAGTTTGCAACTTCACTATTTTCAATGGGATTCCCTTACTTTCAGCTACGCTTACCAAGGAGTTACGAACATGATACTCCGCAAACGGACAACGATTGGTATAATAAACGACTACCCCATCTTTATCCTCACATTCTCCGGTTGACACACACTTTTTAAACGAAGGATTCAATGCATCCGGATTTATCTTCAGGACTAAAAGACTAAATCCGTAAGGAAGTTTATCTACAGTCTCAAACCCTTGTTTCAAGAGCCATTTTGTATCACTCATAAAATGAAATTTAGATGTACCGGCTACGGTAACCAGACCATGTTTTCCCTGTTCTTTTGCATCGTCAATGGCCGATTACAGCAAAGCCTTGCCATATCCTTTTCCCTTGTATTGTCCTGACACCCAGAAACAGTTTATCATTAAATAACCGGGAGCATCAACAGGTATCCATGCTTTTTCGGCAGGCACATATTCTATAAATACTTTAGCACGCTCATCGAGGCGTCTGAAAACAAATCCATTATCAAACTCTCTTTTCAGCCACTCTTTTTTCAACTCATAACTTTCTTTACATTTCTTATCAGAGAAGGCACAACAAATATGCTCAGTCTCTATGTTTTCCTTTGTTAGAGTAAGATATTTCGTTTCCATATTTATTCTATTTTATTGGTATATGCAAAAATACGCAATTCATAATAACATAGCATCATCCGACTTCTACAATTTAATAAATTATTCCATAATAATAAAACAGATTCTCCGTATCTTTGCCGCCATGACAGAAAGAAACGAATTACATAAAAGAAACAGGCACAACGGGCAGTATGATTTTTCGAAACTGACAGAAAATTATCCACCGCTCAAGAAGTTTGTTTCACCCAATCCATACGGAACATTAAGTATCAACTTTTTCAATCCGCAGGCAGTAAAGGCTCTGAATAAAGCATTACTAATAAGTTATTACGGAATCCGGTACTGGGATATTCCCAAAGGATATTTATGCCCTCCCATTCCCGGCAGAGCAGACTATATCCATTACATTGCCGATTTACTTAATTCCGGGAATTCGTTAGAGGAAACACCCAAGTACAGATGTCTGGATATTGGTGTAGGCGCCAATTGTATTTATCCAATCATTGGTTGTACTGAATACGGATGGACATTTGTCGGTTCGGATATTGATCCTGTCTCAATAGAGAATGCCAGGAAGATTGTTACCTGTAATCCAGTATTAGTCCATAAGATAGAATTACGATTACAAAAGGACAACCGGAGTATTTTCAAAGGAATAATACAACCGGATGAATACTTCGATGTGACCATATGTAATCCCCCGTTTCACAGTTCTAAAGAAGAAGCGGAAGAAGGAACGCTACGCAAGCTCAGCAGTTTGAAAGGAAAAAAAGTATCCAAAGCCCAACTCAATTTTGGCGGCAATGCAAATGAACTTTGGTGCGAAGGTGGAGAACTTCGCTTTCTTTTGGATATGATTACCGAAAGCCGGAAATACCAGAAGAACTGTGGTTGGTTCACCAGTTTAGTTTCCAAAGAAAAGAACCTGGACAAACTATATACCCGGCTAAAGTTGGAAGATATAGCTGAATACAAAACGATCCGGATGCAGCAAGGAACAAAAAGCAGCAGGATATTGGCGTGGAGATTTTAACAGGGAAGTAACGATATAAAGAAACTGATTTTCATTAACGTTGTTAACAAGAAAATTAACATACCGCTTTCTATTGACAAGAGTGTACAGTTTGGTAGCATAAGAGTGTACAATATTATATGATAAAAGTGTACAATTAACACATCCTTTATTGTACACTTTTGCAATGGAGATATGTATGCCTCTCTCCTATTGATTCTCAACTATTTACAAAACAATTATTATACAAGGATTTATCCTCCCTCATACATTCTGACAAAACAAACTTCCTGTTTTATCAACTATGAAAGAACGCTCTAAAATCAGCCATTGATTATCGGCGATGCATCAACTGCATAAACAGATGATTTATCTTCTCCATAACAGATTTACCTACAACAATAAAAGTTACGGCAACAAGAATCATCAGAATCCCCAGCATCAGACGAGGTGTGAGTCGCTCACCGAATATCATAACACCGAAAAAAAGAGCAGTTACCGGTTCGAGTGCCCCCATAATAGCTGTAGAGGTAGAACCAATACTATGTATTGATATAGCAGTACAAATCAAGGAGATAACCGTAGGCAAAAAAGCCATTGCAAGAATATTCCCCCAGGCCGGAAGAGAAGGAATAGCCTGTAACTCTGTACAAAAGTTGGAACGAACAATATAGATAGAAAGCCCGAAAAGTAAGGCATAAAAAGTCAGCTTAGCCGTAGACATCAGTTTAAGGGTAGAGTGATTGACTCCTACAATATAAATAGCATATGACAACGAAGAGAGAATAACCAGCAACATACCTATCAAACTAAGAGTTTCGCCACCATCCCCTTTGTAAAGCATACCAATACCCGAAAGTGCCATCAAGATACAAAAGACAGTCAACAGAGATATCTTTTCACGAAAAAACAGAAACATAATAACTGCCACCATCAACGGATAAACAAACAAAATAGTGGAAGCAATGCCCGCATCCATATGCTTGTAACTCATAAACAGAAGCAAAGAAGAGGCGGAAAAGAGTAAACCTCCCACCACCAACGGAAGTATTTCGTTTTTCTTCAAAGCAAATGATTGTCCTTGTATCTTCATCAGGATACCAAGAATAAGGACGGCAAAACCATAACGATAAAACAATACCGAGTCTACACTCATCCCTTCTTTATATAACGGGAGAGTAAACAACGGATTCATGCCGTATGTAGCTGCCGCCACGGCTCCACAAACAAATCCTTTCGCTTTGCTGTTAATATTCATAGCAATCCTCTTATTTTCGGGGTGCAAAGATACGTATCTTTTAGATATGTTGGTTACATTTGTAGCCATCTAACAAATAATAAAATTGAGTAAGAACCGTATTGACCGGGAGAAAAGAATCGTAGAGTTAATGATCCGACTCTATTGCCGGAAAAAAGAAAAGAATAAATGCCTTTGCCTTCAGTGCGAAGAGTTGTTACGTTATGCCCATGCAAGACTTGACCATTGTCCATTCGGAGAGAATAAAAGTTCGTGCAAACAGTGTACCGTACACTGCTATAAGCCTGTCATGCGTGAACGGATGCGGCAAGTGATGCGTTTCTCCGGACCAAGAATGCTCCTTTATGCACCGTGGGAGGCCATAAAACATCTATTTCAATAAGATTATTATTATCTTTGCATTATTACTTTATAATAATTATCTTTGCATAATAAAGAAACAAAGATATGCCAATCATCAGAAATCCTTTTATTACAAGTGGATACATATCCCCTGCTTACTTTTGTGACCGGAAGAAAGAGAGTGAAATCCTCATCCGGGAAGTGACTAACGGAAACAATATAGCTATAATCTCCACCCGTAGAATGGGAAAAACCGGATTAATCCAACATTGCTTTCAAAATAAAGAGATTCAAAAACACTATTATACATTCTTCATAGATATCTACGCCAGCAAATCACTGCGCGACTTTGTATTCGCCCTCAGCAAAGAGATTCTGGAAGGATTAAAACCTGCCGGAAAAAAAGCGTTACAGGCTTTTTGGGAGAGTGTCAAGTCTCTACAGACAAGCCTGACCTTTGATATTAACGGTACTCCTTCTCTAAACCTCGGATTAGGAGATATACAAGCTCCTCCAACTACGCTCGACGAAATATTTCAGTACCTGAATCGTGCCGACAAACCCTGTCTTGTTGCCATTGACGAGTTTCAGCAAATAGCCGGATATGCAGAAGACAATGTAGAAGCAACGCTACGCACCTATGTTCAACGCTGTAATAACGCACACTTTATCTTTGCCGGAAGCCAACGGCACGTGATGGGTAACATGTTTCTTACTGCTTCGCGACCGTTTTATCAAAGTGTTTCGATAATGCACCTGGAAAGTATCCCTTTGACAGACTACACATTATTCGCCCAACGGCATTTCAATGAAGCCGGAAAGAGTATCACCAATGAAACCATCGAAACCATCTACCATCAGTTTGACGGTATCACCTGGTATATGCAAAAAGTACTTCATACCCTCTATGATATGACTGTCCAAGACACGATCTGTGAAGTACAAATGGTGAGTGAAGCAATACGTCAAATTATAGATTCATTCAAATATACTTATTCCGAGATACTCTTCCGTTTGCCGGAAAAGCAAAAAGAGTTACTCATTGCCATCACTAAAGAAGGAAAAGCCCAGGCAATCACATCGGGAGCATTTATAAAAAAATACAAATTATCTTCGTCAAGCTCCGTACAGTCTGCACTAAAAGGACTATTGGAGAAAGATTTTGTGACACAGGAACAAGGAACTTACCAGATTTATGATCAGTTTTTAGGAATATGGCTAAAAGAGAATTACTAAAGAGTTTTGTTTTTAATGACAGATTAACCAGATATAAATTATGAGTCTTAAACATAAAGAGTACAAAGAAGCAAACGAACGTTTTCTGAAAGAGAATCTCACCGAAGAAGAAGTAATGGAACTTCCCTGCGGAGTGCAGTATAAAATTCTGTTGAGGGGAAATGGCCCCGTGCCAACAGCCAAAAGTACCGTAAAAGTACACTACCGGGGGACCCTCATTAATGGAAAAGTATTTGATGACTCCTTTGCCCGCAAACGCCCTGAAACCTTCCGGGTGAAAGATGTCATTGAGGGTTGGCAGGAAGCACTGAAAGCAATGCCCACCGGTTCGCGCTGGATCATTTATATCCCTTACGAGTTGGGATATGGCACACGGGCCTGTGGAAATATCCCTGCTTATTCTACATTGATTTTTGAAGTAGAACTGCAAGGAGTAAAAGGATAACCTCTTACTCCTTGGAAAGATCGTCTGTTTTTTCCAGAATTCCGGATAGAACAGCAGAACAGCAACAGTACATTGACTGCTTTTGTTCTCAATACGTATATTCCCTGATAACACTCCACCATAAACAGATAAACATATCAGTATCAATGATATATTTTCTTCATAATGAAAAACAGTTCATCCACCATCCTGCCAAAATGAAAAAGATGATTCCCAAAATGGGAAAAAGGTTATTCCATTATGGTATTATATTCATTTTATGGAAAGATATTGATAGGTTACATCAAAAATAAATCTCTATATTTGCATTATTCAGCCCAAGGGTGGATTAAAAAAGTCAGACTTTTAATATATCAGACTATTTTTCAAAAGATTTATCTACCTTTGCTTCTGCCAATCAAAAAACTAATCTTACAAACAAAGGAATGAAAAAAGCAATTATCATTGGAGCCACCTCCGGCATCGGACAAGAAGTAGCCAAAGGGTTACTGCTACAAGGATGGAAAGTAGGCGTGGCAGGGAGACGCCAGTCTGCCTTGGAAGCATTTCGAACGATTGCGCCAGATAACATAGAAACCGAAGTACTGGATGTAACCAAAGATGACGCCACCGAAAAGCTGCACAAACTAATTGAGAAATTGGGAGGTATGGATTTATTTTTGCTTAGTTCCGGTATAGGACATCAAAATATGGAATTGAATCCGGACATCGAGCTACAAACAGTTGGTACTAATGTAGAAGGATTCACGCGAATGGTTACTGCTGCCTTCCAATATTTCCACTTACATAGTGGGGGACATCTGGCAGTTATCAGTTCCATAGCCGGAACAAAAGGATTGGGAGTTGCACCTGCTTACTCTGCTACAAAGCGATTTCAAAACACATACATTGACGCCCTTGAACAGCTTGCACACATGCAAAAGCTAAATATTCGCTTCACGGATATCCGCCCGGGTTTTGTATCCACCGACTTATTAAATGATGGTAAGAGGTATCCACTACTAATGAATCCCAGAAAAGTAGCAACTCACATTATACGAGCACTCAATCGTAAGCAACGGGTGGTAGTCGTTGACTGGCGATATGCCCTTATCGTATTCTTCTGGCGAATGATACCACGCTGGATATGGAAACGGCTATCGATTAAAACCAAATAACTTAAATATAAAAACTAATTATGGAACAGAAATTTTGCCAAAGCTGTGGCATGCCACTAAATGACATTGCTGTATTGGGAACAGAAGCAGATGGTAGCAAGAATGAAGAATATTGCTGTTATTGCTATGCCAACGGACACTTCACTGCGGATTGCACCATGGACGAGATGATTAATCATTGTGCCCAGTTTGTAGATGAATTCAACAAAGACTCTGAAATAAAGATGACGAAAGAGGAAGCAATTGCAAATATGAAGCAGTTCTTCCCACAACTGAAACGTTGGAAAGCTAATAAATAACCGTCATTTATTTCACAATTATAATTTAACTATTGGCAGAGAAGTGAGAATAGTTAATATTGTAAATGAATTTGGAGGAGAAATATATTCTAAAACAGATAATACAATAGTTATAGCTCCAAGTGTAGATACTGTAAATGTTACATTAGATCAAATGCAATTTGTAAATGGAGGAATAGAGTTTCCAACACAAAATGTCCTGCAAAATACCACTTCTACCTTGTTTCATGAAATCGGAGAACGGAATACATCTAATATCAATTTTAGGGGAGGTGTAATTGATTATGAAAACTATACAAGAAAGGTAATAGGACTTCCTGTTAGACCTTATGATTTAAATCATAGCAAAACGATAAAAACTAACTATCGATGAAAACCTGTATTTATTTAATAATAATTTGTTTGAGTTTCCCATGTCATTTAAATGCTCAAACAAATATTGCTGGACATGAAAAATATGACTCTTACAACCAGTACATTTATGTAGATAATTTAGACCAAAGATTAATTCCTGAAATCTTTAATACTACATATTATTCCAAACTAAAAGAAACAGATTATAGAGTTGATTCCCAAAAAATAGATACAATCCAACAAAAAAGGGAAATATATGTGTATACCAAATATGCAAAAGAGGGTTATTTATTTGTAAATAATAAAATTATGGATAAAATCAAAGAGTTGGATTGTTGTTTGAATGGGGTGAAAGTATCGTACATGTATAATGACAAGATTATATCCACAAAAAGCGATGTAAATAGGATTCTTAAATTGAAGCCAAAAAATATGGAAATCTCCGCTATTTTGTACGATAAAAAAATAAAAACTATATCTGTATATCTTAAATCAAAATAGTTTTAGTAAGATACGGCGTTTTGTAGAAGGAATCTTTTATTTATCCGAACACAAAGGTATATTCCAAGAATAAGACGTCAAGGCTGAAATGAATTTTATCGGAATTGGTTATGTCAAACCGATAAAAATATAAAACAAAAGGTGAAGCCAAAACCTCACCTTATTATTAGAGAGTTAAATAAATGTTATCTTTACACTGCTTCTTTTGTCACCTCCGGATGGCGTTGTAGCCACGCAACAGCATACGAACAGGTAGCCTTTGGCTTCAATCCGTTAGCAACGGCATAATCATATGCAGCCTTCACCAGTGCGGCAGCTATTCCTTGTCCTTCCAGCGGACGTGGAACGATTGTATGAATAATATCCAGACCTCCGTTTAGCAGACGGTATTGTACAAAAGCTGTACGACCTTCTACTTCAGTTTTAAACAGCTTCTGTTCGGGCTGATGTTCAATTTCATATTCCATAATCTAATCTATTTTAAGTGTACTTTGGTTAATCCATACTAATAAGTTTATATCATATCCCCGCTGTAACGCAACGGTCAACAAGCGTTTCTTTACCTCCTCGGGCAGTTGAGGTGTCCGGCTTAATATCCACAAATACTTATCGGAACTGCTACCGATGAGTGCATAGTTATATCCTTCCTTATCCAACTCTAATATATAATAATCAGAATAAAACCACAGAAAGAATGAAACTTTCAGTTTTCCGGGCCGGGTAATATCAGGTATCTTTGCACGGCCTATAGCACGCTTATACCTACCTCTGCCATGAGCATCTTGTTTGTATCCGGCATTTTCTACCCGGATACTCCCATCGGGAAGCAACGTATAAGTAGCTGTTACCTCAGACAACCCTCGTTCAAAACGATGATCGTAACGGGCTATTTCATACCAACGCCCCATATAACGAGGCAAATCAAGTTCATTGACGGTAGTATGGTCTATCCCCTGAAAAAGTTGTTCCACCACCGCATCATGGAATTTAAATCCAGATTCCAGCAGTTTTCCGGGACGTACATATTGTCCGGTTGTAAGTGAAGTTGCGCCTTCGCCATACATCAGTTGCACACACATACGAGGTACAATGATCGTCCCCCAGGCATGATAGGCTTTGCCCAGTGCACGGGCAAAAGCATATTGTGTAATCTCTTGCGGAGATACAAAATTGAAAGTTCCCCGTAAGGTCCCACTCTCGATAATGAAAGCCATGGCGCGGCAAAGATCATTAATACTAATCCACGGAAAAGGTTGTGTGCCCGGACCTATAGCAGCAGCCAATTTCATCTTTAAAGGACGTAACATTTGCTCCATAGCTCCTCCGTCCGGAGAGAGGACAACTCCAAAACGGGCTATCACAAGCCGCATTTCCGGGGGACAGCGTTTGGCCTCCTTTTCCCAAGCATAACAAAGATCAGCAAGAAATCCACTCCCCCTCGTATTGGTATATTCATCAAAAGTTCCCTCCAACGGATAATACCCTACGGCAGAAGCCGAAATCATAAGCTGAGGCTTCCGTCGCACTGCCCCCAAAGCACGAATGATGCGATGTGTCACGTTGATCCTGCTATCATACAGCTCCCGTTTATACTCTGGTGTCCACCGCCTGCTGATAGGTGCACCGGCCAGGTTAATGACTACGTCACAATGAGACAAGGCCTGCACCAGATACCCTAATGTACCCTCCCGGAACATAGGCCGCCCCAAAGGAACCACCCGGTGTCCCTGCTCCGTGAGAAATGCTGTAAGATGCCTGCCAATAAAGCCACTGGCTCCGCTGATTGCTATATTCATGTGACGTAAACTGTTTTTAATGTATAGTACAAAAACGTATTAAAAGCGGGAAAAGTTCTTTGAAGCTCGTAAAATGAGAGTATCTTTGCAGTAATTCATAAATCATAATTCATAAATCCCATGATCGAAGCTCCCGAAGCCCGTTATCTGTCCGAGCAACTGAACCGGACTGTAAGAGGAAAGAAGATTACCGATGTGTTTGCGCAATACACACCCCATAAATTCGCGTGGTTTTATGGCAACCCGGAAGAGTATCCCGAACGACTTGCCGGAAAAACAATTGATGAAATCAATCCCCGAGGCGGAATGATTGAGATAAAAGCCGGAGAGATGTTACTGATTCTTACGGATGGTGTCAACCTGCGTTACTTCGCCCCCGGAGAAAGGCTTCCCGCCAAACACCAGTTACTCATTGGTTTCGAAGATGAGAGTTGCCTGGTAGCTTCCGTACGAATGTATGGTGGTTTGTGGTGTTTTCCCAACGAAGGATTCGATGCTCCTATATCTGCCTATTACGAAGCGGCGAAAAATAAACCGCAGGTGATGTCAGAAGAGTTCAGCAAAGAATATTTCATGGAGCTGATAAACGCCGAAGATGCACAGAAAAAGACGGCAAAAGCTTTTCTGGCTACCGAACAAACCATACCCGGATTAGGCAACGGAGTATTACAGGACATCCTGTACAATGCCCGTATCCACCCTAAAACTAAGATCAACGCTCTCTCTACGGAGAAAAGAGAAGACCTTTATGATAAGGTAAAGTCTACGCTCCACGAGATTTATGAACAAGGAGGACGCAGTACGGAAACAGATATTTTCGGAAAAAACGGAGGATATATACCACATCTGTCTAAAGACACAGCAGGTACCGCCTGCCCTCGTTGCGGAGAAACGATAAAGAAAGAAAACTATCTGGGTGGCAGTATCTACTACTGTAGCGGCTGCCAAGTGAACAATATTAGTTGAAAATTGAAAGTTGAAAATTACTATGCAGTGTGACAGCACAATTTTCAACTTTCAATTTTCAACTTTCAATTTTTAACTCATATGAAGTCAACTCGTATTACTCAAATATTAAGTATCATGCTGGCACTTTGTGCCGGAGCAACCTTGCCTATTCTCATTGGCAGTACACAACTGACAGAACCACACTCTGTAAAGTCTGAAGTTCCTTATTGTGTCAGCCCTCCCAGTGTTCCTGAACAGGCTACCTTTGACGGTGAAACAATTGATCTTCGCCGCTATGACCGCCGCGAGCGTATGGATCGTGAAATGATGTCTTTCACCTATATGCACTCTACAACCATGTTAATGTTGAAACGTGCCAACCGCTATTTCCCGATCGTCGAGCCTATCTTAAAAGCCAATGGTATCCCCGATGACTTCAAATACCTCATGGTGATTGAAAGCAGCCTCAACCCCATTGCCCGTTCTCCGGCAGGAGCAGCCGGGTTATGGCAATTCATGCCTGCCACCGGACGTGAATTCGGACTGGAAGTAAATGATAATATCGACGAACGTTACAACATCGAAAAGGCAACTATTGCCGCCTGCAAGTATTTCAAACAGGCTTATGCCAAATACGGTGACTGGATGGCTGTTTCCGCGGCCTATAATGCAGGGCAGGGACGTATTTCGTCGCAGTTGGACAAGCAACTTGCAGATCATGCCATGGACCTTTGGCTGGTGGAAGAAACTTCCCGGTATATGTTCCGTCTGCTGGCAGCCAAAGAAATATTCAGCAATCCGCAACGCTTTGGTTTCCTGCTAAAACGGGAACACTTGTATCCCCCTATTCCATACAAGAAAGTAACCATCACCAGTGCCATAGACAACCTGGACGAGTATGCCCAAAAGAACGGGCTCACCTATGCACAATTGCGTGATGCAAATCCCTGGTTGCGTGAGCATTCACTGAAAAACAAAACAGGCCGTACATACGTTCTACATCTACCTACGCAAGAGGGAATGAACTACAATCCTAAAAAAACAATTCCACACAATCCCAAATGGGTAATTGATTAACGCTGTGCTTTCCATACGGGGAAATGCGGTAAACAATAGAAAGTTTATATTGTTAAATTATGACAGTAAAAGAGCGATTTACACGTTTTTTAAACAATAAACCACTGAAACATAAGTTGTATGTTATCATCTTTGAGTCGGATACTCCAGCAGGAAAAATGTTCGATGTGGCGCTTATTGTATGTATTGCACTCAGTATTCTGCTGGCTATTCTCGAAAGTCTGCAAGGAATTCCTTCCTGGCTTTCAACTCCGTTTATTATATTCGAATATCTGTTTACGGCTTTCTTTACTTTCGAATACGTTACGCGTATTTACTGTTCACCACAACCCAAAAAGTACATTTTCAGCTTCTTCGGCATTATCGACCTATTGGCAACCCTACCGCTATATCTTGCCTTTTTCCTGCCGGGAGCACGTTATCTATTGGTTATCCGGGCATTCCGTATTATTCGGGTGTTTCGTATATTCAAGCTTTTCACCTTCTGGATGGAAGGAGAACGATTGCTCACTTCACTCAAAGAGAGCAGTAAGAAAATAGCAGTGTTCTTTCTTTTTGTAGTAATACTTGTGATCTCCATCGGCACACTGATGTATATGATTGAAGGTACGCAACATGATACGCAGTTCAACAATATCCCCAATAGCATCTACTGGGCCATTGTTACTATGACCACAGTAGGATATGGAGATATTACTCCGGTAACACCTTTGGGTAAGTTTCTCTCTGCCTGCGTTATGCTGATTGGTTACACCATCATTGCCGTACCAACCGGCATTGTGTCCGTTTCAATGATGAAAGAATATAAGAAGCTGAAAGATATACAATGCCCCAACTGTCATAAGACAGGACATGATGAAAATGCAGAATACTGCAAATATTGTGGATATCCACTTTACAAAGACAAAGTTAAAACTAAAGATACCAGTGAGTCCGGTTCTTATAACCAATGAGTGATTGGGTCTCTCTTCTGTGCCGCACTATCTTACGCTCAATATATTCTATCAGCAAAAGCATCCCACAACCTATTGCATAGCAAAGGATATCTTTCCAGTCGAAAGTTGATCCAAGCACAATTCGAGCCAATCCGTTTTCAGATAGTCCCATCACATCGGCAAGTTGAAAGTACTGAAGTATCTCTATAAAACAGGCAAATGCAAAAACATATACTGGCAACCAGCGTAGAGACCGGGGGACAAAGATCCGAATAAAACAATAAATCAGTACGACTACCAGAATATCACCCACATAAGGACGAACAAAGGTATCGTGAACATATACGCCAATAATAATTTCTATTATCAGTATCGCAAGAAAACAGAGGGCATAAATAATTCTTTTCTTCATAATCAATCGTATAAACCCAGCTATCCCAATAGCCCGTTTAAATTTTACTCAAGAGCAATTTTCAGACTGAAACCATCTACCGACACTCCTTCCGAACGAGTTATAGCCAGCTTTTGTTCTTCAGACATTCCAATCGTTTCACCATCTCTCAGAGTTACATCACTTTCTAAAATATAATATACTACATCATACAAAAACTCACTTAACTCTTCCGGACTCATTCTACTATCTAATATTTCCAGTTCGTCTTTACCAAAGGCAGTCATCCCATACGTATAAATACCCGGTCCCTGTTTTCCTCTTGTAAAACCGAAATAAATCCAGTTCAGAATGGGCAACGTATCTTCCTTCATTACAGTTGACGCTTCTATATAAAACTTCGGTTCAAACACAGTACCCGAAGCGTAAAAACCAATCGCATTCGCCAGCTTCAAACAAGAAGAGGCTCCCTTAACAAATAGCTCACCTGCTTCAACAATAGACACATTTCGACTCAGTACAGCTACACACAGTTGGGCCACATGTGTTTTCGTTACTTCAACAGCTTCCGGCCACAGATAGTTATTTTCAGCATTATACTCAGCTTCTTTATCGGGAACCGGAGCATCAAAATAGCTGAAACAAAGCATCATATCATCAATCTCAAACACCAATGCAGATCCTTCCTTAGTAACTTTTCTCCAATCTACATCTTTCCAGTCGGCTTTCAGGTTCTTTTTTATTCTTTCAAAATCACACTCTTTGGTATTCAATAAAACAAAACCGACCAAAGTGCCGGTATTTCTACTTTCTTCAGCATCTCCATATCCAACCTTCTGTGTCATGGGTTCTAAGATGTCTTGTTCTTGTTTGTCCATATGCCTTAATTATAGATTTATATGCCTTAAAGCCCGGTTCAGCATAGAATACATATATTCTCTTTGCGAAGATACTGATTTTAAGTATAACAGATAATCAAATACTATAAAATCTACGGTAAATGACCTCTTTATCACAAAAACTCATCCTGAACTCTAAAATAACACTAAAGAAATAACAACGAAAAAGAAAACAGTTGTATCTTTAAGAGTCTGTAAAGATGGTTATACATAAACCTCAGAGAACGTATTTAAAAACAGAAAGGAGAGTAAGAGTATGATATTAAACCTTGATTTTGTATTAAGATTGTTAGTAGCTGGTATATTGGGTGCCATCATCGGACTGGACAGAGAGTATCGCGCCAAAGAGGCCGGCTATCGTACCCATTTTCTTGTATCATTGGGCAGTGCCTTGATAATGATTGTTTCTCAATATGGCTTTCAGGACATTATAAAAGAGAGCAGTGTTACTCTGGACCCAAGCCGTGTAGCAGCACAGGTAGTCAGTGGAATTGGTTTTATCGGTGCCGGTACCATTATTTTTCAGAAGCAAATAGTGCGGGGGCTGACCACTGCTGCCGGATTATGGGCCACAGCAGGAATAGGTCTGGCTGTAGGTGCAGGCATGTATGTGATAGGAATTGCTGCAATGCTGCTAACCCTCGTCGGGCTCGAAGCACTGAGTTATATATTCAAAAGTGTAGGTATGAAAAGCTCCATGATCACTTTCTCTACAGAAAATAAAAACATACTAAAGTTAATTGCAGATAAGTTCAACTCCAAAGACTACCGGATTGTATCCTATCAGATGGATACCATAGGACACGGAGAAGTATCTCTCTACCAGGTGACAATGGTAATAAAATCGAAACGTAACTATGACGAAGGACATCTGTTGTCACTTATACAGGAATTTCCGGAAGTGACAGTAGAAAGAATAGAGTAAAGCTACTTTTGCTTTTCTGTCAGGTACTTCCAATAGCGTACCGGCATATCTTGTTTGTGCTTCCTCGGATTGAGGCGCTCTTTTATCGTGGTAGATTTAAAGTAAGTTTTCCAAAGTTGCTGAAAAAGCTTTTCGTCCTTATCCATCAAGCTCTCGTCCAGCATGCCGGTAATGAGATGGGAAGCACTGCTATCATCATCAAAAGTAACCTCTTCTACGGTTTTCAGGTCATAGTAAAAACCATAACGTCGCTTCATATCATAGATCAACCACTTCTGATCAGCAAAACGATCTCTGAAGTGCTCTATGGTAAGTGGTAGTGCGTTATGCCGAGGTTCAAAAGCAGCAAAAAAAGTACCGTCCGCAGCCTTCTGAAAACGAACGAACTGAAGCATACGTAGCCGTTCCCAATCTACCTTTTTCCATATTTTCGCAAGCTCCAGTACATCCGGATCTCCAAAATTAGTTTCAATAGAGCGGGGTGCATCAATTGCTTTACGAATATAGCGGAAAAGCAGTATATCTACCTCCGGAAGTTCAGAAAGCCAGCACCAGGTAATAGATGAAAGAGCTGAAACCGAGAGTTTCTTTTGTAATCCGCGCCACACACGTCCGGACTTCTCTTCATCAGTATGTACTGTAAAAGCTTCATCATAAAACAGAGGCAAAACATCTCCCTCAGACAGTAACATATCCGGAAAAGTTTTACGAAAATAAGCATCAAAAACAGCTGTCAGTAAACCTTCAAAAGTTTTATCATATATAAATAAATTCATGGATCGACTTACAATCAGAGTTAATCAGAAAAAGTAAATTTCAGTTGATTCTCATCTATCTTCTTAGGTTTGGGAAGCAACAGGCTACGCACAGTATGTGGGGTCATTTCATTGACAGTCTTCATCGGAAGCTCACTACAAGTAATAAAATATTGCGCCTTCTTCATCACTACACCTATCTTTTTAAGCTGATAGAATCCTAACTTTGAATAACGCCGCGAAGCAATAATCAACTTTGCAGACTTTACTCCAATACCCGGTACACGAAGTATCATTTCATAATCTGCCCTGTTTATATCTATCGGAAACTTTTCGGGATGACGCAATGCCCACGAAAGCTTCGGATCTATTTCAAGATCAAGATCAGGATAAGCATCATCTACGATTTCATCGACTTTAAACTGATAGAATCGCATTAGCCAGTCTGCCTGATACAACCGGTTTTCACGGACAAGAGGCGGTTGCTTCAAAGCCGGCAAACGGGTATCATAGGTATTGACGGAAACATAACCGGAATAATAAACCCGCTTCATGGTGGGACGCTGATACAAAGCAGAAGAAAGAAAAAGAATGTCTTTATCTGTTTCGGCAGTAGCTCCAACTATCATCTGCGTACTTTGGCCTGCCGGGGCAAAACGAGGAGCATACCTGAATTTCTTCCGCTCTTCGCTACTCTCCAGTACCCCCTGCTGAATATACAACATAGGAGCGAATACGCTTTTATGGTCTTTCTCCGGAGCGAGCAACTTTAAATTCTCTTCTTTAGGTATCTCAACATTCACACTCAAACGATCGGCATAACGTCCGGCTTCAGTCACCAGTTCACGACTGGCTCCGGGGATGCTCTTCAAATGAATATATCCATTGAATCGATGCACTTCACGCAGGTCTTTGGCTACCCGTACCAGACGTTCCATTGTATAATCGGGATTGCGTACAACCCCCGAACTAAGAAATAAACCCTCTATATAATTACGGCGATAAAACTCAATGGTCAAGTCAACCAACTCAGAAACAGAAAGGGTGGCACGCGGCAAGTCATTACTACGCCGGTTGATGCAATAGGCACAATCATAAATACAATAATTGGTAAGCATTATCTTCAAGAGAGAGATGCATCGCCCATCCTCGGCAAAACTATGACATATCCCCCAGCCTCCTACAGTATTGCCAAGCATTCCCGGTTTGTTGGCACGCACTGTTCCACTGGAAGCACAAGACACATCATATTTGGCGGACTCTGCCAATATCTTTAGTTTTTCAAGAACATTTGCATTCATAATCAGTACAGTTTTTGCATCTTTTCTATTTCTGCTTTCATCAAATCACGCAAACTTTGAGGTTCCAGAACCTCTACCGTCGAACCTTTAGACAACAACTCCTGAATAAAATCATAAGTATGCGATATATACATTTCAAAATCAATATAAGTATCTGTCGTTACTATCTCTTGCTGACTGGGATGCAAAGGTAGGTTACGCAGATAAGGAGCCTGCTCGGCAACAACCCGCAAAACAGTACGTTGCGGTTGTTGTGCCTCATCACGAATGATGCCGAAACAATTCTGAAAATAATCCTGTGGAGTGAATTTCCGGGGAAAGCGGAACGTATCATTCCCTGTCCTTACCGACTTAATTCTATCTAAAGAATAAGAACGGAAAGCTTCATACTTCCGGTTGACTCCTATCAGATACCAGCGATGACGAAACAGTTTCAGAAAGTAAGGTTCCAGACAAACCTCTTTCGGTTGTTCCCAGTTATAAGCCTGATACTCCATATGAAGCACAGACCCTGCCCTCATAGCATCTATAATGATATCCATATATTGCAGTCCCAAAGGAGCCTCCTCAAAAACAATCCGGTTCTTCATATCCACATTTTCCTGCAGAATGTTGTTTAATGAAAAGCTGTTGAGCAACCACATTTTAAGCTTATCTCCCAACATTCCCTCGGCATCAGCTATATAATAAGTATTTGTACACTTATCACATTCTATATTAATGTCAAACATCTCTTCGATAGCCTGCCGATGATTATGAAAAGTACGCAAAGGAATATCCGTACGAGTACTATCTCCTGCCCGCCAGCGACGATTGATCTCAGCAAACGTAATGCGTCCGTTCCGATAGATGGTATCTACCAGCCAGATGAGTTTATTGAATTGTTGCTTAGCCATATCTCTTTTATTTATATCTGCTGCAAAATTGAAGATAGTTTGTGCCAAAAATAAGCATAATAAAGAGAAGATATAGTGAAATAACTAAAAAAGAGTTGAATGATACAAGTGAAACGTACCACTATTTTGTTATATACTATATGAAAAGTATGAAAACAATCGTTATAACTATACTGCTCTTCATGGGCTGTTCGCTGACAGGTTATGCACAGGGTGTACAGGGTACTAAACTCAAAAAACAGGAGAATAACAATATGAAAGATCAAAAGGAAATATACTTCGCTGGTGGTTGTTTCTGGGGTACAGAACATTTTCTGAAACAAATCAGGGGTGTAGAAAGCACTCAGGCAGGTTATGCAAACGGAAATATTGCCAACCCCACATACCAACAGGTGTGTAGCGGAAATACCAATTTCGCCGAAACGGTAAAGGTAACCTATAATCCACAGGAAGTAGAGCTTCCTTTACTAATAGATTTATACTTTAAAACAATAGATCCCACCAGTGTCAACCGTCAAGGGAATGACCGCGGATCACAGTACCGTACAGGTATTTATTACACAGATAAATCTGATCTGCCAACTATACAAACTGCCGTAGAAGCATTGGCAAAGAACTATTCAAAGCCACTCGCCATTGAAATTAAACCATTGTCCAACTTTTATCAGGCAGAAGATTATCACCAGGATTATCTGGATAAAAATCCGGGAGGGTATTGCCATATCGACCCGGCATTGTTTGGACTGGCCAAAAAAGCGAATGCTCCCAAAACAACAGCAAAACCTGTTTACAAGAAACCGGATGATGCCACACTTCGTGCCAAGCTCACCAACGAGCAATATGCCGTAACACAAAAAAGTGCTACCGAGCCAGCCTTTCATAATGAATATTGGGATGAGAAACGACCCGGTATCTATGTAGATATCACTACCGGAGAACCATTGTTTATATCTACTGATAAATTTGATTCAGGATGTGGTTGGCCCAGTTTCACAAAACCAATAGATAAAACATTGGTGAAGGAAAACATGGATACCTCTCACGGCATGAGGCGTATAGAGGTACGCAGCAAGACCGGAGATGCACATTTAGGACATGTTTTCACAGACGGTCCTGCAGATAAAGGAGGGCTACGTTATTGTATCAACAGTGCTTCCCTTCGTTTCATCCCCAAAGAAAAGATGAAAGAAGAAGGATATGGCGAATATCTGAACCTGCTTCCCGCAGGGGGAGATACGGCAAGCGGTGGTTAATTGAAACACAGATAAACGCAGATTTCCGCAAAGAAACAAATATAGAAGAGAAAATAATTGCCATTTAATCTGCGTCAATTTGCGTTAATCCGCGTTTCGTCAGATCAGATTACTCCATGCGACTCTGTGGTGAATTTCAGTCATAAACGCCCTCTCTCAACAGCTATAAAATAAAAAAGCCAGTCCTCATAAGGTCTGGCTTCGCATTTCTCTTTATTCAAAAAATTACTTTTTTGATTCTTCCAAAGATACTTTACGGAATTCTTTCATTGCTTTTTCAATTTCCAATGAAGCCTTACGTGCACGTGTTCCAGCAGCTTTATTACCGTTTTCGATCTGTGCATTTGCATCCTTGTTGAAATCAGCTACAAGAGCTGCGATTTTTTCTACTAATTCTTTCATGATCCTTTTTATATTTTCTTCGTTAATAATGATTGGCAAAAATACATTCTTTCCCGAAATAAACACATAAAAACAATATTTTTTTTGAAATAATCCGCGAAAAATCATCTAAAAAAGGCGGTTTCGGCTTTTTTCTTTACTTTTGCAGCCATGAAACCACTTACAGATACCGAATACATACATATTTTAATAGCTGAGGGAGAGCACCAGCAACAGGATTTTAAATTTGAAATTTCGGATGCCCGCAAAATAGCCAGAACATTGTCGGCCTTTTCCAATACCGATGGCGGGCGTTTACTCATCGGTGTTAAGGACAATGGAAAAATAGCCGGTGTACGTTCAGACGAAGAGAAATATATGATAGAAGCAGCGGCTCAACTCTATTGTCTGCCCGAAGTTCACTACTCCATGCAAACATTTCATGCCGAAGGACGTTCTATATTAGTGGTACAAATAGATGAAAGTGCCCAAAAGCCGGTATATGCAAAAGATGAAACCGGCAAACCACTGGCTTATATTCGTATAAAAGATGAGAATATCCTGGCTACCCCGGTACACTTGCGTGTATGGGAACAAAGCGATAGCCCGGTAGGAGAATTGATACAATACACCGAACGGGAACAACTGTTGCTTGATTTGCTCGAAGCAAACGCCTCACTTTCATTAAATCGATACTGCCGCCTGGCAAATATCCCGCGTCGTGCTGCCGAACATTTGCTGGCTAAATTTATCCGGTTTGATATAATAGAACCGGTATTTGAGAATCATAAATTTTACTTCAGACTGAAATAGAAGAATGGAATTGATATACAAATGGATGACGTTGGTTAATGATGCGTTGTGGACATATATCCTTATCGCTATGTTGATGGGATGTGCTGTCTGGTTCACGCTGAAAACCCGTTTTGTACAATTCCGTATGATCCGCGAAATGATTCGCCTGTTAGGTGATTCGGCAGGAAGAGGTGACAAGAGCGAGAAACACATCTCCTCATTTCAGGCATTTGCCATATCATTGGCCAGCCGCGTAGGGACAGGCAATCTGGCAGGAGTAGCAACAGCTATTGCCGTGGGAGGTCCCGGAGCCATATTCTGGATGTGGGTCATCGCGCTATTGGGTGCTTCGAGTGCTTTTGTAGAGTCCACCCTGGCACAATTATATAAGGTTAAAGGAAAAGACTCCTTTATAGGAGGTCCTGCTTATTACATGAAAAAAGGATTGAAACAGCCCTGGATGGGAATGCTGTTTGCCGTACTTATTACCATTACTTTCGGATTTGCCTTTAACTCAGTACAGAGTAATACTATTTGTGCAGCTATCGAACATGCTTTTGGCTTCAATCATGTACCTATGGGATTTATCATTACCGCACTGACTCTCATTATCATATTCGGTGGTATCCAGCGTATTGCCAAAGTCAGTAGTGTTATTGTGCCTGTCATGGCATTGGGGTATATCGGGTTGGCTCTTGTCATTGTAATACTCAATATTACTCACCTGCCTGCTGTTATCGAAATGATTGTTAGCCATGCTTTCGGATGGCAACAAGCATTAGGAGGAGGTGTAGGCATGGCGCTCATGCAGGGTATCAAGCGGGGATTGTTCAGCAATGAAGCCGGCATGGGTTCAGCACCCAATGTAGCAGCAACTGCATTCGTTTCACATCCGGTAAAGCAAGGGCTTATCCAAACATTAGGAGTGTTTACAGATACATTAATTATATGTACCTGCACTGCATTTATTATTTTGTTTAGTGGTGCTCCACTCGATGGTTCGGCAAATGGGGTGCAACTTACCCAACAGGCACTAACCAACGAGATAGGTGCTTCGGGAGGTATTTTTGTAGCAGTAGCCTTGTTCTTCTTTGCCTTCAGCAGTATCATAGGCAATTATTATTATGGTGAAGCAAACATCCGCTACGTCACCCGCCGGAAATGGGTGGTATATACATACAGGTTATTGGTAGGCGGAATGGTATTGTTCGGTTCATTGGCAAGCCTCGACTTTGTGTGGAGTATGGCGGATATCACTATGGGCCTTATGGCAATATGCAACCTTATCGCCATAAGTTTTTTAGGTAAATATGCTTTCAGACTACTAAACGATTACCGATCACAGAAGAGAAGCGGAATAAAGAACCCCGTATTTACCAAAGATAAGATGAAAGATATAGAAAAGGATATTGAATGTTGGTAGACGGTTTAATTACGAATTTTAAGTGATGAATGATGTAATAGTTGGTGTAAATCAACTTATTTAGTACTTTTGCAATCGCAAACCCGAATTCATAATTCAAAATTTATAATTAATATATATGAGCATATTTGCTAACTTATTCAAGAAAAAAGCCGAAGCCGACGGAAAGGCTGTAGGCAATGTAGAAGATTTCGTGTCATTGACACGCGTATATTTCCAATCGGTAATTGCTGTAAGTCTTGGTATCACCAATATTCGTTTTCTCCCGGATGTAGCGCAATTCAAACGCCTGTTCAAAATACCCACTCAGGGAGGAAAACTGGGATTAGGCGAAAAAGCAGCAGCCCGTAAAATGTTAATGGAAGATTATGGAATCAGCGAATCATTTTTCAAAGAAATCGATTCTTCAATAAAAAAGAACTGCCGTACACAAAACGACATACAGGCCTATTTATTTATGTATCAGGGTTTCTCTAACGACCTGATGATGCTAATGGGTAACCTCATGCAGTGGAAATTCCGTATGCCGTCTGTATTTAAAAAGACGCTTCGCAACATGACAGCAAAAACTGTACACGATGTGTGTACCAAAACAGTGTGGAAAGCAGATGACGTACACAAAACAGCAACTTCCGTACGACAGTACAAAGAACGTCTCGGTTACTCCGAACAATGGATGACAGAATATGTCTATAACATTATCTTACTGGCCAAGAAAGAGCCTAAACGTAAGAACGAAGATGTCAAAGCATAAATGTTACGAAACAAAAAATAATCGTAAAAGAATGCAGCTATAGAAAAGCGGAAGTCACGTACTTCCGCTTTTTTTTGTATATTTATGCCTAATAATGTGCCAATAAATGACTCGTTTCGTTAAATATACTGATTTATCCGGGAATATTTAGCGTAGATGTTTGGTGCATGTACATTGACATATTGCCCACCAATAAAAGAAAAATCGCTTATGAAACAAAAGAAAATGCTAACCCTCACTCTTTCACAACTGAAACAACTATACCAACAGGAGTTACCGGAACTCTGCCAACTGGCCGGTCAAAGTATTAACGATAAAGACTTTAGAAACAGCCTCGAAAGATTCCTGTCACTCCATCCGCAAGCTGAAAGCAACCCGGGTAAGCAAATTCGACTCCTTATCAATTACGACGGAACAAATATCCACGAACTCTCCACAGGACAGGACATGCCTGTACAGACTCTTTCAGTACTCCACCAGTTTCTCATCGGGCAACTGGAAAATACAGATCTGGCAACAGACTTATTCATAGACTTATTCTATCTCTTCAAAAGCCTGGATACCCCCGAAATGCCCCTCCCCTCTCCACAACGGATAAAAAGCCGTACCGAACGCTGGGCCACCGGACTGGATGAAGAAGTCATGGAACTCCGTGCACAAAACAAAGAACGAATGCTGCACGTACTGATACAGAAGATTGAAAACCGTAAATCCGGTTCCACCCGTTTCAAATTTGACGAAGGACTGAGCTATGACGAGAAGTATCAACTCGTCAGCCAATGGTGGAACGACTTCCGTTTTCACTTGTCAATGGCCATAAAAAGCCCTTCCGAATTAAACCGTCTACTGGGAAATTCACTTTCCAGCGAAACGATGTATCTGCTTTCTCGTGCACGTAAAAAAGGAATGCCTTTCTTTGCTACTCCTTATTACCTGTCACTACTTGATATTACCGGAGACGGATACAATGACGAAGCAATCCGCAGTTATATTCTTTATTCCCCCCGTCTGGTAGAGACATATGGCAATATCCGTGCCTGGGAAAAAGAAGACATAGTAGAAGCCGGAAAGCCCAATGCAGCCGGATGGTTACTTCCGGACGGGCACAATATTCATCGCCGTTATCCGGAAGTTGCTATCCTGATACCGGATACCATGGGACGGGCTTGCGGCGGATTGTGTGCTTCTTGCCAGCGTATGTACGATTTCCAGAGCGAGCGTCTGAATTTTGAATTCGACAGCCTGCGCCCCAAAGAATCCTGGGATAAAAAGCTACGCCGCCTGATGAGTTATTTCGAAGAAGACACACAACTGCGTGATATCCTTATCACAGGTGGAGATGCACTAATGAGCCAAAACAAAACATTACGAAACATTCTGGAAGCTGTATACCGGATGGCCGCCCGCAAACGGAAAGCTAATCAGGAACGTCCGGAGGGAGAAAAGTATGCCGAACTACAACGTGTACGTCTCGGTTCGCGTTTGCCAGCCTATCTTCCGATGCGTATCAATGATGAGCTCGTTGAGATTCTTCGTGAGTTTAAAGAAAAGGCTTCAGCTATTGGCGTGAAGCAATTCATCATCCAAACCCACTTCCAGACACCATTGGAGGTCACTCCGGAAGCACGGGAAGCCATCAGCAAGATACTTTCTGCCGGGTGGCTTATCACCAACCAGTTAGTTTATACCGTAGCAGCTTCTCGGCGAGGACATACAACAAAGCTGCGTCAGATACTCAACTCCCTTGGAGTCGTTTGTTATTATACCTTCTCAGTGAAAGGCTTCAATGAAAACTACGCTGTATTTACCCCCAACAGCCGCTCCTTGCAGGAACAGCATGAAGAAAAGATATATGGTCAGCTGACACCGGAGCAAGCTACAGAACTCTACACCCTACTCGAAAAAGGAGAAGATACAGCAACTCGTATCCGTCGCTTCATGAGGAAACACCACCTGCCTTTCCTGGCTACCGACCGAAGTGTACTCAACCTCCCTGCCATAGGCAAGAGTATGACGTTCAACATGGTAGGTCTTACTGAAGACGGAAAACGTATTCTCCGCTTCGACCATGACCGCACACGCCACCATAGTCCGATCATCGATAAAATGGGAGAAATTTATATTGTAGAAAATAAATCGCTTGCCGCTTATCTGAGACAATTGGGTAAGATGGGAGAAGATCTTGAAGACTACGCCAGCATATGGAGCTACACAGAAGGTGAAACAGAGCCCCGGTTTAGTTTATACGAATATCCGGAGTTTGAGTTTCAAACCACTGACAGAATGAGTAATCTGAAAGTAGAAGGATAAGCTGCCCAACTACAAAAACAAAAAACCTCCGGAGCAATGGGCTCCGAAGGCTATCCTATAAATGGCAATATCCTTTCATAGTCATAACAAACCAACTTACCAATTACGTCCGGTATCCCACCAAAGACGCGTACCTCCATTGTCTTCTCCGCCCAACGCATCCACTAACTTACGGTATTGTTCTCCGTCCTCCGTCTCTAATGAACCGGGAAAGTTCAGACGACGAACCATTGTTTCCGTATCAATACAATGATTCCGGCTATTATTAAATCTTACAGGGAAAAGACGCGGATAACCTGTCCGACGCTGTTCTGCCCATGCCTCACAACCTTCGGGAAACATAGCCAACCATTTCTGAGTAATAATCTTTTCCAGTTTAACCTCCCGATCTGCACTTTCTATCCAGCGTGGAGACACCTGACAACGAGCCTTTATATTATTATCGGAATCATACGTATCAACAAAATCAGCAGCCCGATTATCGCTGCTCAGATAATCGTCTGTCGTTGTCAGATTGTACTGGCGAAAAGAGGAAGCCACTCCTTGCTTATAGCATTCTCCCGTATCCTCTGATGTCCAACCCCGCAATGCCGCCTCCGCACGAAGAAACCACACCTCGGCGGCAGTCATCAAAACCGCATCTGTAGACTGATCTACCGTCAGCTTCGACAAAGTGTTATAACGATTGTGGGCAAAACAAGTCCCCTGACGAATGCCGCGATACTCTCCCTTTAAATCCGGAGCCGTACAATGTTCAAAATAAAATTCCCGCCGGGGGTCACCGTAACCATTCATTATAGATTCTATAGAGGCATTCATATAAGTTTCATTCCACACACGATTGAGTTCACCAAGTGGATTGGAGTATCCACTACCGGTAGAGACAGACGCCAATTCAGTAGCATACTCGAAAACACCATACGCATTATCTAAAGCTTTCAAGAACTCCGAGCGGGCTTTCAACGGACTCACCACAGCTAAACGCATGGCAAGCCTCATCCGCAAAGAGTTGGCAAACTTAATCCAGGAGCTATATTTCCCATCAAGCAGAATATCAAAACGGGCAAACTCTGCAGCTTCCGGCATTCGTTCTATGTAATCAGAAAGAACGGTAACCGCCGTATCCAGTTCATGGAAGAACTCATCATATACTTCCTCCTGCGTATCGGGCTGATAATTGTTTTCCGGATTCGCAAAATTGGTATATACTACAGGGCCATAATAATCTGTCACACGATGCATCACCTCTACTTTCAGAATCTTTGTAATGCCAAAGAATGCCGGCTGCCCTGTACGGGTATGGATTTCCGACTGATAAATCTGAGGAAAGATATAAGCATACGTATGTCCCCACATCGCACTATTCCAACCGTCCTGCATATTATAATCGGAATTATGGCTACCTCCATTCAGTGGTTTGGCATCGTGCATATATCCACAGAACATATCAGCATTAAGATTCTGCGTCAATTGAAAGGGCCAGTTCTTACCTTTGCCATAATCATAATTAAAATAAATACCCTGCTGAATAATGCCCAGACGAATACCATGATCATTGTTGTCCGCTTTCAAATCTTCATCGGTAATGCCTGCCAAATCGGTATTGTACTCTCTGAATTGGGAAGTACAGGATATCAGTATCGCCCCTATAAACAAAGACAGAAGAATCATATTCTTTTTCATCATTTTACCCCTCCCCTGCTTTAAAATTCACATTTAATACTGAATCCCCAACTACGTGTCGTGGGCATTCCATAGACTTCGATTCCCTGGTTATCATTTCCGGTAGAAAGTACCAGATCGGGATCAAAAGGCGCTTTCTTGTAAATGAAAAACAGATTGCGCCCTACAAAAGAGAGCTGTATATCTTTGAAAACCTTCGTTTTAGCTATCCAGTCGGCAGGCAACTGATAGTTTAGAGAAAGTTCTCGCAGACGCACGTTTGTGGCATCATACATATAGTATTCCGTCACACCTGCACGTCCGCCAACTACATTCTTGTAGAATCCCTTTACATTCTCTACACGATGTCCCTCCAACATGATATATCCATCGTCCCTGGCGTCGGCCGTAGTTTGGGAAACTCCATACATATCCATATCGGCCTGGGTTTGTGAAAGAATATCTCCACCATACCGACAGTCTATCAAAAAATAAAGGCTAACCCCTTTGTAAGAAAGAGTATGGCTCCATCCCATCGAAAAGAGAGGATTGGCATTGCCTACCTTCACCGTATTTCCGTCTCCCTCAACCTGAGGCAATCCTTTATTTTCGCCCCCGGCCTCGTAAACGATATTTCCACTGCCATCACGAACAAAAGCTTTTCCGTAAATATCGCCGATAGAACCACCTTTCACTAACTTCATGGCATAACTCGACGAAAAACTGGTAGGACCGTAAACAAACTCTTTTAACTGTTCATGCAGTTCGATAATCCGGTTCTTATTGGAAGAAAAATTGAGTGTTGTTTTCCAGATGAAATCCCGCTTCATCACAGGTGCGGCATCCAGTGTCAGCTCCCAACCCTCATTCTGTATATTACCGGCATTGACATACCGATAGGCATATTTATCTCCGGATAAAGCCGGTAGCTTGAAGAATTGATTGCGGGTATTGGTACGGTAATAAGTGGCATTAATGCCCAGACGATTACTAAGGAAACGCCACTCGGTACCTACTTCCACAGAGTATGTCATTTCAGGCTCCATCTCTTTAAAAGGAGCTGCATCACTGGCCTGTACTTCACCGCCGGCAGTAACGTGTGAAACCGGATTAGTGATAAACAGTGGGATATCATTCCCCACTTTACTGTATGTACCGCGCACTTTACCAAAAGAAACCCATTCCGGCAAAGCTATCAGTTTATTCAGAATAAGAGAAGCACCAACAGAGGGATAGAAAAACCCCATCCGCTCATGCCGGGTGTAAGCTAAAGTAGAAGCCCAGTCATTACGGGCGGTCACATCTACAAAAAGGCTCTCTCTGTATCCCACCTGTGCTGTAGCAAATACCGACTGCAACTGCCTGTGAGCATCAATCTTCTGATCGAGGCTGGCCGAACCATTCATAATAATATTGGCCAGATTAAAGACATTGGGAAACTTCAAGGAAGCCGTCTTAGAGTCGTAACGGACAGAATTTACGATCTTGTCATTAATGCTGGTACCCATAGCGGCATCCAGTGAGATGTCACCCCACTTCTTCTTTGCCGTTGCCATCACATCTCCATAAAGCAGTACCTCCTGATAATCCATTTCAATATAGCGACCATTCACTCCCGCCAATGCCGGAGCTGTAGAAGCATAAAACTTCTGCCGCAATTTGTCATTTGCGTAATCCATAGTACCACGTGCCTGGATATCGAGCCAGTCATTCACCTTCACACGAGCCGACAAAGACGTAATGATTCTGGAACGGGTATCTTTACTCTGGATACGATTGACAATCCAATAAGGGTTTTGCTCAAAATCTTCAAAAGACGTATGCCAATTCTGTACATTTAGCTTACGATCTTCATCATATACTTCAAAATGATCTTTATAATAAGACAGATCTTCGCCACGAGGAAAGCGATACAATCCCACCAGGGGATTCATATAAAAACCTCCGGTAACAGGTTTGTTCTTTACTACCTGGCGCATCACATTCACACTGCCATCCAGTTTCAACCGGCCATTGAACAAAGAGGAGGTTTCGCGGAAATTCAGATTGTGTTTGAAAAGCTGATTTTTATCTATAATGCCCCTTCCGCTGGTATTGGCATAAGAGAAATAATTTTGTAACTTCTCGTTTCCATGGCTCACAGATATAGAAGTAATGGAAGTAAAACCGGTACGAAAGAAATTCTTCAGGTTGTCCCGTTCCGGCAGTTCGGCCTTTGCTCCCCAGCTATCTACATCATCACTCACCCCATAGCGGTTTTGCATTTCAGGAAGACTAAAAGCATTATCAACGGTCAGGCTGGTAGAGAAAGATACTTTATGAACTCCGGACTCGCTACCTTTTTTAGTGGTTATCAATATTACCCCATTAGCAGCCTGACTACCATATAAAGCTGCAGCCGGAGCACCTTTCAGAATCGTTATACTCTCCACATCCTCAGGATTCAGATTAGAAATGCCGTCGCCTCCGTCACGATTGCCGGCATTGGCTGTACCTCCAATAGCCGAATAGGCTTGTTCGGAAGTAGAGTTGAGCATCGGAACACCATCTATTACATATAAAGGCTGATTATCACTAACTACAGAACGTATACCACGAATACTGACCTTAGCTGATGCACCCGGTCCTGAGGAATTCTTACTAATTTGCACACCTGCTGCTTTTCCTGCCAGTGCAGTAATCATATTAGGGTCCTTCACCCGGTTCAGTTCATCACTTTTGAGCTGCATAGCCGAATATGAGAGAGAAGATTCCTTCTTTTCAATGCCAAGTGCAGTGACAATAATAGGATCAAGCATCACGGCATCTTCTTTGAGTAGTATCTCAAATTCAGTTTGTCCTCGTACAGGCACTTCCTTAGTCTCACATCCCACAAAGGAAATTTGCAGAACAGCATCCTGTTCTACTACTAAAGAAAATTCACCCTCTGCATTAGTAATGGTTCCATCGGGCTCCCCTTTCACTTTTACAGTAGCTCCAATCAAAATTTCTCCTTTGGAATCGACGACGTGTCCTTTTATCTTTTTTCTTGAAGAAAACTGGTCTGTGTGTTTATCATATTCTATATTAATAGCATTACACTCTTCTATTCCCAAAGGAGGTAAGAGCATTAAAAATAGGTATAAAAGAGTCCTTTTAGTAAGTAACATGTTCATTTCAAATAGATTGTGCTTATACAAAAGTACACAATAAATTCTAAAAAAATATTTTTTAGGTAACGTTTGAACAAAAGAGTTCTCAGAAATAGGTATTATCACTATTTTTGTTGCAAATAAACTGTAAATATGGAAATAGAGATAGAAAATCATCCCCTGAAACCGTTTTTACCTCCGCATGCAAAATTGTTAATGCTGGGCAGTTTTCCGCCACAAAAGAAAAGATGGTCTATGGATTTTTATTATCCAAATTTAAACAATGATATGTGGAGAATTGTGGGACTCCTGTTCTTTGACAACAAAGATCATTTTCTGAATGAGTCAAAGAAAGCTTTTTGTCGTGAACAAATCATTGATTTTCTCAATAAAAAGGGGATTGCCTTATTCGATACAGCTTCTGCCATACGACGTTTGCAGGATAATGCTTCCGACAAATTCTTAGAAGTGGTTCAGTCTACTGACATAGCTGCTATGCTCCGACAATTACCGGAATGCAAAGCCATCGTAACCACCGGACAAAAAGCCACAGATACCCTTCGCATGCAATTCAATGTAGAAGAACCCAAAGTAGGCGACTTTTCTGAGTTTGTGTTTGAAAACCGCCCGATACGGCTCTACCGGATGCCTTCTTCTTCCCGTGCTTACCCATTAGCATTGGATAAGAAAGCAGCTGCTTACCGTATCATGTACCAAGACTTACAAATGCTTTAAAATAATAGAAATATGAAACCAATCTTTTTGCAATACCCAGCGTGTAGCACTTGCCAAAAGGCAAAAAAGTGGCTGACTGAAAATAATATTGAGTATACCAACCGTCTCATCGTAGAAAATAACCCCACCGTAGAAGAACTGAAAGCATGGATTCCACTTAGTGGACTACCGGTAAAAAAGTTTTTCAACACCAGTGGCCTGGTCTATAAAGAACTGAACCTCAAAGAAAAGCTTACCACGATGAGCGAAGAAGAACAGATAGCCCTGCTGGCTACCAATGGTAAACTGGTGAAACGCCCATTGGTGGTGACTGATAATTTTGTATTAGTAGGATTCAAACCCGACGAATGGGAAAAACTAAAATAGTTGAAAACTTCTTTGCAGAAGTACTTGCAGATTCGGAAGATTATTCTACCTTTGCACCCGCAAACACGGGAGTAGCTCAGTTGGTAGAGCACCGGTCTCCAAAACCGGGTGTCGGGAGTTCGAGCCTCTCCTCCCGTGCAGATGAAAAATCCACTTAAATAATGTATTTAAGTGGATTTTTTCTTTAGAATTTAATATTCAGTGTTACTTCTTTATTTCCCACTAACCAGTCAGGCCCGTCTTCTACAAGACGTATTGCTTCTTTATCAGCAGAAGCACATAGGCTGTTCTTTATTTTTATATTCACCGGGCGACCATTTTTATCCACACGGAAAGTCAGTACTACTTCCCCTTTTACCTTTGCGCATTCTTCATCTGTTGGACGGATCCTATTCTTTTTCAGGTACTTCTTATATGCTTTGAAACCTATCACAGGAACAGGCTCCGGCATGGTCAATGGCTCAACGCGTACTACCGAACCTGTAAGATCCTTTTTCCTTTCAGTACCATAGCCCACTACCACTACTTCATTTAAAGCTTCTTTGCTCTCATTCATGGCAATCAACATTTCTTTGCCGGTATCTGCAGGAAGAATTATCGGTTCATAACCGATATAGTTGATCGCAATCTCTTTGTTTCCGTCTGTATCTAATGTGAAGTTTCCATTTACATCCGAAACCGTACCCTTACCGGTTCCTTTTACAAGAATATTAGCTCCCATAAGAGGTTCTCCGTTTTCATCAGTCACACGTCCTTTTATCCCACCGACCTTTAGGCCTTCTACCCTATCCTGCAACTTCCGGGCAAGATTACTATCGTCTGCAACGATTGTAGTATCAGCCAGTTTTAATTCTTCTGAAAGGGCCATACTCATCTCTACTTCCGCCGCAGATTGCTCTTTCACTTCGGGAGCAATGGTTTTGGCAGTAACAGCTGGTTTCACTTTTCGTTCCTGACTGATGAGTGGTCTCATCGAATCCTTTTTCAGTGTCTTCGCCAACTTCACTTCTGCCTCAGCAGGTATCTGTGAAGGCGTTTGCAAAATAGTATCCCGTTGCAATTGTTCCAGAGCCATGAGAGTTTCTTCCGGTAATTTATCTTTTTGGAACAGGAAATAACCACCCAAACAAACACCTAACAGGAGACTGGCAGCCACACTCCAGGCAAAAGCATGATTCTGCTTCCTTTTCACCCTCATTGTAATCCGGTGGCGAAGTAACTCTATCTGTTGCTCCTGACTTTCCCCTGCGCCGTCGTAACCATCCATAGCGTCGGCAAGAAAAGGATCTCGCATCGCTTCCTTTTGCAGGCGATGAGCTTCTTTTCCTTTGCGGATTCCTCGTATGTAGTCTAATAACTTCATTGGGTCTGGTTCTTTATACAAATCTTTAAATTACGTTTTCCATTCTGGATATAGCTTTTCACGTTATTCAGTGTAAAGCCTGTTTGCTCTACAATATCGGCATAAGACATTTCTTCCATAAAAAAATGCATGATACTGATACGCTGAAATTCGGGAAGCTTTTCAAGACAATGCTTCAGGGCATTTAGTTGTTCTTCCGAAGTATCTTCTTCAGATAAAAGATGCAGAAATTCATCAGATTCCACAAGGTTAATCGTATAATCGAGAGGAATTTCTTTATTTTCTTTTCTCAGTATTTGTAGACAGTGGTTCTTTGCTACCCGATATAGCCAGGGTTTGAAAACCTTTATTTCATAATGGGGTACTTTGGGAAGCAGATCTTCAAAAAGTTGCATTACTGCATCCTGTGCACGTGCTTCGTCGGTCAGATACTTGAGACAAAGACCATATAATAACGGAATATATCGGTTGTAAAGTTCACCAAAATATTCTGTTTTACCAGACGTGGCGTACTGATGTAATAGCTCTTCGTCGGTCAGCTTTAATATGTTCTTTTTAAAAAACAGGACTTCTTTTTGGGCAAAGTTAAAAAAAATAAGTAAACGTAGGGATATATGGAAGGATTAAGTAAATCCACCACAGAGCACACTGAGTAATTACATAGTTCATTTTAAACAATTAAGCCTCTGCATGCTCTGCAGTGAAATACAAAAAAAGGCTACCGAAATATCCGATAGCCTTCTTTCCCTGTTCGTTATCCTTTTACCAAACAATCACCTTTTCTGTTATTGTTTCATTAGCTAATGTAATCTTTACAAGATAAATCCCCTTCGGCAGATTTACAGTTGTATTATTCAATGATACTGATTCTGAATATACATTACCTCCATCCATGGAATAAACATTGATTATACCGTTCAGATCACTGGCAGCAGTAATACGGATGGCGTCTCCCTCGCTCATAACCTTTACAGAGGCCTTCTCCGGTTCGTTTGTTATTCCGGTTCCTGCACCAAAAATAGCAAATGGGCCACCTACTTTAGCATTATCAACCGCTTGTACTCCCCATGTATACTCGCCAGTCAGTCCTGTTACCTTATATAACACTCTCTTGCTGATTAATCCGGAAACTTCGGCTACTTTCAACCGTCCGGTAGTAATATCAGCCGGAATTGTCATTCTGATAACATCTCCCTGTTTGATATACAAATTATATTTCAAAGCACTGGCCGGAGTTACATCATCAGCCGGGGCATCCCATGAGAACATTACAATGCCATTGGATCCCGACACTGCTTTCAAATTGGTAGGTGCACCGGGAGCCTTATTTGCAGTAATTCCTTCGCCTAAATTATTCTTCATCAGGCGGGTATGTGATCCTCCCGCATCGCCATAACCCACAAGAAATGCATCCAAATTACCATCATTGTCAAAATCTACCAGATTGGCTGTTCCACCCCTCTGTGCTTTTGCACCAGCATACACTAACGGAGAAGCAGTAAACATAGGAGCATCCAGTTTGCCTCCATTGTTCAAATAAACCATATCAGTCTCCTCTGTAGCATTCATATACAGGATATCGCTAAAACCGTCATTGTTAACATCGCCTGCATCGACTGAAAGTGCCTGTCTGCTATTTGGTAACCCCGTTGTAGCAGCACCATATTTGGTAAATCCTCCTACTGAATTGATATACACGTCACCGCGCCAGTTCCAGCTCACCGCTTCGTCCCATCTAACTCCGGGAACCATAAAATCCTGTTTTCCATCATTGTTATAATCAATCCAGACAGGATTGCCTTCTTCTATACCTTCAAATTCAATGGGTTCGGCAAAAGTTCCGTCGCCATTGTTTTTGTAGACTGCACCATTATAACTGCCATGATAACCATAGTCGGCATCATACTTGTCAACGTCAATTCCTTCACCCGAAACAATCAGATCCAAGAATCCATCACCATCATAGTCAGCCCAGGCAGCCCCACCACCAGATAACTGAACAAAGGGCTTAGCCGCACTGCTACCCATTTTGTTTTTTACCGGCTTGTCAATACGTTCAAAATTCTCCCCATTTACATTTCTGTATAAGTATGAGATTCCGGTATTCTTGTCACCTTCGTTTGTACGCCCCTGAATATAAAGATCCGTCCAGCCGTCACCGTCATAATCAGCAGCTACTACATATCGGTTAGAACGATTTTCCTTTCCGTTATTAATCAAAGGAAATAGCCCTGTAAATACCTCTTCAAAACCGGCATCTCCTCCTTTATTTTTCCATAAACCAGCATAGTATTCTCCATTACTTTTCTTTCCGGCCAGAAACAAATCCAGATTTCCATCATTATTATAGTCGAACCAGGTGGCACTGGATGTCCTCAAACCCGGAAAATTATGCGCAACTTGCTCAAATTGCTTTCCGTCTTTATTTTTATAAAGTAATGTTTGCTCTCCTTGTGAAGTAACACCGGCTATAATCACATCCAGAAAACCATCGTTGTTATAATCTCCCCAGGCAGCAGCAGCTTCATACGCCATAGGAATACTCTCTGTTCCACCGTCTACTACAACAGGATTAATGATCTCAGAAAATGAAGCATGTTTCACCTGAGCAAAAGCAGAGGTACAGGCAAGTCCGACCAACGCACATGTGCATCTAAAAATTTCTACGTTTTTCATAATACATTTGTTTTTCATTAATAGATAAAAGTTGTCGAGGCCAATGCAGCTTCTGTCTTCACAGAAACTACATATACTCCTCTATTGAAGCCCGAAAGATCTATCTGCTCAGAATAAGAACCATCCTTAAAATTCTTCGCAAATAAAACCTGTCCGGAGATATTGTTTATTTTCACTGCCTCAATTATTTTCTTTGTCTTTACATGAAGCGTATCGGATTCTTTCTCTACATACACAGTGAGAGGATTCTCCTGATTGACCTTTGCAATACCCGAACCGGAGGAATGGAGCAAGCGAATGGCAAAACCGCCTCCTTTGGCCATGTTGATAGAAAGTTTAGTATCTTTAGTGATTTCCATCTTTTCACAAACATACTCTTTGGGCTGTTCACCCGATGCAGGAGCATCCTTAAAGATGTCAGCCTGATAAGAGGCACCAGCTTCCAGAAAACTGAAATCAATTTCTACCGTTCTTGGAGTCCAATCGGTCATACCACCTACATACCAGTCTTTTCCCTTTTGTTTAGCCATCAGAATATAATCTCCCAATTTGGCATCCAATGGTACTGTTTTATCCCAGATTGTAGGAACTGTTGACAAGAAACTAAGTATATCCGGATATTTATTGTATTCTGTTGGAGAGTCACATAAGTATCCCACCCACTGGTCATAGATGACATACATTGACAGTTCGTGAGCCCTGGTACCCATACTCATAGGTGGAGTGTTGTCCTTGTCAATGGGTTTGAACTCCTCCTGAGTTACATTTCTCATAGACCCCGGAGTATAATCTTCGGGACCAGCCAATGAACGTATAAAAGGAAATTGCGTATGATATTCAGGCGTCAGAGTGCTTTCCCAGAAATTACACTCAGCACCACGGACAGCCTCAAAATTCAGGATGTTGGGATAAGTACGATTGATCCCGGTTGGAACCGGACAACCATGGAACAGGGCAACCATTTGATTGTCTGCCAGACGTTGTGCAAACTCCCGTCCCCAACGCATAGCAATCTGATCACTGCGTTCAAAGAAATCGATCTTTGCTCCGGAAACACCATAGTCTTTCATCTTCTTAATCCAGTCCTGCGGATTCTCTCTAACACAACTTGCCCATGTCCAAACCAAAATTTTCACATTCTTCTGTTTTGCATAAAGGCATAATGTACGTATATAATCTTCAGACCAACCGGCATCAAGTGTCATATATTCAATACCATGCTGAGAAGCCCAATCAACATAATATTTATATAATTGAAAAGACAGATTCTTATTTCCTGATGGAAAATCGACTCCTTCTAAAACGGCTTTGTGCCACCATTCCCAAGCACTTTTACCCGGCTGTATCCAAGAAGTATCCGTCAAACGGCAAGGTTCTGCCAACATATATACCAATTCATTGTTAAGCAGAGATTTGTCATCATCAGAAACAATAATAACTCGCCAGGGGAATGTGCGGCTCCCTTCTGTTTTTGCAATATAGTTTTCTCTTGAAATAACCAGATGATTAGAATACCAGTAGCTGGAATTTGAAGGATCAGAATCCATAACCTCTTTAGGGTATTGAGCCCACTTTCCACGCATGGAATTCACGCCGTTTTGCTCCATATACAATCCCGGATAATCATATGTATCAGATTCCGTTACAACAATCTTGTAAGGAGTATCAGGATACGAAAACAGTACGGGAGAAACAGAAAAACGATTGTTAGTGATATCAGTCGGTGCATTATAAGTTTTATAGAGCCGTTCAAAGTTTCTATATCCCTGATGAATCTGGTGTACTTTCCCCTGCTGGTCTTTTTCTCCGGAATAATTAGTATCACACTCCGGGAAATAGATTGTCGGGGTTGAAGTAAAATTAAACACAGCATCTTCACTATTGATAATAATCTCTCCGTCCAGACGGGTGATAAAGCGATACGCTATTCCCTCATCGTAAGCTCTCACCAAAAGGTCATAGTTTTCATTAAATGATATTAACAGCTCATTATAAGCCTCTCTCAGAGTTTTATTTTTTCCGGCTACAACATCAATTGTTTGATCCACATGATTGGTCGTTGTACTTTTTACCGTTCCTCCTCCCACAATTGTCCCGTTAGAAAGATTCAATCCTATGGATGAGGGAGCGATCAACTGCTTATCGCCATGCCATACCTCATAGGTCGTACCATTGTCTACCCGTAGCTTTATTTTCAACGTGCCGTTAGGCGAAGTCGTTTCATATTCTTCTGCCTGCACACCGAAGGTGCAAAAGAACAAAAACAATAAAGATAAAATTGATTTTCTATTCATACTATTTTGTGCATTAAATGGTCATTAATTATAGATTTAATATCCCGGATTCTGATCTTCTTCACTGATATCATCATTGTTTTTAATCTCTGTATCCGGTATAGGATAGCGCATGTGGAAATCTTTGATCGTTCCCGACTTCTTAGCCCAGGAATTACGTTCTTTTATCAATTCTACAAATTTACCGGTACGAATCAAATCCATACGTCTCCAACCTTCAAAGCAAAGTTCACGGATGCGTTCATTCATAATTTGTGTACGGAATTCATCCTGACCATAATTCCAGGCCATTTCATTAGGCAGAGTCCCACCCCAGGCACGGGCTCGTACCTGATTTACAATCGTATTTGCCTGTCCGGTTTCTCCAAGTTCATTTAGACATTCGGCATAACACAACAGAACATCAGCATAACGCAACACTATAAAATTCTTGCCGGAATACCATTCGTTAGCCAAATTCCCGTTGAACTGGTCCGTACGTTCGTCTTCATACTTCTTGATATGTGGATCTAATTCGTCAGCTCCCCACGAAACCTCAGTAGGTGTAATGCCCAGATAGGTAAAATCATAGCGTATACTTTCATCTCTGCGCAAATCACCTTCTTCCCAAATACCTCCTTCGGATTTTGATTTATAAGCATATTCTGTAGGTAATGCCACATCATAGCCGGCAAAATAACAACCCTCACCAAATGTAGCAACTACTGTACGAGACCCCATATCAAACTGCCAATGATTAATACGGTTCACATTGTCATAATCTAACTCAAAGATCGATTCAGGTGAATTGAACTCTAATTTCTCATCGAAAAGATTTGCAAAATCAGGATCCAGCTGATAACGGTTCATCATTGCTTCAAAACTCTCTTTCGCCAGTTTGAAATCTCTCATTCCTGTCTCTTGGGGAACTGACATGTACGCTTTACCCAACATGGCATAGGCTGCACCGGAAGTCGCACGTGTTTTATCACCGGATTCTGTATACTTTTCTTTCAAGGATGTTGAAGCAAACGTAAAATCATCAAAGATTTGCTTCCAAACCTTTTCCAATGGTTGGCGGGCTGAATTTTCCATCTTTGCAATATCAACTACCGGAATTTCTCCCCAATACATAGTAAGTTCCATCATCACCATAGCCCGTATGAAACAAGCCTCACCCTTCAGACGTTTAATTCTGTCTAAAGTATCTTCATCCTGAGTTGTTTCGGACAATACATCAAGCGCATAAATCGCATTAGCGGCAGAAATAACAATCGGCCATCTTCTTGACCACATTTTATCTACCTGTGTAGACATCGAATTGAGCAAACCGTTGTAAAGATCCAGACTTGCCTGTGCAGCATCATCCATCTGCACGATACCCTGCTTGCTCTCATCCAAGCCTAAAAGTGAGAAAGTCAGTCCTTCGCGCCCGGATTTCGAGTCACGAAATGCAGTATACAAACCATCTACAGTTGGTGCTATATTTTCCAGATTAGAAAAAGCCTCCTGTTCTGTCAAGGATGTTTTAGGCTCCTGATTCAGGAAATCGGAACAAGAAAACATTGTTAAAGAACCTGCCAATATACAGGCCGTTGCCAATTTATTTATTTTTATTACGTTTTTCATAACTAAACTATATTTTAAATACCTGTGTGAAGACTATTTACAATGAAACACTCAAGCCAAAAACAAACATTCTTGTAGGAGGATACCAATCTCCGGTTTCCGGATCATAGCCTTTATAAGAGGTCCAGCAGAACACATTGGAAATGGTTGAATAAACCCGTAAATTTCCAATCTTCATCTTTTCCACGATTGTCTTAGGGAATGTATATGCTAAACTCAATGTAGACAAACGTAAGTATGAAGCATTCTGTACGGAGAAATCCATCTGACTGGCGGAGAATGTGTTATAGTACATTGTTTCGGTATCCGTAGGATCATTATAGATAGGACGGGGGAATTTTGCATCTGTGTTTTCCGGACTCCAACGATCAACCAAATCAACAGAAGCAACTCCTGTACCCCGGCTTGTGATTAATGATTCATAATAAGGACTTAGTTTCTTGGCTCCGTAAGAGTAGTTGAAGACAGCATTTAGCGTAATTCCTTTATAAGATAAGTCTGTAGAGAAACCGCCATAAAACTTAGGATCAGGAGAACCTACAATCACACGGTCTTTATCATCAATCACTTTATCATCATTCACATCCAGCGGATAGAGATCTCCGGGATTAACCTGGCGTCCTGAGAAATCAATATTCTTCAAACGATCCATATCTATCACCTGAGCAATACCACCGGTTCTCCAGATGTAGATTGTATTACGGGATTCACCCAGGAACAGATTGCCCTCTTTCTGCATGTTACGATTATCATCAATTTTGTAAATAGCATCATTGTTTCCATAAAGCTGTGTAACCTTGTTCTTATCAGCAGAAATATTTGCTGAAAAATTCCACAAGAAATCTCTGGTTTCAATCAATTTGGCATTCATAGAAAACTCAATACCTTTATTTTCAATAGCTCCGATATTTTCTACAGCTGAGCTAAAGCCGGAAGTTAATGGCAAGGAACGTGTCATCAGCAAATCCTTATTCTTTATAAGGAATGCATCCAATGATGCAGTAATACGTCCGTTCAGGAATCCCATATCCACTCCCACATTAAACTGCCTCTGAGATTCCCAGGTAATATCTTTTGTTCCCCGGCGCCCTTTAGGTACATAAGTTACTTTTCCATCTTCTAATTTGGCATCATAAAGTGTATAAAATGCAAAATCATCAATATTCTGATTACCTACCAAACCGTATCCTAAACGTAGTTTCAACTGGCTAAGCACATCTTGTTCTTTCATAAAGTTCTCCTCTGCTATATTCCATGCTGCAGAGAAAGAAGGGAACAGCCCCCAGCGTTTACCTTCGGCAAACTTAGAAGAACCGTCATAACGGGCTGTTGCAGTCAGATAATACTTACTTGCATAATTATAATTGGCACGCACTACATATGACATCAAGGTAGATGTAACAAAGTCAGATCCGATAGAACGTTCGTCTGTTTTATAGGAAGATCCTATATTATAATAAGAGAACTTATCAGTACCAAAACCTTTACCGGTTGCATACGTATAATCACGATTCGTTTGAGTAGCACTGGTACTAAAGAGAGCATTAATCTTATGTTCGCCAAATGCACGGTCATAAGAGATAGAGTTATCCCATTGCCAAGTCATTCTTTGGTCACGTGTATGTTCGGCCTGACCATCTTGTGAATAACGAATAGATTCCTGAATATCCTTCGGAGTGTATTTGAAACGATCCTCCTGGAAATAGTCAATAGAGAATGAGGTACGAATATTCAGCCCTTTAATAGGATTGATATTCAAAAAATTAGTAGAAGATAACCGATTACGTCTACGGTTATTTTCTATTTTTAAGGTACGAATCGGATTGAAGTAATTGTCATCCTGTACTCCACCATAGTTCAATGTATAAATCTCAGAATTAATAGGTAACATCGGATTCGCACCACGAGCTTTGTCATAAACACCATCATCTGAGAAAATATCAGAATCAGTATGTGTAAATGCTGTATTGGTACCAACTTTTAACCAGGATTTTATCGCATAATCCGAATTTATACGTCCGCTATATCTTTTATCTCCAAGATTTTCAACCATTCCGGTTTTATTAGAATAGCCTAAACTAAAATAATAAGCACCTTTTTCGGAAGCTCCGCTAAAACTCAATGCATGATTTTGTTCTACACCAGTACGGGTCACTGCATCCAGCCAATTATAATTATCATTATTATTATAAGCATCAAACTCATATTGAGCAAAAACATATCCTCCTGATCCGTCTTTTGAATAAGGTTTCATTACCCGGTTATTCAGAAATGCATTGATTTCATCTTCAGTTGCTCCCGGATGACGTGCGGTAAAGGAGTTCATCGCTGCATCTTTTCTCAACTCAAAAAGGTCTTTTGTTCCCATTGTCTTGGGAAGTTTAGCATCCGTCTGGAAACCGACCCAACCATCATAAGTAACTTTTCCGATACCGTTTTTACCTTTTTTAGTTGTAACTAAAATCACACCATTGGAAGCACGGGAACCATACAGGGCTGTAGCAGATGCATCTTTCAATACTTCGATAGAAGCAACATCATTCAAGTTGACTGAATTAAACCCACCTCCGAAGTTATCCATAACCTGACCATCTATTACATAGATAGGGTCAGTACTTCCGTTAATAGTATTAATACCACGGATTTTAATCGTTGCGTCATCACCAGGTTTAGCAGCATTGGAAATAAACACACCAGCAACACGACCTTGCAATGCCTGATTAATGTTAGTAACCGGCTTCTCCTCCAGTACTTTGGCACTTACACTTGAGACAGCACCTGTCAAATCACTCTTCTTCAGAATAGTACCAACAACTACTACTTCTTCCAAATCCTGAGCATCTGCTTTCAAAGACACATTTATCAATGATCTGTTTTTTACAGCAACCTCTTTCGTTTCATATCCAAGATAACTGAACACCAATGTAGCATCAGATGCTACGGAAAGAGAATACTTTCCATCCAAATCTGTAATAGTACCTTGGGTAGTACCTTTTACAGAGACACTTGCTCCCATCAGTACTTCAGAATCAGGAAATCCTGTAACAGTCCCTTCAACTGTCACTTTTTGAGCAGCTAATAGAGTACAACAAAATAACAGGGAGAAAAACCAAATTAATCTGTTTCTTTTCATAATACATTAAGATTAATAATTAAATGAATTTTATATTAATATCCTGTCATCGGCTACAAAACAAATACATAGCCAATAAATAGAATTAGATCAGGCTGTTATCAAATCGTAGTCTTATACTTCGCTGTTTTTCAATAAACTATTGATAACATAAAATCTATTTCACATATGCAAAATTAGGCGAACGCATAGGAGTACACAATGGAGAAATATACTATAAACATGGACAATCTTACGATAAATAAAAAAAAGAAAGTATAAGTATTCTCAACTCTATAAATAGATGTAATATATGGGCTCATCAATCATTCGCGTCCATCCAAGAAATCTTTTTTAGAAATAAATTAAAAAAAAGAAGAAGACATTTATGGAATCTTTCCACTAATAGCATCTATAGAGTAAAACATCGGATTTATGTATCACATTAAAACAATAAAATGTATGAAAACAAATCAATTAAAAGCAATGATGCTGGGATTGCTGATAGCAATCATTTCTTTGGGAACAGTAAATGCACAGACACTCACAGTAAAGGGTAAAGTGACCGACGCCGCAGACGGTTTTGGCATTACAGGATGCACGGTATTGGTAAAAGGAACTACGCGTAGTACAATAACCAATGTAGACGGCGAATATACAATCCGTGCTAATAAAAGTGAAAAACTGATATTCTCCTACATTGGTTATGAAACACAAACAGTGAAAGTGACTTCTGAACGGCTGAATATCACCATGCAGGCAAATAGTCAGATACTTGAAGAGTGTGTTGTAGTAGGTTATGGTATGCAAAAACAGGTAAGCATGTGTGGTGCTGTATCGAACATTATGCCTGGGACAATGACAAGAAGGGCCTATGCTGCCTACGATATGAATACGGAAGAATATAAAAACATTGAAGAAAACGGTTTCAAGAAGGTAAACGAAAATCCATTATCAACTTTTTCTATCGATGTAGATGCCGCCTCTTACAGTAATATGCGCCGTTATCTAAACAGAGGTGAACTACCGCCTGCTGATGCTATCCGCACAGAAGAGTTAATAAACTATTTCTCGTATAATTATCCCCAACCTACGGGCAAAGATCCGGTAAAAATCACTACTGAGATAGGTTCTTGTCCATGGAATAAAAATCACCGCTTAGTACGCATCGGGTTAAAAGCTAAAGAAATTCCTACCGAAAAGCTTCCGGTATCCAATCTCGTTTTCTTAATTGATGTATCGGGATCCATGTACGGGCCACAGCGCCTGGGATTAGTTCAGTCTTCCCTCAAACTATTAGTAAACAATTTGCGCGATACAGATAGAGTGGCTATCGTTGTTTATTCCGGTTCAGCAGGAGAGCGTTTGCCGTCAACCAGCGGAAGTGATAAGCAAAAAATCCGTGAAGCGATTGACGAATTGACTGCCGGAGGTTCTACAGCCGGAGGCGAAGGCATAAAACTTGCGTATAAAATTGCGAAAAAGAATTTTGTAAAGGGAGGCAACAATCGTATTATACTTTGTACAGACGGCGATTTTAATGTAGGGGTATCGTCTAATGAAGGTCTGGAAAATCTGATTGAACAGGAAAGAAAAAGTGGTGTATACCTTACTGTTTTAGGTTACGGTATGGGTAATTATAAAGATAGCAAAATGCAGATACTTGCTGAAAAAGGAAATGGGAATCATGCCTATATTGATAATCTGCAAGAAGCCAACAGGGTATTGGTAAATGAGTTTGGAGCTACTATGCACACAGTAGCCAAAGATGTAAAATTACAAATAGAATTTAATCCATCTCAAGTGCAGGCATACCGCCTCATCGGTTACGAAAGCCGCCTGTTGAAAGATGAGGATTTTAATAATGACGCAAAAGATGCCGGTGAAATGGGAGCGGGACATACAGTAACTGCTTTTTATGAAGTAGTACCCGCAGGTGTGGAAAGTAATTTCGTGAACAAAGTGGATGATTTAAAATATCAGAAGAAGGTAAAACCTGCTCTCCAACCAACCACTGGTTCAAAAGAACTACTTACAGTAAAATTGCGCTATAAAGCACCGGACGAAGATATCAGCAAGAAATTAGAACTCCCACTTGTTGATAATAAAGGAAACAATGTATCCTCTGATTTCCGTTTTGCTGCGGCAGTAGCCATGTTCGGGCAGTTACTTCGCGATTCCGACTTTAAAGGAGATGCAACATATACACAAGTTATTGCAATGGTAAAAACAGCATTGGATAATGATGAAAGAGGGTATCGAAGGGAATTCCTCAGGCTGGTAGAAACAGCAGATGGATTGAAGCAATAAAATATCAATAAGAGCGAACGCAGATTAACGCTAATTTTCGCAAACTTAATCTTTGCGTAAATTAGCGTTAATCTGCGTTTCTAAAGTTACATATTAATAACTTTATGAGACTTTTAAGTCATCTACTTCCTTGTCAAATAAGCTCGTAACTACTACTCTGAATGGGCATATCAAGATTATGTAATACCTTTTCCAGAAGAATGCCTTCCCGATTATCGTACTCGTAACCAAATGTAGCACGGATACCCTGAAGGATAAATTGCGTAGCACGATCAAGAGCAATAGGCAGGCTGTCACCTTGTAATAAAGCTCCGGTAATAACACTGGTGAAAGTATCTCCCGTTCCCGGATAATGGGCCGGTAGATAAGGACAGGTTATTTTCCAAAAACGATTCCCGGAACGATTATAGGCATATACAGACGTCTTATGGATATCATTCAGCACAGGGACGCTCGTAATAATAACTACCTCCGGTCCCTGATCTGAAAGTTGACGGAGATAAAATTTCAGCTCTTCATCTGTATTCTGTTCTTTATATGGTAAGTCGAGTAAATAAAATAATTCAGTAAGATTAGGAGTGATGACATCAGCTTTAGTTATCAGCTGGCGCATCTCCTTTATCATAGAATCATGAAAGTTAGCATACAGTTTACCATTGTCACCCAAAACTGGATCTACTACCACAAGACTTTCCGGTTGACGAAAATCGTCAATGAAGTCCGACACAATTTGTATCTGAAGCGGAGAGCCGAGATAGCCCGTATAAAAAGCATCAAACTGCATACCCAGTTTTTTCCATTCAGAAATAATCTTAGGCATCTCTTCCGTCAAATCAAGGAATGAGAAATTGGGATATTGCGTATGACTTGATAATACAGCCGTAGGCAACGGACATACCTGAAAACCCATAGACGAAAGAATGGGAATAACAATTGTAAGAGATACCCTTCCAACTCCCGAAAGGTCATGAACAGCAACTACTTTCTTTACTTTATTTGCATACATATATACTAATTTTTCAATGTGCTAATATGCCAATGTGCCGATTGGCCGTGCTATCAACAGACGATAAATCATCCCGCATGGCGCACTGGTACATTATTTAAGAATAACCAGTACATCTCTTGCCCCATGTGCTCCCATCACCAAAGCCTGCTCTATATCAGCTGTCTTGGAAGGACCGGAGATAAATGTACCGAATTCATATTTTTCATTTTTTACTATTTCATAAGCTTCATGCATATTGCTGACAATCCGGTTACGATCAAGAATTATCACCAGTTTCTCTGCTATGAAGTAAAGAGCTTTATACTTTACTGTCTGGGGTATCCATACAGCAGCATTTTCAGCAACACCCAATTCTCCTGCTACTACGGCTACGTCCGTACCATCCAGATCTTGTGCACGATCTAATTCATCAGGATTGAATGTAGCACAAGTCACTTCATCTAAATCCGAAGCAATACGTGTAGCCTCAGGATAGGTCCGGCGGATGACAGCATTGACCTCTTCTTCCTTTCCCAGAAGCATCGCCTCACCACCTACTGCGCGAGTCATTTCACAAAATTCAGTTATCACATCAGGATAGACCGTTGTCTTTATTTGCCACTCCGGATAGTCAAAACGCTTTTGCGTATTCTTGCGAATATTGGCTAATATTTCTTCTCTACTACTCATTTCGTATCCTCCTTTCCTTGTACTTTATTCTTCTTCCACATCTCATTGAATGACTCACCGGCAAATTTCGGAAGTTCTCGCCCTTTCCCCCATGCATCGAGATCATTATACTTGATGAAACGTGGTAAATGATTGACCATCGGAGCTGCCCACAAAGCTGCATTAAACAACACAGGCCGATCCATCAATGCCTTCATTCCGCCAGACATGATCTTCTTTCCGGTATCTGCCTTTCCAATTTTATCGAGTATCTGACGCCATTTGTAAATTTGCTCGGCAAGGTCTACCTTTACCGGACAAACATCAGAACAAGACATACAGAGTGAACAGGCCGAAAGATTATCATAATACTTCTCCGGATTGTGTGCCATCCCCAAATTGATACCGATAGGACCGGGAATAAAATACGTATACGAATAACCACCGCTACGACGGTATACCGGACAGGTATTCATACAAGCACCACAACGAATACAGTTCAGTGTCTTGATATGATCGGGATGAGCAAGAATCTCACTACGTCCATTATCCACAATGATAATATGATATTCACCCCCTTCACGTGGTTTACGATAATGCGAAGTATAAGTAGTCACAGGCTGTCCGGTAGCCGAACGAGCCAATAACCGGGTAAATACTCCCAATGACTCCATATCAGGAACTATCTTTTCAAGACCGAATGCAGCAATATTCAGTGTAGGGCAAGAGGTTCCCATATCAGCATTCCCCTCGTTAGTACACACCACAATGTCTCCGGTAGAAGCTACGGCAAAGTTGGCTCCTGTCATGGCAGCCTCTGCATTCAGAAATATATTCCGCAGATTCTTACGAGCAGCATGTGTCAGATAAGTAGGGTCAAAATTGCCTTTCTCCGTCCCCATCTCCTTCTCAAAGAGCTCACCTACCTGTTCACGTTTAATATGAATGGCAGGCAACACGATATGACTCGGCGGCAAATGCATCAATTGCAGAATACGTTCACCAAGATCGGATTCCACAACATCAATACCTCTCTCTATAAGGAAAGGGTTGAGTTCGCACTCTTCGGCAAGCATGGATTTACTTTTCACAAAACGGTGTACCCCATGACTATTAAGAATCTCATAAACAATAGCACAGTATTCATCGGCATCTTTCGCCCAATGAACGATAGCACCATTGGCAGTCGCATTCTTCTCAAACTCTACCAGAAGTTCGTCAAGGTGGCTGTTAGAATAAAGTTTCAGCTCACATGCCTTTTCCCGCAAATCTTCCCACTCGGGGACCTCTTTGCTCATTTTATCTCGTTTGGCACGAACCATCCAAAGGGTTTCATTGTGCCATGCTGCCATTACAGGATTCTCTAAGAATTTCTCGGCAGCCTTTGCATGTTTGGTACTCATAATTGCGACGCTAAGATTTCTACTATGTGAATGATTTTAACAGGCAGTTTATCACGTTCGATAACGCCTTGCATATGCATCAGACAAGAACTATCGGCTCCGGTGATGTATTCCGCTCCGGTTTCCATATGGTGTCTTATCTTATCACGGCCCATACAGACAGATACGGCCTGCTCTTCGACAGCAAACATACCACCGAAACCACAGCATTCATCCACATGACTGGGCTCAAAGATTTCTATTCCTTCAACCAGCTGAAGGAGATCGCGCAGTTTATTAAAGTAAGGAATATTTAGCTCGCTCGGAGCAGATAACATGAGTTCGCGCACACCGTGGCAACTATTATGAATACTCACTTTATGTGGGAAACGGGCTTTCAGTTTTTCGGGCTTAATCACATCATGAATAAAAGCACAAAGATCATAAATTTTGCCAGCACTTTCGCATTGATGCCCTTCCTTAGCCAGGATACCCGGATGATTCAATTTGACAAAAGCCACACAACTCCCGGAAGGACCCACAATGTAATCGTACTGTTTAAACAGGTCATCGAAACGAAGCGCCAGTTTAGAGGCTTCGTCCTCAAACCCCGCATTTGCCATCGGTTGCCCACAGCATGTCTGATCTAACGGATAATCAACATCTACCCCCAAACTCTTCAGAAGTTTATACGATGCCACCCCCACATCAGGATAAATAGCATTGATGTAGCAAGGAATAAATAAACCTACTTTCATAATTAGTTAGTTATTAGTTATGAGCTATGAGTTACGAGTCAGTAACTTGTAACTCATGGCTACTGAATATCTATCAGTTTGTGCGTTTGCAGGCTTAGTCTCCATTTGGGATGTCGCATCACGCAGTCCACCGTCAATGCGGTGTTACTACAAGAACAAGGTTGGAGGAAAAAATGTTCGGCGGGAAGCAACTCATAAACGTCAATATTTTGTCCTTCATAGACAACTTTCACTTCATCTATCTTGTTTAAGCTTAATTTTACACCCTGCTTGGGCGAACAGGTTATCCAGTCGATAGAAGCCGGCAACGGACGAGTACCATTCGTTTCAATACAAACGTACTTCCCTGCCTGATGTAAAAGATCAATAAAATTATCATCAATCCACAGAGAGGGTTCACCTCCGGTAAGTATCACCATAACAGCTGGATATTTTTTCACTTCAGCTATAATTTCTTCATCCGTCATCATCGTACCTTCTTCATGACGGGTGTCACAAAAGCTACACTTCAAATTGCATCCCGAGAAACGGACAAAAACAGCAGGGGTACCTGTATGATACCCCTCACCTTGCAGACTATAAAAAATTTCGTTAATCTTTCTCATAGATAGCCGTGTTTGATTCAGACTCCTGTACTTCTACTTTGAAACAATGCGGGACTTGTTCACAAACCCAACGGGCTATATTCTCAGCAGTAGTATTAAAAGGAAGCACTTCATTCAGATTCTGGTGATCCAGCTTTTCTTTTACAGCCTTCTTGATATGGCTAAAATCCACTACCATCCCATCGGCATTGAGTTCCGCAGAGCGGCAGTAGACTGTGATAACCCAATTGTGACCATGAAGATTTTCACATTTACTACTATATGAAAGGTTCAGGCTATGTGCAGCCGACACTTCCAGGCGTTTAATTACTGTATACATCGTCATATATATTTAAAAGTCCTGCATCTAATGTCACCTCGATGCAAGGGCAAAGGTAATACAAAATCATATTTCCATTCTGCAAACATCGTTATTTTTTCTACATTTGCAGAATGAAAACTATCTGTATCATTTTAGGAACTGTATCATTGGCACTGGGCGTTCTGGGTATCTTTCTACCACTACTCCCTACAACCCCTTTCCTGTTACTTACTGCCGCACTCTATTTCAAAGGGTCGCCACGCTTGTATCAATGGTTACTAAATCAGAAACACCTCGGCCCTTATATTCGTAATTTTCGCGAAAACAAGGCAATACCGTTACGGGCAAAAATCATCTCATTACTACTAATGTGGGGCACTATGCTTTATTGCATCTTTTTCCTCATCCCATTGGTATGGGTTAAGATACTACTATTTCTGATTGCTTCAGGAGTTACCTATCATATACTTTCTTTCAAAACATTGAAGAAATGAGATAATCCGGTACGGGCATCAGCCAGTTTGTCTTCCCAATGTTTTACAGAGTTCTGCCCAATCACGTCCGATACAAATTTCACTGAAATAAAAGGAATCTCTTTGGAAGTACAAACAAACGCCTGCGCATAGGCTTCCATATCAACCACATCTCCTTCAATATCGGTCAATTCGGTAAGGAAACTATCACCGGTATTACAGGTAGCCGATTCAGTCCAATGCCGACAGAAACCTTTCTGTTCAAGCAATGCAGAGGTATCCAACTCATAACTTAATCCCAATCCTGCAAGTTTATGCATATCCCTGTCGATGAAATGACGGCAAACAAATACATCTCCTACCCGATGATTGATTGTCCCTGCTGTACCCATATTTATCACAATATCCGGCTCTACCTGACGAATTGCTTCGGCCAGATGAAAAGCTGCTTTTACTTTACCAATACCGGTACGCACATAATACACTTCCACATCGGGCCATTTAATCTCTGCAAATTCGCCTTGTACGGCGTAGGTTACTAATATTTTCAACATATACTATATTTATTTTCTCTATTTTGTCACATAAAAGATACCGGAACCATGTGCTAAAGCAAATACATACTGATAAATAGCTTTCCACGCCTCATCACAAAAACCTTCGGGCTTAGCATAATCCGCATAAAACACTTGCCCTTCTTTCATCATCGGACATTTTGTAAAATCCGGACCGGCATATTCTTTAGCCAGTTCTTCATTAAGAGTTGTTTTTAAAATCGTTATCTTACAACGTTTCATATTTGTTCTCGTTTACTATCGTATTCAATGAAAGAAAACAGCTCGTTATTTTCACAAAGATAGTGAAAATAAATTTCTTATTTTGATAATAATAATTTTATCAACCCAATACAAACACTATAAACAAAAATAATTTAGAAATATCGGATAGCTGATATGTCCTGATATATCATTCTTTTTATTGAAATTCCGGAATAAATACTCCATCTTATTGCAATGTATTTTCTTTTCGCTATATTTGCAGTGATACTTAAATAGAGTATCATTTTTATTCAGTTTAGTGTTCACCTAAAAGCTGCAATTTTTAAATGAATACACCTGAACTGAACAGGGATACGTATGTTGTTTTACAACGATATGCGCACCCGTTCAGTATAAGTGTATTCGGGTTGTTTGCAGCACCCTAGGTGGACTATATTGAATTGGGTGCGTTTTTTATGCCCCAATTAAAATTTAAAAAGAAATATATATGGGGCACACTTTTTATTTATCCGAAGAAAGATTCTACGTTGTTGGTACAATTGCTACACTATTGTTCACCCTACTACTCACCATTATTGCCTTCATGTGGATACGCATAGAGCAACAAGAGGAAATTATTTCAAACCTACACATAAAAATATCAAAAATGGAACGTTCCAGATTAACAGACAAAGACGCAGTTCGTACCATGTGTTGGAAAGAATTATTCGAAAGAATAGACAACTCTCAAAAACAAACAAAACCATGAAAAAAAGAATTTTTGATGATGAATCCCCATGCCCCTGCTCTGTAAAAAAAGACATGGAAACTTCTGAGGACGTCTATATCTTTTTAGAAAATTTCTATGAAGGATTAGATACTTTTGACTGGGACAGATTCGGCCTTGCAGATTTAGAATGTGCATATTGTCTGTTACAATTCGCTACTAAGCTTGCAGAATCTGACAGACCAAAATATAATAGGAATAAAATATCTATTCTAACAAATGCAAAAAATAATATTACAGAAAAATTTCTGGAACTAATACTTGAACGTATTCGTCTATTTATGAAGAACAGATAAAAAAGAAATCAATTCACCACAGAGTAACACTGAGTTTCATGAACTTTTATTACCTGATTGAGACACAAATTAGCACAGATTTTCGCAAAGAAAAACAAGTATAAATAAAGAATGACAGGATTTTAATCTGCGCCATTCGCGTTAATCTGCGTTTTATCCGGATAATAAAGCTCTATGAAACTCTGTGTGGTGAAACAAATTCAAAGGTGATCAAATCTGCATTTCAATCAACTATATCTGAACTTATTTTATAATATAGCTCTTCAACGCCTCCACATACTCTTCAAAAGCATCTACTCCTTGCGGCGTAATTTTACAGATAGTACACGGCATCTTCCCCTTAAAAGTCTTTGTCACTTCCACATAACCCGCTTTGTTCAGTTTATCAATCTGCACACTCAGATTCCCTGCCGTAGCTCCTGTCTGCTGACGGATATAGACAAAGTCAGCTTCCTCTACAGAAATAAGCAACGACATCACCGCCAGGCGAAGTTCGGAATGGAGTAACGGATTCAGTTCTTTAAACATTGTTTCTCTTTGCTTTATGATTGACAATATGTCCCGGAATGATCATCACCACTACAATAGCAAGGGCAAAAGCAAAAACCTGAGGTAAAGGCCCTTCTACGATGGTGTTGATATTAAAAAGCATACCCAAAGAAATAGCGATACCAAAAGCGGCACAATTATAGAATGACTTTTCCTGAATGACAGAGCCTGTTATGCCTGCACCAACGGATAACACAAGTAACAGCAGAGGTAATATAGCAATGTTGTTTCCATAATTCAACGCCAACAGAGCAATAATGGCACAAGTTCCCCCCACTATTTGCCATACATTAGAAATCACTTTATCGACATAACTCATAGTTCTTTTCCCATCTCTCCGGGACATCCACCAGATATACAAACACCCTATTACCGGAATGACACTTCCAAGCCAAAACCAACTCTGACTTCCTGTGAAATAAAGTAATACAAAAATTGCAATAGAAACGGCAAGCGTTAAATATCCCCAGAACAAAAAGGAGTTACCACTTCCTACTACCAAACCTTTTTTACTATTTTGAATCATCTGTGCTATCAGCGCCAGGCTCTCTTGTTCATTCAATTTCTTATCTTCCATTTTTCTTAACTATTTATTTCAACCGTTTGCTACTCAACAATGCATATAAAGAAACAAGCAACAAAGGTAAATGATACATTCCTAAATAAAAACCTGCAGGGGAAGCAAATTGTCCCATATTATAAACTCCGATAATAAGCCCTACCATTGCTGTCACCCTGTAAGTAGTCATATTAATTCGAGGACGACATAACGTAAGCAATGTCAGAAACACAGGAGTCATTGGACAAAAAGCCAGCGATGCATAGCCCGAAAAGAGATAGGCCGGATTAAAATCCGGTTTCACATTCAACAAATCCATAGGAAACCATAAACAGAAAAAAGCTACAGGAATCAGCCATGCTGTTCTCCAATTGAGATTGGAGAAGTCATACTCATTCTCTCCCTTCCAGCAATCCCGAAACCAGACAAAAGCAACAAATGACATCATTACCAGATTGACCGTTACCACGCTGACTCCATATTTATTAGTAATGGCTATGCTCTGAATAACTGCATACAACAAATAACAGGCTCCCACATAAGCCGAGAAAAAACGCCCGATTCTATTTCTAAAAAACAGTAAGGCTACAATCAATGCAAGTGCCATCCACTGAAATATAAAGGAATAAGGATAAAAGCGGTTTATCAAAGCATGTCCCAGTGTAGTGAAGATAATCTGCCCCATCTCTTCAAAGCGAAAACCTTTAGTAGCCACCGGCATTAATACAAACTGTAAAACTATCAGCACCAGGAAGAATTTCCAAGAAGTACAAAAACGCTCGAAACGTGTCGAAGTATCTTTCATAATCATTTCCCCTTCTTATTTCTTTATATTTGCACTGTAATTTATCATATGTCCGGGAATAATCATCATAAAGATGAAAGCAGGAGCAAAAGCAAGTATCTGATTTACACCGGTTACCCAAATACATCCCAAAGAAGATAGCACTCCCAGCAAACCACCTATCAGTGCTATTTTAGAGTGTATCACCATTCCAGTCAATATCACTCCCATTCCCATAAGCAAAAGAATAATAAACAAAATAGGAAGAGGATAGGCAATAGAAACACATGATACCAAAAAACCAGCACTCCCAAATACAATCCAGATATAGTTTACAACCCGATCTATATAAGTCTTTACAGGCGATTCATTCTTTCTGGTCACCCAAAGAGTGCCAGGAAATCCGATAGCCGGCAAAAGAAACCATAAATATTGCCACTCATACTTTCCGGTCGACGCAACCATATACCATACCAGTAATGAAATAATCACTGTTCCATACCCCCATATCAAAAAAGGAGTACCACCGTCCTTTTCAACTCTTGTCCGCGTGTTTTGAATCATTTGAGAAATAAGTTCTAAACTTTCTTTCTCATTCAGTTTCTTGTTTTCCATATATCTTATGTCCTTTAAATTATTCGACTACCTGTTGTACTCAAAACTATAATATAAGGCTACGATAACCATAGCACACCAAACTCCCAATATTTTCAAAATAATGTCTTCCATTGTATTTTCTGATTTAATAAACGAATTAAATACATTGCATCAAAGATTTAAATCCGATGCAAATATAAGTAGTTTATTTTATAAACCAAATTATTTAATAAATTAATTTATAGAAATATTTAATTCAAATTCAGTAACAATAAAGAGGTCAATTAAGTACAGGTTTAAACTACACCCAACAACATACTCTATCAGCAACTATATACCAATTTGTTAGAGGCATAACTCTTGTAGTAAGAAAGCAAAACATCCGGATGTTTTATACAATAACATGGGGATGTTTTCAGCAAGAACATCCGGGTGTTTTGATAGTAAACTTCAGAAGCTAATGATAGCAGGATATAAAGAAAGAACCACTAAAAAGTATGCACCTTGTCTCTACTTAACTCCGATAGTAAACATCCATCTAATAGTTATTTTCAGCCCAAACGACTAATTTCTGCGGAAAAGTTTTTGTAATCTCAGACTTAATTGTATTTTTGTGTACAATTTTGGTGTAGTAATGACAGAAGAAGCAAAAAAGCTATTAAGTACCTTTGAAGCGAGACTACGGCATTTAATCTATCTTCACGATGAATTAAAGCGTGAAAATGCTGAACTTAAGCAACTTCTCGAAGAGGAGAAGAAAGAAAACGAAAGGATACTGGCTGAATATAAAGAATTGGAAAGAAGCTACACGAACCTAAAAACAGCTACGGCAATCAGCCTTAACGGCAGCGATGTAAAAGAGACAAAGCTGCGATTGTCCAAATTAGTGCGTGAAGTCGACAAATGCATCGCTCTGTTGAATGAATAAAAGAAGAGGTGTATGAACGATAAAATAAAGATAAACCTGCAAATTGCAGACTCATATTATCCTATCACAATCAACCGTGACGAGGAAGAATTGATGAGAGAAGCAGCCAAACAGGTAAATATCAAGCTCAATGCTTATCGGGAGCATTACAAAAGCCTGGAACCTGAGAAATTAATAGCTATGGTAGCCTATCAGTTTTCACAGGAGAATCTAAAACTAAGGCAACGTAACGATACCGGTCCGTATACAGAGAAGATAGAAGAATTGACGGAAATGCTCGAAGAGTATTTCAAGGGCGAGTGAAAACACGTCCTATCAACAAATTTATAGAAAACCCACGCACTGCAAGATACTCGGGAGAAAGAATTTCCTCGTATTTGCGGTGCGTTTTTATTTATACTTAAATTAAATTACAATGTTAGTAACAATAGTAGCATCCATTGCTTGCTTCATCGTAGGTGGCATATTGTCATACGTATTATTCCGATACGGACTAAAGGCCAAATACGATAACGTCTTGAAAGAGGCGGAAACCGAAGCGGAAGTGATAAAGAAAAACAAATTGCTGGAAGTTAAGGAGAAATTCCTCAACAAAAAAGCAGATCTGGAAAAAGAAGTAGCGCAACGTAATCAAAAGATTCAGCAGGCTGAAAATAAATTGAAACAGCGCGAAATGGTATTGAGCCAGCGTCAGGAAGAGATTCAGCGCAAGAAAGCAGAAGCTGACGCCGTAAGAGAAAATCTGGAAGCCCAACTGGGAATTGTTGATAAGAAGAAAGAAGAACTGGACAAACTGCAACATCAGGAGATAGAAAAGCTGGAAGCACTTTCCGGTTTGTCTGCCGAAGAAGCAAAAGAACGCTTGGTAGAATCTTTGAAAGAAGAGGCCAAAACACAGGCGCAGTCCTACATCAATGATATCATGGACGATGCCAAGCTGACAGCCAGTAAAGAAGCAAAACGCATTGTGATACAGTCTATTCAGAGGGTAGCTACGGAAACAGCCATTGAGAACTCTGTAACCGTATTCCACATTGAATCTGACGAAATCAAAGGACGTATTATCGGTCGTGAAGGACGTAATATCCGTGCACTGGAAGCTGCTACAGGTGTAGAAATCGTAGTAGATGACACTCCGGAAGCAATCGTTCTTTCTGCATTTGACCCCGTACGTCGTGAGATAGCCCGTCTGGCTTTGCACCAGTTGGTAACCGACGGACGTATCCACCCTGCACGTATTGAAGAGGTAGTATCCAAAGTACGCAAACAGGTTGAAGAAGAAATCATCGAAACCGGTAAACGTACCACTATTGACCTCGGTATCCACGGATTACATCCGGAATTGATCCGTATCATCGGTAAGATGAAATACCGCTCTTCTTATGGTCAGAACTTGCTGCAACACGCTCGCGAAACTGCGAATCTCTGTGCTGTAATGGCATCGGAACTGGGCTTGAACCCTAAAAAAGCAAAACGTGCCGGATTGTTGCACGATATTGGTAAAGTGCCTGATGAAGAACCAGAATTGCCGCACGCATTACTTGGTATGAAGTTAGCCGAGAAATTCAAAGAGAAACCGGATATCTGCAATGCTATCGGTGCTCACCATGACGAAACGGAAATGACAAGCTTGCTCGCTCCGATCGTACAGGTATGTGATGCTATCTCCGGTGCACGTCCGGGAGCACGCCGCGAAATAGTAGAAGCGTATATCAAACGTCTCAACGACCTGGAGCAATTGGCTATGGCTTATCCGGGAGTAACAAAGACTTATGCCATCCAGGCGGGACGCGAACTCCGCGTTATCGTAGGTGCAGATAAGATTGACGATAAGCAAACAGAAAGCCTGTCGGGTGAAATTGCGAAGAAGATACAGGATGAGATGACTTATCCGGGACAGGTGAAGATTACCGTAATCCGTGAAACACGTGCGGTTAGCTTTGCTAAATAAAAAAAACGAATAAAGAAGAATATCAAGATAAGGGCGAAGCAATTCGCCCTTTTTTAATAACGTTTTCCTGCTATGAGAAAGTATAAATTCGAGATATGTACCAACTCGGTAGAGAGTTGCCTGGCTGCACAGCAAGGTGGAGCAGATCGTGTAGAGTTGTGTGCCGGCATACCGGAAGGAGGAACAACGCCTTCGCATGGTGAAATTGTTGTTGCACGGGAATTGTTACATATCAAACTCCATGTAATAATCCGCCCCCGGGGAGGTGATTTTCTCTATTCACCCTTAGAGATAAAAACGATGTTAAGGGATATAGAAATGGTAAAGAAAGCAGGTGCAGACGGTGTTGTATTGGGCTGTCTGACACCAGACGGAGAAGTTGACATGCCTTTAATGAAGGAGTTGGTAGCAGCTGCTGACGGGTTATCGGTTACCTTCCACCGGGCTTTCGATGTATGCCGTAATCCACAAAAGGCATTGGAAGAGATTATAGAATCAGGCTGTAACCGCATACTGACTTCCGGACAACAAGCAACCGCAGAAGCCGGGATTCCTTTATTAAAAGAACTCCAGAGACAAGCTGCCGGACGGATCATCCTACTTGCCGGCTGTGGTGTAAACGAAAAAAACATAGCACGTATTGCCTCAGAAACAGGAATTGAAGAATTCCACTTCTCTGCACGGGAAACAGTGATAAGTGACATGCAATACCGAAATCCTGCCGTTTCAATGGGAGGAACAGTACAAATTGACGAATACACCAAACAGATAACTACGGCAGAAAGGGTGGAAAAGACGATAAAAGCAGTGATTAGTGATTAGTGATAAGCGATTAGTACCATGCGGCAATACGATGGCGCAGTTTACTTATCACTACTCGCTTATCACTAATCACTAACTACTACTCACTTATCACTTATCACTAATCCCCCCCATCTTACAAGTATGGTATAATCGTTATATAGATACCAGTTATGATAGCAGAGGTGATGACGCCGGAGATATTGGCTCCTAAAGCATCACCAAGAATAAAAGAGTTAGGATTGTCTTTACTAACTATCTTCTGTGCTACTTTTGCAGTTGTCGGCACACAGCTAACAGCAGCAATACCAATCACCGGATTATAATTGCCCTTTTTGATAAAGTACATAACATACCCTCCCAAGATGCCTCCAATACCAGAGAAAAGCAGGGCGATAACACCTAAAACCAGTAATTTCAGGATTTTTGGATCAAGTAGCAAATGGGCATCACAAAGTACTCCCAGTAACAATCCAAGCATAAAAGTAGAACCATACAGTAACGGGCCACTCACAAAGTCATAAATATGCTTCATCCCGGACTCACGCACAGCCATACCTATAAATAAAGAGAAAAACAAAGGTGATGCTACCGGAAATAAGAAGCACAACACTGCGCACAGAATAGCAGAGAAAGCCAGTTTTACTTTTGCATCGTAATTTTTAGGGGCCTTCTTTGTAGTCATCTTAATAGCACGCAAACGTTTGGGAACCATTAGTTTTACTAAATAAGGATATCCACCATACGTCAACCCCAAATAGAGATATGCTACTACTGTGATAGGAACAAACAGATGCTTTGCCAGTGCCAGTGAAGTAAAGAGCACCATTGGTCCGTCTGCTCCGCCAACCATAGCCACCGAAGCACTCTCCTTAAGTGTCAATCCCAAAGCAGAAGCAATAGGAACGGTCAGGAAAGTACCCAGTTCGGCACACAATGCCAAAAATATACTTGCAAATGGTTTCTGGAGCAGAAAACCTACATCAAGCAACGTACCGATACCCATAAACACAAAACAGGCTATCAATCCATTACTGAAAGTCAATGTATAAACCGGTTGTAAGAAATCAATCTGCATGGTATTCATCAACTCATCTGTATCAGAAAGCATCGGATCGAGAAATAAGTTTCCCAATGTACCGTCCGGCATTATCAGCGTACCACAGTTGATGGCTATCATTCCCAATCCCATCGGTATCATTACCATCGGTTCCAGCACACCTTTCCAGCCCAGATAAATAAGCAGAAACCCTAAAGCGACAAGAAACACACGGGCACTTGCGAGCAGCCAGCCACTCTCCATCATTGTTCCCACTCCCTGGAACAAGCTCATAAAGTCTATATTTTCCATGATATGATAAGTTTATTATTTGGTATTGGTAGATGATTTCTTACTGTTATCTTTATGCTGTTGGAGCATTTCTTCTCGTTTTTCAAGATAAACGATGTGGGTATCTTCAGGGTAGTAATACTCCAACAGATTATTATCGGATGTACCCGGACTTACCCCATGATAATATCCGTGGTAACGAATGATATCCCGATTAATACCACGACTGTAATCTTCCCGTTTATCGCCCGAACCATCCTGTTCAGCTATGGCATTATGCCATAACAAACGTTCCACATTCTGACGTACTTTCTTTAAACGCCGTAATCGTTGAAGTTCTACCTGATGAGAACTATAGAAATCGAGTGAATCGGCTGCACTTGCAATAAGTTTTATCACTGCAGCTACGAAAAAGCCTATGACGAACGTAAGTCCCATCATGGCAAAAGTGGCTAACAATAATTTTAACATAGCAATATATTTTAAGTTATTAGTTCGTTTCAAAGTAAAGAAGAGGCGCCCAATGGTAAACTATTATTTAGACACACATGAAATTCTTTTAATTCCATTGGGCTTTCCTCATTCATCCATATAAGGCCAATCGGCTGATGCATCTGCCTGAATCACTTCGGTTACATCTTGTCCTTATATGATGCTTATCCCGTTATCACAACGAAACTACAATATCTTTTCCCCGGATATCAATTAATATTCGGGAGGTATATCCATTTTTTATCTATGGACATACTCCTATTTTCTTTAGATTGACAGTTATATTCTCGTAAGAATGAAAAAGAAGGCAGTACACACCCGACAGAAAGCTGAGAAAGTATAAAAATTACTTACTCTGCAAATAGATGGAATAGTGAATTGGCTAAATAAGAATATGAGCTAACGTATAGATATAGTATCCACACGAATACTTCATGCAACTGGTACTGCAAGGTAAATTTCTGTACTTGCTCTCGAGTAACTGAACACTGAGTGCACTAAGAATCTGTATAACAGTAGTTGGCTTATTAAATTTCAGTAGCTTAAACGGTGCCACATTCCTTGAACCGGAGAGGCTGGAAAGAATCCCGTCACAAACCTTATAATCAGATGATTCATCATGAAATACAGAATGCGTATCTCTGACACAATCATTATCTGTCCTGGAAGATAGAATACAAGCAGACTTTACAGATTGAGGGGTATCACCTACCCGGACTTCAATTTCATTCTGAAGCCCGGATAATTCTTGTCCGGGAGCCATATTCAGTCCCAATACAAAAAATACACCTATCAATATGTAAAATGCATACTTTATCATAATCGCTGCAAACGTAATAATTATTTTTAATGAAAACACACTCTACACAAATAATTAACTATTATTGCAACTTGTCTTTCCTATAAACCATGCACTACCTTCATCAATTGTTCTCCCAATCCAATAGTATATCCCTGAGAGACAAAGACTACCCTATTAAATGTATCAGCGATGATAAATATCGGCAATGTTTCGGAATTCGACAATTTCATAGATTCCGCAATTTGCTTTTGAATGCTTCCGTTCACATCCACCCCATAAAGGATAGTAGAAGGTAATCCTGGGAATTCTGCCGGATGGAACTTTTTATGCTGTTCTTCATCGGGGAAAAGAAATACCATTTTACGTCCCCACTTCTCAAAATCGCTACCCAATGCAGTAATATCTTTCAGAGCATGATTGGTAGGCTCCTGCCCTGCGCCCAGTATACCCACAACAAAGTAACCACGTCCACAAGCTTGCAAGATACTTTGCACATCACTACCTTCTACCGGACGATACATAGACTCAGAATTAAAATTACCGATAACCTGCACCTGAGTTTCACTTTGCCGCATTGTCAAAGCAGTCGTTGTCACCTGGTCTTTTTCTACATTGAAGAAAGAGAGATTAGCAAGTACAGAACCATTGGCAAGGCGGGTCCCTGTGGTAAGCATATAATAACCGACATCCAGCCGTGTACCGTTCTTCAACAGATTTTCCCAGGAAGTAGTACCTTCATCATAGTTCAACAGATGAAAAGTACCCTCTTTAAAACGTGACAGTGTAAAATGAGAGTAATACTTGGGATTATCGAGTGACCGGATAGGCTGATAAATGGCTTTTACAACACCTGAAGGTGCCAGGGTCTGTTCGGCCACCTCAAAATCCACATCGAAGGTTTCTCCATTCTTCAATCTGTTATTAGCAAAATCTTTATATTGTATTTTTCCTGTCACCTCGTCTATCCAGGCAGGAATACCTAAAGCACGTGCCAGCGCTACAAAGAAAATATCCCGTGATTTTTCATCAGCTACCGATGCTTTCCATACACCTGCAGGCGACATAGGAATACGTTGTGAATTCAACTCATTATTAATAGCAATATTCTTTTTGCACCAAGCTACCAATGCCTGCGGATTTTTTCGATAGTGTTCCACCTCATTAGCTGAAACTGCTTTCTGGAAAAACTCTTTATAAGGAGTCAGCATTTCATTTGCTATCCGCGGATTGAGAATAGAGGAATAATAATATTCTCCGCAATACCCGGCAACGGAATGGCGGAAATGATCTTCCAACACTTCCGGTGTTACATCGCGCAAATCCTTATCTGAAACCAACCTGAGCAAACTAAGTGCAAGCTCTGCATTCTTCTCTTTGGCAGCAACCGAAAGAAAATCGGTCAATGTCTGATGATTTCCTCTCGAAGCAACTAACAGACGAGATACAGACTCAGCATCCATAGCATACTTACGGGCAAATGCCACTCCTTGTTCTTCTGTGACAAAGGTAGCCACATATGCATTACGAATAGAATCTTCCTGTGCCATACGACGATTGTTTTCTGCCCGCTGTTCCGGAGTTACTTCAGGCAAATCCGTACCTTCGGCAGGAGGAACAATATCCAGTGTCAGTGAATACGTCTCACCCGGTTTCTTATCAAGGACAAGTATCAGTTCATTCTCTTTTCCAAAAGATAGTTTACCGAATCCGAAATTATCTCCTTTTGAAGCCCACACCAACATATCTCCTTTACCGGCTGTCAATGAAACCCGACCGGCGTCATCTGTACGTTTAGTAGCTACTGAGTAGAACTCGGCATAATTGTATACCTTAAACTCCACCTTAGCCTCCGATACAGGATTACCACCGGCGTCTATCACCGTAACAACTGCTTTTGCCGTAGGAGCATAGTTCTCAATAACATTAATTTCAGTATAGTTGGGTGTTTCATACATGATTTCTTCTGCTCCTTTATAACGTCCAAATACTTTTGTATGCATCAGCATCCCCCGGCTGGCTGGTGCGTTAAACCATCCCAGATTCAAGACAGGCTCCGGTTCGCAAGCTCCGAAAAAATACCATTTACCATCTGCCCAAGCCTCTACCCAGGCATGATTATCATCTGTGTGTGCCCAACGCGGAGTATATACCTGCCGGGCAGGAATCCCCACCGCCCGAAGTGCAGCTACGGTAAAGGTAGACTCTTCACCACAACGTCCGTAAGCCGTCTTGACAGAAGCTAACGGTGAACTGGTACGGGCATCACTCGGACGATAAACCACTTTCTCATGGCACCAGTGATTTACTTCAAGAATAGCATCCTGCATCGAAAGTTTTTTTATGCGTTCTTTCAGCTCACCATAAAACACACTACGGGAATTATCCAGATTTTCATTATTCACCCGGACAGGAAGTACGAAATGACGAAAAACATCTTCTGGGATCTTCTTTCCCCAGGGCATTTCTTGCCGGGCTTGTTCAGACAAACGGATATTTTCCAGATAATAGTCTCCCGAATAGTCAGTGATATCTCCTATAGGCATATAAGCATACAAAAACATCAAGGCTTCCCGTTCTGCAGTAGTCAACGTAGAATCATTAAAGATAGCAAACAAATCACCCAAAGGAAGTTGTAATTGTTTTATTCCGAAATCAGCTTTCACCTGGTTACGATATGCTTCCTCCTTCAGGAAATGAGTTTCACCACAGGATAATAAGAAAACAGCCAACAAAAGGCACGAGAAAAAGTGAATCGATGTTTTCATTTTATTTCTATATTATATAATAAGGCACAATCAAAATCCGCTCAACTGGAATAGTATCATAGAGTACAAAGTTATGTAATATATTTGTAATATCCACTTGTCATTTCGGTCTCTTTTAAGAAAAAAGAGGGTGAAAAGCATATTTTTTATGTTGCACAACATGTTTTCCGTGAACTTTTCGTATCTTTGCAGTGTTAATAGAGAAAACAAGATGTAAAACCGCTCTTCAAAACGTGGAGGGCAAAAAAGATGAAGATTATGAAAAAGAATGCAAATGAAAAAATTATGATGTTGCAGTATCGTATTAAACGTTATCATGCAATGGGAAACGGAACAATGTGCCAGACTTTGAATGGCCAACTTCAAAAACTGCTTTCAAAGCAGATTGCCATGTAAACACACCACTATATTATATGTAACAAAAGCGAAGAGTCAAATTGGTTCTCCGCTTTCTTTTTATCTATACAATTCATTTACCTGAAATTCATCGGTTAATTCCAGGCTATAATCAAAATTATCTATCTCCTAAATCTATGTCTATATTGAAATAAAAGAGAGGGTGTGTCAATAAAGTAAATTAACCATCATTAAAGCGCAGATTAACGCTAATTTACACAAAGATTAAATTAAATCCGCGGTCATTTGTGTTAATCTGCGTTTCTAAAGTTACATATTGATAGCTTTCTCAGGCTTTTGACACACCTTCTCTTTAAATAAAAATTAGAAATTAACCTTACGCTTCTTTACTTCTTCCACTAGTTTCGCAAAAGATTTATCCTTTCTACGTTTTTCATGTTCCGAAGCGGAGAAATGCCAAGCTTCCCGTCGAAGTTTCAAATAACTCTCATAAATTTTATGGTCTAATACACCACGGTTTACTGCTTCTAAAACGGCACATCCTGGTTCATTTATATGTCTGCAATCTCTGAAGCGACACATATTCGCATAATCAGAGATTTCCAAAGCTTCTATAAGTGAATCGGAATTATCAATAGCTAAACCAAATTCCCGGATTCCCGGAGTATCGATTAAAACTCCAGATTCGTCCATTAGCACCATTTCCCGCCGGGTTGAAGTATGCCTTCCTTTTCCCGTGGCCAAACTTACACCAGACGTAAGCAATACCGTTTTTCCGTATAATGCATTAACCAATGAACTTTTTCCGACACCTGAGGAACCGACAAATACAACCGTTTCACCTTTTGATATCGATTCCCGTAATTGTAGAATAGTCTGAGATTGGTAGATACTGGTAAAAAATACCGGTATCTGACGAACAATATGTTTCATTTGCTCATCAACTTTCCGCTTATCAAAATCACAATCTGCTTTATTAAGTACCAATACAGAATTAATATTTTCTTCCAATAGTTGAACCATAAAGCGTTCGATTCTGCGAACATTGAAATTATTATCAAGACTTTGCACGATAAACGCTTTATCAATATATGAAGCAATAGCTTGCTTATCCGCAACTGTTCCACTTTTCCTGCGATACAATGTCCGTTCACGAGGTAACATATCAACTATAATCCCTTTATTATCATCGAACGGTTGAAATATTATCCAATCGCCAGTACAAGGTAATTCAAAATCCGATTTTCCATACATCATATTTCCTGTGAGTTCACACTGAAATAGTCCATTCTCAGAAATAACTTCATAACAGGTACGGTGTACAATGGATATTCGTCCATGAGTAAAAGTGCTATATGTTGATTTTTGTTTCAATTGGTTTAATCTACTATTCCAACCATAATTATTTAAATTAATCATTGTCTTATCTTTTTAGCGATGAAAAATACATAACCATAGAATTCTTTATACTTACGGTACAGTTCTTCTTCAACAGATTGAAGTGCACTAAATTCTTCGGCTGTTTCATTTCCTGCATATTTATTAAGAAAAATCTCCTGGGCTGCAATTTTCAGAGCAAAGTAATGTTCTGTCCAGCAATTTTCCGGCAGAATAAATGTAGCAACAGGAAGATATCCCGCTTTACATATTTTGGCTATTTGGTGAGGAATTGTATCTATCTCAGGATATGCATCCATCCAGAATTTATTGATTTCCGCTGGGCGCTCATCTGTAAACCACGAACTTTCAGAAATAGCAATATACCCTCCTGTTTTCAAATACTTGCGCCACTCATTCAGTCCACGCTCAAAGCCAATATTATATATGGCTCCTTCCGACCAAATCATATCTAATTCTTCATTTTGAAAAGGAAGATTATCCATTGAACCCACAATACCTTTTACCCTGTCTTGCAAACCCAACTGCCTTGCATTACGATTGAAGATCTCAATAAAATTAGGAAGAAAATCAAGCCCGATAATCTTCCCCGGAACATTTTGAGCCAATACCATTGTCTGACCACCTGTTCCACAACCAATATCGGCAATAAGAGATTTATCATTGAGGTTATCCGTAAAACCCAATGCTTTCAGTGTTACTTCAGGACTTCCAGGTCCTTGTCGTTCCATATTGGAAAAAAAATCACAGATTAAATTAAGTTCGAAATCGTGAATTGTTTTATTTTCGTTACTCATTATCTTAATATATTTTACGTACACGGAAAGCATAACAATGCCTTCATCATTGTACGCAGATTAAACATGAATTATAATAATAGAAAACCACTCTCGAAAAGGGTTATCCGAGAGCAAACGAAAGGACAATCTGTATCAGAAATACAGATTGTTTATAAAACCAAATCCGATTTAAAAGTCATTGTCATGCTGCAAAGATATATAATATTCTGTTTTACAGCAAATTTATTACCTATAAAATGTATTATCATCACATTATATATCTACTTTGTAATCCTTATCCCCAGTCACTAAATTCAAAACTAAGTTGTTCCCACACTCCGTGTTGCTCTTCCATTTCATCTTTCGGATTGGAAACAGAAAGTCCTATCAGCCGAATAGGGTGATGTTCATAATCCACCTCTTTTAATAACTGTTTTGCTAAGGGAAGAATCTTATCCAAATTCATCAATTCATTAACCTGGGTGATACTACGCGTTATCTGACTAAAATCATGGAACTTAATCTTTAACGTCAGTGTATTTCCTCTAAATTCCTTTCGATGTAATCTCTCTACCAGCTCCACTGCCACATGATACAGTTCAATAATAACTGAAGAGTGTAAAGAGATATCTTTCTCTAATGTTCGTTCGCAACCAATAGATTTACGGATGCGAATAGCTTCTACCGGGCGAAGATCTACTCCACGGGCAAAATCATAATACAATGTACCAACCTTACCAAACTGCCGGATAAGCATTTCCACCGAACATGTGCGTAACTGTAATCCATTATGAATACCCAAAGAATGCATTTTTTTAGCGGTCACTGGCCCTACTCCCCAAAATGATTCAATAGGCAGAGTAGCTATAAAATCCATTGCCTGATCCGGATGAATGGTACACAAGCCGTCGGGTTTACGATAGTCCGAAGCAATCTTTGCCAAAAATTTATTGTAAGACACACCGGCGGAAGCTACCAGGTTCAATTCTTCCCGAATACGTTTTTTAATTTCACAAGCTATATCTACAGCAAGCCGGATTCCTTGTTTGTTCTCCGTCACATCCAGGAAAGCCTCATCCAGTGAAAGTGGTTCAATGATATCCGTATAATCATGAAATATTTCATGTATCTGACGTGATACGGATTTATACACTTCCATTCGTCCGGGAACAAAGATCAATTGTGGACACAAACGCTTGGCTTTTTGCGATGCCATGGCCGAACGTACCCCATAACGACGAGCCTCATAGCTGGCAGCCGCCACTACACCCCGTTCTTCCGAATGCCCTACAGCAAGCGGTTTGCCACGCAGTTCCGGATTATCCCGCTGCTCTACGGAAGCATAAAATGCGTCCATGTCAATATGAATTATTTTTCGCTCCACAATCTTTTGTTTCGAGGATCAAATATAAGAAAATCCGCATATATCCTAATAGGATTTACACGGATTTTCATTTCACTAACCTCCGGTTATAAACTATTCACAAACTTTTTGGGCGATTCCCCGTAATACTTCTTAAAAACCTCCCGGAAGTATTTCGGATCACTAAAACCTGTAAGATCTGCTACCTCGGCTACCGTATATTTTTTACTCATCAATAGAATCAACGCTTTATTCAGCTTCACCGTACGAATGTAGTCGGCCGGTGCCTGATGAGTGATCGATTTGATCCTGGTATAAAAACCGGACCGGCTCATATTCATTTCAGCACTAAGCATATCCACATTAAAATCGGGATTGGAAAGATTCTCCTCCACGAGCCTCCGTACTTTATCAAGAAAATTTTGTTCATCTCCGGAGAAAGCATCTTCAAGATCGGATTTAGCCTCATCTTTACCACCAAGTACCAATGTTATATATCTTTTTCTTATAATCCGGCGATTAAATATTAAGTTGTTTATCTCTACCCGCAGGCGAGATATATCGAGAGGCAACGCCAAACAACAATCTGCCACTCTTTGAGAATCATCTCCCACATTCACAGGATCTTTGAATAGAATAACAGGAATATGAGCAGTTTTCACATCAGATTTTATTTGAAGACAAAGTTTTTCTCCCGAAATCATATCAAAAGCCTCAGCCAAAAGTACAACCTCCGGTCGTTCTTTACGTATTACATCACAGATAGACTCTGCTTTAGATACCGTATAAACATTGTATTCTTCTGATAACACCTGTATTAAGAATGAACTGAATTCTCGATTTTCTTCCACCAACAGGATAGAATGCTTCTCTCGATTTTCTCTTTCTGAAAACTTCCCGCAAACGGTGTCTCTCAACAAAAAAGCCTCCTCATCCGGATGTTTTTTATAAGTAGAAAATGAAGTTCTGAATAATGAAGTAACTGACAATGAATCCTGCACACTTGAGAATTTTCTGAAAACGATAGGGAAAGTAAGAATGACAGATGCTTTTTTATTTTTGTTTGAACAGAAAAGAATTTTTCCTTTATGTAATTGTATTAATCTACGGATTAGCAACCAACTTATTACGCCAAATGAGTAAGTTTCCTTCCCTTTTTTGTGATATAGCATTTTTTTTTAACACAGTCATTATCTGTAAATTCTAATTTAATTTTCCAGTTTCGCAAAGTATATACAGTAACTATTTCGATACTTTCTCCCTCATTCATACAATCAACTATTATTTCTAATAGCCCCTGTAATATGGCCGTCATCTTTTCTTTATCAATCCAAACATGTGCAAAACCGGGGGTTCCTTCCCAATGCAATTTTATTTTTTTCTGCTTTACAGAAGAAGATATGGATTCTATTGTTTCACCCAAGTAAGTATTCAACTCTGTTTCGAGTAAAGAGAGCCGTCGGGGATGAGAAGTTATACGCCCAACAGTAACTAAATTAGTAAACATACTATCAATACCTTTGATCTGTTGCAAAATATTTTTAAGAGTATCCGAAGAATACTGCCGACATAGATTTTCCAATGGATTTTTAATCAATGTCAATGGCATACACACATCACGGGCGGCACTAACAAAGACTTTCACTGTTTCCCTGGATAAGTTTCTCTGTCTCCATACCAACCAAACATAAACAAACAGAAATCCCAATAACACGATCAATATGCCATAGCATAAAAAAGCCCCTCTCGTTTGCCACAAGGGGGGATGTATGATGACCCGCATATTTCTTTGTGAAATCGGATTACCATTCTGCGCGGATACTGCCCGCACAGACACCAGATGTTCTCCCGGAGTAAGATTGGAAAAAGAAATAAGATTTTTTCGGGTAGGTGGAGTCCACTTCCGGTTATTTAATTTCCATGAATACAGAATCAATTCAGACGCATCATAATTTATAGTAGCAGCTGTAAATGAGAATGTATTTTGATCATAACCCAAATTCAACACTTTCGTATAATTCAGAGCATGGTTTAGGGGAGTATTCTTCGTGGTAGTAGTAATCAGCTGATGTAAAATACTAAAATTATCCAAATACAGATATGGATGAATACCATTCAACGAAAATGATGCCTGTTTATCAAACCGGAATGCTCCCATAGAGGTGCCCAACATTAAAATTCCGTCCCTCAAAGAACTTCCGGAAGTAAGATTGTCAATTCCTCCCAATAATAAATGAAATTCCTTATTCGCCGGATTAAAATTATAAAGTTCTTTTCCGGTTCCTATCAACATACAATCTCCATCCGGTACAATCAAAGAAATGTCACGAATGTATTCACTGGCATAAATTTCAGTCTGATCCTCTTCCTGATTTATAATTAATAACCCCTTCCCCCCTGTACCAACATAAAGCTTTCCATATTCATCCTGATAGAGTGAACGGATAAAAGGTTGTGAAGACACAGGCAATTTAATCCTTTTCCATTCCTGAGTTTTCCCATTTAGTAAATATAACCCACAGTCAGTACCTATCCATACATAAGTATCGTCTTTTGGAAAAACTACATTGGCAGATATTGCATCAGCAAATTTATCCCCTATTTCCATTTCATCTTTACGAATCAGAAATAATCCATGCATATAGTTGGCCACACAAATATCTCCCGAAGGCAATTCACAAAGAGAGGTGTATAACTTACAAGGTAAGTTTGATGTCAGCTCCTGCCACTGATGAGTCTCAGGAGAATAACAACAAACTCCCTTATCGGTAGCAAACCAAATATGCCCTTCCGAATCCCTCAGCACAGCATTTACCCTGTCATTAAGCAGCGATTGATTATTTCCTTCAATGTGCCTGAACCATTTATATCTTTCCTGACCAGGTGGCGTATACATCGTTATTCCATCCGGAAAATCAGCAACCCATAGGCGTTGGTATTCATCCACATACAAATCGGCAATTCGATTACTGCGGATACCCATTTCTTTTCCAATATCAGTATCGAGAAAAGGAGTGATCTGATAATTCTCCATATTCATTTGAAAAACCCCTACTCCATCGGTAGCAATCAGAAGATTATCCTCTCCCAATAACTTCAGGTTATTTACCCGAAGATCCTTCCAGCTTTTATGAGAACAGAGTAGTTCATTATTATCGCAATCAAAAATATTTATCCCTTGCGACCGGTCAACAATGACAAGATTATGCCACTTGGGAGAGTAAAACAGATTATATATCTGCTTACAGTGTCCTCCCGACAGTTCCTGAGAAATATTTGTAATACTCTCATCCAACAAAGAAAAAGAAAAAACACCCCGATCAGAGCTGAGATAATACTGGCTATTCCCCACAGGCAATATTCCTGTTATATCCCCCAAAGTGTGCTGTATCCGACGTACGGCCTTGGTAGGTAAATAGCAGACATACAATTCATCTTTGCTACAAAACCAAAAATTATCCAAACTATCAAGAGTTAGAAACATAAACGTTCCTTCCATATGCTTTCGAAAGTCAGAATAACCTTCAAAACGGTCACAGATCCTGTTATAGGATAACAAATAACCATCTCGTGTAAGCACCCACAATTCTTTTTTACTATCAATAAAAAGTTCGCTATTAACTGAATAAAAGTCAATCGAGTCATTATCAGCCTGTAAATCATAGTGTTTCAAAGAAGTGCCATCATAGCGATTTATCCCGTTATAAGTCAAAAACCACATGTATCCGCACACGTCTTGCTGAATTCGGAAAATAGACCGGTTATCTGTTTCTCCATTTCCTGATACGTGTTTACAGATGCCGGCATTACACACTAAGCCATACATCATTATAACAATAAATAATGCATATTTCATTTTTTATAAAATTTAAATTGAAAGAAAGTAGTTTGTAAAAATCAGAAACTATTCAGCAGACTTTAGAAAGAAGTAATACTGCCCTATTCACAGCGTGAGTAGGTGATCTTATTTTACGTGCTCCTTCACGATTCAAATCCTGCCCCTTCATGGTATAGGAATTAAACAAACGAAATACTATTTATATTCTTATATCAATCTTATTGATCAGACATTGAGTATAATGGAGATGAGGGAAACGTACAAAATCAATCCGACTGATATAACAACGAATTATACATTCAAATTGTTTAGCAGACTCCGCTAATATTGAAAAATAGAAAGTAAAAGAGTAATTATACAAACTAAAAGAACAATATAAAGATCAAGAAAAGAGAAAATGATGCATAGAAGAGTGAAGCATTCACGACAAGAAAACAGATATAAAAATAAAAAAAGTTCTCCCATACCTTTGAATCTCAAAAAAATGAGTAATTTTGCATGCCATAAAAATAAAAATTCTTATGGCAATCTACGTAGAAGAAGTTTCCAGAACTTTTGGTGAATACTTACTTATTCCCGGTCTTACTACCAAGCAGTGTGTCCCCTCTAATGTTTCATTGAGAACACCGTTGGTAAAACACAATGTGGGTGCACAATCGGCAATCGAATTGAATATCCCTTTTGTTTCAGCAATCATGCAATCTGTATCCGGCCCTGAACTGGCTATTGAATTGGCACGTAACGGAGGCCTTTCTTTTATCTTTGGTTCACAACCCATTGCCAGCCAGGCAGAGATGGTGCGAAAAGTGAAAAAGTTTAAGGCTGGTTTTGTCACAAGCGATTCAAACCTGACACCGGAACATACGTTGGACGATGTACTCCGCCTGCTTGCACAAACAGGGCATTCTACTATTGGTATTACAGACGATGGTACCCCGAATGGCAAACTATTAGGACTCGTTACCAGCCGTGACTATCGCATATCAAGAGATGCACGCGACAAAAAGATCAAAGATTTCATGACTCCTTTTGAAAAACTGATTGTAGGTGAAGTAGGGCTTACACTAAGTGAAGCCAATCAGATAATCTGGGATCATAAACTCAACACCCTTCCTATCATTGATAAAGAACAACATCTGGCTTATTTCGTCTTCCGTAAAGACTATGACAGCCATAAAGAGAATCCCAATGAAGTATCCAGCCCGGATAAGAAACTATTGGTAGGCGCCGGAATCAATACCCGTGACTATATGGAACGTGTTCCTGCTCTGATAGAAGCCGGTGTAGATGTACTTTGTATTGACTCTTCAGATGGTTACTCGGAATGGCAGTATGAAACACTGAAATGGATCAAAACAAAATATGGTAACAAGGTACTGGTTGGTGCCGGTAATGTTGTTGATAAAGAAGGGTTCCGTTACCTGGTAGAAGCCGGAGCCGATTTCATAAAAGTAGGCATTGGCGGAGGTTCTATCTGTATCACCCGCGAACAGAAAGGTATTGGACGTGGACAGGCAACCGCTTTGCAGGATGTAGCCAAAGCACGTGACGAATACAAAGCTCAAACGGGTATCTATGTACCTATTTGCAGTGATGGTGGCCTGGTACAGGACTATCATATGGTGCTTGCTTTGGCTATGGGAGCTGACTTCCTGATGATGGGACGTTATTTTGCCCGTTTTGACGAATCTCCTACTAAAAAGTTATGTATCAAAAACAGTTATGTAAAAGAATACTGGGGTGAAGGTTCCAATCGTGCACAAAACTGGCAACGGTATGATATGGGTGGAACAGAGTCATTGAAGTTCGAAGAGGGTGTAGACAGTTACGTACCTTATGCAGGCAAGATGAAAGACAACCTTGCTGTAACTCTGGGTAAAATCAGAGCTACCATGTGTAGTTGTGGTGCTGTCAATATCCCGGAATTGCAACAAAATGCCAAGATCACCATGGTTTCATCAACAAGCATTACCGAAGGTGGCGCACATGATGTGATTCTGAAAGAGAAAGGATAATAATTATCATCTATCATATACACAAAAAAGGTTCATTCAACAAATACTCATTTTGCTAATAGTGTTAATGTGTTTTTTAACACTTTGGATTTACCTTACAAGAGTGTACATTTTAGTTTATCAAGAGTGTACAATATAGTATGGCAAGAGTGTACAATTAACACTCACATAGGTGTACACTCTTGTATATCTTAAAACAGGGTATATATATTAGCTATAAATCAAGCGATTACACAAGAATAAATATTCATATACTATCTTACATCTCTTTTTTAATAAATCTTGTACTTACTTTTTTGATAACCACATATTTGTTGGATGAACATAAAAAAAGAAACCACCCTTCTCGGCACACCCTTTTTTCGGACACAACTTTTGTGATTAGGGAAAATAGTTGATTGATAACGAGTTAGTAAATGACACAAGTACGGATTTATCCGTATAAACATTATTTCGCTAAGGAAACTACTCTTTTCATGTAGGTTTCTATGTAGGTTAATTAATACCAATTGATTCCTACTAATGCGAATTAATAATAAGTCATTAACTAACTCGTTATCAGTCTATGTACACGATTAACATCAGGGGTAAGCAGAACCCGAAAGACACCAAGATGGTCAAGCTGGAGATAATTTTCTTCAAGACCGGTTACGCCCGTGTGCCGAAGGTTATAAACATCACAGGGCTATTAAAAGACTGGGATGTCAAGTCTCAGAGTTTCCGTGTAGGGAGTGCGGAGGCCACTACCAAGAACAAACTGCTTTTCGATTTGCGAACCAAATATCTGCATGTCGCCGATACCTGGGAGATGGAAGGCAGGAACTGGTCGCCCGTCCAGCTATCACATTGCTTCGATGAAATCAAGGCGGCCAAACCCGAGGTCAAAGTAAAGAGTGTCCAGCAGATGATCGATTATCTTGAAGAGACATTCAAAAACAAGAAACGCATCAAGAACGGTCAGATTGTCGACAGCACGACCAATGCTAAACGGTATGTCTATCTCAAGCGTGAACTGCAGGCGTTTACAAAGGAAAAATATGAAAAAGCCTTTTCCTCTTATTTCTTTACGGATATTACAGAAGAGTTTCTTCTTGACTTTGCGTTTTGGCTTAAAGAAAGAGGTATCAGAAATGGCAACAAGGCCGGACTTACACACAAACTAAGGTTGCTCCGTGCCGTATGCAGGCAGGCAGAAAAGAAAGAGATGTACGGGGTGAATATGGATAACTTCCTCTGTCTCGGTGATGATATTAATTGGCCGGAAACCACTTCAAGAGCAGTTCCGGAAACAGTCATAGCTAAAATCGCAAATGTTGACCGTACCTTGTTTACGAAAAAAGAGCAGTTGCATCTTGATTTGTTCCTGTTCAGCTACTATACCGGAGGTATGGCGAATGTCGATGTATGTAACCTGACATGGGATTTGGTCCAGGAAGACCGCATCGTCTATGAACGTATCAAGTTTCCCAAAACAGCCAAACCGGAATTACTCAGTAAAGCAAAAGCCATCATGAATAAATACCGTGGGCAAAGTTATGGAAATTATGTATTTCCTGTTTTTACTCATAAACACACGACCACTTCCAAGAAGACTACACGTGTCAAGCAAATTTCCACACGCCTTTCACAAACCTTGACGAAAGCATGCAAGATGTTGCGCATTAAAGAAAACATCACATGGTATTCCGCCCGTGGCTCTTTCATATCGAAGATGGTAGATGCCGGTAATAATCCGTATGTGGTTGCAGAGATGGCTGGTAACAGCCCATTGACCATCTATAAGCATTACTACAAGAATACAAAGCGGGAAGAAATCAAGCGGCAGATGGAAGAAATGTTCTGACCAGACATATCCATAAAGTTGTAAACACCTTGACAATTTCTCTGATGGATAAATCATACGGTATAATGGCTGTTAAAAGTCATTGATTACCAATGTGATATTTATTATATTGACAGAATCGCTCTTATTCTTGATTATTTTCACTACCTTTGTAGTCAATAACTTAAATAATATTTATATGAAAGAGTTGGTTTCAAAGATACAGGAAGTATATGCTACATTCTCCACGGATGCGGCACTTCAGATTGAAAAAGGCAACAAGGCCGCAGGTACCCGTGCCCGCAAGACTTCGTTGGAATTGGAAAAACTGATGAAAGAGTTTCGTAAGGTTTCCTTGGAAGAATCCAAGAAATAGCCTTTACACGTCCGGTCGTTATCACATAATGCCGGTTCTTCTGCAGATGCGGCATAAAAACCATATTGGCAGAACGACATAATAAAATACGGAAAGCGTTAGCTTTTGTCATGCACCGAAATCTGGTAAATTTCACTTATCCGCAGGACAAACAGTTTTCGCCTATGCTTTTGCGTGGGCTTAACTTGTTTGCGGATAGGTTTACCAGAACCTCGGTGCTACGGGTTATGTCCCACGCTTTTTGGTCTTGGTACATTGAATGCTTGACGGGACTCAAGCCAAATACGGAGATATTATGAACGACATGAATCTGATGGATGAACTTTTGAAAATTCCTGCTGATGCAACTGCCGCCACCGTACAAGGCATAGAAATGCTTCTTATCGATGAAAACAAGGCGGGGGCTTTATTGGAGTCGGATCCTAATGACAACACCATCCACGAATGCCTTTTAAGCAACGGCCGTTTCCTGTTCCAATCGGACAATGCCAACCTCGTTGCCCTGTATAAAGTAACAGGATCATCTGAATAACGCTCCTGTTGCATATAATCACCTTATTTGTCTGATTTCATCCTTCCTGCAAAGGCTTTTGACGGCTTGAATGCCGGGATATTGTGGGCAGGCACTATCACCGTGGTATTCCTGCTTATGTTGCGTGCTGTCTTTTCCGCACGGTGCTTGATGATGAAACTGCCGAAGCCGCGAAGATAAACCTCCTCGCCGTTTATCATGGAAGACTTTACGCTATCCATGAATCCTTCGACAACTTGTAACACGACCTGCTTCTCCAGACCGGTCTGCGTTGCTATTTCCCTGACGATATCCGCTTTTGTCATATTAACTCTTGATTAAATACTGTCAATCCGTTCACAAAGATACATCATTTCCTGAAATATCCTCCTTTTACAAACACATATAATAAACATTAGCCGGCGTCCGTCTCTACTCTTTCGATACAAATAGTATCGAAGTATGAAGCTGACACTCAACCGCAAATTCAAAGGTCAGACCTATACCATAGGTGACCTGTCCATCGACGGCAAATTTTTCTGTAATACCATCGAAGATGCCGTGAGGGAACTTCCGGCAACCTGTCCGGATACTCCTCGCGGCCGTTCCTGTACCTGCAAGGAAAAGGTCTATGCCAAGACTGCCATTCCTGCCGGGACTTATAAAGTCACTCTTCAGTACAGTCCCAGGTACAAGAAGAAAATGCCATATCTGCATGATGTGCCGCATTTCCTCGGCATCCTGATCCATTCCGGCAATACCGAAGTCGATTCCGCCGGCTGTATCATCGTGGGAAAGAATACGGTCAAGGGAAAAGTTTTGGAATCCCGTACTACATTCCAAAAACTGTATGCTATACTCGAGTCCGAAAGGGACATAACCATTCAGATTGTATAAATCTAATGGCGGTCAACAGGCTCAAACCACCCAGAAACCTGCGCATCGAGTTCAAACCGTCCCCACGGCAGTATGAACTCTGGAAACTGTTGCAACCGAACTATTGTCCCCATTGTGGCGGGGAGATCGAGCAAATCCTTATCGGCTATGACCAGCAAGGCAACCCTCAGTACAGGCCCCAATGCAGGCATTGCAAGTCGCAGAACCTGCCGCAGCTGATACTGGGAGGCGGAGCGGCCGGCGGCGGAAAATCGTATATCGGCAGCGTTTGGCTGGTGTCTTCATGTATCCGGTTCGAGAATATCCGTGCGGTGGTGGCCCGTAAGACACTCAAGTCGTTGAAGGAATCGACATGGAATACCATCAAGTCGATTCTGAAGGATTGGGGACTGAAAGAGGATACAAACTACAAGATAAACAACCTCGAAGGCACGCTCACATTCTGGAATGACTCGGTCATCATCATGAAGGAGATGGCGGATATCCCCAGCGACCCCAACTTCGAGCGTTTCGGCTCTTCGGAATACACCATCGCCATGGTGGACGAGGTGTCGGAAATCTCGGAACGGGCCGTCGAAGTGCTGTTCTCCCGTCTCCGCTGGAGAACCCATGAGACATTCAAGACTCCGAGAATGCTGCTCACCACCAATCCGACGATTAACTGGGTGCGTTCCCGCTTCGTGCAGGACGAAAACGGAGACAAGGTCATCTGCCGCGAGGGTGAAGCGTATATACCTTTTTCCGTGTTTGACAACCCGAATATCGCTTTCCGTCAGGTGTACGAGGCGGCCCTGAACAAGATCCGGGATCAGGCGACAAAGGAACGCCTGCTCTATGGCAACTGGGATTTCGTGGAAGCCAACGATATGGCGATTTATAACAGTTTCGACGGCTCCCGGCATCTCGTTACCGGACTGAAAGAAAAAGCATACGATCCGACCAAGCCGCTCATCACGGTGTGGGACTTCAATGTTGCCCCCCAAATGTCGGTGCTCTCCGCACAAATAGACTATGAAAACAGGAAGGTCTATATACTGGAAGAGATACTCGGCAAGCCGGAGGAAAAGGAGAACAACACACCTGCGTTGGCACGGAAAGTACGCTTAAAACTTTACCGGGACAAGCATATCGGCGGAGTGGATGTGACCGGTGACCCTTCCGGGTTACAACGCTCCACCACCAACGAGGACGGCATCAACAACTATACCATCATCACGGACACTTTCGGCAGAGGAATCCTGCGACCGAAGGTAAAGCTATTACGCAAGCAGCCTCCGCAGGCTACACGGTGCGAGTTCGTCAACGAGGTATTCGGGGGCTATGAAGGCTGGGAGATACAAATCGATATCAAATGTCGCAAACTTACCCAGGATCTGATTTACCAGCTTCGTAACGAGGACGGTACCAAGAGCAAACAGAAGACCACCGACCCGAAAACCGGTGTCAAATATGAACGGTACGGGCACTTGTCCGACTGCCTTGACTACCTGCTCTGTTACTACCTGCGTGACAGCTGGTACAAGTTCAAGAGCGGAGGCGACGGGAACGGGTATGTGGTATCCACATCGGTAATTCAGGAAGGATTTTCATACTAATAACGGAACAAGGATATGTACAGACGGTTTCTCAATAATGACGACTATCTTGGGATAATTACTCCGGAAGCCCTGGCACAACTCACGCGGGGCAATGATGCACGATTCATCCAGGCGGAAGAATCGACGGAGATGAGTATCGTGGAATATTTGTCGGAGAACTACGAGATTGAAAAGGAACTTGCAAAAGGAAAATATATCGCCGAATACGACCGTCGGATTACCTATCCCGTGGGTGTGCATGTCTATTTCGAGGGACAAATCCATGAGGTGATACGCTCCGTCAGCGGCTATCGCAAGCCGGCAACGGTTGTCTATTGGGAAGAGAGTTCTGATATCCGTGTCGATGCGGGACAAGTTGTAAATTATTCCCAGTTCAACACCTATTATCCGGGAGATAAAGTGAATTATAACGGCATTGTTTATACTTGTCTTAATGAAAACGGGTACAAGTTCGATGATGTCCGTATCCCGTTGGTCGGCGGTTGGATCGAGGCGGAAGCCTCGTTATGGCAGCCTGTCGAGTATCCTCTGTGGGCAGTCGTCGAGTATGAAGGAGCATTCTATACTTTGATGACGCTTGAAGGTTTCGATTACAATCTTGACCCGATGGTTTCCGACTGCTGGGGAGCCATAGCCGATTACGATTCATCATACAATGCCTATGAGTTGTCGGAACACGAATATGTCGTTTATGACGGACGGGTATTTTACCCGGAAACGGATGTGAACGCGGACACACCGCAAGTCGGGCAGAACCTCTCGTTGCATGACCCCCGCAACTACAATCTCAAGAAGCACATGGTCCGGCTGGCCATCTACGAACTCACGAAACTCATTGCTCCGAATAATGTCAGTGTTGTCCGCATGCGCGATTACGAGGATAGCATGAAATGGCTCAATGATGCCGCCAAACTACGGCTTAATCCGCAGATTCCCCGCAAAGTCGATGACTCGAAGAAACCTGTCACCGACTGGCAACTGGCTACTTTCCAGACGGATTATGATCCGTATAAGAATCCGTGGATGGTGTAAATAGAAAAAGTATTAGGTATCAGAGAAATAATTGTTACATTTTTTCAACTGACTAAATAACAGAAGAATGTCGATGCCTTATACCTTACGAGCAACTAATCAAATCTAGCATCTCGTTACTTATCTAAATTTTTTAATTAGTAATATCTGGTAAATGCCGGAATTCCGGAATGAGGGATAGAAAAGTGAAAGAACTCTTTCGTACAAAAAAACAGATTTTCGGGCATTGAAAGAATAATTGATAATCAGTTATTTGTGCTGTTTTTTGACCAAAAACTTGTTTTTTGGACAGAGCAAAAATTGTCTTCTCAATTAAAAGATGGGAAACTCGCAGTCTTTATATAGCGAGTATTTCTTCCTACACCCTCTTTCTGTATAATCCCCATCTCTTCCATTTTTGAGATAAACACTCGAACCTGTCTGTCAGAACCTTGATATTATCTGATTACAGAATCAGCAGTCTATCAACTTTTCTATCCATTCATTGAAGTGACTGCACCGGGCACGAAGTTCATCCATGCCGACACTTTTGGTAACATCTTTGCCGGTAGCCGGCTTATTGTAGTTGTAATGCTGTTTTTTGTCTCCTTCTATCGCCTTGATAATACGTTTGCTCGGAGCCGTTTCCGGACTATTGTTTATCAGCTCGGGGTTGCTGGTTTTCTCCAGGTCTTTTTTCAGCTGTTCGCAGCGTTTCTCACAACCGGGGTAACGCTTTGCCAGATAGTCAATACCGCAAAAGAGCAGAGCTTCAAATTCATGCAGCTGAATATAGGGAATGAAACGACTATCGTTGATTGCTTCAGCAAACGCCGTTTCCAATGCTGCGACACGGGCGTAAGGCTCACCGATTGCTTTGGCTGCTTCATAACCGGGAAAATCATCCGGCAATGCGTAGAGGTCGAACATCGTTGTGAAAACATGACGTTCGTATTCGCCGTCCATCTTCATTTTCCGCAACAGTTCTAGGTCTGTCACCGCCTGAGCATAGCTCAGCATTCCACCACGGGCATTCTTTTTCTTGTTAGTGGTAATCAGGATGCTTTTTACACCTGCCACACCTTGCGCTTGCAGGTAGGGACGCAACACTTCCTCCACAAATCCCTGTTCCGTCTGTCCCTCACAAAGGACATGAATAATCTTCGCTTTCATACGGGACGTCCTCCTATGATGTTTTTGTCCCAAAGTTCGCTCACCGTATAGTTCTGAAGCCAAAGATGATATTCTTTGGCGTCAAGGTGAGTGACAGAGGTTGCCTGCGTTTCCTTGTTCATTTCCACCACAGAGATATCGCCGATGTCGAAATGATCGACCAAATCCTTGCTCTGCGTGGCAATAATGACCTGTGCGTGTATGGACGCATCCTTAATCATTTCTGCCAGCTGGCTGATGGCATAGGGATGCAAGCCAAGTTCCGGTTCATCCAAAATGATGACGTTGGGCATTGTCTGGGCAGGCTGCAGAAGCAAGGCGGCCAGGGCAATGAAACGGATAGATCCGTCGGAGAACTGGTAGGCATTGAAACGATAGTCCGTGGCAGAATTATCTATCCACCGGAGAGAAATGATACCACCCACGGGCTCCAGATAGAAGTCCTGGAACTGGGGAACTACGTCACGGACATAGTCAACAATCCGGTTGTAGGCATCCTTGTAGTTCTCCCGCAGGAACAGCAGGAAAGAAGGCAGATTGTTTCCGTGCGACTGGAGGTAATTGGCCGTCTCGACGGGACAAGCCTGACGTAGCGGCCCCTCTGTCGATGAATCGTGAAACTGATATACCTTGCAGTAAGAAAGCATCTGGAAAATAGTTTTGGCAACCGGATCCTCACACTCTGCGAGAGCGGACTCCTTGAAATTCGGTTCCAGTGCTATCTCATAGGGCTTTTTCTCCCCCTTGCGATGCCATGTAATCCGCTCTTCCGTGATAATCAGCCTGTCGGGAGTGGCATTGGCCAATGAAAAGCCATAAACATCCATGGAATTGCTGTCGGCAAACTTCAGTTCTCCGGACATGACCGGTGTCCGTTTAATGCCGTAATGCAGCAAGGCATGAGACGTGCCCGATATTTCCACATATCTCCCGAATGACTTGCTCATCATGTAGCTCAGCATCCGGAAAAAACTGATGATATTGCTCTTGCCTGCACCGTTGGCACCCAACAAGATGCTGACATCACCCAGCTTCAAGGTCACAGGTCTGTCATAGGCTATGGATTTATATCCTCTGATCGTGACTTCTTGTAATTTAGTCCTTTGGTATGTCTTTGCCATTATCGTCATATTATTGATTGAATTACAAAAATAACCATAAATCCCAATACGAACGAAGGAATGCTCAAAAAACTATAGAGTTAATTTGTCCGGAGTCTGAAGGCATAAATAAGAAATCTGTTTTTCTTTTTAGCTAGGTCGGATTTTCAGTTCTGCTATGTGTTTCTTCTTCTCCAAGCCCTTTGTGGTAAATCCTTCACATCGAAATGGGAAAAAGACGTGCAGAACAAGCGGAACACTCGGTAAATGCCGGGATTCCTGAATGAGGGATAAAAAGTGAAACGCCTGCCAATGATAACAAAACCAGCAGGCGTCATTTATTATATTTTGTCATTTTACGAATGTGACATCTCCTTCCACAACTTCCCAGTCGTCGATTTCAGCTCCTATTCCCGGTGTGCGAAGCCCGTCCGTACCGAGTATAAGCGAGATTTGACATTCCTGTCCCGCTTTGAAATTCGGAATGGACAGGTAATCATAGACCATTTCATTCAAGTGAACTTGGATGAAAGGCTCTACCGGGCTGTAGTCTAACGGCAAGGTGGCAATGTAATGTCCGTCGCCGGTATGGTCTTCCGCAGCCACAGACAAGAAGTTACCGTTGCCGTCCATACAATTGAGCCAAATGTCTGCCTCTGTTATGCTGCCGATGTCTTTGTCCGCCTGCAATACGACATTCACCTTCGGTACTAACATATTTCTTCTGGTGAATGTGTCAAGAAAATACAAAAGTTACAACCGAACATTAAGTGTTTGCGTTATACGCATACACGCTTTTCCGTCACCGTAAGGATTAATGGCTTTACTCATTTGCTCATAAGCAGATGCATCATCCAATAAAATCGATACCTCGGAGACAATTTTGTTATAATCGGTTCCTACCAATTTTACCGTTCCTGCATCCAACGCCTCCGGACGTTCGGTGGTGTCACGCATCACCAGTACCGGTTTGCCTAACCCCGGAGCCTCTTCCTGAATACCACCGCTGTCGGTAAGGACAAGGGTCACTTTTTCCATCAGGAACACGAAACTCAGATATTCCAATGGTTCGATAAAGAACATATTTCCCAAACTATTCAAATTCTCCCCGAATACTTCATGGATAGGTTTGCGGACATTGGGGTTCAAGTGCATCGGATAGACAAAGTCCACATATGGATATTTTGCCGTCAGATCCTTAATGGCTGTGCACATGCTGATGAATCCGTCTCCGAAATTTTCACGTCGGTGTCCGGTTATCAAAACGAGTTTCTTGCCATCAGCAAGCCGTGAGGTATCGTAACCCGCTTTTTCCAGCACCCCGGCAAGTTCTTGTTGTAGAGCTCCGTCAGTCTTTATTTTATCAACAACGATATGAAGGGCATCGATGACCGTATTCCCTGTTACGGTTATCTTGTCCTCCTGCACACCTTCCGTCAACAGATTTTTCTTGCTTAAAGCGGTCGGAGAAAAGTGATAGGTGGCAATGCGCCCTGTTATTTGTCTGTTCATCTCCTCCGGCCAAGGGCTGTATATGTTGTGGGTACGCAGGCCCGCTTCTACATGACCTACAGGGATCTGCTGATAGAAAGCTGCGAGTGCGGCGGCAGTAGAAGTGGTTGTGTCACCGTGCACCAATACCACATCAGGTTTCGCCTTGTTCAACACATCACGCATCCCGGTCAGCACACGGGCGGTTACATCATACAGATCTTGCCCCTGCTTCATGATGTTCAAGTCATAATTCGGCTTGATATCGAATATCTGCAACACCTGATCGAGCATTTCACGATGCTGCCCCGTCACGCAGACGATTGTTTCAAAGTCTGCTGATTTTTTTTGGAACTCCTTCACCAACGGAGCCATCTTAATGGCCTCCGGACGAGTCCCGAAGACCAGCATTACCTTCTTCATTGTTCTATAATTTTTTAGTTATCAGCCACCAGGCATACTTTATCAAGTGAATTTGCCGTTTTATTCTTTTCGGTTCTTTGAGCAACCGATAGGCAAATTCAAGATTGTGGTTCACCCACCATTTAGGAGCCCTTTCCACATGGCCAGTATATACATCGAAGCTGCCGCCTAATCCTTGAAAGATGGCTTTGTGTCTATGCTGTATTTCTTCCATCAGTAATTCCTGTTTAGGAGACCCCATAGCCACAAATACCACATCAGGTCTTTTTTCGGTTATGTCTTTTATAAGTCTTTCCCGTTCCTCGTTTGCCTTGATATATCCATCCCGATAACCGATAATGTGAATCCCTGCATATTCTTTACGCAGTTTAGACACAGTTTCTTCTATGATTTGAGGTTTACCACCTATCAAATAAAAAGTCTTTTCTCTATAAAATTGAGCTACAATTTTGAGCCACAACTCACAACCGGGAATTTTACACGCATTTTCAAAACCTTTTTGTTTGAGAGCCATTTGTGCGCCGGCTCCATCGCAATACCCTATGTTCCGATTGATAATTCCTCGTGTCTGATCTGTAGCATGTAAAATTTTCTCAGCATTTATGGCTACTAATATGCCCTTATTATCGTTTACAAAAGACAACAAAGACTGTTCGGAATCGAACGGATATATTTCGACTCCGTTTAAAGAAACTTTATTCATTTATGTTGGAAATTTTATATTGCGAGTAAATAATGCGACATTGCATTAAACATAAATGCATTACTCCATCGCATATACGAGATTTTAGAACTGATGCCAGGTTTTAATTGGTAGTAGAAATACCCCTTTTTATCTTGCATATTTCGGATTGTCCATTGCAATACTTTTTTGGCAAGTTCCTCATATTTTTTCATCTTATGTAGGCGGGTCAATGTTATCAATAGCTGCCCTGGACAATGGATGTCAATAGGATACATTCGGTTATCATAATATTTAGGAGTTCCGTCCGCTTCGAAAAAATGATTGACATAGTAGTCGAAACCTTTTTCGATGTAACCATTGAAAGCATGATCCTCTGTCAACTCTTGATAAGCGATCAGCGCATCTAAATTATATCCTGTATGAAAGCTGTCTACCCAATTCTGTACGGGGAGCATTCCATATACCCAAGCCCCGTCTTCCCGTTGCCCGGAACAACAGGCTTTAATGGATAGCTCCGCTAGTCTTTTGTATTCCTCCTGTTGTGTATAATAAAAACAATAACTCAACAATCGAGAACCGAGCAGCGAAGCATTGAACACAGTGTCATTACCCTCTAACGGACTATAAGAAAAGAGAAAGCCACCATTATACGGCGTGCGATGCAAATCTTTTATTACAAAATCCGCTGCACTTAATGCAATCTCCAAATAGTGTTTGTTCCTAGTTATTTCATATGCCTGCATCAGTGCCGTGGCACAGAAATTTGTAGCAACTACTGTGGGCGTGAATTTGGGAAAAAGAAACAGACGGCGTGCCTGCCAATCGAAGTTATACCCCCAGCAAGCACCGCTGTAGCCTTTAGATTGTAAGGATATAAGCAACTCTGCCAATTCTTCAATCCGAGCCTTTATCATCTCCAACGTTCCCATTTTTTCGGATAATTGCGGATGATTTTCCACAACTTTATACAGATTGCAATATCCGGACAAGAACAGCCCGATACCTTTTGCGTTATACTCTTTCGGAACGAAAGCCATCCGTCTCATATTGAAAGGGCAACGCTTGAAACCTTGTATGACCATCAATCTGCACAATACAGACTTTTTCAGCAGCGGAATTGCCTGAAAAATTTTAGAGTTGAGACCATCATACGGATCCCAACCCTTGAAATGTTCAGTCTCACAATAAATTTTTAGCTTATAAAAAGCATCTGCAATATCATTCATTGGTGTTATTCATTTTGTCAAGAATGGCATACGGCCATCTTTATACTTTGGGTTTGTCTCAATCGCATAATCAAGATTCTTTCTCCAGCCAATAATCTTTGCCGGACATCCTGCTACAATAGCACCTTTGGGAACACTTCGGTTGACAAATGAATTTCCAGCGATTACCACATCATCTTCTATTACAACAGGGCCAGCAATAATAACATTAGGTCCCACCCAAACATTATTCTTTAGACAAGGAACTTCTTTATATGGAAACTGCCGTACAGTAGAAAATCGCAATCCTAATACGCAATTTTCTCCGATTTCTGTTCCCGGTATTAAGACAGTGCTAATCCCTTTGCACACACAGTATGACCCTTTTCCTATTTTTGAATCAGCGGTTATTTTTGAATTGAAAATGAGAAAAATCAATAGTTGTACGATTTTGGGCAAAACCGGAATATGGCGTTCAAATAGCCAACGTTCTACCCTATAGAATGATATAATGTCCATATGAATTAATCCTACCGTTTTCTTATAAATTTTGCGGGATTTCCTGCCCAAACTTCATTGGCTGGTATATCTTTGGTCACAACAGAACCTGCTCCAATTATAGCTCGCTCTCCAATTGTTACAGGTTTTACCACCAAAGTATTCATTCCGAGATAGGCGCCTTTGCAGATATGAACCTTCCCCCTGTCGTAACTTCCAGTATTAGGATTCATGAAATGTGTTACTATTTTCACCCCCGATGTCAAACGAACACCTTCTTCGATAAAAATATCTTGTGGATAATTTGTGTCAAATATGACGCCCTCACCGATAAACGTTCTTTTGGGGCTGATTATCTGCACTCCACCCCATTTGCAAACTAATGGTCTCCATGCCCTTGATTTCATGGGTAGATGTTGGAGGTGTAAAAATATTAGCTTCTTGATTCTCAGAATATTCATAGCTCAATATATTTCTTTAGTGTATTTTCAAATTTTCGGACAACAACGGATGCAACAAAATGGGTTTTCGCATATTCGGAATTATATATTGATACACTCCTCATTTTAGCAGGATTCTCGATATATGGTTTCATTGCTTCTGCAAAAACTGCCGGATCTAACGAACTTGATATATATCCCATCTTTCCATTTTCAAAGAAATCTATTAGGCCACCCACTTTTCTGGTAAAAATAGGGAGTCCGAAAATCATTGCTTCCAAAACCACAGTTGGCATACCTTCCGTATAACTTAGAAACAAATACATATCGGCGTTAATGTATTCCTTTTTAAAATCTTCCCCACGTAACTCTCCAGTAAAACGGACATCCTTTATTTTCTTATTCTCAACATATTGTTTCAACATAGGAAGTTCTGAGCCATCACCGACAAAGGTCAATGTCAGATCCTTGTATTGTGACTTAAGTATTGAAAATGTATCGACTGTTTCATATACACCCTTGGCCTTTTCTATTCGCCCGCTATACATAATGTTTTCGGCTTTTCCTTGTCTCATCGAAAGGTCAAAACCTGAAATAAAATAATCGGGTACTTTTGTCGAAGTTAGATGTATATCAGATTTTATCCCCCTCCTTATCAATTCATTCTTGAAATCTTGGGATAACACAAAAATACACAAGGCCTTATTCAAATTGGCACTTATCCATTTCCAATCTGCATTTTTAGCATACTCGAAATTGAAACCATGAATAAATACGGATGTTTTCTTTCTGAAAAATCGGCAAATGTTTAAATATATAAAATCTCGTTTTAAGGCTTTATCTCCAAGCGATGGGTTAAGTAGTACTATATCAGGTTTAAAGCAAATCAATCGGATTATAAAACGGATAATTAAAAATGGATAAAATATATTACGCCAAGGCTTACGACCGAAATAAAAATATTCAATATTTTCTTTCCAATACTCTTTAATCCCTAAATAATAATTAGTTACTCCTCCATATCCGGATTTAGTGGGAACAGTTATTAATACCCTCATTGTTAGTGTTTCAATTGATATGATTAAAATAATTAAGAACATTGAACATCAACGGTTAATCTATTTTCGTTTTCTGATGTTATGCCTTTTTGGTTGTTCGTATTGGTAGCTATCCATAGACCATACATCAGCACGATGAGAAATTCAGATTACAAAATTTTTCATCATGAACATAGATTACTAAACCATAAGTTTAGTTGGAACAACATGTGCCTCTGTTCAACTAATGGTGTAACAATGAAATACAATACCGGTATAATTGTAACCATAGTTATTAGTAGCTGGGACTTAAAACTCAATTTGGATTGAATATCCATAACCCACATATATGTAAAAACATATAAGAATAGCACGGCAAGTTTGAAGAATCTATCATAAAAAGTCAAACTGACATATCCGAAATTGGCAAAAGACAATAGGAGAATACAGAACCCCCAGAATTTGACATTCTGCTCCCAAAATTCTTTCCCTATTTTTTTATATAGTATATAGATCACAGCCAAGACACCGAAAACGGCAATTGTTTCACGAAGCAAATAGAACTGATTACCATACTCGCGTATTTCCTCTGCATACTTTCCAACAGACTGTATGATATTTTGATTCCTAACGCTCTCTTTGACGTAGTTTTCAAATATGCCAAATTGTGCGATATTAGTGACAAACGCGATTTTCGCAAAGCGAACGATGAATGATACGATAAGAATTAAATAGTACACTTTAAACCTATATCGCAAGAGTAGGTTTAATACAGCCGCGACACATAAGGCGAGTAGTGAATAGTGAAAACAAATACATAACGCAGATAACCAAAGGTACTTAACGGCTCCTGAATTAAGGTATCTCAAATAGAAGCCAGTAAAAACAAATGCTCCGCTCCAAAAGCGAAAACCGAGAAACCAATAGTATTCTACAGTAAAAATCACTCCCAGGAAGAGTAGCCATGCAGGAATTGACATTTTCTGCATATATAATGGCTGGAGTGGTTTTACGACTCCAAATATAAATAGAGAAGTATATACCACACACGCACAAGCAGAGAAAAAATTCCGGTTATCAGCAATTAAACCAATGAAATATTTAAATAATACAGGATATATTTCTTTGCCATATTTTGATGTTCCAGAGTCCATCCATTGCTCAACCAATGATTTGTCGGCAATACGATGAAAATGCTCATAATGAACCAACAAATCCATTTGTGGCTCATAAAACCAACCAAAATAGAAAGAAAAGATAATAAATAGAATGGGGGCAAACCTTTGTCTGAAAAACATTAATGACAAACACAGTCCTACAAAAGGAATAAATGTCATTATTACAGACAAGATTACAATTAAGGCTAAAGAAATAGCCCAATGTCGAGAATTAGTATCTATATTGTATATCCTATTGTTTATCAACATTACCAACTCTTACTTTATTGGCTAAATATAGGCGCAAAACCAAACATCCCACGTTCGCTATAATCAAAGCCCAAATAACACTTCCTATGCTAATACTGTGAGTAAGAATCAAGACAAGGACAACAATGATGTATATGATTGCAGAATAAATGGTTGTCATATTTACCTCATTGATTTTTCCAAGTACGCCCAAATAAGGGAAACCGAACATGTCAGCTGGCACACTAATCGCCAATAAAAGCAAGAATAGGTTGAAATACGTGGTTATACTTGCTGTTTCAGTCTTAATAAAAATCGGTATAAGATACGGTGATAAGAAATATATACAAGCTAAAGCGATTGTATTGGCAATACATAAAAGCAATACCATCTTAGTCGCTCTACCCATATTTTTTATCCTTGTGAAATATGGGTAAAATATCTGAGATAAAAGCGGAGAAACAAATGATGAATACGCATTATGAAGTTTTTCCGCAGCTGTATATAATCCGACTGCAAAATCTCCAAGAATAAAGCCAAGCACTAAGGTATTCATTGTTTTATAGGCTCTCATCAAAAAAGTTGATGAGAAAAACGGAATACTATCCTTAAGATAAAATTTCACTTCTTGTGCCGAGACTATTTGAAGTTTGATCCCGTATCTTTTTTGGGCAATGAATAAAGCGACAATACCTGAAACAAATGTTTCAAGAGCATAGCACAACATCACCAATGCATAATCATCAGTAGACTTAACGATTAAAAAAATAGGCAATATACATAATAGCTTTATTGGCACGCTGATACGTGTTATATATTTAATGTCCTCCATTGAACGGAAAAGCCAATAGGGAGCAATGACAACCCCTATCAAACGAATAAAGGCTAATATATAAAGCGTGAGTTCATTCCTTAGTGAAGGAATCAACCCTACAACTAAAATATAAACAAATAGAGAACAGAGTATGAGAAAAAACTTACATTGCAGAATAGAAGAAACTATCCTTCCCAATTTTTCTTGATGGTCTCTATTATTGACGACATGCCTGACATTAGATAAATCGAAACCGAACTCATTGAATATCTGAAAGTAAAAGCTAAATATAATGGCAAAATTTACAAGACCGTATTTTTCTACTCCTATAACGTTCAACAAATATGGAATTAGTAGAATTGGTATAATGCTACTGAAACCATAAAGGAGAAACTGATTCCAAATATTTGACAACAATCTTGATTTGAAAACTTGGCTTAATGTCATCTTCTTAAAGCAATAGATTTTCTGTAAATCTGCAATCAGTATATGTGTACGTTTATTGGGAGGGTAAGTCTTGGTAAACTTAATGATTGTCTACCTCTATTGCTTAAATATTCCACAGAAATCAAGTATCACTTTATCATCTTTCCACGGTAGTTCTTTGAAAGGTGTATGGGCTGTAAGGAACACAACAATATCGGCTTTGTCATAAGCCTCTTTATAGTCTGTCAACTTGAACACGTTATGTTCTTTCACATTTGGCTCTACCACTAAAATGTTGGCATTATTACATCCTTGCATTACTTTAGTTGTGATATATTTTGCTGGAGATTCACGCAAATCGTCAATGTCCGGTTTGAATGCCAACCCCATCATTGCTACCACAGGCTTACAGTGATTTTTCAGTTCAAATTCAAACATGGCGTTCTTTACTTTTTCAGCACAATAGAACGATTTATAATTGTTGATTTCGCGTGCTGTAGAAATTATGCGACTTTCAACCGGAAAATCCGCTGTAATGAAATATGGATCGATAGCAATACAATGACCTCCGACTCCACAGCCAGGTTGCAGGATATTTACGCGCGGATGTTTGTTGGCAAGCCTGATAAGTTCCCAAACATTAATCCCTGCCTTGTCGCAAATCAATGAAAGTTCATTGGCAAAAGCTATCTGCACGTCACGACTGCTGTTCTCAGTCAGTTTGCACATTTCAGCGGTCTTGCAATTAGTCCGATGCAGCGTCCCCTGTACGAACTGCGAGTAGAACTCGATTGCTTTTGTTGTACTTTCTTCGTTCATACCGCCAATGACACGGTCGTTATGTACCAACTCATAAATCACATTGCCCGGAAGTACACGCTCGGGGCAATAGGCGATATAAATTTTACCTTCCAATTCAGGACGCTCAGCGAAAATTAAGTCACGCATTTTATCAGTCGTACCAACGGGTGATGTGCTTTCAATTACATATAAGTCACCTTCCTTGAGAAAAGGAAGTACAGCACGAGTTGCCGCCTCTACATACGAAATATCAGGCTCATGATTACCTTTGAACGGGGTGGGAACAACCATAAAGTAAGCGTCACTTGTCTCCGGCTTCGTGCTTGCGTGCAATGTCCCGTTTTTCACAACTTCTTGCAGCATTTCTTCCATCCCCGGTTCAATGATGTGGAGCTTACCTTGATTGGTCAGCTCTACAACTTTGGGGTTGATGTCAACACCCGTTACCTGTACTCCGTGCTTTGCTGCGATAATGGCTGTAGGCAATCCGATATAGCCCAAGCCCATAAAACATGCTTTCATAAAATTGAGTTTAATTGAAATTCTTTTGATTGGTCATTCATACTTTTGAACAGTTCATCCAGCTTTTTCACAAAATTGTCTTTTTGGCTATCGGAAAGTTCCTTATCTTTTAACTGCTCTATAATGGAATGATAAAGAGCCTTTTCTCCGCTTGTCATCTTGTTGTTTATTAATAGGAATTTTTGTTATAGCTTGGCTATCCATAGCCGCAATAATCTTGACTATAAATCAAGCAGTTTTTGTACGTTTCTTGTAACGCTTGTACAAATGAACTTTTGAAATATACTGTAACTGTGAATATCTGTCCCTATATAAGCAATAGCCTGTTCTCTCATAAGAAACATGGCCTTTTTCTTAATCCGGTTGCCATACATACCCGCTATTGATGGAAGATTAATCTGGAATTTCACACCCATGTCTTTTAGCTGTCGGTAATCCGATTCATCCATATAAGCATAACGCTCCGGATGGGCGAGAACAGGGTGGTATCCTTTAGATTTGATGCGAAGCAGGATATTTTTCAAGCCCATCGGAGGACTGAAATAAGAGGTTTCCACCAGCAGGTGGTCGCCATTCTCGCCTAAAGGTAGCAGGTCATTCTTTCCCAGCCGTTCCTCAAAGAGATTGTCAAGCATGTTTTCCGCTGCAAGGTGCAGTTGTACGCCACCTGTGTAAGCAGCCTGCAATTCTGCAAAACGGTCGCGAAGATGGGCAGTCGTATTGGGAATGTCTTCCATGATGTGCGGTGTGAGCCATACGGATTTGATCCCTTGCTCCTCATACAAACGTAGAATTTCCAAAGATTCGTCCATCGTTTGTACACCGTCATCCACGCCCGGAAGAATATGCGAATGATAGTCTGTAAAACCGATTAGCTTTATTATATTTTGTTTTTCCCTTTTTTTAAAAAACCACATATAATGACATAAAACTTTTTAATCATTCCCGATTCCACATGACATATATGCGGAATCCGGGAATGAATTGATTGTCCCGGTGATAAACTTCACCACCAGTTTCGCTTGCCGAAATGATTTATCAACCCGGCCCCAACACAAGCTAAACCGATACAGATAGCCGCAGGAGGACAGATAAATCCACCAGCCAATACTCCGGCTTTTGTTGCGGCAACCACTCCGACTCCTTTGGTAATCAATGCTGTTTTACCAAATACACCTACAGTAACCATACCCGCACCGAATAAGGTCGCTTTGTCTTCTGTAAAATCGTTCTGTGCCATAGTTGTGATTTTTAGTGAAACAATAGGGAAATCAAATTTACATTCTTACTCCGTATTTAATTGCTTGATAATCAACGATTTACTCTATATATTTTTCATCGGAACCATAGTGATATTCCGAACCGTAACCATAGTGATAACCATACCGATAGCCATAACGGTATCCGTAGCGACCACCGCTTCCCTCGGTTCCATTCAGGATCAGGGACATGTTCTTGTATTTTTTCTCCCCGTAGATTTTCTCCAGTTCAGCAAGCATACTCAGTTCAAGCAATCCTGCACGAACCACGAAAATAGTACGGTCAGCCAGCTTCTCGATTATCTGCGTGTCGGCCACCAGTTCGATGGGCGGACAGTCAATCAGCACATATTCGTATTGTTCCCTTACGGTATCTATTACCTGTTTCAGCCGGTCGTCGAACAACAGTTCGGTGGGGTTGGGAGGTATGGTGCCGACAGGAAGGATGTCCAGATATTTCTGTTTCGGATTGGTGACAATTATTTCATTGAGATTGTCAATCCTGCCGCCAAGATAGTCGCTCAACCCCTTGGTAGGAGAGTCGATATAGGATGACGCAGAGCCGTGACGCAGGTCACCGTCGATTACCAACACTTTCTTCCCTTTAATGGCAAAGCTCACGGCGATATTCATGGTCAGGAACGACTTGCCGCTGCCCGGATTGAACGAGGTCACGATGATGACATTCGATGCCTTATCCTTGCCAGTCATGAACTCCAAGTTGGTACGCAATACACGGAATGCCTCGTTGATGATGTCACGGCTGCCCTCCTTGACAACAATGGCCCTGACTTCCTGTGGTTTCTTTCTGAATATTCCTTTCTTCTTTCTTGTGAACAGCGGAATTTCACCGATGAACGGTACGGTTACGCTTTCCAGATCTTTTCTTCCCCGTACACGGGTATTCATGTTCTCACATATAAAGATAATGACTACCGGAATAAGCAGTCCCAAAGCACACGCGACCATTAAGATGTTTTTGCGCACGGGTGACATCGGCAACATGCTACCGTGGGGCGGGGCAACAATACGGGTATTGTAGGCCGTAAATGCCTGTGAGAGTTCGTTCTCCTCACGCTTTTGCAGTAAGAACAAATAAAGAGCCTCCTTTACCTTCTGCTGGCGTTCCACCGAGAGCAGGTATTTGGCTTGTGTAGGGTTAGCTGCTATACGTGATGTTGTCTGTTGCTCCGTCTGCCGCAAACTTTTTATCTGCGAATTCAAGGTTACTATCTGATTGTCGATAGACCTGATTATCGCCCCACGCATGGATGCCAGGGCCTGATCCATATCAACGACCAGCGGATTTTCCGTACTACTGTTCGCAACCAGGCTGTTGCGCTGCAACAGTTGTTTGTTGTATTCGGCAATCTGCGATTCAATATTGGCGCTTTCAATGCCGGAATTGGCCGGAAGCAGTTGGGTACGGTTGGCGTCATTGGACAAATAGTTCCGGATGTAGCGGGTCATGTAGAGCTGGTTGTTCAAAGCCAGAATCTGCGCATTCGTCTGGCTGCTCTGCGCCATATACATGCTCGAAGCCGCCTGCACGTCGGGTAACAGATGTTCGGACTTGTAGGATGAAATGTCCTCGTCCACGTTGCCCAGTTCCTGTTCGATTACGCCCAAACGCTCGTTGATGAACATCGAGGTGCTGATAGCGATCTGGTTCTTGTCCTTCACCCAGTTCTCATTATAAACGGAAATCAACATGCTCAATACATCCTCCGCCCGTTGTACAGAATTATCCCTGAATGACAGGTCGATAACTGACGCTTTCTCATTATTCAATGAAACGGACAGATTGGACGAGCAGGAGTTTACAGCATCATACAAACTGGATTTACCTACATACAATGTGTATGTCTCGCCTTTCACATAATTGGGGGTTGCATGGATAATGATTTTCCCTAATGGCGTAGTGATGGAGTCGAGCAAGCGGCCCTTTATATCCTTTCCGTCGAGCTCCGTCCCGTTACGTGTAAAGTCGGATAAGAGTAATGTGCTGTCTGGCTGTACTTCCAATGTAAACCCAGCCGATTCGTTTTCAGGAAAGTCACTTATCGTTACATCCACTGGTAATGTCAGTCCATAGGCCACCTGACGGTGGAATTTCCCCGGAACGAAGTAATTCATATCCAAACGAAATCGTTTAACTACCTCGGTCATTAAAGCCGGCGACTGAAAGGTGATGAGTTCGTTATTTACATTGGTGCTGGACTGGAACAACCCAAACTCCGAAAAGGATTCCAGATCCGGGGAAACCGACTTGCCTTTGGAATCCTCCTTGATCAACACCGAAGCAGTGCGTGTATATACGGCAGGGGTACACAGCAGATAGACAGCAGCAACACCTGTCGTTATCGCCAAAGACAGGACGAACCACTTCCACCTCGCGAGGCACAGGTACAACAGATCCTGTATCCGCAGGAAATCATCCGGCTGTCCCGGTTTTGTATTCTTTTGATTTACGGCCATATCAGATTCTATATTTATTTCACGATCAACACGGTAATGGTGGTCAGCAGCGAGGCCAACGATAACCAAAAAGAGGTAGACCGCACGTTGTTCCCATTGACTGTCGATTGTCTTGCCCTGACCGAGTTAGGTTCGACATAAACAATATCGTTCTGTTGCAGGTAGTACACGGGAGAAGCATAAAGGTCATATCCCGAATTCAGATTGACCCGGTACAGGGTCTTTTTGCCGTTTTCCTCCCGCTGTACCAGCACGTTCTCCCGTTTCCCGTAGACGGTAAGGTCCCCGGCCATGCTTAAAGCGTCCAGGAGCGTCAGCCTGTCCTTGTCGATATTGAAACGTCCGGGGTTGGCGACCTCACCCAACACGGAAACGGTCAGGTTCATGAATTCCACTGTTACTACCGGATCTTTTACGAGGTTTTTCGAGATCAACTCTTCTTTTATGCACAAGGCAATCTCCTCGCGTGTCATTCCCGCCACATGGATATGCCCCAGCACGGGAAAATCGATATTTCCATCCTTGTTTATCGTGTATCCTGACATTCCTTGATTGTTGGATGCTTCTGATCTTATACCGATTTGTCGGGATATAATCGGAAGGTTGAAAAGGTCCATCAACAAAGGGTCTTTGCTGTTGACCAATATGGAAATCTTGTCTTCGGGACGTACCCTGATTTCCAATGGATTAAGAACCTGCTCTGCCATACCCGGTTTCAGGTCCGTAAAATAAGCGACTTTCGGCGCGGCACATGATCCTAGCAGGGAAGCCACGGTCAATAAGAGTAAAATGTATCTGATTTTCATATTTCATTGATTTTTATTTGTTGGTTGCCTGTCTCGACTGAAGCTGTCCGATACGTTTCGTCAGTCGGATATTGGTGAAAGTCCATATCAGGATATCGACTAGTACGATCCAGTTTACATTCAGATAAAGGGAGAGAAGAATATTAAACAGTATGAATACGGTCGATACGGATATGACGATAATCATGACACTTCGCTGCTGCATTCCGACAGCAAGTAGTTTATGGTGGATATGGTTCTTATCCGGCAAGAACGGGTTCTTTCCGTTGCGTACCCGATGCAGATAAACCCGGACCACATCACAGCAAGGAATCAGCAGCGGGGAGAATGCCAGCACCATCGGATTTATATGTACCGTATTATCATCTGTCCCACACATAGTCAACTTGAGACTGAGAAGACAGAGCATCATGCCAACGGTCAGGCTGCCTGTGTCACCCATGAAAATCTTTTTTCCGTGCTCGGCATTCCCGAAAACATTGTAATAAAAGAACGGCACTAACACCCCTAATGTGGCGAACGCCAGCATGGCATATATATACTGGTGAAACATAAGAAAAGTCAACCCATAAAGCAAACAGGCAATACTGCATAGCCCGGAAGCCAGTCCGTCAATGCCATCGATCAGGTTGATGGCATTGATGATGAAGACCACGAACAGAATGGTCAGAGGATACCCCAGCCATAATGGAACCGAATGAATGCCTAGAATGCCGTACAGGTTATCGATATATATACCACCGGCGATAAGCATCATGCCGCACAGAATCTGGATAACGAACTTGGCTCGATAACGGATGCCGATCAAGTCATCGGCCATGCCAACCAGATACAGAACCATGATGGAGCAGAAGGCGAAAGCCAAGGGCCGAACATCGTTCTCGATTTCGGACAACATCTCCGAATGCCCCATAACCATATTGATCCCCAGCAACAAGGCTACGGTGAAAAACACTACCGGCTTGAATGCGATGCCGCCCAACCGGGGCACGGCACAATGATGAATCTTCCGTTCGTCGGGAAGGTCGAATAACCGCTTGCGGAAAGCGATCAACAAAATCTGGGGAATGATGATACCCGCACAGAACACACAGATCAGGAATGCAATACTGCAATTAACTATCCAAAAAATCATATTATGTCAGAATTTGTTCTTTACTTGTGCAAAGTCATGGAAGAGAAGAGAATTTCATCACCTCTTTTTTGTGCCATTCCTTGTACCGCTTCATCGAGATTCCTATCCCAACAAGTTCCCTGTACCCTGATACTTTCTTTCTGAAGATGTGATTTTTGCCGTAAGCCTGGAGTTCGTCATCCGAGATGCTGACCATTAAAACGGGAAATGGGTAAACTTTATGCCTGAGTACAGTTACATCGTGTGTCACGAACAGCTGACTCAATTGGTAGGCGGATTCTTCGAATGCGTGCCAATAGTCACCTGCTCCATACAGACGAATGAATCGTCCGGTTGTATCTTCTGTGTGAATGATGTCGAACAGGCATGTTTCGATGAGTTCCATCAATGGCATCCAGCAAGGCTCAGTTCCGGAATTGTAACCATTCATTACTTTCAAAAATGTTTCATCCGTTGTCGGGAATTAGCGTATATTCAATTTTACAAAGCCAGAAATGCAGGTTTTATCCTCATTGTAACATGCGCCGGGCTGTTCTGTACAGATGCATTTGTCAAAACAGATAACAGAAACCAGTACTCATCTTGTTCCGGAGCATAACCTTTAATATCCGCAGCTCGTCCGGCAGGTCATAATCAATGCACACCGCTTTAACTTTGGACCATATATCATCCAAAATAGAGTCGGGCTTACATATCATTATTTTATAATAGCCTGATATATTCGGGATTGACTTCCACCCCTACGGAAAAGAACTCGGGCAGCTCCACTAACAGACGTTTCGTTTTCGACCCGCGTACAGTCAGCAATTTTCCTTCATAACCGTCCAAAGGACCGCCTACAATACGGATGTGCCGTCCGCACATAGAGGGTGTCAATTCGCCAGGAAGATAATATTTCGGATTTTTCGACACACTTACAGCATGTATGAACCGCTCCATGTCCGCATCAGCGACAGTCATCGGATTTTTGTAACCACCTCCCTTCTGGAAACGATACTGTATCGTGGGATACTTTTCCACAAACGGATCAATAGCTTCCTGGGTATCATGAACAAAAAGCAAATCCTGGATAAAGGGAACTTCTTCCCGAGTCCGTTTGCCGCCATGAACACTCAACTGCTCTTTCATGGGAGTGAACACCTCGAAATGCTCGTTCAACAGTTGCTTGTATGCGGGCAACTTGGCATTGGCCCGTTTAAGGTCGCGCATCACGTACCAGCATGTCTGTTTTTCACCTTCCGAAGTAGCCATATTTTGGATTTAGGACAATTCTTCTAATCCTGCAAGATTGTAAATTATACTACATATCAAGCAGTTACAAACATTCTTTTCAAAAGCTGGAGAATAACTTCCCATGTCAGTATATCTGTTCATGTTTACACCATAAAAGATTCCGTTATCTCACACATGCACAAAATCTCTGAAGCCGTTTCCGGCTCCATCTTCTGCTACTTCTCTCCATAAGAGAAGTATTTGGGATACAAAATTATACAATTCACTGAAAATAACAATATAAAAATGATATAATTTTCAACCGAGTGCCTCATTTCAAACAGATGTTATAGGTTTTACTCAACAGTTGTTAAGTGAATCGTCTTCCAAGCAAATAAAACAAATATTGTTTACTAGCTGATTACAACCAATTTTATATTCAAATACTTCTCTTATGGAGAGAACGGAATTTTTGTCGAACAATCTCTCTATAACTTACACTCAGACTTATTTGTAACAAAACCTTTTTTGCTTCATTATTGTTAGTCTGAACTTATCGGTCATACACTTCCCAATAATTAGACGTTTTCATACTATATATTATGTACCACTTTACAGCGCATGACGAGGATACTTGTTTTCATGCCAAATTTTTGTCACTTCATGCTAAGTAAGTCTAAACGGGTTTCAAATGGGCTACGTTCTGTAGATAAGGAGCAAGTTTTCTTTTACCCGCATTTAATTGCTTATTTCCTCTATAAACAGAGAAAAAATTTTTGTTTTCCCCAACAGATAGTAAGTAACTTAACTCTATCTGTTTATAGAGAAAGTATGGCGAAGTTGGAAGAAAGTTGGTTGACAGTAAATTGGTATATAGATTCCTTGTTTTTATAAATCAAGGTATAATGCTGGGTCCCCAATAACAGTATTTTGAGAGAAGATGTAGTATTTATCTGTATTTATCGCAACCGGATATTAAAAAATGTCCATGATGCTTGGGGGTTCCCCAAAAGTTGATAGTCGATTGAATAAGATTGTCAGCTGCGTTGAACCTAAATCGTTATCCGATATTATGCAACACTTAGGATTAAAAGACAGAAAAAAAATGCGATGAATGTCCATCTAACCTTGATGATTATTAGAGAGAGTGTATTGAAAAATGACAGAATCGGATAATCCTGCAAATCATTTTGATAGTAGGTATCCTAATTGAATTTTGTCAGACTGTCTATGACAGCTTATCTTCCGCAACGGAGCGGCATACGAAAGCCGGTTATTTATTTTGTTTTCCTTTTTTCTGGACGATTTCGTTGTGCTTTTCGACCAGTTCGGGGAAATTCCTTCTGATGAACTGCCCGAACGAGCAGTCGTTGAACCCGAACCGCCTGGCCAACGACTTCACGCTTTCGGTTGTCGTGCCGTACAGGTGCATGGCCTCGCTGTATTTCTCCATGCTGCGGCGGGACACCGCGCCGCCCGTATCCGTCCTGACCATTCCCTTCCGGGCATACAGTTCCGGCTCGTGTTCCTTCAGGTAGCTGCGGAACGCTTCGGGTTGCAGCCCGAACTCGGCGGCGACCTGTGCCGTCGGCAGCCCGCTTTCTTTCAGCCGGCGGATGGCTTCGGCATATTTGGCCTTTGTCGCGGGGTTGTATTTCCGGACTTTAGACCAGTCCACTAGCCGCCCTTCCTCGTAGGGGATATTCTTCCGCCTGCATACCAGGTCCAGATGCCACCTTTGCAGGTGCTCGTAGAATCCCTTCTTCGACACTCCCGTCTTCCCGGCTATCCGTGCGGCCGACATGGGTGTCGTGGCATACAGATGCACCGCTTCGGCATACTTCTCCACCAACTCCGGAGAGGGGGCGTGCACGGTACCCCGACCGGTGATTTCCCCTTTCCGCTGCCGTCGGAGAGCCTTCTTGCGTATCCTGATGCGCCGCTTCACCAGATCCTTATGGTAGAACAACAGGTGCTGTTCCAGTCCGGTATAGGAAAGCCCGCAGGAGTCGGCAACCTCCGGCACCGTGACATACGAGTTACCCTGCAAGAGCCTGACGGCCTCAGCATACTATTCCTTGCAGGAGCGGCGCGTGCCGCGCGGCAGCCCGTCACCGATACCCAGCCAATCGCGCACCTTCTCGCGCCATTCGATTATCTCGGGGTAGTGCGTACACGGCTGCCTGCCCAGATTCGTGCCTTCCAACCCGAATTTACGTGCAATCCGATATGCTCCATGCTCCCGCACGCCTCGATGGTATCCTTGTATTTGACACGGGTAGCGGGCAACTGTCCCCGGAGCTGTCCCAACTTAATCTGCCCGGCCTCTTCTTTGCTGCACAGTATAGCGTAACGGGCCAGCACGAGTTCACGGTGGTACTTGGTCAGGTAACACCGGAAACCCGATTCTGTCACTTCGCAGATACGGCATATCTCACAGCCGGAAAGCTCCGTGGAAGCGTACATCTCGATCGCTCGGCGGTATTTCTCCTCCGTCTCCGGCCTGATGCCCCTGAAACGGTTGCTCTCCTTACTGTCTTTTCCGGATGTCTTCATAGGCTTTCATGAGGCATCTTTCAGGACAACCGTTCTTCCACCTGCTCGAACGAAGCGTCCTTGAGTATCACCCGTTTTTCCGCATCGAGCAGGTAAAGGGTGGGCATCGCCTTGAGGTCGTACACCTGTTCGCGGGTAAGCCGCTGATCGGCATCATAACCATCTATCCAACCGGCGGGAAATTCCGCCTTTTCCCACGCGGGGGTCTTGCCCTCCACACACACGGAGAGGAGTTTCAGACGGCCGGACTCCAACAGGTCGTTCACAACCGGGGACAGGGTGAGCAATTCCTTCACCCGGCGGCAGTCCTCGCAATCGGGGTCGTTGAAGTAAACCAGCACGTAGTCGGCCTTTATGCCGGAGAGCTGCCTGCGCCTGCCGTCCCGGCAAGTGACGGTGAAATCCGCCGCCACGTCTCCCGGACGGTTCTTCATGGCTATTTCCAACAGGTAGCGGGGACGTATCTTGTCCGTATCGGACAGGCAGGGGTTGTCCAGCAGTGCCCGCAATACGAGGATATGCAGTTCCTCGTCATGCATGGGCGAATTGGGCTCGTAGAGGTACTTGTCACTCAGCCCGATGAAGTGATACAGCATCTCCTGTCCGGTTGCGGCGCGGCGGAAAAGAGTATCGATGGCAGCCTGTGCCCGGTCGGTATAGGGCAGGATGCCGAGGAAATCGACAAAGGCCTGCTCGGTGATTTCAGGACGGGAGATGAGCGACGTATCGGCAAAATCGAAGTGGTCCCAGTAATGCAGGGACAAGTACGCCGCCCTGTCTTCAGGCGCCGTCAGCGTGACAGGCACGTCGGGCAGACGGAATTCCTTGGTTTTCTGCTGTTGGGCATGTGAACAGGAAACGAGACTCATGCCCAAAAGACAGGCGAAAAAAGTATGATTCAGCATCTTCATATCTTATGTTGTTAAAAAGGCGCCGGATGTGGAAACGTCCGGTGCCGTTGCATATACCGGTTCGGAAAATCTCATTCGCCGGCAGACGGTTCAAGTACGATGTGCGGACTGGCAAACAGGCTGGACAGGCTCGGGTATGTCGCATGATAAACCATGCCTCCGTCACCTGTGTAATGCAGTTCCACCTCGTCCGTGTACCAGTTAAACTCATATTCCTTGCGAAGCCGAAGTTCGTACTGGCCGTCGGCTGTTACGCTTACCGACCCGATACGGCTTCCGTTGCGGGTACGCTCGAAGGATACGAAAGCATCCTTCGGTATGTTTTGCACCACGCCGGCGGTATTTTTATATTGAAGCGTCCCGGCAATCGATTGGTTCGACACACGGAAAGTCTTGGAATAATACACTACCCGGCTTTCATCGGACGAAATCACGATGTCCCCGGCACTTACGACGCTATTCACAAGGAACGGCAGGGTCTTGCGTTCCCCACGCTGACTGGAGGCAATATTGTCCGTGTTAGCAATATCATCCGTACCATATCGCCGTTCCGTCTCCCGCTTGGCATCCACGGTATAGACAAAACGCCCGGGAATCGTGGGATGCGCTTTCAGTTTGGTTCCGTCCAGTCTGTTTTCCGCAAGACGGCCGGCATCGATTTTCAGCATAGGCGCGTCGATATAGATTTCGAACGCTTGGCCGAAAGGATCCACCGACTTGTTGTCAAAACCGGCAAAGCTCGTCACATCGATGCCGATATCCACCCGCTGGTCGGGTTGATATGTCCATTCCAACGGGGTGACTTTTTCCGGTATGTCTGCCGGTATGGCACCGGATGCTACCGTGCGGTCAGGCTCGTCGGCCTCTCCCTGCCAGTCGTTGTTGCCGTACTTCACGCGGGCTCCGAACCGGAACGGGGTGTAGTTGGCCAGCTCGAAAGTCGTACTGCGGTATGATCGGCCGCCATATATACCGGGATTATCCTCGTTTGCATCTTCCGGCAATACCGGTCCGAGCCGGTTGTCGTTGGAGGCGATGTGGATCACCTCGGCGCTCCGGGCACGGTTGGTCTTCATGTAGATGGAATATCTTCCGGTACCTTGCGACGGGCTGCTCAAAACTTCAGTTCTCGGTTTGAACATCAGCATACGGCCACCTTGGGGATTGTTGGTCTGCCACCAATTGTTCGATTCATCGGGATAGAATTTGCAATCGAATGCAGTCACTCCGGCATCGGGTTCCTCACCGTCCTCGTAATAATCCAGGTATTGCGAGTAGAGCAGGAATTCGTCTTTGCCTTGCGCATTGGCAGGATTGTCGTTCCCTGTCCCTTGATCATTGTCGGACCTCTCTGCCAGCAGCATGTCAAACTGCACGTTGGCTCCTTTTTTCTGTGGAACCAGACGATAGTATATCACTTCATCTTGTACGCCCGAGCCTACGGCATCGTATTTGTTCAGTCCCTGCACCGTGATGGATACGAGATTGGTGGAGTATTTGAACTTGCGCCGCATCGTTTCGAAATATTCGGCTTCGATATAGAGCGTGCCCTCGTAGCCGTTTTCCTGATTCAATATGTTCTCGAAATAGACACGCTGGACGCCGGGACCATCGGCCGTGTAGACAAATTTGTAATCCGGCTCTTTGCCTTGATAGACGGAAGAGATTTCACCGCTGCTGTACCAGTCATTGTCCGCCTCGCGCACCACGGGCAGTTCCATGCCCGAAGCGTTGCGGATATCCAGATCGCCAACGGAAAGGTACACATTCATCGGGAACAGCTCCTTGGGACAGCTTTCGGGTATGGTGAACATGGCCGTAACATGGGCACGGTTGTTCTTGTTGGCACCGTTCCCTAAATTACCGTATATTTCCGTCCCGACCCATGCAGGCACGAAAGACTGCTTCCTGATCGTGATGACCTTGATTTTGCGTTGCAGCCGTCCCTTCTTGACAAGCAGCGTACCTTCCAGTTTCTCGTTATTTTCCAAACGAAGCAGGTGTATCTGGATATGTCCCTGTCCGACACCGTTCACGACCTCGAATTTCGTCTCGAATGTCTGCGTCGCCACCCCGTTGTCTATCCAGGAGACCGTTGCGGCATCGGCTTCGGTGATGGCTTTGTCATTTTTTCCTTTAATGGTATAATTGAGCGTGTAGCTGCCTCCGTTTTCCGTAAAGCTCTCGTCCAGTACGACAAAAGTCTTCTCTACTGTCAGGATATAGTCCGTATCTTCCACCTCGTTCACTTCATCGGAAATGGAAATCCATACGTTGTTCGTGGCTGCCGCTTCCAACGCCTCGGCAAAGGAGGCCTGACCGAAAGATAGCGCGCCCTCGATGTGAAGCTTGTAATGGTGGTTCCGGCGCACGAGGAGCTGCTCGCCCTTGTCGTCAACCAGCAGGACACGGTAGTATTTCTCTTCGTCCTGATCCGGAAGATGTCCCCGAAGAATTACGCTGACAGGGGCATCGGCACTGTTCTCGCACTCGAAGACATACTGGTTCATGCTGGATGTCACGTCCGTAATATCGCTCATCTTGGCATCGTTCACGGGAAGCGTGACGAAGGGGTCGTCGCTGGAAGGCCACGTGAAATCAAAGCCTTTCTTCGGGTGGTGCGGGGCCACCGTTCCGAAAGCGTTGGTGTTGCAGACCGCAAAGCCCGTAATCACGATATGCCCGTTATTGTCCGGGTTGTCGACGGAGATTCTCGCGTGGTTGCGGATCAGTTTGACGGAATTGCCCGAGGTGGCCATCTGTTCGGCTATATTGCTGTCGTTTCCTGCATCGCAGGCGAAACGGCCCCAATAGATCATGCGTCCGGACGAGCCCTCCAACACTGCCATGACCTCGGACTCCGACTTGTTGCGGAAACTGTCCTCCTTGAATTCATCCATATTCTGGTTGGCCAGGAAATGGATGGTCCGGGTATTTTCGGGCACCTCAGCCTTGAATGTGCCCTCCATCTCCCCCGGGCCGGGCTTCTGCACCGTGACACCGGCCTTGACGGTAGAGATGAAAAGCCCGTAACTGTCAAAGCAGAAAAGTGTCATATCTTGCACTCCGCCACCGTCAGGGTCTACCGCACGGGTGACGACTTCCTGCATCGCAGGAATTTCCGTCTTGAAATTCAGCATGATGTAGCCGTCGCGTGCCTCGGTCTGCGGATTCTGCCACAACTCGCTTTCGCTGCACGAAGCGAGCAGGGCCGATACCGCAAGCAGGGCGACAAGCTTGTCTATTATTTCCTTTATCATATTTCGTTTCTTTTTGACAGGTTTCTACGTTTATTCCTTTTTACCGTAGGCATCGCGTACACAGGCCACTCCGGTACCGCTAACGGTGTATTTCTCATTATAAAATCTTCCGCTTGCGCTGTAATAGTACTGTCCGTTCAAGCGGTAGTCTATGGCGTCTGCATCCTGGTCTTTCGAGCCCTGGAATTTAAAAATGATTTTAAGTTCGGCTTCTGTGGGCAGGCGCCAGTCATCCAAGGTAACCGTCCTATCGGTTTTCGGGTCTTTATACGTTTCTACATAATGCGCGCAGTGCTCGCGTGCAACGCGGACACTGTTGTCACTCCCGTCCAGCTTCAGGTTTCCTCCTCCAACTTGGAATTCGCCTACACAGGAACCTATCATGAATGACGGCGAGACCAATTGGGCATTGTCCTGTCCCGGATCCGTAACCATAAGTTCCGGATGGTATGTATCCTGGACCATACGTGGACGGCCAAGAGTATATTCACTGGATGTCCCTGTCAATACAATGGTGTACATTCTGCCGTTAATTTCGCTATAGCGGGATTCCCGAAGTCTGTTTGAGTTTGATGTGTAATAGTATTCATATAAATCAGACTGTCCGCTTCCATCATTCCTCAATTTTGCTACTTTTGAAACGAAGAATCCGTCCGGAGGACCTCCAAATAAACCATCTGTCCCCGTTAGGTATCTATATTCTCCGTTCCAACTGGAGATATTTCTGGTGGCAAGGGCGATTCCGGTAATTTTATCACCTACATATTCATAGGTAGTCGGGTTAGGATCTGAATTCTTGAAATCATCGCGGTACGAGTACCACCCCTGGATATTCGTGATATATTCCAACGGATACTGCTCAATGGTTACGGTACGTTCGTTGCCGTCCTCATTTGTTACCCGGACTTCGATATAACGTATCGTATTGTTCCTGGGGAGGTCGCTGTGTACATCCAGCTTGCCGTTGAGCCCCTTGTCGGGAGTAATGAGGATGTTGCCATGGCTGCGCCATCTGTATCCGGTACTCACTCCCCATTCGTTATCGTTTGGATTATCGGGGTATCTTTTCTCCAAGTTCTGTTCCCTTCCGAACTTGTCTATATAGTAAACCCGGGTAATCTGTGCCGTCACTTCCGACGAGGAGGTGAAGATCAGGCTGGTGCGGTCGTCCTCCTTGTTGTGCATTTCCAGGTCGTACCGGTTGAGCACAAGGAAAGTCGGGCGGTCCCCGCCTCCGACATTTACCGTCTCGTCTATCCAATTCTCCACGGTATATTTCAAATCCGTCAACTGCACCGGTGTGGAGGGATTTTCCGCTCCGGGGGCATTGACCGTTGCCGTTACCCTGTAGCAGGTGTTGCGGTTCAGGGCCTTGCCGTTACAGACAGGAATCTGGTAGTAGTTATCGGGACGCAGTTGCGGGTCGGTATCCTTCTGGTAAGTCAGGGGAATGTTCATCACCAGGCGCACTTCCTGCTCCATGGAACTTCCATTGTCCCAAGCATGGGCATACATGTAAGCCGTTACGGTAATTTTGTTCGCCGTCCACTCAAGATAGCCGCCGGAGGTCTGGGCGGTATTCCTCAGCTTTGCCGCACCGTCCGCACCCGCCACTACCGATGTGGTATAGGGCATATTGCGCAGGTAGTAACCTATGCCTTTGGAATCAAAAGTCACGTCTTGGCCTTTGTTGATGGTCACCACGACTTTTGCCGCTGCCCTGCGCAGCGTGACCGCCAGCCGCGTGTCATTCCCTTGCGAGCCGTCGTAGAGGACGACCGGAGCAGCAACCGCCGGTTCATCGTTCCCTTCGGGATAGGCTATGCCGTCCATGAGGAATGTTCCCGGGACACCTTCAATGTCTTTCCCTGTCAGGTGAATGTTCTCGTCCTCCTGCGTCATCGCCTTCAAGGCGTTCAGGTTCGCGAGGTTTTCAAAATCCTTTTCCGGGTGGGTGCTGTTGGCGATCAGATACACCCAATACCTCTCATTTTCCGTAAAAGACGACCGTTTTACGGGCAGTGTAATCCGTCCCGTTTCATTGGCTGACGCGTTCACCCGGTCGCTCCACACCTTCGTTTTCTCGTCGGTATCGTTGAAAATCAGCACGTCGATATGGCTCACTGCGACCTCCGCCCCTTCGGCCGGTACGGTAGCACGACTCACCGGCAACGCTCCCGACGAGATGTCGAGGATAATGCTGTTGCCGTTACCTCCTGTCTGCCCGCCGGGGAGATCGTCATCTTTGCTGCAAGCGGCAAGAAGCCATGCCGCCGCACAACAAATCATCATATTGTATATAATCCGTCTCATCGCTTGTTAGTTTGTAGGTATGTCAACCTGTTTGATTACAATCTTCTCGGTGCTCTCGCTTCCTGTCCAGTTCGTGGCTCCGCTCTGCATGTTGATCAGCAGGAGCGAGCTTCCCGAAGGATCCCACTTCGGGGTATAGGCGATGCCCAACGAGAACTGCTTGTCCACGTTCTCGCCTTTCAGTGCCCTTACCCGGATTTCGTACGCTGTATCGGAAGCCACATAAGGCGGTGTCACGAGTGTGTTGACACCATCCACGTTTTGATATACCGTCAGTTCATAGTCTGCGGCTGTGGCATCAAACAGCGTGGGCTGCCATTCCTGTCTCACAGGACCTGTGATGGTGAACCTAAAAGAGTAGGTTCCCGCTGTCGATGATGCGCCGCCATTGTAGTAAACCGTCGGCTGCGCGTAGGGGGCGGTCCCTCCACCGAAAGGTTGCAGCAGTTCATAGGAAGGGTAATCGAACTCCAACTGATAATCTCCACCGTCCTCCCAGTCGGCCACATCGTATGCGACAGTTATCTTGCCGCTGTTGTGCATCAGGCAGCATACCGCATAATACTTGTTCCTTTCAATGCGTGGCATATAGACCAGACCTTCGCGCGGCTCGCTGTCGAACGTGTAGCCGATTTTGAGGATGTTTCCATGCTCATCACCCGGTGTGTTCCACGAATCGCTGCCCCAAGGGTTCTCGAAAGGATAAAAAGGAGCCCCCAGTACAGGCGTGTAGTTTTCGGGGTTCTGCCTCTCTTCGGGCGTGATATTCGTGGCCAGCGTCTTCGTTACCGGTGCTGAAGAGGGGACGAGTGAAAACTCGCCGGTACCAGTGGCGCCTGCCAGTTTCAGCGTTTCGTCGGTCTGTGGCATCAGGTAATTATACGCACGCGTTCCGGCTTCCAGCAAGGTCAGGTCCGTTACACACAGCTCTCCTGCCTCACCTGCTTCTTTGGCCGCGAACACGCCCAACTTGCCTATGGGACGCTTCAGTTGGAACGTCAAGACATCTTCCAGCGGTGTATGCCCCGAATGGCCGGGGTCGATCGGCTGACGGTTAGAAAGTTTCGAGAAGTCGATTGTTTTGGATTCCTTGCCGAACATTGGAAGTCCGTAGGCTTGGACATCTCGTGTCAGCGTGGTAAACGTGAAATCATTTAGTTCCGCTTCCGTAGTATTTTCCGTAAAGGTTTTCTCGGCACCTGGGGTACTCATGGCCTTCTCGTTCGCGATGATGTAGAAGTCTACCGTTTCGGTAGTCAGGGAAGTCATCGTCAGATCCATCCAGAATGTAGCCGGAGTCTCCATGTCTCCGCTCCGGAACTCGTGGCCCGCCAGTTGTCCTTTTACAAAGGCATAGACACGAAGCGAGTGAATGGCCGATTCTTCGCCGGTCGGTGTGCCGTCGGTTTCGCCGACAGCGCATGTCCCTACGTTGAGCCGCACTGCCACATCGTGCCGTTCCCCGAGCGATGCGGCATCTTCCTTGACGCACCCGCACGGCAACAGGCCACAGCACACTGCTGTAACTGCCCAGTATAATATTTTTCTTGTATTCAGCATATTCTTTTCGGTTCGGTCTAAAACTCAGGTTTCACTTGTTCGATGTACCATTCGGGTACGCTTACCGTGATTTCTCCCGACTTGAACTCGATGCGTATCGGGATGAGCACTTCATGTTTGGAACAGTCTATAATAGGATTGTCGGCAAGGAACCTGGCGAGGTTGACTTCGGCCAGCGGTTCCCCGTTCGGGGCGGCGCTCAGGCGGATGTTCACGTTCTCGTGGTTCTTGTGACGCATTATGTTGGTACGGGCCGTGAGCAACGCTTTTCCGGCTTCGTATTCGGTTTCAAGCAAATAGTCGGTTGCCTCCCCACAGGCCCGATTCTCAAAATCGGTACAGGGCGAGACTCCGCATATCTCAAGCACAGGCAGCGAGCCTGCGCGGGTTCCCGGGGCGGGAACTCCGGCCACTTCCACCGACAGATCGTAGTGAGAGCTGGCGAACTCTATGGTTTTGGTCTGGTTTGCCTCTTCATCACCGCTGTAAGGCAGTACGGTATAAGAGGTCGTAGCATAGTAAAGTGAATCGTTGCCGGCAACCTGTTTCTCGTCGAAATAATCCCCGGCGGCAAAGAGCATCCGGCCGAAATCGCCCGTGGCGATGCCATCGACCTTCGTGTGGTGGGTGTTCCCCAGGCAGACAATCCGGTAGTCTCCGGCAGCGAGCGGGGGAAGCGTAGCCGTGCGGTCCTTGACCTGTTCCTCTGGTAAGATACTCGAATTGACGCATCGATTTTCTGCATCGAATACGAACATCTCCACCCGGCAGATCTTGTCGGGGAATATTTCCGTGGTGCCGTCGCCCTTGTAGCTGAGCAACAGCGTGTTCGTGCTCAGACAGTCGTCCAGATCCTCACGGATGCAGGATGTGGCGGCTCCGGCGAGCAACGTCAGGCAGAAAACAATATTCGTCAATTTCATATATATGTGATTGAAGTGTTAAAGGATAGACAGGGCGGAACTTTCGCCCTGCCTATCGGGTTATCAATTAAAATTCAGGTGTGACAGGAACTACATCCCAGCTCATGACGTCAACAGTTACCTCCACACATTTTTGAGGATTATCCAAATCCTCATCGCTAAATGCAAAGTTCATGACGTAAATCTTGGCGAAATCTGCTGTAACAGCAGGAGTGAATGTACTGGTAGCCAAGTAAAGAGGAACCTTAGTTCCTTCATTTGTTGTACCAATCAATTTTACAAGAACTTGAGGATGGTTAGTATTTCCAATATTATTATCTTTAGGAAAGAAGTGGTATGCAGGACGGACATTGCCTTTCTCGTAGGAATGCTTATACTGTGTATTTTCATCCAATGTAACCAAAGGCAAGGTGGTTGCAGGACTCTCTGTTGAGGTAAATTCATCGTTATACCACGCATCAGCAGCTGTCTCGAAAAGGCCGAATATAGAACCGGGGTTAATATCGGAGTTCTGTATGTCACTGGCTGTTCCTCCCTGACGGTCTGCTTTCCCGAAATAGTTGTTCAACATGACCTGCTGAACTTCAATACTCTTGTACTTACGCTGACCTTGAGTAGGAGCTGTATACTCAAATTTACCGATTTCAATTCTGGATACACGCGGTTCAAGCACTACCTTCGCTTTGTAAAGCGGGTGTCCTGCCTCGTCTTGACCGGACACAGAAGTCAACTCGACTTCTTTATAAAGGTCTAGATCAGTCGGATTTTGCTGTTCGGCGATTATCAGGTCTTTTTTCAAATCTACATAAGTAGATGCATTTATTTGACTACCGTTGTTACCTACAACGATTACCTTGTTCACCTCAGCAGGTAAAAAATGGAATACCTTATCTGCGCGGTCGTCAAAATTACTTTTATTGCTGAAGTAGTGGGTTGCCTCAGTTCCTTCGATTGTTTTTCCTTTATACAGGGTAGTTCCGTCTGTAAAGAATACCTGTAAATCTGTCAAAGAAACCTTTGAGTTGTCTTCTACCTCTTGACCGGCGCCTCTGGTTACTGGAATCACATTAGACAGGTCAATGCTTACACTCTTTGGGGTGTTGTCCAACTGTCCCATTTCATCGTCTTTGTTGTCACATGCAACAAACGTCATTGAAGCAGCTAAAGCTGTCAATAAAAAACTCTTGACTTTCATCTTTTTGTTATTTAAAAATTAGTAAAAAGGTTTTTATAACTTCTCGCTTATGGATTTTGTCTACAACTGGTCGATGACCTGCCGCACCTCTTCGAGGTTATGCCGGGCAGTCGCGGAGCCTGCCTCCGAAGCACGGCGGAACACATCCTCCGCCTTGTCGTATTGTCCGGCCCCGGCGTATGCCACACCGAGGGTGGAGAGCAGTTCTGCCGACCGCGCGGTGACTTCCGATTTCTCGAGCAGCTCCACCGCCTTGGCATACTCCTCACGGGAGATGGCGTTCACGGCATTCTCATTGAGTGCGGAGGGCGAAGCGGGGAAATAGCGTAAGGCGGTGGCCATCACCTTGTCGTACCCGGGCGTGCCTTTCCCGTAGGAATCGGCCACCTTGTACATTTCCGACAGGCTCAGGAGGTCGGGACGCTCATCGACCATGCGGCGAGCCTCTTCGAGGTTAAAGTTGCGCACGTTGTACTCGATGCGGTACTCGTTGCGGCGCAACGCGGGGTATATCTCGGTGAGCAGCCTGTGGTAAATGGTCGGCGGCACGAGTTTCTGGAGTTGCAGCTCGCAGAAATCCCGTTCGTCGGGGTAACGTTCGATGATTTCATATACCTCGTCGCGTTTCAGCAGGTTCGGGAAGTCGCCGAGCACACGGACGAAACCTTCCCAGTCCTCACCCTTCCAGTCCACGTGGAGCATCTCGGGAGCGATAGCGTCGTAACGGCGGATATAGTCGGCCAGCGCCTTGGCGCGGTTCTCGGACAAGGCCATATTGTGCGCCATGCTGCCTTCGGGAGAAGCGTAACCGGTGATGTAGATACCGATAATCCTGACGTCGGTATTTTTCTTTACCAGCTCGATGGAGTTGGAAACGGTGTCCAGTTCGGCACGGTTGTTCTTGAATCCGGGCAATATATTATAACTGTCCTGCCGGAACTGCAGCCGGGCGGTGCGGGTTTCGGCACGCACTTTCACGGGTTCAGGTTCAGGGGCTATGCTGTCGAGCTTGTAATCGGGGACATAGGCAGGAAGTATGCCCGCCCACAAGGACTGCTCCGCCTTGCCCTTGTCGCAGTTCACGCAGCCGTGTACCTCTTCGCGGATTTTGATCCGCCCGTCGAGCATCCAACGCTCGTAGGGCACGGTGGCCGCATAATCGTAATGCTGCCCCTTGCTGCTGTGGCGTATGATTACCTGTGCGGAATCATTGTGGAAAGGGGGAAGCTCCACGCTTTCGAGCCGCTGCGCCCGCAAGTAAACCTTGTGGCGGGTCTTGCCATCGATGACTATCGGGGGAAAGGTCACCTCGCGGCTACTGTCCGCCGACATGAGTACGGGTGTCAGTGCTACGGTGTGCTGCGTACGGATTTTCGCCTTGCTCAAATCGACGGACATCGTCAGCTCTACCGTGCGGCCCTGCTTGACGACCCCTCCCTGACGAATCCCGATCAGAGGCAAGTAACTGGTTTCGTTCTCGGCATGCAACATCATGGGACAACATGCCAATATCAGCAATAATAGGATGTATATGCGTCTCATAGTCATTTTCTTGTTATTTGATTATATATATCAGGGAGATGCCCGCCTTGGTCGGGCCGAAATAATGCTTGTCCTTGTTGCCCTTGAACTTGCCGCAAGTGGCACACTCGTACTTATCGTATTGCGTGTAGATGTAACCCAGACCGATCGTGGCTTCGAGGTTCCAGCGTTTGCCTAAAATCCATGAGTAGCCATACGACAATCCGAGACCCGTAGCCCAGCCCTGATAACGGTGATCCTTCGTGGACTTGCTTTGGAACGGGATTCTCACGCCACTGATGTTGTAGAACGCGTAACCGCTGTGCAGGCCGAAGAAATGGCCGTTATAGCGTTCGCAGAGCCAGTAACGGAACTCCGGCATTACCATCCAGTGTTTGATTTTCTTGTTCTTGTCCTTATTCAGCGTCCACGGGTTGTAGGCACCCGTGAGGTCGAGGGTCGTGCGTTTGCCCAGCCCAAATTCCAGACTCAAGTTGGGCGTGGTACTTGACCAATACAATAGATTGGTCTTTACTGCGATATCCTGCGCTTTGACAGTGCCCGTGCACCAACAAACCGCAAGAAAAACACCGAAGATCAATTTTTTCATATTTTCCTTATTCTTGTTATCTCATTCGGGCCGGAAAACCGGCACGTCAACTCCCAAACCAATACTTCTCTCCGAAAGAGAAGTGGTAGCGTATAACATTGATGATAAGTGGCTGAAAAACAGATTATGTTCGGTTCGAGCGACTGGGAATGCTTAACATTCATTGAAGTAGAACCGGTTTAGAACTCGGATTGAGACTTAAAAAACAAGCTGTTTATGCCGTTATAATCAATAAAATACGTATATTTGCACCGTCAAATACTTCTCTTTCGGAGAGAAACGGGCAAATACTCAACAGTTTATCGCCTTGGCGGGATTTTCCCGCACTATTTCAACGACTTGTTTTTTAAACTCCAATGGTTGCTCTCTGAAGTTTGGCAAAACATTTTTTCGGTTGCATGATTCCTGTCAAATCATTCCGTCTCCTGTCTGTCTCTTTTTAAGAAAAATACCGTTCAGGAAAAGACCTGGTTTTCTACTGTTTATTTTTTGAACGGTAATTTTTACTAAACAAATCGCAAATGCCCGCTTAACGGCTCATCTGTTTTTTCATTCTGACGGACAATAAATTTCGTTAATCGTGAAGCGCTTATTTGATTTTTGCGTATCTTTGCACTTGCAAAATACTTCTCTTAAAAAGAGATGTTTTAAATTGCACAACTTTTCAGTTTCTATAGCCATTTTCCGAATGGCTTTTTTGCTGTCCGTACGGTGTGCGGGTATTATGCAAATCTTTCTCCCGATTACAGTGATTTTAGAATAAGGCTGTTGGCCTTGTCCACGACCGATGTGTCTAATGAGGCAAGGTAGATACGCGTGGTATTCTCCGAATCGTGTCCCATCGCTTCGCTGATGGTGGAAATCGGAATGTTCTTGCTCTTTGCGATGGAAGCCCAGGCGTGGCGCGCGACATAGCTTGTCAGCGGTATGGCAAGCCCTAACTGCCGGCCTATTTTTTTCAGTTTGTCATTGACAAGATGGGCGGCGTTCTTGTATTGCTTTCGGGCATCCGTATCCATATCCCGGATGATCGGCAGCAGATAAGGAGTCGCGGACGTATCGTACTTGCCGACAATCTCCTGCATGGGTTTCTCCCACTTGATAAAAAGCTGCTGTCCCGTCTTCTGGCGGCGATAGACCAGAACTCCGTTCTGCAAATCCTTCTTTTTCAGGTAAGCCATATCCACAAATGCCATTCCCCGGGTGTAGAATGAAAACATGAACAGATCTCTCGCATAATCCAGCACAGGACTGAGCGTCAGGTCCAGATCCCGTATCCGGCGGATTACTTTCAGCGGGACGGCACGTTTCACTGTTTTGTCCACGCCCGTATAGACATGTTTGAAGGGATAGCGCTGCACGGTCAGTTCCCTTTCCACCGCACGGTTATAGATGGCGCGCAGGTTGCGCATGTAAAAAGAGGAGGAGTTCGGGCAGACATTGATGCCTTTCAGAAAGGTCTCGTATTCCACCATCAGGTTGGAGTCCACTTCCTCGAACAGCAGGTCCCGTTCGCCCCGGAAACGCAAAAAACTGTTCAAGGCGGTCGTATATGTTTCGGCCGTGCGCCTTTTGCCTATCTTTTTCAGTTCCTGTATGAGTTGTCGTGCAAAGGAAAGGAAACCGCCACAGTCGGCCGGAGAGGAGAACACTTCCACCACCTTGTCGGCGGTATATCCCGTGTCGGAACGTTCGAGCCGTGCGATGACGCTCCGGAGCCGGGACAGGTCGTCTGCTATGGCGGTCTTCATGGAGAGCAGGTAATTCCTGCGTCCCTCTTCTGTGCCGGAAGCCACCACGACCTCGGAAATGCCGGCATCCCATTCCGAAGGAAAAAGCCTGTAGCCGGTATGCAATTGTCTTACCAGACGGTTGTGAATCACTTGATAGTAGAGCGAGCCTTCCTTCATCTCGACGGAAGAGGCCCGGAATTTAACTTTTACTGTTGCCATATTACTTAATTTTCAATGATTGATATTCTGTCATTAAAGAATATGGCAAACAGTCTGGCAAGGATGTAGTCCGGAAAAATATTACTATAATAATGTTTCTCAATCGTAAAATGAGAGAAAATCCACCTTGCTTAACATTTCTTTACTTCGATATGGCGGAGACATGAAAGAATGTCATTATTGCACGGAACGGAAGAGGTGCGCGCACTGCATGCCTCTACCTGTTATGGAATGGAAAGATATAGAAATGGTGCGCTTGATGAAACGGAAAGCCGGTCCCGCCAATCTTCATTTAATATCCGGACATGGCCGGATAAGTCATCGGTAATGCAGAATTGTTGCAATGTTTCCTGTTCGGCGCAGGCTGCCGGAAACAACCGTATAGCTGTACAGATGGCAGGATTTACCGGCACAATGGGTCTGGCGGATGTCAAATCTGTGGATTGGATGGTTTTCCAAACTACTGTTCTGGACCAGGCCCACTCGTGCCCGTTATAAATGGCCATATCAGGCAACGGGCTAAAATATTCCGGACCGGGATGTATCTGAAACCATCATTTGAGATACATCCCGGTCCGGAGTAAATGTCGCTTCAATCAACACACCCTATCCAACGCTTGCAGTCCACCATCATTTTTTGTCTATCTTTATATATTCCGAATACCTGATTTCCACATACGGGTTGTTGCTGGATATGGTCTGACGGATAGCTTTGACCCTCTTCCAGAACCACCATCCCTTGTATTCCACCCATACAGCCTGGTTAAGCGTCACGGGTATCTTTATGTCACCTTTGAGACGGTTCTCTTCAATCAGTCCGCTAAAATGTATATGCGGCGTGACCATCTCCACTTTCTGCCGCAGTAGCGGGACGGTATCACGGACAATGAGCGTGTCGCGGACGGCGGCGTCTATCGGTGCTTTCACCTCGACCTCATGCCGGGCCGCCGCTTCGAGATTCCTGATTTTCACGCCGAGCCGCCTGATGGTTTCGGCATCCTCGGCACGGAACTCCTCATACTCGTCTATGGTCAGCCGCAGTGCCTTGGCATCGAGGGCCATCGTCGCTGAATCGGTCCGCATCCGCTTCACATCGGAAAGCAGGGCTGTGCTGTTCATGCGGAAACGGTCGCGTTCTTCCGTGAGGCGTATTGTCCACCGGTGCTGCAACCAGAGGATGCCGCCGAGCAGCAGCACGGTTATCAGAAGTGTTTTGTCCAGCCTATTCATATGTCACGGATTTTTCGGGAATGAACCAGACAAACTCATCCATGTAGGCCTCTTCCAACAGAACCAGCCCGCCCTTGTTTTTCCTGTCTTCACCGGACAGGTCCTCCACGACCAGCCCTCTCCGGCCGGCCAGTCCGCCAAGCTTCATGCGGGAAAGTTCCGGAGAAGCGATGATTTTCACATAAGTATTCTTTGTCATAACCGGCAGTTTAAAAATCGGGTTATTTATGCAGGTTCTGGCATTTCAGCAGCTCCCGGATGTCGGCCCGGATCTCGTGCAGGTCATTCTGCACCGTGTTGAGCTGCATCATGGTCGCCTCGAACACGGACTTGTCCAGCTTCATGGCGTTGATGCGGTCATACTGGTTCTTGATTTCCACTTCCAAACCGATACATTTGGTCTCCAGTTCTGCAATCTGGGCCGTGTTGTTCACATGCTGTATGTACAGTGTCAGCGAGAACGAAAGTACCACGACGATAATCTTGAAGTACTTCACTACAAATTCCTTGAATTGTTCCATATCATTATTCCATTAAAAGTGAGAATGCCTCCCTGATGGCCCTTATCAGAACCTCAGCCGCCGCGCTGTCCCGGAATCCGTAGATGACCAGCGCGACCATTATCACCAGATATATCCACCAGGCAATTTCTTCCCTGGTGACTTTATGTTTCCTTTTCACCATCTGTCATAGGGTTTTGGGGTACGATCACATTGAAGATGACATTGCCGTCACTGCCCTCGATGCGCAGGCGGTTCTCCTCCTTGTGCCTGATGGGGAAGATATCCATCAGCGCCTTGGCGGCATTGACCGACACGGCCCTGAGCGGCGCAGGGGAAAGCGGCACTCCGAAACGGTCGGTATAGTCCGAAGTGGCCGTCTCGTCCATGACGGCCTTGAGGGTCTCGGCCACCTGCAGCTTCACGGCCATCGTCTCCATCTCGAACCGTTCCGAGGAGAGCAGCGCCTTGATATGCGCCAGCACATGCGGTTTGTTCATCAGGTAATTGGCCGAAGCGTACGGATTCTTCACCGTATCCTCACCGAATACCTCCACAAAGCATTTTTTCGGCCGTCCGGCATACTCCAGCCCGCCGTTCACATAGAGGTTGCAGAATTGCAGCTCCTGCTCCGTGAGCGGTTTCTCTTCCGGCCTATCCTGCGTGTTCGCTATCTTGTCTGACATCGTTTCTTCCTTCCTTTTCTGAAAGAGTAGCGGGTTTGTGTCCCGGAGGTTTTACAAAACCCGCCTTTTCGTTGCATAACAATTGTTCCATTAATGCGTCATAGAATACCTGGGCCAACGCATCGGCACACGCCTCCGCGTCCGCCAGCGAGTTGATGAGCCGCAGGTTGAACTTGATTTCCAGGTCGTAGCCCGATATGAACGCCATCAGTTCGTTCCCGTCATAGCCCAGCGCCCCGTAGGTCATCCGGTCCGCCGTGCGGAATGTGATGGTCTCGGGAATCCGTTCCCGGTCAATGCCTGGGGCTTCCTTATTCGTGTCCATACTCATATCTTGAAATATTTACGGGTTTTCTCTTTCTTCTGCATGGCGGTTGCCGTCCCTTCCGTCTGGCGCAGACGGGAGGTATAGACCCCCAGGATGTCGAGCGTGGCCGTCACGTCGGCAGCCGCATCGTGGGCATCGTCCAGTTCCACGCCCAACCTTGAGGCTACCAGTTCCAGTTTGTACGAGGTGACCTCCGGATCGGCGGCAAAAGCCAGCCGCCCCAAGGCAAGCGTGTCGATGTAGTGCGGCTGGAAGTTGCCGTAATAGTCCCTGCTCCCGGAAAAGGTCTTTTCAAACTCGGCGGCCAGTCCGGCATAGTTCACCAGCTGTTGCAGGAATCCGATGTCGAAGGCGATGTTCTGTCCGACCAGCACGGGCTTGCACTGGTTGCCCTTCGAGAGGGTGGCGCGTTTGGCGAAGGCGATGACTTCTCCGGCCACCTTCTTCATGTCCATACCCTGCGTGCGCAGCATCTCCATGGTAATGGCGGAATAGTCCAATGCCGCCTGTTCGTACTTCATCGGGACATATTCCTGTCCTTTCGCCTGCTCATGGCGGGTACGCAACACCTTGCGCCGGGGAAGTCCCGCGTCCTGTTTCCCGTAGGGGGCGATATACGCCTGGTAGCGGTCGAATACCTGCCATGTGTCGAAACGGACGGCCTGCAGGGCGATCTGCGTGCAGGCGCATTCACGGCAGTCCAGCCCTCCGGTCTCGAAATCCAGCCCGATGCCTACATATATTTTCTGTTCAGTCTGTGGTGCCATATCTTCTCAGGATTGGATGAATAACAATGAGTTCTTATAGGTCTGCAATGTATTGCAGCCGTTGTAGTCGCTGTAACGGATGACGGCCGTGAGGATGACCACCCGGTCCTTAAGCGACTGGATCTCGGTGCGGTGCTCCATGTAATAGTCGTTCCAGCACACGCACTCCGCCAGGCGGTTGTTCTGGGAGAGTGTCAGCCTGGCGAAACGCTTCCGGCTTCCCGTCTCCCTGTCCTTGTAGGTATGCTCGGCTACATCCACCACCGTGGCGCAGACAGCCGCACGCCTGCCGTCATTCTCGTCCCGTGCCACCTCGTCCAGGGTCAGGTAGGAGGCTTTTCCCTTGACCTGCCCGCTGGCTTCCGAATTGTCGAAGATGCGGCGGTAGTCGATGCTGCCGATACCCGCCACCGCAATCTGCTGCTGCGACCAGAAGAAATGCCGCCCGCGCATGTCCTGCGGGAAGTCCTTTTCGGAAAGGGAGAATCCCAGTTCACGTGCGGCGCGTTCGAGCAGCGCGCAGCGTTCGGTAACCGCCCCGACTTTTTCGATGCGGTCGAAGCATCCGGCAAGGATCATGTGCTTGACATGCCGGGCGTTCACGGGGACTTTCACGGCCTCTTCCGCGTTGTCGGGATCGTCCCAGTAACTGTATTTCTTGAGCTTGTAACGGAATATGCGGTGGATGAAGTTCTCGATACCCGTATATGCCCCGCCCCGGTCGCGTTCCGTGACGATGTATTCCACTGTCCTGAGGCCGACCTGCTTGATTCGGGTAAGCGACCAGAAGATTTCATCGGTGGCATAGTCGGTGAAGAACTCCGTCCCGGAGCGGTTGATGTCCGGCGGCACGATCTTGGCCGGCGAGCAGCGTTCCATCTCCGCCATCAGCGAAGGAATCTCCTTGTCGTCCGCCCATTGCAATGCCACGGTATAGAACGCCGACGGGTAATTGGCCTTGAGCCATGCCCCGCAATAGGCTGTAAGGGCGTATGCCGCGGCATGGGAGCGGTTGAACGAATATTTCCCGGCCACCTCTATCTTGTGCCAGATTTCCTCCGCCTCATAGTCCGGGCATCCGTTCCCGACGGCTCCGGCAATGAAATCCGCCTTCAGCGTGGCCATCAGGTCGGCTTTCTTCTTTCCTATGGCCTTGCGCAGGAGGTCGGTCTTCCCGAGGTCGAATCCCCCGAGCGTATGGGCGACGGACATGAACTGCTCCTGGTAGACCATGATTCCGAAAGTGTTCTTCGTCGCTTCATAACAGCCGTAGTTATAGACCGGGGCCACCTCGCCACGCCTGAAACGGACATAATCATCGGTGGCGCCGATGTCGAGCGTGGCGGGGCGGTACAGGGCATTGACGGCGATCAGGTCCTCGATACACTCCGGCTGTACATCCTGGATAAACCGGGTAATGCCCGGTGAAGAGAACTGGAACACATTCTGCGTGTTACCGTCCGAGAGCAGCCGGTAGGTCTTCCCGTCTTCCAGCATATCCTGCGTGATACGCCCGATGGTGAGTTCCTGCCCGAAATTCCGGTTGACCAACGCGATGACGGCACTCAGTTTGGCAAGTTCCTTTGTCGCCAGCACATCCTCCTTCAACAATCCGATCTCATCGACCGAATAGCCGTCGAACTCCGATACCAGTGCCCCGTCCATCTTGCGGACCGGCAGGAAATCGAAGCATTCGGCGGGCCTGCCGTCCCGCGTGTCCGGTGTGACAACGATGGCCGAGGCGTGTATGGAGGCCGCTTTGGGCTGTCCGAGCAATCCTTGCACGTCCTCGATGACCAGCGGATAGGTCTGGATAAAGTCCCGAAGTTTTCTGTTGGAGGCAGCCTGTCTGAACAGTCCTGTCCAGTCCGTGCCGTCATCTATCATGGCGGTAATATAGTTCACGATGGAGTGAGGCACGCGGTGTACGCGTGTCACGTCCTTCAAGGCGGCTTTCAGTTTCATCGTGGTAAAGGTGCCGGCGGAAAAGACACGCTGGCGGCCGTCCGCGTTGTACCGTTCTTCCAGGTAATCCTTGATCTCCTGCCGCCGGTCGGAGGCATAGTCGACATCTATATCCGCCTTACGGGAGGGCGGAATGTCCGCCCTCCACAAGTCCTTTCCCCACGAACGAATCCATTACGGTGAATGCTTCATTCGCTTTTTTAATTGTTACGTTTGTCACTTTCATTTTTTATACTTTTTATAGTGGACGATATCGCATATCGTCTGTTTGCAAACCTTGAATTGTTCAGCCAGTTCATTTTGCATGACTCCCGACCGGTGTAACCGCCTGATATGATCCGCTTGTTCATTTGTCAGTTTGGCGTTCACACTGTTCTCTCCATAATCATCCCTGAGTTTATGCACCATAGAATGCATGACGTTTTCTTGCCTGGTACACATTTCCAGGTTGTCACTTCGATTATTGTGCTTATTGCCATCCTTATGATTAACCTCCTTTGCCGCATTCCAATCATCAAGAAAATGTTCTGCGACAAGTCTATGGATTAATTTTTTACATATTTTTCCGTCAGAGGCCAAAGAAACATTGTAATACGGGGATGTACCCCCGACCCACGGTTTGATGATTTGTCCGTTCCTCCAATATTGGGATGTGGCATTACGGACATATCTTCCGACACTTCTAATTCTACCGCAGGAGCTTACTTGATAAATTCCCTCGTAATGATGAATATCTTTCCAAATTTCTTCCTCGTCCATTATCGTATATATTTCTTGTATCGTATTATCGCGCTTACCGTCTGGCGGCTGACGCCGTACTGTTTTGCCAGGCTGTTCTGGGAAGCCTGGCCGGAAGAATATCTCACCCGTATCTCTTCCGCCTGCCCGTTGGTCAGTTTGGCATTCACGCTTTTTTCGCCGTAATCCCGTTTGAGGCCACCCGCTATGGCATGTTCCATATTCCGCTGGTGCGTACACATCTCCAGGTTATCCGCACGGTTGTTGTCGCGGTTCCCGTCGATATGGTTCACCTCCAGTCCCGGATTCCAGTCGGGCAGGAAATGCTGTGCTACCAGACGGTGCACGGAGAACTTCTTCCCGACACCGCCCTTGTAGAGCCGGACACAGTCATAGAGCGAAGTCGTCCCGCACCAATGGCACATAATGCGTTCGGGTTGTATCCAGGTAATGCCGTCATGCGAAACCTGCCGTTCCAGACTCTTGACACGCCCGAGGTTGCTGATCCTGTACTTTCCTTCATAGTTCTTGATATCCACCCAGATTTCCCGGGTGTCAGCCATGGGTTATACGGTTTAGTGCTGTCTGAAAAATTTCCCGGTCTATCTCCACGCCGACGAACCGGCGTCCCGTATTCCGGCAGGCCACGGCCGTGCTGCCGCTGCCCATCGCAAAGTCGAGGACGATGTCCCCTTCATCGGTGTAGGTGCGTATCAGGTATTCCAGCAGGGCGACAGGTTTCTGTGTCGCGTGCAGGCAGGAGCGTTGCTTGTCGGTCTTGAACTTCAGCACGCTGCGCGGATAGCGTTCCGTGGATATGTAATCCCGGAAATTGTCGTGCTTCCGGTATATCTCGCCGGCATCGCATTTCCGCTGGTGTTCGGCCATCACGACCTTGCGCCTGTGCCCGTCCGTCTTGATCGGATGATACTTCGGCAACCTGTCGTAGAAGACCAGAATGTCCTCGTGCGCCTTCATCGGCATACGCCCGGCATTCAGGAAGCCTGTCGCCTGCGTCTTCTCCCATACCCAGGCATACCGCAGCCTGCGGAGATTGGAACTGCCCAGCAGGCTCGTAAAAGGATGCTGGCAGAACAGCAGTACGGGAGTGTCGGGCCTGGATATGCCCTGTACGGCATTCCACATCCCGGGGATGTCTATCACGGCATCCCACCGGCAGTGTGTCGTACCGTATGGAGGGTCTGACAATACCATGTCGGCGGTGATGCCTTCTTCAGCCAGCAGGGGCAGCACATCGAGTGCATCGCCCCGGTAAAGGTCGCAACCGTCATAGGGACGGTGGTGTTCGTAGGTCGGATTCATGGGTTTCGAGTTCCTTTAGGTTCCACAAGCAATCTCGGCGGTCAAAAAGGATTTCGTCGCCACACATCAATTCATCTGCGTATATCGTCCGCTCTTCTCCGTTACGGATTACCCGCATCCGGGCATCCGTGCACAGACGGTAAGTCTTGCCTTCAGATTCCATCTCCACATAGCGTTCGCCCTTGCCGAGTGTGATGTCCGGGGCAAGCACCGTCAGTTCGTCTTTCCAGCTGAGCCCGCAGCGTTCCGGCACGAGGAAGCGCGAGAAGATAAGGTCGTATTTCAGCGGGTCGATGGAGGTTATGCCAAGCAAGTAGGAAACCAGCGAGCCCCCGGCGGAACCGCGACCTATACCAGTTGCGATGCCTCTCCGGTGCGCCTCCCGCACCATATCCCACTGCACCAGGAAATAGTCCACATTGTCGGTCGATTCAATGATATAGACTTCCTCGTCCAGCCGTTCCCGATAGCGTTCCCGCTCCGGTTCCGGCACTTTCCGGTCCAGCCCGTCGTCAAGCAGTCGGAGGAACATCGTACGGCGGTCACCATACCGTTCCCGCTCTTCCGGTCGCATACGGTATTCCGGCATGAACATTCGCCCGGTCTCGAATGAGGCGTCCGCACGTCCGGCAATCTCCACCGTGGGACGGCACATGCGCCTAAACAGGGAATCGAAGTCCCATTGCCCGGAGAACAGAGGACGGAGCGTGTCATACAATTCATCCGCTGTCTTGAAATACTGGTCATCGCTCTGTTCATGGGCGGCTCCCGTGGCAATCTTGTTCACCACGATTCTGTACCCTGCATCGTCCTTGTCCATGTAGTAGCAGTCCGGAATCAGGACTGGTTCTACTGTAAATGAATCCGTGTCGGCATCATAACAGTTGCCGAAATAATATTTCAGGGCTTCTAGTTGCTCCCTGTCGATGCGGTCCGCCTTGTATTCGTTGGCGTCGACCTGGTAATAGACCGCTTCGGCACCTTTCCGGATACGCTTCACCTGTTTGGGGTGTCCGGCCATCCAGTAGACGGAACGGATGGCGAAAACCACCACACAACCTGCGGCATACATCAGCAGCTGTTCATAGCGGAGGGTGTTGTCTTCCGAATCGACCATGACGGCCCGTTGGATGCGCAGCAGATTATGCAGCCCCTCGTTATCCAAGGCATAAATCTTCAGCCCGACACGTTCTTCTTCGTGCATCATTGTCAGCGAGTAGCCGAATATATGTTTCAGCCCGGTATTGGCGCACTCCTTCTGAAGGTTCAGCGTGGCGGCCATTGTATTGCGGTCGCAGATGCCGACAGCCGTATGCCCGAGCCATTTCGCCTTGCGGCACAAATCTTCCGGCGAGCAGCAGGCGTTCAGCAGCTCGTAGGAGGTATGGATGCCGAGGTTCACGAAAGGTACATCATGTACCGGAGGCTTGGGCCGGCCGATATATTTCAGCAGGTTGAAACGGAATTCTTCCCGCAGGTCATAGTAGTACCAGTTCCTGCCGAACGGGAAGGCCACATGGAAGATTCCTTCTTCCATCAGCACATCCGGACTTTCCATCAGGTTGAACACGAGCTTGTCCCCGTCGCCGCGGAAGATGGATTCCACTCCCGACAGGTCGGCCGTGAAAAGCCGCCCGAAGCCGGGAATATCCACCACTTCCGTATCGACCGGGATATAGGTTATCCGTTGTGCATCGAGCCATGAGAAAAGTTCCTGTATCATCTTTCCTGTACTTTTTTGAGTTTGTATTCAAGGACGGACAGCAGGCGGCAGGCGAAAATCCCGTAGATTTCCGCTTCCGTGAGTTCGTCCCAGTCTTTGGCGGCATCAGCAATGTCCGCGATGAAAACCTCGAAATAGGGTTTCAGCCGTTCAGCCGTCCGCTTTACCGACTCGACGGCATCACCATCGTAACCGATGACTACGGTTCTGACGCCTTTCGATTGCAGCTTGTAGATCTGTACATCGGATATTTTCTTTCCGAAAGTGGCCACGGCTGCGACATGGGAATTGTCATAGAGTTCGAGTCTGCGGGTCAGGGCGATGACATCGAAAATACCTTCCGCGAGGATGACCGTATCGGTTTCATCCATACGGACGGCATCGTAGTTATAAAGGAGTCTGGAAAAGTCGTTTTCCGTGGAGTTCCGGTAACGCAGGATCTTGTACCCGCCGCTATGTCTGGTCTTGCGGTTGTGGGCGTCTATATCCTCTTTCGGCCAGGTATGGCGGGAGACATAGCCGACAACCGTACAGTCATCGATGACCGGAAAGACGACATAGTCCGCGTAGCGCGGATTGAGCCTGCCGGTTATCCCGACCGGGAAATACTCGTAATCGTCGAAACAGAAGCCGCGCCGCTGCAAATACGGATGCCGGAAAGTGCGCTTGTAAAAGTCCGGCAATTCGACCGGCACCAGTTCGTCGTCTATTTCTTCCGCCTCGTCCTTCTCCAGCAGGTGCAGGTTCAACGGTGCGGCAATGTCAGCTGTCTGCAAAACCATCAGGTCCATGCGACCGATAGCCGCCAGAAGTTGCTCCAATGTACGGGTGGATGCCCCGCAGGAGAAGCAGTGGGCCATGAAAGGCCGGCGGTGGGCAGTCGCCTTGCCGATGTAGATACCGAACTTACCGCCCGACTTTCCGCAGAACGGGCAGCGCGGAACGATAAGGTTCTTACCGCTCCCGTCCCGTTTGGCACCCGTCTCGCGGGTTATCTCCGAAACCAGATATTGATATTCCTGTACCGACAGTTCCATATTAAGGTATAGTCGTGACCGCTACAGGTTGGTTTGAAATGTTTGGAAAAAGAATCCGGATTAGCCCAATAAAAATAGACCGGCAGAATCATGGAAGGTCTTTCCACCCAAAGGAAAAGAGAAATTGTCTTCCCGGCTGGACAAAAAATGACTGCTTTTGTCTAATCGATAAAACAATATATAAATAAGGAGATTGATAATCAGCATTGGCTGATTATCAGGTGTAGAGATGTACTTTTCTAAAATGATCACTCTCTACATAAAAAAAGCGTATTTTTTGTGCAGTACAATAAACATACTGAATGAAAAGTATCGTTTTCCAATTACTACAAATAACGGATTTGTATTTGCGAGGTCATTCGAACTTTCCTCGAACAAAGGTCGTATGATATCTCGAACGCCAAGACCCGTGAGCGGAAACTGAAAGCCTTGGAGGCGGCAGAGGAATTGAAATGTGAAAACCTGCTGTTGATAACATGGGGAACGGACGATATGGCGGAATACAAAGGGCATACAATAAAAATCGTATCTGTCCGGAATTGGTTTTACGCATGTAAGCTGCCATATATTCTCAACATTCCAGTCGTTACAAGTCAAAAAGCCACCGACACGCCGCATCCGGATCGATGGCTTTTTATTCCCTGTTCAGATTCAGTGTCCTCTGCCCGTCATAGAACACCTCATTGTCGTAGTCGGTGGCAATCCTGATAGTGTCTCCTTTCTTGAAGAACCGGCTTTTGGCCACGTGCAGGCGCATAACGTTCTCCTTTCTTTCAGCCGATGACTGGTTGAGCGAAACAAGGTGCGTGCACGGGCGGGCCAGACCTTTGGCCTCCGAACAGTTGTACTCGGTCAGCACGTTCCGCTCGTCATTCAGCCACTCCCGGTCTTCGATGGTAGACTGGTAAGTCACCACCATCCATACCTTTTCGTCCGCCGCCAGGTCCTTCAGGTCATTAGCCACCGCGATACGCTTCGCCCGTTCATGGTCGGCTCCCCATGAACGGCGGTTGGCATCCGTCAGCAAGTCCATCGAATCCACAATCACGATGTCCGGATTATATCCTTTGAGCTTCCTGTATTCCGAAATGCCGTTCTTGATGTCGAGTGTCGAGACCTGGGCATTGAAACGCGGGTAACTGCGCACCGTGATGCTTCCGGCATACGAGGCGACCAGTTTTTCCAGATGTCTCATCTCCGTATCCGAAATCTTTCCCCGCTCGTAATAGTAGGCGTTCCTGGAAATCAGTCCGCCGGAATAGGCGTTCAACGCCTCTTCTTCCGAACCTTCCAGCTGGAAATGCAGCACATGCAGCCCGTCATCGATGTCCGCCCTGACACCGATCCATTTGGCGATGTGCGACTTTCCCACGCCTGTGCTGGCCAGGAAACAGGTCAGCTGACCTCGCAGGTTACGTCCGGCATTGAGCGCATCCAGATACGGGATGTAGAAGCGGGACACACGAGGGGCGGCCGAGCGTTCCTCTTCCTCCTCGCGCCGGCGGTTCCTCTCGAAACGCTCCTTGAAAGTCGCGGCCACATCGACGAACGAGGAACTCTTCAGCGTGAACCCTGCCAGCCACTCGGCATATTCCCGAAGAGTCTTCTCCGCCTTGTCCTGTTTGTTCTCGTTATACAGTTTTCCGACCTCCGCATAGACCGACTGCAACCGGACCCCCTTGATGTAGGACTCCAGCATGTCGGTCATCACCTCGGCACTCTGTCCCTCGTCATACTCCCGGAAAGTGTCTATCAGCTCGATGGCGTCGTAATCCTCATGGAAGGTCTGTGCCAGCACGGCATACGACGGCGGTGTCTTGTATGTCTTGAAGTGTACGGCTATCGCCTCCTGTACCTGCTGGAACGAACGGTCCGGCAGGTATTCCTTACGCATATGCCGGGCTAGGACAGCACACAACGGTTCCTGTCTGAGCGCCGTGGCATAGAGTTCATACAGGAACTCGGCACTGAGCGGATTGACGGCACTCATGGCTTCGCCTCCTTTTTCCGCCACGCCTCACAGCGGATACGGTACAGTTCCGGATAGCGCGCCTGTGTCCTTCTGCGGCATGGCTCCGCTTTCGCACATTTTGAGCATGACGGGGAGAAAGGCGTCCACATCAGCGTGGAGAGCGCACAGACGAGATATCCCGCTTCGGTGGAGAGCAGTCGCCGCTTGGTCGTCTCCTCGTATTCCGGATAAATAAAACGCCCGAACGGATGGCTGCGGCGGTCTTCCACTGCCCGCGCCAAATCATGCCGTGACAGCCCGAAACTCTTCAGCCACCGGTCCTCCCGGTAGCGGCGTTCCTTTCCCGAGCGGAGATAGCGGCCGATGGCTTTCTTTCCGAATGAATGGGAGACGTTCCATTTCCTGCGATACGCGGTATCATATCCGGAAATGGCATATGTCTGGCAGATACAGAAGTCGGACAGGCGTTCCGCACTGACGGAGACGACCTCCCGGCACAAGCCGTCGAAACACATCCCGAGTTGCCTGTCCGACTTGCCGCCGGTAGGGAACACAAAATCCGCCCACACCGTGGTGCGGACCAGCCGTGTAAAGAGCCTCCGGCATCCGTCAATCCATTCTTTTCTCTCCATCGCGTGTCAATAGTTTGCGCAGCTGCGTCTTGGCTAGGAAGATGCGGCTTTTTACCGTTTCTACGTTCCTGGTCTGCAAAGTACCGTTGTTATAGGTGATTTCCATGATTTCCCCGAGTTTGTAACCAGCCTGCTGCAAGAGCAGGGCTTCCCGGTAAATCGGTTTGAGCCGGTCCAGTGCCCAGAGGATGTCATCGTTATAGAACTCGCGGTAGTTGTCCATCCCCATGCTGTTTCCCGACGGTTCGTCCTCATCCGACAGCGAAGAGGATATTTCCGAAATGTCGATATTGTCGTCCGGGGGCATGCGGTTCCTGTTGCGGTTGTTCAGGTCCGCCACAAGCCGTTTGGTCACGGCATAGATCCAGGTCTTTACCGGACGGGCCGGGTCATAACTGTCCATATACTTGAAGAAGTTGGCCAACGCCTCGAGGTAGTTGTCCTCGATGTCCTCCTGGTTATAGGTATATTTGATACAAATGCTGTATATCAGATTCTTGTGCGGCATCACATATTTTCTGAGAAGTTCCGCCCTCTGTCTCGCGGATTCGTCTTCAGGCTGGAGAACCGCAATAAACACATCTTTCTTTTCCACGTTTCCACTGACTGAAAAGGTTGATAATGAATCTCATGTCCTAATCTGTCAGCTACCGTGAGCGTCAATTGAAAAAACGGGCGGCAGCATTACCGCCGCCCGGAAAAAATCCAAACCGTTGTCGGCTTGTCACAGCCTGTGCCTGCGGATGTAATAGTAGAAGAGGTGGCAGGCATCCGCCGCATTGTCATCCACCGGGACAATACCGTATCTGTCCTTGCAGGCCGCGACCATCTGCGTCTTGGTGGCGTGTCCGTCTCCCGTCGCCCATTTCTTGAGGACAGCCGGGTTGACGAACTCCGGTTCCGGGATATCCAGTTCATCGCACACTTCGAGCAGGATACCCCTGAGTTCCGAGAGCCGCCGCATGTCGTAGAAATGGCGGTTCACGCTCACATCCTCGGCCACGACGCGGCGGATGCCGTAACGACGGAGCAGCGAGAGCAGCGTAGTCCTGAAAGCGCCGTGCATCTTGTTGCCGTTGCGCCGTTTGCTTTCGGTGAAGTTCCATGTCCCGGCCTCATGCAGGGAGAAGTATCCGGTATGCGTGGCGATGTCCAGCGCCAGTACCTGCTCCCGGGTCAGTACGCTATTCTCCGAGTCTCGATTCGCCATTCTCTTTCACGATTACCAGTTTATGCGGATAGCCTTCAGCCACATTCCCGTGCGAGACTACCAGCACGGTACCGCCGAGCGAGTTCAGCGCCTCGAACATGGAGGCCAGCCCCGCTTCATCGACCGCCTCGAGTATCTCGTCCAGCACGAGCAGATCCAGTCCCTTGTCCCCGTCGCAGTTGCTGTTCACGAGTTTCTGCATGGCAAGGATGGTCGCCAAATTCACACGGGCGGCTTCGCCTGCCGAAAACTTGCCGAACGAGCCGCAGTCCATGCCGTCGCGCAGCAGTGAGATGGAGATTTTCTCCCTTACCTTACCACTCTTGAGGACGGTATACCCGTCGAAGCGGATACGGATGTCGCTGCCGATGTCTTGCAGGAACTCGTTGGTGATACGGCTGAGCGCCTCGATTTTCGTGTTGGCCAGATAGGTCTTGAACTGCACGAACCGTTCCCGCTGTATCTCCAGGGCACGGACCCGGGCATCGACGGCCGTCTTGCGCCCTGCCGCCTCGTTGGACTTCCCGCGCGTTTCACGGAGAGTGTCCTTGAGCGATTGTATGAGGTCGGGTGAAGCCGCCTCATCCAGCTCCCGGATCGTGGCCTGCAAAGTGTCGATGGCGCAGGCCGCAGCCTGTATATCTTCCTTGCCTACCCGTATGCCGCGGTTCAGTGCGGCATTGCGCTCGTCTATGAATCCGAACACCTCGTCGAATACCTTGCGGCGGACACCTTCGATTTCACTTTGCAGGGCGGTAATTTCGGAAGCGATGCGTTTATGCCCGCTTTCCACCTCTTCCACGTGGCGGGTGGCATTCCTGATGGCCCGTTCGTGCCCGGCCAGCTGCTCCTCCCATCCGGTGCGTCTGCCTTCCAATATCCGGCGCTCATGGTTCAGCCGGTTCTGCTGCAACTCCACGGCATCCGTCTCCTCCTGCTTCTCATCGATACGGCCGTTGATTTCCGTGAGCTGCCGTTGACGGAGCTTCAGTTCCTTCATGCCGGCCTCGATGTCGAACTGTGGTTCTGCCACCAGAAACTCATGCCCGCAGAAAGGACAGGTGATGGAGCCGGCCAGTTTGTTCGAGAGGCCGTCAATACCGGCAGAAACGATACGCCGTTTATGACGCAGTTCCTCGATGCTGCCGGACAGGTCGCGCAGACGGATGTCGATTTCCCGCAGTCTCTCCGCAGTCGTATCGGACTGATCCCTGTATGCCTCACAGAATGCGGCATACTCCTTCTTGAACTGTTCCCAGCCGTCAGTCCTGTTTTTCAGTTCCTGTTCCGCCTGCTTCAAGACGGCATCGCAATCCTTCAGCCGCTCTGTGGCGGTCTGTAACCGTCCTTTCTTTTCGGCAATGACCTTGTCCCAGTCCGTCTGCCGGGCATCGGGAAAGAGGGACATCATTTCCGCTATCTTTTCCAGACATGCTTCCAATGCGGTATCTCCGGCTTCCAGTTCCTGCAAAGCCTCGTCCGCCCGCTGCACTCCGGCAAGCTGTTCCTCAAGCCTGTCCACGTTCTCGTGCCCGGTACGGATCTGCTCCCTCTTGGCCGCTATGGCCGTTTCCAGTCCCATGATACGTTCCACACGGGTACGCCCCCGCTCGGCTCCGGCTTCCTCCTCCTTGCGTATCTGCTCCTGTAACATCCCGATACGCCCGTCCAACCCGGCCAGTTCCAGTTCCACCTGCCGTTTCTTTTCAGAGAGCGGCACGATGTCTTCCTCCACTTTGGCGATGGCTTCATCCACCAGGATACCGTTGGAAAAGCGGTTGATGACCTCTTTCTTCTCCTTGTCCGATGACGAGAGGAAATCCTCATACCGGTATTTGGAAAGGATGAAATTGTTGAGCAGCTCGTCGCGTGTGATACCCAGTTTGTCAAGAATATACCGGTTATAGGCATCCACCGAAGGCTGTACCGCTTCATCGGTTACCACCTGCTTGCCGCCACGGTAAAGCGTACAGCTGACAGAGGAAGCCCCCTTGCGCGGGATACGGCGGTTGACGAGCAGTTCCTCGGCGGCGGAATCGTTGATGAAACGCAAAGCGATACGGCATTCTTCCGCTGCATCGTTGATAATCTCCTCCGAGCGTATCTTTCTAAGCGGGCTGCCCGTGATACCCACGGCAATGCATTCCAACAGGGCAGACTTGCCGGCCCCGTTCGACTGCTGGGACTCATTGTCCCGGTTATCGCCGAAAATCAATGTCGTCACGCCTTGCCGCAGCATGTAGGACAGCGAACGGAAGGCGCAGAGATTTTCGGCTTCTATCGTCTTTAATTTCCACATGATCTGTTTTCTATTCTAGATAAATACTCCAATCCCATCGACACATCCTCGATCTGTTTCTCCCGGCAGAAGTCCTCGTAGGTTTCCCGGATGCGGCGGCTGTCGAATTTCTCGAAGAGCGAAGAGGATACCGCCTCCGGCAGCTGCTCGTCATCGGCAACCAGTTCTACCTTCGCCGCTCCGGCTTCCAGCAAGGCGGCTTTGTCCACCGATTTCATCGCGGCGGCAGGTGCATGGACACGCACCTTGACCTTGTAGCGACCATCGGCCTCCATTTCACGCAGCTCGTCCATCAGGTGCAACCCGGCACGTTCCGCCGGCATATCCATGACACGGTACCGCATGTTCACGCGGTTCTTGACAAACTCGTACGTGCCGTCCGTATACAGCACCGTGTATCCTTTCTCCTCGTCCTCCCCGAAGTTATGCTGGCGCGAGGAACCGATATATTCGATTCCCGTCCCCGGAATGACGGTACGGTTGTGGTAATGGCCGACAAAGACCTTGTCGAAAGGAGAGAATATCCTGGCAGGCAGTTCCTTTTCCGAAGGCTGTGCCAATGCCCCGTTGATACCCTCATGGATGTAGAGGAAGTGCTCCGGTTCTCCGGAAAGCGCTTCCGCAGCCAATCGTCCGAGCCTTTCGGCAAAAGAGCCGTCTTCCGGAAAATAGCTCATTACATGGAGCGCGAACTTCCATTCCGGGCGGCACAGGGTCAGGTACTCATCCACGACAGTCACATTCGGATGCCGGTCGAAGACATGACAATATCCGCGCAGGGATTCCTGGTTCACCTTGTCGTGGTTCCCTTCCGCCAGCGTGACATGAATGTCATGGTCCGCGGCGGATACAAGCATATCCCTGACGGCCAGCAGGACATCGAGTGTCTGGGCGGCACGGGAAAAGAACAGGTCTCCTCCGACAACCACTTCCCGGATATCCCGTTCCCTGCAAATTCCCATGGCCTCCTGCCAGTTGGCCTGGAATGCAGGGATGTTGTCTTTCGAGATGTGGATGTCATTCAATAACAAAAGGCAGGGTTTGTTCTCTTTCATACTAAGTGATTGTGATTAGGACGGGAGGCCCGGATGCCTCCCGTCGGATTAGAATTCAAGAACTTGTGAAAGGCTTATCTGCGGTGGCGGGGACGCCCGGCACGCTCTTCCGTTTCCTCCGGCTGCTCTTCTTCCTCCCCGGGGACATCCTCCGGTTCGTCACTGGGCTTCGGACCCTCCATCTCGCTTTCGATCAGGTCGAGTAGTTCCCGGTTGCTCGTGGAGCGTGTGACACGCACGGAGAGCCCTTCCTGCTCGATGTAGCCGCGGATCATCGCACGCAGCTCCTGGCCTTCCTCGGTCTTCTCACCGAGTTCCTGCCGCTGAAGCTCGTCATAACGTTCGAAAAGGTCGTCCAGCGAGATGCCTCCGCCTTCACGCCCGTTTTCTCTGTTATCTTTCGTACGGCGGTCGAACGAGAACGCGGATATATCCTCCTTGGGCAGTTCACCGTCCAGCGTGTCGATGACCGTCTTCATTTCATCCGTCTCCATGAGCGACATGCCGTAGATACCGTCGCACTGTTTGAGGAACTCGACGGTGGCTCCCAGATGATAACGGGTGTAGCGGTAGATGATTTCCGGGATACGCGGCGCACCCATCAGGGCGGTCAGCTCCTCCTTGGTCAACGGTACCGGTTCCGATTCGTTGTCAATGGAAATGACATACTCGGTCTTGGCTCCGTTCTTGCGCTTTTCAATCTCCACCGGATAGGCGTCATACACCGAGGAAATCGGGCACGGGTAAGACGGATTCTTGGCCAGTTTCTTGCTCCACAGCTTGAACTTCCTCTCATCCAGATCCTTGAACTGGGCATGGGAAAGGGTCATCATCTGCACGCCTTTGGCTCGTTCACCCAGGTCGAATACATAGAGACAGTGGCCGTAACTGTATTTCAGACCGCCTCCGAACGAGCCCCCGGCAATCTTTTCCGCCAGTTTGTCGTCCCCGTCCTCTTTTGCGGCTTCGACGGCCATGCGGCGGTAAGTCTCGATGGGATCAACGCTATATCCGGCATCGGTAGCGCGGGTGACAGTGACATACATCTTTTGGGGCTTGTTCCCCGTAGCGGGTTTCTCCAGCTCCAGAAGCAGCTGGTGGACGGGATACTCATAGCCCGGACGTGTCGGCGAGCCGTCCGGATTGGGAGCGATGGGCAGGATACGGAGACGGTAAGTCCCGAACTTGTCCATGCGGAAGAACTCCGTACGGGCGAACGCCCTGTTCTCCTCCTGGGCACGCAACTGTGCCTCCTGATAAGATTCCTGAACGCCGAGGAACATTTCCTCGACAGACATGCCTTCCATGCCGTTGTTCTTTTCTTCTTCTTGCATAAACGCTTTGTTTTATGGATTTAAAAATGCCCGAAGAATGCGACACGGTATACCCGCATCGCAAAGAAACTGGTAACAGGACGGACGGGTTCGGTTGCACCGTCCGCGTTCAACTGATAAAATTGGGAGAGGATGTCTCGCTGACCGTATCCCGAAAGAGGATACTCATTTGACAATATGGAAAGGTCTTGCAGCGACCGTGGAATACAAAATTAGGCAAATTACCCGGAACAGCCATACATGTACATGAATGTTTCTCACCGGCATTGTCCTTCAGCGCATTACCGTTTCATTTTAAGAATGCTTTTAATCTCTCCGAGCAGTCTGTCGCCGCCCGGCGCGTTCCGCGCTTCGGCAAGCAGCCTCCTGCGGTTCCGGCGGATATACTCTTCTCTCTTGCGGCGGCATATGCCTTCATAGTAGGCTTTGCGCTCCGGCGTGAGCCGTTTCCCGCGCCGGCAATAGACCCCGTCCCGGCGGTACTCGTCCAGGTAGCGGCGGAACTTCGCCTTGCCGCAGGAAGGGTCTTTCGATGCCTCCGCCACCGACCGTATGACCTGCCAGTCCGGCTCGAAGGGCTGCTGCGTGGCGCATAACCTGCGGAGCAGATGATAGACTACCGGCATCTCATACCGGAGCATGAAGCCTATCCGTGTCTCGTCGAAAGGAAAGCGCTTAAGCGTCCCCTGCGGTCTTCCGTCTTCTCGCTTTCGGGGCTTCTGCTGCCGGGGAGACGGTTTCTTCTGCGGCTGCCGCCTGATTTTCTTCTGTTTCATGATGTTGCGGTTGAATGGTTTGCTGTACGGTTTCACGGACGGGAACGTTCCTGCGCTCCGCAATCCTCCGGCGGCTTTCAATATCGCCGTTTACATTGAGTTTATGTTTCATGACTATACAAAATAGGTGAAGTTGAGTTCTACATTGACATTGTACATACCGCGCTCGTAAAGCTGTATCCTGCGCGAACCGCCGTAGATGGTGAACGAGGAGCCCCGGTTGTACTTGTGGTCATCGTTCCAGTCAGCGGCGCTGCAGCGCACGCTGTATCTCGGGGGCTGTATCTTGTTCGGGATGACGGCAACGATGCCGCCCCAGTTGCTGCCGTCCCTGCGTGCGGTATTGATATACCCCTGTATGGACACGATATTCCCGATCTGGCGGATAAACAGCCCCTGGGTATCTGTTCCCGAGCCGCTGTTCTCCATGTGCATCCATCCCGTATCCGCCAGCAGGGGCTGGTATTCTTCCGCATAGGCGGCTCCGATAGCGCGGCAGGCCTGCCGTTTCGCCTCCGCTGTCGGCAAGGACAGGTCGGAAAGTTTGCCGTCCTTGCGCAGGTAGTCCTTGACGATTTCGTCTTTGGACAGCACGTCCAACTTGTTCCGCAGGAGCTGCCGGGCTTCCATGGGGGATTTTCCTTGCCCGGTCAAAAAGTCGATGTAATCCTGGAACAGGTTTTCAAGCGCGGCGAAGCGGGCGTCCGCCCCGGCCTTGGTATACAGGTTCAGGTTGGTGGCGATGGTATCCTTTTCGGAAGCGTTGTAGCCGCCCATCAGCCGCTCCGCCTTTTTCTTGAGTTCCCTGACAACCTGCGAGGTCATCACGTATCCCTCGACCTGCGCGTGCGAAATGCCGCCTTCATCTATGTAGGCGAACGAACCGGTCTTGATTTCCAGCAGTTTGTCCCTGAGTTCGGGTGTGAAGACAATGCCCTCGTAAGCGGAGTCAGTCCCGAGCTTGCCGTCCATCATCCGGTCTATCTCGGCCGTGGAATAGACTTCGAGGTTCTTGCGTGCCTTGCCCTTGTCCGGAAGGTCGGACAGGTTCGAGGTCTTGGCCAGTTTCAGCTCCCCGGTACCTTTCTTTTCGGCATCGAGGGTATCCCTGACGGCCGCCTGCCGCTTTGCTTTCAGTTCGGCGGCTTCCTCTGCCGTCAGCCCGCTGATCTCGTCCGCCGTCAGGCGCACCAGCTCCTTCAATCCTTCGGAGATTTCCAGAAATACCTCCCCGGCTTCCGCTTTGGAATAGACATCGATATTCTTCCGGGCGGCAGCCTTGTCCATGACATCGGAAAGGTTCCCGTCGGCGGAGAGTTTCATTTTCAAAGCCGCCGCGACGGTTCCCGATGTGACATAACCTTCGCCGCCCTCCGTCAGTTCTCCGGTAGTGATAGCCGCCAGTTTCTTCCTGTATTCGGTCGTGAAGTCTTCGGTAGAGAGCTGTTTGCCTTCTACCACATCCACTTTCTTTCCCATCGCCTCCGTAAAGGCCCTGACGGTCACATAGGTGTCGGACACGGATTTTCCGTTGATTTTAAGCGTACCGAGCACATCCACCGCTCCCAAAGGGGCAAGCACGATGTCGCCCAGAGCGTTCCTCAGCGCAAAACGGAAACTGTCAGCGGTGTCGAAGCCGACGGTGGCGAGCAGCGCGGCGGCACTGTCGCGCCAGGTAATCAGGTTTGTCAGCCTGGCATTGTCTTTCGTATAGGCGGTATTCTGAATATCGATACCCCGTCCGGTGCTTTGCAGGGAGAGCAGTCCGCCGACCTGCAGGGTGGCGGTACGCCCGATGACTTTCAAAACAGGTGTGGTGCAGGCTTTTCCGTCATGCACGGCAAAGTCACGGTATTTTGTTCCGCCGCCCTCCGTGCCGTGGTAATTGATACGGATACAACCCTCATCCGTCACATCCGAGGTGTTATAGATGTCGTATCCCTTGATGCGGACAGCCCCGATCCGGGCGTTTTCATTCAGCGAAGTACCGCAGGATATGCCGTCTTCCGTAACCCTGGCCAGTTCCTTGCCTTGTTTCATGAAACTGAACGTGCCGTCCGTCCGGATGACAATCTCGTTGACAAGCAGACCGTGCAGGTAGGCACCGATGGCGGCATGGCCGTCCGCCTTGACGATGCCTTTGAGCATGTAGCCGTTCCCGCCGCTGACGGAGACGGCGGTCTTGGAGCTGATTTCTTTCTGCCCGGTGAACGTTCCGGCCAGCACCAGATCCTTCTTGACGGTCTGCCGGGCAAAAGGTGTATCGAGCAGGACAGCATAGCGGCCGAAGAACTTGTCGATGAACCGGGGTGCATAGCTCTCCGTCACCTCGATGGCCGCCGGCAGTTTGTCAGTAACCGGATCGACCGTATCCGGGACAGCCTTGGCTCCGGCACAGAGATAACAGGTACGCCCGCGCTTGTTGACCTCATTGGCGTAGACCACCGATTCATGCCGGTTGATTTCGTATATATAATAGGGATAGACAGCATCGGCGCAGCCGTCGAAACGGCGTACCTTTCCGCCGAGCCAGACATAACCCGGGGAGACGCGGGGACCCTCGATCTCGCATCCGGAGATGATGAAGTCCGAGCAGCCGTCAAAAACGGCACTCATGCTGAGAGCCAGTTCCTGCAAGTTCAGGATATCGTCCGAGTAGGTATACCGTCCGCCGGTTTCCGCAATATATTCTTTCATTGTCCTGTATTCTTATTGGGGGTGTATTCGTCTTCGTCGATCTTGATCAGGTAGGTCTTGCCTGCTGTCTTATAGGTGTTCACCACATAGGAAAGCATATAGACCAGTTCCCGCGGAGGTATGGTGACGGGCGGGACGCAGACCATGAAGCTGACCTTGTTGATCAGCTTCTCTTCCGCCAGCAGGTAGAACGGACGGGGGCGTTCCGCCTCATTGTCCGTTGTAACCTGTTCCCCGTTGTACCATACGGTGAAAGGACGCTGGTATTCCGCCCCTTCGTGGTACAGGTCCACACCGACACTCGTGCTGTCCTTGATGAAGATGCGGTCCTTGCCGTCCTTGATGTATTTACCGAACCGGTAGTTCAGGAACCACTCGAAATAGATGACCTGTGAGGTCATGCGCGCCTCGATATGCCGTTCCCGTGCAAACGTACGGAACCGTTCGTTCAGGCTTTGCAAGGGATAGAGGCAGCTCTGCACGAAGAGGATGAACCGCCGTCCCGACAGGTAGTGCGGCACGAGCCGGTTCACCGAACGGTCTATGGGCAGCTTATATCTCATGGTTTTCGACTTTGAGCGTGATGGCTTCCCGGAAGGTCGGCAGTTCCGACTCCTCGTCCTTGCGCGAGGACTCTTTCAGGTAGCCCGAGGCGGTGTATGTCATGCGGCCGACACGTTGCAGGGGCTGGATTTGCCCGTCCGTATCGTGGCAAGCAATAAACACGCCCTGCTCGGGGATTGCCGTCTCGTCGATATAGACGTCTGTAACGTGTTCGGCACGGCGTATGGCATCCGTCAGGCGGGAGACATAGACCGCAGCGTCGAAGTCGATGCCCATAATGTAGTCCCGGATACGGGTCTCGATGCTGTCGTACATCTCCGCCTCGGGAACGGCACCATCGTAGAAGACCGTAAGACGCGGCACCAGCACGTCGCCTTTGGTCGAGATGACCTCGATGCGTGTGCCGGCGAATTTCAGCTTGCCGATATAGGCATTGATGGGCACCAGCTCCTCGGCGGGAATAGCTTCCAGATGTCCTTTCGTGCCGGTAGCGATTTTCAGTACCAGCTTGCTGTCGAGGTTGCTGTCGTCCGTGCTCTCCACATAGGAGACCTGCGTAATGATGCGTTTGGTCTCATCGACCTGGGCATACCCGAAAGCCAGTCCGTCCTCGCGGACGGTCAGCTCGTCGCCCTGCTGGTATTGCAGCAGCGCATTGGCGTAGTAGTCCGGCGTGCCGTTGATCCGGTTGTTGATGGCTTCCGAGATATCCACCGCGAAGACATCAAGCAGCGTCTCGAAACTGTAGATGACAGCGGCTACGGTCCATAGGATACCGTTCATGACAGACAGCTTCGAGTCGCTGGCGAACTCCGTCAGTTCCAGCCGCCGGTTGCGTTCCTGCACGGCTTCATTGTATATCTCCTTAATCGTCCGGCTCATTCCACTGTATAGGTTATATCGTCGATAATGAATTTCCACGCGCCACCCTCATTCCAGGCCTCCTCGTGCAGGATGACCCATACGGCTTCCATGCCCGAGGCGATACGGTAGCGCCCCGTTTCGGTATCCCGGTCCGGCTCCCGATAGGTTCCCGTCGGGGCTGTAGGTAAAATGACCGTGCAATTCCGTCGGTCGCCGTAATGTTCCACAAGGGTTGTCAGGTAATGATCTATGACTGTCGGTTTCAGTCGGGCGGCGGAGAGGTCGAGTGTCATCAGTTCCCGGCATTCGGCAAGCGGTGCAAGATCGGCCAACGCGCAATTCGACAGGTTCAGGCTGTAGGTTCCGGAAAGCAGCCGCAGGCTCTCCAAGGAGAGTGTGGCGTGCGTGAGCGTCAGCTCCTCCACCGGCAGTGTCTGCACCAGTACCAACGACCGCGGTTTGAGCCCGCTCCAGTCGATACTCCGGAAGCAGGCATCGGTAAACCAACGGATACGACGCCTGTCCCTGACTTTGTTGTCGAAGGTATGGGTGAGCAGCTGCGGCGTGTCCGCGAGGAGGACGGTCTCGGTGTCGCTGTTGTCGCCCCAGTCGATTTCCAGCTGTCCCGCACCGGAAACGGCACACTGCACGGTGATGATCCCGGCAGCGAGCGTGAGGACGACAGCAAGCGGCAAGGTGAACGTTTTGGGATAGACATGCCGTTCACCGTTAGCGGGGACGATGCCGTGCAACCCGTTATAGGCGACTACATCGGCGCGGATAACGAAATCGTCCGTGTAGACAAGTTCCCGGCCGGCAGTCAATGTCGTGGCGAAGGAGAGATCGGGGTTGTTGATGAGCAAATCCACGACTCCCTCGATGCTGCCGTACAGGTACAGGGCCACATCGTAGATATTCTGTCCGGCTACGACCCTGTACTTACCCATCGTTCTCCTCCTTTTCCTCGGTTTCTAAAAGCAGCTCTCCCGTGGCAGAATCCATATAGGCATTCTTGATGACGACCTTGTCCGACAGGAATTCCGACTGCAGTTTGGCGGCAAGACCGTTGTTTTCCAGACTCGAATGCAGGTAGTCGACGAGGCCGACACCTGTCGTAGAATGTTGGTAGAGATTTCCGGCTGAAGCTTTCAGCAGAAACGTCTCGTTCTGGGCTTTGGCGGCTCCTATTTCGAAGTCGGTCTCTGAGCCGCTGTACACGGCAAGGTAACCGTCCCGTGACAGCAGGTTGTAGACTCCCTTCTCATTGAGGGAGAAAAATGCGGCCAGGGCGATATCGGCCGTGCCGGCTTCCGTCTCCGCCACGACGGGAAACCAATGTTTGCCCGTCGCAGGATTTCTCAGGTACTCCGTGCCGCCCGAACCGCTTTCCATAACCAGACGGACCGTCAGGCGGCGCATGTCGGGCGTATAGGGAATCCTGACATGGAACCCTTTGCCGTCGTTATACGTGTACACGAAGCCGACGGGGACGGTAATCTCTCCGTAGCGGAAGGTGTCGTTGTCCGCACCCGCGACGGCATCGAGCAGGCGGAAGTCGTAGAAACTCTTGCCGGCGATATTGCCGGAAGTCTCCACCTCACCGTATTCGGCGTCCATTGTTATGTCCTGTCTTGCCATGAACGATACTTCAACAAAAAGCCCGACCATACATCAGAGTACGACCGGGCACTCTTTTCAAAAGAGTAGCGGCAGAAAGAAAGGATGGTTTACTTCTCCTGAATGAAATCGTAGATGCGCGACACGGTAGCCCACATATCGTCCGGAAGCTCCTCGTCCGAGATGCGTTCGCAGGCTTTCCGGAGATACTCCATCTCGTCCCCCGAGAACTCCACGGCAAGCGGTTTCTCCTTCTCCACATCCCATTCGATGCGCTTGTCCTCGGCATTCTCGTGAAGACCGATGGCTTTGCGCTCCTCGTCCGGAATGGCGATCTTGCGCAGAATCTCTTTTTTGAGGTTGAAGTCCTTGAAGTTGCCCCGTGCCGGCAAAAAGGACGGCAGGTAAAGGCGGTCTTTGACTGACAGTTCCATATTATTTATGCATTTTGTACGTTACTCTTTTTTATTTCGTCGATCATGGTATCGAAATCATGAAACAGGGGTGCAAGCGGCTCTCCCATAGGAATGTTGCATGAAATAACGCCTTGTTCCATGTAGATGATACCTATCTGCGGAGCGTTCCCCGAGCCATCCGTATCCTTCTTGCGGATGGAGGCGTGGACGCGGGTCAGCGCGTCATTGACGATGGAATATTCCAACTGGTAGTCGGCATTCTCCGTGCTCTCTTCGGCAACCTTGGTTACCGTTACGTTGGTGATGTTCATAATTCGCTTCTGTTTTTATTAAGTGTAGGGATATTCCCAGCAGAAAAGTTTTTAATAAGAGTGATTTAATATCTGGTAATGGAACGAGGGGTAATTGGCGCACAATACCGTAATGGAGTCTCCCTTGGCTAACGTGTAACTGGCAAGATCCCCGTTGTGGTTACGGATATTGGTGAATACAAGGCTATTCCCCCAGTTGTAGTTGTAAATTAGGGTAAATATGCAGGCGAAGTCCGACGGCAGAGTCGAGTAACCGAACATGGTGGCCACGGACGATGCCGACGGCAGGGTCACGCTGTACTTCTGGTTGGCATAAACGAAAAAGATGTTGAACTGCGAGAAATCGATCGTGTAACCGCTGCCTGTGAAATAGACATTCTTGATCTTGTTGCCGATGCAGGCAGGGGCTATAACAGAGGCATTGGACCATATTCCGTAGTTACGGTTACCGTTTTTGACATCGATATAAAGCCCGTAGTTGTTATTAAAGATGCTGTTCACCTTGTTGTTCACAATACGTCCGGTGGCACATGATCCGCCGGCGGATGCCGGTATGGTGTTGCTGCCGAACAGGACATACGAAATGGTGTCCCCCACGCGGAACAGGTCGTCGTAGATGGCAAGGCCGCCGCCTGAGCCGGTTCCTGTCGCCGTCGAGCCGATGCGCCCCTGACCGATGACGAATCCCCCGATGGTGCCGGCATTGGCGTTGATGGTGCCCGTCATCGTGACATTTCCCGAGGCGTCCCATTTGATATTCTGGTTGGCCAGATAACCCGATCCGTCATTGGCAAAGGAGATTTTCCCGCACCCGAACGTGGCGGAACCGTCCGTGTTCAGCGCCCAATAGTTTACTCCGGTGGAAGGGTTGTCGTGGTAAATATATCCTGAAGCCCCCATAACGATGCGGTGCCCCGAGGCCGGAGCCGAAGCGGTCAGGGCGCTTGTTCCGAGAATCCAGCCGCCGATCTTGCCGCTCACGGCCGTGATACCGTTCCTGTCCAGCGTGACCTTTACGCTATTGTTCGCATCCTTGACGGAGATGCTGCCGTTATAGCTGCTCCCTCCGACAGTCAGGGCGGAATCCACGATAATCTGGTTGGCGCGTACGGTTCCCGTGTAAATGCCGTTGGCATCGATGGTGGTCGTGTATTTCTCCGTGGAGGTAAGGTCGAAGACCGTGGCATAGGCCACATACCAGATGACAGGCGTATCGGAAGTCCCCTGCGTGCCGTCCACGTAGAAGAAATGGGTGCTGGAAAAATCGGCGGTGCCGCACACGACCTTGTAGACGTATTCTTTCCAGTCGCCCGTGCCGGCGTTCGACGTAAGCCACCGGTGCGAACCTCCCGTGCCGACGCTGTTCGTCGCCCAACAGAGATTTCTGCCGGCGGGGATCTTGGCGATAATGCGGGCGACGAGCACCTTGCGGTAACCGCATTTCGCCCCGAAATAGAAGCCTCCGTTGCGAGGGCTGGCACTGCCGCTGGTCTGGATTTTCAGGACATACTTGCTGTCATTGGGTGCCGTGGCATCCTGCTGCCGGGTAACGGTCACCATACCGTTCTGGGAGTTGTTGTAAACCACGACACCGTTGTTTCCGTTCCAGAAAGTCGGGTCGCGGTAGAGCATCTTCCCGAACGCCATGGCCGAAGCGAGTTCCTGCGCCGTCGTGATGCCCGTAGTCCACTGGGCGGATACGGATGCGGCAAAGGTAACCGTGCCGGCGGCATTCCATGAGATATTACCCGAGGCTATGTGCCCAGACCCGTCGTTGTTCAGACTCCATTTCGTGGAGTTGGCGATAGATCCGTCGCTGCCCAGCGAGATGTTGTTTTTCCAGATATGGTTGTGGTCGAAGGCCCACCCCGCGATACGGTTGTATACCTCCTTGCTGCCGCTTTTGGTATAGTTCACCGAGAGGCAGAAGTATTCCAGATTGTCCCATGACATCATCTGAAGACCTATGAATCCGGTCTTGACACTGTTGCCGGATGCCGCCACCTGCCCGAGGACGATATGCCCTGCATTGCTGCTCTGATACCACGTAAGGCATATACCCAGCGGCTTGTAGGCTCCCGTGTACCAGTAACCGCTGCCCGTGGAGGCGGAACGGATTTGCAACGGGATGGCACCCACAGCTCCGACGTTCCCTATGGTCATGTTGTCACTGCCGATGGAGAAACCGCCGATCTTGCCCTTCGTGAACGTGCAGCTGAGACCGTTGATGTAATCGGTATTGATAATGGACGACTTGATACCCACGGCATCGAGTTTCGAGGCGCTGATGCTGCCCGCGGCGATACGGTCTGCCGAAAGTGTTCCCGTCTTGATACTGCCGGCATCGATCGCCACGGCGTTGACCTGCGCCGCGGTAAGGGTGCCCGTGTAAATCCCTGTCGAGCCGATATAGGTCAGCGGGTGCGCCGCAAGCGTGCTGTCCGTGCTTTGCGCCAGAGCAATGAACCGATGGCGGCGGATCTCCTCCTCGACGGCAGCCGTGAGGGTGCGCGGCGCGGGGGCATAGGCTTGTGTGGAACCGCTCTGGAAGATAAGGTCGTTGCCGTAAGCGATTTGCGGAGCTGCCGGAATCGGCGAAGGACTATAACTGCTGCTCTCTATCGGCTGGTCGGAGTAGAGGTGGTACACGGCACCCGTATCGCCGCCGCCACGCAGGAAGACGGCGAACATGCAGTAGTTGCCGCACAGCTGCGCCCCGGCGAACATCCGGCAGTAGGTCTCGGAAAGGTCATAGATATCCCATGAATAGGCAATGCCACCCCAACCGCCGAAGTTGGTTTTGATAAGTACGATCAGACCTCCTTTGTGCGTGGATGTGTTCCACGAGACCGGAGCCTGCTCGGCATATCCCCGACGGACGAGAATGGTACGTTTGATGTTCTGGTCGCCACCTTTGAAAACGACTGGATAATAGGTCGCTTCGTCGCCGTTGATGATGAGTTTCTTGTAATATCGATAGCCGAAGTTCGTAACCTTGGCCGCTTCGATGTCGTTCTTCCATTGCAGCGATACGGAAGCCCCGAACGTAACGTTCCCGGCAGTGTCCCATGCAATGTTGCCCGAGGCGATCTGCCCCGAACCGTCGTTGTTCAGTTTCCATTTCGTGGAGTTGATGATCGAGCCGTCGCTGCCCAGCGACACGTTGCCCTTGCGAATGGAAGTCGTGTCGATCGTCCAGCCGGCTATGCTGTTGCTCGAACCCAGCTGTGCCACGCAGTACCCTGCACTGTCCGTGGTATAGAGCCCGAAGTCCGTGTCGCTGTTGTAGTAGAGCTGCACCCGCTGCCCGCTAGCGACACCCGAATTGGCCCCGTACACCGCGATGCGTCTGTTGCCGCTGTCTATCGAGATATGCGTGGCAGTGAGGGCCGAAGCCCCGATCATCCAGCCGCCGATTTTTCCTTTGGTGAAGGTACAGCTCAGGCCGTTGATATAGTCCGTGTTGATGATGGAGGACCTGATGCTGGCGGCATCGAGCTTCGAGGCCGCTATACTGCCTGCCGCTATGCGGTCGGCGGAGATGGTTCCTGCGGTAATCTGCGAGGCGGTGATACTGCCGGTATAGATTCCGTCGGCCGTGATCTTCGTCAGCTTGGGATAGCCGCTGCCGCCCAAAGCCGTGGTGAGGGAGCCGATAGGTGCCGTCCACAAGGCACTGACCGTCGAGGCGAACGTGACGTTGCCCGAAGCGTCCCACGCGATGTTGCCGCCCGCGACCGCTCCGGCTCCCGAGGCATCCAGCCGCCATTTATAGCCCCGGATACCGTTCGAGCCGAGCGTAATGCTACCTGCGGCAGAGGTGCAGCTCCCCACAGTGTTGTTCTTCGTACCCCGGTAAAGGGAGTCGGCATCCACCGTCCAGCCGCCGATTTTCCCTTTTGTAACGTTCAAGGTCAGAGCTTCGATGTTTCCGGCGGTAATCAAGGAGGCTTTCAACGCCGCCGTGTCGATGCGTGCCGCAGCGATAATCCCCGATGTGATCTGGGAAGCACTGATGGAAATCGTCTTAATCGTATCGGCCGAGAGTGTTCCGGTAAAGACGCCGTCCTTGTCGATGTAGGTCGCACCGACCCAGTTCAGACTCACTCCGCTGCCGAACTCGACCTTGCCTGTCGTGGCGTTATACCTGACATACTGGTCGCCATAACCCAACTGGGCGTTACCGCCGTTATCTACATAGAAGGTTTTGTAGCCATCCCTAAATCCATAGATGCCGTTTACCGCCTCTGCGGCGATCGTTCCCGAGGAGGTCTTCGTATTGAGTGTAAACGAGCCTATGGCTATCCCGGAGACGGTGCCGTCGCTGTTTTTCGTGCCCGCAAAGAGTTTGGGGGTGATGACCGTGTTGCCGTTGATGAGCGTCTTACCCGTATTCCACTCCTTGACCCAGTCGAGCATGTCGGCATCGACCCCGTCCTTGCCCGGGATACCCGCCTTGGCTTTCGACCAGACGAACGACAGATGATAGACAATACCGGAAATTGTCACGGGAATATCTATTGTTCCGTGGTCGGCGAGGGTCGTCGTACCGGCGGTGATAACGTAGGTTAAGGTCTTCGTGCCGTTATTGACGGTAACGGATGAGAATCCCGCCGGCTTACCCACCGCACCGATGGTAAAGGCCGTGAGTTCCTCGTCCCCGCACATCACCCGTACGGTCGAGGTGAGAGTGACGGACGAGAGAATCTTCCCCGTGTCATCCGCGGGGAACACGTATTCACCCAAAGACTGGGTTATGGTATACCCGTCCTTCTGGACATAGATGGTCGCCTGTCCCCGGGCGATGAGAATCTTTGCCATGAAACCTTTTTCTGAAAGTATAGTGCGGAATGATTCCGGCAGGTTGCGGATTTTTTTTCGTGTAAATGATATTATTATAAAAAATATTTGTATTTTTGTAATTGGAAATGGTTCCGGGCGGTTCGCCGCCACGGATGAAAAGGGAATCCGGTGAGAATCCGGGACAGTACCCGCTGCTGTAAGTCCCCTCAAGGTTGCCGCAACCTGCCACTGGTGTAATGCTGGGAAGGCGCGACGACTGGGACGAGTCAGAAGACCTGCCATGACCGGAAAAGGATTTACACCCGCGGGAGAAAATCGGGTTGCGATCAGATACGGAATGCCGTAGGAGTCATTCTCATATTTGAAGACAAACATAATCCCGTTCGTGTAAACCTGCGCGAACGGGATTTTTTGTGTTTGTTAAAAATATGTTTTATTAAAAAACAAGTAAGCTATGAAAAGAAATTTACGCTTTCTGGCGGGAGCTTTCCTGTTGACGGCAACCGCCCTGTTCACCGGCTGTAATTCAGACGATGACTTTTTGATGAATCCTCAAACTGATTCAGTAACTCCCGAAACCCGAGCCAACTTTAATGATGATGGCACTACAACCATTACATTCGATGACTTCGATGAAACATTCATGGCGGTTTCGCCTAAAGCAGAGAACTACTACACGCTTTATGGATATACTGCAGAGAACCAAATCAGGGAAATATACGATCCCGATTTTGTGTTTGTCTCCGACATGAATACTGTAACCAATTCTTATGGAGCGTATACTGAATTTTCCAGTGGTGCCATTGCGTTGTCGAAATACAATTATCGTTCTGATTCTGCTGCCGGCAAGACTTCTGGAACTAATTGGTGGTATACTTGGGAGAATCAATGTAGTGTCTATAATACAGCATCCACAGATGGGGCCAATACAGGGGCAGGTCACAGCGGTTCCAATTTTGCTGTTGTATACGGCTACTCTGATTTCGGAAATACGGAGTGGATGGCCAAACCTGAATTCTATTTTGACTCCCCTCGCAAATTCAAGGGTTTATGGTATTGTAACACAGCATATACCTATGGTGTGATTATAAATGGTAATCAGTTCGGAACATCGGGTGTTGCAACACCGTTGAGTAATCTGAAAGATTCTGACGGCAACAATATAGGATATTTCCAAGTCAACATCGAATGTTATGACGTAGATGGAAATTTGATCACCACTGTATCGAAATTGTTGGCCGACTACCGATATGATAAACCAACAGTGTCCCCCGTAACTACATGGACATATTGGGATATTAATGTAGCGGATGTGCAAAGTGTAAAATTCAATTTTGAAGGATCTGATGTCGATCCTATATATGGACTCAATACTCCGGCGTATCTTTGTATAGACGACGTTACAATAGAATAACAATTTAATATAGTTTGGCATAGAACTGATTTCAGTTCTATGCCTTTTTTATTATGAAGGCTTTCATATTTAGTATTCTTGTACTTTTGTTTTTTATTACAAGCTGTAATAAGAACGATGTAATTACTGAAGAAATAAAACAAGCTCCTATAATTGAACTCGATAGTGAGACTGGCATTTACACTATCAAAGTTGGGCGTGAACTGACAATTGCCCCGACATATAAATATGCGAATAATGCACTTTATGCATGGACAGTAGATGGAAAACTTCTTTCATCTGAATCAATATTGAAGTATACATGGAATCAGGAACAACATCTATATATCAAATTGCGAGTTGATACACCAGAGGGTTATGCGGAAGAAGAGTTAAAAGTAGAAGTATTGGAGTTAACTCCACCTACAATTTCAATCATAATCCCCTCTAAAGGATTAAAAGTGCCTCAAAACACGGATTATATTTTATCTCCAGATATTCAACATGACGATCTTGAAAATTTTAGAATTGAATGGGTACGCGATGGAGAAATCGTCGGAACAGAAAAAGCATATACGTTTCACGAAAAAGAACTCGGTACATATTCGATAACAATCCGGGCATCCAATATAGACGGAGAAACAATCCGTGATTTCGACGTAGAAGTTGTGGAAACAATGCCTTATTCCGTACGGTTTCCGACACCATCCTATACACAAACTTCTACGGATCGTTATACTTTTGCAGGGCGTCCTGTATATTTGCGGCCTTTGCTGGAATATTTCGATTATCCACAGTATCAATGGCAGGTCAATGGAAAAATTATGGAAGCCGCTACCGACAGGGTTTTTAAATTCACGCCGACGACTCCTGGAGAATATTTCGTTGCTGTTACTGTTACAGAAAAAATGCCCAACACACAGCCACTTTCACGTAACATAACACGTAGTAATACTTCAATTACAACGACAGTTAAGGTTATTTGTGAAGAAAAAACGGAACAAGAACGCTATCGGCAAGCGACAGCGACAAGTTCAGGTATTTGGGATAAGGTTTATGAATTCATTCCTGCTCCCGGACAGTTTATTAATGAGTTATCCCAAAATACCGGATTTATAGGAAATGAAACGACGCCCCAACAAGCCATAGAGTATGCAACGAAACGATTGAACAAAAAAGCGCATGTTTCACTGGGATCTTTCGGTGGTTATATCATCATCGGTTTTGACCATAGTATTGCTCCGAGTGGCCGAGAATACGATTTTGCAATACAAGGAAATGCTTTTAACAGTTCGAGCGGTGGCTCAAATGAGCCGGGCATTGTTTGGGTAATGCAAGATATAAATGGCAATGGCCAGCCAGACGATGAATGGTATGAATTAAAAGGATCTGAAACCGGCATCGATGGTACAATACAAGACTACGAAGTAACTTACTATAGACCTGCACCCAGAGCACATACTCCGTGGGTAGATAGTGAAGGTAATTCAGGTTCTGTCGATATGAATGCATACCATGGCCAAGAATATTATTATCCCAATTGGATTAAAGAAGATAGCTATACATTATATGGGACGCGTCTGACTCCTCGCAACAATCAAGATCCCGTTACAGGATATTGGGCGAATAACGCTTATGAGTGGGGGTATGTGGATAATATGGGTTCAGATAATCTGGTAGGAGGAAATGTCATTGATGGTAGCGGTCAGCGCAACGGATTCAAAATAGCCAATGCAATATATCATGACGGGACTCCAGTAAAATTGCAATATATAGACTTTATCAAAGTTCAGTGTGGAGTATTATCGAAAAGTGGTTGGCTTGGAGAGATATCCACAGAAGTATTTTCATTTGAAGACTTATCAATAACTAATAATCAATAATATGAGACAGTTTTGGCTTTTACTATTCATTGCCCCATTTCTTTTTTTATCATGTTCAGAAGATAATCAGACTCCAGAAAGTCCTGCTGATGCCGATGACAATTTTATCACATCAGTCGTGATGACTGTGGCAAGTCAATCCTATACAGCGGAAATAATTGACAATATAATTACCATAACAGTTCCATATACTGTTTCGTTAAATAATGCTCAAGTCGAATTCAAATACACATCCTCGGCAACAATTATTCCCGATCCGGCAAGCATTACTGACTGGGATACGGAACGAACGTTTCGTGTAACCTCTTACAATGGAGAAGCGAATGATTATACATATAAAGTCATTAAAGACGAGATTCGCTATGAAGGGGATGTGGAATTGAAGACAACAGCGGATGTTACGGCTTTCATTGATACGGACGTAACGGTTATCAAAGGTGATTTGATTATCGGGTCGGATGCTGAGGATGCAGAAGAATTGTCGGATATCGCCGCATTAAAAATATTGAAGGAAGTCGAAGGAAACATCATCATTCGGAAAAGTTATGTTGGACAAGATCTTACGGGACTTGATAATATCACTTCAATTGGAGGTTTGCAAATAGGAACTGAAACTGCCTTTGCGACCAACAGTAAATTGCAGATGGTCAGTATGAGATCTTTGCAGCATATTACTGGCGACATCGTTGTCTGCAACAATCAAGTAGCATATGTGCAATTCGACAACCTTGAAACGATTGATGGAAATATAATATTCAGGACTTCATCTCTACAAAGTTTTGAATTCCCTAAATTAACCACTGTCGTAAAGGATTTTGATCTCCAGTGTCTGACAAGTGACGGAGAACCAGGAGGAGAAATCACATCTTTGAGAATTCCTGAATTGACAAAAGTAAACGGTCGCTTAGGGGTTAATAATTTAGGCAAAATGATTTCTTTGGAATTTCCGAAATTACAAGAAGTTGGAAGTGTGGATTTTGCTTCTATACCGATTCCGTTGGAGACCCTTTCATTGCCGGAATTATCGGTAGTAAACGGCGACCTTAATCTCGTTTCCAGTTATATTGCGTCCGATGCTTTTACATCTACGGGAAATAATAAATTACAAGAAATAGATGGACTGTCTAACTTGTCGATTGTTAAAGGCACATTGACAATATCTAAATTCCAAGTCTTGAAAAAATTACCGGATTGGAGTAAATTAGAACAACTCGGAGGACTGACCTTGCTGCGTTTATTGGAGTGTTCTGATCGAATTTTAGATTTGAGCAAAGTAAATTTTGTACCTTTTGAGGATAACGAACCTTTAATTTCTATTACAGACGGGACTATATTCTCAAAAATTATCACAAAAGAGGATATGTCGCAAGTTAGCATGTTTCTAGCTCCGAGCGGTATTACCGGTTCAAGTGTTGGAATAGATCCAGAATTGAATTTTAAGAGTATTAAGAATTTTAAGTATTCTAGCAATATGACAACAGATCCTGTATTCCAATTTGAACGAGTTTACGGGAATATGGAAATTATAAGAGGTTCAAAAAAAGGCGTTTCAGCCCCTAACTTGGTAAGTGTAGATGGATATTTAAGCATCGAAACTACAATGGCAAACAATATCTCGTTCCCGAAATTGGAAATTGTCGGAGGTCAGTTATGTATTATCGGTAATCTGAACGCTGTTTCTAACTATGATTATGATTTTACGAATTTAAAGTCAGTCGGTTGTTCAAGCAATCCTCAATATATCAAAGAAGGGGTGATTAATAATATTTTATATGGTTCTTTAGATTTTATGGCATCAAATAAAGATTTTACATTTCCGTCATTGGAACATGTCGGGGGTGTTGGTATGACTGTTCGTGCCGTAAAAACTATTTCATGCCCCAAATTGCAGGCCATTGATGGAACACTTTGTGCTGCAAATGCAGCATCGCTTACGACTTTCAATATGCCAACTTTAACAAAACTCTCAGGAGTTCGATTTATCCGGTTGACACGGTTTGTTGATTATACGTTCTTCAAATCTTTTGTAGAAGAAGAGCAAATCAAGAAAGAAGACTGGCTTGTAACCAATTGCGGTTATAACCCCACCTACGAGGATATGCAAGCCGGTCGCTATACCCAGCAGTAACACCCATTATTTTACAAGGGAACAGGGTACTGGCCGAAAGACCGGTACTCTTTCCCGTTTATAACAAGCCAATGAAACATCTGATACGACATATCATTCTTCTATGCGGGTTGCCGCTGTTGCTGGCGGGCTGCATGGAGTGGGACTACGGAGATGCGGTGGAAGATTTCAACGCTACCGGAGCCGGGTTGTTCATCACCAACGAGGGCAACTTCCAGTACGGCAATGCCACGTTGTCGTACTACGACCCCGAAACCCAACAGGTGCAGAATGAAGTGTTCTTCCGTGCCAACGGCATGAAGCTGGGCGACGTGGCGCAATCGATGTGCATCCACGACAATAAGGGCTGGGTCGTGGTGAACAATTCCCACGTGATTTTCGCCATCGACCTCAATACGTTCAAAGAGGTGGGCCGTATCACGAACCTGACTTCGCCGCGCTATATCCATTTCCTCAGCGACGAGAAAGCCTATGTCACCCAATTGTGGGACAACCGCATCTTCATCATCAACCCCAAGAAATATGAAATCACCGGTTACATCCAGGTGCCGGACATGACGATGGAAAGCGGCTCCACGGAGCAGATGGTGCAGTATGGCAAATATGTCTATTGCAACTGCTGGTCGTACCAAAACCGCATCATCAAGATCGATACCGAAACGGATCAGGTGGTAGAAGAACTGAAAGTCGGCATCCAGCCCACCTCGCTGGTAATGGACAAGAACCACAAGATGTGGACGATCACCGACGGTGGGTACGAGGGTTCGCCCTACGGCTACGAAGCCCCGTCTCTCTACCGCATCGATGCCGAGACGTTCACCGTAGAGAAGCAGTTCAAGTTCAAGATGGGCGACTGGCCTTCGGAGGTGCAGCTCAACGGTACGGGCGACAAGCTCTACTGGATCAACAAGGACATATGGTCGATGGACGTGGATGCGGAACGTGTTCCCGTGCGCCCGTTCCTCGAATACAGCGGTACGATTTATTACGGCCTGACCGTCGACCCCGTGCGTGGCGATGTCTACGTGGCCGATGCCATCGACTACCAGCAGCAGGGCATTGTCTACCGCTACTCGTCCGAAGGTGAACTGATCGATGAATTCTATGTCGGGATAATCCCCGGCGCATTTTGTTGGAAGTGATGGGCAGGATACGACACCTATACCATCTCATCTTCGTTACCAAAGGACGCAAGATGACGATTCCGACAACGGGAAAAGGATTGATGCTCGAGCGGATGACACGGATTTTTACAGGGAAAGGTTGCCGCGTACATGCCGCCAATGCCTTTCTCAACCACGTGCATGTACTTGTCGAGATTCCGAATTCCGGGGATTTCAGCAAGATCGTGAACAAGGTGAAAGGCGCCACGGGAACGGTATACCAGAAAACCCCGGAATATGCCGACTTCTCCGGTTGGGCTGCCGGATTCGACTCGTTCAGCGTGTCGTTCAGCGACCTTCACCGGCTCAGACGGCACATCGAGGAGCAGCATACAATCCATCAGGAGATCTCGTTCGAGGAAGAATACGGACAACTGCTTGAAGAGAATGGGTTCGACCCGCATCAAACGTCCGTGCCGGCATCCTCCACGGTACATTTTTCCGCGAATACCCACCCTAAAAACGGAATCAAATGATTTATACGAAATACATACTTTTCTCGCTACTGCTCGTCTGTCCGTCCGTATTGTCCGCGCAGGGAATCACACGACGCATCCACCAGATAGACGAGGTCACGGTGTGGGGCAAACGCCCGATGAAAGAAATCGGCGTGCAGAAGACGAAGTTCGACTCGCTCGCACTGAAAGAGAACATTGCCTTATCGATGGCCGACATTCTGACGTTCAATTCGTCCGTGTTCGTCAAGAGTTACGGACGCGCCACGCTCTCCACCGTTGCTTTCCGCGGCACGTCGCCCAGCCACACGCAGGTGACGTGGAACGGCATGCGCATCAACAATCCCATGCTGGGTATGACCGACTTTTCCACCATACCGTCCTACTTCATAGATCAGGCCTCGCTGCTTCATGGCACGTCGTCGGTGAATGAAACGGGCGGCGGACTCGGCGGACTTGTCAAACTCGGTACTACGCCGCAGGTCGGCGAGGGCTTCCATGCCCAATACGTGCAGGGCATCGGGTCGTTCCGCACGTTCGACGAGTTCGCCCGCTTCACCTACGGCAGCGACCGATGGCAGGTCTCGACCCGCGCGGTCTATTCGTCGTCGCCCAACGATTACAAGTACACCAACCACGACAAGAAGATAAATATCTACGACGAGGAGAAGAACATCATCGGACAGTATCATCCCAAGGAACGCAACCGATCGGGTTCGTTCAAGGACCTGCACCTGTTGCAGGAGGTATATTACAACACCCTGAAAGGCGACCGTTTCGGGTTGAACGCATGGTATATCAACTCCAACCGGGAACTGCCGATGCTCACGACCGATTACGGCGATGAGACCGCCTTCGAGAACCGCCAGCGGGAGCAGACGTTTCGTGGTGTCCTGTCATGGGACCATATCAAAGAGAAATGGAAAGTCGGCGTGAAAGGCGGTTATATCCATACGTGGATGGCCTACGACTACCGTCGTGAGGTGGCGCCGGACAACTGGGCCTCCATGACCCGTTCGCGGAGCAAGATAAACACGTTCTACGGACAGGCGGAAGCGGAATACTCGCCCGGCAGGAAATGGTTCTTCACCTCGAACGTATCCGTGTACCAGCATCTCGTGCGCAGCGAAGACAAGAACATCATCCTTCAGGATGGCAACAAAGCCGTCGTCGGATATGACAAGGGGCGTGTCGAGCTCTCCGGTTCTGTATCGGCCAAATGGCAGCCTGTCGAGCCGTTGGGCTTGTCGCTGGTCTTGCGCGAGGAGATGTCGGGCGACAAATGGGCTCCGCTCATCCCGGCATTCTTCATCGACGGACTGATTTCGCGCAAAGGGAACGTGATGGTGAAAGCCTCCGTATCGCGCAACTATCGTTTTCCGACTTTGAACGACCTCTACTTTCTGCCGGGCGGCAACCCCGACCTTAAAAACGAACACGGCTTCAGCTATGACGCCGGAGTGAGTTTCGATGTCGGCAAAAAGGGGGTATATAAACTGGGCGGCAGCGCAAGCTGGTTCGACTCCTACATCGACGACTGGATCATCTGGCTGCCGACGACCAAGGGGTTCTTCTCGCCGCGCAACGTGAAGAAAGTCCATGCCTACGGTGTCGAAGTGAAGGCCAACCTTGCCGTGCAGCCGGCAAAGGACTGGCTGATAGACCTGAACGGTTCCTATTCGTGGACCCCCTCCATCAACGAGGGCGAAAAGATGTCGCCCGCCGACCAGTCGGTGGGAAAACAACTGCCTTACGTGCCGGAGCACTCCGCCTCGCTGACAGGACGGCTGTCATGGCGGACGTGGGCGTTCCTCTACAAGTGGGCTTACTACTCGGAACGTTTCACCATGTCGAGCAACGATTACACGCTGACAGGCCACCTGCCCCGGTATTTCATGAGCAATATCTCACTGGAGAAAATGCTGTCGTTCAAACCGCTGGATGTACAGTTGAAACTTGCCGTCAATAACCTGTTCAACGAGGACTATCTCTCGGTGCTGTCGCGTCCTATGCCCGGCATCAACTTCGAGTTCTTCATCGGCATCACCCCGAAATTCGGGAAAAGCAGAAAATAATGTAAACGTAAATAAGGTAATGATATGAAAGTATTAAAGAATTTGAGCCTGATGGTGCTGCTTGCGCTGGCATTTGCAGGCTGTCGTGGCAAGAGTTCCCAACTTGCCGATTTCAACAAACAGCTTTACGCTCCCGAATATGCCTCGGGATTCAAGATTGAAAGAGCAGACGGCAGACAGAGCGTGCTGGTTTCCGTCATGAATCCGTGGCAGGGCGCGGATAGCGTCACCACCCGGTTGTTCATCTCCCGTAACGGGGAACCCGTTCCCGAGGGTTTCGACGGGCAGGTCCTCGAAGGGGATGCGCAGCGCATCGTGGCGATGTCCTCGACCCATATCGCCATGCTCGACGCCATCGGCGAGACGGCACGTGTGGTCGGCGTTTCGGGACTCGACTATATCTCCAATCCCGACATTCAGGCACGCCGCGACAGCATCGGCGACGTGGGTTACGAGGGAAATATCAATTATGAACTTCTGTTGTCGCTCGACCCTGACCTTGTGCTGCTTTTCGGCGTGAACGGGGCCAGTGCGATGGAGAGCAAACTCAAGGAGCTCGGCATCCCGTTCATGTATGTCGGCGATTATCTCGAAGAATCTCCGCTGGGCAAAGCCGAATGGCTGGTGGCGCTTTCGGAGGTCGTCGGGAAACGCGCGAAGGGCGAAAAGGTATTCGCGGATATTCCGATCCGATACAATGCGCTGAAACAGAAAGTGTCCGGTGCCGTTCTCGATGCCCCGTCGGTCATGCTCAATACGCCCTACGGCGATTCGTGGTTCATGCCCTCGACGGAAAACTATGCCGTGCGGCTGATTACCGACGCCGGAGGCGACTACATCTACAAGAAGAACACGGGCAACTCTTCGACGCCTATCGACTTGGAGGAGGCATACCTGCTCGCTTCGGAGGCCGATATGTGGCTGAACGTCGGCATGGCGAACACACTCGACGAACTGAAAGCCGCCTGCCCGAAGTTCGCCGATACCCGCTGCGTCCGAAACGGCTATGTCTATAACAACAACGCCCGCACCAATGCCGCCGGAGGCAACGACTACTACGAATCGGCCGTCGTGAATCCCGACCTTCTTCTGCGCGACCTCGTGAAGATATTCCACCCCGAGTTGGTCGAAGAAGATTTCGTATACTACAAACAACTGAAATAGATGCGTTCACGCCCCGTCATCCTGTTCACCGCGTTGTCCGTGCTTACGGTCGGCCTCTTCCTGTTGGATTTGGCTGTGGGCGCGGTTCGCATTCCCGTCGGCGACGTATGGGCGGCCCTGACGGGCGGCGACTGCCCGCGGACTACGGCGAAAATCGTACTGAACATACGGCTGATAAAGGCGGTTGTGGCTCTGCTGGCCGGGGCGGCGCTATCGGTCAGCGGCTTGCAGATGCAGACATTGTTCCGCAATCCGCTGGCCGGCCCCTACGTGCTGGGCATCAGCTCGGGTGCAAGCCTCGGCGTGGCGCTCGTGGTGCTGGCAGGCGTCGGCTCGTCGATAGGCATCGCCGGAGCGGCTTGGCTGGGTGCGGCCGTCGTGCTGCTCGTAATCGCTGCCGTCGGACACCGCATAAAGGACATTATGGTGATATTGATTTTGGGTATGATGTTCTCGTCAGGCGTGAGCGCTGTCGTGCAGATATTGCAATATCTGAGCAAAGAGGAGGCGTTAAAGGCGTTCGTCATCTGGACGATGGGGTCGCTCGGCGACGTGACGGTGCCGCAGCTCGCCATCCTCCTTCCGTCGGTCATCGTCGGGTTGCTGCTGGCCGTATGGACGATCAAACCGCTCAACCTCCTGCTCTTCGGCGAGGAATATGCCGTAACGATGGGACTGAATATCCGCCGTTCGCGCGGTCTGCTGTTTCTCTCGACGACGCTGCTGGCCGGCACGGTAACGGCTTTCTGCGGCCCGATCGGCTTCATCGGTCTTGCCATGCCTCACGTCGCGCGGATGCTCTTCCGCGAGGCCGACCACCGCGTGCTCCTGCCGGGAACCCTTCTCTCGGGGGCGGCGGTATTGCTTCTTTGCGATATCGTTTCCAAAATGTTCACTTTGCCCGTAAATGCCATTACCGCACTGCTGGGAATCCCGATAGTCGTATGGGTGGTTTTACGCAATAAATCGATGACGGTATGATAGAACTGTGCGATTTTTCCATAGGCTACGCAGAGAAGAGGCTTCTCGATAAGGTCGATGCCTCTTTCAAAAGAGGACAGCTGACTGCCCTTATTGGCAGGAACGGCACGGGGAAATCTACACTTCTCCGTGCCATAGCCGGACTGAATCATAATTATTGCGGTAAAATCCTGCTCGACGGACATTGTATCGCAAACATGAGAACTCCGGAGAAGGCAAGGCAACTGGCATTTGTCACGACCGAGCGCACACGCATCGCCAACCTGCGGTGCGAGGATGTCGTGGCTATCGGCCGCGCCCCTTACACCAACTGGATCGGCCGCATGCAGCCTCAAGATAGGGAAATCGTCATGCGGTCGCTCTCTTCGGTCGGAATGGAGGCGTATGCCGGCCGCACGATGGATAAGATGTCGGACGGTGAATGCCAGCGCATTATGATAGCCCGTGCTCTGGCTCAGGAAACGCCCGTCATCCTGTTGGACGAGCCGACCTCGTTTCTTGACATGCCCAACCGTTACGAATTGTGTTCCCTGCTCGCACGGTTAGCGCATGCTGAGGGCAAATGCATTCTGTTCTCCACTCACGAACTGGATATAGCCCTCTCGCTGAGTGACAGAATAGCCCTTATCGATACGCCCGTCCTTCACTGTCTGCCGACCTCCGAAATGATCCGCAGCGGGCATATCGAGCGGCTGTTCAACAATGCCGCCGTACAATTCGACCCCGTGAGCGGGATCGTGAAATCCATGCCAAGAGACTGACTTTCCTGTCGGGAAACACGTCAGACGCAATGAGGGTGTCCCAAAAAGTATTTGGCACCCTCGTATTCGTTGTAAGACATGTCGTTTATTTCGATACCTCGCACATCAGCACGCCTTTCCCCGTCACATCGGCTTTCGAGACCGTGATGGATTTTCCCGTGTAGGTCTTCACGACGGAAGTCCCGGCAGAGTTCCACAGTTTCCATGTATAGGTATAAGCTGTCCCGCCCGTGTCGATTTCCTCACCGCCCCTGTATAACACGGCTTTGGCATCCACGTCATTGCCGTTGTTCTTGATGGTGAACCCCTTCTGGCTGACCAGATCAACCGTGATGGGGTCGGACATATCCGTGAAGGAGATGATGTCGCAGACGACCTTGTTCGCCGAGGCGTTGCCCGCCGAGGTGTCCGTATCCTTGATGGCGCACTTGAAGGTCTCGAAGTTGAGAACGGCATCTGCCGTAATCGTGATTTCGTTTGTCGTCCAGCCTGCCGTCACGCCCCGAGGATTGGTCGAGGTAAGGCATGCCCAGCCGGCACCCAGCATGGAGTTGTAGTAGGGACACGAAACGGCGGCTCCCGATGCGGCTGCGGCACTCAGTGCGGAGGTCAGCGTCACGACCTTCGTGGAGGCGTTGACTGCCGAAATGGTGTACTGTGCCGATCCTATGGTTATCCTGCCTCCCGCCTCCATGTTCATTACCGAAGCGACCGTTATGGTCGTGGCTCCGGCTGCCGCGGCAGCTGTCAGTGTCGTGCCCGCGAATACCGCCGAATCCTTGATGCCCCACGCGTAGGTGACGTTCGTCGTGTCGATAGAGGCTCCGCGCCACAGGTCGCAATGCGCCCTGAGCGTCGCCACCTCGTCGTTCTTGAATACGATGCCGTCGGGTGCATACGCCACGGCGGCGATCATCGCTCCGGCGTTCAGGTGCTGCGTGAACTGAATCTCCGCCCGGAACGGAATCTCCAGCCCGTTGGCGTCGATGTAAACCGCCTCGAAAGTATAACGCACTTGCGGAGCGGAAACGGTCATGTGGTTGGCTTTGACGGTAAGGGCATACTTGGCCGATGCCGCGCCGATGGTGCAGCTGTCCTGTCCGGAGACGATCGCCGTACCGTTCTTGTACCACTTGGCCGAGCCGCTCTTCACGCCTGCCGTAAGCGTCGCGGCATTGCCTACCGAGGTGATCTGGTCGGTCGCCGCCTGACCGCTGACGAAGAGCGAAGGGGTAAGTACCAGATAGGGAGAAGCCGCCCACGAAGGGGCATAGGCATTGTTGTCTCTGTTGTACACCTGTGTCAGGGGCTGCGAGGAGCCGATGAATGCCTGCAACGATACCGCGTCGTTCTGGTCGATGATGGTGACCTGCCCGCGGGCTACTTTTACTGCCATAATAGATTATCGGTTATTTGTTATTTCCACTTCGCAATCGAAAACGGCCTTGCGCCACACGTCCCCGCCGGTTATCTCTATCTCCCTGCCGTAACGCGGTGCGGCGTTCCATATCCTGTCACTCTCCGTATCGCGGCTCGTCCGTATCCAGCGGAAATTGCCGTCGGGAATGAGCGATGTAATCTCTTCACCGCCCCTGTACACCCTGGCACGGAGTACCGTCGAGACGATTCCGTTGCGGAATGTCGTGCCGTTTTCAGACTCCACATAAACAGTATAGGAGGGAGATCCGTCGTAAAGTTTGAAAAAGGTATGGGTCGCACTGATTTTTTCATTACGGTATGTTGCCGTGTAGCGGAGGGTCAGCACGTCGCGCCCTTCCCAGCCATGAAACGGGGGTGTCATTTCAAATACGGCGGCATTGCATCCGGCATCTTTCCATATGCCGTCAACGGCAAGGTATTCCCACTGCCGACTTTCCGGCTCGAAATTGTATTCGGTCGCCACAAGCGGGATATTCTCCGGCTCGCATGCGCCTGAAAGCTCGTCCTTGAAATGGAACGCCGTGCCGCCTGTCAGGGAGACGGAACGGGGCTTGAGCAGTTCCTGCGCCTCCTCATCGAGGTCTTCCCAGCGGATGGTCACATCGCGCAGTTCGATGGTATCCTTGCCCCACTTGAACCGTCCCGAGGCGAAATGGCCCGTCCCGTCCGGATGGATGACGAAAGAACCGTCCCGTGAAACGATCGAGCCGTCTTCGTTCAGCCGCAACAGGGGATTCTGTATGGTACCCCCGATACCTCCCTTATTGAACCAGGCACCGTAATCGTCCGTGTAGGACAAGGCTTCATCGGTCGCCTGATAGGGGGTCACGTTCCTTCCGGCCTCCAATTGAGGGGCGGACAACGACAGGGGGACGGAAGCGGCAATGCCGAGACACATGACGGGGGAATCTGACCCGCGTATGAGGAACGGGACATTATAACGGACCCATCCTTTACCGGCAGCCACCGTCCGATCACCGACAAGATGTTCATCCTGATAGAACCGGATGGCTGCCGTATCTTCCGCTTTTATCCAGACTGAGAAACAATAACAGACTCCTGTATGAGCCTCCCGCCAGGCGGCACTTTGCGCACCAAGAAGACTGTCTCCGGCTATCCGTACACACCGCCCGAGTCCGGCGGGAGATGTTTCATCCAGCTCTTCCGAATGGCTGAACCGGCAGGACAGGCTGTCGGGTATGACATTCTTGTGGATTTTGCCCACATAAAACGTGCTTGAAAAACCGTTCTCGTCTCCCGCGGTAAGCGTGCCGGCTATATTGACATTGCGTGTGGCATAGAGATTCTGGAAATAGGCCCCGTAACCATCCAACATGCCGAAGACCGGATCGATGATGCCGCTGACCTTTCCCACACGGGCCTTGCTCGCCTCGCTGAAAGCGGATACGGAGGCAAGACGAACAATGTTCAGGTCGGCGACCTCGCACCAGTCCCCCTCGGAGGCCAGGCTTGATGTCAGGTCAAGAAACAGGCTCCGGCTGTACTGTGCCGGGTAATCCACGGTGATGACCCATAACTTGTACTTCCATTCCCGGCCGATGGAGATTTCATCTTCCGCATCCGTCTTTTCACGGTTCGTATAGCCGAATCGGATCGGTACGGAACCTGATGTTTTGGAAGACCTGACCTTGAACGATACCAGCAGGCGCTCCGGGTATCCGACCGGTTCTTCCAATGTCAGCATCAGCCCGAAGGAAGCGTTTCCTGCCGGTTCCGCGTTGCGGATAATGCGGACAATGCGTGTCGCTTCCGAATCGGCATCCAGATATTCCGTTTGCAGCATGCTGCCATAAACGGCGTACCTGGACTTGTCCGGCACTCCCGCCATGCCTCCGTCCATGACGGGATAGCACAGGGAGCGTTCGGTCGCCATGCCGTCGATGACATCCATATAGGGTGAATCGCTGTCAGAAGCCGTCAGGTACAAGGCGCCGCTACGTGCCGTATCGAACAGGTTGGTAATCCGCACGAAGTCCAGCAGTTCACCGCCCTGCGGTTCGTCCCCGTCCAGCAATGCCCCGATGAAATAAGGGGCGTCCTTGTCTCCGACAAGCTCCGTTCCGGTTTCTGTCACGCACATCAGCGAATAGACGGTACGCTCCCGTTCGGCATATTGCCTGCGGATGATATCCCCGGCTTGCAGTCCCTGTGTCTTCTGCGAGTCGGGGGCAATACGGATCTTGTATGTCGGATAACGGAATACGGACATGGATTATGACAGTTTTTCCACGGTGTCTCCCGAACAGCTGTCGCTGATCCAGAAGGAACCGTTGGTTACCGAAGTCTTTTCGACCTCGAACTCATAGGCGCGGAACTTACGGCGGGCCACCACCTCGTCGAATGTGGCGGAGACGCCTCCTGTCGTCCGGTTCCGGCGGACAGCCCATCCGCTTCCGGAAAGGCCCGGGGAAAAGAACTCCGAAGAGAGCGACCCGGTAAAGACGCTGTTTCCGTAATGCCGGATACCGTCCTCCACCGCTTGCAGGCGTAACGCCTCTGTCAAGTATAGGATTCTGTCAGTAATCCGGGTGGGCGACGCATGGATTCCGATATGCCCGGCTGCTTCCAACGGAACAGCGACCGTAACGAAATCGGCATCGGTGCGGATATGGAACGATTCGCTGTGACGGTTCTGCGGGGCATAACAGCTCACGGACGGACGGTGTGAAAAATCCGTGCTGTGAGGGATAGCCGTCCTTACGTCCTCTTCCTCGTAGATTACCTCGGAAGAAAGCGATACGCGCTCCCTGTCGCCTGTGAACATAAATCCCTCTGCTGTGCCCATCCGCAAGCGCTTGTGGATAACGATACCTTCATCGGAAGTGTCTACCCGGTATGAGGAGAGCAGGTCGGCGCCGTAGTTGTGGCGGACAGTCAGCGAGCCCGGAAAACAAGCCTTTCCGTAAGGGGAAAGCATCAGACACTCGCCGTCCACGTCCGATATGCCGGAGAACAGGCGTATCTTCGGGGTATGGTCGCCGCCTAAAAGAAGGTCACCGCCGATACTCCCGAACTGTATCTTGTCCTTGTCGGTACAGAGCAGTACGGGAACATCTCCGATCCGGATGCCGAATCCGTCCAGGAACGAGAGGAACCCGCCGAGCGCGACATCCTCTTCCGAAAACGAAAGCAGACATTTCCCTTTGTCGCCCAGTTCCACGCCTTGCAAGGCTTTCAGTCCGCCATCCATGACCGTACTCCCTCGCACCGTCAGATTCCGTCTCACCATGCCGTCCCGCATCGTCCAATCCACCGTGTCCGTATTGGCGTTGCCACGATGATAGACATCCTGCCCGCCCACGGCCAGCCGTGTCGGGGAGATGGATATTCCTGTATCCTCGTCCCCGATAATCCATGCCCCTTTGGAATGTACCGTCGCATCCAGAAAGTCTATATGGGAAGCGTTGATTGTAGCGGTGGCCTTGTCCGCGTCGTAACGGAGCAACTGCCTGCCGCCGATATGCAGGCTGTCGCCCCCGACTTTCAGGTTGCCGGTAATCCTGATACCGTACTCGATGGCAGTTACCACACCTTCCGGATCGGTAATGTCCTGCGAATAGGTTTCCAGGATACGGGTGTTTCCAATGCCGGCTTCGAAACCGTAATTGGCACTGAGCTTGCCGGTCATGTCACCGCCCGATTTCTTCAGGTAATCCAACAGCAAGCCACCGCTTCCGGAACCGCCTTCTCCCGTAACGGCTCCGGCAATGGCGGATGCAAAACCGTAAGCGGTATTCTTCAGTCTCAGGCTGGTCTCGTCGCCTTCCTCGATGCCGTAAGGATGCTCGTCGTCCTTTTTCTGCTGGGCATTGAAAAAGTTATGGTACAGCTGTGCATAGATGGAATAGCACAGGCTCTCCTTGTCGAGGGTTTCTATATCGGGATGCAGTTGTACGCTCATTTGGTATAGCTGGTCTTGGAAAGAAATTTCTGGATACGTGATGTCAGCGAGATGAAGTTCGGCATATTGATCGGCGACATCGTGCCCATCAGTGTGGGAGTCATGATTTTCGAACATTCCGTCAGGAAGTCGAGCATCAGCCGGGCAAGCTCATTACCCAGAACCAGCGGCTCGGTGGCATTCTCGTCACCGAGCGTCACCTTGTTGTCGGCAACGGCAACGGTCGTGGAATTGACCTTTTGTACCACTTTATCTGCTGTCTGTCTGACTTCAGACTTGTCCACCGTATGCGTGATGCTTTCCGCATCGATAACGGTTGTCGCTTCCTTGTCCTTGTCATTCCTAACGGTTGTTGTGACGGCCGTCGGCGTATAGTGGGTGGAGGTCTCGTTACCGGTGGTTTCCAGTTCGTCGTAGTCCGGGGAAGAGTCGTTTTCCGGATCCAGTTCCTCCATTTCGGTCACGCCGATGACGGTTTCCGTGCGGGCATTGAGCCGCAGGATATCCACATGGGAGAAGTTAACCACATAGGCATAACGGGTGGCGGCATCCATGAAGATGGTCACGTCGGAAAAAAGTGCGGGGACGATCAGGAAGCCGCCTTCGCTGTTGGTGGCGGCCGAGAGCAACACGCCTTTATGGATAACAGGTTCGGCGGAGGCCGTCTCGTCCGGGTACTCGCCGACATCAATGGTACCGCCGTAGTCGGAAAACTCCTCGTCCGAGGGGTTGTCGTGTATCTTGGCGACATAGCCGTGTATCATGCGGGCCGTACCGATACCGGACATGCCTCCGGGAGCCAGATTGATACGCTCCATACTCCGTCCCAAGGCTATCTTGCGGATAGCCTCACGGATAAGCAACTGGTTGGATTTGTCTGAAGACATGAGTTTTTTGAAAGAATAGGAGGAGCATAGTTTATTGGTTGCCAATTATTTTGTACTTTTGCAAAGACAATGATATTACTTATGAAACAAGAAATTTTAGAATCCTATATTACATATATATTTGATTTCTTTCAAAAATCAAGATGCTTTAAAGCCGGGCAAGGTAACATGCTCAGAAATTTTAGATTTGCAGCTGAAAAGCAATTTACTCGTAATCAATTGGGTATATTGTATTTCCTGGTAAATACCCTCATTGATAATGGCTATCTCTACTTAAAAGATAGAGATTTTATAGCTCTTACGGAGAATGGTGCCGATGTTATAAATGGGGGAGAGTGTGTTATTCCTAAAATTTCCCTTGAGCGGACAATTTATGAAAAAGAGACCAGTAGATCAGATATATATGAACAGCTTTGGAATATTATCGGATCGAACAAAGAAAATGATTATGCGCCGCTGTATGTAGATGGACCATTGTTTTATAATACAATCAGGCCATATTTAACAACATTGTCGTTACCTCATACATATGGGGAATATATGGCAGAATTGCGGGAAAAGGAAGAATTTACATCAAGAATTAAATGGTATAGGACTTTATTTTTAGCTCTTGATGAGAATGATGTACAAAAATTCCTCAAAGATTTGTCTATCAAAATAAACAGGCTGCTGCTAATGAATACTCCAAAAGATGCGATACAAGAAGCTTTGAATCCTTGGGCAGATGTAGACATTCCTACAATCGATAATACGCCTCTGCCTGAAATTCTCAATAAAGTGGCGGAAGAACCAATTGTGAATAAAAACAAGCCGTTTGTGTTGATTTCGTATGCGTGGGAGGTAGAAGACAATGTCTTTATGAATTGGATTCAAACTTTCGCCAAAGATTTGCGAAGACGAGGGATTGATGCTCAAATAGACCAGTATCAACCTCATGGAACTGACTTGCCTAAATTTATGCTTGAAAGCATCCGTAAGGCAACTAAAGTTCTGTGCATTCTGACTCCAAAGTATAAAGAGAAAGCTGAATCCGGTAAAGGAGGTGCCGCTTATGAAGGGGGTATAATATCACATGAAATATATAACAATCAGGGAACCACTAAATTTATACCGGTTGTACGCAAAGGGTCTTTTGAAACTTCGACACCGGATTTCATTAGTGGAAGAAAAGGTTTTGATTGCTCTACTGACGATAAATACAATAGCGAACTTCCGAATATTATCAAGGTAATAAACGAAGAACCATTGATAGAAATTCCTCCTGTTGAATAACGGTAAATCTTATTTCCTAATTTTATACGGAATACTCAGTTGTTGCCTGTATCCACCCACCCCGAAAGTAGTCGTTACCTCTTCCACGAGGTATACGCCGTTCTTGGAAGGATTACGGTAGTCGATCAGTTCCACCTGTACGGCAGGAGACAGTCCGAAATCCCCGAATACTGTCACATTGCCGGTGATTCCGTTCAGATTGTAATTCCGAAAGTATTCCGTCGTCTCTTCTACAAGCCGGTCGGAATTGATTCCGACATGAGGTGACATATATGGTACGATGGTATATGTGGATAAATCCACCTTGGTCCTGGTCTTCGCTCCTGATGCCGTCGTGTTGCCCGTTACTTTGTGCGTCTTTTTTGAAATCTGCGTGGCATTGACCGTCTGAAACTCCTTGCTGCCCGGCGTCGCCGGGTCGTATTCAGGATTCATGCGTACTGTCACCTCAAAGAATTTTTCATCCGTCCCGAGTGCCTTGCCCGTCACCGCCAAAAACTTCGGATCGGTCTTGACCACTTTCAGGTTGCTCTGCGCCACATGCTCGTTGAAGTATATCCTGTACGGTCCTGTCGATTCATCCTCCGGGAATACCGGCTGAGCCTTGCTGGACGAATAAGGACGCCCGACGGCAATGGACGGTATGGCCCCGTCATCATCGGCATCGTATTTTAAAAAACAGTAGACCTTGTACTTCGACCATTCGGAAAGGATATCCGCTACCGTGAAGTTGTCCGTGACCTTTACCTTGCCGATATGTATCTCAAACCGCTTCGTATCCGAGTGTATCCTGAAGCCGGTATCTTTCAGGATATTATACTTGCCTTCCAGCACCTCGTTCACCGTCGTCCCTTTCGCCGGGGTCTCGAAATGAGGTGCCTGTTTCAGTTTGAGTTTGTAGGCCATATTCTCACACTGGATTTCCAGCGTGCTGTCCGAATTGTATCCGGTAATGTATCCGTCGAACATATTTTTCAGCACGCCGTTGTAGCCCAGCTTGATATTGATGCGCTGTCCGACCTTGAATGTCGTCTCGTCAACCAGACGCTGCGCGCTGCGTTTCTCGATGATGACACCGTCCTGCATCACCTCCGTCGTTATCCTCGACACGTCCTTGCCCTCCAATGTCACGTTCCCGATAATCGTGGAGCGGCATACCGACCCTTTCGGGAATATCACTTTGGCCGTTCCGATCAGCTTCTTGTAACTCTCGTTGATTTCGAGCGACTGGACTTCCGTAATCTCCACGCCGTTCTGTATCCTCATCGGATTGGATGGGTCGGCATCCCCGATGGTGATGCGACAGCAGAGGATATCCATTGCAGCTATACCCATAAACGTGTCAGTTTAAGCAACGAGGCGGGGTCGATGACCTCCGTACCGAATTTAACATACTTGATCCACTTGTTCGTGTGCTTGATGGCCGTGTCCACCTTTTCCTGTTCCGCCAGTTTCAGTTCCACGGCTTCCGATGGCTCCACGGCGACACAGTTCAGCGAATACGGCTGCACGTTCCGGCAATCCGTAGGCTGTAAGGTATAGCCCTGTATAATCAACCGTGAAATGTTGAACTGGCGCAATACCGTGTTGTCGCAATCGATGACACCCTTGTATTGTACCAGCCTGATAAACTTGGACACTTCCGCCTCGGGATACACGTCCGGGTATTTGGAGGTGATCTTGCCGTTGATGGTAATCTCGAGGTCACCCCCGGATATATATTCCTTGCGGGTATAGTCCCGCCCCTGTACCCGGGTCAGCAGGATATTGTTCCGGCTGCTGACCTGTACCTGCGGTCCCAGGTCCACGAATGTCACCAGTCCATACCGGCTGTTCGGCAAAACCTTGCACTCGCTGTTGTCATAATACTTCCCCTCCTCTGATATGGACAGTTCCAGAAAATCCGCCACTGTCCGGCCGACGATGGAATCGATATGGTTTTTCTTCTGCGCCACCGCCTGCTGTTCCCTGATGAGCTGGTAGTACTGTCCGGTCTTGTTCGCAAGGCTGGACTGCGACTGTGTCTGAAGATATTTGTCCCGCACCTGCTGTTCCCAGTATTTGAGGTATCGGGGATAGGAACGTAGCAACCCGTAAGCCGTCTGCGAGGCAACCTGTATGGCTGCCCGTTTGAGCAGGTCATGGTGCCTGGAGAAGTAATGTACCTGCCCGTCCTGCAATTCGGCAAGCCCCATGCCCAACGCCAGACGCGTGGCGTTGCTGATGTATCCGCCAAGCGAACCGTGGTTGAGTATGCCTCCGCTCAACAAAGTCGAGGCCGCGATTTGTATCAGTCTTCCCATAATCCTTTCATTTTATGCGTTCCAGGAGGCATCGAAGTCATGCACGACATCGATGAGCGCCTGTGCCAGTTGTTCTTTCAGGTTCTGTATCTCTTCCGTCTGCCCCTCCTTCGACTTCATCAGGTCGATGGTCCTGACACTGAGCAGGCTCTCTATGTTCACGATGACCTGTTTAGGTGCCGCCGAGGACAACCGCCCCGTGCCGGAATAGTTGCCGCCGGCCCCTCCGTCATCCAGATGCGTGTTGGTAATCGGGTTGGCAGCAAACGGACGTGTATCGTTGGAATCCGGTTCGTTGCCGTACTGGTCGGGAGTGAAGCCCGCCACGCGGAGGATGTTCTCGGCTGCCTCCGCCGAACCTCCGAAAGTCTGCCGGAGCGATGAAAAGAACTTCACGAGTGTCGTATGTGCCAGCTTGCGATGCGCGATGTTGTCTATACGCTGCGCATCGGTGGCGTTCTGCCCCAGTGCCCGCTGTTTCCATAGCCCGTTTTCGTCCTGCTCGAATCCCCAGGCCCTGAACTGGTCAAAGTCGAACCCTCCCTTACGCATCAGCTCATGCGCATTGGCGGCACTCGATATGGCATTCCGATAAGCGGTGGCGGCACGCACAATCTCCGGAACGGTCTGCGTGTTCATGTACCGGGCATAGTCGTATGTGCGGGCGGCAACCGCTTCCGACCTGTCCCCGATATCATTCACATAGACGGCCTTGCCATCCTGCATACGCCACAAAGACTTGTCGAGATCCTTCTCCTGTTGCCCGAAACGCTCCTTTACCGTCTTGAGGAAAGCGTCCACTTCCAATACCGTACCCATCTTCCCGAACTCGGCGTACGCGGCATCGATACGTGTCTGGCTGTCGCGTTTGGCAAGGGTGACAAGCGCATCCCTTATGTCATCCTGACGGGCTTTGTCCATGTTATACACATGGTCTCGCGATACCATCCCCTCAGATGAAGCGATGGCAAATTCCCCCAAGAACCCGGCCCACCAGTTGGATGTGAAGGCTCCGATTTTATGTCCCGAAGCCTCTTCGATACTTTTGCCGGCAACGACCTCGTCCACGGCACGCTTTGTCTTGACAGCCATGTTATAGGTCTCGCTCAGGGAGGAGTAAAGTGCCTCTATGGACGGATAACGGTACTTGCGGTTCGATTCGATCTCTTCCAGTACGGCATCCTTCGCCTCCTTTATCTTCCAGGTCTTGTAAGCCACCCATCCCAAAGTCCCGACCAATGCGGCTATACCTGCCGTGGCGGCAACCGCGCCTGTACTGATGGCACTCAACGAGGCGGCAGCACCGGTCAGTCCGCTGCCGGTAGCCACCTGTGTGGCAAACAGCGACTGCAGGACTCCTTTGGCTCCGATGACACCGCCCCCGGCCATCAAGGCGCGGTTCATCGCTCCCCGTCCCGCCACGCCTGCGGACTGCATGGCCGACACGATGGCCCGCTTCTGGGCAAACGAAACCTTACCGATACCACCCGCCCCCAGCAGCCCCTGCACGGCACTGATTGATGTCGTGGCCGCAGACTGTTTGCCGATAAACCCCATGGCGATGCCGATATTCGTCAGGGCTCCCGCCACCTTGAACAGCCGGGTCGCGACAACGCCTGTAAAGACAAGCGGTTCTATCCAATGGAAATTGCGGGTCACCCATGCGCCGATATTGCCGATCACGGTGAAGATGTCCAACAAGGCATTCCCGATGGACACCAGGCCACGGGTAAATTCCGGAGCCTTGAACTTTGCCAGAAAAGTGCGGAGCACAGTGCGGATAGAGGGTTCCAACACCTCGTATGCCTGCATGAACCCTTCGGTCAGCTGGGAGGTCACCTGCGCCCACAATCCCTTGGTCGTATTCTGCTTTACCAATGCCAGTTCTGAGGAAACGCCCTGGGACCCCCGGTTATATGAAGTCAGTTCTCGTAGTTTGTCGTAGTTCTTCAGGAACATCATCGCCGCGTTACCGCCAATTTTCCCGAAGATTGCCTGGACATCCGCCATCGACGCGCCCTTCTTGTTCAATTCCTCGAAAATGTCCGCTATAGGACGGAGTTTCTCGACCTGCACCCCCTCGATGTCGCGCATTTCCGTGAACCGGATGCCCAGGCGGTCCAGAACTTCCTGTGCCTCCTTGGTAGGTTTGGCAAAACGTGTGGAAAGAGCACGCAACGAGGTTCCCGCCAGCGTTCCCTTCAGACCCATATTGCCCAAAAGACCGATGGCGGCACTGCTTTCCGTGAAGTCCACGCCCGCCATACGCAGGTAACCGGCAGCCATCTTGTATGACTCCGCCATCTCCACGATATTCACATTCGAGCGGGAAATGGTGGAGGAGATAATGTCCGCCACGCTGTCCATGCTGTCGTTATGGATATCATAACCGGCCATGATGTTCGTGGCCAGGTCGGCGATATACGACACGTCGTTGTCACCGATAAGTGCCAGGTTCGTGATCGGGCGGATGGACTTGTTGATTGTCTCGATATTCATGCCCGCCATCGACAGGTATTTGACGGCACCGGCAATCTCCACGGCTGTGTATTTCGTGTCGATGCCGATTTTACGGACATGACGGGCCATACTGTCAAAACGGGTCTCGAATGTCTTGAGGTCGCTGTCCGCCACACGGAGGATGGAATGTGCCGATTCCATGATGTTGGAATAGTCGATGGCCTTCGTCAGTTCCGAACGGATCAGGCTGTAACCCATATAGGCATTGAGCATCGAAGCGAACGGGAGGTTCCTGAGTGACGGCGCTTTCGAATACTGGATACGGTTGATGGCGGCACGGCGTTTACTGCGGTAGAGCGTACCGGCTGCAGTATGTTCCCGCTGCATGAGCCTGACGGACTGCATCGCATTGCGCTGTTCCTGCCGTCTTGCAGCCTGCTCGGCCTTTATACGTTCCGTTTCTGCCTTACGGCGTGCCTGTTCTGCCTGCCGGCGTATTTTCTCCGCAGCACGGGCGGCATTCTTGCACTCCCGTTCTTTAGCCCGCGCTTCATCGGCACGCCGCTTTTCCGCCGCGGCGGTTTCTGCCAGAGCCGCCTTACGGCGCTGGTCTGCGGTAAAGAGCTCCTCCGCGTGGACCAGTTTCTGGCGATGCAGCTGCTGTCCTGCATAAAGCCGTTCCATCAGTTTTTGCCGGGCCTTTTCGGGCATTACGAAGGCCTGCGGAGCATATGGCACCGGAACGGAAGGTGTGAGTCCTTCGGATGGTATGCCTCCCTGCATGTTGAAAGAAATGACAGAAGCACTTTTGATACGACCCAATAGGGAAAGTATCTGCTGCAACCTGTTTTCCGCCGTCCCGGTCTTGATTTGCAGTTCCCGGTCACGTTCCATGGAAACCAGGGCGGAGTTGATTTTCCCGATGGCTTTGGTAATGCGTTTCTGCGCGTCTGCCATCGTGCCAACGGACGAGGCGGCATTCTTTTCGATCTCCGCTTTGCGCATCTCGGCAGCCTTTTTCTCGTAAAGGCTTTTGGCGTTGGCCTTGATTTTCTTGCTGTCCAAAGCCTGACCGGCATTGATGGTCAGGCTGATGCCTTTGGAAAGCGTGGAAATATCCGTGAGTAACCCCTTGATACGTTCCAGCTTCTCTTCGCTTTTTTTCGTATCGATGGTCAGGCGGTAATCGAAATTACGTTTCTTGCCGTTCTTGGTGCGGAACACGCGGTCTATCTCGTCCATCATATTCTTGATGTTCGTGACGGCCGGAGTCAGGGACGCTTTCGCCTGTACCAGCTTGCCTACCGCCTCACCGAAGGCGATAACCTGCTTGGTGCCCTGAGAGGCATCCACGTTGATGGAGTAGTTGACCTGATAGTTCTGTTCCTGAGCCATGGTAATGGGTACTGCGTTAAAAGAATAGTCTTTCCGCAAGGGCGGAGATTATGAAACGAAGGCCGCCGCAAACCGGAAGCTTACGGCGGCAGGTCAAGGAGTCCTCTCCGGCAATGACATCGGAACGGGCATACGGCTGATGAGCATCTGCTCGTGCAGCCACAACGCCTCTTCGGAAAGCATCGCGAACTCCTCGTCGGAAATCGTGTCGAGGTTGACGCCGGGAAAGTAGTGGCGGACATAGATCATCCGCTGGCGGATGCGCTGCTCGTCGGTCACTACCCACCGGCTTATAAGTTTACCAGGACACTCTGGCGGGTGGTGATCAGCTCGGAAAGCTGTCCCATCAGACCGAACAGGAAGAGCGACTCGTCGTCCACGAGTTCCTTATCTCCGTCCACGAAGCAGTCGCGGGCCAACGTGCGCATGGCGATTACCTCGTCCTTTTTGGAAGCGGCCATGAATTTGCTGAACTGCGGAAAGCTCGGTTCGGACATGTAGGCCACATAAATCTCTTTCTCGCCGTTTGCGGTGTCTCCGAAAACGACCATCGGACAAATCTTGCGGAGTTTCTTCTCCTCTTTCAGTTTGAGGGCTTTTTCCTTGATCTTGATCTCCTGTTCCAATGAAAGCATTTTTTCGTCCATATCGAATTTGTTTTGATTCACCGAAAGAGTAGGACAAAGAATCGTGGAAAGGTTGAAGACACGGTTCTTATTCACTTGTAATCCATATGTTATACAAAAAACTTCTTTGCTCCTGATATTCCCAGATCAGTCTTTAAAGGAAATTTCGCTGAATATATTTCATATATTTCTTTGATATATAGTATATAATCGTTAATTTTGCATATTCTCAAACATAAATGATTATGTGCAAAATAGATGATTTTATAGATGTGACAAGCCGGTACATCGCTGAATTGCTTGATTTGAGGGCGGACATCAGGCCGGTCGAAAAGGATGTCTTGCATACATTCCCAGCCAATATTACTGCCGGTTATACATTTTGTACGGCTAACTTGTTGGGGCATGACGTAGTTCTTCTGTATAGTGCAGACAGTTCTGCATATACTCCGGGGCAGATGCGGAAACAAAAAGAACTGGTTGAGCGAAAAGCCCAATGCCCGGTAATATTTGTATTGCGTACAGTGGCGGCCTATAATGTACGGCGTCTTGTCAGACATCGTGTAAATTTCATCATACCGCAAAAGCAAATGTTCATACCGGATTTGTTGATAGATTTGAAACCGCATAAAAATAATATCGGGGGCGGTGAAGAAACGCAGATTCCTGCAATTGCCCAATGCATAATCCTTTATCATCTTGAAGTAAAGTCTCTCGAAGGGAAAGGAACTTATGATATTGCAGATCTTTTCAACGTGTCGTATGCCAATGTAAACCGGGCGGTCAGATGGCTGAAAGATAAAGAAGTTATCGCTTTATCCGGCGGCAAGACAAAGAGTATGATATTTCAGTTCAAAAAGCGTGAATTATGGGACAGGATGTTGCCGTTCCTGGCGAACCCCATCGAGCGGATTGTATATACCGATAGTCTGCCTGATGAAGTATTTTGTATTAGTGGAGTAAATGCCTTGTCGGAATATTCAATGCTGAACAAGGAAAAAAATGACACTTATGCCATTGCAAAAGAAGAAGCTCGACGGTTGCAAATCCGGACAGACAAGGAATATGGCGAGACCCGCATAGAGATATGGCGTTACAATCCATGTTTTTTCTCAAAAAACGGCATTGTAGACAAATTGTCTTTATTTCTGGCCATGAAGGATATGGATGATGAACGCATTCAAATAGAATTGGAAACTATGATAAATAATATGATATGGTAAGAGGAATTGATAAATTCAGGGAGTTTTTCACCGGATATGAAGGAAACTATGTCATCATAGGTGGTACTGCCTGTGAAATGCATGAAGAAATATATGCACAAACTCCAAGGGCGACCAAGGACATAGACATTATACTGATTGTGGAGGCGCTGTCTTCGGATTTTGCTGCAAAATTCTGGGAGTTTGTAAAAACCGCAGGGTACAGACAAAGGAATAAGGGAACCGGGAACGGGGAATGCAGGCATGAATATTACAGGTTCAAGGAACCGGGAAATCCGGATTTCCCGTATCAGATAGAACTCTTTTCACGAAATATCGGGGTTGTCAAATTCCCGGACGATGCCCACATTACCCCCATTCCGGTTGATGATGACCTGTCAAGTCTGTCAGCCATTTTGATGGATGATGACTATTATAATTATACCATTGAACACAGCACGTTGGAGGAGGGCGTACATATTGCGAACATTGAAAGTCTTATCTGTCTGAAATGCAGGGCCTATTTAGAAATGACCGAGCGGAAAAACAATGGAGAACAAGTGGACAGCAAACATATCGTCAAGCACAAGAAAGATGTATTCCGGCTGGTTGCCATGCTTGCTCCTGCCGACACCTACGAAGTTCCTGATTCGCTTAAACAAGATGTTGACAGGTTTTGCCTGGCTGTCAAAGAAGAAGTGCCAAACTCTGATTTTTTCAAATCGGCAGGACTTAAAAGCATTTCCGGAGAACAGTTATTGGAACAACTTGAAGCCAATTTCATAACACAACAATGAGAATCCAATACGCATCCGACCTGCATCTCGAGTTTCGGGAGAACAGCAGTTTTTTGAAGCACAACCCGCTGGCTGTTGCCGGAGAAGTGCTTGTCCTTGCCGGAGATATAGGATATATCGGAGATGAGAACTACTCCAGACATCCGTTCTGGGACTGGGCTTCCGGAAATTACAGCCGGGTCATCGTGGTTCCCGGAAACCACGAGTTTTACAAGATGTTCGACATAGACAAGCTGTATAACGGCTGGTCGCTCAAAATCAGGGAAAACATCACCTGCCACTATAATGCCGTTATCCCATTGGGTAACGATATAGAATTGATCGCTACCACACTGTGGTCACATATCCTGTTGCAGGATGCCTATGAAACTGAGGCAGCCATCACAGATTTCCGCAGGATGCGTTACGGCAGCGAACCGCTGGACTGGACAAGGTTCAATGACGAACATTCGCGCTGTTTCCGTTTTCTGGAACAGAGCGTAAAACAAAGTACTGCCAGACATCTCATTGTCGCCACTCATCATGTACCGTCATTCGAACTGATGGCGCCGGAGTTCAAGGGCAGTCCGCTCAATGGGGCATTTACCGTGGAGCTTGGCGGTTTCATTGCAGACAGCCCGATTGAATACTGGATATATGGCCACTCGCACCGCAATATCAATAAGGTCATCGGAAACACCCGGTGCATATGCAACCAGTTGGGCTATGTGTTCAGTAACGAGCATACGTCATTCGATAAGGAAGCGCATATTTCGATTTAAGTCTGCCATACATAAATCCCGTCTGTCAGCCAAGGTCAATATCCGGCAAACAGACGGGTTATTATGTAACAAATTTATGGTTGACTATTGAAGTCGTGGCTTCACCAACTTCCCGTCGATACCGCATGTTTCCAGAACCGCGGTATTTTCTTTGTTGAAGGCGATCAGGCATGACGGCGCTCCGGCCGTACCACCCTGTTCCCCCGTAACATGGTAAAAACTGAGCCGTCCCTTGATAAAGAGTATTGAATCGGCGTTTGGGAATATCAGTTCGTGGAACAGGCGCGTGTCCGTGCGGGCAAAAGTGAGCGCGACGGCATTCCTGTGTTCGACACACCTGCGGATAAACCGGACAATCAGTGCAGTGTCATAGGGAGGATTGCAGAACACACGTCCGAACCAGGGTTGTTGCAGGCCGTCATCCTCAATGGTATAGTGATGTCGCGCCGTATCCCATGGGCGGTTTACGGGCGAACACGGATCCAAATCGAACGGCCCCAGCCTCCGAAGCAGGCAGGGAGGCGTGAGCCATTCGTTCTTTCCGGTAGAAGATTTCCCCTCGAAAGTTACATCCATGACAGCTTAGATTGTATCACCCGAGCCGATTTGGATATCGAACGGGTTGAGATCGAATTCATGGGTGATATTGGTATCATCCTGCTGTGACTCGAGACAATCCTCCGTGAAGATGCAACCTTTGAGCGTTACGGTCGTCGTTGTCCAGTCCTCGCCGGCCATCGGGTTGGCAAAGCTGATAATCAGGTCGAACTCGCCGATTTCGAGCAGCGAGCCGTACACCGAACGCAACAGCTGTTGCGTGGCATAGTCCATCGTGATGCTCGCCGTATAGGTAATGTTCCCGAACCCCCTCGACACCGGCCGTCCTCCCATGCCGTAGTTACTTTCGACCTTGCGCTTCTTCGACCATTTGATGGCCGACACGCCTTCAAGGGTCGTGGAACCTTCATCGATTCCCAGGGCGGTCGATGACAGGGTTATCATCGACCACGAGTATGCTACATTGTTGATTATTGCCATATGCTATGTCTTATTTGCGGTTAATGACAGTCCTTCCTCTACATAAATCTTCACGGCCACGCCCACCGGGACAAGGACATAGGAGATGCGCAGCGTGTCGTCCACCAACACGTTCTGGTTCGGGTCGATAGTGACGGCGTATCCTGAAATTTCCTGCGCCGCCTGCATCTTGGCCAGTATATCCCCGATGAGTGTCTTGAAAGCTGTAATCTTCGACGGGGCGAGGAACCCGGTTGAAGGATTGACCATCAGCGGTGAGTTCACATACGGCAGCAGGGCTGCACGCACGGCACGGCGGCTCTTGTTGATGGTGCGGTTCCGGGCAATGGTACGGAAATCCCCATGTGAGCATGTCTGGTCTTTCGAGATGTAGATCCCGTTCTCGCGGCCGGCATACTTGATGGGAAAAATATACCCCTTATCGTCGAGTTCGTCCAGCAGTGACGGGGAGAGTGACTCGTACCGGTTCAGGCTGAGGAAGTTCTCCTCTGCCTCGTCGAGGTTGATGTCCCCGAACCCCAACTCTATTTCCTGGAAATCGTCCGCGAAGAGATTGAACTGCTTGACCCATGCGATGGATTCGTGCACGTTGGCCTTTGCTATGGCTCCCATAACCGCTCCCAAAAATCCCACGGGCGTATGGTTCCTGTTGCACATCTGCATCGTGGAGATCTTTTCGTGATGCGCCTGGCCGAATATACAGCTGATACGGCTTGATTCACAGATGCATGAAGGTATTTTATTCAGGTCAATCTGACGCCCCTCAGTCGTATCCGCCCCCGTATTGGAAGGATTGGCGGAAAGGATGAGCGAGAGCGGCTGGTTCTGCTCCGCAAGCCCCACGGCCACGTCGTTGAGCCCCTTTACCAGATTGAGGTTGTATTGTTCCGATGCGCCGTTCGCTTTCCACAGCGGCTGTTCCGTCCATATGCCTATCTGGTTGATCATACCCCCGGCAGCACGCTGCATGATTTCCAGCGCATCCCAGTTCGCCGAACAGTCCGCGAACATCACGTAGAGTTTTCCTGAACCGCCCGGATTGCCGGACATGCGGAAAAATTCACGGATATGGTATGCCGGGATGCCGTGCAGGAAATTGACATTCATCTCCTCCTCGTCGGTTGCCTCCACACGTTCGATGATACCGAAGTCGTTCACGGCGGACTTGAACGAGGTGATGTAGCAGACATCGCCAGGCTTGAGCCTGGTCTCATTGGTTTTACCATACCCCTCCGTGAAAAGCGTCGGCTGGAGGGACACGTCGAACAGCAGTCCCGTCACCTTCTCGCCCGACGAGCCGGTATCGTAAGGAATATTGCCGTCCACATCCTTGATAAATACATTACCGAGTGCCATTATGATTTCTTTTTAAGTTCGTTGTAGAAAGGATTCCTGTAGAGTACGGCCTTGCCCCTGATGGCGGCCGCCGTGTCCGGCGCATAGGTTCCTCCGTGCGTGTCGATGTACAGCGACGGATATGCCGGGAACTTTTTCAACAGGGACAGGATGTGAGGCTCTGTCGTCTCCTCCGACCCTGCATTCCCTTTCCCCGCGGTCTTGGCCGGCAGCCTGTCTTCAGTCTCGCCGCCTGTCCCGAGGTTTTCCGATGCCGTTTCCGGAACGGGCACCGCCTGAGCCTCCGGTGCAGGAATATTATTGTTGTCTGTCTGCGGAGTTTCCTCCGTGTTGATTTTCTTTGCCATAACAGTAGAATGAAAATGGGGAACGGGGCCTTGCCTCCGCTCCCCGGGTGGATATTGAGAATGAAGAAAGGTGTGTTATTCGCTCTTCTTGTAGGCGGTATGGACCACGATCTCCGCCGGGCGGACGATGTTCACGTCCATTTTCATGCGCATCTGGAAAAAGAACAGCTCGGAGTTGGCCTGCAGACGGTCGATTTTCAGGATGTCCGTGTCGTTCGCGTAATCCACCCCCATCCACAGGTTGGAGTCCATGCCGGTGGAGAACTCGCCGAGCACCATCGTGTGTTCGGGGATTCCCACGACCGGGACGATGCGCTTGCCCTTGAAGCGATAGCGGTTGACCTCGGTATTCTCGGAATACTTGACCTGCTTGTCCGAGATATATTGGTCATACGCGTCCCAGGCGTCCCATCCGACCACAAAGGTCAGAGATGTCTTCTTTCGGATCTGCTTCGGACATTTCCTCCACATCGCATAGAGCGCCGCCTCCACCGCGGCCCCGTCCGTCAGCTCGGTCGTTCCCGAAATGATGCACTGCCCTCCGGCAACCACCTCGGCATCGGAGGAGTTCACATTGTCGAGGATCCGTTTGATGACCCCGTCAAAATATTTCTCCTTGTTGGCTCCGATTTTCGTGCAGCCTTCCGGTGCGGTAATCTTGGCCACCGTCTCTCCTCCGCGGGCGGAAGTCCAGATGGCGTTTCCGATATACTCGTTTTTCTTGTCCATAAGGAGACGGAGCATCGTCGCCTGGATTTTCGGGTCGAGCTCGCGGAACACGAGATTGCCTTCCGGCTGCGCGAAACGCCAGTACTTCTCGTAGTCCCTCGGGTTAAACTCGAGATAGACCATAAAATCGGACGGCTCAAGATGGCGTTCGGTGAACTGGTACTCGTTCGTGCCGTCATCGCCCTTGGCTCCGTGGATGGGTTGTGGGGTCGGCACGTTGTCCTGGATAATGTTGCCCAGCTTGATGGCAGGAAGCGTATAGCGGTGCTGGATGCCCGTCTTGATATGAATCAGTCCCTCGCGGACTGTATCATTGCCCTGCACGGTATAGGTCAGCAAGTCCTCAAGTACTTCGCCGCTATACCCGTTTTGAAGAAAGTTTACTGTATCAGCCATTGTCGTTTTAAGTTTTCCGTTGAAGAATGAAACTCGGCCGACTGGCGGATACCTGCTGTTTCCGCGCGAGACACTGCGGTCTCCGGCATGTCAGTTAAAATCGGGCGGACGCCCGCGGATAGTCTGTCAGAGCTTTCGGAACTTGAAATCCGCACCGACCACTTCCGCCACCTTCTCGGCCATCAGCTGTTCGGCGGTCTTTGTCGCTTCCGCCGTGGCCTGGATGTTGGCAGGGTCATCGGCGATTTCCTTCGAGATTTTCTCCCGCGCGGGAATGGAAGCCAGCGTGCTTTCCGCCAACTCGAAGTTGGAACCGGCCATCTCCACCCACTGCGTTTTCGCCTCACGGTCAATCTTGCCTTCTGCAATGGCATTCTCCACCAATGTCTCGATACGGGAAGCCTGCTCGTCCTTCTCTTTCTGCTCGTAGGCGGAAAGGCGTGCCGTCGCTGCGGCCAGGTCTGTCTGCAAGTTCCGGATGGAGGCGTCTTTTCCGGCGATGACGGTCTGCGCGTCGCTCAGTGATTTCTGTATTTCTCTGTATTTGGGTTCCATCGCGGCCAGTTCAGAGATACGTGCCATCACGTCCTTGACCTCACCGTCCTTCATGCCCAGCGAGGCTGCAATCGCCCCGTACTCAAAGCCTTGTGTCTTGTTTTCGTTTGCCATATCGTTTTCCGTTTCTGTAAGAGTAGGTTCAATGCCTTTGAAAGGTTTATTTCCCGCGCTGACACGGCTCATCAGTTCCTGGATGGCGGCCGTATCGGTCAATCCTTCTATCTCGTCATGCACTTTACGGCAAAGCTGCTTCGAGGTATGGATGACATGCTCCGCAGGTATGATGCCGGCCTTGACGGCAGCCTGTGCGTCGAAATAGGTCCCGTCCTTTCCTGCCTGTCCGTCCATGATGGCCCGCACATGCTCCGCTTTCAGGCCGAACCGTTTCCGGTAAATCGTCTCGATCTGTTTGGTAAAAGCCGTTACCATGTCCGACGGTTCCCCTCCGTCATCGTCCGGCAACATCGGGTTATGAATCATCAGTATGGCATAATCACGCATGAGAGAACGCTTGCCCGCCGCCCAGATGATGGAGGCCATCGATGCCGCGACCCCTTCGATGATACATTCCGTATCCACCGTGGCATTGGCGATGGTGGAATAGGTGGACATGCCGTAAAGGACACTGCCGCCCTCCGAGTTGATCAACACACGGATACAGGAGGGACGGATGATATTTTCCAAAAAGTCGAACTCGTCATTGAAACGTGAGGTCGTCTCTTCCGTCACGCGACCGAAGAAACGGATAACAGCCGGCTGGCCTGCCTTCGCCTCTCCGACGACATATTGAAGTGTGTTCATATCCATATGCAAGGGTTATTTGAACAAGAGTAGGCGGTGGGAAAAGAAAAGGTTTTGCACTGCTATTTATGGAAGTGGAAATATGAGAATCCATCCATTTATGGAAATGCGATTATCTTTACAGTATAATAGATTGTTCAAATTACAGACCGGTTGCAACTATTTGTATCAAGACCGGCATGCTGAACATTCTAAATTCAGCAAGTACAGAAAATGTATCATGAGTCTTGTATTATCTGCTGATTCATGTCTGTTTATACGCAGTGCGGATAAATCTCCTGCATGGATTTCAATTTTTCGATCCGGTATCCGAAAAACCAGATACTTCGTCATGTTCCGGACGCGGATGGAAGCCGTGTCCGCCGCTGTCATGTTGCGGCGCATCGCTGTGTTGGGTGAACGGGGGCATGACCACATACCTTTTTACCCAGTCCCTGTATTTCCACGCGGAAGATTCCCTGAACCATACCTCGTAGTCTATCCAGTACGCCTGCAACATATTGGTTGAAAGCGGCATGTCGAAATAGGTCAGGTTGCACCGCTCGCTCAGCGCCGGCTCATGGTTCTTGGCATCCTGTATGGCTACATTGAGCCGCTGGAAGACCAGAAACGCCTCGCATTCCTTGTCTTCGTCCGCATTGTTGAGCGTATTCAGGATAAACCGCACGCGCATGGTGGCGCGTCCCTCACCGATACGCTGTTGCTGTACCAGGTACCTCACGTTGATAAAGTGGATGAACACGGCAGGGAACACAGTCTCATACTCCGTGTTATCGTCACGAACAATGCGGGCGAACTGGCCGTTGTCGATAGCGACGGTTTTGAACAGGGGCGGCGACAACGGGTCGTCCGGATTCTCCCGCAGGGTCAGGACAGCCCGCTTAACGGCCCGGTATATCTCCACGAAAGGGTTCGCGGAAACTTCTTCAGGCAGGCTCTCCGCCGGTGCCGACGGTTGTGCGGGCTGTGGTGCGGGGTGTTTGTCTTTTATCATAGCGGCTGGTGTGGAAATCCTTTAAAAATCATATCTATGAAATGGACGGCGATATAGTCGTCCGTTTTCGGTGAGAATCCGATGAACTGCCGGTGTACGGGACGGCGCGTGGAATACTGGTTTACCGTGTACAGCCCGAACTTCGGATCGGTATTGTGTATGGCGGCATAATGCCCGTAACGCTCCTTGCTGCGTCCCCGCTTGCCCTTGACTGGAAAGCTCTTTTCCGTAGTCCACATGCAATACCTGGCGCCTTTCCGGAAGATGCGCGTACGGTCCGAACGCCGTCCCACTATGTCTGTCCGGCCGGCTTCCGACTGTATGCTCCGGGCCAGAGTCCCCGTATCGTTCATGAGAGGATGGGTGAACCTCTTTCCCCATTTGGAGGTACGAGGCGCCCATTTGCTACCGTTGAATCCCCCCGAAGCGAATGAGGACAGGAACTGCTGCCTGGTATAGTCACCGGCAGCAGTTGCGAAGTCGAATACGTTGAACTCTAGCCGGCTGGCCATGACGCGCGTACTGGTCCTGCTTACCCAGTGGCTGCAAAACTCATCAAGCGTTATCTTGGGCATAGGCGAACTTTCCTTTAATGCGTTTCACAATATCATTCATGTAACCCGGAAGCGGGACGGAGAAATAGCGGTGCGCATCGGAAAAGATACGCCCGCCGGTTGCCAGGCTCTCCCGGAAGACCGGATCCACCTTTTCCAGATAGTCTCCCTTATCCGGCAAAGCCGCCCGGACAGCGGCGAACCCCTCCGCGACCAGAAAGCAGCGGCATCCCCATTCGATCGGCGGTATCAGTTCCGGAGGAAACTCGGATTTGCGGAAGGAAATCCCTTCCAATGAAAGATGCCAGGCACGTACCCGTTCATCGCCTTGTGTCATGTAGGTAAGCACGGTATCCATATCCACCGCCATCCACCATGCGGCCATCGAGGCCGCGAAGAATACCTGGTTGTTCTCTTCCTCCGCATGGACGAGGTTATACCTGCGGCATATCTTTTCGTGTGCTTCCATGTCCTGTTCATCCGCTGTCTCGGGCAGTTCCCCGAGCATGGAATACTCCTCTGCCGCGGCAAAATCCACCAGGTTGTCTATGGCTGCAATCAGGATGTCACGCTGCTGCCGTTCCCTCTCTGTTGTAAAGGAGTTGTGATTTTTCAGTATCTCCAATGCCCGGTCCATGTCGATTCGCAGACCTGTCAGCGCACGGTCTATGAGGAAAGAGGCACGCAGGGTGATGATGTCCTCTATAATGTCGAGACGTTCCGCGCTGTTCTCCCAATAGAGGATCAGCCTGCGGAATGCATCGAAAATGACACGATACTCCTTTTCCGTATCGGATTCCGTGGTTGCAGATGCCCTGACAGCTCTGAACGGAGCGTTGTCCGGGAGCGGAAGACGGGCTTCTATTCCGCTCCCCGCAGAAAATTTCCGACCTTCGCCCCCCGGGGGCGTCCGTAACGCCGGAAATACTCCTCGTCCGACATGATGCCCCGGTCGTTGTGGCTGAGACCGGATGAGCCGCCTTCGGCTCCGAAACCTAATCCCGGGATAACATTGAGCTGCCGGCCCACATTGATACCGAACTCTTTCTCGATCTCATCGGCCGCCACTTCATATTTGTCCGTGATCAGCGAATAGAGCTTGATGCGGTCCTCGTTGCTCATCTCTATCCGGTTCGAATACCGGAACTCCAATCCTCCGGGGATATACCCGATAGCCACCAGGCGGGGGATTATCTCCTCGTTCATGATGTTTTCGATATACCGACGGTAGACTTCGATACGGTCGCGGAAAATGTCCTGGTGTGCTTTCGTGGAACCCACGTACGACTGCATCCCTCCGGCCATCGACTCGGAGCCGAGCACGAGGTTGGCAACTTCCTTGTTCACAAACTCGATAAGCCCGGTATATATCTTTTCCGAGTTGGACATGGTGAATGTCTTGATATCGACCTCGTCCTCAATGCCGGTAACCACCACCTTGTTCTGTGCCGCGTTGGCTATCTCGTTAGCCAGCCTCTTGCGGTCGGCGTTGCTCTCGCTGACCGTCTTTCCGTGGATAATCGGCTGTCCGTAAGTATGGGAAAAGTTCACATAGTTGGCCACCGTGAATTTCTTGGCCAGTATCAAAGGGGTCGTGGCGGAAAAAAGTCCCAAGTCGCCGGAGTTTACCAGTACATAACAACGGTAATATGCCGGGTCATGTAAATCCCAATGCGGCTCCCACAGTCCCTGCCGCTTCAGTACCGTTTTCTGGTCCGGTAACACATTACGCCGTTCGATGATGTTGACTTCCGCCAGCCTGCCCGTTCTGGGGTCAGTATGCGGCATGATTTCAAGCAGGGTGTACCCGTAGAGTTTGGATTCCACTATGCCCTTGATTATCTTGTCGAACTGCGAACCCTGTATCTTCAGGGAGTTCGCCACGTCCTTGATGTATTTTCCCTTTTCGTTTACACGGGCAAGCATATAGCGGTCGCCGAGAATCTGGCTTTCCAGTGTCTCGACAACGGAACGTATATGAGCGTCCTGTTGCAGGCAGGCTTCATACAGGTCAATGAGCCGGGCGCGGTCATCGAGAATATATCCCGAACCGGTATCCTGACGACATGAACGGTAGCGGTTGTTGCGCTCGATTTCGCGAACATACTCCTGAATTGTCTTTTTGGAGGTCTTAAAAATACTCTCCAAGAGTTCCCCGTTAAATGATTTGTCCGATGTAGCCATAATTTTTTTGTTTCTTGTTCAAAGAGTAGAGACAATCCTCAAGAGAGGTTTTTACGGCTAAAAGAATATATGGAGAACGGGACTCTTAATGCTTGATTTACAAACCGAAATATGCAACTTAAATATATAGATATTTCGGTTTTATTTGCGTTGTAAATATCTTATTATCAGTAATTAACAATTTATTAAAAGTGTAATTTATGTATATATTTATAGTGTATTTCATATTAAAAAGATATATCTTTGCACCACGTTAGATACAAATCCAAGAACAATGAAAAAGAGAACATGAAAGAAGAAAAGATTCCCTGCCGGATAATCCGGTACAGGGAGTTCCCCGATCTGCTTTTCGGAACGTTACGGGAAGACGGACCGGTCTATTTCGACGCGACACGCTTCATCCAGGCCAAAGGAGATGCACGCCGGCATAATGTCCGTGATTTCCGTGTCGCTTTCCATCACTGGGCAACGGCGTTGGCAGACGCCTACGGAATAGACAGGGAAAAGATGATCATCCGTGACGAGGCGTCGGGACACCTGTTAATTGATGAATGTCTGGCTCTATTATTTGTCGTTTACATCGATCCCGCGTTCGGTGTCTACCTTCTGGAGCGCGTGGACGAACTGCTGTCCGGTGGATTTACGGTTTCAGACACTTGGCTGGTACAGGCTGCCGGTCTTAGATTTACAAAGGAGGAATTAACGCAAATTTTAGAACAACATGAGACGCAGCACATTTAAACGACCCAAGATGGTGCTCATCTTCAACGGGGCACAGGTTCTTGTAGCGGTCACGCGCTCGCTGCACAGCGCGGCGGAATTGACAAAAGGCAACTTGCAGGCTATCTCATTCTGTTGCACGGGCAAGTATGTATGCAGCGGCGGACTCTATTTCAGGCATCTGCATCCGGATGTGGAAATCGAGCTGGCCGACCTCGGCACACTGATGCTGAAAGATTATGACGCCCTTTGCGGCGAGAAACGCACGTACTATCCGGTGCGCAAGATGGCACATAAGAGAGCCTTGCTTGAAAACAAACGTAAGTCTGATAACCAAAAGAAAGGAGGAAATACCTATGAGGGAAAATAGGAATGTTCCGTTCCGGGACTGGAACATAAGGGTTTCCCGGAACCATAACGGCCAGCTCCATATCTGCGCCGTGGATATATGCGATATACTCAAGCGGGACGAACTGCTTGAAAACGGCGCCATCGCCCGTGTTTGCCCGACGGCATTGAAAATCAGTTTCCGGAAAAACGGCAGGGAACAGTGGGGTTTCCGTCCCATCGATATGCGTCGGCTTTTACAACTGGTACGCAAGGAGACTATTATACCCCGTGACCTGCTTGATGAATTGGAAGTGTGGGGCAACAAGCTTCTGGAACTGGAAGCCGGGGAGCTGCACGCCGTCCCGCAGGACGACATCGTCATGCACTTCGAGGAAGGGTTCCCCGTCACGTTCCGGCGTGTCGGCGACAAGCTGATGGTCAACGCCACGCAGATCACGATGCACTTCGGGAAAATCCCGTCTGAATGGCTACGCATCGCTTCCACGGATATGCTCCGCAGGGAAATGGCCGGCAACGGACATACCGGGAAATACGAGTCGCAAGTCTTCACCACACGGGGGCGGGGGCACGGTGCGACCTGGTTGGAATCACCGCTTGTCATACCGTTGGCCAGATGGATCGCCCCTGACCTGTCTTTGGCGGAATGGTTGGGCGAGGCTATCGGCAAACTCTCCGTGAAACGAGGGAAGACAATCGTACGCGAACGCCCCAGGGTGGCGGCACCCGGTCTGCCCTGTATGGATTGTCCCATGCCGCAGGATATGGAATCGGCGACGAGACTGATTCTGGAACTGCGGAAGGTGGTGAGTGAATCCCTGCCGAAAATCGTATTCTACGAGGAGTTTATCGAGAACAGGGACTGGTTCAAGAGCACGCGCATCGCTGACGAACTCGGCATATCGCCGCGACAGTTGCACCAGTTCCTTGCCGAAGAGGGCATCTGCAAGTACGAGAAGCGGCAATGGGTGGTCTTTCCTTCCTGCCGGGCCTGGCAATGCGATGTGCCTTACACGTGGGAGAACAGCCGGGGCAAGGTATATACTTTCGGATCCACCAAACGATGGACACAGGCCGGACGGGAGTGTATCATAGAACTGTGGCGCAAGAGGAACCCTGAATACTGCCCACCGGGTGCATAGCGATGGAAACGGCATTACAGCGGATCATCCGCAAGACAGGAAGACGGCCGGTAGAGTGCCGTTGCCGTCTGTGCAGGCAGCAATGCCGGATACCGTGCCTCGGTACGCCGGAAGACATCCTCCGGTTGCTGAAAGCCGGATACAGGGAGCGTCTTGCACCCACTCGGTGGGCGGTAGGCCTGCTGTTGGGAAAAATCCCGTATATCGTGCCGATGGTACAGGCGAAACAGGAAGCAGGCGGGTGCACGTTCTTTCAGGACGGACTGTGTGAACTGCACGCGGCAGGGCTCAAGCCCACTGAAGGCAGGTTGTCGCACCATACCATCACCATGGAGAACCTGAAGTTCGGAATGTCGCTCTCGTGGAACGTGGCCAAAGAATGGCTGGACGAGCGGAACTTCGACACGATACGGGAGATTGTCCGGATAATGGGAAAATAGATGAGGGACGGTTTCATGAATGAAGTATCAGTATAACCGGTTGATTCCTCCTTTGCCGATTTCATGGAACCGCCTCTTATTAATTCATACCATTTGCAAACAGTTCGTATTAGTCGCGGCTATCCTTTATCAGGAAAACATTTAAACGCGAATGATATGAAACTGAAAAGCAGAATGACCGTCGGGGAGATGTCGGAACACCTGACGGAACATACCGGCAAGTTCGCCAACCGCGTATCCGTGGGGCGTTACGCCAAAAAACTGGGATACGCCGTGTATAAACCGATGATAAACGGCAGGATATGCCAGTTCTATGTCAATCCGTCGATTAAGGATGACGGGGAAGCGGAAACATTACGGACGAACGAACGCGAAAACGGACATGAAAGGGAATGACGACAAAAGGCAACACGTGATACCGTTTATGAAATGCTTCACCGGGCTGGTCGGCGCGTTCACCCCGGAAGAGGTCATCTTCATGCTGTACATGGCAGACCGTACACGCCTGCGTGAAAAAGGTTACGACACCTTGCGCAGCAAGCGGTACTACATGGAGAACATGGAGATGGGTTCGCGGATTTTCGACAAGTGCGTGGAAAAGACAACGCGTATGGGATTGCTTGAACGGGTGCCGGTCAGCGGGATGTACGATTACCTGTGGCACATGGATTCCTACAACCGGCTTGTAGGGATATTGGCGGAACTTGGAAATCCTTTTTCTACCAGGGCATTCTGTCATCGGATGTTCGATGTGGAAAAAAGGACCGTGGCATCCGTCTCTGACGAAGAGGTCAGCCAATGGAAAGAGAGACACCGAAAAGTTTGAGCGTATCTGTCCACGGAACGTAAATGAATAAAAACAGACGGCATCGTTGTGATTTGCCGTCTGTTTTTGTGTTTTTGCGACATAAAATCCGATAAAACCGGAAGGAGGTGGTAGCCGGGTACAATATTATCCGGGCAAACGACAGAATATGCTAAATATACTTATTCAGTTCTTCCACAAGAAGATGCACCGTTGTCGAAGATTCCGCTTGTGCCGGCGGTATTCCCTCCATTCGGCGCAATACGGCTTTTGCGTTCGTGATGGCCTGAGCCTGTTTACCGCCCAGCTCCCTGAAAACACGACCGCCTGTACCGGCTTCCTTGTTGTAGGAGAAGCCCAACAAGCCGGATAGCTTTGTTTCATATTGATTTCTGTGCATCGGGCCTTGTACCAGGTTATAGTGCAGCAAGAACCAATACTCGAAAGCCTGGTTGCTGTATGCCACCCTCATGCCACCGGCTTCCGCCATACCGATAGCCCGGTTGAAATCCCGATCGGGAAAGTCATCCTTGTCAAATACCACCCAGCACTGGTCATACTCGCGTCCTTTCTTCCGCTCTTCTTCTTTCATCCGTAAAGCCTTTTGGACAAGACCTACCGTATTGAGTCCCTGGCCTACCGCTTTAATATTGGCGGAGGTCAGGCGAAACGCATTGAAATAATCCGGTTCCGTATTTACCCCCTCGCAGATGATCAGGAAGGATTGTTTGACCTCACGGACAAAACTGATACGCCTGAGTGTCCGTGCCGCGCGTGGATCACGCTTGTTCGTCCGTGCTGCCATATTCTTCCTCCCTCAGGTCAAATAACCGTTCAAACTGGCCGATGACAGGGATACCGCCATATTTCCCCATCAGGTACTCCTTTTCGAAAGGTGCACTGTTGCGAACCTTGTATTCCGCCAACGAATAGAGTTCCGAGGCTCCAAACGAATCTTTCTGTGTAAACCAGATCTGATCCCTGCGGAACAGGCTTGCATTAAGCAGGTTGGTGTCATGTGTCGTGAAAATCAACTGTGCATTCCTGGGATTTGTCACTCTGGAATTGAACAGCCCGATGATGCGACTGGTCAACAGAGGGTGCATTTTCGAGTCGAACTCGTCGACAACCAGCCTTTTGCCATGATCCAACGCGTCGATTATAGGATAAGCCAGCGAGAAGTATTTGATCGTACCCTCCGACTCGTTTACGCGGAACGGGAAAGTGACCGTCTTCGTGGCGTTGCCCTCCTCGTCATATTGCTGGTGTGAACTGATGACTGTATTGTCAACCTTGCGTATGTCGTCGATTCCGAAGTCTGCAAACCGGGCAAACTCCACAATACGCCTTTTCATGGACGGATCATCGATCTGGGCTATCGCCATTTCCCAAATCCGCTCGTCGCTGCTGCCAAGAACAATCGTGGTGTTGGCCAACCATCCCATGATTTCCACCGAGACGCTTTCGTTGAACTGTGCTGCCACGGAAAGAAGCAGCGCATTGTCGCGCACCATTTTTTTGGCGACAACCTCTTTGCCGACCGAAAATTTGGGATGCAGTTCATACTCATCGCCGTCACGCAGGAACAGTTCCACCTCCTTTGCCTTGCGCTTGTTGCCCTTTTGATAAAGCCACTCCCGGTGTACACGTTTTTCATCGACTTCAAACCCATAGCGGTATTGGACCGTTTCGTCGGCAAAGACCGCCTCAAAATAACTGGGCTCCTGTTCCGTCCTCCGGTTGAGACGGAAACTTTCCACCCGTATGCTTTCGCCGGACTGCACGCCTTTGGAGGAATTGATGACAAACCATTTGAAGAAATCGAGCGCTTTGACTAGATTCGATTTCCCGCTGGCATTGGCCCCGTAGATGACCGCACTCTTCAGCAAAGAGAGGTTCGTACCTTCAAGCTCAAAAACAATCTCATCGGACCGGGTCTGTTTTTCTTTCAGCGCGGAAGCAGCCAAAGACAAGGTCGCCGGCTCCTTGAACGAAAGGAAATTTTCGACTGTGAACTGAATAATCATATTATATCGCAGTTATATGTAAATTTTATGCAAATATAGGGGATATTTTTCATATATAGATGTTTTATCGGATCTCTTTTTGCGGTTATTTTCCTGCACGTGAAAATCAGACCGTTTTCGTTCTTGCAATGCTGCCCTGCAAAAGGCGACTGCAATTTTCCGAAGCGGCAACATCGGCTTGCGATTCATGCTCCCGATAGTGGAATTTGGGTGGAAAGACGCGAAATTCGCCACATCTTTCCCCTCAATGTGGTACAAATGTACCGTGTATCTGACAGGAGGGGTGTTACAAATGTAGCAACAATACTATAAGTAGTATTATACAAGAAGAAAGAAGAAAGATGTACTTTTTTCTTTGACGCAAAGAAAAAAGATACCAAAAAAGAAACAAATCATGACAGACGGCACGCCGTCTGTTTTTTTGTTTTTTTGAATCGGAAAGTGTTGAAAACGGATAAGATGAGGATTAAAGGACCACTTCCTCCCCAGATACAAGAGAGAGAAACAGAACGAATACCTTATACCGTCACCCTCTTACCGTCTGGCATCCTTGTCGCGGTTCAGCCTTACGACAGAGCGCACGCAGTCACGTACCAGTTCGGCATCCCTCCGCTCCATGAAATAGTTCCCGCATTCCAACCGTTTCCTGTCCGCCGGCCTGTTGTTGTCCCTGCATTCACGGATTTCCAGTATGTCATTCAGGTAATAGTACTTGTCACCGCGTCTGACACGTGTTGCCAGCCGTTCGAGTTCCTTCAGCCGTCCGTTCCATGCAAGCCCTTTCTGGCGTAGAGCATCGGAAAGCCTGCTACGGCCACTGGTTCCGATAGGCAGTATCTGGAGATTCACCGCGTACCCGACTGTTTCATGCAGGGAATAGCGCAGGCTCCCGTCTTCGTCCAGCAGGCAATACAGCACAACACGTCCTTTTGCGTCGATTTCCTTGAAAGCCCCCAGTATTACATGCTCATCCAGGATACTGAGTTTTACCAACTGTCCGTCTTTGGGAGCATAGAGAGATTCCGAACATACACCCCGGCGCTTGTCCCATGCAAGATGGCCTTCGTTCAGCAGGCGTTGGAGGGCAATCTTTTGCTCTGCGCTCGCTTCCCGGCAATCATTCAGAAACATGACCGCGTCATCGGTAACGAGTTCTTTGCCCGCAGTCATCCTTACCGGAACCGACACGCAATTACCCGTGACATCTCCCACAAGTCCGGTTTCCGATGTCCCACCGTTGAAGACGACCATTCCCTTGCGAATGGACGACCCACCCGTGCTGTCTTTCGGAATACTCCCGATTTTCTTCTTATGATATGATTCCATTCTTTCGATTCTTTATCCAGATATTTCCTGTAACAGCAAAATGCCATACTTCATACATAAGTGGATACAATACGGCAAATATACGTATAATTCACCAAAAAGGCAGGTAACTGAACCCCATTTCTTCTGCATTTCCACGGTTTCCTGTATAAAGTCACAAAAACCGTACAAATAAGTCGGAATCCATGTGGATAGCTTCGTTCTGTATATTCTATATGATTAAGGAACAAAACATTACAAGATTGTCCGATTGTGAAAAGCATATCCGAACATACTGAATGACAGGAATACACATCCTCCTTTTCCGTCGTCCAATCCGGTTAAGAACAGTCAATATACCGACGTGTCTCTATATATTTTTTGATACGTTTTCAGCGTATCTAAAAAACAGCTTCAAGCCGGAACCCGGAAATCGTGCAGAAAGTCTGTACACCCGTGAAAATTGAAAGGACAGGCATCCACAAATGAGAATATTTCAAAAATATGGGACATGGTGAACACCAGCACCTTAAGCAACCATGATAAATACAAGTACTTTACTGTATATTTTTTGATACCTGCTTACAGTTTCAATCCGAAAGCCGCATTTTGAGCCGTTTTGGAAAACCGGACTTGAAAAAACGGCCCGAGGACAGAGACCGAATCCGCACCCGAGGGTACACCCTCCCCAATCTTTTTATTTTTATTACACCATTGAATATCAATAATTTATTAGGTTTACTTTTGTATAAAGTAAGCCTAAAAACGTCTTTTACATTATCTTTGCTTACAAATTGAAAGTAAAAAAATCTTTTCAGTCCTATTTTATCCATTTTAAGCAGCTAATAATCTGATAATCAATAGACAAAACTGATTTTGATTTTATACATACGTTGAAACGGGGCTTTTTTGATTTTTGCAAAGGAAAAATTTTTTTCAAAGAAAATCATTTTTTCTATTTTATTGATATTCAACTATTTACAAATTCACTTCGCGCGCGTGCGTTCCATATTCGCAAAAAGGCTGTTTTTGGAACGTTCCAAATTTTTTTTCTCAAAAAGTTTTGCAGTTCTGAAAAACGGTTTTATAATAGTCATGTACTCGAAAGCCAAACAAACGGCAAACAAGTACGGAGAAAAACGAATAAAAAAATAGATAGTAAAAAACAGAATTAAAAAACAGAAAAGCAAAGACCGCCGAGAGCGAGAAACAAAAAGCCCTTTTTGTGGGAAACCTATTTTTGAGGCTTGGAAAATCAAAAATTCGCCTGTTCGCTTTGGAGCGATTAAATAGGGTGTTAAATAACCACACCGAGCAGGACTACAGACCAATGTAGCAAGTTGGAACGGCTAAAAACGTGTTTTTAGTCCGCATACGCAAAGCACGCAAATTTGGGAGTGCGAGAGTTGTATGGAAAAAGGACGTGTAAGAATAATGCCATAATTGCGCCCTTGTGCGCTCGGAATAAAATGCACGATAGCGGTAAAAACTATCCGCATAGAGGACGCTGGTAAATGTATATGCCAATGCTATACCCAATACCCAGCTCGGTGGTAACGCCTAAATGCCTCACCTTACAGTTAGCTGCCGGATTGGGAAAGATCCGGGACGTGCCAGAGAAGCGTCTTGCCGAAATTGGAGTAAAGCAGCGCAGAGCCACGACACGAGTGATGCGTGAGTAAGCCGATACACGATATGCCGAAAATGCGCTCATTTGGATAGCCTGCTATGGGGTACGTTTTAAGTGCGACAAAGTTACGAAAAATTTTGCCGTGCAGGGTGAAATGCACGGCAAATTTTTGGGCGCGTGGCAGGAAATGCCACACTTTGCGCTATGGTGCAGAGTTCGGGGTTCGACTCCCCGAGTGCCCGCAATGCGTGATTTTGCGCAGTGTTTCTAAAATTTTATCATTATGGCAACTTCTAAATTGAACAAGGAACAGTATGCAAACATCGGTTCGTTTGCAGGTATCATGTTGGTTTACAACTCTACCAACAAGGACGGTGAACTCGTGCAGACGGCACAGCACTTTTTCGGTGCGGACTTTGAGCCTGCCGACAAGTCGGACAACGAGATTTTCCGTGTGATTAAAAACATGGTCGCAACTATGTGGCACACCATTGCGGAGGAAAAGAAACTGCGTGCCGATGCCGACGGCATACGCTCGAAATTCCGTGCCACAACCCCTGCGGAAATCATCATCTGCGAGAAGTCGGGAAATCGTATCAAGAAGTACGACCTTACCGACAGCGTTTGGGCGCGTATCGGTCTTGTGCCGACCAAAGTAGACCTCGAGAAGTCAAACCGTGATTTCCAAAAGACAATCCATGCCGCTGCAAAGGCTATCCGCAACGCCATGAATTTCGCCCCGAACCTCGCCAACCTCGAAAAGCCTGCCGAGAAAACGACCAAGACCGGCAAGGCTGAAAAGGTGGCGGAACAGCCTGCCGGAACGGTTGCCGATGAAAGCAAAAAGGCGGCATAAGGGCAACGGAGTAACTGAAACCTGCCCGAAAAAGGCAAAAGGACGGCAGGCAGCCCGCTGAACGTGTGGGACTGCCTGCCCTTTTCGTATCTGCCGTCGTAAGTGCGTGTTCTTGTGGCGTATGCCAAGAATACGCGCTTTTCATTTCGGGCGAAAGCAACTGTAACGTGATAGGCGAAAAGAATTTCCCGGCAAAAAACGGTGCCGGGACTGTACCTCCGCCGCAGGACGGGGAGTACACCGTGGACGACCTGAAGACCGCTCTGGAAGAGTCCGAGCGGTCGCTGCATGATGCCGTCTTCATAGCCCGCCAAGTGTGGGAGAAGGACTGCGATGCCGTGAAGTTCGACATCGACGACCTTGTGCAGATAGAATCGGCATTGCAGGAGATATGCAACATCACCGCCGGAATTGACAGCGGGGACGATGGCGAGTAACATGACGCGCATACGTGCTGCGGAAACTGCGGGGCGTGCGCGCTTTTTCGGGCATTGATATACACTGTGTCAGGATTGCACCCTGAAATGCCCGCACTTTTCTAAAATTCCCTCCGATATGACTTCCTTGCGCCGTGAGGCGTTGTGCCTACCTTGTATATAACACGGTTAAGCACGGTCTGGCGTTCTGCGGAACCGCCTGCCGTGCTTCCGCTGTTATCCTATGCGGGGAAGCGGAGAACGGATGTGCCAATAATAAAACGAATAAATATGATAGAAGTGTTTGACGCAAAGCGCACCCGCAGTTACGGGTGCTTTGCCAGTTTCAAGGCTGCCACCGATACGCTTGACAGCCTTGCCGCGACGGGACAGCTCGGAAGTGTGCCCGCTGTCAGCGTGGCGGCGTATTGCAGCGGCGTGTTACAACGGGAATATGAAGCGGTGTTTGTCGGTGGGAAATGGCGTGTGCCGAAATCTCCGAAAAGGCGGATGCCGGAAACGAGACCTGCCCGTGGGAGACGTCGGCGGAAATGGTGCAAGGAGTACGCTACGGCGGAGCTGATGTTCCGAGAAGGGTTTCCCGACCATTTGAACCGCAGTTATCCGCTCTCGGCGGACAGCCTGAGACGGTGCAACCGGAAATGCAGAATTTATATGCAATAATAAAAACGCAATGAGTATGAAAACATTAGCAGACGTGAAACGGAAAATGACGCTTGGCTCGAAGTGGCGGTGTGTCCGGCTGTTCGAGGGCGGAAAAGACCTCGGCGTGCGTGAGGTCGGGAAAGTGCAGGGTAATGCCGTGGCATTCCTCAAACCCGACGGGAAACTCTCGTGGCTATGGTGGCCAAAGGCAAAGGACGTGCAGGTGGAAGAAAACGCCTTCACCGTGCTCCAGAACGGAGTGCCCAAGCTCAAGTACATCTATGCCGGATAGGTGTTCCGGAAAAAATCATGCAAAATAATATGAATTAATAATCCCTATGTTTACAATCAGGGTAAGCCGCGATGATAGCGGATAAATGAAAAAGCTATCGAGATTTTGGTTAGATTAAAGCTGCAAAACCTTTACTAACTAAAACGACGATAGCCATGAGAGAGCAAAGAAACAAAATTAGTTTCAGAGGACAAAAGATTTATGTAGGAATCGACGTCCATTTGAAGAGTTGGTCGGTTACGGTCTTGTCCGAAACCTCCGTATTGAAGAAGTTTAGCCAGCATCCGAGCCCAGAAGCGTTGTACGGATTTTTAACTCGGAGTTATCCGGGCGCCGAGTATCACTCGGTGTACGAAGCGGGCTTCTGCGGATTTTGGATACACGAGCGTCTGACGGCCTTAGGGATCGACAACATCGTGGTCAATCCGGCCGACGTGCCGACCAAGAGCAGCGAAAAGCTGCGTAAGACCGACACCGTGGACAGCGGTAAGCTGGCGCGGAGTTTAAGAGCCAACGAGCTGAAAGGCATTTATACGCCGGACAGCGTATCGTTGGAGATGCGTTCCTTGATAAGATTGAAGAACTCGATAACCAAAGACACGACCCGTCAGAAGAATCGGCTCAAGTCTCAACTTCGGTATTTAGGCATCGAGATTCCGCAGGAGTTTCTCACTCCGTTTTCCAACTGGTCGAAGCGCTTTTTCGCCTGGTTGAAGGAGATAGAGACGCTCACCCCGAGCGGCCGTCAGGCCCTCGACATTCATATCCGGCATCTGGAAGAGTTACGCCGTCAGAAACTGGAGATGACACGGGCTTTACGGACATTGGCCAAGACGGATCGATTCCGCGAACCGCTGCGGTTGATTATGAGCGTTCCGGGGTTCGGGCAGGCTACGGGAATGGCGTTCCTCTCCGAGATATGCGACATAACCCGCTTCCGCAATGCCGAACAACTGGCTGCCTATATCGGAATGATCCCGATGTGCCACTCCAGCGGAGAGAAAGATGGGACGGGGGATATTACCATACGAAAACACGCCGTTATGCGCTGTAACCTGATAGAAGCGGCATGGGTGGCGGTACGTCAAGACCCTGCGATGAACCTGTTCTATACGGAACAATGCAAACGGATGCCCAAGAGCAAAGCTATCGTAAAGGTCGCCCGCAAACTGGTAAACCGTCTATTCTTTGTGCTGAAACATCAGACCGAATATGTCAATAGTATCGTGTCATAGAGAAACCCTTCCGGTAAACGGATTTTCCCAGAGAGAATACTACATAGTTGTTGCGGCGTTAACGTCCGCTTAAAATAATCTGCTCCTCTGGCCTTTGTAAACTAATAAGGGATATGCGGCAGAGAGCTGACCGCTAAGGAAAATCTGTTTATCGAAGGATTTTTTCGGGTTCTGAAATCTCGGCTTTCGAGAGAGCCAAAGGTGTTAAGCACGATGTGCCTCCGCACCGGCTCGATCAAAGGCCGGCGGAGGCTCTCGTGCCTTGACCTTTGGCCGAGAAGTTCACCAAGAAATGCAATACGCTGTAAATAAGATAAAAACAAATTTAACCGAAAACTTTGATCCAATTTTATTTGGATTGTAACAGGAAAACAACTATGGGGGCGGAATGCCCCTATGCTTTTATAAACGGATAAAGAAAATGACAGAAATAACGAGAAAGCAGATATCTGGTCTGCGGGTAAAGATGTATTAACGGCTATGGGAGAGGAACATAGAATCAACGAGATAAAAGGTGTCATCATCAGCCGTGCCCTGCTCAAGGAATACGGGTATGATGGCGATATGCCCACCGACAAACAGATGCAGGTCATCGGCAACGGGTTACTTGAATACTGGGGCGTAAGCGACGGTTTCAAGGAAGCCCTCGCCAGTACAATGGAGAACATGTTCGGTGTAAAAGCAAAAGATTAGGTCTATGGAAACGAAAGAACTTACTACCCACCAGCGTGGTGTTATTCTACGCGGCATCTGCGGCGGGGCTGCATTGAAAGACAAGTCGCCGCAAATATCTGAAAACAATACCGTCATAACCTGCGCCGGAGGGTTGGAGATTTGGGACATCTGCTGCATCAGCAGTGATGCCGAAGCCTTCGGCCTGAAACCGTCCTTCGGTTATGACGGGCACACGAGAATCACTTTCACCCCCAAAGAATAAGCGGAATGAAATCATATTACTACTTGGACTACCTGCACCGTGAAATCTTCCTTGAAGAGGAGGATATTCAGACCGTTCCGGAATCAGGCAGGGCGGACGATGCCTGTTCCGCCATTGCCGAAAAGCCGTATGTCGTGGAGCAGTTCATGGCGGACTCTTTCCGGACACTCAAAGATGTGGCCAGCCGCCTGTGCGATTCCCCTGATATTAAAAGCCGCCACGATGCGCTGATGTATATCGTGTGGAGGGTGGCACTGGACATCAAGGAGTGGCGGACTCTGAGCCATAGCGAAGCCGCCGTCAAGGTAACCCGTGAGGACGGTTTCGTGTGGCTGCTTGTATCGGCGGAAAATGCCCGGAAGCTATGGGAGGCAGACGTATTCTCCCTGTACAGGCTTTATGCCGATGATTCGGAATCCCTGATCGAAAGCGAGGCGGAGCTGGAATCGACCATCAAGGGCGGATACCAGATAGGTATCGAGGTGGGGTTCGCCTCTGTAATGGACCATGCCGCCCGGATGAAGCAACAATAAAAATCGGAAACAATCAAATAACGAAATCAAGAAGAAAGGTATGGAAACAACATTATTGACAAAGGAAAATGCCCATCGTGTGACCATGGTGCGGCGTGTGGATGCCCCGGAAAGCGAACCGGTAGCGTTTCTTTTCAGGGGAAAGAGACACGGGTATTGCAGCTATTCCCATCTTGTAGGGAATCCGGGCAAGGAAGAAATCCTCGCCCCGGCGGACTTCAAGGACTGGGAAGTTGTGGAAGTGGCGCACCCGGGCTATCTGGAAGAATATTTCAAGCAGGCGTGCAGCTCCTACAACCTCACCTCCTTCTCACCCGACGAGCGGGGTGAGTCAGACATCGCCTCGCACGAAAAGGAACTGCACGAGGATTTGCAGTCGATGCCCGAGCAGCAGCGGGAACGTTACATGGAAAACTACAAACGCTATTTCTCTGCCATGATCGCCGCCAACAGCCGTTGTGCCAGCGCGATGATTACGGGACCTGCACGCTTCAACACGGGCCGCAACGAAAAGGCCTGCAACAGCCACGCCAAGAGCGTCACGGCGTTCCGGGAATGGCGAGAACGTGCACTCGAAGCGATTCGCAAGGCTACCGAAGCGGCCAAGCCCGAAGAACAGCGTCTCGAGGAGGAGTGGCAGAAGGTCAAAGCCTTTATCGACGATGCCGCCTCGACCATTCACGGTATCGATACGGGTACGGCACGAGGCTATAGCCGGGCTCTCTTCGTCAGCAACCTCGCCGGGCGACTCTCCACCTATGTCAACCATGGCAACGTGGAAATCATCGACCGTGCCGTCGCTCGTCTGCGAGAGTGGAACGACAAAGTCAAGAAACCTGTCGTCACGGCACGCCATTCAATCTTCAAGTATCCCGAACTCGTCCGCAAGGTGCGGGAAAAGCAGCAGGAACGGGCAAGCCGTGAAAATCGTGAGATTCCGTTCGATGGCGGCAAGGTGGTCTACAACTTCGAAGAAGACCGCCTGCAAATCCTCTTCGACAAAATACCCGATACCGATATGCGTACGACCTTGAAGCGTAACGCTTTCAAGTGGGCGCCACGCAACCAGGCATGGCAGCGCCAGCTCACCCGCAATGCCGAATATGCCGCCGGTCAGGTGTTGAAAATAACCATTTAATCCAGTGCCCATGAGATACATCATCGATTCACGTTATTTCGACGGGACATGCCTCACGTCGATGTCGGATGACATGCACAGCGACTACGGCGGCGAGACGCTGGAAGCACTGCGCGAAAGGGAGAAGAACCCGTACCTGGTCGCTGTATCACCGGTACGCATGACACTGCTTGTGAAGCGTTATACCCGGGCACTTTGCAAGCCCTTCCATGAAATTACGGAGGAACGTTATTACGAACTGCTGGAATGCCTGCCTCCGGCCCGCATGCAGAGCGACTGGTTCTTTGTCGGGGAACCGTATTACCGAAACCTGTACGCGCTCTGTTTCGAGTCGGACGGCAGGTATTTCCGGGCGGAACGTCCCGTACGTCTTTCCAATGTGGAAATCTACCGCCAGATTCGGGAACACATGGAGAAAGTAAACCTGCATCCCGCCATCGTCAAGAAGGCTTCCTTTGTCAAATATGTCAATTGGTACAAAAAGACGGTCACCTACATACCGTACTATTTCGAGTATGGAGGTAAAATATATTTCCTGAAGAACCTCGCCACTCGGACGGGATCCGAATTTGGCGACCGCCGGGAACGGAACGAGATGGCGGCATTGCTGAGGAACCTGCGCGGAAACCGCTACGAATACTGTACTTTCTACTCCCAAAAGAAGGACATCTTCGAGTTTTTTGACTGGCTACGGAAGAACAAATACACGCTGGAAATCCAGGGCGACTTGTTCGACTTTGCGGATGACCGCTCCCACGTGGACTTTCACGGCAATGTATGCGAGTATTCGGCTGTGTTCCATTACCGCATCTATTCACGCAAGCTTTTTGGCCATATCATTAACCAGCTACGCACCGTGAAACGGTATCACGCGTGGCATAAAAGGAGGGAAATACGATGAAAATCTCAAATGAACCTACCCCATACCTCCTGCTCAAGGCAGGAACTGACAGTGCATGGGATTGCTGCGACTTTGCAATCGTGTACCTGTCAAAAGAGTGGAGACAGACACAGTCCGGCAGGCTGGAAGCCGTCAAGCCATTCAAGGATGACATCAGTTTCCAGTCTTTGAACTTTTATGACATATCGGTTGGTTTTTACCAGCCGGACGAGGACGGGATACTGGGCAGCGAGGACTTGCCGGAAGACAATAACTGGTGCTTCGTGGAACTGACCGAAACGGAACTGGAAAGGTTGGTTCCGCCGGACAATGTGCTGGTCAGCCATATCTTGGCGGTATTTGCAAACGGGGAAGCCAGATACCGGGCGTACGGCAAACATACCGACGAGCGATTCTGGACTGAAAAATTCCCTTTGCAACAGATTTTGGATATACTGGCGAGTCATGAATCTTAAAATTTCAAAGCAACTATGACAGAAATCATCAAAACGGACGGAACACGCCAACCCGTGCAGCCAGCCAATGGCTCAGACTTCACGCTGGAGGAGATGCAGGCGATTGTCGGCGGCTACATCGAACTGGTGGAACTGGACGGGAACACGACAATGGTCGTCAACGAGGAAGGCAAATTTATCCCTCTGTCCCTCAATCTTGAAGCGAGCAGGATATTCCGTGCTCATCACCCGGCGTCGAAAGACTTCATCGTTGGGGACGTACTTGTGTGCAATAACAATCAAATCAGATAAAATTATGGATAAAGAGAAAGCAAAAGCGCTCAGCAAGACCCTCGCATGCTACAAAGAATTACAAGAGAATAACAGTGTAAACCTGATCGAGTTCCATACCGCTGACGGGCAGAAACACGGTATCGGCAACCCGGAAGCCATCAAGCTGTTGCTTTCGGTGGCCGTCATCGAACTGGAACGCCAGCTCCGGACCGCACAGTTCGGTGATATTCCGGAAAGCCTGGAGAACAGCCGCGAGTACAAGGCGGCCAAACAGCTGGAATACGCCATGAACGATTTGGGATTCAAGTCCGAACGTTTCGCCCAGGCTCTTCCTTATTTCCACAAGACACTGGAACAGACATTCTTCAGAACGGTAAAGGCTTCCATTACCGCTATGGCAGGGCGTGATTCACGCTGCATTGACGACCGCAACCGTGCTTCATACGAGATGTGTCAAATGCTGGCCTCCATGCTGGAAGATACCCGTCTGCCCTTTATCTAAATGCCATGTTCATAGACGAGAGGACACAAAACCGCCTCCATGCCGTGCCGGGAGAGAGTATCTCCCACGGCACGATGCGCACGCAGGACCTGATTCCGGCGTTCTTGGACGTTATCCGTGACACACCGGAGTACGTGCAGGTGATGAATGCCATCCCCGCCCATGCCATGGAGGACAAAGAAGCAGACTGGTGGAACAGCGATGACGCGGCGGGATTGCTGGAATCGCTGTTCGACACGCTCGATAGTTACTCACCGGAGGGGTACTATTTCGGTGCTCATCTCGGTGACGGGTCCGATTACGGATTTTGGAAAATGGACAAGTGAATGTCGGAACATGGTACGGATTACAAAAGACAAGCGGCATGACATTCTCAAAGACGGGATTCGTATCGGGCAAATCTATCTTGCCCGTGCCGAAAGCAGGAAATTAAGATACTGGGCAATCTCTTGCATGAGTGGAATCGGCTTCAACACTTTCAATGAAGCCCGCAGTTATGCCAAGGATTTCCTTTAATAAAAGAATCGCATGAAAAATTGGATACAACAGATGCTTTTGTGGCGTAAAAAGACGGACAAGGGCAGAATGACACTCGGAAAGGTGCAGAAAGAGTATCGCGAGAATGACGTATGCATGGGAGAACTCCTTGATGCCCTTCCCGCCGACGGCCTTTCCATAGAGGAAGCTTTCGAGCTGGCTATCACCGCCAAGAAGTGGGCGGACGGAGACCGTTTCTACCGGAGTATCAACGATGGAGAACCGGAAGAATTGTAAGGTAAATAACAATAAACAATAATGACAAATGAGCAGATATGATTTTATAAGATTCGGCGGCTTTGTCAACTGGGCGGACGAGGACACGGACACGTTCCGGAAAATGAAAGTCTGCCTGCCGGTAAAGGAGCCTGTCGAAGATGACACGAAAATAGGACTGATTTCCACGGACGAGGACAATCCGGAAGAAATCGCGGTTTCCTATTCCGTCAGGGCAGCCGAACTCATCCCTTGGACGGACTCATTCCAGGAAGGATACTGGAAAGCCCTGATAGTGGCAGAGGCAAACGGAGCAGGCACGGACGTATTGCTGCCCATGCTCAAAGATGCCGGACTATGCCTGATGGAATGTGTCTTCCTGATGCTCCGGAGCGATGCCTGCAAACTGTTTCCGGTCCTGTGCCGGCTGTTCCCGGAAGTGGAGGAAATGTTTGAGATTATCACATGGAATGACAGGGAATATTTTGTCAGGGAACTGACGCTGTTCCGTGGAACGGGCGGGGAATACAAAACCCTGGTCTCTGTAACGGGTCTGCAAGACGTGCTGGTCGGCAAAGACGGCGCACCCATATCGGACGAGGCGGAGGCCGTGGACCGGAAAATCTGCTATTACTTCACGGACGAGGAGTTCCTGCTGCCGGAAGAGCGGCTTGTGGCCCTTGCGGAGGATGCGTGAGAAATCATAATGTATGTACAAAGACCAGAAAATGAATAAAAGAATGAACAAACAGCAAACCACTCCCGTTACCGACACTTTTAAGGGGATGCTACTTATGTCAATGGGTGTCCCTGTAGGAAACATCCGTCCCTACCGTTTGAAGTCGGCACCTTCCTGCCTCGGCGGTTTCGAGCGCATGAGCGTAGCGGCAGCACGAGCCTCGGGAATGGATATCCCGGAGACGGAGAAAGAGAACGATGAAGTTTACATATGCCGCTTGGGACCCGCCGTCTTCCATAAATGGATGCCTGTCTGGATGTTCGAAACCGCTTTCGAACCGGTTCCCGAGCAGAGACGCGGTGACCGCATCCGAACACTTACGGAAGAGATGAACAACCATCACGTGGCGGAGAAAGCCCTGAATGAAAAATGTTACGCCCTGTCCGTGAAGCTGCTTTCCGAGTGTGGCGGCAGCCTTGATGACAACGGTGAACAATCCTCGACCTATCTCCATGTTGTGGACCGTGACCCCGTGGAACTGGTCATCACGAACGCGTCGCTCCGGAAAGACGGGAAAATCTTCATCATGGGTTACAGTTACTACACGGGCGAGGAGTACGAGCAGGAATGTGACGTAGAATCCGGCATGGACATACTGAATTTTATCCTTTCCCAAAAAAGTTTTGAGTGCCATGAATGAAGACAAGATATTGCAAATGTTCTTCGACATAGGCCGGTGGACGAAGGCCATTGAGAAAGGCGTGCTGAAAGACATTAGGAAAGACCAACTTATTCGGCTGACCGACGAGCATACCCGTATGGCGATGGCCTATGCCATGCGCCGGGGAAAGTACGAGATTTCCCCTCCCCACACGGCGCAGATACCCAAGGACAACGGTGAGTTCCGCACAGTGTACGTAAACGAGCCGATGGACCGCGTAGTACTGGGTATCGCCAACGACCTGCTCTTCGAGTTGATGCCGGAGATGCTGCACTCTTCGTGCAAGTCCTACCAGACCGGTATAGGGTGCGGCAAGGTAGTTACGGAAGTCAGCCACCGGATGACAGAAACCGGCAATAGCGGCTGTCTGGGCTGGAAGTCCGACCTTTCCAAATACTTCGACAGTGTTCCGATACGGTTCATCGACGAGGCGTTCGACAAGGTGGAGGCCAAACACGGCCAGTCTGCCCTGATAGACGTACTTAGGAAATATTACCACTCGGACCTCTATTTCGATGAAGATAACCGGTTGCAAAGCAAGTATCAATCCTTGAAACAGGGTTGTGCTGTGGCTAGCTGGCTGGCGGATGTACTGCTCTACGACCTAGACAGGGAACTGTCACAAATGAACGGCTACTACGTCCGGTATTCCGACGATATGCTTTTTATCGGCAAGGATTATGAAAAAGCGATGGACACACTCCAAAAACGCCTGGAAGATAAATCCATGAAGCTAAATCCCAAGAAAGTGGAATACCTGGCAGCCGATGTCTGGTTCAAGTTCTTAGGATTCAGTATCAAGGGCGGCATGGTCTCGCTCTCGTCATCACGCATCAAGACCTTCCAGCACGAGATCGAGCGGCGGACAATCCGCTGCCGGGACACGACACTGGCAAAAGCCGTGGACGCCGTGAACCGTTACCTGTACAAGGGCGAGTTCAGCTGGGCGATACAGGTATTGCCGGTCTGTAATGTGAAGAGTGACCTCAACGAGCTGAACAAGTTCGTGATGGACTGCTTTAGAGCCGTTCAGACGGGCAGGTGCAAGATCGGCGGTCTGGGATATGTCCGAACCAAACCGGATGGCTGCATCGTCCGGGGACGGGGACGCAACGTGAAGGCCAACCGCGATAAAACAGACCGGGACATACCGGGTTACCTGACTGTCGGCTGCATGCGTAACGCCCTTCTGACCAGCCGGGCGGTGTACAACACGCTGGTGGCATCGCTATAAGTTACGCCGGGCACACGGCAGAACGGGTGGACGGGCAGGCTATTCAACGTTACAGGCTTATAACCAGAATCCATATCGAGATTAACCGGTCTAACACCCGGTTAATCCCATCTCGATTCTGGCTGCGCCTGTAATGTATCGGGAAATTAAAGTCATGTGCCGTCTGTCCCGTACCCGTTACCGGAGCACACCGGGAAAGTTCAAGGAATAGGTTTGGGCATCCCGCGTACCAACGTCTTCTTTCCGAGTCTGAAGGCGGCTGACCGTCGCCTTCGGACTCCGCAGAAGACCCATACGCGGGATACATCGGAAGCATAAAGCCATGTGCCGGTATTATGAGAACTTTCAGTCTTTTCCAGCACGGGAACGTGCGGTTCGGGGGAATGGATTCAGCCTGCTGTCCCCGATAAGCCCGTCTCGCGCCGTCGTATCCCTAACGTTATACGACGGCGCCATTCCGGCTTCCGCCACAGCAGACATCGGACCTGTAAAGGAACGTGCCGGCATTCCGGGAACCGCAAAAAGAACAGCACAGGGCAAAGGGGGCAAGGCCGGGATTTCAACAGAGCCGCAATTCACACGGCTGGAGCCTGTGTTATCTCCTGCTAACACGACAGATGACACAGGTTCCAGCTGTACTCGCGGCCCGTATCAGGTTTTTAAAGGGATGTGCCGTCCGGATGAGTCCCCTGAACAGAAGGTAGCGCGACCGCATATGCACGAGGGACCCAAATTCAAGATACAGTATTCAAGCTTGGTCCTGAGCCAGGCAACTACCTGGTTCAGGACCGAAGTCCTACTGTATTTATCAGGACTATAAAGATACGCGCCAGGGGTTTGAGTGCCATTAATTGTAAACAGGTGAGAAAATGGAAGATATTTACCGAGAAACCGTCACCGCCATAGAGAACGGCGCAAATTTCCGGATTGATTTCCAGTCCAGAAGTTTAAAAGTAAACGGGAGACACATGATACGGAACGGCAGGTATGATGGCGCTCCGTGGTTGCCGGAGTACGGCTGCGGGGATTTTTTCACGGATGTGGAGGAGCTGTACCGCCGCTATAAACATTCGATACCATCGGAGCGCAGCCAGAGCAAGTCCCGCCGGTATTTCATGGCATTGCCCGAAAGTGACCTCGAGGACGGGGACATGCTGTACGGGCAACACCGGGATACCGCGCAATTCGAGCTGGAATTCTATATCCTCTGCCGGATTATAGGCGGGTTCACATGGAATCCCGAAACGATGGGCAAATGGTTCTGGCAAAGCGAAAAAGACAAGGACCTGGTGATACTCAGAAAATGGGTGGAACCCGGAAGTAATCAATTATTAACAAATTCACAATGAGTAGAAAGAAACAAGAAACAAAAGTCCTGTGCCCCGGATGCGGCACGGAATTCGCCATCGCGGACAAGGAATTTGCCGCCACGGGCACCGTTATCGGCAAGAATTCGGATTTGGGCACCGTCTATCCGGTGGTGGCCGGCCATAATTCTCCTGCCGGACTTCCCAAAGGGGCGCGGGAGCGTATCGAGGCACTCCGCGGTGCCGGTGTGGACGTGAGCTGCCTGTTCGCCATGCAGGGAGCCGAGGGCGGCGAGTATATCGCCTCCAACAAAGACGGGAAACTTACCATCCTGGATGACAACGACCCGATATTCGGCAGCATCATGGCACAGGGTACCGTTCCCAACAACCGACTCTTCCGCCGGTGGGTCATGGCACAAATGTTCCATATGATGTCATACACGCATTACCGTGAAAAAGAGCCGGCAGGGGTGACCGAGATGATTCACCGGAAAGGCTATGATTACCAGTGGAAAATGCTCTTGAACGAGCTGCACGCCCAGATGAAGATGGAACACAAGGACATCACGGGTTTTGCCGAGAGAAACCGCTGGTTCAACCGTGATGTGGTTTTGGCCATCGCGAGCGACTATGTCAACGCGCTGAAAAAACACGTGGGCAACCTGGAAACAAGAAAATGCAAGGGAGTTCCCTACAAGCGTATACACGGCCGTAATATTTTCGTGGAGGACCTGCAATCCAAACTGTACTACCCGCTTTCCATCGCGATAACCCACATCAGGCACGCGTTGGACGCCACACAGCTTTACAACGCGGTCAGACAGTTCAATGACCGTCGTATCCGGCTGCCATGGGGCACTCCTCAAAGCAAGGCATGGATGGATGCCTATAAGGGAGCCGGGGCGTTCTTTACCATGCAGAACCTGATTCGTTTCCACGGTTGCACGGCTGTCAATGACCGGGGTCGGCGTCTGGACAAGTACCAGTCACTGACGTTCCTGTCAGCCAAGGCGGAAGAGTATAAAAACGGAGAAGGCTGGCGGTTGCTGGCAGTCCTGAAAAAAATGCTGGCGGACAACAATATCAACATCAAAAAGAAGATGGCGGCATGGCGTAAGAAATAGGCCGTCATCACCATCCGCCCGGTAGGCGGCGCGGTGTGGCGGGTCAGAATAAATTAGTACTCCCTCCATTGAAATGATGCTCATCCCTGTTAACACAAGATGAGCATCTTTCAATGGAGGCATTACATCGAAAACGTAAAGAGATGCCCCTGTTTGACGACCACACCGCTATTCTAATCAAAACGACATAATCCTTTATACGATGAGCAAGAAACAACTACGACGCAGGGCCTACCTGCTGTACCGGTTACGAAAACAGGGTATCCGATGCCTGACACGTTGCCGGACCATCTTCTACCTTTACGGGGAGGATCCTAAATCAGTACCGCAGATTTGCAGCCTGATAAGCGAATTCCATTTCCATGTCCAGTTTGAAATACCCGCCTGACATGAAACCGGGAGACATTGCAACGCTGAAAGTGCCCTACAAGGGCTATCGCCGTATAGAACTGTTGGAACGGCTCCAATACACCTGGCTGGTACGCATCTGCGAGAGCAGGAAGGAGATCGAGGTCTATGAAGACGAGTTCGAAACGGATTAAAGGCACGGAACAATGAAAGGAGAACAACAGGAAGAACGCGTACCGAACTTCATCGGCAATGCCGTCATTATCCTCACGGCCAGCCATCTGGGCTGCGAGGTGGAGATGCTCGCCACCGCACAGGAGGTGTGGCGGACGAAACGCCTGCCCGAGGCGGTACTGCTGGGCATGTACGAAAAGGCCGCACGCGATGCCGTGTCGGCTGTCCGGAAGAGAGGTCTGGCGGAACAGGCTGACCGTCTCGGAGAGATATTTTACAGGACGGGGGAATTTCCCCCGCCGGAAGAAGACAATACATAAAAAGGAGTAACAAATGAAAACAAGGACTTTTCAGGAAATATATGATTTCTGCCGTACGGACGATACCTACCGGAGCTATTTCGAGGCATCGGACGAGTCCCGCATTACCGGAGCAAGGGCAAGAAAGTACTATTACGGCGACATCCGCCGAGGCCAGTGCCGCGTGGGGACATTCATCTACCGCCAGTCGATGCGGCAGCTTGAAAGGTTCCTCGGGGGCGCAAGGCAGGACCACTACATCCATGTTGACCCGCCGGCCTGCCGGGGAGTGAGCCTCAAGGACGATATGTTCCCCGGCCAGACCGCCTATATCGTGGTACATGTCAGGAGGCAGGGTGTGCAGATTGAAATCGAACACCCGTTGCATGGTGGATGGGTGCATTTCACGGCACGCTCCCACCGTCCCTTCACCAGGGAGGGAATCATAGCCGAGGCGAAGTCCTACATTGACAGCCACATCCTGCTGGCACCGGGAAGATACCGGGACTTGCAGCTGGAAAATATGGTTTCCAAGGAACAGTTCCCCGCATGGTACAGGCTGTATAAAATGAGGCTGCACGACCGGGCGGAAGCCGAACATCGGGACATGGTGGACAGATACAGGCACAGGAACGACCTTACCTACGGGGAAGCCCGTGACATGCTCGCGGCTTCGGGTATATTCTTCGACCTGAACTGCGACGAGTTCGAGCGGGACGAGATTACGGAACAATTTGTAAGACTTTGTAACAAGACATAATACCCAGGCAAATGAATCTATATAATCAAATCAAATATAACGGGTACCGCATCAACATCTATTATGATGATGACGCCCGAAGCCCGCGTGAAGCATATGACAATCTCGGTACGCTTTATACGGCACATCGTCGCTACCGCCCGGAGAAGGAGTTTGATGACCACTTCGATATCGACAAGGTTTTTGAAGGGCATATCGGAAATTTCCGGGAATCGTTCCTGAAGGAATATATCGCCCTGCCGGTCTACCTCTACGACCATGGCGGCATTACAATATCCACCTCGCCGTTCAGCTGCCCGTGGGATTCCGGATTTTTCGGAATCATCGCGGTACCGTTGGACAAGGTGCGCCGGGAATACGGGTGGAAGAACATCACCGCGAAACGCAGGAAGCGGATCGAGGGATACCTGCAAGACGAAATCAGTACCCTTGACAACTACTATACCGGGGAAGTTTTCGGGTATCGCATCATGCCGGAAAGTGACGATGACAATGAACTGGACAGTTGTTGGGGATTCTATGGTACGGAATGTATGAAAGAACTGGAAGCCGAATGCAGGCATATTATCGACGGGCAGAACAAAGCGGTAGCATAAAATAGAAAAATACGCATAATAACTGGAAATACAATGAAGACATCATACGGACTTGAATTTGACACGGTAACAGAAATCAATCCTGAATGGAGCGGCTATGACAAGACGATAGCAGGATGTCACCTGGCCAATGCCAGGGTGGTCATCGTGGATACGGAATACGGGCAACCGATAGACAATGAGCATGACCTTGAAGAAATCTACCGGATTCTCGAAAAGAAAAAGACAGGCCATACTAAAAATGAACGACATGGAAGAAAAACGAGATAACAAGGAAATCAGGGTACGCCTGCACCATATCGACCGTGGAAACTGCACGGAAGTGTGGGAGGTGCAGACAGAGAAGGGTAAGCCCAAACGCTATCTGGGACGTGACGACGGTTATGGACCGAAGGAGTGGTACACGCTCTGCGATGCTCCCTACGGCTATTGCGAACGCGACTGCCATGTGAGGGAGGACCTCACCCTCATTGTCTGCGACAAAGATTGGAACGAGGTGTTGCGAGACGGAACGGACAGGGAACGCTTTCCTGAAAGTTTCCCTTCACTGGATGAAGCCTGCAACGAGGCATGGAGCAAGGTCGTGAAAGTGCTTCCGCATGTCACGCACAAAGGTTTCGGGCAGTGGATCACCAAACAGTCATTCCTCCCGCTCAGCCAGACCGAAGAATTGAATTGGCGGGATAGCTACTATGAGGAAGAAGCGAGTGAGATACTCTCACGTTTTACATGGATCGGTGAAGAGTATGCCATATTCAAGGTTACCCAGAGGCACACCAAGTGCGACGCCCAATGGTACGAGTATTACGCGGGGAAGACAAACCGGCAGGAACACGAGTGGTATACCCGTTTCTTCGGTTACGAGTACCATGACCGGCATATCAGCGACGTACTCCGGACACTCGGAAGGCGGTGCGACGACATCATCCGTACTGCGGTGGAAACCCGCACGGACCACTATTACGGGCGTACGGTTTCCTGTTTCATGGACGAGTTCATCGGTTACGACCTGTCCCATGAACAGGTCCGTGACGCCAAGGAATGCAGATTGCGCAAGGCACGGGAAGACTACGACGAAGCGAACGCCTACTATTACAAACTGAAAGAGAATGAGGAAAGCATCCGTGGTATCGAATTGATGCTGCACTGCATAAGACAACAAATCCGAAAAATGAAAAGATAATGGCCAGAAACTACATGTAGCCAGAGTTTGGCAAATCGAATACAAATATCCGGGTATGTATGGCGGGGGCGGTCAGGATATCTTTTATGATATCCTGACAATGTTCGAAGTTGATAACTCCGCAGAAGACGCCTATACCGATGACTTCGAAATAGCCCGTTCGGGTCTGCAGCAGCTAAGAAAACATATCTCAGAACAGGATGAAACCTTCCGGCAGAATGCCGAAGAATTTTATTCCTGCCTGGCAAAGGCCGGGATGGACCGGGAAAAGTTTATCGAAGTACTTGATTGTCTAATCAACGGCAGTGACCAAAGCGATGCCTATGTGCATGTCTCATGGTTTTAATGATATGCCATGAAGGCGTTTCGAGCAAACCTGCCGTAACATCAAACCTGTATGAAACCTAAAGATAACGGGCTGGCCAACCTTCATGACCGGAAACGTGAGGAACGCGGTTTCTGCTGCATGCAACTGATCATATTCCTTACAGACAATGGAGTGAAGAGCTGGGATGAATGGCACCGGGCGCATACCGACGCGGCCCGGGGCGAATGCAGATACCGCAAGCGGTGCCCGGTTTATGGACGTAGCAAACATTTAATGAACAATAAATAATATGGTACTTAATATTGTAAAAAACGACCTGCCTGCCTCATGCATTGCAGAATATGTAAGATGCGTGTTTGACAATGCCAAAGTAAACATCAAAGATGAAAATGCAGTATCCGTCGACATCGAAGTGACCGGAAAGAACGAGCTGCACTCTTTGGAAGGATTAAAAGAGTTGGAATACTATTTTAAAGATTATGACATAAGAATATGGTGACCGCCATGCAACGGGCGGCAAACCGGAAATTGTTCAACTACAGATAAAAAACAAGCAACATGGAACAGGAAAAACCTACAAAGCCGGAAACAGACAGAACCTTTCCGGAAGACGATGACACACTTTACCGTGAAATGACAGTGCACATGCCCCGCTGCTATTTTCCGACTTCGCTAGGCGAGAACAGTATCCTCAAATTTGCCGGAGAGGAATTCCGCCGCGTCAAGAATATTGTCTGCCGGCGCTACAACTTTAACGAGGACAAATATATCCGGGAGAACGCCGGCGTATCCCCTTTCGACTCTGTTCGAGGCAACTTCGAGCAGGAAGTGTACAGACGTCTCCGTAAGGATTATGCGCACCTCAGTATCATCTCCATCAGAAGATCACTTATGGAGAAAATCCGCGACGCCGTGAAGAAGGAGAACAACATCATCGGCACGTTCTACCGCAACTGCGGCGTACATTACCGGGAGGCGGAATCAGCGGAGTATGAAACCTCCCCGATAGTGGTGGTCCACAATTCCGCTTTTTACGGATACGGCGGTTATGAAAGTGCGACCGTTTATGAACTTTTCATCGACGGGAACGGCAAACTGCTCTGCACGCTCAACGGCGAAGCCGGCGAGGATTTCGATGAGCCCATCGGACAGGTACAGACCGAGGGATTGCTTGAGATTGCCCACTGGCTGGAAGAACACGGGTTCATCTCCGCTGATGTCAATGACGACGAGATTGTCGTATGCGAGGGGTGCGGTTCAGACAATATACAGACCCAGGCATGGGTGGATCCGAATGCCCGTACATTCATCGGTACCACGGGTATAGACCGCTATGATAACTGGTGCGACGAATGCGAGGACCATCAGCCATTCTGTACTTTAAAAGAGTTCAAAGAACGCATGGAGGAATGGTGGAACTCGTTGGACGCAAATCAAATGGAACAGATCACGGGTTGCCGTCAGGACAAGTGTCCGGCCGGAGACAACCATCAGGGGTTTGCCGAAACCTGCAATGAATGGTGGGAAAACAAGGGCTATGACGAGAAACGTAAAATCTGGAAAGAACATAATGACTGCTGATTATGATTTACAATCTTCTTAAACGCATACAGAACCTGTTGGCTTCCAAGCCGTCCGGGACAAAGGAGGAACAGGAAATCCTGAGTCTGGTCAGCCAGGCGCTTCCTGCAATGCTCAATGGGCATGATACGGAAACACTTGCCGCCAATGAGCTGCTGGTACGGATATGCCCCGACACCAAACGGCCGGTCCTCGTATGCCATAACGGCAACGGGCAGTGCCTGTGCCTGCACAATGGGACGACGGAAGAGGATGCCGTCGACGTGGACTTATGGCTGCGTTCCAACGGTAGAGAGTGTAACGGCTACAACAAGTTGCAGGAGGCTGTCGTGGACCTTGCCTACAATGCCGGGGCGGACAACCTGTGGGAGGACAGGGACTCCCGTGCCGTCAATGCCGAGATCGTCCAGTGGGCGGAAGAATTCGAGACTGAGCATGCGGGCACTGATTGGGATGCGGAGGACTACTTCCTTGCCATCGACAGGTTTTACAAGGAAAAGACAAAACAAATGAATCCGGTTACAATACCGGCGAACTGAAAAAATGGCAACCGAATGGACAAGGAAATTGCAGAAGAAATCATCCGGGAAAACCGTTATCCGTCCGGATATGACATACAAGACTATCTGTTTGACAATGAGGATACTGTGCTTTCTCTGGAGGACGGAACGGAGCTGCTTGATGACTTCGACCTCTGGAAAGAACGTTCCGACCTCGAACTTGAAAAAATCATGGACCGGAACTACTGGTCCTCGACTGGTGGATATTAGATTAAAAACAGGAATATAATTATGGTAAGAGAACTTTATCAACGGCTCAGGGAATATTTCAACAACTTACCCGAACCGACAGAAGAGGAAAGACAATTTATCCGGGAGCTGAACGCCGGGTATTTCCCTATCACGTCCGTCCACCGCGATGACCTGGAAGGACAAGGTTTCGATGTGGAAAAGATCAGCGATGACGACATGCAGAATCTGGCGGAAAAGATGGCCGACGATTACTGCGAACAGTTGTTCTGGCCCAGCATGGAAATCATTGCCGGAGAAATCCTGAGTTTCCCGAAAGTAAAAACAAAAGACATTATCTGTCCGAAATGCAATTCGGAAAATATCCGTTATGATATTCACGAAAGTCGGTTCCACTGCGGCGAGTGTTCCCTGGCATGGGATGACAAGTTATATGCACTCGTGGAATTTCCCGAGGAAAGTGCTCCTTTCGAGGAAGAAGGAACCGGTTATCCGGCATGGGGAAGCGGGGAGAACGGGGCGCTTTACGTGCCCGAGGAAGACTATATACGCCATACCGGCAAATCTCCCGAACGGGACAAGTGTTACCGTGCCGTGTGTTGGCCGGACTCCCAGAAATACATGGGAACGAAAGGTTGTGAACCCATACAGGATGAAAACGGGATACGGGATTTCGGCACATCGGCATACTGGGTGCCGCTGCTTCTGACGGAAGAAGCGGCAGAGCGACGAATGGACAAGAAAAAGGTACCGGTATGCCCCGAATGTGGGGGCACAGATATTGACATTCTGAGTGACGAGGGCGTGGCCGTATGCAATGACTGCTGCCTTGAATGGCCTTACGCGGAGGATTGAGAATGGAAACGGTAGATGTTTATACGGAACGAGGCGACCTGGTCACCTGTTCCGATTGCGGCAAGGTGATGCTCCTGCCGTATGGAGCGGATAAATGTCCCGCCTGCAAGAAAGAAGGTTGCCTGGTATGGACGGACGAAAGCTTGCGGGAAGCCGACATCGACTCCCTGCTCGAGAGGCACTGTAACCTGCACCAGAAGAGCGAACTGCAACCGGAGGAGTATCTTTCACTTTCCATACTGGTGACCGAGTATATTCCATATCTGGCCGATAAACCGCAGACAGCGCGTGAAACCCTGTTCCTACTCCTTGAAACCGGCTCTCTTTTCGAGAAATACTGGCGGGATACAAGATGCTTCCAATCCGAAAATATCTACACGCCCGCCATCAAGACACTGCTTGACAAACTGGACGTGAAACTGCGAGAGGGCGACACGATTCCGGTAGAATACCAGGATTGCCGCTCCCTGGAGGACTTCTTCAGGGTCGTTGCCGGCGAGCGTCCGGCAAAGGAAGAGGTATCGTTTTCTTCAGATAAGGAGGGAAACTATTATTTCAACGGACGCAAGGTCAAGGTGGAAAATTCTGACGAGTACGCCTACCGCCTGCTGAAAACCAAAATACAGACGAGCTACCGGCGTCCGGTAGATTTTTACTTCCGCTTCCTTGCCCGTTTCGGACCATACGGAACTTATGGCAACGTGTATTACCCGAGTATCACGGACCTGATATGCAGGCGTTACCTGCCTGAAACCGCAAAATGAATTCCGGAAAGGCGATGGACAACGGTTCACCGCCTTTCTTATTGTATAACTTTTTTAATATCAATCATTATGGCAACAGCATTAGCAACAACGGCCGCCCCCGTGCAGTTCGATTTCCAGAACAACAACGTCGAGGTGATGACGCTCGACACGCTCCGGCGCACACACAAGGAAAATGACATCTATGGCAACCCGCTCAAGGGAATCTACCATTACGAGGTGATAGAGCGCATGGCGGACATCTGCCAGAAACACAACCTGAATTACGAGGTGGAGGAAATCTTCGCCGCCCAGAACAAGAACAAGGCACAGCCCGGCGTGGTCGTCCTGCCCCAGGTGGAACAAAAGTACGGGGCGATGGCCGTCGAGGCGCATATCCTGCGCCGCGTTTATACGACCATCCGCATTAAGGAATGGGAAACGGACGAGCTGACCACGACGCTTGTCATCGCCTTCCATCAGGACGGCATCCAGGCGGCCATCGGCCCGTGCGTCAGGGTGTGCCACAACCAGTGCATCCTCTCCCCCGAACGCAGTGTGTCGAACTACGGGAAAGACAAAGTCACCACCGAAGAGCTTTTCGGTCGTGTAGACGAGTGGCTCTCGAACTTCGAGGTACAGATGAACGAGGACAGGGAACGCATCCGCCGCCTGAAAGCGAAAGTAATTACCCCGGTGGAGATGTACGCCTACATCGGATTGCTGACAGCATTGCGCGTATCGCATGACAGTTCCGACAAGCGTCTTTCGTCCAAGGTGGAGACCTATCCCCTGAACCAGTCCCAGATTTCCATCTTCACCGAGGACCTGCTCAAACTCACCGAAGAGAAGAAGACGCTCACGGCGTGGGATATCTATAACGTGGCAACCGAAATCTACAAGCCCGGACGTACGGACATTCCGGCCATGATTCCCCAGAACGGGGCGCTGGCCGAGCTGATGCTCTCGGAAGGGTTGCCGGAATCTTAAAAGGCTGCCACGTGACAAGAATCAAGGGACAACTGACGACAGCCGACTACCTGCCCATAGCGGAATATAACAGGCTGGTCCGCGGGCTTGAGAAGGACGGCGAGTACCTGTGGGAGACCTACTGCTGGCTGTCGTTCTGCACGGCATGCAGGGCCTCCGACGTGAGGACCCTGCGCTGGAAAGACATCTTAGGAAAAAGCACCATGACCCGCATCGAGCAGAAAACAAAGAAAAACCGCCTGATCAAGTTCAACAGGGACGTGCAGGAGAAGAACCGTTTCCTGTACGAGATGCTCGGACAACCCGCCCCCGAACAGTACATCTTTCTCAGCCCGCGTACCGGGAAACCTTACTCGCTGGAATACATCAACAGGCTGCTCAAGGTATTCAAGGTAAGGTACAGGCTGCCGATCAGGGCATTCTCCACACATACCTTCCGCAAGACTTTCGGGCGCTATGTCTACGAGCTGATGGGACGCTCGGCCGAGGGCCTGATCCTGCTCAACCAGATATTCCGCCATTCCAACCTGGAAACCACCCGGCGCTACATCGGGCTGGCGCAGGAGGACATCGACAAAGTGTTCGATTCCATACGTCTATGAGAATATTTTCAACGATGCCCGGAACCCGAGCGGGAGGTTCCGGGCTATGCTTTATATAACATATCAAAATCAGAACTGTAAATGGACACACCGATATATATCGACACATACTTCCGCGTCGAGTCCGGCTATGACGGCGGTCGCATGCCGGAAGAGAAAGCCGGACGCTTCTTCGACGAGGTAAAGCGCCTTTTCACGGAAACAGGGTTCAGCATCAAGGAAAACAAATACAAAGACGGTTGTCCCGAGGTGTATCTCGGAAAGACATGCCTGTACTGTCATCCCCAATCGTTATCGGGCCCTGTTCTTAAAGAGCACATGGAGCTTATCGAGAAGATTCTGGCACAAGGAACGACCTTCCGGTACCTACGTACTGACACTTACGGCGAGATTCTCGACCTGACGGAGGAGGAAGAACTCGCGTATTACCACAAGACTCATGACATGACTATCGGGGGTGTCTTTCTCGACGCCTTCCGCACCAAGCGCCGGAACCTGTACAAGAGCCGGGAGCAGGTGCTGGAAATACTCGTCGAAAAGCTGCGTGTCAAGACACTCCGTGGGAAGTCCGTTTATTCGAACACCTCCCCGGCATACCGTTATATCAGGGAAATGTACGGGAAAATGGTGTCTGAAGGACGGCTCGTCGAGGGATGCAAGCAAACCGCTTCCGGGAAACTGCCGCTCTGCCGCACGGCAACCGGCAGGGAACTGAAAATGAAAAGACGGGAAGACGACAGGACGGAATGACACGCGGTTCCGTACCGGACATGGCCGGATACCAGTCCGAAGACTTCTGTAAATCATAATTTTCAAGCCGGACTGTCAATCGAAAGAAGGACGACCCGGCTATACTTCAACAACAAGAGATAGCACTATTATGAGCATACAAATCGGAAAACTGTTGCCGGACGGCAGTGTCCGGCACATCAAGGCGCTCCATGAGACGCTTTCAAAAGACCTTGTGAGGAAACTCCGGGTGTTCTATCCCAATGACAGACGGGTAGATGCCCTGCTGTCGCTGGGCGACATACAAAAACTGGGACCGTCACCCTATGGAAAATGGACAGGAACCGGCGATACCGTCCACTGTTTTTCAAAGATCCGTGACGGACGGGAAACACCGCGGCAATCCGCATCACGCATCGCGGACAACGCAGACATTTTCGGCCGCATGGAGGACACGTGCCTCCTGTTCGATAACGGCAGATGGCATGTCATGGACAAGGGAGAATACTGTGAACAGCCGCTCTTCGTCGAAGATACGCCCTCCCATGACAGCATGAAACCGATCACGGTATATGTGAACAACCATGTCCGACTCGAAAAGATAAATACACCGCAGCACTGGCAGGGACTTGAGGAACTCGCCGAACGGGAATCCAGGATACTCTATGTCTACCGGGGGTGCCGCCTTGTGAGAATCGTCCGTTCGTCCAACCTTAAAAAGAAACTGTATGCGGCACAATAACATCGTATCGGCCATAGAATGGCTGCCGGAACACCTGTTCACGGAAGAGATCGTGGAAGCAGCCGTCGAAAGCAAGGAAATAGAGGTGCTGAGCCATATTCCGGGACGTTTCCTCACACCCGGACGTATAGAACGAATCATCGCGGGCAGCACGGAGAGCTGGCACAGCTTCGAGCTGCGCAATATTCCGGAGGCGTACCGTTCGGGAGCAGTCTGTGACTACGCCATGCGCAAAAAACCGAAGAATATCACGGCCGTTCCCGAAGCAATGGTTACCCGAGAAATGGCAGAAGCGGTCATCCGAAACGGACGCGGGGATTTCGACATTCTCGCCTTCATACCTGAACGCCTTTGGGATGCGCAACTGGCATACCTGGCCTTGCGCAGCTATATTTACGACCCGTATTACACGGACAGCAGGACAGACGCCGTCATGAAAACGGGGCTTATCCTCGGATATGTCCCCGTTGAGGTAAAGACTCAAGAGTTCTATTACGGGATGCTCGACGGGATGAAAATATTGAGCACGGTTACCGATGCCGTCGTGCCGTCCCGTTTCAAGACTGCGGCATACTACCGCAAGATGGCGGAACATGACCTCTCGCTTGTTCCCGCCCGGTTCTATTCCTATGAGATTCTCCATGCGGCTGTCTGTTCGACCGAAGGAAAAAACTTCATCACAGACCCCCAGTTTTTCAAGCCGTTGTCGGTATATCTGGACGACATGCTGGCGGACCGGCTGATGGAGAAACACCCTTACATGTTCGGGGAGTTGCCGAAGCGGTTCAAGACACCGGAAAGACTGGTCATTGCCATCGATAACAGCAAACGGGAGACGAACTGCTATATCGACGAGGAAACTGAACAATCCCTGCTCACGGTGGAAGTGTGCAAGGCATTCATCCGAAGAAACGGCAACTGTCCCGAATTTCCTGAAAATGTATGGACGCGGGAATTTGTCGACTACTGCATGGAGCACGGGACGAGTTTCCGCTGGTTCCGCCAGATGCCCAAAAAGTTCCAGAGCTCCGCGAACACGCAGGCGGCGTATGATTACGGTCATTACCATATCTGTGACTTTGCCAAACGGTTCATCACTCCGCAAATGGCGAAGGAGTGCTACCAGGAGCGCAGTTATGCACATGCCATCCCCGGACATTTCCTCACGGAGTTCTGCCGACAGACCGGACTGCCCGAGAAGTTCTACGGCGGGGAAACCACGATGCTGTCGCTGAAAAACAGCCGTGACGACTATACTTACTGCAAAGTCGGCAATACCTGTCTGGCCTTTTACCTGAAAGAACAATACGAGCCGTCCTCGGCACATCTGATGATGACGCGGTCGGATTCAAAATACTGCACGCCGGAGAAGGTGTTCGACGTGCCTGTCGGAACCTTCCACCGCACGTGGCTGGAAAAGATCGTGGCGGAAAACGACCCCCGCTTTGTCAAACCCCGTGTGGACAAAGCGTTGAAAGCCGTACAGGCGGTCTGCTATTACGGTGTCGAGAAGTTGAAGGACCTGAACCGTACGGAAATCTTCCGCAACACCTTCATGGGTGAGACCATCGGTTACTGCGCCCGCCGCAGGGACCTGACCTACCACAGCGACAACTGCGGGACCCTTATCGAGGGCTTGAAGTTCAAGATCCGGGGAATGGCTGTCCCCGTAACCTTGGCGGAAGACATGACTCCTTATACGGCCGACATGCTGCACCGGAAGTTCGGCTTCTGCTATATCGGAATGACGGCATTCGCCACGGACTACGGCCTGGACATGGAGAAGGCATACACCTTTGCACAGATGCGCCAGATCGTAAGGGAGAAAGGGCACAAGCCGTCATTGAGAAACTACAAACGTGAACTGAAACAAATAAACATCATACAATGAAAAAATACCGGATAGCTATCGAAGAGACGCTCCGTAAGGTCGTGGAGATCGAGGCAGAAACGCCCGGTCTGGCCGTCTGCAGGGCGGAAGACGAATACAATGAAGAGAAACACGTGCTGTCAGCCGACAATTTCGCAGGAGCTGACATCGCGCTCTCGACTGATGACAGCACGGTCATGGAGACTCTGGAAGACGTGGATTTCATCGGATACGTGCAACGCCGTTTCGAGGAATGCCGGGAGTCCATATCCGTCGAAGACAAAGTCCGGCTGGCATTCGGAAGTTTCGACAACGCCCTGTATGAGTTCGGCGAATACCGTAAGGAGGCGGCTCGGAACCGCCCGCAGGTCTACCTGCTGTACCGGAGCGATGCCTGGCACAACCGTTCTTCCATGGAGCTCATAGCCCCGTTCTCCTCCCTCGAAAACATGATGGAGTACCTGCGGCGTAAGAAGAAGGAATTCCGCCTGACGGAAAGTGATCTGGAAGAGTTCAAGAACAACCGGCAGACGAAGGGGCGCGACGAAAACTACCTGTACGAGTCGGATTATTTGGATGTGCTGCCGGAACAGGAACCCGAACTGCCGCCGAAAGATGACGCTTTCTATGACAAGGTTTTCACCTGCGGGCAATCCGAGCTGTCACGCAGGGAGTTGGAATCTCTGCCGGAGCCGTTCGATACCTACCATGTTACGGACGAAGAAATGGAACAGATTGTGTACGAAACGGAAATGGAGACACGGGACCGGCTGCGGCTCGGTAAAAGAAAGCCCATAGATTTTGACAATGACCGCCATAGTGAAATCTGGTGGGAAGAAATGGAAAAAGCAGTGGTAAGGCACGGCGTACCGTACTACGAGGCCGAATAACGAAAATAGAACCTGTTCATCACATGCCATAATGATGACGGGCCGTCGCGGCTACGGCTGCGGCGGTCTTTTTTTTCAAAACGAGGTGAGTATTCCACCCCTTATACAAAACGATTACCTACTCTTAAAAAAACGGATTTATGAAACAGACAAGACAGGATTTCTTCACGGCGAACGGGGAAGGAATCAAAATCATGACATTTACGGAGTTCGCCCGGCATATCCTGCGTATGGAATGCGGGGAAAGTCTGGAACTGTATGCCGTTGTGAACCGGCAGACACGGGAATGCTCCCGGCCGCTCTCTGTCAGAAAGGAACAATGGAACGGTACGCCCTTTTACCTGCTCGGCGGGCACGGGCAGGAAGTCCGTACCATCAATTTTGCGGGTCGTCCGAAAGAGGAGTTTGAAACGACCTGCCATGATGTCTTGGACAGCTACGATGCCGTGGAAAGTATCGGGGCGGTCGTGTCAAGACTGCGTGAATTATCTCCTGAAGAACTGCATAAGCGGATTGCGGAAGAGATGAAGACCGGCTGTAAATACCTGTTGGTCTACCGCAGCGAGGAGGAGATGACGGCCGCACTCGACGGCAAGATATACGCCATCAGCGATACGGACGGCAAATTCCTTTGCGACCTGTATCAGCCGGATTATCTCCATCTGGAAAACGGGGGCGATATTGTGGACACCGCATCCATTCCGGACATGCATTTCCATTCCGATTGGGCAATCGCCAACCCCACGGTACGCGACAAGGTGCTCTCCTCCCGGATGGTGATTATATATACCCACGAAACGGTAACGCTATGATAGAGATTGGCAACAGGATAGAAACGCCGGAAGGTGTGTTCTATGAACTGGAATACGGAGGGGAAGGAAACATCTACAAGAACGAGGATGCCTTTCTCAACCGCCCCGATGAAGTGTGCTATGTACCTGAATACGCGGCAGAAGACCGTGAGGACTGGCGTGTGTCGGAGAGCAGTGACGGCTGTTTCACGCATAACTCACTGCTCGCCCTGTGCAAGGGTAATGAAGAGGTGTGCCAGGATCTGTTTTACAGCCTTGAATGGACGTACCCGACCACCTTGCTGGAAGAATGGGACTCGAACGGCTATTTCGATGAGATCGAGGGCTGGTATGACAGTAACGATTAAATGGAACGGCATATCATGGACAGGAAATACAAAATCACATACTCGGGAAAAATCACGGGCAAGACCCCGAACTACATATTGAGCCTGCGGGCGCATCTGAAAGGCATCTTCCCTGAAATGGAACGGTATGGTAAGGAAGAATTCGACCACGTGCTTCATTGCATCAGCTCGTTCATTGATGATTTTACCTTCAAGGTACGCAATTCCCGATACCGGGGAGACATCCTGAAAAGGACTATCAGTAACGACTGCCTGAAAGTGTTCAACCTGGGTGACGAGAAAGTGATACTGACCGTCTCCTTCACCCCGCTGGAAACATGAAACCAACAATATGACAGATATGGATAAAATACAGAAAGACAATGCGGAGCCGGGCAAAGCCCCGGACAAAATGAGCGCCGACAAGCTGCATCTGTTCGCCACCCAGTACGCCTTTATCGACGGACGGCTGCACGAGGCCGAGCAAGCCATGCTGAAATTCATGCTGGAGTTCCTGGCACAATATGGCCGCGTATCACTCGGCCTTACAGAAGAGGAGGAACTCGATGACAACAACTTCCCCGTCACGACAACCTTGTACGGGAAGCACGACACGCCCCGTATCAAGCTTACCGATGTCTACCTGACGGATGACGGGGAATATCTCCTTGCTGACGGAATAGATGCGGAGACCGGGGAAAAACGGGACGGATTCTATATCTACAGCGAACAATACGCCGATATCTTCCAGTTCGTCGGCCACGCTTCGGAGATGAACTGACGAATGAGGAACAACCATAAAACGAAATATCAATGGACTGTATCAAAGATTTACAAGACGCCATCCGCAACATTCTCGTGAACAACGGCCTTACGGAACTCTGTCTGGGAGAGCCTGACGAACTGGACGATCCCACCTATATCATCTGGTATGACAGGCACTGTGAGCCTCACGAAGACCCGGTATTGAAGGTTTACCTTGAAAATGAGGGCATTGCCGTTGAGGTCGAAGCCCGCAGTTTCGGGAACACGATAACCGTCTACGATTATGACATAGACCGTATTGAATGGTGGAAAGGCATTCATGCCAATATTCTGGAAGTGCTGGAGCGTGACGGCAAGCGCCGGTGTCCGGCCTGTGGCAGGACGGTCAAGGGGAAGCAGCGGTATTGCGGTGCCGGATGCCGTGATTTCATGACTCCCGGACCGACAGTGGAGCAGGTCGCGGAAAAAGCCAACCGGAATATCCGCAAACTGGCAAGCCTTGCCGCCGGAAAAGACAAGGCGTACCGGAAGCGGCTGATAGAGAAATATACCGTCGGTCCGTCATAAGCCGGCTTTGTTACACTAAAAAATGTATGATATTATGGCAACAAGAACCATTTACCTGACCGTACGGCTCGATATCGACAACCCGAAGGCTGATGAAATAACGGACGAAGAGGTTGACGAAATTATCAGCGAAGTGGACTATGAATTCAAAAATTACGGGGACTATGAAATCGACACGGAAATCTGCGGGAAAAATGACGAAGGTGGTCTTTAGACGCTATCCCGACGGACAGGTCATCGCCCTGTTCCCGGACATACCGTGGAGCGGACGGCGGGGTGAAATAACCTCCTACATGCATGTCGGCCAGCATGGCGCAGCCGACTATGCGGGCGTGATCGCCATGACACGGCCAGCCCATGAAAAGGAGTACCGCAACCCGCTTTCCGAACTGAGAGCCATCGGTTACGATGACCTACACATCATGCGGCGTGCAAGACCGAAATTCATAAACAGCTAAAAACAAATCTTATGTCTCATAAACCGAATGCCGTTCCTGTCTTGCAGGAGGGAACGGTCTATACAATTATACTTGACAACGGACGAAAGGTCCACGACGTAATCTATCATGCCTGTGTCGCCTCCGGCAAGTCGTATTTCGCCAAAGGCGATAAGACCTATCCCGCCGAAAAGGTGCGGAACCATTCAATCACCGGACATGCCGCATCGGACGGCTCTAGAAGGAACGGCACACCCAATCCCGACCGCTTCGCCATCACGGATGAAGTGTGCGAGGTCGTTGATGTAGTTACCACGCCGGAAACCAATCCGGAAATGTTCCGGTGTCGTGTCAAATGCCTGATGTATTCAGGCCTGTCACAAGCCGAGGCTGAGAAAGTCATCGCTTCAACGCCACTAAAGCTGGAACTCTTCTACGACGTAGGCCGTGGCAGTTTCGCTATTGACGCCGAGGCAGTTGGCAACACACCGCTGTATAATCCTTACACGGGAAAGGAAATCCCGGATGAAACCTAAGCCGAACTACATCGAATATGAGAGAACTATATATCAAGAATCTCTGCATCGAGATTACCCGACGTTGCAACATGCGCTGTACCCATTGCATGCGGGGAGATGCCGAATCCGTGGATATCCCTTTGAAACATATAAGCAACCTGCTGCGGCATGTCAGGCATATTCACCATTTCAACATCACGGGCGGCGAGCCGTCGCTTAACGTCCGGGCCATCCGCCATATCCTCGAACGGGTACGCGCCTACGGTATTACTGTCAATGACTTTTATATCGTAACCAACGGCTCTGCCACATCCCGTTCGGAGGAATTCATAGAAGCCTGCGCCGCACTGTACGAGTACCAGGAGGAAAAGGAACAGGACTCCGGCCACATGCTCGAAATGAGCGACGACCGCTTCCATGATCCGGCAGAGCATGCCGCCACGCTCGCGGCACTTTCCCCGTATCCCTTTTTCGGAGTCCGGGGACAGGCCGAGCGTATCTTCCTTTTCCGGGAAGGCCGCAGCACGGAGGGGTTTCCGAACCCTGTTCATGGGATTTATCTTACGGAGGAGAACTACGTTTACGGCGACCTCTGTCTCAATGCTGAAGGCATGGTTCTCTCCAACGGGGACCTGAGTTATGCCCGCCAACGGGAACATGCCCTGTGTCCCTGCGGGAAACTGATGCAATATCTCCGGATGACCTTGAAAAAGCGTCAAAAAGAAAGATTGTACGAATAAATACACAAATCAAAAAACTTATGTCAATCGTATGCAGTATCTGCGGCGGCACTGGAGTGAAATGTACCGCCGTCATCGACCCGAACACCAGACAGTTCCTCGAATTTACCCGCAACGCCTTGTCGGACGGCCGGTGCAGCCAGTGCGGCAACGTTGCCCTGACCGACCCTGACGAAGTAAAAGCCGGGCTGGACAAGCTTTGGACGGAATATACGGCGCGGCATCGTGCCGCCCCCAACTACACCTGCTGCGACATTGTCCGGCATGGTGATTACGACGGGTGTGAAAAGGCGTATATCCGCATCGGAGGCCCGTCAGACGTGGTCGAGAAGTATCCGGTCGTGGCCGTGTGCCGCGACCTCGAAGAGCTCAAATCACTTGCGCTCCCTGACCCGACGCGAGAATTTACCCTCATGGGAATTCAAGGGTTCGAGTTCCACGACGTGTTGGAAAACAAGACCTACGAGATCGGGGTGGACGACCTGAAAATTCCCGTCACGACGAAAGAGGTGCTGGACTTTTACCCGGCGGAACATCGGCTGAAAGAAACGGACATCGAACAATATGCCGCGGCTTACACGGCCCGTATCAAGGCGTACAGGGAGTATACCCGTCAGCTCGACGCCACACTCGTGCGGCGGCTTCTCGACAAAGAGCGGCTGATGAAAGTCGGCGAGAGCGACGGTTTCCGCTTGAAACTCCATTTCGACTGGTTTGTCATTTTAAAGCGGGAGAACGAAAGGATGTACGCGCCTTTCAAATACGCTGTAAATGCTTATTGTCTGGATAATATCCAAACTTTCGACCGTCGTTATGTCACGCTCGAAGATGCCTTGCTCCACTGCCTGAACGGTTTCAACGAGAACGCGAACATTCCTAACCGTTACAAGTCCATCGGGCATTACCTGTCGGGGAAATCCTGACGACGGGCAGTGTATCGACGGGTTACCGGAGGCCACGGGTGCTTTCCCCTTGACCGGAATACCGTCGGAACAAGTAACAATGTAACCAAAGAATAAAAAATATGATGAATGATTATAAAATCAAGAACATTCTCGAATCCCTGAAAGAGGAGGTCGAGAACGGGAAGGTATCCCTGCGGGAAGCTGCTGTCGAACTTCATAAAGCCGGCTGGACGAATTTCATCGACATCGACGCCACGAGGAACCTACTGAAGACCCGGAATGTAACGGGGAACGGAAATGTCCCGGGAGTTTCCGACATGATGGGAAAATACCGCGAGATGAAAGCGGCGCACCCGGATGCCCTGTACATTTTCCGAAACGGGGAATCTTGTGAATTGTATGAGGATGATGCCATCGCCGCTTCCGGCATTTTGGGCATTGCCACCGCCGAACGCGTCGACGGGCAAGGGAAAGGCGTCAAGGAACTGCGGTTTTCTTTTCGTGACCTGGACGTGTATCTCCCCAAACTGATACGCGCCGGAAACCGGGTGGCTGTCTGCGAACCGAATCAAACCGGTTCGGGCAAACGAGTTTGATAACCATTAAATAACAAATATTCAAAACCCAAAGACACATGATAAAGATAACAACGATTTTCGGCGAGGACGCCGTACGGGAATATGAAGAGAACAATGAACTGCCTTCTGAAGAATGGCTGGCGGATAACGGGGGCGTCGTGGACGAGAAAGAGTTCGAGACTGAGGCGGAGTACAATGCCTACATCGCCGGGGTAAACGATGCCGACGGATGGAGTGATTATCATATCATACGCCACCGGTCGGAAGAGGCGGACACCTCGAGAGAGGAAAATCTCTGGCTACGTCTCGGAATTAGCGTCCGGGGCAGCCGGGAGGACATCGAAAGGATTCTAAACGGGGACACCGAAACCCTTCGGAAACTGCTCGATGCCGGACGTTATGGGATTGGCGGAGAGACCTATGTCCCTGGTTCGACCGTCGAGGGGTACAACGAGGACCACGACACGGAGTTCGAGGAGGAAGACGTGGAGTTCCATTTATAATAAAACCACACCATCTGCAATAATGATAACAGTAAAAGTTCTACTCGGTAAGGATACTGTAAGCATATACAGGAAAACCGGGGATATCTCGTCGGTGGAGAGCACGGCCGAATCCGGGGGATATGTGATAACCCGACATTTCGAGACCGAAGCTGAATACAAAGCCTACGCAATGGCTGTGGAAGACCTGGACGGACATGAAGACTGGCAGATGCTGACTCCTGCCGTTACGCCGGAAGCTCCGTTCCGCAAAGGGGAATTTGTCCGGCTGACAGACGATGCAATTAAGCGGATACGTGAAAGTTTCGGGGACGGACCGGCTGACTACAGAAAGGAAATGATTTTGGAGGTGATTGCCTGGTGCCGCTATGAAGGCACATGGATCATTGAAGTCCGAGATATCCGTGAAGACGATACTCAGGAGTTCGATGCCGTTTTTCTGCGCCCCTTGACGGCACGGGATCTCGTGGCTATTTCCGCACCCCGACACCCGCTATCCACTGCGATATATCCTATTCACATCCGATAACTTAAATGATGCATGATGGAAAATATATTCATACTGCCCGGAAACGAACAGGAACTGTTTAACCGGTATTTAGATAACAACGAATACGGCCCTCTGAAAGAACGGCTGGAACTGGTCAGGAAAGCCTTGAGCAACAAGCTTTCCCCGGATGAACGCAATAAGCACGGGCTGAACGTGGGTGTGCATGAACTGTCCATGGAACGTAAGGAACTGGAAAGAAAGATATTCCAAATGGCACTCAAATCCTTTGCAGAACGGGTTTGTGACGAGCAACGCGCTCTTTGCGAACAGGGGTTCTGGCAGGCACCGTGCGGCAAAGAGGCGGAATATATCTCCTCCGCTCCGGTTCCGGACCTTGTAACGGACGTGAAGCAGTACAAGACCATTTGCCGCTGGTGGGAGAAGCTGTCCGATACCAGGAGGCTGAAGGTAGCGGCGATGTTTGCAAACGAACTGGGACCGATATACGGGCACGACACCGAAACGCTGGAACGGATTTATAGCCGCTGGTTTCTACTCTCCTTAGATGGCAAACAACGCATCTACCATTCATGGACCACAAACGAAAAACAGACTTCACCATGCCATACAAAAGCTCGGGAATAATCATCAGCGGGACACAATATGACCGCAGGCAGAAGCTCACTCCTTTTCAGAAGGCTGAAATTTTCCACCGTTACATGACAGAAGCTGTCAGCCAGCGCCAGCTTGCCCGGGAATACGGTGTCAGCCGCAGGCTGATAACCTTCATTGTGAACCCAGAAAGCGAAGAGCGGAACAAGGAACTGCTGAGAGAGAACAAGGCAAAAGGCTTGTATAAATATGACCGGAAGAAACATACCGAAAATATACGCAACCACCGTCGTTACAAACAGAGATTATTTCAAGAAGGTAAAATCATACTAAAAGATGGATAGACAATGAGAATACAGGAGAAACAAAAAGCGTTGGAACAGGAAGTTATAGCCAACCTGTGTGCGATACCGAAAATGCCGGAAAATATGTTGCCCCATACGGTATATGTCGAGGAGGAAGGGGAAGACGGGTATGGCCACGGGATACCGGTATACACCATGTACCGGTTGGAGGAGATACGCACGGACGGAAGCTGCACGCTTTACAACGCGGAAAGCCGGGAGCGTTTCACCTGCCGCCACCTGCATGAGATTAACATGGACTGGCTGGTGACAGTCTGGGAACGTTATCTGGAACTCTGTGTCGAGCAGGATATCTGGAAAGGGAATGCCGTTGCATTCCTGAAAGACCGTACCGGCAAACCGGAAGAGGAAATCATTTCATTCGTGGAAACCTCGTGGGACAAATGCCAGGCTTATACAGACAACCTCAAGGCGTTTCTTGGGGAAGATAAAGACCGGGAAATATGGATATTCTCTTTCCCGCTGGACGAATTTGAACGTGACGTTCCGGCCGGGAAAATCATCGTTGATTACGAAAATAACCCCGCAACGCGGGTTGAGAAGATGACACCGCTGGAATTTACGGCCAACATCAATGATGAATGTTTTGATGACCGGAACAATTGGGTAAGAGCCATTGAACTTCCCAAGCAGGAATAATAAACTATTTGAATCAATAAATATGATTACAAAAGAAAACATTGGCAACGAGACCTTTGAGTCTATGACCATCAATGACACGCCTGCATTGTTTACGGATATGCGGATTGACCGGAATGCCGTTCCGGAGGGACTGTACGCATACGATATCCGGGAGTCGGATGACGGGGACCGTCTGGCGACCATCGAACCGACGGTGATGGTAAATCATGGCGGAACCATCCTGACCAGGAAAGAGTTTATCACGGAAAAGGACGGCTATGTACAGATTGACGAATACGGTTTCGAGGCCTCCATGACACTGGAAGAGTGGCTTGAGGAAAACAATTAAATGTATAAAGGATATGGATATTAAGGAACTGACAGAAAGGTATCAGGATCGTTTCGATGCCCATTACCTGCAAGACGATAACGGAACCGGCAGAAAAGGTCGGAAACGGAAAAAGGAAGTTGAGACCCCGAATTTTCTCAAGGATGTTATCCGGCCGATCCTGGACACTTTGCCGGACTTGTTGCCGGAGTACGGGTTCACCAAAACTACGGATGATTACGCCATGTACGGCGAGTATTACCGTATCAAGGCGGGTATCGTCCTCGTGGGAGGTTTTTCCATCGATGAGGATTTTAACCTGTACTTCACGCCATTGTTCCATGGCAAAGCCTGCGGTAAGAGTCACAAAATCGACAGCATCGGACAACTCGTTGAAATCATCCGCGAACAATTTGAAAGAAGGGAGGTGAAGATGAAAGGATAGTTTCATGCAATAGACATGGGTCGTTCCGTAATTTATTGTATATTTGTCAGATGAAGAAAGTCTGTATATGTATTTCGGACGAAAGCCCGGCAGTTGAACGGATTACAGGCACTTTCATGTTTGGCTGACATCAAACCTAATATATCTATTTGATATGAAAAAGGAAGAGATTATTCGCCGCTGTTACGGCGGCATGAAGGAAAGGCATGGCGTGGAAACCATCATCCTTTTCCATGTCGGAGATTCATTCGAGGCGTATTTTGATGATGCCGAAACGATTACCCGGATCACGGAAGTGCCCCGGTTCAAGATGACGGCGGCAGGTATACCTGCCATCAGGATTTCCGACGCCGCCTTGGAAGAATGTAGAAACCGGTTGCTGGATGCAGGATGCAAGGTATGCGTGTCCGAGGTCCGGGGGGTATCCGGCCGCCACATTCTCAAAATCAATGAAACAAATACGGAAACGGGCCGATGAATTGATATTGATAGCGGCAGCAATAGGTCCTTGGACACTGTTGGTGGTAGCGGTATTAATCATCGGAACGCTGAAATGCTGTCTGACCACGGACTCGGACAGCATTGACGAAAGTATCAACAAATCACCGGGGATAGTCGCGCATGTCATGGTACTGGACAGTACGGATAATGGTTTTCGGGTGGTTTATGCGACGGCTGCGCCGGTAACGGATGAAAGGTTTGCCGAGATATGCGACAGGCCGGGTATTTTGGAGGGGTTCGAGAACCTGAAACGGAAAGCTCCCGAACACTTTGGCGGCAACCTGCTGGAAACCGACATCTGTGACTTCGCGTTGTACGCCTACCGGTTTCCTATCGATAAGGACGTACGGATACACAATATCTTTGTCGCCGGTAAAGAGAAAATGGACTTCTATGTCCGGAACAACCCGGACCTGCCCGGGTGCGCTACATGGATGCACCACGGTACGGAACAAGGGAACCAATATCTGAATGCTGACGATATAAATCACTGTATACCCAACGGAAGGCGGATTTACCGTTATTGGAAATGCCGTTATCTACTGCAAACTTCTGATACTGACGAGCGTTTCAGTCATTTTACAGAGGAGGAAAGGCTGTACTGAATGCAGCCTTTTCTCTATATATATTACACATAACCATCTGAAAATTAATAACTAAAACGTTTTGTTGGCGTGAAAAATTGGCATATATTTGTATGGAAAAGTGACCCATTGAAAACAGATTGTCAATTGAAAGCAATAGATTGAATATGAAAGAACAGTAATATGACATCGGAAAAATCGCAACTGAAGTTTGCGAGATCGGAAGAGACGGGCGAACTGATAGGGTTCGTTTCGCGCCATTCCAAGACACGTAAATTGATGGGAGTCCGTGAAGACTCAAGATTCGGCAAGCAGATTTGTGTCCTTTCGGAAGACCTGAAAGGAACTCTCGAGCCAAACATACTATACTCGGTAGAGTTGAAACCCATGCACAAAGCCAACGGGTATGTAGTCGTTGCCGCTACCCCCGTGTTATTTCAGGCGCATGTGGAAACAGTGATCGTCCCGAAGACATTGTATCAAGTAACTGTGACGTTCGGCAACAAAAAGATTTTCTTCGACCCGAAAGACGGCAAGAGCGTAATGAGCCGCACAATAGACGGTGTGCTGGAAATCCTCAAGGGACGCAAGGATATCAAGTACAAGGAAGGTGTCATCACCGACTATCTGAATCAGGCGCGTGCTCTGGTACGACGTATGGAATCCGACGGGTTCATCTATACGGGAGACAGACATCAGGGAGGAATTCAATGAAAGAAAAACCGGTCGTGGGTATTGCGACCGACGGTGCCCATTCTGCAAAAGAGAGGTTGACACGCTTCCGGGCTGTCGACCTCTCTTCAGGAAAAGAACTCTTTTCCAAAGCTATCGGTAACTGGACGAACAATATCGGGGAGTTTCTCGGCATTGTCGAGGCGGTCAGATATGTCATGGAACATCCGGAAAGTCCGCGAACAATCTACTCGGACAGCATTACAGCCATCACGTGGTATCGTAACAAACAGACAGCCTCTTCACGCAGATGCCCGGCATTGCAGAAAGCGGAGATATTCCTCAAAGTGATGGAGGCAAGAATCAAGGACATCGAAGTGCTGCACTGGGACAACCGCCTGTGGGGTGAGATTCCTGCCGACTTCGGAAACAAATAACAACATCAATATGGCAAAATTAAAATCACAGTCACAGAAATATGTTGAGCTGAAGGAGGAAGACTACCTGTTGCTCATCGAGAATACCATCAAGATGGAAGCCCTGAAGATTGCCGGTATCGAAAAGATGCCCATATACAAGGCTATGGAACATATCCTTGAACACGAGCACATCGACCTGCTCGTCAAACCCGTTTCAAGGAGATATTCTTGATTTTTTTAGGTGGACAATAATACACCCCACAAGCAAAATCAATGCTTATCAGTACCAAATGATAGTATATAATAACAATTAATGTAAATCAATGCAAATCAGATGATTAAGAAAGTGGCGCATGTACGGAATTATCTATACCATACATGCGCCACTTTGCTCTATACACTTTTTGATTTCCTTGATTGATAAAAGAAGGTTCTTTTCCAGTGTTTTACAATCCGACTTTTTTATATACTTTTGTCTTCAGTATCAGTTGGTTATTGAAACCCTCTATGTATGCTTATAAGTAGAGATTAGCTTTTTTAAGCGAAACTAACTACTGGTTATCAATCAATTATCAAACAAAAAAAGTTTGCCTTAAAAGAGTGGTTTCTTTTTTTGTGTGGAGCTGGAGGGAGTCGAACCCTCGTCCAAACGAGGAAATCATAAGCTTTCTACATGCTTATCTTTGCCTAATTTTTCGTGTAACGGCAGAACCAAAGCCATCAACCATTACCTTATCCTCTTAAGTTTCACCCAAAACGCGAGGCCACTTCAGGCTATCCCCGATGTAACTGCACCACTGAACCGGAATGCTTCGGAGCAACAGCTTCCGAGTGATGTCTCGTCCTGGCACCTGGTGCCTGGATTAAGCTAATCTACTATGATTCGATTAAGCAGCAAGAGCGTAATTAGTTTCGCCAGATAAAATTTTGAGGACTGAGATTTAAGTGCCAATCAACGACGCACTGCATGCTTACTCACTATTTCTGCCCGCTGTCAAATCCAGTCAACCCCAGATATAGTTTTGCAAAGATAGAAAATCTTTCGTGACATTGTGCCATGTATTCACAAATATTATCAATCATTCTACACAACTCCTCAAAGTAATGAATAAAAATACCCCTCCGGATCATTTTCCTCCTGTTTTCGGACTATTTTATCCCTTCCTTATCATAAAGATACACTATCTTTGACCCTCAGAGTATTATTAATAAAACTACATACCATGAAAAAACTTATCATTGCGACTCTGCTCTTAGGAAGTACTCCGATACTTTCGGCACAAAAAACAATGAAGTTACCTGCCGTATATAAACCGGTAAAAACCGAAATGTATAAAAAAAGCTGGATAGATTTCAATAAAAACGGCATCAAAGATGTATACGAAGATCCCACTGCTCCCATCGATGCACGTATTGAAGACTTACTCAGTCAGATGAACCTGAACGAGAAAACCTGCCAAATGGTGACCCTCTATGGATACAAACGGGTACTGAAAGATGCATTACCCACTCCCGAATGGAAACAAATGTTGTGGAAAGATGGTATGGGAGCTATCGACGAGCATCTCAATGGATTCCAACAATGGGGTTTACCCCCCTCGGATAATGAGAACGTATGGCCTGCTTCGCGTCATGCCTGGGCTTTAAATGAAGTACAACGTTTCTTTATCGAAGAAACCCGATTGGGTATTCCCGTAGATTTCACCAATGAGGGAATTCGTGGAGTAGAAAGTTACAAGGCAACCAATTTTCCTACCCAATTGGGATTAGGACATACCTGGAACCGTAAACTCATCCATCAGGTAGGACTCATCACCGGCCGGGAAGCACGCATGCTGGGATACACCAATGTATACGCTCCCATACTCGATGTAGGACGTGACCAGCGTTGGGGACGCTATGAAGAGGTATATGGAGAATCGCCCTATCTCGTAGCCGAACTGGGCATCGAAATGGTAAAAGGCATGCAACACAACTATCAGGTAGCTGCTACGGGAAAGCACTTTATCGCTTACAGCAACAACAAGGGTGCCCGTGAAGGCATGGCACGAGTAGATCCACAAATGTCTCCGCGCGAAGTAGAAATGATACACGTTTATCCCTTCAAACGGGTTATTCAGGAAGCTGGATTGCTGGGTGTGATGAGTTCGTATAACGACTATGACGGGCTCCCTGTCCAAAGTAGCTACTACTGGCTGATGACGCGCTTGCGTGGACAAATGGGTTTCCGCGGATATGTAGTTTCCGACAGTGATGCAGTAGAATACCTCTATACAAAACACGGTACTGCCAAAGATATGAAAGAGGCCGTTCGCCAGAGCGTTGAAGCGGGACTGAACGTGCGTTGTACCTTCCGTTCACCAGATTCATACGTACTTCCTTTACGGGAACTGGTACAAGAAGGCGGACTAAGTGAAGAGATTATCAATGACCGTGTACGTGATATTCTACGGGTAAAATTTCTCGTCGGACTTTTTGATACTCCCTATCAGACAGATTTGAAAGGAGCAGATGAAGAAGTAGAGAAAGAAGAAAATGAAATCGTAGCTTTGCAGGCATCCCGCGAATCGATTGTACTACTAAAAAATGACAAGAACGCACTTCCATTGGATGTAGCTTCTATCAGGAAGATAGCTGTCTGTGGTCCCAATGCAGACGAAACAGCCTATGCACTGACTCATTACGGACCATTAGCAGTGGATGTGACTACCGTGCTCAGTGGTATCCGTCAGAAAGTAGACGGAAAAGCCGAGGTGCTCTACACCAAAGGTTGTGAATTGGTAGATGCCAACTGGCCGGAGTCGGAAATCATTGACTATCCGTTGACAAACGATGAACAGAACAAAATAGACAAAGCAGTGGCACAAGCCAAAGAGGCAGATGTAGCAGTAGTGGTACTGGGTGGTGGACAACGGACCTGCGGAGAAAATAAATCCCGCAGCAGTCTTGATCTTCCGGGACGTCAGCTTGACCTGCTGAAAGCAGTACAGGCTACAGGCAAACCAGTTGTACTGGTACTTATCAACGGACGTCCGCTCTCTGTAAACTGGGCAGATAAATTTGTACCTGCTATTATAGAAGCCTGGTATCCGGGATCGAAAGGAGGAACGGCAGTAGCCGACGTACTGTTTGGTGACTATAATCCGGGTGGGAAGCTTACAGTCACTTTTCCGAAAAGTGTAGGCCAGATCCCCTTTAACTTTCCCTGCAAACCTTCTTCTCAAATTGACGGTGGTAAGAATCCCGGTCCGAAAGGTAATATGTCGCGTGTGAATGGTGCCCTTTATCCATTTGGGCATGGGCTGAGTTATACTACATTTGAATATTCGGATATCAGTATTTCTCCCAAAGTTATTACTCCCAACCAAAAAGTGCAAGTGCGTTGTAAAATAACCAATACTGGAAAACGTGCCGGAGATGAAGTGGTGCAACTTTATGTACGCGATATCCTGAGTAGCGTCACTACCTACGAAAAAAATCTTGAAGGATTTGAACGTATTCATCTGCAACCGGGCGAAACGAAAGAAGTATCATTCACTCTCGACCGTAAAGCACTGGAACTTCTCAACGCCAAAAACGATTGGGTAGTAGAACCGGGAGACTTCAGCATCATGCTGGGTGCTTCTTCGGAAGATATCCGGTTAAGTGATATCTTGACTGTAAAAGAGTATGGTGCCATAGAGACAGGACAAACAAAAACAGCCAACCCTGTCAGTGCCAGCACTAACGGAGAAATGAAGAATAATGTACTTGATAATAATTTATCCACTGTCTGGGAAGGAAATAAAGGAGATTATATTACCTTTGCTCTTGAGAACGGAGCCAAAGTAGACGGAGTTTCCATAGCCTTCAGCCGCGCCAACGGACTACCAGCCGAATTTGAAATTCAACTCTCGGGTGGCGGAGGACAATTCCTTACCGTATACTCAGGCACTGTAAAAGAGTATAACAAACTGCTTCCTTTCCGTTTCAAAGGAACCACTGCAAGCGATCTGCGTATCGTACTGGGCAGCGACCGTGTGGGTATCTCAGAAGTGAAACTGGAACAGTTGAAAAAGAAATAAACTATGTTCAGATTGGTTATCGGCCTGTGTGCCGCCAGCATGCTGTCATCCGCCTGTACTACCCGCAATGCATCTCAACAACGGGCAGAACATGAATTGACTATGCTGGTGGGTACTTATACATCAGGTAGCAGTAAAGGCATTTATACATTTCGTTTCAATGAAGAAAGCGGCGTGGCAACTCCACTTAGTGAAATAGAAGTATCAAACCCCTCCTATCTTACTCTCTCACCCGACAATCGATTTGTATACGCTGTCAGCGAAGAAAACGATTCGACAGCTGCTATCAACGCTTTTGCCTTTGACAAGAAGAAGGGTACATTGACTCTTTTGAACAAACAAAGAACAAAAGGAGAAGATCCATGCTACGTAGCTACCGATGGGAAAAAAGTGCTTACCGCCAACTACAGCGGCGGCACAATGTCTGTTTTCCCTATCCGGTATGATGGTTCTCTAGAATCAGTTGATACGCTGTTTCAAGGTACGGCTTCAGGACCGGACCCGGACAGGCAGGCTACTCCACATATTCATTGTACGCTCTTCTCTCCGGATGGTAATTATATTTTTGCAACTGACTTCAGTGCCGATCGTATATTACGTTACGCGGTACATTCAAAAGAGGAGTTGCCACGACCTTTGGCCGAGACTGTAAACATTCAGCCCGGATCTGGTCCAAGACACCTGATATTCAGTAAAGACGGAAAGTATGCTTATTTAATAAACGAGTTGTCCGGAAAAGTAATTGCTTTCACTTATTCGGACGGGAGGCTGAATGAAATACAAACAATTGTAGCGGATACCATACAGGCAAGAGGTAGTGCAGATATCCACCTGAGCCCGGACGGTAAGTATTTATATGCAAGCAACAGACTGAAAGAGGATGGAATTGCCATCTTTGAAGTGAATCCGGAAAAAGGCACACTGGCTAAAGTTGGTTATCAGCTAACAGGCCTTCATCCACGCCATTTCAATATAACTCCTAACGGAAAATTCTTGTTGGTAGCCTGCCGGGATAGTAATATGATCCAGGTTTTCGAAAGAGACACAGTAAGCGGATTACTTAAAAATACCGGTAAGAATATAAAGATGAGCAAACCTGTATGTATTCAGTTTGCTGAGAATAAATAAACTAACAACGGTATATTGCCCTGTCATTAAAACGCAGATTAACACAGATTATCGCACTTAAAATCTAAGTTTTGCGATAATCTGTGTTAATCTGCGTTTTAGAAATTCCTTATTAATGATAAAACTGTCAGGCTTTCTTGACATACACTTCTATAAAAGAACAGCTCAAGATAGATATTCATTACTTTCTTGCTATTGCTTTCACCGTTACTCCATTTCCTTTTTTTGCACATTGAACGCACTCCTTACGTAAAGTACCTTCTTTCAAATTAAAAATGAGATCCGGATTAAAATGTTGTCCGTTAATTCGGGTTTCAAAATGCAAATGCTCTGTTGTAGCCCGTCCTGTACGTCCGGTCAAAGCCACTGGTTGCCCGGCTAATACCCAGTCTCCACTCTGCACCAGATTCTTCACATTATGACTATAAATGGTCTCAAGTCCGTTCGAATGGCGAATCACCACTACATTTCCATAAGCAGCATAAGGTTTTGACATTCGCACAACTCCGCTAAAAGCAGCACGTATCGTATCGCCGGCACACGTTTTTAAGTCCGCTCCGCTATGTCCTCTCCGAGTTCCATACGGAGAAATAACCTTTGCACCAGGCAATGGAAAAGCGTATTCATTCTCTGTCAGAGTGTCTAAATGCAACAAGAGATTCTTATCCTTAGTAAACAATCCCGGTGTCGCTACCCGGATATGATTGATCTCCATACTTGAAAAGTGTGGTTTCTCGGGTAAATCTACATTATTTACTATAGAAAAAAGAGTACATAATAGCCAAATCAATGTGCTTTCCATACTTTCGATAATTATTCAAAGAAAAATAGTTGCGCACTATCACAACCAGCATATTTTTTTAATAACTCCTGTATCATATCAGCCGCTTCAGCCAATCCGTCTGCACCACTATATCCATTGACTATTGCAAGAATATGAGTCGTATCCAATCCCATCTTTGTTCGTTCATTATCACTGGTAGGCGTACCTATACCTCCTATTTCATCCCTGTATACGGGTAATCCTTCAATATTCAGCACACCTCTGCCAATACCTTCAAAAGGTTCATCTGCCTTTCCGATTCCCAGTTCCAATGTTGCCCCTTTTATCTTATCGGCATCAAAACCACCAATGGAATAGCCGGTACGAAGCGACACTAAATTAATCAAATCAACCAGCGTATCTATCTGATACAATGGAATACCACGCATTAAACGTCTGCGCAAAGCCTCAGCCGAAGGACGGTAACGTCCCGGATCTTTACCACAACGCTTATATGCCTCACGAGTAGCAGCAATAGCCGGCTGCAACTTAATATCTTCCATCCGTGTAGTCGAAGTCAACTCTTCAGTAAAAGCATTTATCTCCTCCCAAAGTCCTTCACAGTAAGCTGTGTTTTTGACCTCTGCATAGACTGCTACTCCCGCAAAACCGGGACATGCTTCTTTTATTTCTTTAGATACTGTTATCATAAAAAAGTTATAAGGTTATGAGGGTTATAAAGTTATAGGGTTATGGAGGAAATGGGGATTATAAAGTTAGGGTCATAAATTCATAGATAGGAGGACTATAAAAGCTAAAAACATAACTCTATAACCTACCACTTTATAACTTTCTCACTCTAACCTATCATGGCTCCGTCACTCTCTTCATTATTCCTGACAAAATACGTCCTGAGGCAATCCCCAGCCTTCGTGCCGAAAAAAATTCATCATGATGAATATAAGTACAAATACCCGATATTTCGATCCGGCAACCGGGAACACCAAAGTCAAGCAATTGCTGGCGGTTGGCCTCCCACAGATCGATATGATATTTTCCCGTCTCCGTCTTACGATAAGAGATACGTGACATATCAAAACCATTCAAACGGAAGGTATCATATACCTCATCACCGACTTCAAAGGATTCCAACGAAATGCCAGGACCGATACAGGCCACAACCTCCGAACCTTCCGTTCCATAAACCGTCCGCATCTGTTCCAGTGTATGACCAACGATAAAATTCACCGTCCCCCGCCATCCGGCATGAACGGCAGCTACCACCTGGTGCTGCCTGTCGTATAGCAATACAGGAACACAATCTGCCGTAGAGACGCAAATACAACAGCCTTCCTCACGAGTTATCAGGGCATCAATACCTTCCAGACGCGTACACCTATCTTCTTCAGAAAGAGTAAGAAAGGTTTCATCCACTACCAGACTCTTCGTTCCATGTGTTTGGTGGGGGATAATCAATTCACGAGGCTTCTCCGGCATTGCTTCAAACAAGATCTCTTGATTCCGGCGGACGCATACCCTCTCGTCACCGGCAAAAGGCGAGCAATTGAATGTAGCATATGTCCCCTCACTGCACCCGCCTATACGGGTGGTTACAAAATGAAAAATGTCGGAATACACATCCAATGATGCATATCCCAACATTCTTTTATCTTTTGTAAGTGAAATCATTTCTCTTCCCAATCCTCTTCTTCGTATTCATAATCCAGATCATCGTCATCATCGCCGTCCTCATACTCATATTCAAGATCTTCATCCTCTCCCATAGCTTTGAGTTCTTCCTGCAAGCGACTTACATCCTTAGGACGATGTACAATAGTTTCTATCTTATTACTTTCTTTATTCAACTCTTCCCACAGGATATCTTTCAATGCTGCAATTCCCAAACCGGAAACAGAAGAAATAAACAAATGCGGAATACCCTGAGGCAACGTAGGTTCTATCTCATCCATCAACTCCTGATCGAGCATATCACTTTTTGTGATAGCGAGTACACGCTGCTTATCAAGCATTTCCGGATTAAAAGTACTCAGTTCATTCAGCAGTATTTCATATTCCTTACGGATATCATCACTATCTGCCGGAACCATGAACAACAAAAGAGAGTTGCGCTCAATATGACGCAGGAATCTCAATCCAAGTCCCTTACCTTCACTGGCACCTTCAATAATTCCGGGGATATCAGCCATCACGAACGATTTCCCGTCGCGATAAGAAACAATGCCTAAATTGGGTTCCAGTGTAGTAAACGGATAGTCGGCTATTTTGGGTTTAGCAGCAGAAACGGCAGACAATAGTGTAGACTTACCGGCATTTGGGAAACCCACTAACCCTACATCAGCCAAAAGTTTCAACTCCATAATTACCGTCATTTCCTGCATCGGCTCACCGGGTTGTGCAAAGCGTGGTGCCTGTCGGGTAGCTGTTCTGAAATGCCAGTTTCCTTGTCCACCACGTCCACCTTTCAACAAGATAACTTCCTGTCCATGTTCGGTCACATCACAGATATACTCTCCTGTTTCAGCATTGTATACTACTGTTCCACAAGGCACTTCAATTATTTTGTCTACACCGTCCTTACCAAAACTCTTGTTTTTACTGCCGGATTCTCCATGAGTAGCCATCGCATGACGGTCATACTTCAGATGGAGCAGCGTCCAGTAGTTACGGTTACCTCGCAAAATAACATGGCCTCCTCTTCCGCCATCGCCCCCATCAGGACCACCGTTAGGAACATATTTCTCGCGCCTCATGTGCGTAGAGCCTCTTCCGCCCTTACCTGAGCGACAGTATATCTTTACGTAATCAACAAAATTCGATTCAGCCATAATATTTAGTAGTTAGAATTTAGTAGTTTAGTAGTAAGTAGAAGATGGATTTAGTAATATTTCAGCAGACCTTGGCAATAAGCATTCAGCATTCTACTCACTTCAGAAGCCAACCCCAGGAGCACTGTTTTATCTTCTTCTGAAATATATCCCAGGTCTTTGGAAAGAATAACGAAGTTTCTTGTTTCCTCCAATGAGCCTTGTGATATGTTGTAAAAGTGTAATTTATCTTTCTGCCCTACTCTTACAAATCCTTCTGCAATGTTAGCAGTAATAGAAGCAGAGGCACGTCGCATTTGATTAACCAATCCGAACATCTCTTCTTTAGGAAAGCCTTTAGTCACCCGATAAATATTTAAAACATATTTATGAGCTTTTTGCCATACTAAAAGATCTTCAAATGATTGCGCCAGCATTCCTACTTAACTACTTACTACTCACTACTTAACTACTCTAATTATTTATAATGTATCTACCGCCTTACATATTTCCTCAAAGATACCATCCATTGAGCCAAGCCCATTGATGTGTTGGTATTTTCCCTCACCTTTATAGAATTCTTTCAGGGGTGAAGTCTGAGTATTATATACTACAAGACGTTTTTTGATTGTTTCTTCGTTGTCATCGGCACGTCCCGAATCCTTTCCGCGTTTGATAAGGCGAGTCATCAACTCATCTTCGGGAACATCCAGGTCAAGCATTACAGAAATATCCTGTCCACGTTCTTTCAACATTACTTTCAACGCTTCTGCTTGCGGAATAGTTCTTGGGAAACCATCAAAAATAACTCCCTTACTATCCTGAAAACTATCAAAAACGCTGGCCAGAATGTCTACCATCAGTGCATCGGGAATCAGTTGTCCCTGATCAATATAACTTTTAGCAGTCTTGCCCAACTCTGTACCATTCTTTATTTCTGCACGCAAAACATCTCCGGTAGAGATGTGATTAATACCATACTTTTCTACAATACGTTCACTCTGTGTTCCCTTTCCTGAACCGGGAGCACCGAAAATTACAATGTTCAACATCTTTTTTACCTATAAATTAGTTTGTATTTGAATTTAGTCTACCACAGTATAAATATCCGGATAGTTTCGTCCGAAACCATCATAATCGAGTCCGTAACCAACGATAAAGTCGTTCGGTATTTCCATTGCTACATATTCGATATTCAAATCCACTTTCAGTTTGTCGGGCTTCACCAGCAGAGAAGCAATATGTATAGCCTCCGGATTTCGGGTACCCAATGTCTCGAGCAGACGCTGCATCGTAAAACCTGTATCTACAATATCTTCTACGATAACCACCGTGCGACCGGCAATGTCTTCGTTCAGACCAATCACTTCTTTGATAACTCCCGTTGAAGTGATTCCCTGATAAGAAGCCAGTTTCACGAAAGAAATTTCACAAGGGATAGTGATATGTTTCAACAGATCGGCGGTAAACATGAACGAACCGTTCAGCACACTGAGGAACAAAGGGTTCTTACCTGCCAAGTCCCGGTTAATTTCGTTCGCAACACGAATCACTTCTTTTTGAATATCCTGTTCTTTAATGGAAACAGTAAATAGTTTATCTTTTATCTGAATGGTGTCCATAACCGATTATTTAAAAAAGTTGGATGCAAAAATACAATTTTTATTCCACTCCATGCATCATCTTTTGCAATTTCTTCGAGAGAAGGAACAGAATAAGGGACGCAATACCCGACATAATGACGAACACCATAAAGAAGTCGTACATATTTGCAATCTGATATCCAAAGAGTGTTTTTACTTTACCTGCCTCGGGGTAAAGCCCGGCAAGTATCCCGGCAAATTTATTGGCAGTGGCAGTAGAAAGATACCAGATACCCATCATCAGGGAGGCAAACCGAATCGGAGTCAGTTTATTTACCATCGACAAACCAATGGGCGACAAAGCTATCTCACCCATTGTATGAATAAAATAAAGTCCTGTCAGCCAGATGATACTCACTTTCACACCCGGTTGGGCATCTTTCACTCCAAAGCAAATAAAGAGGTATCCCAAAGATAAAAGTAATAACCCAATAGCTTGCTTGGTAGGTGAAGAAGGCTCCATATTCCGTTTGTTGAGAAAAGCCCAGACACCCGGCATGATATAGGCAAGTATTACCACAAAAAACGGATTGAAAGACTGAAACCAGGAAGCCGGCATCTCCCAACCTAAGATATCACGATTTGTCTGATCGGCAGCAAAAAGAGTTAAGGAAGCACCAGCCTGTTCATAGGCAGCCCAAAAGAAGATGACGAAGAATGCTACAATGTAAATTACAAAAATACGGCTACGTTCGATCTTTGTTAATGAACCATCCAGTAAAATGGTGATAGGAAACACGATGCAAGCGGTAAATATACCGATACTGACCCATTCGTCGCCAAACCAGAGATAAAAGAGACTGCCCAACACCAGTGTAAGAACCATTAATAGAAGAATATTCCGCCTTTTCTGGCTCCGGCTCAGTCGCGGATGAGCTATTTTCTCTTCAGTATCTGTCTTTTTCTCCTTCTTCGCATCCGGGATTATGCCTAACGGCTCACCGTCAGGAGATATCAGATACTTATTCTTCTGCGTTTCAAATAAAAGGATAGTAAATACAATCATACACGCAGCAATCAGAAATCCCCATTTAAAATCTTCCGGATTACCGGTGTCTCCAAAATAGCCACAAACCAAAGGAGCAATAAAGGAGCCCACATTCACTCCCATATAGAAAATGGTATAGCCTGCATCAAGGCGCTTATCTCCCGGTTTATAAAGTTGTCCTACCAATGACGATACAGTAGGTTTAAATGAACCATTTCCTAATATAAGAAAGGTCAGGCCACCATACATTAACCAATGTGACAGTTCCGCTTTATCGAGCATGGAGGCACTCAAGAACATCATTAACTGTCCTACCCCCATCATCACAGCACCCCAAAAAACAGAACGGCGTATCCCCCAGTATTTATCGGCTATATATCCGCCAATCAACGGAGTTAAATATACTAATCCGGTATAGCTACCATAAATGGATGCTGCTGCTTCGGTATCAAAAAGTAGAGCCTGAGTTAAAAAAAGAATAAAGATAGCACGCATACCGTAGTAGCTGAAACGTTCTGCTGTGCTTGTTGCAAAGATTAAGTAAAGGCCCTTTGGATGCCCTTGTAATGCTCCCATAAGTAGAGTGTTTAGTAGTTTATGGGACGCAAAGGTACGAAAAAGTACTTTTATTCCGTAAAGAATATGCAACTAAAGGTGAAAGAAACAATGTGTTTCATCCTGTTTCATTACTATGAGAATTTTGTTTCATTAGTATGAAACACTTGTTTCAACCTATTGAGAATAAATTCTCAACCTATTGAGAAAAGTTTCTCAACGTATTGAGAATTTTTTCTCAAAGCATTGAAACAACTATAAAAAAGCATTGTATGAAATCTTTGCGGTTACTTAAGTAGCCGAAAGGAGCAAAGGATTCATATTAAAACAAGTTTTAATCGGACAAATAATTACTATCTTTGCGAGTCAGAAAACTAAAGAAACAAATCATGAAAATATTTCCAAGTAACACTATCAAGAAGCTGGATGCTTATACCATTGAGCATGAACCCATTCAGTCAATCCAACTGATGGAGCGTGCAGCCAATGCACTAACAGAAGCTATCACTAATCGTTGGGATAGCGAAACCCCGGTTACTGTATTTGCCGGACCTGGTAACAATGGAGGAGACGCTCTTGCCGTAGCCCGTATGATGGCAGAAAAAGGATACAAAGTAGAAGTTTTCCTTTTCAACACCAAAGGAGAACTTTCACCCGACTGCCAGGCCAATAAAGAATTGGTAGAGATGATGGACGAAATAACCTTCCACGAAGTAAGTACGCAATTCGCTCCACCGACCCTGACGGATGAACATCTGGTTATCGACGGTTTATTTGGTTCCGGATTGAACAAGCCCCTTAGCGGAGGGTTTGCAGCAGTAGTCAAATACATTAACTCTTCGCCTGCTACTGTAGCATCCATTGATATTCCTTCGGGACTAATGGGAGAAGAGAATACATTTAATGTCCGGGCCAACATCATCCGGGCCGATGTTACCTTCAGCCTGCAACTGCCAAAACTTGCTTTTCTTTTTGCTGAAAATGCAGAGTTCATCGGAGAGTGGGAGTTGCTCGACATCAACCTGAGCCAGGAAGGCATCGAGGAGTTAGATACCAACTATGAAATGTTGGAAGTGGAAGACATACGTACTATTATCAAACCCCGGAAGAGATTTTCACACAAAGGAAACTTTGGGCATGCACTCTTGATAGCTGGTTCACGCGGAATGGCAGGAGCATCGATACTATCGGCTCGTGCATGTTTACGCTCAGGAGTAGGTTTGCTCACTGTGCATGCTCCTATCTGCAACAATAGCATTTTGCAGACGGCAGTTCCCGAAGCAATAGTAGAACAAGACGCCAGTGAAACTTGTTTTGCCATACCAACAGATACGGATGACTATCAGGCAGTAGGCGTAGGACCGGGATTGGGACGAAACGAAGAAACAGAAGCTGCACTGCTGGAACAATTGAACGGCTGCCAGACTCCTCTGGTAGTAGATGCGGATGCACTGAACATATTGGCTAATCATCGCCATGCACTGACCAACCTGCCCAAAGGTTCAATCCTTACTCCCCATCCCAAAGAATTGGAACGCCTGGTAGGTAAATGTCAGGATTCTTATGAACGCCTGACCAAAGCAATAGAGCTTGCCCGTACCGCCAAAGTACATATTGTATTAAAAGGTGCCTATTCTGCTATCATCACTCCAACCGGAAAATGCTTCTTTAACCCCACCGGTAATCCGGGGATGGCTACTGCCGGAAGCGGAGATGTGCTGACAGGTATTATTCTGGCATTACTCGCTCAAGGGTATACGGCAGAAGAAGCTGCCAAGACCGGAACATTCGTTCATGGGCTCGCCGGCGACTTTGCTCGTAAAAAGTTAGGTACAATTGGGCTTACAGCAGGAGATCTTGTCAACAATCTGCCTATGGCATGGAGACTTGTAAGCGAATAAAGGTTAAGAACTTATGAATTTCCGAATAAGTTCATTAACTTTGTTTTCTAAACCAGTTAAAAATAGACAGAAATGAAAAAACTAATCATATTGACAGGACTGCTGGCTGCCACTACTATGATATCTGCTCAGACAGATGTTGTGACTGGTGTAATGCGAGGCAAAGATTATGGAGTAACCTATGCACTCCCCAAAACACAGATAGAGATCGAAGTTAAAGTTAATAAAATAACATATACACCGGGAGAATTTGGCAAATATGCAGATCGCTATCTGCGACTAAACAACATATCTGTCGACCCGAAAGAATATTGGGAATTAACAAGCGTAAAAGTAAAACCGGTAGGTGTACCCGATAAAGAGAATGTATATTTCGTAAAGATGAAAGATAAAACCGTAGCTCCGTTAATTGAATTGACAGAGGATGGAATTATCAAATCAATCAATGTACCTATCGAAGGGAAAAAGACTCTGCCTGCCAAGACAATTGTGCCTGCACAGAAAAAGGTTAACCCAAGAGATTTTCTTACAGAAGAGATCTTAATGGCCAGTTCAACAGCTAAAATGGCTGAACTCGTGGCAAAAGAAATCTACAACATCCGTGAAAGTAAAAATGCGCTGGTACGCGGACAAGCAGACAACATGCCCAAAGACGGAGCGCAACTCAAACTGATGCTTGACAATCTGGAAGAGCAGGAACGTGCGATGACAGAAATGTTCTCTGGCACATACAATAGAGAAGAGAAAATATACACGATTCGCCTGAACCCCGCAAAGGAGATGAATAATGAAGTAGCTTTCCGATTCTCAAAGAAACTGGGCGTGGTAGCCAACAATGATCTTGCAGGCGAACCGGTTTATATTACTTTGAAAAATCTGAAGACAATTAATATTCCACAGGACGACGGTAAGAAAAAGGTAGACGGTGTGGCCTACAACGTACCAGGCAAAGCTTCTATTTTACTGACTCAAGGAAAAGATGTGTTATTTGAAGATGAAGTGCCTGTCACTCAATTCGGAACAGTAGAATATCTGGCCCCTGCATTATTCAACAAAAACTCAACGATTAAAGTAACATTCAATCCGGTTACCGGTGGTCTGGTTAAAGTTGACAGGGAAGAAGGAAAATAAACGACTATTATTCATTCTCTAAATAACTTATAATATGGGTGGTGAAGGACATATGCTCGACATGATCCGTCGATTGAAAGAAGGCAGAGACTCTGCCAACTTACGCAGAGCGCGAACCAACGAGAGGATGAAACGCTTACAAACGAAAGCACCCTACCCCCTACCCGACACGACTCCTGAAGAAATGGGACGTATCATCCGGCAATCCAAAGAAAAGAAAGAAGCCGATGACCGTTACTTTGTGTTCGGGACTCTCATTATCATCGGGGTTCTATTGGCATGTGCCGTTATATTATGGGCTATTTTTATTCGTTGATTGTCAGTTTGACAAATCCATCTTTTTGTAACTGGGAAAAATAAGCAAGTATACGAGACTCGTAGTTCTCTTCATGGTTGAAGTGGTCTGCGAGTTTTTCTATTATCTCACGTATCGTACTTTTGCCATCTATTTGCTCCCACACGGCAGTACCATGTTCTTCAAGATGTACATGAATATCAGAGGACATTCCTTTGGGTAGTAAAAAACGTTGCATCCATTCATACTTAAACCGGGGAAAAGCGATGACAATAGTGCCATCGCTTTCCTTTTTGGTTGTAATGTGTGCACTGCGGAAGGGAATAACCTCCAACAAGTTGATCTTTTCTTTCGCAGCCATACATTTATTTCTTTATATTGGGTAATTCCAAACCATATCCCTTCTTTTTATCAACTACCTTTAACAAGAAAGCGACAAACAAAGATAGAATGGCTAAACCTGTAAAAATACACATCGGGATTGTATAGTCATACTCGTTAGCATTTCCACTCGTCCCCACCACACAATAGGTATCAAGTACCCAACCAATAAGAGTAGGAATACCCCACAGACCTATATTCTGTATAAAGAAAATAAGAGCATACGCTGTTCCTAACTGATTTACAGGAAATATCTTCGCCACCGAAGGCCACATAGCCGAAGGTACCAGAGAAAAAGCAATACCCAGAATTATCATCAAACCAATTGCTATAAGCCAATTATCAATGCTGGGAATTGCATAGATAAAATGCACACAAATCAACATAGCCGCACCCAACATCATAATAGAAGCAGCTTTTCCACGTTTATCAACCAAACCACCAAATACCGGAGTCAGTATCAATGCTCCCAAAGCAGGTAGTCCCACAATAGAACCAGCCACGTTTTCATCAATTCCATATTTACCAACCATCAGTTCGGATGCAAACTTCTGGAATGGAAAAACGCAGGAATAGAACAGCACGCACAACAATGCAATCAGCCAAAATCCCGGATTAGTAAGAATGTGTTTTACATCTTTAAAAGAGAATTTATCTTCACCTCCATCTTCAGCAGAAGCCTCTACCTGCTTATCCAGCTTTTTATCCATCACAGAGAAGGCAAAAAAGGCTATTAACCCTCCTACAAGTAATACAAAACCAATTAACAGAGGAGTATCAATACTAAAATTACGTGCCAAAGGTATGGCTACAGAATAAGCAGCCTGGGAACCGATACGTGCCAAAGCAACCTGTACCCCCATAGCAGTGGCCATCTCTTTCCCACGAAACCATTTAGCTATAATTTTAGAAACAGTAATACCGGCTACTTCAGCTCCCACTCCAAAAATAGAGTAACCGGCAGAAGCAACAAATACCCCGGTTTTATATCCAAATATAAGCGATTCATTTCCAGCCAAAACTGTAATTGCATAGTATTCCAATCCCGTACCTACTACCATCAAGATAGCTGCCAACTTTCCGGTGAAACGAATACCAAAGCGATCCAGAATCAAACCTCCCCAAATCAGCATCAGTAAAAACACATTCAGGAAGCTGTATGCTCCCGTGAAAAAGCCAAACTCCGTACTGGTCCATGCCAAATCAGATTCCAACATGTTTTTCAATGGCGCCATTACATCATTCACATAATAGGCTGCCATCATAGTAAAGGCAACAATGGCTAATGCTCCCCAACGGGTAACCACAGAGTCATTCAATTTCTTTTTTAATTGTTCCGTCATAGTTCTATCTTATTAATAAAAAAAGGCTACAAATCCCCTGGATTTATAGCCTCTTCTCTTTTCTTTAACTTTCCATCTGTAATTATTCTGCCACAGGAGTTTCTGTTGCAGGTGCAGTCGGTGTTTCTGCAGCAGGTGCTTCAGTAGCAGGTGCAGCTGTACCCGAAGGCAGGTTATACGGATTTGTTTTTTCTTCTTGCTGAGCTTGTTCCAAAATTACATCCTGTCCTCTGGATGCATTGGTAGGGACAACATAAGCTGTAGCAATACTCATTATAACCATGAATGCTGCCAATCCCCAAGTAGCTTTTTCCAAAAAATCTGTAGTTTTGCGAACGCCCATTATTGCATTGGATGATGAGAAGCCGGATGCAAGACCACCACCTTTAGAATTTTGAATCAGTACAATAAAGCACATCAATATGGCTGCAATGACCATTAAGATTACGAATAATAAGTACATTTTTTGTTATTTTGATTTAGCGTTAATAATCAGTTTTTCTAAAAATCTTATTTGATCTGCAAAGTAAGCATTTTTTTTTGGATATTTCAAACTTAATTTTTTAATAATTTCAAGAGCTTTGGAATATCTTTGCTGTTTAACATAGATTTTAGCCAATGTTTCTGTGAAACAGCTATCATCATCCTCTCCTTCTTCGGTACTCAATTCTTCAGAAGAAGATTGTTCCGGAGATTCTTCTCCTGATAAATTTCCATCTGGCAAAGGTTGTAACTTAAGAGCCGGTTCACTCTCACTTTTTTCAATAAACCCATCAATCAGTTCAAAACCACGAAGTTTGGGTGCTTCGGTTTCATCATCAGTAGAAACACCATCATCCTGTAGTAAATAAGCTGTATAGTCCGTCGTATAATCCAGGCTGGTCTGAGAAGTAACTTCTTCCGGTATAGTAGACAAAAAAGCATCAATCAACGCTAAAGTACGATCAAGATTCGGCTCTATTTCCGGTAATTCATCTACAGAGGTTGTTTTCTTTTTACGGGATTGCAATATATACTTATCTCCTTCTATGAGGTAGAAAAGTGAGCGTCGGTCGGCCACATAAAGAGTTGCTTTACGTAATTCGGCCCCGAATGTAATGTCGTGTAATAAATACAAATTCTTTAAATATAGTAACCGCAGCGTTTGAAAATAAGGATAGCGTGTAAGCATCGTCCGAAGCTCATACAACGTATCCTTATTCAGCATCTCGGGGTGCTGAATCCATTGTTGAAGGTTAGCAGAAGTCATTCAAATTACCAATTTGCCACTGTCGCATTAAATATCTGATCAGTTATCTCTTTCGTTATTTCAGCAATCGTTGCATCCGGTATATTAGGCAATAATGAATTCGGATCGAGGTCGGAACGGAAAGCCGAAAATTGCTGTTCGAAATCTTCTGCATGATTGGTATTATTTACAAAACGCACATTAACTGTAACAGTTACTTTTGCTTTTGAAGAGAACCCATCAGCCGAAACAGCTTCATTATACACATTTATACCTGTTATTTCTCCTTCAATCTGCAAATCAGCATTGGCATTTCTCACCAATTGCAAACGAGTCTGACGAGTAAAAATATCTTTTAAATCGTCATTAAACTTATTTGCCAAAGGCTGATAAACATAAGCAGATTTTATAGGAAAATCAGCAATTGAGATTGTCTTTACTTTATCATAATTAATAGACGCCCCATTAAACTTATAAGAGACTGTACACGCCAGAAGTATTACCGGCAAAGCCAGTAATAACATCCATTGTGGTATTTTTTTATTCCAATCCATATTCTTTTATTTTTCTGTAGAGGGTGCGTTCCGAAATATTCAAATCCTGAGCTGCACTTTTCCTCTTCCCATGATGTTTTTCGAGGGCTTTACGTATCATTTCTTTCTCCACTTCATCCAAAGAAAGAGACTCTTCCACATACTCTTCCGTGTCTTGTATATCATCATCTACCGGACAGGGAGCCTTCACTGTATGAATGATTGTAGGCATTGTGGAAGGTGGTGTAGGTGTCACAATGGGCACACTTCCTTTCTCTGCCATCAAATTATGAACCATCTTCTTCAATTCAGATACTTCCTGTCTCATATCAAACAAAACTGAATAAAGAATCTCACGTTCACTCTCAAACCCCTTATTATCCTTTATACCGAACAAAGCCGGCAGACGTTGCGTGTTCTGAGCCGGGAGATATGTTTGCAAAATAGCTGCATTAATCTCACGATTGGTTTCTATAATCGAAATCTGTTCTGTTATATTCTTCAGCTGGCGCACATTTCCCGGCCATGGATAGGCAAGTAACACCTGTTTGGCATCTTCTGTCAGCTGAATAGCAGGCATACGATACTTCTCGGCAAAGTCACTGGCAAACTTACGGAATAATAACAACACATCTTCACCACGTTCACGCAAAGGAGGTATCTGAATAGGAACCGTATTGAGACGATAGTACAGATCTTCGCGAAAACGTCCGTCTGCAATAGCTTGTGTCAGATTGACATTAGTAGCAGCAACAATACGTACATCCGTCTTCTGTACTTTTGATGAACCCACCTTGATAAACTCCCCACTCTCAAGCACCCGAAGCAAACGAGCTTGAGTGGGTAAAGGCAACTCCCCTACTTCATCCAGAAATATTGTTCCACCATCAGCTTCGCCAAAGTATCCCTTTCGTTCGCCAATAGCTCCCGTAAAAGCTCCTTTTTCATGCCCGAACAATTCAGAATCAATTGTGCCCTCAGGGATAGCACCACAGTTTACTGCAATGTATTGCCCATGTTTGCGACGGCTATACTGATGAATAATCTGCGGAAAGCTCTCCTTTCCCACACCACTTTCTCCGGTTATCAATACGGATAAGTCAGTGGGTGCAACTTGGATGGCAACATCAATGGCGCGCGACAAAGCCTCTGTATTACCAATAATACCGAACCTAAGTTTTACTTGTTGAATTTCCGCTTTCGTCATAATTGCACTATAAATTCCTTCTTGTGTTTTTGTTTATACATCATCATCCACAGTGTCAAGCTTCAACTTATCACTGTCGTCACGTTTCTCGTAATATTGTTTTCTCAACGGATTGGCATGAGCTTCTTTATCACGCAGGCGATTGCGGAACACATCTATTGCCACATAGATAGCCTGACGGAAAGAATCTTCACAAGCCAGCCCTTTTCCGGCAATATCATATGCTGTTCCATGAGCCGGCGAAGTACGTACTACCTGAAGTCCGGCCGTATAGTTCACTCCTTCATCCATAGCCAAGGCCTTGAATGGTGCCAATCCCTGGTCATGATACATAGCCAGCACACCATCAAAATGAGTAAAGTTACCCGAACCCATAAATCCGTCAGCCGGATAAGGACCGTAGCAAAGTATTCCTTTAGCAGCCATTTCCTGAATTGCCGGGATAATGATCTCTTGCTCTTCGGTACCAAGTAATCCCTCGTCTCCTGCATGAGGATTCAGAGCCAACACAGCAATACGCGGTGCGCCAATACCAAAATCCTGTTTCAGGGAACGATTAAAAATAGCTATTTTCTCCTGAATAAGTTCTTTAGTAATGGTTGAAGCAATATCACGTACGGGAATATGCCCTGTTACCAGTGCAACCCGAAAGTCATCCTTCATCAGAATCATTAGTGATTTACTTCCATCACCCAATCTCTCCTCAATATATTCGGTATGTCCGGGAAATGAAAATCCTTCCGACTGAATGGTATGTTTATTGATCGGAGCCGTCACGATGACGTCAATTAATCCTTCTCTAAACTCTTCAATAGCCTTCTCTAAAGCACCAAGTGCAGCTTTTCCTGCTTCCGGATCCGGTTTAGAGAATTCCACTTTCACTTCGTCATCCGTACAGTTTACTACACTCAAACGATTGAAAACTGCCTCAGAAGCAGAATTAACAATACTAAAGTTAGTAGGTAAATCCAATGATTTACGATGATAAGCTGCCACCTTAGGGGAACCGTAAATAATCGGAGTACACAACTCCAGCATAACAGGATCGGCAAAAGTTTTCAATATCACTTCATAGCCTACGCCATTGATATCTCCTTGCGTAATACCAACCCTTATTTTACTATCTTCCATGTGTCGTTATTTATTAGTTTGTTCTTCTCTGGCCACACCCAGCGGAATCTCTCCCTGGGTCTTTTCTGTAGGAAGTTTCAATGTATACAATGATGCTTCAAGCATACGTACCAGATTACGTTTTAATTTATTAGGTGAATATACAAATACTTCTGCTGTTACAATGCGCTGATTAGTTTTGTCCAAACGGGTATGAGACACAAACGGACCACCCATAAAGTCGCCCTTCATACGCCAAAGTCCACGGGCTTCCATGGTGTAATCTCCATGCACATCGATAGGACGGACATCCACTGTTATAGAATCTGTAGACATATACATGCCTTCTTTAGCTCCCGGAATATTAGCTTTCATCACAGAGTCACGCTTATGGATAAAATATTCTTTAGTAAACGTATCCTTATCAGTATAAGGGTAAGAATAGATCACAAAGTTCTGATCTCCGGTAGCCGTATTAGTAGATGCCCAGAAAAAATCTTCACCTTCTTTAGAAGAAGATAATTCAGAAGGAAGCCATATATCACAATCAAATTTACTGCCTACCTTGGTAGAGATGTAATCATTGTGTTTATTATGAAGCTGGGAGATCTGACGATTCATCTCAGCACGTGTGAAGAAGTCGATAATCTGTTGTTTGTTTTCCTCTACAAACTTTTCAAACTCCTGCTCATTGGGAGCCTGAATAGTCAGAATAAGCTGAGGAGCAGCATATACATCTTTTGCATACTTAAATGCCGGTTTGGTATATATATCACGCACATCCACTATAATAATGTTGCGTATTAATTTTAATGTAGAATCATAGTCTTTCGGAGAAGTATACATAATCCTGAATGAACGTTCAGACTGCGGCAAGCCCGGGACATCCGTATCAAGCACATCAAACAAGGCTCTTCCCGCAGGACGCTCCCACAAGGCATGATCTACTACTACAAGAATCTCATACGCACGACCACTGGAGGTCGGAGTAAACACACCCTTCTTGCCGTTACAAGAAGAAAAAGTCAATGCCACAAGAGCCATACTGATAAAAAACAGATACTTCTTCATATTGATCATTTTTAATGTTTTTACAAAACTACGATAAGTTCGTATATTTTCATCGGATAAGTTAATAATTTATATTAATTCTTGTTATTACCCTCCCGCTTTGCTGTAGACAACATACCACAAGCTGCAAAAATGTCTTCACCGCGCGAAGCACGAATCGTAGAGAAAACACCATGTGAAGTCAGATAATCACGGAATGTTACCATCGCCTCCATATCCGTTCCTTCCAGATCTACTCCCGGAATAGCATGAAAACGAATCAGGTTTATTCTGCAATCTACTCCACGGAGCAATTTCACAAGCTCTTTGGCATATATCAACGAATCATTGACGCCTTTAAAAACAATATATTCAAATGAAAGTCTGCGCTGTTTACTAAAATCATAGTTCTTTAACAAATCTACAATTTCAGTAATAGAAAAAGCACGCTCTGCAGGCATTAAGTCCAAACGCTGTGAGGGCACCGGAGAGTGTAAACTAATAGCTAAATGACAATCGCTCTCTTCGATGAAACGCTGCAAGCCCTTGCGCAAACCAATAGAAGAAAGTGTTATTCGTTTAGGACTCCAACCGTAACCATAAGGTGCAGTTAATACCTCCAACACCTTTAACACCTCATCCAGATTATCCAAAGGCTCTCCCATTCCCATCAACACGACATTAGTCAGTTTATCCCGCTCGGGCAATGAACTGATCTGATTTAGTATCTGATTAGCAGTCAGATTGGTAGTAAATCCTTGCTTGCCAGTCATACAAAACTTACAATTCATCTTACACCCCACCTGAGAAGAAACACAAAGTGTTGCACGATCGTCATCGGGAATATAGACTGCCTCTATAAAGTTCTTCTCACCTACCTGAAAAAGATACTTAATAGTTCCATCTACTGAATGCATTGCCTCAACTGGCGGTATTCCTCCTACTTCATATTCTGCCCCAAGTGCTTCGCGGTGTTTTAATGACAGATTTGTCATCTCATCAATAGAGTTTACCTTTTTATCATAAAGCCACGATGCAATCTGCTTAGCAGCAAACTTCGGCATTCCCAGGCCTCTCACCACCGACTGCAACTCATCAAGAGTCATTCCTAAAAGAGGATATTTGGACATATTCTGTACAATTCAATGTTTATTTATGCAAATGTAAGGAATTAAAGTTGATTTCAGAGCAGACTACCACCAAAAGTTAACGTAAAAAGGCCGCTCCCTATGCGGGAACAGCCTTTTCATATATGAGTTGGTCCTTCTTAGAAGAACAGATAACGTGTATCTTTCACTTCAGCCTTCAGATAAAGATCGTTCATCAAACGTCCTGCCAGGCGTGCATGCATATTTTCCAATGTAGCTTCTTCAGCTTTTACATCAAATGTTTCATTCAACTTGTCCTTAGCATACATCTGCAATACAAATACGCCTGCATTACCTTTAATCGGAGCACTCAACTTATTCAACTCAGCAACCGAAGCATAGGCACCTACCAAAGGTTCGCTACTACGCAAAGCCGGTATATAAGCAGGAGCTGCAAAAGTTACATGTTTTACAGAGTCACTCACAGCGTTAGCCATTGACTTATACTGATCAAAAGAAGTAGCATTAACAGCCTTCATATCATTCATGATCTTTTCGGCTTTCTTATCCTTTATTATTTCAGCTCTCAACTGATCCTGTACCTGCTTCAAAGAACGGTAACCTTCAGGAGTGATACCAGCCAGTGCAACCACCAACATTCTGTCGCTCTCACCACATTCATACAAACCGGAAACTTCACCCGGCTTAGCAGCAAAAGCCCATTTCAAAGCTTCTTTTGTACCTTTAACTCCACCAATTCCATGTTCAGAGCTGTACAAATCATTTCTTTCGAGCAATCTATAACCAGCTTCTTCAGCATTAGCCACTACTTTATCCAAAGAAGGATTAGCAGCAATAAACTGGCTGAAATCATTATAAGCTCTACTATAAGTTTCTTTACTAAAGTCCACTGTACGTTTGATAACAGCCACTTTATATTTATCCTTAACGGCTTTCTTGTTAGTAACCTGAAGGATAACATTAGCCTGTCCCAAAGAGAGATTAGACAATTCGTTTACACCCAAATTATTAACAGTTGAAATAAATTTCAAATTATCACCATCAATCTGTGCATTTTCATAATTAGCAGATGAAATCCAGTTTGCTTCTCCAGTCTGGCCATATTTCTTTGCTAAATCAACAAAGCTTGCACCACCTTTTATTGCATTATAGATACTATCAGCCAATGTTTTTGTTTTTGCAGCATCTTCAGCAACAACCTGAATCTGCCGGAACTCTATAGAGTCAGCAGCAGCTGTTTTAGCGATAACTTTGAAAGAGTTAATTGTGTTATCACTACCATTATAATAAGGACCATATACTTTATTCAAAGCAGCAGAATCCATACGTGCTACTACATCTCTCGGAAAAGCAGTTTTATTATAATACAAATCAACATAAGGTTTTTCCGAACCTGTCGAACGAATAAAAGTAGTATATTCACTTTCAGTAGTTGCTAACTGCTGAGTATATTCGCTTACTTCTTTTTCGATAGCAGCTCTGTCTTCAGGACTTGCAGTTACCTGTACATCGATGTACTTAATATCACGAGTTTCTACGTACTGTTTGAACTGTTCTTTCTTCTTATTATACAGATCTTTCAACTCAGACTCTTTCACTGTTATTGTAGAATCAACTATAGAAGAATAAGGAACAGCAGCAAGCAACAAATCCATCTGATTTACTCTTGCGTCAAAAGCATCCTGCGCTTCTATCGGATTAGAGAAGAGTGATTTTGAAATCAATGCCTGATATTTCTCAGCAAGACGATTCTGTATCAAACTTTTTTCTACAAATGACCAAAACTTATACATTGAGTTATAATATTCAGCGTACTGTGCCGGCATTTGAGACAGATTCATCTTAGAATAATCTACCAGGAACTTTTTCAACATATCTTTATCAAAAGCACCAGTTTGCGGATTACGGAACGGGGTCTGCTGTAACAGCGGATGAACACCTGCATCAATAATTGCCTGGATTTCAGCTTTTGAAACCGTAAGACCTAATTTTTTGGCTTCTTTTTCAAGAAGTTTATTATTTACGTATGTACGCCATACTTCATCTTTCACCTGATTGGTTTGCTCATCATTCAACGAATTCGTTCCGCTGGAGAACTTAATTACGTCAGTATATTCTTCTACCAATGCCTGATAGTCCTGAGCGGAAAGTGCGTCCCCGTTCACCTCTCCTACGTCATGTGATTGGTGCGGCTGAAGGACTTTCCATGCGTCTCCCGCAATGAAAGCAAACAACGCCAAGCCAATAACGATCACCAATAAAGGTCCTTTCGATCTAATGTTTTGTAATGTTGCCATTTTAATTAATACAGTTTATTTGTTTATTATTATTTTCGTCTCAGTTGTTTTAGCGCACGAAGATACAAAAAATGCTAATATACATCTATTTATTAGCAAAAAAAATGGAGGTCTATACCATTATTCCATCACTTTCAGCCGCACAAGCTCAATTTTAGTCGGTGTTACCTTAATAATTTTAAACTGATAACACCCTACGGAAATTATTTCATGCAGTTTCGGGAAGCTTTGATACTGGCTCAGAATCAATCCACCAATAGTCAGATAGTCATCCGCTTCCGGCAAATCAAGATCAAAAGTTTCATTTACTTTTTCAATTTCCAGACGACCGGAAAGTACATATTCCCCCTCTCCTATCTGCTTACAGATATACGATGTATTATCATGTTCATCTTCTATGTCACCAAAAATTTCCTCTACCAGATCTTCCAAAGAAACAATTCCGGCAGTACCTCCAAACTCATCCACTACCACAGCAATCGTTTTCTTTTGCTGCATAAAAAGTTTCATTAATTTGTGAGCAGCCATCGTCTCAGGCACAATAGGCACCTCTTTTACATTGTCCCTCCAATCTTTAGGATTACGAAACATCTCTGAAGAATGGATATACCCTACTACGTTATCAATATTTCCGTCGTAAACAATAATTTTTGAAATTCCGGATTCTACAAAACGACTTTTTAAATCTTCAAGTGAAGTAGATAAATCAACAGCCACTACCTCTGTACGTGGCACAATACAATCCCGGATTTTTATAGTTGAGAAATCAAGCGCATTCTGAAATATCTTCACTTCGGTATCCAGCTCGTCACTATTATCTGCGTTATCAATACCGGATTGTACAAAATAATCCAGATCAACTTTACCAAATGCCTTTGCTGATGCCTCCTTATTTATCTTCATTCCAAAAAGGCGCAGAAACATATAGGAAAGTCCGGAAGAAAGTTTCGATATGGGATAAAGAATAATATAACAGATAAACAAAGGAACGGCACATACATTCAATACCAGGTTAGGATTGATTTTAAATAATGTCTTTGGCAGGAACTCACCTGTCACCAAAATAATTAATGTTGAAATGATGGTTTGCACCAATACCATCAAAAAGTGGTTAGTGATAAACCCGGACAACAAATTATCTCCAATAATCTGTGCCATCAGAATACCATAAATAACCAATGCTACGTTGTTACCAACCAACATCGTAGAAATAAAATTATTCGGATTTTTGAAGAATACAGACAATATTCTTGACGATAGTCCCTCTTTTCGCTCAAGTTCAAAACGCAGCTTGTCAACAGAGACGAACGCAATCTCCATACCCGAAAAGAAGGCTGAGAAAGCCATAGTTATTAAAAGGTAAACAATAATACTCATACTTATCTTACAGAATCCGTTGATGCTTTTTGTTCTTCTTCATCTACGTAAAAAATACCTCCCATATTTCTTATCTGATAGATGGTCATTTGCTGATTAGAATCAAAACCATATCCGGTAATAATCCGATCGGGCTGTTCTATACGTATAAACCGGTCCGAATAAACCTTCTCGGTAGCCTGATTCCAATACAACAGTTCAGTATTAAACCGTTCTCCCTTTCGGTTTTTAATATCGACATTTCCCATCAGCTTCCAAAGTTTTTGCTTATCATAAAAATAGGCAGTATCAGCTTTTATACTGGCGTCCACATTAAATAAAGAATCAAACTGTTCAAGATAGACACCTTTTTCAAATGCCCAGTAAGAAGGCCTTTTACGATCATACATCAACCATTCCTCGGCCTCCATACGATAACGCGTTACACCCGAATCCGAAATATAGGTCACAACCCCTAAAGTTGCCATCGAAGGCAAAGAATCCCGTTCCGTTATAGCCTCACCAAGCTCTTTCTTCTTCCCTCCGCAGGAAGAAAATAAAAGAAGCATAACAATTGCCCCCAGGACAATTGTTATGCTCATGTTTTTACTAAATAAAAAGTTACTTTTTTCTTGTAACATATTATATTATCTGATCGTTGTAGTCTCTCCGATCCATCCGCCAATTGTGATACGGTCGCCAGCTTTATAACCTAACATGAACAGGTCTTTAGCTTCCGGAGTATAAGCAGAGTATGAAGAAATCAACTTATTAGCTTCTTCAGCCACACTTGGATCTACTGCTTTCGCTCTTTGCAATTTATCAATGGCAGCAAAGAAAGTACATTTATTCAATGCCGGTTCATCATTCCATTTATAATTACCAGCATATAACTGAGCAATCAGGATATAAGGAGCACCATAGTTCTCATTAAAACTGATAGCTTTCTGAGCATAACTTCTTGCCTGCGAAATCTTCTTAGCTGATGCCAATACACTGGCAGCTTTATATGCAGATTCTGCTTTCTTTACGTTATCAGTTTCATAAGATATTGCTTCATCAAAGAATTTAACGGAACCGTCAATATCTCCTTTTTTGAATGCCATAGCAGCACAACCGATAGCAGCATCAGCACTTGGCTCCAATTTGTAAGCATACAAAGAGGCCTGAAGATATGCATCGCTATCTTTACAGCCCATCATAGCCATCACTTTAATTACCTCTTTCAAAGCTTCCAGATTTCCCTGATTGGCTTCTACTTTAGGAGCATATATCTCTTGCAATGATTCACAAGTAGCAGCTCCACTATTTATGAACTGTGCATCCAGACCTTCTCTTACAGATTTTAAAGCAGCCTTAATGTTCTCTTTCTCTGTTTTAGCTATCGCTTCATCTGTATACTGAGTATCAAGCAAATAATCCTTAATAAACTGTTCTTTATGAGATGGATCAGCTTTCAGCTTTTGCAAAGACATATCCAGGAAGAAATGCATTACATTAGGAGAAGCGTCAGCTTTAGCTCCTTCAAGAGACTGCTTAAACCATTCATAAGCCTGATTTACATCCGGAGATGGCGCAAACTGAATGTAGGCCAATGCCTTATCACCCAATGCATCTTCTACTGAAGGAACTCCCTTCATTCTTGTCTGGAAATCAGGAATATACTTCATACGCACATCATGCGTATGCATCAAATCATCAAAATACTTCTTGTATTCAGGACTATTCCTATCAGTCATCTTAGACATCAAGCCCTCCAAAATTGTAAAACCGTCCTTAAAAGTATAATAGCGAAGTGTGGGACAAGTTTCCAACACTATTTTCCACGGCGCATAGGCATCTTTAAAATTACCTGCTTTCACAGCTTCATGTGATACACTACTGTTAGGGATACAGATGCTATCGTTCTGTGCCGCAACAGAGGTTGCACCCGCCGAAAGGAACAACACAGCCACAAGCGTTTTAATCTTCATTGTATCTAAATTTTAGTTGTTATATAATTAGTCTATTCTCAATATTAATCAACCTTACGTTTGAAGAACCAACGTTCATTAAACGTGATTCCAATGCTGAATCTCAAGATATTTTCATTCAACATACCAGTCTGCAAACCTTCTACACGCACATACTGCGCCGTTAGACTAACGATAGAACGTGAGCGTGGAATAGGTAGACCCAAACCAGCTGTAACACCATACTCACGTGAAGCCCTTTCACCAGCTTCTGTTTTGTAATAAGGAGTAGTATAATAACCTCCTAAACGATATTTCACATGTCCAAAATAAGTTTTTCCAAGTTTCGAAGGCAAATATTCAGCACCTACCGAAATTTTTGTACGATCACAAAATGCATTAGGTTGATTCATATAAGTCACATCTCCCCACTTTTGCAAGCTGTAATCCACTCCCACCGTCAGGCGGTCATCATATTTATAAGTAATACCGGCTCCAAAACTATTCGGTAATCCGAATGTTGCAATCGTATCTTTAGTAGTTATTACACTCGTATTGGTTTGCACATAAGTATCATTGTTCAAATTGTGTTTCGGAGAAAACACAGCTCCCAATGTTACTAAATGTTTCTTTCCAATAGGTTGGGTATATTGTATACCAAAATCCAATTTATAATCACGAACTGACATTCCTGTTGTTTCTACATATGAGTTCGAAACTGTCTGTCCGTCTACATTTGTATATGAAGGATACACCATAGCCAACGTACGTGTTATGTCTCCCCAGAAATAAGAAACATTCGCACCAATAGATAAATTATTAAGCACTTTCACACCCAAACCGGCATATAACTGATGCAAACCTCCGTCACCTAACAACTGCTTTGTATAACTCGGACTGGCAGATGTTTCCGAATATCCCTGTGACACATTATAACCTACATTTGAGAAAGGCAACAATCCGATACTCATAGCCAATCTCCTATGCAACCGAAACTGCATAGCAATATAATCAAAGCTTGAATTTTTCACATTCAACTTCAAAGCGCCATCACTGATATTAGCATTTTGCATACTCACTCCTCCTTCAAATAAGAATGTCAGTGAGTCAATAGCCGTGTATGAAGCAGGATTCAACGGATTAATTTGTGAACCATCACGCAATCCAAAGGCAATCCCTCCCATTGCTTTACTATTTCCGAAATTCTGATTGACTAAATCGCCATAGCCATATCGTGTATAAGGAGAGTTTGTATTATTTTGAGCGACTGCCACTCCTGCAAAAGTCGTGAGCAAAAGCGCACAAAGTGTCTGTTTAAATCCTACCATTATTATAGTTTAAAATTCTATTTAATCCTTTCAACACTAAAAATCTATCTGCAAAGATGACACTTTTTACGTTCGTATCAAAAGAAAAATCATCTCCGCCCGTTAAAAAAACCAAAACTTCAGGATATTTATGTTTCATAGCCGTAATATAACCTGATATTTCATATTCGATGCCTTTCCACACTCCGGCACGCATAGCAGTCTCTGTATCCTTCCCCAAAGCCGGCGTACATCCTTGTGGAGCAACTAACGGCAAACGTCCTGTAAACTGATGAAGTGCTTTAAAACGCATCTGTAGCCCCGGAGAGATATTCCCACCATGGTATTGTCCCTGAGAATCAATAAATTCGTAAGTTATACAAGTCCCCGCATCAATCACAAGAATATCCCTTCCCGGAAATTGTTCATTAGCAGCCACCACAGCAGCCATCCGGTCATAGCCCAGTGTCTCAGGTGTTTCGTATAAATTGATTACCGGAAGCGGAGTATCTTTATCCAGCCAAAGCAGAGGTATAGAAAGCTTACTTATTTGTCCGGAAACACGCTCATTCAGATTAATGACAGTTGCAACAATACCTCTGTCAATCGGATATTCAGTACAAATACGCTCCAGACAATCCAGCGACTCATTAGAATCATAGACAACATTTACCATTGTAGCCCCCTCAAAGAGTGCCACTTTAGCTACCGTATTTCCTATATCGATAATTAAATTCACCGTATTTATCGTTTTGAGCGTGCAAAGATACAGATAAAAATTCAAGCACACTGCACACACATATAAAAAAACTCCCGGCAAGCTCTCTTTCACAGAACCACCGGGAGCTTTCTCCACTCAATTATCGTCTTTCATCATCAGAACGTCATTGCCTGACCACCAATTACTCCCGCAATAGCACTGGCCACTGCAATAATCACTTTCAGAATCGTACTCCAAACCGTCTTTTTCATAAATCTCTTTCTAAGTTTTTAAGTTCTTAAGTTACCTCTGCAGCATGCAAACACTGCGCAGCTCATTTTCAATTGTCAATTGTCAATTGTCAACTAAACCGACGGATCCTCACCTTCTCCCTCATTTCCTCCGCCATTATTATCAATGCCTTTCTTCATCAGGTCAGCATGTGCAAATGACAATCCCTGAGTCAGTGCACGGGTAGTACCCACAGCTATCGGACGGAAATATTCAGGAGTAAACTGGCACTGTACCGATGTGATCTGATTAGGATTCACCTTATCTTCTGTTTCTACCCCTTTGCCTTGCGAACGGACCTTCATTGTAAAAGTTCCTAGCCCTTCAAGGCGTACCGTATAGCAGTCCAACAGATATCTACGCATCACCGAAAGCAAGTTCCGTACCACATTTTGCACATCACCCGGCGTCAGTGAAGCCTTTTCGGCAATCTCCTCTGCCAAGGTTTGTGTATTAATCCTTTTCTTCATCTTTACCAAAGACGGATGCCATGTTTTCACTCCGGCTTTGTTGGCTTTACTAGATTGTATTCCCTTATAAAATAAAGGCATAATTACCTCCTCTTTTTAATGTTACTAATCGTTTTTTCATTCACGTTTTGTTGATCAACATTGCAAAGATGGAGGTTTATTCTAAGCCCTCAAAGTAAAAAGGGGGCTGCTGAATGATTCACAACATGCCTATTTTATAATCTTTTAGTTATCAATATACTACAAGTATATAGAACTGTAAATATAAAAGTAGCCAGGCTTTTCCATAAACAGGAAAGCCTGGCCAGCTAACAACTACATTTGAGATGAAAAGAATGCAGTATTATAATTCGAAAAAAGGATCTACAAAACTTTAATAAAAAAGCCCTCCTTATAATAAACCACGCCTGATTTAAAAGGAGGGCTACACAAACAAACAATAATATTTAAGCTGAATTATCATGATTCACATCAGAATAACCCGGCTATCCTTACGTCATCTTTTGTAGTAAGGAAGAAAGCATTGAACGAATCCAATGTTTGGGTTTATATAATTGTTTTTTTCTGTTTCCAAACAAAATAAGGAATACAAAAGAAACAGAAAAGGCCTTTTAGCAGATTAAAAAACATCCTCATTAGCAACTTATTTCTTCATACAGTTCTTAATTTCCGCAACAATATAAGCTACATCCTCATCTGTCACACAAGGACCTGCAGGTATACAAAGCCCTCTGTTAAACAAGTTTTCGGAAGTACCGTCTACATAACAAGGATTCTTTTTAAACACAGGTTGCAGATGCATCGGTTTCCATAAAGGACGGGTTTCTATGCCTCTACTATCAAGAGCTATACGCAGTTCCTCATAATCGAAACCGGTAATTTCTTTATCAATTAAAATAGTGCATAACCAATAATTCGCATTAAAGCGGCTATCCGGATTAGACATTAAAGAAATTCCCTCAATATCTACAAATGCTTTCTCATACAAATCATGTATATGACGATGATGGGTAATATGTTCATCCAGAACTGTCATCTGTCCACGCCCTATACCTGCACAAATATTACTCATACGATAATTATAGCCGATATGTTCATGTTGGTAATATGGAAACGGTTCACGAGCCTGGGTGGCATAAAACATTGTATGTTTCTTTGTTTCTTCATCAGGCACAACCAAAGCCCCTCCACCGGAAGTGGTAATCATCTTATTTCCATTAAAGCTCAATGCACCAAACTTACCGAAAGTACCACATTTACGTCCGTTGAATTCCGAGCCTAAGGCTTCGGCAGCATCCTCCAAAACAGGAATATCATATTTCTCCGCTATCGCACAAATCTCATCCATCTTGGCAGGCATACCATAAAGATGAACCGGAATAATTGCTTTGGGTTTCTTTCCGGTTTCCGTGATTCTATCTTCAATAGCTTTTTCCAGTAAAACCGGACTCATATTCCAAGTATCCTCTTCACTATCCACGAATACGGGAATAGCTCCCAGATAAGTAACCGGGTTGGCGGAAGCACAGAAAGTAAAACTCTGACAAATCACCTCATCACCGGCTTGTATTCCCAACTGTATCAATGCCAGATGGATGGCAGCCGTCCCAGCGGATAAAGCCACCACTTTTTTATTATTACCTATAAAACTTTCAAGTTCTTCCTCAAAAGCATTTACATTAGGACCAAGAGGAACTACCCAGTTGGTATCAAAGGCCTCTTTTATGAAACCTTGTTCTTTGCCACTCATATGAGCGAGACAAAGATAAATTCGTTTGTCCATTGTTTTATTACATCTTAATGATTTACAATTTCAACATTCCCATGACCAGGAAAAATTTTCATAATGCCAGGGAGATTTAATATAATTTCTACAGATTTTATCGCTTCAGATCGATTACTTTTAGGGAAAGTTGTTACCACTTTTTTGCCTGGTATATAGGCATCACCAGTAAATAAACAATCAGTAACTTCAAAAGTCAAACAGCTCCAGTCATGTCCCGGTGTTTTGATTATATGCAACCGGACATCAGGCCACAAATCTACAGTCTGCTTATTCCTTACAATATCTACGTTATTCCCTGCATATACAAATGAACAGTGATGGTACTTAGAAAAATTCCATTTTTCAGAATATAATCCTTCCGCTCCTTCCGGAGAGGTAAAAACTCTAATATCTGGATAATGTTGATATAAAGTATTTAATCCGTATATGTGATCAAAATGAGTATGTGTCAAAAATACCCCTTTCAATGTCTTCGAATATTTTTCTATCCATTCGATCACAAGATTCGTATCTCCGGCATCAACCAGCCATACTTCATCATAACGAGGATCATACAATATGTAAGTATTTGAAGCATATATGGTATTTATTATCCGTTCTACTTTCATTTATCGGGCAGTATATCCTCCGTCAACACATAAATCTATACCGGTTACCCACCTTGAAGCATCCGACAAAAGATAAATACATGCATTAGCTATATCTTCCGTTTCACCCAATCCTAAAAGATGTTGTTGTTCCACAACCGCCCTTCTCTCAGGATCTGCAATGTGGGGTAAATTGCAATTAATAGGAGTAATAACAACCCCTGGAGAAATTGTATTAACACGAATTCTTTTGGGGGCTAATTCACAAGCCAATGAGCGTGCGCCAGAAACCAATGCACCTTTCGTCATTCCATACAAAGACTTTCCACTTTCACCCACTTTTCCCATCACAGAAGAGAAAAAGACAATACTACCTCCTTCTTTGGAGAAATACCCCATTTTACATACTTCTTTTGTCAAATTATATGCCGAAAAAACATTCACTTTGAAAAAGTCTTGTAGTTTATCAGGAGTTACTAATTTCAAAGGTAAGGTAGTTGATATTCCTGCACAATGCAATACTCCATTAATTTTTCCGGCCTTATTTACAATATCTTTAACCGCCAATCCTACCTGAGCATATTCAGTCAAATCAACAGGTACCATCATATGTTTATCCGGATTTTCCATAGCTGACAAGGTTTCACATAACCGCTCTTCATTACGTGCCATCAGTACCACCGTTGCTCCCATCTGGCTACAACTTACAGCACATTGCCTACCTATACCGGACGAAGCTCCTGTGATACAAATTACCTTGTCTTTCAAGCTAAAAGGACTCATACTTCTACTATATCACTAATCTTACAGTCACAAAAATCAACAATTGCAGTAGCCCAAGTCATACCGACACCAAAAGCGCTCAACAACACCTTTTTATTACCACTGTTCAATTTGTCTTTAAGTTCACTCACAATGGTCAACGGAACAGAAACCGATGAAGTATTACCAAATTTAGCAATGGTAGAAGGAATCTTATCTGTATTCAGTTTCAGTTTTTTGGCAAGATAAGAATTGATAAAATTATTCGCCTGATGAAAGACCATATAATCAAACTCATCTTTATCAACTTCAGCATATGCAAGTAGTGCTTTAATATCTTTGGGGATTTCGCGAATTACAAAATTAAAGACATCCCCACCATGCATGTATCCCTGCTCTTCACTACGAATATTACCATATTCATCCACAACACGTTCCTGTACAGTCTCCACAGAGCTCATTTTTCTATATCCTCCTGCATCCACTTTTATAAGTCCTTCACGTGATCCGTCTGAGTTTAATGAGAAATAGCTTTTACCAAAACGTTCGTTTCTCTCTATCAAAGCAGCCACTCCTCCATCACCAAAAAGAAATGCAGTACGTCTGTCTTTAGGAGAATAAACCTTAGAACGTGTCTCCCCATCCAGAATCAAAGCTTTTCGCAATCCCTTTTGTTGCATCAAGGCATATACCACACTCATACCATACATAAACGCCGAACACCCCAAATTTATATCAAACGCAATCGTTGAGTTGGGTAACTGTAACCGATCCTGCAAAATCACAGAAGTAGCCGGCATTCTATAATCAGGGGTTTGAGATATAAATACAAGTAAATCTATTTCTGATCTATCGATATTATTATCAGCAATCAATTTCTCAGCCGCAGCATAACACAAGTCAGAAGAGCAGGTATTCTCATCAGCAAACCGACGTTCCAATATTCCCACTTTATCAACAACTTCTTTCACTTGATCAGCAGGAAAATACCGAGTATACTCATAGTTATTAATCACAGTACGAGGTACAGCTGCTGCCAGCGCAGTGATACCTACTCCTTCGTATTGTAAGAAAGCCATTATTATTTTTTTATTGTAGCGTTATACAAATCTTGAATTGTCTGTAGCTTACGAAAATCCGCTTCTTCTATTTGGCAATCATATTCTTCATCCAACATGGCAATAACAGATAAATAAGCTAACGAGCTCCACTCCTCATATTCACGAAATTTATCACCCATATTTATTTCACGATCTTCAATTTCCAAAACCTCTTTAATTAATTCTATAAATTTCTCTTCCATAAAGTTTATATTATTGATTAGTTATTGTATTTTCATCATTTTTGCCGGATTACCGAAATAACTCATACCATCTTTTGTTTTTCTCATAACAACGCTTCCGGCCCCTATCCGCACATTACTACCTATAGTTAATCCTTGTAAGACAGTACATCTGACTCCCAGGAAATTAGCATTGCCAATATTTGTTTCACCGGATATTCGAACCTCCGGTTGCATCATATTATAATCTCCGATTGTGACATCGTGTCCTAATGAAATACAGCCATTCATTAAATTAAAATCTCCGATACGTATACCACAGCTTATTCTCCCCCCGAATGCAATCACGTTTCCTTGACCCATACAAACAGACTCTTTATCAAAGAACAAGACATTAGGAGCTACAATATTCGGAAAATGGATATGAGGGTTATGTATATTACCGATAAGATTCTGTAACACAACCGGTGATGCAATGGCCATCACAATAGCTAATGGTTTATTATATTGGTTCACTGTTTCCAGATTACCCAAAACCTCACCATATTTATTAGTCTCACCGATTGCATGACCATCATCAAAATAACCTATAAAATTCCATGTTGGAGCAGTCTGATTAATCGCATTAATTATACACGCTATTTCACGTCCGAACCCTCCAAACCCATAAATTGCAATATCTCTCATATTTTAATTATTACCATTAAAAGGCTCCATGGTAGCTTGTCCTTGTTGAGAAATCCCCTCTCTCACAAATACTTTCTTTATTGTTTTTAAAATTATACATAAATCCAACCAGAATGAACAATGATCCACATACCAGACATCGAACTCAAACTTTTTTGTCCAACTGATCGCATTGCGGCCGTTCACCTGCGCCCATCCTGTGATACCCGGTCTGACTTCATGTCTACGTGCCTGTTCTTTTGAATATAACGAAAGATAGCGAACCAATAGTGGCCGAGGACCTATTAATGCCATATCCCCTTGTAAGACATTGATCAATTGAGGAAGTTCATCAATGGATGTGGAACGAACCAGTTTACCAACTTTGGTTATTCGTTGAGCATCCGGTAATAATTTTCCACTTGTATCCCGCTCGTCCGTCATTGTTTTAAATTTGATTACTTTAAAAATTTTCCCGTTTTTTCCCGGACGTTCCTGAAAGAAAAATGCTCCGGCACCTTTATTGGCAAAATGAAGCCAGATACCCATTATTAACAGAAAAGGCCAAATGACAAAAAGGACAAAGAGGACTAATGTAAAATCGATTATACGCTTAAAACCATTTTTATACATAGTTTTGTGCATTTTGGTATGTAAAATCTTTCGCTGCATTACATGAATTGTCACTCAAACGCTTTTGTAGTTCCATATTATTTTTTAAGGTTAAAATATAATCAGCCATTAAGCGGACTTCACTCTTATCAAAACAAGTGCCATTGTCATAATGAGATACTAAATATGCCAACTCCGAACATTTGGGAGCAATACACAATAACGGTGCTCCTACAGCTAATAAATTGTACGTTTTACTAGGTACACTCACTTGTGCTGTTTCATCATTCAAGGTTACTACTCCTACATCGGCAGCAGCCAATGAATAAGGTAAAGTATCTCTATCCTGCCATGTAAAGAAACAACATGAAGACAATCCATACTCTTTGGTCATCTTAATCAAAGTTTCTTTCTTTTTCCCTTCCCCAATTATTAAAAATCGAATATCAACTTCGTTTTTAAGTAAACGTGCAACTTCTATCAAACACTCTACATTATGCGTGTATCCGATATTTCCAGAGTATAAAACGATAAACTTCCCATCCAAAGAATGTCTCTGTATAAATCGATTATCACTTTTCTTAATAGGACGAAATTTCACAGATGCAGCCCAATTGGGAATCACCCGAATCTGATCTTTATTCACATATTTCTCTAAAACTTTTCCCATACCCTCACTTAATGTGACCACTTTCAAAGCTCTGGAGAATATAATTCGGTTCCATCCAGCCCATTGTTTGTATAACCAATTATTTTCTTTTACTCCTATATTCCGTAATGCATCTGGATATATGTCATACACAATCACCGAAAAAGGGCGACGAAGCAGTAAGGGTAACAAATAACACATGGGTGGATTAGTAACATATACTATTTCATATCCTCTATATTTAAATAAGAGTTTAAAAAAAATCTGTATGGTTCCCCAACACCATGTGAAAAGTCTTTTTAAAAAGGATTCTCTGTTATATGCTATTATTTTATCGACTTTTACTATATCCTTCAGAGAACGTTCTGTCATCTTAATACTGCCTGCTATTAAAGAAACACTATCATATCTATCTGCATAAGCATTAACAATATCAATCATTAAATATCCTGTACTCTGATTGATTAGAACCATTTTTTTCATTTCTGCCCCGAAGCTATTAAATCTCCCAATTCACTTGATGTCATAAACTCTATATCCGGCCATCTTTTGAGCATTCTGACCAATAATTCTTCTAACTTCTTTAACGATTTTTCTCTGTTTTCCGGATGTAAAAAGCCTATATAATTCACACGATGAGAACTGATAGTAGCAGGTTTATGCCATAAAAATGCGACTTCCATCTCTTTCAAGCAATTTCCTACCCAATCCGTATTAGCTGGACTCTCCATACTGGAAGGCTCAAAAAAACAATTACGTGTCAAATAAATCTGCCCTAACCTATTCTTCTGCCCCAAAAAACGTATATTCTTTTTAAATTGCCCATTACCTAAAGGTTCCATCTGAATTTTTCCTGAATTAATATATCTTACCCCGTTATCAAACAGAACTCTTTCCAATGAATTATTAAAAGGTCCATTAGTAGGAACAAAATACTTCGAACGATAACCATATAGTCTCTCAAATAGATCCAATCCTGTATTTAAAACCTCCTCCATATAAGGAAGATCATCTATCGTATCCAAATCGAATGCCGCTTGAAATTTAGGTATTGGTTCTTCATTAATTCCATTATAGATTCCTGTAACTCCATTTTCAAAAGCAAGTAAGGTAGAACGATGCCCACTTCTTAAAGCACGTAGCCAACGCTGTACATTCAAGTGTTCACGCCCATGAAAAATAGGTACAAACAATCGTTTTTCAATACCTTCTTTCCATAATTCGTATACCCTGTCATGGGCTGGATACCGTTTTAAAGTTTCCGTATAAGGTTCATAAAAATATTCCGTATATCCCGTTTCTTTAATTCGTTCAAATACCGGATTGGCAACAACGTTTACTCCTGTCATTACCGGTGCCTTCCCATTCTTATCTTTAAAATTAGATAACGTTTCAAACAAACACTCCAAGTCACGATTACTTTCCAGTGAATCATATAAATTATAATGATTGCGGTCCTCTCTCATTCCTGCCTTTAATAATTTTTTAAAAGCTTCTAAAGAAGACATCCGGATGCTACCCCAATCGTCAGATTCAATGACGACAATTTTTCTATTTGTACGCCATCCCGGTATATTACTGGCATGTACCGACAATAAAGATTTCCATGTATTTCTATACATAATTATAATAAAGATTTGTACAGTTCTATATAATCCTGATAACGTTCTTCTTTATTAAAAAGAATTTCGGCACGTTGCCTGCAACAAGTCTGATAACATACGCTATCCCTGCTTAAAATCTCTGATATTGCTTGATATAAAGCTGAAATATTCCCTTTTTCAACCACTCGTCCTGTATCTTGCGAGATAGCTTCCGGACTTCCCCCGGTTTGATATGTAACCACAGGAGTCCCACAGGCCAAAGCCTCTATATTAGTTGTAGGGAAATTATCTACCCAAGTAGGATTAACAAAAACATCTGCCATTGAATATAGCGCAGCTAACTCATTCACATTTTCTGTTCGATTAATCCCTATTATTCCTTTTGGCAAGCTTCGAATTTGTCCTGAACTTAATCCTACCAATACAATCTGTTCGTTTTTTGCCAACAATTGGCTTAGTTGAATGAAATCAGTAAGCCCTTTTCTACGATCCCATGTACTGGCTACTCCTAAAATGATTTTATTATTGACATTTAAGCCATACTTTATCTTTATATTTTCAGAAGCTACAGGCTTAAAAATGGCTAAATCCACTCCATTATGAATCACCCTCACCGGATACACACTCAAAAAAGAACGCTTAACAATATTCTTTAACCAATGGGACGGGGTCACAAAAGTTATATTATCAACAGATGTAAAAGTTTGCTTTTTCCTAGCAAAATTATCTTTCGACCTGTCTACGAACATGGTAGCAGGATACCCTTTCAAATTTGGACACTTATGGCATTCCGTTTCCCACTTATTACAGTTCACATAATCAAAATAGGAACAATGTCCGGTCATTGGCCAGCAATCATGTAATGTCCAGACTACCGGTATTTTTGTCTGAGATAAATAACGAAATAATATTTCTACATTCAAATAATAACCGTGCAAATTATGAAAATGAACAATATCCGGACTTATTCTTTCCAGTTCAGCAATAAACTTTTTGGTTGCACAAGTCGAAGAAAAACCATGTCTGTCCCATAATCGAGTAGCCAAAACATGACATTTCACATCCCAACCATCTCCTATACGGATAAGAGTAGATTGACTATCTCTAGCTATCCTGCCGTAAGCAATATAACTCTCCATCCCATTACTAATGGCAGTTCTACCGATTTCTTCTGCAATACGTCCGGTACTACCAGTATTCACGGTAGTATTTAGTTGCAATATTTTTCGCATATTCAAGATATAGATCGTAACAAAATTTCCTTTGAAAAAGTAATATTCCTTTCAAGATTTCTTTTCACTGATTGATAATCTATATCCTCATCCATTCGTTCAAAAGAAGTATCATCTTCAATGACTCTGTTCTCCAAGCCTACCATATCCAACAAAGAATCCATTCTTGAATTAACACAATCTTTACGTTTAAATACCCAAAAGGGTATTTCATAAATAATTGAAAACGCAGTTCCATGAAAAGAATTGGAAATAAAACACTTTGCATTTCTTATCCAATTCAAAAAAGCTTCCGGACCTGCATTATTTATATTCTTATCCGCATATCGATGTGGAATAAAATCATTAATCGAATATATTTTCACTTTGTGCTTTCGGGCATACTCTTGAGCAAAAACTTTTATTAAAGGATTATTCCCAAAATCATAAACTAAGATATAATCCTCATCCAATGTTTTCGATTCAGCTATTGAATTCCACTTTTCTTTATCTAACAAAAAAACAGGATCTACTACTTGCTTGGATACGATACCAAGTCTAGAAAGAATTTCGACTCCATGTTTTTCTCTTACAGTAATCAACTCAAAATTTTCAAGCATTTGTTTCACAAACAGTTCATATCCTTTTTCAATATGATCCATACCAAAACTGGCAGCATACGACATCTTTTTAGCCTTCCCCCGTACAAATCCTAAATAATTTGCAGGATCTTTACCATTCGCATGATTAGAATTCCAAACTTGATCACTTCCTACTATGAAAACATCAGCACATAACTCTGCATCTTCTTTCAAAGCATCATAAGAAAAATATTTCTTTTTTGTAAGACATAAATATTTCAAAGTAAATGAATCAAATGCTTTTTTTCTTTCATATGTATAGAATCTTTTAGGAGCTAATAATAAACAGACTAAAAACTTTAGAATAAAGAAATTCCCCCATTTATACTTCGCATCCATATACCAAAAATTATATCGAGCATTAGCATAGCTGGGTTTATAATCAATTACCTGTACCTCACAGCCTCTTTCTTGTAAATATTTCATCAAAGCATATGCTTGTAAAGAAGCACCGTAATTATATACATCATGAGATGTTATAGTTTTAATTCTTTTCATTTAGCAATCATCCGTTTAATCTTATTAAAAACTCTTTTAGGAATCATTAATACTTTATATGGTTTCAAATAATAAGAATAAATCTCATGAAGTTCCTTGTCACTCTTTAGAGCCTTAAGCACATATGGATAAATAAAAGGACGACTAACTTTTTTCCTCATTTGCCCTTCCAGCACAACCGAAACTACTTCCTTTTTTAAAACACAGGTTTCTTGAAGTTTAGTAATAACTCTTCTCCCTTTATCCGTAAAAACAAGAATACCGTTAACCCCTTTGTCATTCTTCTTATACACGTTTCCCCACAAATCTCCTATACGAATATCTGCGGATGACGAAAGAGCTTTATACTTACATTTACTATAACAAGCTTTCCCCAAACAACTGTTTCCTAAAAAAAATTTATAAAAAAGATCTCCATCTGTCAATTTAGAAAAATAAGTAAATTGTCTGATTCCATTATTTTCATTTCCATCATACAGATTAATTCCCATAGCCCATGAGTCGTGCCAACCATCATTCTTATTTCTCCAAGAAACATCTTTAATTATATCTACCGAGTTCTTTACAAAATCCAGATATTTTTTCCATAATAACATAGATGGAACACCATGACAGAAAAAATCCATTAAAACAAAATGCTCCTCTATCTTTCTTCTTCGTATATATTTGCGTATAGAATCTATTTGACAAGGAGTACCTGTTACAAAATAATTATCATCACGGTTAATCACAGAAAATGCATCCAATGTATAGCTAGGTATATATTTAGAGCCAACACTTGCTGAAAACTCCTCTATATTTTCAGCCATAAAATGTTCCGCTCTATCCAAATCAACATTATATTTTACACCACATGCCTTATAGCCACCTGCCAATAATATTCTACCTATTTCATAAGCAATACCTCCTGTAGAACACCTGTTCAATACAGCTTCATCTTTACTCCATCCGGCATAAGCCTCTATTTCATTTGAAGATAATGTTATTTCATCATTAAGATATGCACAAACAGCCAAACATTGAGAACAATTTATACATTTGTCCAATTCGCTTATATGAGGTTCATAAAATCCGTTCTCATTTAATCGGATAGCGATAATTTGTTTAGGGCATGAGATAGCACAGACACCACACCCATAACAACCTTTCACAAAAGATATATTTGTAAACATCAAAAAATATTATATATATTTACTCACAACATATTCTGGAAGAATATTTTTTTCAAAAAGGAATGGAACTTTTTTAAAAGATTCGTTCAGTATCACCCTCAATGCTTCAGACAAATTTTTTATATCTGTATCATATTCTTCAATCAATTTAAAAGAATTATTTGATGTAATTATTCCTTTTCCTGCAATATATATTCCATTTAAATCAGAAGAATAGTCTCCTTCACAACTAAGAATCTCCCAAACACCTTCAGAAGAATTTGTCGTAATTACAGGAGTATTCAATAACATAGACTCAATTATAACTCCAGGAAGTCCTTCACTATACGAGCATGAAACCAATACTTTTGCATGCCTCATATATTTATATGGATTATTTTGTCTTCCCCAATAATGAACCCGCTCTCCAATACCAGCATTGATGGCTTCCTCATGTAAACTACTCCAAAGATGATCTACATCCTGCCCTATATATACTAACTGCATATAAGGAAATAACTCTTTTTGCCTTATAAAAGCCTGCAATATTCTGTCAGGTGCTTTATTTTTATCTAATCGACCACAATATAATATAACAGGATATTTGAATACCTCCTGTTCCATCTCAGATAGTTTCTCTAAAGATTTATTTACAATATTTTCTTTGTCATGAATGTTGTAAACAACCTTTACTTGCTGTAGATTAATAGAAGAAAAAGAATTAACTATCGAATTTCGTACTTCATTACTCACACAATACAGATAATCTAAATGCGGATATATATAATGGTAAATAAATAATGTTATCAAATATTCGATTTTTCCTTTTTCTTTCACTTGTGTATGCGGAGAATGGAAAATACCAATTTTAGTTTCCTTTCCCCCTGCAAGGACATTTACAGTTGAGCAACTAAATAAAGTAGATATTGTTACATCTGGAGAAAACTCCTTCTTTATTTTTCTCAACCACTTCCTTTCTATAAAAGGCATAATAAAACGTCTCAAGCCATGATTTCCTCCTTTTATGCAATATTCACAATGTTCCAATTCATCATAACCATTCTCAAACTTATGAATCATGACACATTTTACCTCCGTAGTAGCACTTTTTAATAAAGATTTATACAAATTTAAAGAGCATAAACCAATTGTTCCACGATTATAAGGAATAACAAGAAGTATTTTTTTCTTTATCATTATATCAATTGGAGTTTACTTTCACACCATTTCTCTTAATAATTTTTGCAGGAATTCCAGAAACGACACAATTATCTGGTATATCTTTCACCACTACCGAATTCGGAGCTATAATCACGTTATTCCCAATAGAAACTTTACCTATAATCTTTGCTCCTAAAGCAATCTCTACATTATCCCCAATGGTTGGTACGTTATCAAAAGTGTGTTTCGTTCCTATTACTACCCCTGGAGTTATTATGCAATTCTTCCCTACTCGTGACCTTGCTACAACTATAAGAAAGCCAATATGAGGTATATACAAACCCGGTCCGCACGTATTTATACCGATCCTCATTTTTGTTCTAAAACATAAACGTCTATAATACCAAAAAGTATAATAATATTCTATCTTCTGAAAAATATTTTTCTTTATATTAGTTAAGTACTCCAAACGACGTAAAACTCTCAGATACTTCAACGTCTGATAATTCTCACTGAATATAAAACGGTCTATAAACCTTAAATGATAACGTTTTAAATCCTCGGCAAGGTAATACTTATAATCAACTTTATTCTTTATCATATTTACTCACTATATTTTTCCCCAACTCATCAGAAGATATAAATTCAACATCAGGCCATTTTTTCACAATCTCATTCAATAGCTTTTGAAATAGAATCAAATTTCTATCTCTATTTTGAATATCTATATTTCCAATAAAATTCAATCTATGTGAACTTATTACTGCTGCTTTTCCCCACCTAAAAGCAATATTAATTCGTGATAAGCACTCATCTACCACATCAAACTTATCCCTAAAATGAGAAGGCTCAAAAAAACAATTCCGCATTAAATATATCTGCCCCAAGTTATTCCTTTTTCCTTGATAATTATTTTTCTTAAAATAAAATTTTGTGCCCGAATCAAGAGGAATACGTTGTGATACTAATCCTTGAATATATCTAACCCCATTTGAGTTCAAACTTGATTCAATAAGAGGACTCCATGTATATGTAGTAGCAATAAAAGATTCCGAACGGTATCCAAATAAATTCTCAAATAAGTCCAAACCTTCTTTAATTATATTATCATATCGCCTAATATCATCCTTTTCTGCAGAATCAAATGCTCCCATATAATTACCTTGTATACTCTGATCCACTTTAGATGTCAACCCAAAAGTACCTAATTCAAATGCTCTTTTAGTTACAAGTTCTCTTCCTTCTCGAAGTACTGCAAGCCACTTCTCTACATTCAAATGTTCTCTCCCGTGAAACTGTGGATGAAAAATACCTTCTTTAATCCCTTCTTTCCATAAATCAAAGACATGCTCATGAGCAGGACTATTTGCCATAGTCACAGTAATTGGTTCATAAAAATACTCACAAAAATCAGTTTCCCGTATCTTTCTGAAATCAGGATTAGCTACTACTGCATCAGCTGTAAATACAGCATAATTACCATTTTTATCCTTAACAAAAGTCAATACATCAAACAATGCTTCCAGATCTTCCTTATTCGCTAAACTATCATATCGACAATAAGGATCATTATCTACCCTAATTCCTTCCTTTAAAAACTGATTATAAACGTCCTTAGATGGCATACGTATAGCCCCCCAATCATCCGATTCAATAACGACTAATTTGCGCTTAGTATACCATCCAGGGACATTCAAGAGGTTATGGGTTATCGTTTGCTTAAGACTCATTTGCTATTAGTTTATTTATTATTTGAACGCCTCTGCCAACAGAGTGATTCAGTTCGAAGTATGTAACAATGTTTTCTTGCTCAACACCTTCTATTACGTCTTTTCGAATCAGATCATTAAAATCCTCGATCGTTTCTGCTACAAAACCTAACCTGTATTTATCAATAATACCATTAGGATTTACCGTAGAAATCAAAGGAACATTGCAACTCAATGCTTGAAGGAAAGTATTCGGAAATCCCTCCTTCACAGAAGTACACAAAAGACAACGTGACTGTGCTACAAGTTTTGTAGTATCAAACAATGTCTTCGAACCAAGATAATCTACATTAGCCAATCGTTTGAATGTTCTGCACAACTCCACATAATTGCCTAATGATGCTCCAACTACAACAAACTTTTTGTCAGGATTCGCCTTGGCAATTTCAACAACCCACTCTGGTCTCTTAATTTCCCTAAAATTTCCTACCCAGATATAATCGTACTTCTTCTCTTGAGACAAGTTACCAAACATCTCACGATTCCATATATTTGATATTAGAGCGATGTTTTTAACGCCCAATTTGCTCGTTGCCATATCATACTGGTAATTGTTCTGGGCAATAACAAACTCAGCCTTCTTTATCAACTCAGGAAATCGCTTATCCCATCCAAAAGTTTCTGGATTCACATCCATATCACTCGCTATCATAAAAAGTAGTTTGATATTGAGCCTTTTTCTCATCCATTCCAAGAACTTAAGTTCTGAAGGTATTCCACGAAGAACCACTATATCAGGATTCGAGAATAAAAGAGACAATGGTTTAAACCAGTTCAGCAGAACCATCACCTTCCTGAGAAGTGGGAAAAAGCAAAAATGTATTCCCCACTCCTTTGGTGATACAATTCTATTTCGATAATATGAGAAGGTATATACCTTACAGTTCTTTGCGAAAGCTCGTACCCACATTGCCATCTGAACATCAGCACCTCCAGTAGCTACTGGAGGTTTACGATCATTCAGAATTGTATCTGTATAAATAGAATAAAAAAAGATTTTCATTCCTCTATTATTTAAAAAACATTTCATACACTTTCGAAAATATTCTGTGATAATAGAAAGCTATTTTTCGCGTTAAACAGCCATTAACATACTTATAGCTATTTACCAAGAACTTTTTATCCTTGCTAATGTATGGTGTTCCCTTATAATTGAATGCAACACTCCCCATTCCAAAGCGCTGAATACGCTTATATGTTTTAGTATTATCCAATAAGCGATGACGTTCTCTACTTGCTATTGTGGATGCTAAATAGCCTGTTTCCTCCGCTATACGTAGCGACACATCATTATATCCACCACCAGGCCAACAGAGGAAATCAACCTTCTTATTCAATTTACCCTCGAGTATGCGCTTACTTTCACATAACTCATAACGAAACCTCTCTTCCATCTCCTCGTCACTTTCAAAACATCCTGGGTACTTCTTTAAAAGCTCGTTAGCTCTTTGAATGAGTTCATCTCGATTGAGGTGAGCTTTATTATATAGTTCTACCACCTTTTCATTTAGGACTGGATCCGGGAAATACCTTCTAAGGCCAAGAGCACGATATTCTTTGAACATAGGAGTACCATACGGAACAAAGTCACGTTGGTCTTCTACCATCCAAAAGGTCTTTTTCTCTGGTTGTGCAATCCATGACATCCAGTACTGTTCTCTTTTTCCCTCATAAATATCATTCACCACATTCTCACAAAAATAAAAGCTATGAGTCATACTATGGGATTGGATATCTATATATTCTGTAGAGTCAAGGAATTTGATCTCATCCCAGTTCAAAAAGCCCAACTCGTCCTTATCCTTAGCCGAAAGATCTGGATAGTCACGTTTAATTCTGATACCAGAAGTAAGAGAGACAAACTCAGGGTTAACAAATATGGTTGCCTTCAAACCATACTTTTTAAGAATAGGGTAAGCCACGGTAAGATTGTCTAAGTAACCATCGTCAAAGGTCATCACAATTTCGTTACCTTTACTTCTTTCTGGGTTATTCTGTAAATCATACCACTCATCCAGAAACAAAGTAGGTATATGGTTGTCCGCTATATAACGGCAGAAATATTCAAAATGTACTCTTGAAGTTGACAACCAGTTCTGAAGCCATCCGGACTCTGAATTACCAAAAGAATGAAACATCAATACTTTCATACTATCATTTTTTTACTTTAGAGATTACAAACTTCATTTTTCCCGCTGATGTGGGTTTGATTTCAGAAATCTCTTCAAAGTCAAACCTACAAGAGTCACCAGCATATTGGTTGAGTGTTGATTTGAAGTAATCAATTGGGATACTATCAACAGAACCGTCCTTCTTGTATATGATGCGAATATAGTCCTCCTCCTCCTGAATAATCTGGAACTCCCTTATTCCTGGCTTAGAGCGCATGAGCAAGGTCCAGAACGTTCCCTCAACACTGTTACCGTTTGGGAATCTGATAATATCAAAGCTCCGGCCAAGAATCTCATCAACGACCTGGAGATTACGTCCACACTTGCATATTTTGCCCTTGGATACTTTCGCTCTATCGCCAATTTTATATCTTATCAGAGGCATTACGTAATTATGCAATCCTGTAATAACAATGTCGCCTTCGCCTTCTTCTATCGGATTTTCATTCTCGTCAATCACTTCGAAAATCACATTCTCCATATAAACGTGCAACCCCATGTGCTCGCTACAATCCTCGCCCATATTTGGGCAATCTCTTGCTCCATAGAAATCGAATGGAACTTTTCCGAAGACACGCTTGATAATTTCGGTCTGATAAGGATACAGCTTCTCTCCTGCAATATGAATTGCCTTTACATCAATACTAAGACTATTCTGTTCCAGCACAGTTGCAACTTTCTCAAGTATTGAAGGATAAGACTTCATAATAACATTACGACCATTAATTCTTCTATATATGTCGAGAATATCCGAATCAGAAAGATGATAACCGTTGATCGCAATTTGATTCTCAAGCTGAAAAAATCTCTTAAGTTGTTGCTTGAAGTTGTACTTTGGAAGGTCAAAAGCAGCTCCCCATATACAGCATTCTGTATCAAATGGCGAGCAGCCCATAATGCCATAACGTCGAAAATTCAATGCACATTGCCAGTTATCTGCCTGTCTGTCTGAATAGAAAAAAAAGTTATTTCCTGAAGTTCCACTGGTCGAATTATAAATGAAACGTTTTCTGTCCACATCGGATTGTAAGGCATCAAAGTTAGTACGAACAATATCTTTTGTAAGGATTGAAATCTTTTTCAAGTCATCGAATGTCTGGATGGAGTTGGCGCTTAGATTTAATCGTTTTGCCATATCCTTATAAAAAGGGATATGCTTTATGCTAAATGACCATAATTTAGAGAAATAATCCAGTTGCAGTTCCACTAACTTCTCACGACTATAAAACTGTGACTCCAAAAGAAAATCATAATATGCCATAACCTTAGATTCTGACAACTCCTTATGCTGAAGCCAAAACTTCTTCTCAAGCATATTCTGAATCAATTTTCCCATGACTAAATATTTTGAGTATGATAATCTTTATAAATACAAACTAGGAAAAGCAACGCAAAAGCTTCACCTATTTCACTATGGAAATACTCAGTAAACACGAAAGAACTTAGTATTGCCAAAATCAAATATTTATGTTCATATTTCAATATTCTGAAAAATCCGATAATAGATATTAACAGCAGAACCAACGGAAAAACCCCATTGTAATATATAGAGGTAAAAAACATGTTGTGAGGTACAAATGTAAAACCAAGTTCTTTCATGGCACCTGTTAAATAGTACATAGTATTCTTATTCATATAGTCGATGTATTCATACAAGATTGCAGCTCTACCTATCATATCGCTATCTCTGTTTATTTCATTGGAAATCTCGGAGAATCGTTCAAAGAGCATATCTATTCGTTCTGTAAAAGCGAAATACAACAAACCAAACGCAATTAGAATATAGAAAATATTTTTGGCACTTGACCTACCGCTAAATGAACTAAGAACATAAAAGAAAAGAACTATACCAATTGCACCAAACCCAGAACGTGACAATGTGGCTAAAGTAGATCCTAATAACAAAAAAGCAAAGAACAGACTAAACTTAATCTTTACTTCTGACATCACAATAAAGGCAAACACCATCGCCATATACGCAGCAAAAGTATTTGCACCTCCAGTCAGCGACCACAATGGAGTCATTCTGGAATTGGCTGTAATTGTACTCATATCCTCCAATTCATAGCAAGCAGTATTTATATTGAAAAAGAATGAAGGGAAAAATAGCCCTATTGACTGTATGAGACAGCTTCCGAGTATTGCATAGAAGAACGCTCTTTTCTCTATTGGAGAACCCACAAGCATGCGAATACACACAAGATATATGCTATAGTAATAAACAAAACCCTTAAAGAAAATTGAAACCGCATTGCCTATAGATCGAGTCTCATACCCCCGAAAATGCAATAACACACAACGAATAGAATGACCTACAGTGAATAGAAAGAGAAAAACACACAAATAACCTACATAATGTACCATTTTTCGTTGACCGCCATTCCGAGGGGAGAAGAGACTTTTGTTATTCAAGTATAGCAATATTACACCTATAGCAAATACTTCTTTTAATGAAATTACATCTACATAATATGAGAAAAAACCAGCAGGAAATATAACCAGCCACAAAAAAATAAAACCATCGACATCTCTCTTGGCTACATACTGAGCACAAAGTAAACCACCAATTGCCAAACCGGCAACTGGTACTCCAAATACTTGAGCTAAGATCAGAAGGCATACAACAAACATACCTGTAATAGACAGTTGCTGAACATTGATTATCTTTTCCATTACAATACACTGACTATGCCAGAAATCGCAGATTTATAACTGAATTTTGATTCATAAAAGTGCTTTGCATTCGTTACAATCTTGCAAGTATCTTCCACAGAATTATCTTCTTGCAACAATCTGGCGAGTGTAACAGAATCGTCTTTTTCAAACAAAAACCCTGTTTCCTTATCTTTAATTACCTTATTTATTCCATTTACATTTGTTCCATACGACAACACATTGTTGTCATACGCTTGCAATAAAGAAATAGGTGTTCCCTCAAACCATGAACAAATCACATACTTATCAGCCACAGCATAATATTTATTTACATCCTCATTACCAATATTACCCATAAATAAAATACGATCTTTATACTTATGTTTCTTGGCATCCTCCTCCATTTGCGCTCGCATAGGACCATCACCACAAAATACCAAGGCTGTATTATGTACCTTAACCCAACTCTCAGGCAAAGAGAAGAATGCATCCAGTAAAGTCCTTGGCGACTTCAGTTCCTTTATGGAACCCACGTATAGTATGACCGTCTGAAATTGGTCAAGTCCGAGTTCTCTTTTAAGGACGTCTTTCGTCTTGTTCGACTTTTTAAAGGGAACAATAGGCAAAGAAAGGGTTACAGCCTTGCCCGACCTCCTTTGATACTCTTCGCATATCTTTTCAGATACTCCAAGGATAGCGGAAGCTTTTTCAAACAATAACTTATGCAACCAGAATGGTTTCCATGGCTTCATTCCTCCTCCATGTATGTGAAGCACTATGCGGATTGAGAATATATAATGAAGTAGTAACAGGAGAACAATATCTGCAGTGCTCGTACTACTAACATAACTTGCATAAATAGACCTGACTTTCCTTAATCTTATTCGAGAACTGAGCAACATATTCAAAAAGTAAGAAATACCGCCTAAACCAAATCTTCTGAGTACAAATAGTTTGTCACTAAATACCAGAAAAGAATTGTCATGTCCTTTTACACTTTCTTTTGAAGTACAAAAAACATACTGTCTTGCAACATCAAAATTTTGGATATTATTTGCCAAGTGGTAATTGTAAACCTCTACACCACCTACACGTGCAGGATAAATCATTGGAAGATACACCAAGACCTTATTTTTAGTTACTTTATCCATCAATACTATTATTTAGATATTTCTTAGATTCTACAATCTTGGCACGTTTAATCATATTGACTTTCGAATAATCTATTTTAGGATACAACTTCTGCTCTGGATTGAACCTTGAATCAACTCCTACCAATGCAAGTAGTTCTGCCATTCGGTTGGAATTATTGGCCCCCTTATTGGAGAAAGTATACAACTCTTTTTCAAATATCAAAGAAAGAGCACTTGCATGGAATGATGTAGTTACCACATAGTCTGCATGAGCCAAGTATGACAAGAATTCAACAGGACCTGCATCATTGATATTTTTGTCAGCATATTGACGTTGTTTTCTATCATTCACAGAGATAATCTTATAACCAGTTTCTCCTGACAACCATTTTGCATAATCTGCTATATCAGTATTATTCTCAGACAAATCATAGACAATGATATAATCTTCCTCAAATTTTCTAATCGGTAGTTTTTGGATCCATTCCTGAGAAGTTAGTAGAAATACAGGATCCATAACCTGAACGCCATCAACACCACATTGATTTAGCAAGCCCACTCCCGATGATTCACGAACAGATAAGTAGTCAATCTTTTTCAACCACGAAGACACTTCTTTTAAGAACTCCTGATTTATCTGCGTAGAACCAAAACTCGCTGCATATGCAACCCTTCTCACACCTTTGGGAGCGAATTCCAGATAGAACGCAGGATCTTTTCCATTACTAAGAAAAGAATTCCAGATCTGGTCACTACCGGCAATTACACAATCGTATCCCGGATAATCATTTACAATTGCAACACAATCAGTATATAGTTTTGAGAGTTTCAGATACTGATGTTCAAACTCCCGGAACGGTTTAACGCGTTTGTATAATTGTTTGATATAATAGTTATATAGTGCAAATGGAAGAAATAAAACCTTACTTAACTTGAAAATCTTGTAGAAACGAGATTTGGGATTACGATACCAGAAATTGTATCTGTGGTTAAAATACTCAGGGATATAGTTAATCGTCTCCACGCTATGTCCACATTCCTGTAAATATGTACTAAGCGCAAATGCTTGAAGAGCTGCCCCATAATTAAAGACGGCGTGACATGTGATAACACCTATTTTCATATTTTGATCATTCTCTTTATCTTACTAATAATTCGATACATCAACTCACAGGTATTTACATAACCAACAATAAATCCGTATGGCGCATTATGTTTCAATAATGAGAACACCGCCTTTGATTCTTTAGATGCTTTTGCACATTCTTTAAGTTGCGATTCGGCCACGACTTCAATTCCGCATGGTTTAGTAGTTATGCAATCTAACTGTTTGATGATTTCTGAACCTTTCGATGTAAAAGCAACAACTCCACTAACACCTTCTTCATTATTCTTATAGGTATTTCCCCATAAATCACCAATTCGTATATCTGCAGCACATGAATCATACTTATATTTACAATCAGTCGTACACTGTGGTGCTAAACAATGATGTTTGAAGAAGAAATGATAAAAAACATCTCCATTTGTATTCTTTGACAGATAATCTCGTCCATTTAAGCCCCTGTTGTAAAAGGCTCTTATACTTAAAGATTTGTTTGCAGGAGAATCAATATCAATACAAATATTAAACGGTTTATGCCATCCTTCTGCTTTGTTACGCCAAAAAATGTGTTTGATAGGTCCGTACAAGTTACTTTTCACATTGTTGACATACTTATCCCAAAAGTCCATAGAGGGAACACCATGACAAAAGAAATCAACAAAAACAAAGTTTTCCGTAAGTTTTCGGCTATGAACATATCTTTTCATAGAATCCACTTGACAAGGCGTACCTATAAATAGATATTTGTCATACTCATTAATCAACTTTAATGCTCCTTCAGTATTACTTTGTATATACTTGGAACCAATACTATCATAAAGCTGATCTACGGTTTCGGCAATGTAGTGCTCTGCCCTGTTGTTGGATACATTATACCGAACGGCAATTACCTTATACCCTTTAGACAACAAATAACTAGCAATTTCAAAACCAATACCACCAGAAGAACAAATCTTTCTCACCTCATAGTCATTACTCCATGCAGCATAGGCCTCTATATTATGTGCAGATTGCATCACATCATTATAATTGAATGCACAACTCTTAAGACATAAGCCACATTCCGTACACTTCGATGGATTTTTGACAACTGGTTTATAAAATCCATCGACTAATTTCATGGAAATTAGTCGGTGTGAACATACCTTTGTGCATACACCACAGCCATAACAGTAATTGAATTTTTCGACATTACTACATTCTTTAACAATCATACTATTACTGCTCTTTATCAGTCAATCTTTAATGTGTAAAACATGCTTAATTTTACCAAATATCAATTTTCTTTCACTAATGGAACATCCAAGACACAATACTGTAATACAAGATGAAACAAACGAAACAATAGATGTCACTAAAAAATTCATTAAACCATCTGGCAAAATATGATATGAGATACTAGGTAAAACGCATGAAATAAGAGTTACAAGCAATACATTACATATTACTCGCTTAATAAAGGTACGACTAGACCAGAAAGGAAAGTTACCCTTCAACAAGTAAATACGTATAAATAGTACAATTATTGAAACTAATGCATTTGCAAAAGCAACAAAAGTAACAGGTAGGCCTATTTTCAACCCTAAATATGCAATCGGTATAACTAAAAGTATCGTTAATCCTACTATAATTTGATAGTTTCTAATATTACCATTTGCGGTTTTTGCTGTAACAATCGGTCGAGAAAGCGATTCTGCTAAAAGAAATACCAAAATCCAACGTACAAAGACAACAGTATAATCAGGAACAATCCCCAGCCATAGTTTTAAGATGTAGTGTGCGTTAAAAAATAATGGTAGTGCCAATACATACATCAAAAAATAAGAATACTTTGAACATGTAACAAGTAATTTCATTAACGATTCATATTCAGCTGCAGCATAACGTTTAGTAATTTGTGGATTAAACGCTTGAGTGAAATTCGTAACGAATGATGAAACAATATTACATATTGAATTAGCAATACCATTGGCAGCATTTACGATTGGACCTCCAAACGCATTTAATAGAAGATTAGCCCCTTGACTTCTTAGGACAATTGCAGAAGAACCAATAAAATTCCATCCAGCAAAACCAAACATTTGCTTAAACAATGTCCGATTAAAGATAAAGTGTAGTGTGCATTCTTGAAATTTTCGTTTACAATATATCAAATATATAATTTGGTTAATTGCACTTACAAAGAACAGAAGCATTGCATATGTAATTAACCTATCAATTGGAGAAACCATCACTGCATAACAAATCAACAACTTAAATCCAGCATCTAAAATTGAGATGTATGCATATACACCCATTTTTTCATTGGCAATAATCGAAGAAGAATATGGTGTGCTAATTACCGATAAAATGAAACTACATACGGAGAACTGAAAGCACCAAAAAGCAGCAGTTAATCGATCTGCGGGTATTACCATTTTATTGTACAAGTACCACAAACCAACAGTCTCTGTTGCTAGTACGATCAATACACCAAGTCCTAACATAACAAAAAAGGACATGGAAAATACTACCTTGAGCCTTTCTTTGTCTCCTGCCCCGTGTTCGTACATCAAAAAACGTATTACCGAGTTTTGAAGAGCACCAGATATTAGGGCAAACATAGAAACAAAACCACCAACAACATTATATACTCCGAAATCCTCCACTCCTAAAGCATTAAGAATTACTCTTGAAGTATATAATCCCACCAACATTGTGATAATCATACGAAAATACAATGCAGCAGCATTCTTTGCGATCTGTTTGTTATTGGTTTGAGTATCTGACATTTTGATTATATTATAAGCACTCTTATTTTTTTACACGCTTCAATATTATCAATTTTTCAACAACTTAATATTGTTATAATCTTCCATCAACCTTACAATCCAATGCCCATTTTACATCGTAAATAACACTGTTGCCTTTTCCTAAGGAAGGTACATCCAAAGTTTTAAAATCATTATGAGCAACAGCAAGAATAACCGCATCAAATTTATGCTTTGGTAATTCATTAATTATTTCAACATCGTATTCATGCTTTGCAATAGCTGGATTCGCCCAAGGGTCGTAAACGGTGATATTTACATTGTACTCCAGCAAGGCCTTGAAAATGTCCACCACTTTTGTATTACGGACATCCGGACAATTCTCCTTAAACGTAAAGCCGAGAATCAGAATATGGGAATTGAGTACCTGAATCCCTTTTTTCAACATCAATTTTATAACCTCATTCGCCACATATTCTCCCATACCGTCATTCATTCTTCTTCCGGCAAGAATAATTTCAGGATTGTAACCATAACGTTGTGCACACTGTGCTAAGTAGTAAGGATCAACCCCAATACAATGACCACCTACCAAGCCCGGCTTGAAAGGTAGAAAGTTCCACTTTGTAGATGCAGCTTCCAATACATCTTGGGTATCAATACCCATTTTATTAAAAATCTTGGATAGTTCATTTACAAAAGCAATATTGATATCACGTTGTGAATTCTCAATTACTTTAGCTGCTTCAGCAACTTTCATAGTAGGTGCCAAATGAGTACCTGCAGTAATTACGGATGCGTAGACTTCATTCACCTTTTTACCTATCTCAGGAGTAGAACCAGAAGTCACTTTTTTAATCTTCTCCACTGTATGGAGTTTATCACCCGGATTTATACGCTCAGGAGAATAACCTGCAAAGAAGTCAACATTAAACTTCAATCCGGACACTTTTTCTACCACTGGAATACATTCCTCCTCTGTTACACCCGGATAAACAGTTGATTCATAAACAACAATATCTCCCTTGGAAATGACCTTCCCCACAGTTGTGCTAGCAGCATAAAGAGGAGTCAGATCTGGATTATGATTTTCGTCAACCGGAGTAGGAACAGCCACTACATAAAAATTACAATCACGGATATCCTCAATATCAGCAGTACACTTAAATCCGTTGGCAATAGCCGATTGCAACAACTCATCAGATACTTCAAGTGTAGCATCGTGTCCTGCCATCAAAGCATCCACACGTGCCTGATTCATATCGAAACCAATAGTTTGATACTTAGTCGAAAAGAGACGAGCCAAAGGAAGCCCTACATAACCGAGACCGATTACGCAAATTCTTGTTTTATCCATAAATAATATAATGTTGTGTTTTATTAATTTAGATATTGTCCCAATACCATTTAACAGCCTCTTTCAGACCGTCGCGCATACTATATTGAGGATGATAGTTCAGAAGAGTTTTGGCTTTGTCTATACATGCTAAAGAGTGAGGGATGTCACCGATCCGATTGGGACCATGTAATATTTCAACATTGGCTATTTCCGGATCAAAATCACTTAGAAATTCTTTTAAATAATCCACCAGTTGATTTAAAGTGGTACGTTCGCCAAAAGCTGTATTGTATACCTGATTGACAGCATCCGGATTGGTAGTAGTCATGGCCAACATATTCATCTGAATAACATTATCAATATAAGTGAAGTCGCGGCTATACTCACCATCACCATTGATGATCGGACTTTCATGAGCCATAAGTTTTTTCACGAACAAAGGAATGACAGCAGCATATGCCCCAAAAGGATCTTGACGACGCCCGAACACATTAAAATAGCGCAAGCCAATACATTCCATCTCATATGTCTTGGAAAAAACATCGGCATAGAGTTCGTTTACATATTTAGTAATCGCATATGGAGAGAGAGGCTTTCCTATGACATCTTCAACCTTAGGTAATGACTTACTATCGCCATAAGTAGAAGAACTGGCTGCATATATAAAACGTTTTACTTTTGCGTCCCGTGCAGCAATTAGCACATTCAAGAAACCGGAAATATTAGTTTCATTTGTTGTGAGAGGATCTTTAATAGATCGAGGAACAGACCCCAAAGCAGCTTCATGTAATACATAATCAACTCCCTCAACGGCTTTTTGACAATCAGATAATTTACGAATATCTCCAACTATCAGTTTGAAACGATCAGGATATTGAGATAATAAAGGAAAAAGATTCTCTATCTTTCCTGTTGCAAAGTTATCCAGACAAACAACCTCATAATCATGAGCAAGTAAATACTCACAAAGATTGGAACCTATAAATCCGGCACCACCTGTTACTAAAACTTTTATCATAAAACTCTATTTACGTTTATTAGAAGAATCTAAACACATTACAGTGACATGACAAATCAATTCAAACAAATCTCCGCATTCTCTTTATCCAGTTTCTCATACACAGAATTATTCGACTTAAACTCAGGTACCACCTGTTTCATCAATCTCACCGTATCTTCAATCTTCACTGAGAGTGCCAACTCAGCCAGTTTATCATAAGAGGCAAGTATCTCATCCCGTTTGTATTCCCTCACTTTGGCTATACGTATTTTATAATGATCCGTCGGAACCGTATTCTCCTCATTACTCAAGACCTCTTCATAAAGCTTCTCACCGGGACGCAAACCGGTAAACTTTATTTTAATAT